>Ga0164290_1000261_pt1 | contig 195654 bp, 177 predicted proteins | sample Micstemetagenome_FD_108782 | JGI IMG/M metagenome (GOLD analysis project Ga0164290, IMG submission 108782) | Contaminated culture microbial community from soil near Moab, Utah, USA - Microcoleus steenstrupii SON62 (Illumina Assembly) | ecosystem: Environmental > Terrestrial > Soil > Soil crust...
AGACCGCGCCGATGATAGTGCGGCAACCCGTGCGAAAGTAGGTCACCGCAAGGCTCCCATCTCCAACCCAAACGCCCCCAGCTACCCCCATAGCTCGGGGCGTTGGCGTTTGGGCAGCAGGAAATGCGTGAAGCACCCGCCGTGTGCACCACGCCGGAGCATCGTGTCGTACCCGTGCTCGAAGTCTGCGCGCGAGACCATCGTCACGGTCGGTTCTTGTAACATCGGGCCGGCTTCGATGTCGGATCCGCCCGTTGAAAGAACCGGTATGAAATCGCTCCTCGCTCCGCTCTGTGCCGTGCTTTGTCTCGTCGCCTTGCCAGCAAGCGCACAGGAGCCGGTCAAGGGCGGCACGCTCACCATGATCGCTCAGCCCGAGCCGCCCATCCTGGTATCGGCGTTCAACTCTGCCGGCCCCATCGGCGTCGTGTCGACCAAGATCTTCGAAGGGTTGCTCACCTACGATTTCGACATGAACCCGAGGCCCGTGCTTGCCGAGACCTGGAAGCTGAGTGCAGACGGGAAGGCCATCACCTTCAACCTGCGCAAGGGCGTGAAGTGGCACGACGGCAAGGACTTCACCTCGGCCGACGTGCAATTCTCCGTGATGAAGGTCTGGAAGGAACTGCATCCGCGCGGCCGGTCGACGTTCGCGAAGGTCACCGCTGTGGAAACGCCGTCGCCCACCGTGGCGATCATCAAGCTGTCCGAGCCGTCGCCGCCGCTCATGTCCGCACTCTCGGGATACGAGGGGCAGATCCTGCCGAAGCATCTGTATGACGGCACCGACATTGCGCAGAACCCCTGGAACAACAAGCCGGTCGGCACCGGTCCCTTCGTGTTCAAGGAGTGGCAGAAGGGTAACTTCATCCAGCTCGACCGCAATCCCAACTACTGGGACAAGGGCAAGCCCTACCTGGATCGCATCGTGTTCCGCATCATCCCCGATGCCTCCGCACGCGCTGCCGCGTTCGAGACCGGCGAGGTGCTGCTCGGCGGTTTCAGCCCGGTGCCGCTCAACGACGTGAAGCGTCTCGAAAGCACGGGCAAGTTCGACATCGAGACGCGCGGCTACGAGTATCTCGCGCCGATGTTCCTGCTCGAGTTCAACCTCGCCAACCAGTACCTCAAGGACAAGCGCGTCCGCCAGGCCATCGCGCATGCCATCGACAAGGACGTGGTGGTGAAGACCATCTGGTTCGGGTTCGGCAAACCGGCCGTCAGCCCGGTCCCGTCGGTCCTGACGCAGTTCCACGATGCGACCGTTCCCAAGTACGCCTTCGATCCGAAGAAGGCCGAGCAACTGCTGGATGAAGCCGGCTTCAAGCGTGGCGCCGGCGGCAAGCGCTTCAAGCTGGTCCACGACTTCCTGCCCTACGGCAACGACTACCAGCGCACCGCCGAGTACGTGAAGCAGGCGCTCGGCAAGGTCGGTATCGACGTGGAGATCCGCAGTCAGGACACCGCGGCGTTCCTGAAGCGCGTCTACACCGACAACGACTTCGATCTCAGCAGCAACTTCTTCTATGCGCTGCCCGACCCCACCATCGGCGTCCAGCGCATCTACTGGTCGAAGAACATCAAGAAGGGCGTGCCGTTCTCCAATGCGTCCGGCTACACCAACGCCGAGATGGACAAGGTCATCGAGGACGCCCAGGTTGAACACGACAGGAGGAAGCGGCGCGAGCTGCTGAACCGCATGCAGCAGATCGCGGCGGACGACATCCCCGTGCTCGACCTGTTCGAGGTGCGTTTCTTCACGCTGGCGAACAAGCGCGTGCAGAACCACACCAGCTCGGCCGAAGGCGTCTACGCCTCCTTCTCCAACGTCTGGCTGAAGCCCTAGCGCTCGCGCCGACGTAGTCGCCCCATGCCCAGAGTCGTCCGCTACCTGGCGTGGCGCCTGTTGCAGGCGGTTCCCATCGTCGCCGGGATCGCCGTGTTCAATTTCATGCTGCTGCAGCTGGCGCCGGGCGATGCCGCAGACGTGCTGGCTGGCGAGGCCGGCGGTGCGACCCCCGAGTACATCGCCGAACTCAAGGCGCGTTTCGGCCTCGATCAACCGGTGCCGGTACAGCTCGGCAAGTACCTCTGGAACGTCGCCCGGCTGGATCTGGGCTTCTCGTTCCGCCACAACATGCCGGTGGTCGATCTGATCCTCTCGCGCCTGCCGGCGACGCTGCTGCTGATGGGCGCGGCGATCGTGCTCGCCTTCAGTCTGGGCGTACTGCTGGGCGTGACTGCCGCGCGGCACGTGAACCGACCGCTGGACACCGTGATCTCCGTCGGGGCGCTGCTCGCGTATGCCACGCCGATCTTCTGGATCGGCCTGATGATGATCCTGCTCTTCTCAGTGCAACTCGGCTGGCTGCCGTCGAGCGGCATGCGCACCATCGGCGTGGACCTCACGGGCTTCGCCTATGCGCTCGACGTGGCACGCCATCTGGTGCTGCCGGCCACGGCCCTCTCGTTGTTCTTCATGGCGCTCTACACGCGCCTGATGCGGGCCTCGATGCTGGAGGTCTATTCGCTCGACTACGTGACGACCGCGCGCGCCAAGGGATTGACGGAGCGGCGCGTGGCGTTCAAGCACGTTCTGCGCAACGCGCTGCTGCCCATGGTCACCATGCTGGGGCTGCAGATCGGATCCATGCTGGGCGGATCGGTACTGGTGGAAACCGTGTTCGGTTGGCCGGGTCTCGGGCGCCTCGCGTTCGAGGCGGTGTTCCAGCGCGACAACAACCTGTTGCTGGGCGTCCTGCTGTTGTCATCGGTGCTGGTGGTCATCGTCAACGTGATCATCGATCTGACCTATGCGCGGCTCGACCCGCGCATCGACGTGGGTTAGAGGATGAAGGAGTTCCTCCGCCGCTTCGCCCGCAACAAGGCCGCCATCGGCGGTGTCGTGATCCTGCTCGTCGTGATCGCGATGGCGTTGCTGGCGCCCGCGCTGTATCCGGACAGCCCCTGGGACATGGTGGCGGAGCCCTTCCTCGCCCCCGGTGCCGACCGCGCGCACCCGCTCGGGTCGGACATGATGGGGCGCGACCTCACGGCCGGCATCTTCCACGGTGCCCGGGTGAGCCTGGTGATCGGGATCGTGGCAACGCTGATGGCGTTGGCAGCGGGCGTTACCATCGGTGCCATCGCCGGGTACTACGGCGGCTGGATCGACAACGTGCTGATGCGCGTGACCGAGCTGTTCCAGACCATCCCGGCGTTCATCTTCGCGATCGTTCTGGTGTCCATCTTCCAGCCTTCCGTCACCAGCATCGTGCTCGCGATCGGAACGGTGTCGTGGCCCCCGGTGGCCCGTCTCACGCGCAGCGAGTTCCTCAGCTTGCGCAGCCGCGAGTTCGTGCAGGCCTGCATCACCATCGGCATGGGGGATCTGCGCATCATCGTCCTGCACGTCCTGCCGAACGCGCTGGCGCCCATCATCGTGACCGGTTCGCTGATGGTGGCCACGGCAATCCTCACGGAGGCAGGCCTGGCTTTCCTCGGACTGGGGGACCCCAACGTGATGAGCTGGGGCACGATCATCGGCGCCGGTCGCGAAGTGCTGCGCACCGCTGCCTACGTCACGGCCATTCCCGGCATCGCCATCCTGTTGACGGTGCTCGCGCTCAATCTGGTGGGCGAGGGTCTGAACGACGCGCTCAATCCGAAGCTCAAGAACCGATGAGTACGCCGCTGCTGGAAGTCAGCGACCTGCAGACGCACTTCTTCACGCGGGCCGGTGTGGCGAAGGCAGTCGACGGTGTGAGCTTCGACATCGCCGCCGGGGAGACGCTCGCGCTGGTGGGCGAGTCGGGCTGCGGCAAGTCCGTCACCGCCTTCTCGATCCTGCGGCTGATCGCCGATCCGCCCGGCCGCATCGTCGGCGGCCGCATCCTGTTCGATGGACAGGACTTGCTGGCGCTGACCGCCGCGCAGATGCGCACGGTGCGTGGCAACCGGGTCGCGATGATCTTCCAGGAGCCCATGACCGCGCTCAATCCGGTGTTCACCATCGGCGACCAGATCGTCGAGGCGGTAGTGCAGCATCGCGCTCTCGACCGCAAGGCCGCCTGGCGCCGGACCGTCGAACTGCTGGAGCGCGTGCGCATTCCCGATGCGGCTCGACGGGCGCACGAGTATCCCCATCGCCTGTCCGGCGGCCTGCGTCAGCGCGCCATGATCGCGATGGCGCTCGCTTGCGAACCGAAGCTGCTGATCGCCGACGAACCGACCACGGCACTGGACGTGACCATCCAGGCGCAGATCCTCGACCTGATCGACGAACTGAAGCGCGAAACCGGCATGGGCGTGCTGCTCATCACCCACGATCTCGGGGTCGTCGCGCAGCACGCGCAGCGGGTCGCCGTGATGTACGCTGGCCGCATCGTGGAGCAGGCTCCGATCGCCGATCTGTTCGCGTATCCGCAGCATCCGTACACGCGCGGGTTGCTCGCATCCATTCCGAAAGGTGGGACCGCCTCCGCACGGCTGACCGAGATCACCGGCATGGTCCCGGCGCTCACCGCCATGCCGGCCGGCTGCGCGTTCCAGCCGCGATGCCCGATGGCCTTCGGGCGTTGCGGTCACGATCGCCCCGAGTTGTCGTCGATCCAGGCGAACCGTCGCGTCGCGTGTTTCGCGGCGGCACCGGAAGGCCTCCATGGCTAATCCGATCCTCTCGATCTCGGAACTGGCGATGCATTTTCCGACGCGTGCCGGGCTGGTGCGTGCGGTCGACGGCGTGTCGCTCGATATCGAACCGGGCGAGACCGTCGGCCTGGTCGGCGAATCGGGTTGCGGCAAAAGCACGCTCGGCAAGACCGCCATGCGGCTCACACGGCCGACGGCAGGCTCCATCCGCCTGGAAGGCAAAGAGATCGCCGACCTGTCGCGCGGTGCGTTGCGCCCGCTGCGGCCCAAGCTGCAGATGATCTTCCAGGATCCCTACGCTTCGCTCAACCCGCGTCTCACCGTGGGGAGGGCACTAGAGGAACCTCTGGTCGTGCACGGTCGCGGCAATGCCGCGGAGCGACGCGAGCGCGTGTGCTGGCTCGCGGACAAAGTGGGCTTGCGACCGGAGGCGCTGCAACGGCATCCGCACGAATTCTCCGGCGGTCAACGCCAGCGCATCGGGATCGCCCGCGCGCTCGCCCTCGAACCGAAACTCGTGATCTGCGACGAACCGGTGTCGGCGCTCGATGTCTCGGTGCGCGCGCAGGTCATCAACCTGCTGATGGATCTCAAGCGCGACCTCGGTCTCGCCTATCTGTTCATCTCCCACGACCTCTCGGTGGTGGAACACGTCTCCGACCGGATCGCCGTGATGTATCTCGGCAAGCTCGTGGAGCTCGCCGACCGCCGCACGCTATGGACGCGGCCGCTGCATCCCTACACGCAGGCGCTGATGGCGGCGGTGCCCGTGGCCGACCCTTCGAAGGTCGCCGATCGCAAACCGGTCCGCCTGGAAGGCGATCTGCCGAGCCCGCTCGATCCGCCGAGCGGTTGCCGGTTCCGCACCCGCTGTCCGATTGCCGTCGCGCAGTGCGCCGAGCGCGAGCCGCCGTTGCGGCCGTTCGCTCCCGGGCACTTCGTCGCCTGTGATCGCGTGGCCGGCGCCTGACGGCGCCGACGACAGGCCTCAGCCGTGCTTGAAGACGATGGTCTTCGAGTGGCAGAACTCGCGCAGCGCCTCGAACCCCTTCTCACGGCCGTGGCCGGACTTCTTCACGCCGCCGAAGGGCAGCTCGATCCCGCCGCCCGCGCCGTAGCCGTTCACGAACACTTGCCCGCAGCGCATCGCCTTTGCCACGCGCATCTGACGGCCGCCATTGGCGGTCCAGATGCCGGCAACGAGGCCGTAGTCCGTGCCGTTCGCGAGCTTGACCGCATCGGCTTCGTCCTCGAAGGAAATGATGGACAACACGGGGCCGAACACTTCTTCGCGCGCCAATGCATTCTCGCGCGGTACCGGTCCGAACAGGGTGGGCGCGACGTAGTAGCCGTCGGCGGGAACGCCGTCGGCGACCTTCGCCTGGGCCAGGACGCCGATCCGGTCGTTGCCCGCCCGTTCGATGAAGCCGCTCACACGCTTCTTCTGGGTCGCGCTGATCAAGGGGCCGCAATCGAGATCCATGGTCGACGATCCGACGCGCAGCTGGGCGAAACGCTCGGCGACGCGACCCACGAACTTCTCGTAGATGGCCTTCTGCACCAGCACGCGGCTGCCGGCGGAGCAGGTCTGCCCGCCGTTCTGCACGATGGCGTTCACGACCACCGGAACGGCCGCGTCGAAGTCGGCATCGTCGAACACGATCTGCGGCGACTTGCCGCCAAGTTCCAGCACGCAGCCGATGTGGTTCTTCGCCGCGGCGATCTGCACCAGCGTGCCCACTTCCGGCGAACCGGTGAACGACAGGAAATCGATGCCCGGATGACTGGACAACGCCGCACCGGCTTCCTCTCCGATGCCGGTCACGACGTTCAGCACGCCGGGCGGCAGGCCGGCTTCCATCGCCAGCGCGGCCAACCGGACCGGCGTGAGGCAGGCCTCCTCCGCGGGCTTCAGCACGGTGCAGTTGCCCATCGCAAGCGCCGGCGCCACGGTCCGGCCGAACATCTGCGCCGGGTAGTTCCACGGGATGATGTGGCCCGTGACGCCCTTCGGATCGCGCACGACGGTCACCATGTAGCCGTCGAGGAACGGAATCACGTCGCCGTGGAACTTGTCCGCGGCCGAGCCGTAGAACTCGAAGTACCGCGCCGCCGCCGTGATGTCGGCGCGCGCCTGCTTCATCGGCTTGCCGGTGTCGGCGGCTTCCAGCTGCGCCAGTTCCTCGAAGTGTTCGAGGATCTTCGCGCCCAGTTTGGTGAGGATGCGGCCGCGCTCCACCGCGGTCATGCGGCTCCAGGGGCCTTCCTCGAACGCCTTCCGGGCGGCCCTGACGGCCGCGTCGATGTCGGCGGCGGTGCCGCGGGCGATGCGCGCGAACACCTGACCGTCACTGGGGTTCACCACGTCCACCGTCCGGCCGTCCGAGGCAGGCTGCCAGCGGCCGTCGATCAGGTTTTCACGGGTGACGATGGACTCCTGGGCGGCTGCGCGCACGGGGCTCAAGCTCATGGGGTTCCTCGATGGGGTTGACGCGGAAGAACGCACATTCTACCGCTCCGTCGGCACGCTCCTCGCTGAGCGTGCGAGAACGAACACTGCCGCGTCCTCGGGTGCTCGCGACCCTGCAACCATTTGGAGTCGTCGCGATCTCAGGCGTGCTCCCACGTTGAATGGCAGCCCGCAAACGGCCCTGTGTGCGCTTGTGCACGGAGCATTGGAAAATCGCGTCCGGTCCATCGAGGTTGGTCGCTTTCTTGCGTCGCCGTCATCAATCATGCCTGCCACCCGTCGAAGGTCGTCGAATCGCGACACTGATGCAACGCCGCAACGTGCCGTTAATTCGTTGTCTATGGTCCCTTTGCTCCCGACAGGCTGGGCGTTGCATCGAGGCGTACTTCCAGACATGTGGGTGAGTTCGTCAGTGAAGGTTGCAGTGCTGTTCGTCACACCGGCCCTGGTGGTGTTGGCGGCGTATCTTGCCGCCCCCTGGGTGGCCGACTTGCCGCCCGAACTGGCCGGGCTGCAGAGGCTGGGGGCGGTCGCGGTGCTGGCATTCGCTGCCGCCATCGCGATCGCGTTCAATCGCGGCCGGGTGCTGCTCGCGGTACTGGCGTTGTCGATTGCCTACACCGGGTTGCACCTTGCGTGGAACGAAGGGGCCGACGACCACGCGCCGCTCACGGTCTACGCCGCGATCGCCATCCTGCTGCCGCTCAACCTGAGCGTGCTGGCGCTGCTCAAGGAACGCGGATTGTCCAGCCGCTGGGGCGCGCGCCGCCTCGGCGCGATGATCGTGCAGGCCGCCGCCGTGCTGGCGCTCGCCACCGGCCGCCCGACCGCGTTCACACAGGCCGCCTGGGCCGTGCCGGCAGGCCTGGCCTGGCTGAGCGCTTTGCCGATCCCGCCGTTGGGGGTACTCGCGCTCTCCCTGAGCTTCATCGGGGCCGTTGTCGCCACCTGGCTGCGCCGCTCCGCCATCGAGGCAGGTCTGGCCGGAGCGATCGTCGCCGTGGCGCTGGCGGTGCACGAAGTGACCGTGCCGCTCGCCTTCGAAGTCTTCATCGCCTTCGGCGGCATGATGCTCGCCGTCGGCGTCCTGCAGGATGCTTACCGCCTCGCGTTCCGCGATGAACTCACGGGGCTGCCGAGCCGGCGCGCGCTGAATGAACGCCTGGCGGCCCTCGGCGATCGCTACGCCATCGCGATGGTCGACGTGGACCACTTCAAGCAGTTCAACGACCGCTGGGGCCACGACGTCGGCGATCAGGTGCTGAAGATGGTTGCCGCCCATCTCGAGCACGTGTCGGCCGGCGGACGCGGCTATCGCTATGGCGGCGAGGAGTTCACCCTGGTTTTCAGCAGGCGCAGCGTGCGTGACGTGCTGCCGCACGTCGAGGCCGTGCGCGACGCGATCGAACACTACGCGATGGCGATCCGTGCACCGGACCGACCGAAGAAGGGCGACGCGCGACGGGGTCGCGGCAGTCGGAGCGATCGGCGGACGGTTTCGGTCACGGTGAGCATCGGCGTCGCGGAACCGGACGGACGCAATGACTCGCCCGAATCGGTGGTGCGTGCGGCCGACGCAGCGCTCTATCGGGCCAAGGAGAAAGGCCGCAATCAGGTAAGCCGCTGACAGGCGGCGCAGCGGGCCGCTCGCCGGTCCGAACCTGCGGACCGCCACGATCGATTACCATCGCGCCCTGATTCCAACTGGGGAGCGGCTGTGGCAGCGGTATCGGGGGCATACGACTACATCGTCGTCGGCGCGGGGACGGCCGGCTGCGTGCTGGCGAACCGGTTGTCCGCCGACCCTTCCAAGCGGGTGCTGCTCGTGGAAGCCGGCGGGCCTGACAACTACTTCTGGATCCACGTGCCGGTCGGATACCTGTACACCATCGGCAACCCGCGTACCGACTGGTGTTTCAAGACCGACGCCGAGCCCGGCCTCAACGGCCGCAGCATCCTGTATGCGCGCGGCAAGGTGCTGGGCGGTTGCTCGTCGATCAACGCGATGATCTACATGCGCGGACAGAAGACCGACTACGACCACTGGGCCGCCCTGGGCAATCGCGGCTGGAGCTGGGACGACGTGCTGCCGATCTTCAAGCGTACCGAGGACTATGCGCACGGCGCGGACGAACTGCACGGTGCCGGTGGCGAACTGCGCGTCGAAGAGCGGCGTGTATCGTGGGAAATCCTCGATGCCTGGCGCGACGCTGCCGAGGAATGCGGTATTCCGAAGATCGCGGAATTCAATCGCGGCGACAATTTCGGCAACGCCTATTTCCAGATGAATCAGAAGCGCGGTGTACGCTGGAGCGCCACCAAGGCATTCCTGCGACCCGTACAGCATCGGACGAACCTGGAGATCGTCACCAAAGCGCACGTGCAGCGCGTGACGATCGAGAGCAAGGACGGGGTCAAGCGGGCGACCGGCGTGGTGCTGCGGTTTGACGACGGATCGACGGCCGATGTCGTCGCGAAGGGCGAGGTGGTGCTCGCCGCGGGCGCGATCGGTTCGCCCCAGCTGCTGCAACTCTCCGGCGTGGGTCCGGCCCCGCTGCTGCGCGAACACGGCATCGCCGTCGTCCACGAACTGCCCGGTGTCGGCGAGAACCTGCAGGACCATCTGCAGATCCGCACGGTGTACAAGGTGCACGGCGTCACTACCCTGAACGAACGCGCCAATTCACTGCTCGGCAAGGCCGCGATGGGCCTCGAGTATCTGCTTTTCCGCACCGGACCGCTGACCATGCCGCCCTCGCAGCTGGGTGCGTTCGCGAAGAGCGATCCGACGCAGCCGTCCGCCAACATCGAATGGCATGTGCAGCCGCTGTCGCTCGACCGCTTCGGTGAACCGTTGCACCAGTATCCCGCGATCACGCCGTCGGTGTGCAATCTCCGGCCGAGCAGCCGCGGGTGGATACGCATCCGCTCGCGCGACCCGCAGTCTGCTCCCGAGATCCGCCCGAACTACCTTGCGACCGACGAGGATCGCCGCATCGCGGTGGAAGGCCTGCGTTTCACCCGCCGCATCATGGCGGCGCGGGCGCTCGAGCGGTACCGGCCGGAGGAATTGAAGCCCGGTCCGGCAGTCACGACCGATGCGGAACTGTCCCGCGCCGCGGGCGATCTCGGAACCACGATCTTCCACCCGGTGGGCACGTGCAAGATGGGCTCCGATGGTGCGGCCGTCGTGGACGATCGGCTGCGCGTCCATGGCATCGCCGGCCTGCGCGTGATCGATGCCTCGGTGATGCCGACCATCACGTCCGGCAACACGAACGCGCCGACGGTCATGATCGCGGAGCAGGGGTCGGCGTTCATCCGTGAGGATGCGCGCGGCTGAGAGGTCACCGCCCGTGATTGGGCGGCGCCCAGCGTAGTTGAGATAGTGAGCACCGTGACGGGCCCCGCCGGCAACGAAGCCGGGGCGCCGGGCCCTCCACCGCACGGAACCCTATCGAGAGGGGCGCACAGCCTCTCGATGTATCTCGGACGATGGGCGAGCCGATATCTCGGTCGGGTGCCGGCAAGCGCAAGCGCTTGCTAACTTTGGTGCGCTAAAGTTTCCTGTCAGGCAAACCGATAACTCGCCATTCCGGACGGTGGCGCAGCATCCCTGCGATCGGCTGTTTCCGGCCAGATCGAAGGGGAAGTCGATGAAGCTCTTGCGCACCAGCCTGGGTGCCCGCCTGGTCGCCATCGCCGTGGCAGCGTCCGCCGCGGTCCTGATCGTCCTGAACGGCGTGGTCATGCTGCAGAACCGTGCAGCCATCGAGCACGAGGTGTACGACTCCGGTCGGGCCATGGCCGAAGGTGCCGCCAGCGGCGTGAAGGGCGAGTTCGACGGAGCGTTTGAAGCAGTCAATGCGGTCGCGCGGGCCTTCGAGGCCATGCGTCAGGGCGGCGCCGACCGGCGCGTCATGGATGCGACGCTGAAGCGCGTGCTCGAACAGCATCCGACCTATCTCGGCACCTATACCGGGTGGGAGCCCAACGCGCTCGACGGACGCGACCGCGACTACGCCAATGCCGTGGGTCACGATGCGAGCGGACGCTACGTGCCCTACTGGATCCGGTCCGGCGGTCAGATCAAGGTGGAAGCGCTGGTGGATTACGACAAGCCGGGTGCGGGTGACTACTATCTGATCCCGGTGCGCCAGGGCAAGGAAGCGCTGCTCGATCCGTACAGCTACAAGGTGGACGGGAAGGACGTGCAGATGATCTCGCTCGTCACGCCCATCGTCGCCAACGGCAGGCCCGTCGGCATGGTCGGCGTGGATTTCCCGCTCACCGGCCTCACCGAGCGACTCAGCCGGATCAAACCCTATGAAACCGGCTTCGTGTCGCTGATCTCGGCGGCGCGCACCTACGCGACCAATCCCGATGCAGCGAAGATCGGCAAACCGGCAGACGACGTGCCCAAGGAAGCGTTCGATGCGATCGGCGCTGGCAAACCGTACGAATACCGCACCGGCGACTTCCTGCACGTCATCTGGCCGATCGGTGCCGGTCGCACCGAGTCGCACTGGGGTTTGCGCGTGAGCATTCCCATGTCGGTTGCATTGGCACCTGCGAATCGCGGCATGTGGATCGGGATCGGCCTCTCCGTGATCGCGCTCGTGCTGTTGGGTCTCCTGCTCGCGTGGTTGCTGCGCAGGACGCTGCTGCCGGTGCGCAAGCTCGATGCAGCGATGAACGAACTCGCCGGCGGTGCCGGTGACCTGACGCGCCGGCTGGACGTCACCACCGGCGATGAGATCGGACGCATCGGCGGCAGCTTCAATGCGCTGATGCAGCAACTGCAGGACATGGTGCGCGAAGTGAAGGCCGAAGGCGAAGGCATCGCCGCCGCGGCCGCCCAGCTCGAGGCATCGAGCAACGCCGTCGCCCATGCCTCGCGTGAACAGGCCGATTCCGCCAGTGCCACGGCCGCATCGGTGGAAGAGGTCACGGTGTCCGTCGGCGTCATCGCAGAGAACGCGGGCGATGCTGCCGGCTCGTCCCGGGCGACCGGTGAACTCGCGAGCCGGGTCTCGCTCACGATTGCAGAGACCGCGACCGAGATCGAAGCGGTCAACAGCCGCGTGCAGGACCTCGCCGCGGTGCTGCAACGCCTCGACGAGCGCTCCGCCGAGATCGGCGTGGTTGTCGCCGTGATCAAGGACGTGGCCGATCAGACCAATCTGCTCGCCCTGAACGCAGCGATCGAAGCCGCACGCGCCGGCGAGCAGGGTCGCGGCTTCGCGGTCGTGGCCGACGAGGTGCGCAAACTTGCGGAGCGGACGTCGAAGGCGACCGTGGAGATCGCGGGCACGGTCGAGCGCATCCAGGAGGAAACTCGGGAAGCGGCTTCGGGCATGGGTACCGTCGCCGGTCAGGTCACCCGTGGTACCGAGGCTGCACGGGAGGCAGCTGCTCGAATCGGCGAGATCGAAGGGACCATGAGCGAAGTGGTGCGCAAGGTCGAGGAGATCGCGAACTCGACGCGCGAGCAATCCGCGGCGAGCAACGAGATCGCGGTCCATATCGAGCGCATCAGTTCCATGGCGCAGGACAACGATGCCCAGGTGTCGCGAACGGTAGGATCGGTGGCCGATCTCACACATCGCGCGGGAGCGCTGGGCACGATCGTCGGACGATTCCGAGTCTGATCCGGAGGCCCGGCGGCACGCTCCGCGTCGCGGGGCCTGCCGCCGATGCGCGACGCCGCGCCGCTCGTGTCGCCGAGGTTGGAGTTTTCCTCGGGGCGCAGCCGGTTCGTGCGTCCGATGGAAATCGCGTTGGTGACGAAGCCGTAGTTGGTCACCGACGGCCGGATCGTCGCGGCTCGCCGACATCGGGCGCCGGACGCGGCTTATGTTCCTGAAACTTGGACGACCGAAGCGACTGGCACGATGTGTGAGTCGGGTCCGGGCGTGGTGGCGCCGAAAGCACCGGTGTTGCCCGCACCATCCACGACGACAGGAGACCCCGATGAAGCTCGAGAAGAACCGCAATCGCGCGCTCGTCGCGCTGCTGGCGGCGGGCGCGTTGACCGCGTTCGGTCTGGAACCGGCCGTGGCTGCGCCCATGAAGCAGGAGGACATCAACGCCCTGTTCCGCAAGGCCGACGCCAATGTCGACGGCGGTGTCACGAAGGACGAGCTGTCCGCGATCGAGCCGACGCTCGTGCCCAAATTCGAGAAAGCCGATGCCAACAAGGACGGCAAGCTCTCGCTGCGGGAGTTCGGCGGCCTGTTCGGCTGAAGCCGCGTGCACGGCGGCATCGCAGGTTCGATGTTCCTCCCTCGGGCGCGCATGCGCGCCGGCTCCTCGGTCGGCGCGAGCCGTGGAGCCTTGGCGGGTCGCGGCGAATGCGCCCCGCGCTCTGTCGATTCACGCGCCGGTGTTCAACGCAGCGTGAGCGTTCCGCGGATCACTTCCCGATCCGGCGTCCGGACCCAGACGTCGTAGGTTCCGGTTCCGGTTCGTATCCCGCCGCCGGTCAGGCGTTCGTCCACGAACACCGGCGCGGTGAATCGCACGTCGATCGATGCTCGCGTCGCCGTCTCCGCGGAAAACGTCGCGTCGACCGCGAGCCACAGGGCGTTCAGCGACAGCGTGCCGTGCGCGATCCTCCGACCATAGGAGGTGGTCGCGGCGAACACCTCGTCGAGGTGGATCGGGTTCGAGTCGCGCGTGAGCGGCCCGTAAGCGACCAGCATCGCCTGCCGCACGTCGAGCGTGGCGTCGACGAGGCGTTCCGGTTCCACGGTCAGCGGGCCCACAGGATGGTCATCTCGGCCGCAAACCAGGGCTGAGTGCCGGCTTGCGCATCGACGGCGAGCACGACCTTGCGCCGGTCGCCGCGCATCTCCCGTCCGACGCATCGCAACGAGGCTTCGATGGATTCCCCGCGCGCCACTGCCTTGTGCAAGGTGAGGCGCTGGCGCGCGTGGATGTTGCCCGGCGGCCGCTCTGGCAGAATCGTGAGGTAGGCGCGCATCGCAAAGGCCATCGCGAGCCCGCCCGGCGAGGGGTTGCCGGCGCGGTCGGGAAACACGGCGTGCCACTGCTCGAACAGGGCGTCGTCGGCGGTTTCGACGTGGTGCCCGAGCAACGTGTCGGCCGCGAAGTCTTCGAACAACATCATCGGCACAGCCGACCACCTCCCACCATGAGATCCCACCGCCTCCGCATCGTTCGTCCTGGCGATCCGCGCATCCCAGCGACCGCGCGAGTATGCTCGGTCCGAGCCGGCACGTCATCGTGACTGTGGCGCGTTCGCCCTGGTTTGCCGTGGCGGGATTGGTGGGGGTCGCCGTCTCGCTGGGTGGCGGTCATGTGTGCGCGCGCCTCGCATTCACGCACGGCGTCACCGTGATCACGGCCGCCACCGTCCGGTCGCTGTGTGCGAGCCTGTTGCTGCTCGGGTTTCTCACTTTGCGTCGCATGCCACCGTGGCCCTTGCCACGCGATTTCCGCGGCACGCTGGTGCTCGGCGCCTGCATCGTGGCGCAGACGCTCCTCATCCAGTTCGCGGTGACCCGGCTGCCGGTCACGCTGGCCATCCTGGTCTTCTACACCTACCCGTTCCTGACGGCCGTGGTCACCAGCCTGCTGGGCGAGCATCGCCTGTCCGCGCCCTTGATCGCGGCACTGGCGGCGGCCTTCGCCGGCCTGGCGATGGTCCTGGGCGTGGGCGATGCGAAGGTGGACCTTCTCGGCGTTGCAGCGGCTTTCGGCGCATCCGTCAGCTTTACGGCGGCGCTGGTGCTGACCCCGCGCTTGGCACCCGCTCTCGCGCCTCCGATGCGCACCTTCTACATGATGGCCCTCTCCGCGATCGTGTTCGTGATCGCTGCGGCGGGGACCCAGCGCTTCGCCTGGCCGACCGCTGCCATGGCCTGGACCGGACTCGCCGGCCTGTCCCTGCTCTACGCGCTGGGCATCACCGGGCTGTTCCTGCTGCTGCCCCTGCTCGGTCCGGTGCAGACCGCCGTGGTGCTCAACCTCGAACCCGTGGCGGTCGCCGGCATCGCGTGGATCGCCCTGGGCGAGATGCTCACGCCGCTGCAATGCGTCGGTGCGATCGTCGTGGTTACCGCCGTGATCTCGTACCAGTTGCGTTCCAGGCAGACATAGTCTTGAAGGGACACGCGATCGCCGCTGTCGTCTGGATCGGTCTGCTCGGCATCGGGTGGTACGTGGTCGATCGCGCTTCTGACACGACGCCGGCTGTCCGCGGTTGCGGGGAGGGGGGCGGCGAGATCGTTCTGCCCGTAGCAGGCGACGGCCATTTCTACCTCGACGGAGCCGTGAACGGCGCAATGGTGCGATTCGTGGTGGACACGGGGGCAAGCAGCGTCACCATCGGTACTCGAGTCGCCCGCAATGCGCGACTGCCGGAAGGCATGCCGGCCGTCTTCAACACGGCGAACGGCCGCGTGGAAGGTCGACTCGTTCCTCGGCAGCGGGTACGCGCGGCGTGCCTCGAAGCGGACGATCTCACCGTTGCCGTGAGTCCGGGACTCGGAGAGATCGGTCTGCTCGGTCAGAACTTCCTGCGCCGGTTCGAAGTGGTGCAGACCGCCCGCGAGCTGCGTCTGAGGCTTCGACCCGCGTCCTCGAACCCGTAAGGCCGCCGCCGCGGCTCGCTACATCGAATTCAGGATGAGCTGCCGGTAGAACCGGATCATCTCGATGAAGTTCGCGACCGAGATGCGCTCGTTGGTGCCGTGGAAGCGCGCCAGATCCTCGGGCTTCGCCTGCATCGGCGAGAATCGGTAGACGTTGTCGGCGACGTCGGCGAAATGCCGCGCGTCGGTGGCACCGATCATGAGTCCCGGTGCCACGACGGTGCCGGGGAACACCTGGCGCACGCTGCGTTCGATGGCGGCGTAGGCGGGCACGTCGGTGCGCGAGAGCTTGGAGGGCTCGGCGCTGATCGGCGTCGTCCCCAGTTCGATGCGATCGTCGGCGATGGTCTTTCGCACGTGCTCCAGCACGCCGGCGATGGACTCCCCCGGCAGCAGACGGAAATTCACCGTCGCCTCCACGTCCGAAGGCAGGACGTTGTCCTTGTTGCCCGCGTGGAACAGGGTCGGCGCGGTGGTCGTGCGCAGCATGGCGTTGGTGCTGGGTTGCTTCTGGAGCCGGGCGCTGATGAGCGGTTCGAACAGCCAGAGATTGGCGAGCACAACGCGATCGATGCCCGTCGTTTCGGGGCCTACGATCTGCATCATGTCGCGCACCGCGCCACCGATCGAAGCCGGCATCGGCTGCTCTTCGAGGCGAGCGAGCGCAGCGCTCATGATGCCGATCGGCGTGCGCGCCGGCGGCATGGATGCGTGCCCCGGCGTGCCTTTCAGGTGCAGCGTGACGCTCACGTAACCCTTCTCCGCGACGCCGATCAGGGCCAACGGCGGATCCAGGCGGGGAAAGACGCCCTGGGTGATGATGAGCCCTTCGTCGAGCAGGTACTCGAGCCGCACGCCCCGCTCCTTCAGGAGTTCCGCGATGCGCCGTGCACCCTGCGCCCCGCCGAGTTCCTCGTCTGCGCCGGAGGCGAGGTACACGGTCCGCCTCGGGCGGTAGCCTTCGGCGAGCAGGTGTTCGACGGCATCGAGCGACGCGACGAGATTGGCCTTGTCGTCCCATGCCCCGCGACCCCAGATGAAGCCGTCTGCGATCACGCCGGCGAAGGGCGGATGCTTCCAATCGCCTTCGCTGCCCGGCGCGATCGGCACCACGTCCATGTGCGCGAGGATCATGATCGGCTGCAACGCGGGGTCGGTTCCCTGCCAGGTGTAGAGCAGGCTGCGGCCACCCACGATCTCCGGCTTCAACGATGCGTGAGCCCGCGGGAAGCTCACGCGCAGATGCTCGCGCAGGCGTGCGAACTCCTTCTCGGTCGCGTCGGTCTCGGGCAGCCCGGTGACGGTGGCGCACTTCAGGGCAAGAGCCAGACGGGCGGCCGCCGCATCGGCATCCATCGGTACCGGCGGTGGCGAGTCGACGCGCATCTGCCGCGAAGGATGGCGGGCCGTGTTGATTCCCAGCACCAGCGCGAGAGCCAGAATCGCGCCGATCAGGATGCCGAGGATCCGCTTCGCCGTCACGATCGGCGCTCTAATGCGGTCGCGGATCGTCCTGCGGATGCACGTACTGGATGCCGCTGGCTGGACCGAATCCCATCTCCTGGATGATCACCTCCTCGTCGCGGGTCGCTGCGAAGTGCGGCACGTTGGCGGGTGTCGAATAGAAGCTGCCGGCGGGAAACGGGCGCAACTTCGACTCGTCGAAATCCTCGCCTGCTGCAGAGTAGTAGGTCCCCTTGATCACGGTCACGACGCGCGCGTCGGGATGCACATGGGGCGGCAGCCGGTAGCCGGCCGGGACCCTGGCGCGGAAGATGAATGGCCCGGGTTTCGTCGGATGGCCATAGATCATCATCATGTCCATTCCCGGCGGGACCGACGTGTTGGGAGTCCAGCGCTCCTGACCCAGTTCGACGATGTCGTTCATCGAGGCGGCATCGGCGGCGTGGACCGGACCCGTGGCCGCGAGGGCCGCAATCAGGATGCAGGGGCGAATCATGGGTGCTTCTCCTCCGATCAGTCAGCAATGAAGACGACGGCGTCCAGCGCCATGCAACCCTCGCCGCGGGCACCCACCAGTACCGGGTTGAGGTCGAGGCTTGCGATCCTCCGCTCGGTGCCCTGCATCAATGCACCCACGGCGACCGTGGCGGCGGCAAAGGCGTCGACGTCGAGCGGTGGTTCGTCACGCACCCCGGCGAGCAGCGGAGCGATGCGCAGCCGGGAGAGCGCACGATGTACGTCGGCCGTGTCGAACGGCGGCAGCAATACCTGGCTGTCCGGCAGGGCTTCGACGAACTTCCCGCCATCTCCGATCAGCACCACGGGTCCGAACACGGCATCCACGTGCGCACCGATCATCAGCTCGCGCCGACCGCTCGCCATGCGCGCGACGATGACGCCGTCGAAGGCGAAGTTGCGCGACTGCAGGGTCCGCTGCAGGTCGGAGAAGGCAGCACGTACCTCGGCTTCGGTCTGCAGTTTGAGGCGCACGAGGCCGAGTTCCGACTTGTGTGCCACGGCGCGCGAGCAGCCCTTCACGACGACCGGTGCACCGAGTTCGAGCAGCGCCTGCGCAGCGTCGTCTGCCGTTGCGCACAGGCGATGAGGCACCATGGGAATGCCGGCGCGCGCTGCCAACCCAAGGCTCTCCGTCTCGTTCAGCATGTGCGATGCGGCGATCGGAGCGGGTCGCGCGGCCGCGGTCGGTTTCGCCTGGGCCATACGTTCGTGGTGCGCGACGAACTGTGCGAGCGCGGCGACGGCCTCGGTCTCCGTTTCCATGACGGGAATGCCGAGCGCCTTGAAGGGGGCGGCGATCTGCGGTTGCGGAATTCCCGCCAGGGTCGGCTTGCCGGTGGATTCCGCAAAGGTCGCCGTGTCGCGTGCGAAGGCATCGACGTCGTAGGCAGCTCCCGCCACAGGAATGCCGATCAGGAACGCGTCGGCGGCGGGATCGCGCGCGAGAGCGGGCAGGATGTCGCCGAACAGGCGGCTGTTGGTGAGCAGCGCGGCCGTGATGTCGATCGGATTGGTCGTCGTGGCGAAGGAGGGCAGCACCCGGTTCAGGTCCGCCCGTGTCTCGGGCGCAAGCTGTGCCATCGGCATGCCGAGCCGTGTCGCAGCGTCCGCCGCCATGACGCATACCGCGCCCGAGTTGCTGATCGCCACCAGGCGACGGCCCTTGGGCTTCCAACCCTTGAGGTACAGCTCGGTGGCCGCGACCAGTTCCTGCAGATCGCGGGCGCGCCAGATGCCGTGACGTTCGAGGAAGGCATCGACCAACCGGTCTTCGTTGGCGAGAGCCCCGGTGTGTGACTTGGCAGCTTGCTGGCCCGCCGCGGTACGGCCCGATTTCAACGCGACGATGGGCAGCCCGCGCGCGTGCGCCACGCGGGCCGCCTCGGCCAGCGGCGCCGGATCGGGAATGCTCTCCAGGTAGAGCAGCAACAGCTTGAGGTCGGGATCCCCGGCGACCACCGCGGCGATCTCCGCGACGTTCACGTCCGCGTCGTTGCCGGTGGCGTGGGCGTAACGCACCCCGATGCCGCGGGCGCGCAACATGCCGTAGGGTACGACGCTCATGGCCCCGCTCTGACTCACCACCCCCACCGGACCGTCCATGGGTTGCGACTCGATGAACATGGACGAGAACGACAGGATTGCACCGGTACCGAAGTTGGCGAGGCCCTGGGTGTTGGGTCCGACCATGCGCATGCCGGCGGCACGGGCCGTGTCCACCATGAGCCGCTCGGCGGCGATGCCTTCCGTCGTGCCGGTCTCGCCGAAACCGGACGCCATGGTCACGCATACCTTGACGCCGGCCCGCGCGCAGTCGGCCACGGCCTGCACCGCCGCGTCGCCGGGCACCACCACGATCGCAACTTCCGGCGCCTCGGGCAGCGCGTCGAGCGACGGGAACGTCGGAAACCCTTGGGTCTCCGTGCGCTTCGGGTTCACCCCGAAGACCTTGCCCCGATAGCCGTGGCGCCGGAGATAGAACAACGGACGCCCGCCGATCTTGTCGGGGTTTTCCGAGGCGCCGATGACGACGATGGATTTCGGGTCGAGGACGGTGTGCAGTGCGTGGGTCAAGGCAGGACTCTGCTGAATTGTGGAACGATACCGTCACCGAAGGCGACGAAGCGGGCGCGGACACGCCCGCCGATGTCGATGCCGCGCTCCACGTGCGCCATCATGCGGAAGCCCTCGTCCATGTCGACGAGCGCGATCGCATAGGGCGCATGGGCGCGCAGCTGTTCGCTGGGTGCGCGCATGACTTCCGTGACCGCGTAGATCGTGCCGGTCCCGGAAGCCTGCAGCGCAGCGACGTCGGTGGTGCCGCAGCGCGGGCAGAAGCTGCGGCGGAAATACCAGACGTGACTGCAGGCACTGCAGCGTTGGTACACGATGCCCTCGGTGCGCTGGGTCCAGTCGTTCATGCCGCGCGCTCCAGAACCAGCGACACGTGCGACGACAGCACGCCGCCGTCGCCGTGCAGCAAGGCGAGGCGTGGTGAGCCGGCCTGCCGGTCGCCGGCGCGACCGGTCAATTGCAGATGGGTCTCGACCAGATGCGCCATCGCACCGCCGACACCGCAATGGCCGTAGGACAGCAGGCCGCCATGGGTGTTGAGCGGCAGTGCACCGTCGCGCGCGAAATGGCCTTCGGCCGCCAGTCGGCCCGAGGCCCCACGCGGTGCCAGGCCGATCTCCTCCAGCAGGATCGCGAGCGTGATGGTGAAGCTGTCGTAGATCGCGGCGTAGTCGAAGTCGCCGATGTCGACCTTTGCCGTCCCCATCGCGGTCCGCGTGGACGCGCCGGCACCGAACTGCGTGAGACTCGGGGCAGCGCTCACGTGCTGGTGCGTGTGAGCCTGGCCGGTGCCGATGATGCGCACGGCGAAATCGTTCACCCGATCGCGGCTCACCACGAATGCGGCGCCGCCGTCGGAGACCGGGCAGCAATCCAGCAACTTGAGCGGCGTCGCCACCGGCTTGGAGGCGAGCACTTCGTCGACGCCGATGGGCTCGCGGAACTGCGCGCCCGGATGCCGTTGGGCGTGACCGCGCATGAGCACCGCGAGCTGGGCGAGATCGCGTTCCGACAGTCCGACCTCGTGCATGTAGCGCGACGCGACGAGTCCGTAGTAGGCGGGGATCGTAGCGCCCATGGGCACCTCGTACGCCGGGTGCCCCACCTGGGCAAGCGTCTGCACGGCGGCATCGCGCGACTGGCCGGTCAGCCGGTTTTCGCCGGCAACCGCCAGCACGTGCCGGGCGAGGCCGGCCTCGACGACGTGGTGCGCCAGCATGGCCATCGCGAACCCGGTCCCGCCGCCCAACTGGATCGCGTGCGCGTAGCGCGGCTCGATGCCGAAATGCTCCGCGAACACCGTCGAGAGCATCAGGTGCGGAAAGGTGGTGGAGTAGCCGGTGAGCAGGCCGTCGATGTCAGCGCGCCGCAGCCCCGCGTCTGCGAGCGCCGCCGCCGCTGCGGTGGACATCAGATCGACCGTGCTGTGCCCCGGGTGCTTCCCGTACGCCGTCAGTCCCGCACCCGTGATCCAGCTCAATCGTCTCCTCCGCGCCCGAAACTCAAGCGGACGAGATTCTAAAGGGCTTCCGGCGCTGCCGATCGGGTGGCGACGACCGGCATCCAGCTACGGCGCGAACCGCCGGTGTCGGCAGTTCGCGCCCTGTGCGCTTCCCGTCAGGGGATCCAGGCCGTGCAGACGATGCCTGGCGGCACGGTCTCGCCGACCTTGCAGTAGCAAGGCCCCTGGATCATGCGTCCTCCGCTATAGAAGACCATGCAGAAGGGATTCACGCGCGAACGAGTGACGGCCAACTGTTCGAAGTTGAACACCGTACCTTCCACCGATCCTTGGCAGATCGACGTCTGCGTCTCCACCGCCTTCGCGCACTTCGGCCCGTACTTCTCTTCGAGCGCCGGCGAGCAGAGCTGGCAGGACGGCAGCTTCTTTCCCGTGTCGGCATTGAAGAAGCGCACCAGTCCGGCGTCGGTGATCTCGATGACCGCCGCGGCATCCTTGGAGGGCCGGTAGGCGAGCTTGGGCACGGTTGGCGTTCCAGCCGAGGGTTGCTCCGGGGCGGGGGCGGGCGCCGGTGCCGGAGTGTCGGGTTTCTGTTGCGCGCTCGCGCAGCCGCCGAGTGCCATTCCGGCCACTGCCGCGAACACCGCCATCCCGCGCGCCCATCTGCCGAGGTTCTTCATCTTGTGCTCCTCTCTGGTTGAAATCAGTACTGGAAGGTCACCCGCAGGATCAGTGACTGTCCCGGACGGAACAGCGGGATGCGCGGGATGCCGGCGAAATCGGTGTCCTGGAAGCCGAACTGCCGATCGAAAATGTTGCGTGCCTCGAGACTCAAGATGCCACGGCCGCCGGGCCAGCGGTAGCCCAGCATGACGTCGGTCAGTCCGAAGCGGTGTCGATCGCGGGCCAGAGTTCCGTCGCCGGCAGGAGTGTCGATCGACTGGTCCACGAACGTGCACGAGGTCCGCACGAACAGGCCGTTGCCCAGGAACAGCGTGGCACGCAGCGGCAGCATCTGGGTCGTGACCCGGTTCGGGAAGGTGTCGCCGACGCCATTGGCGGGAATCATCCGACGCTGGTCGTCGTAGCTGTACTCCGCCGACACGCCGAGCTGGCGGGTCACGAGCCCGCTCAGAAAGCCGCGATAGAGCTGTTCCTCGCGCTGTTCGATGCGCGCCAGCGTACCGTCCAGGTTCGAGACCGGAACGTCGAGATGGCGGCCGCTTGCCTCGATGCCCGCGAACCATCGCTCGCCGAAGCGCTGATCGAGCGCGACGCCGACACGGGTGGATTCGGTCCCGGTCACGTCGTCGAAGATCTGGTTGAAGCCCACCACCTGGGTCGGCTCCAGCGTTTGCGCGGCCGCGAAGGGCCTCTTGATGGCGCGAATGGAGGCTGCCCGCAGTGTCGTCGAATCGGAGATGTTCCAGACCAGACCCAGCTTCGGATTGAACTGGCGTTTGGAGATGGCGAGGTCGTCGAAGCGATCCCACGACAGGGCGGTCACGACCTGCAGGCCGGAGGCAACGCGCCAGTTCAGGTAGCCGTAGGCGTTGTAATACTCCGGGGTGGTCTTGAGCGGTTCCGCGACCGGCAGCGGGGGCACCGGATCGCCGACGAATCCGAGAGCGCCGGTCTGATCGCGATTCTCGTCGACGCGGGTGCCGCCGGCGCCCGCGGTGATATGGACACGCGACAGATCACGGAGGTGCTGGATCTCGCCGGTATAGGCGTCCGTGTCGTACTGGATGCGTTTTGATTCGTAGCCGAGGTCGAACGGAAATCCGAAGCCCGTCTCCGTCACCAGGTAATTAGTGGCCAGGGCATCGTTGCGCTGACGGGTGAGCGAGGCGAGCCAATGCGCCGTTGCGTCCTCGGAGTGCCGGAAGCCGGCCCGGTACATCTCGGAGCGCAGATCCTGTCGCAACGACGGGTCGTACTGGTTCTGGTCGAAGTTCTGCCGCACGTCACCGCTCGCGATGGTGGAGTAGCGGTACTCCGCCTGGAAGCTGTTGCGATCGTCGATGTCGAACTGGTAGAAGAGATTGCGGATGTTCTGGCGGAAATCGGCATTCGGGCGGAACCCGTCGGTCTCCATGAAGTACTGTCCGATCCGCAGTCCGTGGCGGCCCCGCACGAACGCCGCCATCGCCTCGTCCCCGATGGTGCCTTCGTTGCCCATGAAGCCGGTGAGATAGAACGCGGTGCGGTCGCGCTCCATCAGCGGGTTGAACTCCTGGAACGAAGGCGTGATGGGTCCTTCGTTCTCGATCACGGGCGCTCGCACCCCGCCGAGCCGCGGCGAGGCCGGGACGGCCGTCACGGGCTGCAGCATCTGCGACTGCAGCAGTTCGCTGACACGCGCGCTCTCGTAGCGCGGTTGCAGCAGGTAGCTGTCGGCCAGGTTGCGATGCGCCGGGAAGCCACCCGGGTCGAAGCTGATCGCGCGGCTGCTCTGCGCCTGCGAGAGCTGGTCGAAGCCCAGTTCGTTCGAGATGCGCGACTGACTGGCGGCGCGCGCCGACTGGTCCTGGTCCAGGAGGAAGCGCGAGCGATAGACCGCACGGTTGTCGTTCAACTCCACCGAGCGCGTGAGGTCCATCAGCGCGTCCCCGGGCTGATTGATGGTCTGCTTGCGGATCGCGTCGTAGAACCACGGCGTCGGATCTCTTGGATCGAGGGCCTTCGCGATGTCGAACTGGACACCGGCCAGCGCGACGCGCGCCGGATCGCGCTCGTCGAAGTAGGCCTTGCCCATGTACGACCGCACCAACGGGTTCACCGGATCGAGCGCCAGCGCCACTTCGAACTGTTCGCGGCCTTCGGTCAGCCTGCCTTCGCGGATCTGAGCGAGTCCGAGCCCGAGCCGCGGCAAGGGATCGCCGGGCGAAAGCGCGATCGCGCGTTCGAACGATGCGCGTGCTGCAGCTATCCGGGTCCGTGCAAGCTGGGCGAATCCGGCCACGAGATGCCCGCGCGGTTCGTCGGCGTTCGCAGCGATGGCGGCCTGTGCGGCAGCTTCCGCTTCGGCGCTCTTCCCCACGGAAAGGAGCAGTTCCGCGACACGCGCCTGTGCCAGCGGGCTTCGTGGATGAGTGGACGCCGCACGGCGCGCGCTTGCCAGGGCGGCGTCGAGGTCGAACCGCGACTGCTCGGCGAAGCTGAGCGACAGCAGCGCGCGCAGCGACGAGCGATCCTGCTCGAATGCCCGCTGCGCGAGGACCAGACCGCGATCGTGATCGTTGCGCGCCACGGCGATGATCGCTCGCAACGCGTTCACTTCGGCAGACTCATCGACTTCGTCGAGCACGGCGCTCGCATCCGCGACGCGGCCGACGTCGAGCAGTGCCTCGGCCTGTCCGACGGCGCATCGGGCGCGCTCCGCCGCACCCGAAGCCGAGCAATCTTCGGTCGGCGCTGCCGAGCGATCGGTGAGGCGCGGGTAGTAGATGGCCCAGGCCACGGCGTCCGCCGGGCGTGCGGCGATCGTCACGCCCTCCAGTCCACCTTCGACGGAACCGACGCTCTGTCCGCGCCGCAGCCGTGCGTTCGTGCTGCCCGCTTCGGCCAGTACCGTGCCTTCGAACACCGATACGCGTGACGAGGTGCATGCGTTCGTGACCTCGAATTCGGTTCCTTCGACGGTGGCGTTGACGAAGGGCGTCAGCACGCGGAACCGCCGCGGAAAGCGCGATGTGAAGTAGCCGGCACCGCACGACTGTCCGCGCGCGCCGGGTGCCACGCGATCGTCCGGATACAGTTCCACCACGGTCTCGTCCGGCCTCGCGGTGAGGGTGACCGTGGTGAACTGGTCGAGGCGGATGTTGGTTTCGGGTTGCATCGCGACTGCCGCGCGACTGCGCGCGCCGACGTGGACGCGATCACCGCTGCACAGCGGCACCGCCGATGCGTTCGTCGTCTGCCAGTCGCCGCGCCCGGCACGCTGGATTTCCACCGTGCCTTCGATCGATACCAGGCGCGCGATCACGGGTGCGCAAGCGACCGTGTTCTGCGCCGTTGCGGATGAAGTCCAGGCCCACAGCAGCAGCGGAGCGAGGGCGGACCACGGGACCGCACGGGCACGACGGTGAGGCAGGATCATCGGGTAGCCTATCGGGTGTGGGGCCTGCCGGCAGGCCCCAGGCGCGGTGCGGCTCGCGCGCCTGATCATGAACGATACGCAGCAGTGGCCGGCGCTTCAACTCCGACGAACGTCATGTCGGTCGTGTTCGACCTACCACCCCGCGCTTCGAAGCCTGCAACACATCGCCGGGTTCCAACGGCGACCGGCCGGGTGGCTCACACGGCTATACCACTGGAATTTCCAGGCGCTCTCGCGTGCCGGTGGGACCGAGTCTGCCCAGGAGGTAGTTCAGCGGACCGTCGCCGGGATGCGACAGCCGCAGCGTCTCCAACCGCGCTCGCGCCGTCGCGACGTCACCGCGGCGCCAGGCCGCCACCGCCTCGTCGAACGCCGCGCACCGCTCCCGGGTTGCCGCATCGGCGCGATCGGCGGCCGCCACGATCTCCACGACATGCACGGGCTCCGACTTGCCCTTCAGCAGAAAGTCGCCGAGTTCGCGCGTCACGACCGTGTCGAGGCCGGCGGTGAGTTCCTTGGAAACGGCGATGCGTACCCCGAGCTTGCCGGCCAGGGACTGCAGGCGGTTGGCCGTGTTCACCGCATCGCCGACGCCGCGATACTCGTAGTGGTTGAGCGCACCCACCGGCGCCAGCACGATGGGCCCCCACGCCACCCCGACCCGGGTGAGCAGGGCAGTTTCGGGTTCGCGCTCGGCCAGCCGATCGGCACCTTCGATGAGCGAGAGGCACGCGGCGCAAACGCGGGTGCGTGCTGCCGCTTCGTCGCCTCCTTCGGGCCAGATGGCCACCATGCTGTCGCCGACCACGTCGCTCACGAAACCGCCGTGGCGGGCGACCGCATCGAACAGCGGTTCGTAGTAGCGGTTCAGGAACTCGAGCAGCGCTTCGGGTGCGAGCCGTTCCGCGAGCGATGTGTAGCGGTGCGCATCGGTAGCCATGCACGCAGCCTGCACGCGTCGCCGCAGCGTGTGGAGTGCCTGCGCGTTCTGGGTGAGGCGGCTCGCCACGTCCGGCGGCACGAAGTTGGCGAACGCCCGCTGCAGCCGTGCCCGCTGCTGCAGGGCCTCGCGATAGCGCCACCCGAGGGCCACCAGGACACCGAGCGGCAACTGCACCGCGAGCGGTCCGACGATCGGCAGCCACACGGAATTCGAGCGGAACACGAACCATGCGACGGCGAGCCACGCAGCGCCGAGCATGCCGACACCCAGCAGGCCGATGCCGACGCTACCCGCGAGCACGGCAGCCGTGGCGGCGGCTCCTGCGACGAAGACGATCAGCGCGGTGACGAACGGGCCCGGCTCGCGCAGAAAGGCACGTGCATGGATGTTCGCGAAGGTGGTGGCGGCGATCTCGACGCCGTGCATGTTCGCGCGCGGGCCGGCGAACACGGTGCGATGGTCGTCGTGCGGCTCAGCCTGCGCAGACTCGGCGTAGCCGACGAAGACCGCGCGACCGCGCAGCCGCTGCAGCGCGTCCGGCGCACCGGCGATGACCGCGTCGTAGCCGATCGTCGGCACGGTGCCGGGAGGTCCGTGGAAGTTGATGTGGCGCACCGCCGGACCGCCGAAGAGATCGAGCAGCGTTGCGAACGTGTCGTCGTTGACCGTCTCCCCGAACGATGCGCGAGCGTCGTCACCGGCGGCGAAATACTGCCGCAGCGCCGCGGTGCGCGACAGCAGCGGGAGCCTGCGCCCCGTCTCGTCGTTCACGCCGGCCGACTGCGCCAGGACGAGTTCCGCCCTGCTGCCGTCGACGAACGCGTGATAGGCAACCGCAGGCAGCGTGGGCAGCGGCGGCTCGCCGTCGAAGAAGAGCGCTGCACGCCGGACCTGGTCGCGCGGCTCGGGTAGAGGAAACGGCGCTGCCGCCAACGCGGCGTCGTGGATGTCCTGGGACAGCGGTGCGAGGCTGGCATGCTGGTCGGATGCTGCGGTCGTATCCTGTTCGAGCTTGTGACCGATGATCACGTTGCCGGCCGCGCGCAGCGCCTGCGCGAACAGGGCGTCGTCCGCAGTCACGTCGAAGCCGTAGAACGCCGGTTCGCGCGGACGAAACAACATGTCGAACACGACCGCGCGCGCACCGGCTTCGTGCAACCGGCGGACGAGCAGACCGTGCAGACAACGCGGCCACGACGAAAGCCGCGTGGGTGCCGGAGGATTGACCCACTCCGGACCGGGTGCACCGCTGCCCGCGCGCGCACTTTCGCACGGAGCGTCACGTGGCGGCGCGCGGCGCAACCAGAGACGCGAGGTCGCGGCGCGATCGACTGCTACGATTGCGACCGGTTCGATGACGGGACGCACGCCGCGCAGATGAAAGAGGGCAGTGAGTCCGAAGTCCGCCTCGAGTGCAGGTCCGATCGGCGTGAGCCAGACCAGCGCACCGGCGAGCCCGGCGGCTACGCTCGCTGCGAAAGCACGAACGGCGCGCCGTGATTCTTCCGGCACGTCAGAGTCTGCAGACCAGATCCATGGATCAGGTGGTGCGGGGTGTCGATTCGCGGCGCAGTTTACCGGCGCCCGGCCGGGTGCGCCACGCGCAGAATCACTGCCGCGTCGGATCGCGCGACCGCGCCGTCAACTATCGAGTCGGATCGAAGATCTCGTCCAGGGCATCGGCGATGCCCTGGGTGCCGCCCTGCGGATTCGATGCCTCGGGCGAAGCGTCCAGCTGCGGCGTGTCGGTGAAGGTGGACACGATGTTGCGGCCGGCCTGCTTGGCGGCGTAGAGCGCCTGGCCGGCTTCCTCGATCAGTTGCGCCAGCGTGGTCGCACCGACCTCGATCGATGACACACCGAAGCTCGCGGTGACTCTGCGATTCGGAATGCTGCGCACACCCGGTCCGGCCTGCGCGTGGATCTTCTCGTGCACCTGCTCGACCACGACGGCGGCCTGGGCGCGATCGAAGTCGGGCAGCACGATGCAGAACTCTTCACCGCCGTAGCGGCACAGCAGATCCGCGGGTCGCAGTCCGAGCTTGAGGATGCGCGCCGTCCACGAACACGATTTCGCGCGGCAAGATTCGAGCGCGGTTTTACCTATGGAAAAGTCGGGAAACACGCTCAACGCGGTGGACGCGGAGGAAAACCCAAGGCGTCGATGCGTTTGGGCCGCCGATTCCTCGCGCAAGGAGAGCCATGGGTTTGCTTTTGACCTACCCCAAGTCCCCCGCGTTGAGCGCTTCTGTTCTCGCTCTCGGCAGCCTCAATCCACGCAACGCCACCGAGCGCCCGCGCACCACCGCGGGACTTCCTCCGCCGGCATGGGGCGGGCGATCCAGTAGCCCTGACCCTGATCGCATCCCATCGCCTCCAGTGCGGCCGCGGTCGCTTCGGTTTCGATGCCTTCCGCCACCACCACCAGGCCGAGGTTGTGCGCGAGGTTGATGGTCGAGTTCACGATCGCCCGATCGGCCGAGCTCTCGCCCATCCGCAGCACGAACGACTTGTCGATCTTCAGCGAATGGATCGGCATCTGCCGCAGGTACGACAGCGACGAGAAGCCGGTCCCGAAGTCGTCGATGGCCAGTTTCACGCCCACGGCTTCCATCTGCCGCAGCACTCCCAGAGCACGCTCCGGATCCACCAGGAACGCGCTCTCGGTGATCTCCAGTTCGAGCCGCTCGGGCGGGAATGCGTGGCGCTCGATCAGCTCGCGCAGGTCGAGCAGCGTGAGCTCGTCGACCAGGTTGCGCGCAGACAGGTTGACCGAAAGCCGTGGCGTGAAGCCGTTCGCGGACCATGCCGTCCATTGCGCGATCGCGGCGCCGATCACCCACGAGGTGAGCGGCGTGATCAGGTCGCCCATCTCGGCCAGCCGCACGAACTCGTCGGGCGGCACCATGCCGTGGCGCGGGTGGGGCCAGCGTACCAGCGCCTCGATGCCGGACACCGTGCCCGAGGCGAAGTGCACCTTGGGCTGGTAGTGCAGCGTGAGTTCGCCGTTGCGGATCGCGGTGCCGAGTTCGGACAGCAGTTCGAGCCGTCGCGGCGAATGGCGGTCGTCTTCGGGGCGATAGAGCCCGTAGCCGCGGCCATGCTTCTTCGCCACGTACATCGCGACATCTGCCCGCTTCAGCAGCGTCGAGACGTCCTCCCCGTGCTGCGGATACAGCGCGATGCCGATGCTCGCACCGATCTCGAGGCGCGCGCCTTCCACCATGAAGGGCTGGCGGATCTCCTCCAGCAGCCGGACCGCGAGCGCTTCAGCGTCGCGCGCCCGCAGCACGCGGCGTGCGAGCACCGCGAACTCATCGCCGCCCAGGCGCATCAGCGAGCCGTCGCATTCGCCGAGGCGCGCGGCGAGCCGCGGCCCGACCGCACGCAGCAGCCGATCGCCTGCGTAGTGGCCGAGCGTGTCGTTGACCTCCTTGAAGTGATCGAGGTCGATCAGCATCAGCGCGAGGTGCCTGCTTTCATGTGAAGCGCGCGCGAGCTCTGCCGCCAGCTCGCGCGCCAGCCATTTGCGATTCGGCAGACCGGTGAGCGAATCGTGCAGCGTCTGATGCTCGAGCGCGTCGAGAGCCAGGCGCCGGTCGGTCACGTCGCGCCAAATGCCCCAGATGCGCACGATGGCGCCGTCTTCGATTACCGCGATCATCGACACCGCAAACCAGATCGGCATGCCGTCCTTGGTCTTGGTGGGGATCTCGAAATCGCGCAGGCGGAACCCGGTGTCGACCCATGCGGTGACGGCAGTGCGGGATCGCCGCTCGCCCGCCAGTTCGGCGAGAGGCAAGCCGACGATGGCCTGCGGGTCGGCGTAGCCGAGGAGCTGCGCCATGGCGGTGTTGCATTCGGCGAGTCGGGCCTCCGATTCGACCCGGTCGATCAGCGTCGAGCGCGGCAGACCGGTCGGAATCGGCCGGGCGAAATCGGCGCGCCAGATCGCCTCGGTGCTGTGCTCGATGAAGGCGCGGTAACGTTCCTCGCTGGCACGGAGCAGGGCTTCCATGCGGCGCCGCTCGTCGGCTTCCAGCAGTCCGCCGACCACGTCGGCCACCGACGCGGCGAAGTTCTGCTCGTCCAGGGTCCACGTGCGCTGGGGGCCGACGTGCTCGTGACAAATCACGCCGGCGGTGCCGCCGCTGCGGCGGATCGGCGCGTCGAGCATCGACGCGATGCCGAGCGGCCGCAGGTAGTCGGCAGCGAGTTCGGCGCTGCGCGGATCGCCGACGGCATCGGTGATGGCGGCCGCACGATTCTCGCGCAGCATCGTGAAGTAGCTCGGATAGCGGGCCTTCTCGAGCCGCGCACCGCTCGAGTGCTCGTGGCGGTCGCGGTCGTAGAGTTCGAGGCAATGCATGGCCTTGCGAGATGCATCGTACAGCCAGATGCCGACGCGCGAGACCTCTAGCGTCTGCGCGGCGGTGATGCACAACCGCGAGAGCGCATCGGCGAGCGGCGCTTCACGCAACCAGTCGTGCGTGACCAGTTCGAGCAGCGCCGCTTGTTGCCGCCGCATGCGCCGTTCGGCGACGATGGCCGCGGCGATCTCCTGGATCGTTCCGAGGAAGTGGGTGGCGCCGGTCGTGTTGTCGCGTACCGCTTCGCCGCGCGTGTTGAACCAGCGCACCTGGCCGTCGCCCGCATTCACCCGGAACTCGAGCAGCACCGGTGTGCGGTCGCGGGCGGAGGCCTCGAGCGACTTGACGAAGCGCTGCTCGTCCACCGGATGCAGCAAGGCCGCGAACGCGTCGCGCGTGCCGGCGAACCGGCCCGGCACCAGACCGAGCAGGCTTTCCACGTGGGGCGAGATCTGGAACCGGCCGGTCTCCGGTTCCCATTGCCAGATGCCTACGCCGCCCGCGAGCAGGGCGGCGTGCAGGAGTCGGGCGTCATAGCGGTCGGCGGTGTCTGCCAAATGGTGCGAACTGCGGTGGCGGAGCGGGACTCATGGACCGTTCGATCCGTTCCCCATCCTGCTAACTTCGGTTACTTTAGGGAATTATTGATGGTTGTGGCGGGATCTGCATCAACGCCCGCCGCCTGGCCCGGTCGACAGCCAGAGCGTGACCGGACCGTCGTTGGTGAGGGTCACCGCCATGTGGGCGCCGAACTCCCCGGCGGCTACGGGCGAGTGGCGTTCATGGGCCAGCGCCAGCACGCGGTCGAACAATCGGCGGCCCGTTTCCGGCGGCGCGGCACCCGAAAAGCCGGGCCGGGTGCCCTTGCGGGTGTCGGCCGCCAGCGTGAACTGCGGGACCAGCAGGAGCCCGCCGCCCACCGTCCTCAGATCCAGGTTCATCTTGCCCTCGGCGTCGCCGAAGACGCGCAGGACGAGCAGGCGATCCACCAGCCGGCTCGCGTCGGGCTCGGTGTCGTCGGGTTCGGCGCAGACCAGCACCATCAGGCCGCGTTCGATGGCGCCGACGACGCGCCCCCCGATTTCCACGCGGGCGTGGGTAACGCGCTGCAGCAGGGCGAGCATCGAACCGAAGGGAGATCCGGGAAAGCCGGCAGTGTAGTCGAGACCGGTTCACCCGCTGTCACACGTCGGTCACGATGCCCGCCCACCATCCGCGCCGGCAATGCGAATCCTCATGATTTCCGACGTGTACTTTCCCCGGGTCAACGGGGTGTCCACGTCGATCCAGACGTTCCGCCGCGAGCTCGACGCGCTCGGCCACGAGATCCATCTCGTCGCCCCGGCGTATCCCGCCCCCTATCCCGACGAGCCGCGGACCCTGCGGATCCCCTCGAGCTATCTGCCGCTCGACCCCGAGGATCGGCGCATGCATGGCCGCGCCATCCGGGCCGCCGCCGACCGGCTCGAACGGCAGCGGTTCGATCTCGTCCACGTGCAGACCCCGTTCATCGCCCACTACCTGGGGCTGGAGCTCGCGCAGCGGTTCGGTGTGCCGGTGGTAGAGACCTACCACACGTTCTTCGAGGAGTACCTGTTCCATTACGTGCCGTTCCTGCCGCGCGCGTGGTTGCGGGCGGGGGCCCGGCGCTTTTCGCGCACCCAGGGCAACAGCGTCGACGCGCTCGTCGTACCCTCGACCGCCATGCGCGACGTGCTGGCGGGGTACGGCGTGCGCACGCCCATGCACGTGCTGCCGACGGGCATCCCGCTGGCGGACTTCAACGGCGGCGACGGTGCGCGGTTCCGGGCGGACCTCGGGATCCCGGCCGGCACGCCGATGCTCCTCTTCGTCGGACGGGTGGCTCACGAGAAGAACATCGATTTCCTGCTGAATGCGCTTGCCCTCGTTCGTCGCCGCGCACCGTCGACCGTGCTGGTGATCGCCGGCGAAGGACCGGCGCGTTCCCGGTTGGAGCGCCTGACCGATCGCCTCGGGTTGCGCGGCAACGTGCACTTCGTGGGCTATCTCGATCGGCGCACCACGCTGCTCGACTGCTACGCCGCTGCCGATGCCTTCGTGTTCGCATCGCGCACGGAGACGCAGGGCTTGGTCCTGCTCGAGGCGATGGCGGTGGGCCTGCCGGTGGTATCGACGGCCGTGATGGGCACGCGCGACATCGTCGGGCCGAGGCGCGGCGCGCTCGTTCCGGACGACGACGAGCGGTCGTTCGCGGATGCGATCGAGCGCATCGTGGGCGATTCCGTCCTGCGCGGTCAACTGTCGCGCGAGGCGCGCGCCTACGTGCGCGAGTGGCACGCCGACGCGCTCGCCCGCCGCATGGCCGCGCTGTATGCCGACGTGGTGGCCGCCGGACCCCGAGGGCACCGGGTCGCGAGGGAACGCGAAGCGCAGTACGATGTCCCTGTGCGTTGAGTCGCAGGGGCGACGAGCGGCGCATAGGAGCGTTGGACCATGGCTACGACAACATCGGGCTTGGAGGTGGCGACCCTGGCGGGCGGCTGCTTCTGGTGCCTGGAGGCGGTGTACCTGGGGCTGCGAGGGGTGGAGCGCGTGGTCTCGGGCTACATGGGCGGCCATACGGCGCGACCCACCTATCGCGACGTGTGCGACGGGGACACCGGCCACGCCGAGGTGGTTCGGATCGAGTTCGATCCGGGTGAGCTCTCGTTCCACGATCTGCTCGACGTGTTCTTCACCATCCACGACCCCACGACGCTCAATCGCCAGGGCAACGACGTCGGCACTCAGTACCGTTCGGCGATCTTCTATCACTCGCCCGAACAGAAGCGCATCGCCGAGGCAGCGATCGCCGATCTCACCGCGCGGAAGGTGTGGCGCGATCCGATCGTCACCGAGGTGACGGCGGCCTCGACGTTCCACGAGGCGGAGGCATATCACCAGGATTACTTCGCGCGAAACGGCCAACAGCCCTACTGCCAGGTGGTCGTGGCGCCGAAGGTGGCGAAGTTCCGCAAGGTATTCGGAGACCGCACGAAGCAGCGCGTATGACGGAGCGCCGCACGGCGCTTCGCTCTCGGAAGGCTGTCTCTGAGAGGCGACAAGGAATTCTCGAACCCGCAGCGAGCGGATGCGTCGCGCGTTCGCACGCATCGCACAACGCGCGGATCATCGTCGCGCTCCCTCGGAAAAAGTGCTCCGCTCCCAGTGAAAATGTACCGCAAGGCCCTTGTCATATTCGGACGAATTGTGCATTCTCCAGCGCGTCCCCGCTCCTAGAAGAAAAGCTTCGGGACACGAGATTTCCGTCGTCCGAACCGACTCAACCATTCCCACCGCACAAGAACCCGACTGGAGGCATCAATGGCCGTAGCCAAGAAACCCGCTGCCAAGAAACCCGCTGCCAAGGCAGCGAAGAAACCCGCCGCGAAGAAGGCGGCTCCCGCCAAGAAACCCGCGGCCAAGAAGGCAGCGCCGGCCAAGAAGGCTGCTCCGGCCAAGAAAGCTCCCGCGAAGAAGGCTGCCAAGCGCACCCCGAACGCGGCATTCATGAAGCCGCTCTCCCCGAGTGCGATCCTGGCAGCCGTCATCGGCGACAAGGCCCTGCCCCGCACCGAAGTCACCAAGAAGATCTGGGACTACATCAAGAAGCACAACCTGCAGGACGCCAAGAACAAGCGCAACATCAACGCCGACGACAAGCTGAAGGCCGTGTTCGGCGGCAAGAAGCAGGTCACCATGTTCGAGCTCACCAAGCTCGTCAGCAACCACCTGAGCTGATCGCAGGCATCATCCGGGGCCTTGCCGAGTAGCCGGTGGGGCCTTCGACCTGCAGCACGCTCCCGGACGACGTGCCCAAGCTGCGCATGAAATACGAGAGAAGGCCGATTCGCACGGCGGTGGCGAGTCGGCCTTTTCGTTTCCGCGAGGTGGCGATGAATGCTCCGATGCGAACCCTGTGTGCAGTTCTCACGACCGTTGCGCTGACCGGTTGCGTCGGCACCGCGATGACCACCGACCCCGATACCGGAGCCACCGTCCCCGTGAAGGGCTGGCGCCAGGGGCCCTGGTGGTATGGCGATCCCGCGTGGCAGTTCCTGACGGTGGGCCAGGGCGGTCGTCCCGACCTGTCGAGACCAAGCGCGGCGATGGAACGCCCGGTCGAGGCGACGCCGGCCGCTGTGCCCCCTGCCGAAGCGACAGAGAAGCCCGCCAGCAACTGATCACGCAGCGAAGAAGCCTCGGTCGCTCTCAGGCGGGGCCGGTGGCAGCCAGCGCCGCGCCGCCGCTGCGGGCGAGCCCGGCGCGGAATCGTTTCCGAGCGTCGTCGAGCGTGTTCCGGGCGTTTTCCAGTTCGGCTTCCGTCGGCTCGTGCAGCCAGACCGTGTGCGGACGAGACGACTCCACCGCCACATACAGAAACCGCGGGCGTCGGCCCGTGAGGCGCGCGATCCCCTCGATGTAGAGAGCCGCCTGCAGGTCGTAGCCGTAACGCCGGCGCGATTTTGCGAAGCGCGCCGGCCGAACGTCGGAAGCGGTCTTGAGCTCTAGGATCACGTCCTCGGTGAAACAGTCGGGTCGGCCTTTCCACCGTCCGCCGTGATCGTCGGTCCGATAGATGGACAGCTCCTTCTCGCCCCGCGCGAACCACTCGCCCAGCGGGGCGCGCGCAAATGTCAGCACCGCACGGCGCATCGCCTTCAGCGCCTGGGACTCGTCGCTCGAGAGCCAGATGCGCGCGGCGGCGCCCTGGTCGTCGAGGCCGGGCGGCGGTGAGGCGCCGGCGTCGAGGGTGAGGTAACTCTCGTCGAAGCGCTCCGGTTCCAGCAGGAGGGCGTGCAATGCGTCGCCGAGCGAAGCCTCGCGCGGCGTGGGATCGGGCATCATCGACTGAGCCGCCGACCGGCCGGTGCGCAGGAAGCGGCGCAGCGCCGAACTGGAGACGTAGTCGAGCCGCGCGAGGTACGCAGAGAGCGGCTCGCGGCAGGTGAAGCACTCGGCGCTCTGCACCCATTCCGACATGCCCGCGAGCCTAGCACGGGCTCGAGGGGGCGACCGACCGCGGCGTGCGTGCGCCTTCCTAGTGGGGGGCCGCGATCCCGCGCAGCTCGTCCACCCGCTGGCGCGCGTCCTCGAGGTGGGGATGGATGCGCAGCGCGGCCTCGAAGGCGAACAGCGCACCCTCGAGATCATCGTGGGCAAACAGGATCTCGGCCACCCCGCACAGGGCGCCGAAGTGGCGCGGTTCGAGTTCGAGCACGCGATGCAGGCTTGCCAGGCACTCGAGGTCGCGCTCCTGCAGATAGTAAAGGGAGGCGCGCTTGTTCCAGGCCTCGCAATAGTCGGGGGCGGCACGCAACAGCCGCGCGAGTCGGGTTTCCGCCAGATCGTGAAAGTGCGCGGCGATCTCCGTGGCGGCCAGATCGAGATCGCGCGCGGCCAGGCGATGCGGGTGGTACATCCAGAGATCCCAGATGCGCTCTTCCACGGCCACCGCCTCGGCCGCGTCCTGGCAACCGGCCAGGTGATCGAACAGGGGTTCGAGGGCGCGCGGCAAACCCGATGCTGGGGCGCGGCGGGCGGCGCTGTCGACGAGTGCGAGCGTGGTGTTGAAATCCGTGGATTGCATGGACCACCATCCGGATGACGACTCATCCGATGCAATACTCGCACCAAGGAACACCCAGGCGCAACGACCGATCGCTGCACCAGGGCGCGGCCATACCGGCGACGCGCCGCACCAGCATCGTGCGCACGGACCGATTGCATCCGTCGGCAGAACCGCTGCACGATTGAAAACAGGCGGTTTTTTTTGCCTGACCGCGAAGGGGATGCTGGTCCGTCACTTGCGATCGCGGGGCCCGTGCGCGCGTTTGAGAGCGCATTGAAGGTAACTACGATTTCTCGAGGAGAACAAACCATGATCTGCCTGTCCACGCGGCGTGCCATCGCCGCGGTAGTGGCTCTTTCCGCAGGGCTCGCAGCCCACGCCCAAGCCGCCGACCCGATCAAGATCGGCATTCCCGTAGGACTCTCCGGCGCCAACAGCGTCGTCGCACCGTCGGTGGTGCAGTCGGCCGAACTGGCGGTCGACGAGATCAACGCCAAGGGCGGCATCCTGGGCCGCAAGGTGGTGCTGGAGGTGGCCGACGACGGGAGCGGCGCCGCCGGCGCGCAGAAGGCCTTCGACTCGCTCATTTTCCAGAAGAAGGTGGACGTGCTGATCTCCATGGAGACCAGCGCAGCGCGCAACGCCGGCCTGCCCATCGTGACACGCGGCAAGACGCCCTTCATCTACACCTCGTTCTACGAGGGGCGCTCCTGCAACAAGTATCTGTACGTCAACGCATGGGTGCCAGACCAGCAGGTGGCGCCGATCGTCGACTACTTCATGAAGAAGTACAGCGCCAAGACCTACTTCCTGATCGGCAGCGACTACGCCTTCGGCCGCGGGATGCTCGAGTTCACCAAGGGCTACATCACGTCGAAGGGCGGCAAGGTGCTGGGCGAGGAATACCTGCCCATGGACGGCACCGACTGGACGCCGATCATCTCCAAGCTGAAGGCGGCCAAGCCCGACGCGCTGATCACGTCCACCGCCGGCGGCGCGCCGAACGTGACGCTGACCAAGCAGCTGCGCGCAGCGGGCGTCACCATCCCCTACGGCAACCTCGCCGTGGACGAGGGCACGGCCAAGAGCATGGGTCCGGACGCCGAGGGTATCTACATCTCGGGTTCCTACTTCACCAACATCGCGAGCCCCAAGAACAAGGAGTTCCTCGCGGCCATGGCGAAGAAGTTCGGAGCCAACCTGAAGACGCCGAACGACCTGTCCGTGCCGCAGTACGAAGGCGTCTACGCCTACAAGCTCGCGGTCGAGAAAGCCGGTTCCACCGACGCCGACAAGGTGATCCCGGCGCTTGCCGAAGTGTCGGTCGAGGGCCCGCGCGGCGTGATCAGGATGAGCAAGCAGCGCCATGCGCCGCTCACCATGTACCTCGGCAAGGTCAAGGCCGACGGCGGCATCGAGGTGCTGGAGACGTTCAAGGACGTGGATCCGGGCGAGCAGTGCCCGAAGCTGAAGTAATCGCGGTGCCGACCGCGAAACGCGAGCCGCCCCGTACACCGGGGCGGTTTTCGTGATGGCCACGCTGCTCGACATCGTCACGACGGCTGCGATCCTGTTCGCGGTGAGCGCCGGACTGCTCATCGTGTTCGGCGTGATGAAGATCATCAACTTCGCGCACGGCGGCTTCCTGACCGTGGGCGGCTACTCCGCGCTCGCGGTGACCAAGCTCGGCTGGAACCCCTGGTTCTCGCTCGCGTTCGCCTTCGTCATCGGCGGCGTGTGTGGCATGATCATCGAGCGTTTGGTGGTGCGGCCCCTCTACTCACGGCCGCTCGACGCGATCCTCGCGACCTGGGGTCTGGGGATCATCATCGGTCAGGGCATCACGCTCGCGTTCGGGCGTGAAGTGCAGTTCGTGCAGAGCCCCGTATCCGGTGCCGTGGATCTCGCGGGTGGCTCCTACTCCGAGTACCGGCTGCTGCTCGTCGGGATCGCGATCGTGCTTGCCATCGCGCTCGGTCTTGCGCTGAACGCCACGCGGCTGGGCCTGGTCACGCGGGCGGTCATCATGAACGAGAACCTTGCCAAGGGTCTCGGCATCAACAGCGGGCTGGTGCGCTTCGGCACCTTTTCGCTTGGGGCCGGACTGGCGAGCCTCGCCGGGGCGCTGATCACGCCGCTCTCGAGCGTGGATCCGAACATGGGCGTGCCGTGGCTGGTGAACGCATTCATGCTGGTGATGGTGTCCGGCGTGTCGCTCGTCAGTCTGGGTGTCGCGTGTTTGGTGCTGGGTGGTGCCCAGGTGCTGGTGAGCTCGTGGGGCAATCCCATCCTTGGCGGACTCACCATCGTGGTACTCGCGGCACTGGTGCTGCGATTTCGGCCCCAGGGGTTCGCCCGTGACTGAGCACGCGTCGTCATGGCAGTGAGTCCGGAGGCGGTGAGCGTACCCGTCGGTGCGGGGCGGGGCGCGAATAGCGATCTGCGCAAGCTCGGCATCGTCGTCGCGATCGCGCTGGTTTTGGTGGCCGTGGGGCCGTGGGTGCTGCCCACCTATATGGTGAACAGCCTGATCCGCGCCTTCCTGTATGCGGCGGTCGCGCTGACCGTCGACATCCTGTGGGGCTACACCGGCATCCTGACGTTCGGCCAATCCGCCTTCTTCGGCATCGGGGCGTACGCCGTCGGCCTGATCTTCACCCACGTGGGCTACGGCCCTGGCTACGCGATACTGGCGTTCTTCGCCGCCGTGGTGGGGGCGATGATCGTTGCGGCCGTGGTCGGCTGGCTCGCGTTCTATCACGGCGCCTCGCCGCTCTACGGATCGGTGGTCACGCTGGTGCCGCCCATCGTGGTGAGTCAGATCCTGTACTCCGGCGGCAACTTCACCGGGTCGAGCAGCGGGTTGTCCGGGTTCGAGAGCTTCGACGTGTCCATCGATGCCTGGTTCTGGATCGCAGGCGTGTTCCTGATCCTGCTGACCGCGCTGGCGTGGATCTTCGTACGCAGCGACGCCGGCAAGGTGCTGGTGGCGATCCGCGAGAACGAGCAGCGCTGCGAATACGTGGGCATCAACGTCTCGCGCGTGAAGATCCTGCTGATGATCGTGTGCGCTGCGGTCGCCGCCGTCGCCGGCTATCTGTTCGCCGGGGTGCAGATGGTGGTGGCGCCGGAGTACGCCGGTTTCGTGTTCGGCACCGAGCTCCTGATCTGGGTAGCGCTCGGCGGGCGCGGCAGCCTGATCGGGCCGGTGCTCGGCACTCTGGTGCTGGACGTCAGCACGTCCTACCTGAGCGGCAATCTGCCGTTCGTCTGGAAGCTGATCATCGGCATCGCCTTCGTGGTGGTGATCGTCGCGTTGCCGCGCGGCCTGATGCCGCTGATCACGGGTGCCGTCCGGCGATTGCTGGGCCGAGGGAAAGAGGTGCGAGCCGAAACGGCTCCGACCCTCGCCGCCGCGACCGAACAGCCGTTCGCCGGCCTGCAGGGCGGCGGTGCGCAGGCGCTCGCGGTCTCCGGCGTGCGCAAGCACTTCGGCAGCCTCGTGGTGCTCGACGGGATCGACTTCTCGGCGCAGCGCGGCGAGCTATTGAGCCTCGTCGGCCCCAACGGGGCGGGCAAGACCACGCTGATGCGCTGCATCGCCGACGGCGGCGAACGCAGCAGCGGCACGGTGCGCGTGAACGATCACGACATCGGGCGGTTGCCGCCTTACGCCTGCGTCGCGTTCGGCGTCGGCCGCAAGTTCCAGAACGCCAACGTGTTCGAGACGCTGAGCGTCGCCGAAGCGCTGCGCATCGCCCGCTCGCGCCTCGTGCGGCCGTCGCTCTCGCAGCACTCCACCACGCTGGAGCTGCCGGAAGTGGCGCTGCAGGTGATCCGGGCCACCGGCCTGGATCGCGATCTGCAGCGCGAAGTGCGGCACTTGTCCCACGGCGAGAAACAGGCGCTGGAGCTGGCGATGGTGCTCGCCCTCGAGCCGAGCGTGCTGCTGCTCGACGAACCCACGGCCGGCCTCACCAAGTCCGAGCGCACGCTGATCGGCGGCATTCTGGTGGATCTGGCGCAACGCCATCGTCTGTGCATCCTGCTGGTGGAGCACGACCTCGACTTCGTCCGCGAAATCAGTTCACGGGTCATCGTGATGCACCAGGGCAAGATCGTGCTCGACGGCACGGTCGACGACGTCGTGAACTCCGAGCTGGTCCGCACCATCTATGCGGGCGGCGCGGCACAGGCGGCCGCATGACCGCAGCGCTGGAAGTCTCCGGCCTGAACAGCGGCTACGGCGAGGCGCTGGTCCTGCGCGACGTCGCACTGACGGTGGAACCGGGTGAGATCTTCGCCCTGCTCGGCAAGAACGGCATGGGCAAGAGCACGTTGCTCAAGACCGTGATGGGCTTCATCGCGGTGCGGGGCGGCAAGGTCAGACTGTTCGGCGACGACCGCACCGGACAGCCGCCCCATCGCATCGCCCGCAGTGCCGTGGCCTACACGCCGCAGGAACAGGCGCTGTTCCAGGACCTGTCCGTGCGCGACAACCTGCAGCTCGGCCTGCGCGACCGCAGCCATTTCGACGAGGATCTGGCGCGCATCGGTCAGGCCTTTCCGTTCCTGCCGACCCGTCTCGCGCAACGGGCGGGGACGCTGTCGGGTGGTGAACAGAAGATGCTGCTGGTGGCGCGCGCCCTGATGGCGCGGCCGAAACTCATGCTGATCGACGAGATCACCGAAGGCATGCAGCCCTCCGTGATCGAGCGACTGGCGGGTGTGCTGCGCGGCGAGCGTGACCGCGCGGGAACCGCGATGCTGCTGATCGAGCAGAACGTGCAGTTCGCACTGGCGGTCGGTGATCGCTATGCCGTGCTGAAGCGCGGCGAGATCGTCGATCGTGGCGCGGTCGGTGAAGCCGGCGTCGTCCAGCGCATCACCGAGCATCTGTCCGTCTGAGACCATGACCTTCTCCATCGTTGCCCGCTGCGCGAGTACCGGCCAACTGGGCGTGGCCGTAGCCACGGCCGTGCCCGCGGTGGGCGCGATGTGTCCTTACGTGCGTCCTGGTGTCGGTGCCGTCTCCACGCAATCGTGGGTCAACCCCTATCTTGCATTCGGCGTACTTGACCGTATCGCGGCCGGTGCGTCGGCACCGGAAGCTCTTGCGGCGGTGATGCAAGGCGATGCGGCGAAGCAGTTGCGGCAGATCGGCGTCGTCGATGCCACGGGTCGTGCCGCATCCTGGTCCGGTACCGAGTGCACATCCTGGTTCGGACACTTCGTCGGCGACGGCTTCGCGGTTCAAGGCAACATGCTGGCCGGGGCGAGCACGATCGAGGCGATGAAGAACGCCTACTTCACAAGCGAGGGCGAGCAGCTTGCGGAACGTCTGCTGCTGGCACTCGAGGCCGGAGATGCCGCCGGAGGCGACAAGCGCGGCCGGCAATCGGCGTCGCTGCAGGTCTACGGCACCGAGGACTACGCATTGGTCGATCTGCGCGTGGATGAGCATGCGCAACCGGTCGCCGAGCTGCGGAGGGTCCATGGCATCGCACGCCTGCAGCTGTTTCCCTTCGTGGACGGCATGCCGAAGAAGTCCGGCCCCGCGACTCCCGCACCCGACGAGGTCGTCGCGATGCTGGCGCTCTCGCCGCCGGACCGGCCGGGCGGCGGCGGTAGCGCACCGTCCGGCTGAGCCTCTAGACTATCCGCCGTCACCGATACTTCGGGAGGGTGTCATGGGCGTCGTGCGTTCGATGGTTCGCTGGACCGTCGCGGTGTTCCTGGTCGGCGTTGCGGCAAACGTGCAAGCCGACGGCACCATCGACGGAACGGTGCTGATCGCCGACGAGGCATTCGGCCTCGAGGAGGTGATGGAAGAGATCCTGGTGAAGCAGCGCCCGACGCGCGCCATGAAGTTCTGGGTGGTCATCACCGGCGATCAGGTCAAGCTCGCGACCAAGGCCAACGGGATGAGCGACCGGGTGCTGGCGAAGGGCTTCGATCTGGTTCGCCAGTACGGCGGCATCATCTACGCTTGTGCGATCGACATGCAGCGACTGGGTCTGACGGCCGGCGATCTGCTGCCGCCGGCGGAGCCGATCCAGGGCTTCGCCCCCGACGGGGGCACCGACACCGACAGCGTCCTGTACTCCCACGAGGATCCAACGCTGTTGCCGGAGAGCCTGGTGCAGCTGCACAAGCTGCGCGCGGCCTGCACTGCGCGGAGCTGATCCCGTTCTAGGCCGCAGCCTGCTTCTCGTCCCAGATTCGCGTCACCGTCTCCACATCCGAGATGTACGCGAATACGTCGCTCATGCACAGCAGCGCCGCAGTCTGGTGATCCGGTGAAACGGCAGCCACTGCGTCGCGCGGTACGATGACGCGGTAGTCGAGATTGCGCGCGGTGTACACCGTGCTCATCACGCAGCAATGGGTGGTGACGCCGCAGCAGACCAGGTTCGCGATGCGCCGCGATCGCAGCAGCAGATCGAGATCGGTGCCGAGGAAGCAGTCGTAGCGCCGCTTGCTGCGGATGTGCCAGTCGTGCGGCTGCGCGTCGAGGCCGTCGGTGAGCTCGCAGCCCGGCGTGCCTTCGAGGCAATGCACCGGATCGTATTCGAGCTCGGTGCCGTAGTCGCTGAGATCGGCGCGGTGCATCTCGTGCGTGAAGATCACCGGCAGGCTGTGGGTGCGCGCCCAGGCGATCAGACGATTGATCGCCGGCACGATGGCCCGGCCGCCCGGTGTTTCCTGAACGGCCCCCGCATCGACGAAATCGCGCTCCATGTCGATCACCAGGAGCGCCGTGTCCTCGGGGCGGATGCGCTCCAGCGGGAGTGCGCGGACGAGCGGGCTCACGGCATCAGGTCCCGGGTCGCCGACAGACGAAATCGATCTCCACCAGCGCGCCCTTGGCGAGCGCGGTCACCCCGATACAGGTGCGCGCGGGCAGGCGGTCTGCCGGGAAGTACTTGCGGTAGATCGCATTGAAGAGCGGGTAGTCCTGCTCGAAGTTCGTGAGGTACGCACCGGTGCGCACCACGTGCTCCAGACTGAGGCCGAGACCGGTGAGCACGCGCTTCAGGTTGTCCATCACGAGGTGCGTCTGCGCTTCGATGCCGGGCGGCACCGGGTGCCCGGGCGATCCGGGATAGGTGGGCATCTGTCCGGTGACGAACACCCAGCCGTCGACCTCGGTCGCGTGCGAGAAGGGTCCCACCTGTTCGGGGGCACCGGGGACGATGTGAAAGAGCGGGCTCATGTCAGTACGGTATGCGACGGCGCAATGGGCCGGCGGCCGGCGCAGCCGGGTCGCACGGGCCCTCTCCGAACAAGCCTCGAGGTGTGTACGGTATGCGACGGCGCAATGGGCCGGCGGCCGGCGCAGCCGGGTCGCACGGGCCCTCTCCGAACAAACCTTGAGGTGTGTGTCGCCGGCCCGCCCCAAGACACTGACGCGCCCCCTCGGGGGCAGCGACCACAGGGAGCGTGGGGGGCCTTCACTCTAATACCACCCTGGCCTGGCGGCGGCGCCGAGCATCTCGTCGTAGAAGTCGGTCCGGCGATCGCGCAGGAGTTGGTTGAACTCGTTCAGATTGCGCTTGCGGCGCGCGTCGGCGAGATTGAGGTCGGCGACGATCATCTCTTCGCGGTCGGCACTGGCTGGTCCGGCGGCAGGCCAGCCGGCGTGGCTCACGATGATGCTGTTGCCCAGGAACGGCTGGCCTCGCTCAACGCCGACACGATCTGCCGCTGCGACGTACATGGAATTCGAGTGCGCGCCTCCCATCGCGAGGATGTTCGCCATCACCGGCAGGTTTTTCGGCTGTTGCGGCATCGGTACCCAGTTGGTCGGCACGCACAGCAGATCGCAGCCCTGCAGCGCGGCGAGGCGGAAGGTTTCGGGGAACCAGATGTCGTAGCAGATGGCCGCGGCGATGCGGCCGGCACCAATGCGGAACACCGGCATGCCGAGATCGCCCGGCTCGAAGAACAGGTTCTCCGCACCCCACAGATGATTCTTGCTATAGCGTCCGATGTAGCCCGCCGGCCCGACGATGACTGCGCTGTTGTAGAGCACGTTGCCGTCGCGCTCGGTGATGCCCGCGACGATCGTCATCTTCAATCTCGCTGCGGCATCCATCCATGCGCGCGTGGTCGGTCCGTCCGGGATGCTCTCGGCGAGCGCGAATGCCTCGTCGCGCGTCTCGAACACGTAACCGGTATTGCACAGCTCGGGCAGCACGACCAGATCGACACCGGCCGCTGCTGCCGCCTCGATCATCTCGAGGCTGCGTGCCAGGTTGGCGGACTTGTCGCCGATCGCCGGCTCCATCTGCAGGCATGCGACGCGCAGTTCGCTTTCGGCGCGGGCTTGGGTGGTCATCGGGTCTTTCCTCTCAAAGCGACGGCCAGCGGTCCTTCCAGTCGTGCCGGCGCTCGTAGGCGTGGGCGACTTGCAGCACGGTGATCTCTTCGAACGGTCGGCCTGCGATCTGCAACCCGATCGGCATACCGTCGCGATCGAAACCGCACGGCACCGAGATCGCCGGCAGGCCGGTCAGGTTGTAAGGGTACGTGAAGCGCCACGAAGCGGCGAGCACGCTTTCCTGCCGGCCGCCCACGTCGACCGTCCATTCCCCGCTGTTCCAGGCGGTGATCGGCGTGGTCGGCCCCACCACCACGTCGACGTCGGCGAAAGCCTGCTCGAAAGCATCCATCAGTGCGCGGCGGTACTGCTCCGCCTTGAGATAGTCGGGGCCGGTGACGAAGCGCCCCAGTTCCACCAGCGAGCGCACGTCGGGCTGGTAGTGAGGCACGCGTCCCGCGCGCAGCGAGACGTCGTGATAGGCGGTGGACGACGAGAGCTCGATCGCGAAGATCGCGCCGAGTCCGTACTCCAGCAGCGGGATGGTGAAATCGCGCACGCTCGCTCCGGCAGCGGCGAGGTCCGAGATCGCGGCTTCCACCGCCTGTTCGACCTCGGGCTGGTTGCGCTCGAAGAAGTGGTTGCGGCACACACCCACGCGCAATCCCCTGATGGACTTGCCCAGAGCTTTTGCGTGATCGGGCACGGGCCGGTCCTGGCAGGCAGGATCCGACGGATCGTAGCCGGCCAGGACATCGAGCATGTGCGCAGCGTCCGTCACCGTGCGTGCAAGCGGCCCGGCGTGATCGAGCGACCAGGAATGCGGGACCACGCCATCGCGACTTACGCGACCGAAGGTGGGTTTGAGCCCCACGAGATTGCACACGGCTGCGGGCATGCGGATCGATCCGCCGGTGTCGGAGCCGAGCGCGGCGGCACACAATCCGCCGGCGACGGCCGCGCCCGAGCCGCCGGACGATCCGGAGGGCACCTTCTTCAGGTCCCACGGATTGCGCACCGGTGGCGTCACGTTGCCCCATGCGAACTCGTGCGTGCGGGTCTTGCCGATGAGGATCGCGCCGGCCTTGCGCAGTCGCACCGCGGCCGCGGAATCGCGCATGGGGAACGCGATGCCGGGCGCAGTCGTGCCTGCGGTCGTGGGCATGTCGTGCGTGAGGTAGTTGTCCTTCACGCCGACGGGGATGCCATGCAGCGGTCCGCGCCATCGACCCTGCGCGATCTCACGTTCGGCGGTGCGTGCGGTCTTCAGCGCTTCGTCCCCGGCGACGTGAATGAACGAGAGCAGCCGATCGTCGACCGCCGCGATGCGCTCCAGATACGTCTCGGTGAGCTTAACCGGCGACAGCTTGCCGGCACGCACGGCGGGCGCCAGCCGCTCGATCGGTTCCGACCACAGGCTCATCGCTTGCCCTCCAGGCGATAGGGGGCCGTGGGCTCGAAGATCACCGCTGGCGGCACGTCGGTAAGGTCGAGCGAGCGCAGCTTCACGATCTCGGCGAGGATGTCACGGTAGGCGCCGAGGTTCTCGTGCAGTCGCTCCGGAGCGACGTCGACGCCCAACACATCCTTCCACGGATCCAGCGTCGGTCCAGTTTTCATCGTGCGGCCCCCCCTGCCACGTCGTCCGAGCGACGGCGTTGTGCAATAAGCGCGCCACGGGATGTGCCTTCGCGCAACGGTCAACACCCGCGTTTCCGGCTTCGTTGCAGTGCGACGATGCGAGTCTGCGCACCGCGGAAGTGCGCAGTATGGGCGTGATGCAGGCCTCGCGCGATTTCCGTCCCTCTGAAGCGGCACGCATTGCCGCAGGCACTGCATTTGCAGATACGCCCGTGCAGCCGTTTCATCGTCGAGGGCGGCAACATGGCCTACTGGTTCGTGCGCAATGCGGTGGTGGTGATGTTCGCGGTCGTGGTCGCGGGCACGCTCGTCATCCTGAAGTAGTCCCCGGCCGCACCGGCGGCCGATGCCGTTTTCGGTGCGCGACCGCACGAATTCGCGGCGCATTTCCGGCGTATGCTCCCCCGGCATTGGCGAAAACAAGCCAGGTGGGGTGAGAGACCATGGGATTTCCGCGAACGCAGCTCGTCGCTGCGCTGGGGTTGCTGTGTGCTTTGCCCGCCCTCGCGGGCTCGCCGCCGAGCGCCGATCCGGCGGAGCGCAACGCGCTGCGCAACTATTCACGAAACGTCGCGGCCCTGGTCATCCAGGACCAGCACTATCCGACCGAGGCGCTCAAGCGGGGCGTCGAGGGGCGCGTGCTGATCGTGGCACTGATCGGGACCGACGGCCAGGTGCACGGCGCCAAGCTACGCCAGTCGAGCGGGCACGTGGTGCTCGACGAGGCCGCGCTGGAGAAGGTGCTGACCGCTCGCGGGCTGCCCGATCCGCCGGAGATGCTCCGCGGCCGCGAATTCACCATGGAATTGCCGATCATCTTCCGGATCGATTGACGCCGCTGCGGCTCATGCCGCGGACATGAACCGGGGGCCGTCCTGAAACGCTTGACCGCCCTGGGGTCGGGCTGTATAAGCCCGCTTGCGAGAAGCTCGAGCAGTGAAAGTCGCCGGTCAGTCGTTACCGCCAAGCGGTACCTCAGGTCTACGTTCTTCCCCTTCTTGGCGTTCCCGCGTCCGGGCGCGAGCCCACTGTTTATTTTTCGAGTGAGGAAGACATACGTATGAGTACCGGCACTGTGAAGTGGTTCAACGACTCCAAGGGCTTCGGCTTCATCAAACCCGACGGAGGTGGTGAGGACCTCTTCGCGCATTTCTCTGCGATCCAGGGCGCTGGCTTTAAGACCCTGCGCGAGAATCAAAAAGTCGAATTCGACGTGACCACCGGCCCGAAAGGCAAGCAGGCGACTAACATTCGCCCGCTCGACTGATCCGCAGCTGCACCAGTGTCACGAAGGCCCGGGAAACCGGGCCTTTTTCATTTCCGGCGTCCAGAAACGAAAAGCCCCGCGATCGCGGGGCTTTGCAGTTCCGTCCGGCGGGACCGGCGAAATCTCAGACCTTCACGCCGTGGCGTGCCCAGACTTCGGCGCTCACCTCAGCTTGCTTCTTCGACAGCGACAGCACCCAATACAGGCAACCCAGGACCACGAACAACGGCCCGCCCAGCAGAATCAAACCAGTCATTTCAGCGATGCTCCGATTATGGTTGGTGAACAACGAGCGGCGCAGGCTGAAGGCGGGTTCAAGCTCCAGGCTCATGACCTGGGACCCGATGAAAGCCGGGGATGCCGGGGCCTGAAAACGACCCCGGATGCGCCGGGCGCGGAGCATGCACGATTCAAGCCGCGTGTGCAAACGCAGCAGAATACGGGGTCGAATTCCCGGTTAACTTGCTGTTTCGTATGGCTGCTCGAATCTCCGGCCGTACTCCCGCAACGCACCATCCAGGCGCCGCAGACCGTCGGAACGGACTGATTTGCTGGCGTGCCTAAGCTCATCGGCGCCGGTATACAGACCCGCCACGATGTCCTCGAGCGCCGCCGAAGCAGGTGTGGCCACCTGGGATTCCTCGACGATCCGGCCGGCCTGGTCTTCCACCTTCACGGCCAGTGTCCGCAGGGCCGCCGGCCGGTGCTGCGCCTTGCGTGCGGCGACGAGCCCGGCCCGGATGGCGGCCATGCGGCCGTGGAGCCTTGCATCGTATGCAAGGCGGGTGGCCGGTTCGGACGATTGAGCGGCTCCCGGGGCCGTGGATGCGGTCTGGACGCCGGCCGCGGTGCCCGCAGCGGCCAATCCGAACAGCATCGAGCACAGCACCGGCCACCGCCAGAAATGACGCATCTTCATCGCTTGATCCTCCTGGAGGGAACAGGCGCGAGCGATGACCGGGCACCCTCGCGGCGTGACGTACGTGCGGACCGGGAACGGCGATATCAAGGGCCACTCGCGCGATAATCGGTTTCCTCATTCCTGGATGCGATGCACCATGGCCTTCAATCAACCGCTCGGCGGGAACGAGATGCCGCGTTTCGCCGGCCCCGGCACTTTCATGCGGCTGCCGTCGCAGGAGAACGCGCAGGGCCTGGACGTCGCGTTCGTCGGTGTGCCGGTGGACGCGGGCACGTCGAATCGTCCCGGTGCACGCTACGGGCCGCGCGGCGTGCGCAGCGAATCGGTGATGATCCGCCCGTATCACATGGCTTCTCGCGCGGCACCGTTCGACAGCCTGCAGGCGGCGGATCTCGGCGACGTGCCGATCAACACGTACAACCTGCCGAAGACGGTGCAGATCATCGAGGCGTTCTACGACGCGATCCTCGCGCACCCGTGCAAGACGCTGTCCATCGGTGGCGACCACGTGATCACGCTGCCGATCCTGCGCGCGCACGCGAAGAAGTACGGCAAGGGCACCATCGGTCTGGTGCACGTCGATGCGCATGCCGATGTGAACGACGACATGTTCGGCGAGAAGGTGACGCACGGCACGTGGCTGCGCCGCGCTGTGGAGGAGAAGCTGATCGACCCGCTGCGCACCGTGCAGATCGGGCTGCGCGCAACCGGTTACGCGGCCGATGATTTCGACTGGTCACGCAGGCAGGGCATCCGCGTCGTGCAGGCGGAGGAATGCTGGCACAGGTCGCTCGGCCCGGTCATGGATCAGGTGCGAGCGCGCATCGGAGGCGGCCCCGTCTACGTGAGCTTCGACATCGACGGGCTCGATCCGTCGTGCGCTCCGGGCACCGGTACGCCGGAGTTCGCCGGCCTCACGACCATCCAGGGCTACGAGATCGTGCGCGGATGCCATGGCCTCGACGTGATCGGCGGCGATCTCGTCGAAGTCTCGCCGGCCTACGACGCATCGGGCAACACGGCCATGCTCGGAGCGAACCTGCTCTACGAGATGCTGTGCGTGCTGCCCGGGGTGAAGCGGCGGGACTGAGCTTGGGCGCCTCTTGCTGCTTTGCAGCAACAGGCCGATGCGCGGTGGATTGATCTCGCGAGCCGTCGCTGGTCTACTTCGATCATTCGTGCCGTTGGAGATGATCATGTCGAAGCCAAGCCATGCCGTAGTGGCCCTGACTGTCGCGATCACCTGTGCTAGCACTGCGCACGCAGCCCTGTTCGACAGCATGTACCTGTTCGGCGACAGCCTGCTCGACGGAGGCAACGCCTTCGTGCTCTCCCACGGGTTTCCGCCGTATCCCGGCAGTTCGCCGGCGCCCGGTATTCCCGCCCCCTACAGCGGGCGACTGAGCAACGGACCCACGGCCGGCGAGATTCTCGCGCTGAATCCCGCCATCCTCGGATCGCCCGTGCTGCCGTCCTACGTTCCTGGCGGGACCAACTATGCCGTGGCGGGCGCCACGACCCGCGAGTACGTGGGTATTTCCGGCGTCGTCGCGCCGCCGCCGCTGAACGTCCTGACTCCACCCGTCATGACCACGAGCAACCAGATCGCTCGGGGCTACTGGTACTACGACGATTCGGTCGTGGACACGCCGGCGAACCTCCAGATCAATGCCCTGCGGCCCTACGGTATCGCGAAGCAGGTGAACGACTTTGCCGCGCCCGCGGGCTTCGATGCCGGCCGGTCGCTGTTCGTGTTGTGGGGCGGTGCCAACGACTTCTTCGTCGACCCGGCCACGGGTCCGGCCGGCGCGGCGAACGTCGCGGCTTTCGTGAGCACGTTGTACGACAAGGGTGCACGCAACTTCCTGGTACCCAACCTGCCCGACCTCTCGCTGACACCGTACGGACAGAGCCTCGGAGCGTCCGACCAGGCGGCGCTCAGCTTCCTCTCGCAAGGGTTCAACACGGCGCTGGCAGCGGGTCTGCAGTCGCTGCGGGCCACGAAGGGCGGCATCACGATCATCGAGGCGCATGTCGACGATATTCTCGGCGGCCTCATCGGCAGTGACGCCGCCATGGCGGCGCTGGGTTTCGATCCGACGAAGAAGTTCGAGCCCTGCTTCTCCATCGCCACGCTCTCCGCCTGCGCGAACCCCGACCAGCACCTGTTCTGGGACTCCGTGCATCCGACGGCGCGCGCGTACCAGGTGCTGGGCGGCTACTTCGGCGATGCCGTGCTGGCCGCCGTTCCCGAACCCGGGACCTACGCGTTGTTCGCGCTCGGCATCGTGCTGCTGGCGGGCGCGACCCGGGTCACGCGCCGTAGGTGAGGTGCCGCGTCTTGCCCCAGAACACGCGATAGGAAAACAGCGTATAGCCGACGATCATCGGCAGCACGACGATCACGCCCCACAGCACGAACCGCAGCGATTCCGGCGCTGCGGCGGCCTGCCAGATGGTCATGTGATCGACCACGAGATACGGATACAGGCTGTAGGCAAGACCTGCGAAGGCGAACACGAAGACCCATACCGCCAGTACGAAGGGCAGCCATTCCCTGCGACCCGTCCCGCGCTGGAGGCGACCGAGGCCGAGCCAGATGCCGGCGAAGGCGGCGGCCGTGAGGATCGGCAGCGGTGCGAGCCGCACCAGATGATCCGGCGTAAACCACTTCGCATAGATGCCGGGGTTCGCGAACGGCATCGCCAGACTGATCGCGGCCACGCCCGCCGCCGCGAAGACCGCGGCGTAGCGGCTCCAGCCGATCGCCTTGCGCTGCAGATCGCCCTCGCACTTGATCACCAGCCACGTGCCGCCGAGCAGCGCGTAGGCACCGGCGAGGCCTGCGCCCACGGCCCAGGCGAACGCGGTGTACTTTGCCCCGTCGGCGAATCCGGTCACGACGCCGGCCAGCATGATGCCCTGCGCGACTGCTGCGACCAGCGAACCGGCCGAGAAGAGGTGGTTCCACAGGTCGCGATGCCAGCCGGTCGCTTTCACGCGGAACTCGAACGCGACGCCGCGCACGATCAATCCGATCAGCATCATCGCCACCGGCAGATACAGCGCCGTCAGGATCACGCCGTGCGCCAGCGGAAAGGCCACCAGCAGAATGCCCACGCCCAGCACGAGCCAGGTCTCGTTCGCATCCCAGAACGGACCGATGGAACTCACCATCAGGTCCTGCTCCTCGCGCGGCGCGAGCGGCAGCAGGATGCCCACGCCGAGATCGAAGCCGTCGAGGATGACGTAGGCGAGCATCGCCAGGCCCATCAGCACCATGAACACGAACGGGAGATCGAGGCTGCTCACGCGGGATTCTCCGCAATCTCTTCGGCGACCGAAGGCGGCAGCTTCTCGCCCGTGGCCTCCTTGATGGCGAGCTGCGTCACGACGACCATGAACGAAACGATCAGCAGACCGTAGACGATGGCATAGGCGGCGAGTGTGAGGCCGATGGAGGATGCCGGTACCTTCGAGGCGGCATCCGCGGTGGTGAGTAGACCCTGGATCACGTAGGGCTGCCGCCCGACTTCGGTCACGATCCAGCCGGACAGCGTCGCGATCCAGCCGGAGAAGGTCATCGCTGCGTAGGCTCGCAGTTGCCACACCGGCCAATCGCGCTTGCGGACGAGTTGCCATACCCCGAGCCACGCGAGCGTCAGCATCAGCATGCCGATGCCGACCATGAGGCGGAAGCCGAAGAACAGCGGAGGCACGGGCGGATGCTTGCCGTCGAACGCCGACAGACCCACCAGTTCCGCTTCCGGATCGTGGCGCAGGATCAGGCTGGCGCCCTTCGGCACGCCGATCGCAAAGTCGTTGCGTTGCTCCGCCTTGTTGGGCACGGCGAACAGCAGCAGCGGCGCCCCGCGCTCCGTATGCCAGATGCCTTCGATCGCCGCGATCTTCGCCGGTTGATGCTCGAGCGTGTTGAGCCCGTGCATGTCGCCGACGAAGATCTGCGCCGGTGTCAGCACGGCAGCCACCACCACCAGCGTTCTCAGCAGGCGCTGCGCGGGCTCCCACGATCGGTTGCGCAGCAGCTGGAACGCCGAGATGCCGATCACCACGAACGACGTGGTGAGAGCCGACGCGATCAGCATGTGCGTGAGCCGGTACGGGAAGCTCGGATTGAAGATGATCGCGATCCAGTCCTTCGCGTGGAACTGACCGTCGACGATCTCGTAGCCCTGCGGCGTGTGCATCCAGGAATTGAGCGCGAGGATCCAGAAGGCCGACACCGTGGTGCCGAACGCCACCAGGAACGACGACAGCGTATGCACCCAGGGCGGCACGCGGTCCTTGCCGAACAGCATCACGCCCAGGAACGTCGCCTCGAGAAAGAATGCGGTGAGTACTTCGTACCCGAGCAACGGGCCCGCGATATTGCCCGCGATCTGCATGAAGCCCGGCCAGTTGGTGCCGAACTGGAAGCTCATGGTGATGCCGGAGACCACGCCGAGCGCGAAGGTGAGCGCGAAGATCTTCACCCAGAGCCGGTATGCGTGGGGCACCCATGCTTCGCCGCGCGACCAGCGCAGGCGCAGGTAGAAGAGCACCCATCCCAACCCGATGGAGACGGTCGGGAAGAGGATATGGAAACCGATGTTCAGTCCGAACTGGACACGGGCGAGGAGGAGAGGGTCGGCGAGCATCGAATACTTCGGTATTGCTGCGGATTGCACCGCAAGACTAGCAGGTCGCGGGGCCTCCTCGCGCGACCTGCGTGACCGAAGTCCTGATCAGGGCTTCCGGTCGTCGCCTCGTCCGGTATCGCCCCGGGGCGCCTTGCCCTGGGCTTTCGGCTTGAAGTTGTTGGTCTTCACGTCGGTGGAGACCTTGTGGCCGATCTCCTTCGCCGCCTTCACCGTACCCTGGCCGACCTTCTTGCCCGCTTTCGCGAACTCGTGGCCCACCTTCTTGCCGGCATCGCCGATGTCGTGGCCCATGCGCTTCATGGTGGACTTGAAGGACGAGCCACCGTTGCTGCCGTCGTTGGTGGCGGGGGCGGGGGTCTCTTCGGCGGCTTGGGCGCTGAGCGCAGCCGCGGTCAGGAGGGAGAGCAGGAGTGAGCGGAGCATAGTGGGGTTTGGAGGGGGCGTCTCAGTGTGAGACAGGTACCGCTCTGCAAGCGTTCGCGGCCCCCACCCTAACCCTCCCCCGGCTTTGCCGGGGGAGGGGATGTACACCCCTTCCCCACCGAAGGTGGGGGAAGGCTGGGATGGGGGCCGCGACGCGAGCCATCATCCTCCGCGCTTGTACACGATCTTCTTCGTTCCGCCGTCGCAACTGCCCACCACCTTGCTGTCACCGGCAGCGTCATTCTCGACGACGTCGAGGGTATAGCCGGATACCCCCTTGTCCTTCAGCTTGGCCTCGATCTCGGCCTTCAGTTCATCGCACGACTTGCGTGCGAACGCAGGAGCGGCGAGCAGGGATGCGGCGATGGCGACGGCGATGAGGTGCGGTTTCATGGATTTCCTTTCCTCGGATTGGAAGGACTTCAGTTACCGGAGAACACCGGGCGACTCCACAGATCCTTGACCGCCACCAGTTCGGCCAGGCTCTCCTGGGCGCGCTGGAACGGTTCACCCACGCCGACGCCGAGCAGGCCGTCGAGGCAAGGCTGCAGCGGGGAGAGCTGCAGCGGCAATCTCGATGCCTCCCGCAACGCCGCAACGGGCACGTTGCCGCCGAGCGCGCTTTCCGCGAGTGCGGCATCGTGAGTGAGCATCGCGAGCAGGATGAAGCCCAGGGACCGCAGGTCGGAACGCACGCCTGCAGCGAATTCCTCCTCGGGAGGCTTCTTCTCCGCGTCCTCGGACTCGCTCAGCGCCGCATACACGCGCGCGCTCGCGTTGAAATCGGTCAGCACGATGACGCGCTCGTCGCGCAACAGGAAGTGCTCGGCGCGCAGCGCGCCATGGTACAGGCCGAGGTCATGGATCGAATCGATGGCGAGGCACATCTGCACCAGCTGGTTCAGCGCGACTCCGATCGACATCTTCTTGCGGATCATGTCGGCGAGCGACGAGCCCGGCAGCCATTCCGTCGCGACGAACGCGATGTCGTTGGTGCGGCCGATCTCGTACACCGCGACGACGTTGCGCTGACCGATGTCCTCGATGCGCCGGTAGATGTCGAGGTAGCCTTCGACGAACTCGGGCGAGACCTGCGCGAGCTGCACCGTCTTCACCGCTTCTTCGCGGTCGGACGGCACGTGCAGCGTCATGTAGGTGGTGATCTGCTCGCCCTGGCCCAGACGGCGCGCAATGCGCCGGTCGGGCAGCTTGGGCATGATGCGGTCGACGATGGTCGCGGCATTGATGACGACCGTCTGGTCCGCGGTGTAGGGATCCACGTCGCCCGCGAGCCGCGCCATCACCGTGTTGGCGAGCACGGCCTCGCGCACTTCCGCCATGATCGGCAGTTCGCCGGGCAGTGCTGCGGCGGGATTGAAGCCGGCCGCTTCGACGACCGGAATGGTCACATCGTGATCGGTGTCGGTCAGCGTCGCGCGGCGGCGGAATTCGAAGCGCGATTCCGCCAGCAGGGCGGAGGTCTCGGTGACCGCGATGCTCCAGCCGAGCCCCTTCGCGCGGCCGTTCAGGCGATTGGCGACATCGACGGTCTGCCCCGCGATGCTGGGCGTCACCTGCCCGCCCATGGAAAGGCGCGCGACCACGACCTCGCCGCTGTGCACGCCGCATCCGACGGAGAGATTCGGCGTGGAAGCCTCGGACAACGTCGATTCGGCCCAGCGCTTCACGCGCCGCGTCGCGAGCACCACCAGCAACGCTGCTTCGATGGCGTGCGATGCATGGCTGCGTTCCTCATGCGGCGTCTTCTCGAACACCGCCAGCAACCCGGTCGCGTCCATGCGCACGACCCAGCCACCCTGGGTCGTGATGGCATCGCGCGCTTCGGTGAGAAAGCGTTGCAGCAGCGCATCCAGGCTGCGGCCGCGCAACGAACGCGCGAGCGACACGAGGTTGCGCAGCACGACCACGAGCACGCTCGCGACCTTGGTCTCCATCAGGAGTGCCGACGAACCGGGTGGCGGCGACCAGCTGTCGGCGCTGAGGGCATTGCGGAAGTTCGCCTTTTCGGTGCCGCTCAGGCTGCGCAGGCCGAGGCGGGTTTCCACTGCCTCGATCAACGCGGGGCGGGCGAAGGGCTTGACCAGTATCCCGTCGGCATCGATGGCGCCGGCCTGAGCGAGCGCGGCCTGATCACCTTCGGGCACCATGAACAGGATCGGCGTCGCCGCCGTGCGCATGTTCGAACGGATCGCCGCCGTGAGCGCCCAGGCGCTGCCCGCCTCGAGGGCGGTGGAGACCAGCGCCAGGTCGGGCATGCTGTCGCCGCGCAGCACCTCATAGGCCTGGCGGGCGTCCTGCAGCGCCTTGACCGTGTGTCCCTGGGTGGCGAGGTGCATCCGGCACCATTCGCGCAGTTGCGCGTCGGCGTCGACGAGGAGGATATTTGCCATGAAAGCGAGGGGTTGCGCCGGATGGACCCCGCTAACCTAACGGCCCGCCGACCGGAACGCAACCCTGGGTCGGGCGCGGTCGGCAGGGGCGCGCAGGTCGCGGAATGGGCATCCGCACTGCAGCATGAAGGTGGAATGGGAGCGTGGCGATGCGACTTTCAGCCGGGAATGCGTGGTCGTGGGTGCTGATTCTGGTCCTGCTGGTGTCCAGCCCGGTTTGCGCTGCCGACGGCGATGCCGTCGAGATCCGAGCTGTCATCGAGGCGCAACTCGCCGCTTTTGCGGCCGACGATGCCGCCAAGGCGTTTTCCTTCGCATCGCCTGCCATACAACACATGTTCGGCACGCCGGAGGATTTCTTGATGATGGTTCGGACCGGCTATCCGGTCGTCTATCGGCCGACCTCCGTCCATTTCCGCCCGCTTCGGGTCGTGGACGGCCAACCGATCCAGGTGGTTCAGATGTCCGACGGCGACGGCCGCGTCTGGTTTGCCGTCTACAAGATGCAGAAGCAGGCGGACGGGTCGTGGCGCATCGACGGGTGCACGCTGCGGCAGGCCGAAAGCCGCAGCACCTGAAGCGGCGACCGGTTTGCCGACCATTCTCGCGCATACGGCGGTACCGCTGGCGCTGGCCGCCGGCTTCGGAACCCGGCGGGTGCCGCCCCGGTTGCTCGCTGCGGGCATTGCGGCATCGATGCTGCCCGATCTCGATGTCGTCGCATTCGCGCTCAGGATTCCCTACGGCAGCGATTTCGGGCACCGCGGGTTCACGCATTCGATCGCATTTGCCTTGGGTATCGGTCTGCTCGCAGCTCTCATGCACCGCGAGCTGCGTGCAACCTTCGCCCGCACGTTCGCTTTCATCTCCGCGGCGATCGCATCCCATGGCCTGCTCGACATGTTCACCAACGGTGGATTGGGCGTGGCGCTGCTATGGCCCTGGAGCGGTGAACGCTTCTTCGCGCCGGTGCGGCCGATCCAGGTTGCGCCGATCAGTCTGCAAGCCATGTTGTCCGAGCGCGGGTCGGCAGTGCTGCGGTCGGAGCTGCTATGGGTCTGGATACCGGCTGGCATCCTGGCGATCGTGCTGCGCCTGACGGCATCCCGGTCGCGCACGGCTTGAGGATCGGCGTATCCTCGCGACAGACGAGAGCTTCATCGCCTTCACCCGAGTCGAGGAGGTCCGAGCCATGCTCAACGGCGCCACCGTCACCACCATGCTGCCGACCGTCGATCTCGCCCGGGCGCGCGATTTCTACGAGAACAAGCTCGGGCTCGCGCCGGTCGGCGCACAGCCCGACGGCAAGTTCCTCTACCGCTGCGGCGGCACCATCCTCGCCCTGTTTCCGCGTGGCACACCCACCAAGGCCGATCACACGGCGGTGAGCTTCGAAGTGCCGGACATCGCGACCGAGATCCGGGCGCTCGAGTCGAGGGGCGTCATCTTCAACGATTACGACCTGCCGGGACTGAAGACGGTCGACCACGTCTGCGTGCTCGGCACGGAGAAGGCCGCGTGGTTCAACGACACCGAGGGCAACATCCTCTGCATCCACGAGACGCTGTGAGATGAGGGCCCCGGGGCCCGGACCCGAAAGTCTCGCCCGGCGCTGCCGATAAGGCAGTTCATGCATTCGTCCGGCCGTCGTCGCGGCTTCACCCTGATCGAGTTGATGGTCTCGCTCGCCATCGTCGCCTTCCTGGCGGCGCTGGTGACGCCCATGGTCGTGACCGCCATCAAGCGCGAGAAGGAGCAGGAGCTGCGCACCGCGCTGCGACAGATCCGCCAGGCCATCGACGACTACAAGCAGGCCGGCGACGAGGGCCGGGTGCCGCGCCTGCCCGGTCAGAGCGGCTACCCGAAGTCGCTCGCCGTGCTGGCGCTCGGGGTCCCCGATGCGCTCGATCCCCAGGGCCGACGCATCTACTTTCTGCGGAGAGTGCCGCGCGACCCCTTCTTCGCTGATGAGCGTGCGTCGGCCGAAGATACGTGGGGCAAGCGCAGCTACGCCTCGGCGCCCGACAAGCCCGAGGCCGGCGCCGACATCTACGACGTCTATCCTCTCACGGACGGCACCGGCATCAACGGTGTGCCCTATCGACAATGGTGAACGGACGTTCCCCGCAATCCGGCGCGGTGCTGATCGGCATCATCTTCCTCGCGGTCGTGGTGTCGATCACGCTCGCAGCGCTCGCGCGCCTCTGGGAAACCGACTCGCAGCGCGACAAGGAGCGCGAGCTGCGCTGGGTCGGCCGCCAGTTCGGGAAGGCGCTCGGCAGCTATGCGCTGGTGACACCCGAAGGCCAGGCACCGATGCCGAAGACCCTGGACGAGCTGCTGCTCGACACCCGGGTCGATCCGCCGATGCGCCACCTGCGCCGGATTCCGCTCGACCCGATGACCGGCAAGACCGATTGGGGCACGGTGCGCACGGCAGGCGGTGCGATCACCGCGGTGCATTCGAGCTCCCACGCGAAGCCGATGGAGGCCGATGGGCTGTGGCCGGAGGATCGGGCGCTGGCCAGCGTGAAGGAATACTCCCAATGGCTGTTCGGGCCGATCAGCATGCAGCGGTCGTTGCCGATTCCTGTGGTCGAGCCGGTGGAGTCGGAGGCGGCTAACTGATTGTCCCTATCCGCTGGACGCAGGCCCCCATCCCAACCTTCCCCCACTGACGTGGGGGAAGGAGCGCAAAGCTGACCCCCCGGCGAAGCCGGGGGAGGGGACGTACACCCCTTCCCCCACCGCAGGTGGGGGAAGGCTGGGATGGGGGCCGGCGCCGCCTGCCGAAGCCTAGTTCGCGAACTGCTTCAAATACCGCGCCGTGATCTTCTGGAACGTGCCGTCCTTGCGCATGGCCTTCAGCGCATCTTCCAGCAGCGTGATCTGCGAGCGCGGCGTGGCGGGACTGCACGCCAGATAGTACGGCACCTCCTGCGCGAGGTAGACCGTCTTCAGCGCGGGCCCGCCGTTCTCGTGCGAAACCTTGCGCGCCGTGTAGGCATTGGTGATCCACAGATCGATGTGATCGGGGTCGTCCTTCGCCAGCTTGAGGCGACGCGGATTCTGAGCATCGTCCGTCACAGACTTGATGTTGGTCAGCGCGTATTGCGCGAGGTACTCGAGCTTGGCGTCGTTGGTGACCCCGCCGATGGTGTACTTGCGCAGATCCTCGATGCGCCGTGTTTCCAGAGGGAAGTCGGTCTTGCCGAACATGCCCCAGCGGTTCATCGCCAGCGGGCCGACCCAGTGGAACAGCTTCTCGCGGCTTTCGATGCGGGCCGTGGAGTAGAGGCACGTCTCGCGATCCTTCTGGGCGCGCTCGTAGCCGTCCTTCCACACGACCATCTCGAACGTGGTCGTGAGGCCGGCGCGTTTCGTCATCTCGGTGAGCAGAGCGGTCGAAAGACCGTCGATCGTGCCGTTCTCCTCATAGTTGAACGGTGGATTCGACTCGGTCAGCAACACGAGCGCGTGGGCTGGTGCCGCAAGCAGTGCCGCGAGCAACGGCACGATCGATTTGATTGTCATGATCAGCTCCGCGGGACTTCAACGCCGCGGATGCTAGCCTGCGGGGCCCCCCGTGGCTATGGGGCGCCCGCAGAAGAACCGTTGCCTCCCGGCTACACCTCGATGGGCAGCGACCGGATGCGCTTGCCGGTGAGCACGAACAACGCATTCGCCACCGCCGGCGCGATCGGCGGCGTACCTGGTTCGCCGACGCCGCCCGGTGGTTGGGTGGAAGGCACCAGATGCGTTTCCACCACCGGCATCTCGTTCATGCGGATCACCGGATAGTCGTGGAAGTTGCTCTGCTCCACCTGACCGTCCTTGAACGTGATCTTGCCGTGCAGCGCGGCCGACAACCCGTAGACCATCGCGCCTTCGATCTGCGCGACCACCTGCTGCGGATTCACCACCGTGCCGACGTCCGCCGCGATGACAACGCGATGCACGCGCGGACGACCTTCCTCGATGGAGACCTCGGCGACCTGAGCGACCCAGGCACCGAAGGCTTCAGCCACCGCGATACCGCGTGCGCGACCGGCGGGCAACGGCGAACCCCAGCCGGCCTTCCGCGCGGCGAGCTCCAACACTGCGCGATGCCGGGGATGCGTATCGAGCAGCCCACGACGGAACTCGAACGGGTCCTTGCCGGCCGCGTGTGCCAGTTCGTCGATGAACGCTTCGCTGAAGAACGCGTTCTGAGTACTGCCTACCGAGCGGAGAAACCACGTGCGCACGCCGGCCTTGTGCGGCACCCAACCCACGTCGACATTTGGCACGGTGTACGGAATGTTCGCGAGGCCCTCGACGGCCGTCGTGTCGATGCGCCCCTGCATGATCAGCGATTCGAAGCCCGTGCCTTCGGCCATTTCGTCGCACACCGTGGTGGCGGCGAACGCGATGGGCTTGCCGTCGGCATCCAGACCCGCGCGCAGCTTTGCGACTGCCTGCGGCCGATAGTAGTAGCCGCGCATGTCGTCCTCGCGCGAGTACACCACTTTGACGGGTGCCCCAGCCGCCTTCGACAGCAGCACGGCCTCGGTGAGGAAGTCCGGTGCGAAACGACGGCCGAACCCGCCACCCAGCAGCAGCGTGTTGATCTTCACCTGCTCCGGCTTGCAGCCCACGAGCTGCGCGACCGTCATCTGGTTGGGACCCTGCGCCTGGCTGCCCACCCAGATCTCCGCACCGTCGGGTTTGACCCATGCGGTGCAGTTCATCGGCTCCATCGGGGCGTGCGCGAGATAGGGTACGTCGTACACGGCTTCGATCACCTTTGTCGCCGAGCCGAATGCCGCAGCCCCTTCGCCTTCCTTGCGTGCGGATAGCGCGCCCTTGCCGGACTGAGCAAGACCCGTCATCTCTTCGAGGAGCTTGTCGGTGGACATGGTGGCTTTCGCGCCGGCGTCCCATGTGACCTCGAGCGCCTCGCGTCCTTTCGTCGCTGCCCAGTAGTTGTCGGCCAGCACTGCGACACCGGCAGATACCGGGCTCGCCACCGGCAGCACCTTGCGCACACCGGGTACCGCCAGCGCCTTATCCGCATCGAAGCGCGTGACCTTGCCACCTACCACCGGGGAACGTGCGACTACAGCAGTCAGCAGGCCGGGCAGCTTCGCATCCATCCCGAACTGCGCAGTGCCCGCGACCTTGTCAGCGGTGTCGAGCCGTGGCGTCGATCTTCCGATGATGCGGAACTTGGTCGGGTCCTTGAGCGGCACGTCCTTCGGCGGCGCAATCTTCGCTGCCCGCGTGCAGAGCTTGCCGTAAGTGGCCTTGACGCCCATCGGTCCGATCACCGAACCGCGGTCGGTGCGCAGGGTCGATGCTTCCACCTCCCACGCCTCGGCTGCGGCCATGACCAGCATTGCGCGCGCGGTCGCGCCCGCTTGCCGCAGCGGCTGCCACATGGCGCGGACGGAAGTCGAACCGCCCGTGCCCTGCACACCGAACCATGGATGCGCATATCGCTTGTCGGCGGGCGCGGCCTCGATCTCAATCCTGGACCAGTCGGCGTCCAGTTCTTCCGCGACCAGCATCGGCAACCCGGTGTACACGCCCTGACCCATCTCGGCCTTGTCGACAATGACGGTGATGCGGTTGTCGGGAGTGATGCGGATCCACGGGTTCGGCATGAACTCATCGGCATCCGCCGCGAGCAGGTTGCGGCCGAAGCCGATGGCGAAGCCGCCACCGGCCAGCGCGGACACTTTCAGGAAACCTCGGCGATCGAGCGTCATGGGGATTACCTCCTCAGGTCTTTGCGGTCTTGCGCGGTCGAAGCTTGGTGGCGTGCTCTGCTCGAAAGTTCGCTTCCTTCTCGCGCATGAGATCGTCGTAGTGGTCGATCTTCCACTGCAGGAACGAGAGCATTTCCTGCAGCTGCGAGATCCGCCCGTGCAACTGGCGCGCATGCCCTTCGAGAATCTCGCGCCGCTCGGGCGTGGTTCTTTCGCCTTCACGAAACAAATCGATGTAGCGCCGCACCGTTTCGAGACTCATGCCGGTGGAGAGCATCTTGGCGATGAAGTCGACCCACTGATGATCGAAGGCCGTATAGCGGCGATGCCCCGTGGGCGTGCGGCCGATGGGGCCCAGCAGGCCGATCCGTTCGTAGTAGCGCAGCGTGTCCTCGGAAAGCCCTGTGATCAGCGCCGTCTGCTTAATGGTGTAGGTCTTCTCGTCCATGGCCCGAAAAGGATAAAACCTGGAGTGAACTCCAGGTCAAGCGTTTCTTGGCCCGTCGGACGGCTTTTCAGCCGCCCGGGGAAAGATCATCCTTCGGCCGTTGCGCATAACCACAAACAGAGGAGGAGAACCATGAGTACCCGCCTGCACGCCGCTCTGTGCGGCTTGATCCTGCTTGGCCTCGGTGCGTGGGCCAACGCGGCAGACCCGATCCGCATCGGTCTGGTGGACGAGACCACCGGCCCCGCAGCGGAAGCGGGCGTGCTCACCCTGCACGGCGTACGCCTGGCGCTGGAGGAGATCAACGCCGCCGGCGGCATCCTCGGACGGCCGGTCGAACTGATCGTGGAAGACAACCAGAGCACCAACCCCGGGACGGTGCTGGCGTACTCCAAGCTCGTGGACCAGAAGGTCGTAGCCGTGGTCGGACCGCTGCGCAGCACCCAGGTGCAGGCGGCTTCGCCCACCATCGCGAAGGCGAAGCTCCCCGCCATCATCGGCGGCAGCGACCCCAGCCTCACCAAGGTGAACAACCCGTGGATCTTCCGCGTGCGGCCCAACGACACCTACTCCTCGCGCGTGGTGGCGGAGCACGGCGTGAAGACGCTCGGCAAGAAGAAGTGGGCCATCATCCACTCCACCGACACCTTCGGCGCCAACGGCAAGAACGCGCTGGTCGAAGCGCTCAAGGCCTACGGCATCGAGCCCGTGCTGATCCAGGGCTACACCAACAACCAGCAGGACTTCACCGCCGTCGTGCTGGCCGTGAAGAAATCCGGCGCCGACATCATCGGCAGCTACATGACCAACTCGCCCGACGTGGGCATCTTCGCCAAGCAGATGAAACAGCTCGGCGTGGACGCGGACTGGATCGGCTCCACCTCGCTCGCCACCGAGACCGCGCTCAAGCTGGCCGGCGACGCGCTGTGGGGCACCTATGTGGTGACCGACTTCTTCCCCGAAGCCAACCCGGAGAGCAAGGCCTTCTCCGCGAAGTTCAAGGCGAAGCACGGCTTCAACCCAGATCTGTATTCCGCGTGGTCCTACGCCGCCCTGCACCTGCTGAAGCACGCCATCACCACCGCGGGCTCGACCGATTCCGACGCGGTGCGCAAGGCGCTGCTCGGGACCAAGGGCCTGAAGGGCATCGAAGGCACCTACAACTTCGACGCCAACGGCGACGGCCTGCACGGCTACACCATCGTGCGCAACGAGCAGGGCAAGCTCGCGTTCATCCGCACCATTGAATTCGCCGTCGAGAACAAATAGAGGTCTTGTCACTATGAGCAACGTGCTGGAACCCGGCGTGACTGGCCGGGCAGAGGTCTCCGCCGGGCCAGGCAACCTGGCGTCAGACCTGGGTAGCGGATTCGTGAGCGTCTTTTCCACCCCGACCATGATTGCCTTGATGGAGACAGCGGCCGGCACATCAGTCGAAGCGCTCGTGGGCGAGGGCAAGACCACGGTAGGCGTGCGGGTGGACATCCGCCATCTGGCCGCCACGCCGCCCGGCATGAAGATCGTGGCCGGGTCAAAGCTGGTAAAGGTGGACGGCAAGATCCTGACCTTCGAAGTGTGGGCCGACGATGAGCGGGAGCGGATTGGCGAGGGGATACACGAACGCGCCGTGATCGACCGCGCGCGGTTCGTTCAAAAGGTCGAGGGCAAGGCGAGGGGCTGAGCGGTCGTGGTCGGCTAGACGTCGGCCCCCATCCCAGCCTTTCCCCGGCGTAGCCGGGGGAAGGAGTGCCTCGGCTGGCCTAGCCGGGACTGCTGACTTCTCCACCCAATCGCCCCACATGCACTCCTTCCCCCACCAACGGTGGGGGAAGGTTGGGATGGGGGCCGCGGCACACCACGGCCGCAGAGCGTCAGTCAGGTGGCGAGAACGCTCCTCACCACCTCGCCCGCTCGTACCCCAAGATCAACCGCTAATTCCCGCGCCCTCCCGCTCACACACCCAATCCCTCCACTCGACGGAATCCACCCGAATCCGTCCACCACCGGCACACGTATCGCGTTAAAGCACGTGAGTCCTGCAATGGGGAACTTCCTCCGCCAACCCCGGACTCACCAGTAGATACAGAAAGGAGAGCCCCATGACCGACGAAATCGAAGCAGTGATCCCCGACGCCACGCCCACCGGCAAGACGCGCTCGGCCCTGCTGCTCGCCGCCATGCAGGCTTTCCTGGAACTGGACCGCTCCGAGTCCGCCGAGAAGACTGAGGCAGCGAAGAAGGAAGAGACGCTGCTGGCGGAGTTCAGCGAGTTGGTGGTGGTGCCGGGCCTCCTGGCCACCGAGTAGTCTCTCCCCGACCTCCCCAGCATCGTCCCCTCCCCCAGCTCCAGGTGGGGGAGGGCCAGGGTGGGGGCAACAGCGCCCCCTATGCCCCCTACCCAATTCGGGTAGCCCCATACCCAATCCAGGCATCCTCGTGCACCCACTGCACGAACGCCACCTCGCGTATTCCTCATACCCCCTGCTACCATCCCCCTGATCAAAGCGGGGGCACATGGGTTCCGAACAACAAGCCCGGGAGACCATCGATCGGCTGCTGACCCAGGCAGGGTGGGTCGTAGCCGACTACAAGGACGCGGACATTCACGCTGCGCGGGGGTGGCGCTGCGCGAATTTCCGCTCGAAGGTGATTTCGGACTCTCCGCCAATTGCCCGACGACGCTGTCAACACGCCTTCGGGCAGGCTACGACACGTCCTCTATTTGCCATTTGATGTCGAGAATCTGATGGGACCGCAACAACTCAACTGGATCGCAAACTTCATCTGGAGCATCGCCGACGACGTCCTGCGAGACCTGTACGTCCGGGGCAAGTACCGCGACGTCATCTTGCCGATGACCGTCCTGCGTCGCCTCGATGCCGTCCTCGAGCCCACCAAGCCGGCTGTGCTCGACATGAAGGCCGCGCTCGACAAGGCCGGCATCACCAATCAGGACCAAGCGCTGCGCCAAGCCGCCGGTCAGGCCTTCTACAACACGTCCAAGTTCACGCTGCGCGACCTCAGGGCCCGCGCCAGCCAGCAACAGCTCAAGGCGGACTTCGAAGCCTACCTCGACGGTTTCTCGCCGAACGTGCAGGACATCCTCGAGAACTTCGAATTCCGCAACCAGATCCCGCGGCTGTCGAAGGCCGACGCACTCGGCACGTTGATCGAGAAGTTCCTCTCCCCCGACATCAATCTGAGCCCGAACCCGGTACTCAACGGCGACGGCTCGGTCAAGCAGCCAGGGCTGGACAACCACGGCATGGGGACGGTGTTCGAGGAACTGGTCCGTCGCTTCAACGAAGAGAACAACGAAGAGGCCGGCGAGCACTGGACGCCACGCGACGCAGTCAAGCTCATGGCCAAGCTTATCTTCCTGCCGGTTGCCGACGAGATCGAATCCGGCACCTACCTTCTCTACGACGCTGCCTGCGGCACCGGTGGCATGCTCACTGTAGCTGAAGAGACACTGAAAGAGCTTGCTGAGCGGCACGATAAGCAGGTGGCCACGCACCTCTACGGGCAGGAGATCAACGCCGAGACCTACGCGATCTGCAAGGCGGACCTGCTTCTCAAGGGCGAAGGCGACGCCGCCGACAACATCGTCGGTGGTCCGGAGCATTCCACTCTCGCCAACGACGCGTTCCCGTCGCGTGAGTTCGACTTCATGCTCTCCAACCCGCCCTACGGCAAGAGCTGGAAGAGCGACCTTGAACGCATGGGCGGCAAGGACGGCATGAAGGACCCGCGCTTCGTCATCGACCACGCCGGCGACCCCGAGTACTCGCTCATCACCCGCTCAAGCGACGGGCAGATGCTGTTCCTGGCCAACATGCTGAGCAAGATGAAGAGCGGCACCAAGCTCGGCAGCCGCATCGCCGAGGTGCACAACGGGTCATCGCTGTTCACCGGCGACGCCGGCCAGGGCGAAAGCAACATCCGCCGTTGGATCATCGAAAACGACTGGCTCGAAGCCATTGTCGCGCTGCCGCTCAACATGTTCTACAACACCGGCATCGCCACCTACGTCTGGGTACTCACCAATCGCAAGCCGGCGCACCGCCAGGGCAAGGTGCAACTCATCGACGCCACGCAGTGGTCCAAGCCACTGCGCAAGAATCTGGGAAAGAAGAATTGCGAGCTGTCGGACGACGACATCGCGCGCATTTGCGACACCTTCATGAGGTTCGAGGACACCGAGCAGTCGAAGCTCTTCCCGAACGCCGCCTTCGGCTACTGGAAGGTGAGCGTCGAGCGGCCGCTGCGCCTTAAGGGCATCGACCCCGAGCGAGCGTACTCGCCGAAGGAAATCAAGGCGCTGAAGGAGACCGCGGAGCGCGCCGACGACGCGCCGCCGGTCATCAAAAAGGTCCACAAGAAGGGCGCCGCAGCGGACCCGCTACGCGGATTATTCGAGGCAACGATTGCCGGCAAGCCGACCGTGGTCGAGTACGAGTCCGACCCCGACTTGCGCGACACCGAGCAGGTGCCGCTGTTGGAGGAAGGCGGTATCGAGGCCTTCATCCGGCGGGAAGTGCTGCCCCACGCGCCAGACGCCTGGTTCGTGCCGGAGAGCCTGAAGACCGGCTACGAGATCAGCTTTACGCGCTACTTCTACAAGCCGCAGCCGCTGCGCACGCTGGAGGAGATTCGCGCGGACATCCTGGCGCTGGAAAAGGAGACGGAGGGCTTGATCGGCGAGGTCATTGGGAGCAACGCAGCGTGAAGACCCTGACGATCAACCTCGAAAATTGCTATGGCATCAGGAGACTGGTTGCCAAGCTCGACTTCTCAACTGCAAAAGCGATCGCCATCTACGCACCGAATGGGTCGATGAAGACATCGCTGGCGCAGACGTTCGAGGACATCGCCGCCGGCACCGCCTCAAAGGACCGCATATTTCCCAATCGCCTCTGCACACGGGTCGTCAGCGATGAGAACGGTGCCGATCTACCGAAGGACAGCGTGCTGGTAGTCCGACCGTATGAAGAAACGATGGGCCATTCGGCAAAGACCTCAACACTGTTGGTCAACACGGCGCTGCGGAAGGAGTACGAGAACCTGCACACCGAAATTGACACCGCCAAGGAAGCGTTTCTCAAGTCGATGAAGGAGCAGTCTGGCTCCAAGCGCGACCTCGAAAAAGAACTGTCACTGGCCTTCACCCCCACGGATGACAAGTTCTACATCGCACTGAACAGGATCAAAGACGAGGTCGCCAATCGGCCGGATGCACCCCTGAAGGATGTTCCATACGACCTGATCTTCGATGAGAAAGTACAGGGCTTCCTTGGCACCAAGGACTTCAAAACGGCAATCGACGCCTACGTCAAGAAGTACAACGAGTTGCTGGCGGCCTCGACCTACTTCAAGAAGGGTGTGTTTAATTACTACAACGCGGCACAGATTGCACGTCAACTTGCAGAAAACGGTTTCTTTGCGGCGAAGCACTCGGTGAACCTCAATGCCGGCGAGCGAAAGGAGGTCACGACGCAGAAGGAGTTGGAAGACCTGATCGCTAGCGAAAAGGAGGCCATCTGGAACGACAAGGAGCTGCGCAAGAAATTCGCAGACATCGAAAAGCTGATCCAGAGGAATGCGACAGTGCGCGAGTTTGAAGCCTATCTCTTGGACCACGAGGAACTGTTGAGCAAGTTCGCCAACATGGCCGAGTTCAAGCAGGAGGTCTGGAAAGCCTACATCGACAGCAAGTTCGACCTGTACCGCACCCTGCTTGACAAATACGAAGCGGCAGATGCGCGCCGCAGGGAGATTCAGGGGCAGGCGGCAAAGGAGCGAACGCAGTGGGAAGAGGTCATCGACATCTTCAACAGCCGATTCGTCGTGCCCTTCAAGTTGCAGGCTTCCAACAAGGTGGACGTGATCTTGGGGCAGCAGGAAATGCTCAGTCTGGGTTTCACCTTCAGCGATGGAGCCGACCAAGTACCTGTGGACCGTGCGGCCCTAATACAGGCGCTCAGCACCGGCGAAAAGAAAGCTCTGTATGTGCTGAACATTCTGTTCGAAATAGAGGTCCGAAAGAAGGCCGCGCAGGAGACTTTTATTGTTGTGGACGACATCGCAGATTCCTTCGACTACAAGAACAAGTACGCGATCATCCAGTACTTGATGGATATCTCGGAGACCCCATATTTCCGGCAGATCATTCTGACGCATAACTTCGACTTCTATCGGACGGTCGAGAGCCGCTTCGTTGGTTACAAAAACTGCCTTATGGCTTCCAAGACCGCCCAAGGTGTGGAGCTAGAGAAGGCCGCTGGAATAAAGAACGTATTCATCAATGATTGGAAGAACGCGTTCTATACGGACACGAGAAAGAAGATCGCCTCGATCTCTTTCATTCGAAACCTGATCGAGTACACCCGTGGCGACGCTGATCCCGCCTTCGTGAAGCTGACCTCGCTGCTGCATTGGAGGGCCGACTCGCAGCAAATCACGGTCTCGGACCTGGACGGCATCTACAACGCCCTTTTCTCCGAGACTGGCAATTCGCCCGATGGCCAGACCCCTGTCGTTCAGCTGATCGCCCACGAGGCCCATAAGTGCCTCAGTGCGCCGGAAGGGATCAACTTCGCGAACAAGGTAGTGCTCGCCATCGCCACACGTTTGTTCGCGGAGCAGTTCATGGTGAACAAGATCAACAATCCGGCCTTCGTTGCGAGCATCGGCTCCAATCAGACGTCGCAGCTGCTGAGGAAGTTTCAGGAGTTGCACCCAGCCGAGCGAGCGTCGCTGGACGTTCTGCAACGGGTGGTTCTCATGACGCCAGAGAACATTCACCTGAACTCGTTCATGTACGAGCCGATCCTGGATATGTCCGACAATCATCTTCGGAAACTTTTCACCGACGCGAAATCGCTGCAGAACGGCGATGGAAAGCAGCCGTGATCGCTGACCTGAAGCCCTATCCCGCGATGAAGGACTCCGGCGTGCCGTGGCTCGGGGAGTTGCCGGAACATTGGAGAACGGAGCGCGCCAAGTGGCTCTTCCGCAAGATGAACAGACCAGTCAGAGATTCCGATGAGGTCGTGACATGCTTCCGCGATGGCACGGTTACGCTCCGAAGGAACCGACGCGTCCGCGGATTCACCGAGTCGCTGAAGGAGATCGGATATCAGGGAATCCGTCGCGGCGATTTGGTGATTCACGCCATGGATGCATTCGCCGGTGCGATCGGTGTGGCGGAATCGGATGGTAAGGGCACTCCGGTGTACTCCGTGTGCGAGCCCCGGCCGATCGCGGACTCTCACTTCTACGCCTATGCCGTACGCGAAATGTCGCGGAGCCAGTGGATTCAGGCCTTGGCGAAGGGTATCCGAGAGAGATCCACGGACTTCCGCTTCGAAGCATTCGGGTTCCAGACCTTGCCGCTTCCACCGCGCCCCGAACAAGCCGCCATCGTCCGCTTCCTCGACCACGCGGACCGGCGGATTCGGCAGTACATCCGCGCCAAGCAGAGGCTGATCAAGCTGCTGGAGGAGCAGAAGCAGGCCATCATCCACCGCGCCGTCACCCGCGGCCTCGACCCCAACGTCCGCCTCAAGCCCTCCGGCGTGGAGTGGCTGGGGGATGTGCCGGAGCATTGGGAAGTTCTGAAGTTGGCGCGGGTGATCGCCGATGGCCCGCGAAATGGAATTTCTCCAGCGATCGACGAAAGGGGCAACATCGAGTCATTCTCGATATCAGCTATCCGCAATGGTCGAGTGGATGTTCGAGACGCAGACAAGAAGTACGTGTCCGGAGACAAGAATACCTTAGAGACAACGTACTGCCTTCTCCGCGGCGACGTGCTCCTTGTTCGAGGCAACGGGAACCTGCGCTTGGTCGGAAAGGGCGGTCTTGTCGCGCACGACATGCCCGGGCGCGTGTATCCAGACCTGCTTATGCGCATTCGCCTCACGCCTAGGTGCTTGCCGCAGTTCTTGGTCGCGTTGCTCACCTGTCGCGCAGGTCGGGATCAGATCGAAACAGCGGCTCGGACGGCGGTGGGCACGTTCAAGATCAACAACCAACAAGTGCGTCAGTTGTGTTTCGCCTTCCCTCCGGTGGGCGAACAGGAGAGTATTGTACGCTCGCTGGATAGTGACCTGAGCCCTCTCGCGGTCGCCTCGTCTCGCGCCGAGGAAGAGATCGAGCTCCTGCGCGAGTATCGAACACGCCTGATCGCCGATGTGGTCACCGGCAAGCTCGACGTGCGTGAGGCAGCGGCGCGGCTGCCGCAGGAAGCCGAAGACCTCGATCCGCTCGACGAAGCCGAAGCGCTCGGCGAGGCGGAAGGCGAATCCGCGGCCGAGGACTTCGATCCGACACCCAAGGAGGCCGAGGCGTGACCAGCGATCGGCCCGCCGCCTTTTTGGTGAGCCTCGTGAATGAGCTGCGCGAACTTCCGCGCGAGACGGAGTGGGTCGAATTCAAGGTCAACGACGCCGAGCCGCAGGCGGTCGGCGAGTACATCTCGGCGCTGGCGAATGCGGCGGCGCTAGTGGGCAAGGCCTTCGCTTACCTGGTGTGGGGTGTGAGCGACGAAGACCATGCCGTGATGGGCACGAGCTTCGATCCCCACGCGGCGCGGGTGGGCAACGAGGAGCTGGAGAGCTGGCTGCTCCGCCTGCTGGAGCCCAAGATCGATTTCCGCTTCTTTCGCTTCGTCATGGAAGAGAGGCCAGTTGTCTTGCTCGAGGTTCATCGTGCCGCTCGCCATCCGGTAGCCTTTCAGGGGCAGGAGCACGTCCGCGTCGGCAGCTACAAGAAGAAGCTCAAGGATTTCCCGGAGAAGGAACGGGCGCTGTGGCGCATCTTTGACCACACCCCATCCGAGGACGGCATCGCAGCCGAAAGGACGAGTGCCGACGAGGTGCTACGGCTGCTGGACTACCCGTCGTACTTCGACTTGCTCGAACGGCCGTTGCCGGCGGATCGCGAAAGCGTCCTGACCGCGCTGGCCGAGGATCGGCTGATCCGGCGCAACGATGCCGGCGGTTGGGATGTCACGAACCTGGGTGCCGTCCTGTTCGCCAAGCGTCTGGACGCCTTCAATGCCCTGCGTCGCAAGGCGGTGCGTGTCATCCAGTACCGCGGCATGGGTCGCACCGAGACGCTCAAGGAACAGGTCGGAGGCAAGGGTTACGCCTGCGGCTTCGAGGGGCTCATCGCCTACATCAACGGCCTGCTGCCGGCCAACGAGGTCATCGGCGAGGCGCTGCGCAAGAGCGTGCCGATGTATCCCGAGCTGGCGGTGCGCGAACTGGTGGCGAATGCGCTGATCCACCAGGACTTCTTCGTCACCGGCGCTGGCCCGATGGTGGAGATCTTCGACGACCGCATCGAGATCACCAACCCCGGCGAACCGCTCGTGGATACAGAGCGCTTCATCGATACGCCGCCGCGCTCGCGCAACGAGACGCTGGCCTCGCTGATGCGCCGCGTCCGCATTTGCGAGGAACGCGGCAGCGGGATCGACAAGGTGGCTTTCCAGGTGGAGGTGTTCCAGCTGCCCGCACCGCTGTTCGAGAAGCCGGAAGGGTTCACCCGGGCGGTGCTGTTCGCACACAAGCCGCTGTCTGCGATGGACAAGGCGGAGCGGGTGCGCGCGTGTTATCTCCACGCCTGCCTCCGTTACGTGACTCGGCAGGCCATGACCAATGCCTCGGTTCGCCAGCGCTTCGGGATCGCGTCGAACAACAAGGCCATGGCCTCCCGCCTGCTTCGCGAGGCGGTGGACGCTGAGATGATCCGGCTGGTGAGCGCGGATGTGGGGCACAAATCGCGCTCGTACGTCCCGTTCTGGGCATGACCGGATTTGGTTGACGGGTGGTTGACTGGGAACGGCTAAGGCGGAGACATGGGTTCAATAAAACGCTTATAAACAATGTCTTAATGTTATTCGATTGGTTGACGGGTGGTTGATTGGGGCGCCTCGATGACGACCGATACTTCTGAACGCGGCCTGGAGCGGCTGATCTGCACGGCGCTGACCGGCGCGCCCTGCGATCCGGGGGTGCCGGCCAACACGGCACAACAGCGCCCGGCAACCTACGCGGCCGGCTGGATCTGCGGCGCGGGGGCAGATTACGACCGTGAGTACTGCGTCGATCTGGCGCAGCTTTCGGCATTCTTGCGCCAGACGCAGCCAGAGGTGTGCGAAGCGCTCGACCTCGGCCAGGACGGACCGACGCGGCGCAAGTTCCTGGCGCGCTTGCAGGGCGAGGTCAGCAAGCGCGGTACGATCGACGTGCTGCGCCATGGGGTCAAGGACGGGCCGCACCACATTGATCTGTTCTACGGCACGCCCTCGCCGGGCAATGCAAAGGCGGCCGAGCGCTATGCCGCCAACCGCTTCAGCGTCACGCGGCAGCTCCGCTATAGCCGCGACGAGACGCAGCGCGCGCTCGACGTCGGCCTGTTCATCAACGGCCTGCCGGTCGCCACCTTCGAGCTGAAGAACAGCCTGACCAAGCAGACGGTCGAGGACGCCGTCCAGCAATACCAGCGCGACCGTGACCCGCGCGAGAAGCTCTTTGAGTTCGGGCGCTGCGTCGTGCACTTTGCAGTGGACGACCATGAAGTGCGTTTCTGCACCCATCTGAAGGGCGAGGGTTCATGGTTCCTGCCTTTCAACCTGGGCTGGAACGACGGCGCAGGCAACCCGCCGAACCCGAACGGGTTGAAGACCGACTACCTGTGGAAGCGCATCCTCACCCGTGCGGGCCTGACGGACATCCTGGAGAACTACGCGCAGGTCGTCGAGACCAAGGACGAGAAGACCGGTAAGAAGAAGTCCGTGCAGATCTGGCCGCGCTATCACCAGCTCGACGCGGTTCGCCAGCTGCTGGCCCACGCGCAGGCCAACGGCGCGGGCCGGCGATACCTGATCCAGCACTCGGCGGGTAGCGGCAAGTCGAACTCGATCGCCTGGCTCGCGCACCAGCTCATCGGGCTGACGAAGGACGAGGCGACGGTGTTCGACTCGATCATCGTCGTAACTGACCGGCGCATCCTCGATCAGCAGATCCGCGACACGATCAAGCAGTTCGCGCAGGTGGGGGCCACGGTCGGGCACGCCGAGCATTCGGGCGACCTGCGGAAGTTCATCGCCGAGGGCAAGAAGATCATCATCTCCACCGTTCAGAAGTTTCCGTTCATTCTCGATGAGATCGGTGCCGAGCACCGCGGGCGCAGATTCGCGATCATCATCGACGAGGCGCATTCGAGCCAGGGCGGACGCACGTCGGCGGCGGTGTCGATGGCACTCTCCGCCGTCAAAAACGAGGATGACGACGAGACGCTGGAAGACAGGATCAACCGGCTGATGGAGGCCAAGAAGCTGCTGCCCAACGCCAGCTATTTCGCCTTCACCGCCACGCCCAAGAACAAGACGCTCGAAATCTTCGGCGAGCCGGATCGCCAGCCTGATGGCACGGTGAAGCATCGCCCGTTCCACAGTTACACGATGAAGCAGGCCATCCAGGAGGGCTTCATCCTGGACGTGCTCAAGCATTACACGCCGGTCGACAGCTACTACAAGCTGATCAAGAAGGTCGAGAGCGATCCGGAGTTCGACACCAAGCGGGCGAAAAAGAAGCTACGTCGGTACGTGGAGAGCCACGACCACGCGATCGGGCTCAAGGCCGAGATCATGGTGGATCATTTTCACGAGCAGTTGCTGGCACTGAACAAGATAGGCGGGGAGGCGCGCGCAATGGTCGTGACGAGCGGCATCGAGCGCGCGATCCAGTACTTCCACGCCATCCGCGACTACCTGGTCGAGCGCAAGAGCCCCTACCTGCCCATCGTCGCCTTCTCCGGCGAGCACGACTATCGCGGGGTGAGGGTGACCGAGTCGTCGCTCAACGGCTTTCCGTCGAGCCAGATCGCCGACAAGATCCAGGAAGACCCGTATCGTTTCCTGATCTGCGCCGATAAGTTCCAGACCGGCTACGACGAGCCTCTGCTGCACACGATGTACGTCGACAAGGCGCTTTCAGGCATCAAGGCGGTGCAAACCCTGTCGCGCCTGAACCGCGCACATCCGAAGAAGCACGATGTGTTCGTGCTCGATTTCATGAACGATGCCGATACGATCCAGCAGGCGTTCGCCGACTACTACCGCACGACAATCCTTGCGGAGGAGACCGATCCGAACAAACTGCACGATCTGAAGGCCACGCTCGATGGCTACCAGGTCTATGCCGCCATGCAGGTGGACGAGTTCGCGGCGCTGTATCTCGGCGGCGCGGATCGCGACAAGCTGGACCCGGTGCTCGATGCATGCGTCGCGGACTACCGCGAGCGGCTGGACGAGGATGGGCAGGTGGAATTCAAGGGCAACGCGAAAGCCTTCCTGCGCACCTACGGTTTCCTGTCGTCGATCCTGCCCTACACAAATGCCGAGTGGGAGAAGCTTTCGATCTTCCTGACCTTTCTCGTACCCAAGCTGCCGGCGCCAGTCGAAGAGGATTTATCCAAAGGCATCCTCGAAGCAATCGACATGGACAGCTACCGCGTGGAGAAGCAGGCCGTGGTGAAGATCCAGCTGCCCGACGCGGACGCCGAGATCGAGCCTGTGCCCACGACGGGTGGTGGCCGAAGGCCTGAACCCGAGCTGGAAAAGCTTTCGAACATCCTCAAGGCCTTCAATGACCATTTCGGCAACATCTCCTGGTCGGATGCAGACCGTGTGCACAGACTGATCACCGAAGACATACCGAACCGTGTCGTGGCGGACAAGGCCTACCAGAACGCACGCCGGAACTCCGACAAGCAGAACGCCCGCATCGAACATGACAAGGCGCTGGCGCGTGTGATGACTGCTGTTCTCAAGGACGACACTGAGCTGTTCAAGCAGTTCGTGGACAACGACTCCTTCAGGCGGTGGCTGGCGGATACGGTATTTGGTCTGACATACAACTAGCGCTAGACAAGGTGCGGCGTGGCCGATGTCGAGTAGCCAACCAGGCGAGGGCGAGGCGATGGCGGTCGATGTTCGGTACCTTGGCTTAATGCGGAAGCTCTATTGGGCAGCCTGATCCAACAGAATGGCCATCTTCCCCCAAGGCGTCACCAACATCGACCAGCGCTGCAACCCCGGTGAGCGGCGCGTCCTCCAACAGCTTCGTCGCTGTCTGGACGACGATTGCCTCGTCTGGCACAACGTCCCGATCGGGCCGCGGGCGCGCCAGCCGGATTTCGTCGTGCTCGGCCCGCGCCTAGGCATGCTGCTGTTGGAGGTCAAAGGCTGGAAGCGCCAGACGCTCGTGGGCGCGACCCGAGATGCGGTCGAGTTGGATACCGATCAGGGGCGGGTGACACGGGCGAATCCGCTGCGCCAGGCGCGCGACTATGCGATGGAGTTGGTGAACGTGATGAAGGCCGATGCCGCGCTGGTCCACGGCCAGGGGCCCTATAGCGGCCAGCTCTTCTTCCCCTATGGCTGGGGCGTGGTCTTCTCGCACATGCGCCGCGTCGATGTCGAGGGTACCGACTTCGACAGCGTGTTTCCCGCGCACCAGATCCTGATGCGCGATGAGCTCGATGAGGCAGTCGAGCCCGGCGACTTCCACAAGCGGCTGCTGGGCCTGTTCACCGTGCAGTACCCGCACACGTTGACGCTGCCGCAGCGCGACCGCATTCGCTGGCATCTCTTTCCCGAGCTGCGCATGCAGTCGCAAACGTCGCTGGACTTCAGTTCGCGCGATGATGCGGCACCGCCGTTGCCCGACCTGCTGCAGATCATGGATCTGCAGCAGGAGCAGATCGCTCGCACGCTGGGCGAGGGCCACCGTGTCATTCACGGGGCGGCCGGGTCGGGCAAGACGATGATCCTGATCTATCGGGCGCAGTACCTGGCGCACGCTGCCCGCCCGGAGCAACCGGTGCTGGTCTTGTGCTTCAACCGCACACTGGCGGACCGTATCGGCAACCAGTTGCGTTCCCGGGGCGTCGACGAGCGTGTGCAGGTGCGCACCTTTCACAGCTGGTGTAAGGACGTGGTCGACAGTTATCAGCTGGACGTTGCCGGCACGCCCTACACGTCCGAATGGTTCGATGCGCTGGCGCGCACGGTGGAGCGAGCCCTGGAGGCGGGCTTGGTGCCCGGCGGGCAGTACACGGCGCTCCTGATCGACGAGGCGCACGATTTCGAGGATGCGTGGCTGCGCACGGCCACGCGGCTCGTCGACCCGAACACCCGCAGCCTGCTGGTGCTGTACGACGACGCGCAATCCATCTACCAGGCGAAGCGGCGCAAGTTCAACTTCGCCAGCGTGGGCATCGAGGCGCGTGGCCGCACCAGCGTCTTGCGGCTGAACTACCGAAACACGGCCGAAGTCCTGGCGCTGGCTGTGCGTTGTGCCCGCAGTTTGCTGGAAGGTGCCGGCGAAGCGCGTGGCGAGGACGAGATCCCGCTCGTTCAACCGGCGTCGGCGGGTCGTCGCGGCGCCATGCCCACGCTGTTGACGGCGCGCGACTCGAACGAGGAAGGGGAGCTGATTGCCGAACGAGTCCGCGAGGCTCAAGCGGGCGGCACATCGCTCGCCGACATCGCCGTGCTGTGCCGGGCGAAGTACCTCATGGCGCCCATCGAGCGCGCCTTGCGAGCCCGGGGCGTGGCCGTGCAGTCCATCCAGACGCAGACGTTCCGCCGGTCCGACTGGTCACGGCCCAGCGTGAAGCTGCTCACCCTGCACAGCGCCAAGGGCCTGGAATTTCCCCTCGTCTTCGTCGCGGGCCTGCAGGCAATGCCGATGCGCGATGAAAGCCTGGAAGACGCCGCGCGCCTCTTGTACGTCGGCATGACCCGGGCCACGCATCAGTTGGTTCTGTCGGCGCATGGGCGATCGGCGATCGTGGACCGCGTTCGGAGTGCGCTGGCGGAAGTCGCGCGGTCGTTTGCCGCGGGCGAGATCTGATGAATTGTGATCCGGGAACCACAGCGGGCCGTTTTTCTTGCTGGCGCAGGCACTAGCGGCGCGTCCTGGAAGTTGCTGGCGCCAGTTGGGACGGCGCCACCAAGCCGGATTCGAAAAGTCGGGACTTGTTGTCAAGTCCCGACGTTATGTATCATCTCCCCTATGGACAAATCGAGTCGCGCCCGAGCACTGCGCCTGCTCGAGAAGAAGGGCCTTTGCCGTCCGAAGGATCTCGAGTCGGAGGGTATCGGCCGGGCGCAACTCTCCCGGCTGGTGAACGAAGGCCTGGTGCTCCGCGAGTCCCGGGGGATCTACGTCGTCGCTCACCATGAGCCCACCGCGGAGCACACGCTCGCGCAGGTGGCCAAGCGGGTGCCCGATGGCGTCTTTTGCCTGCTGACGGCACTGAGGTTCCACGGCCTCACCACGCAGTCCCCGGCGGATGTCTGGATCGCACTTCCCGAGAAAGCGCGCCGCCCGCGCCTCGACTACCCGAGCCTGCGGATCGCGCGGTTTTCTGGCGAGGCGCTGACCGAGGGAATCGAAGAGCACCACGCCGAGGGCGTCACCCTGCGTGTGTATTCCGCGGCAAAGACGGTCGCCGACTGCTTCAAATACCGAAACAAGATCGGCGTCGATGTTGCTGTGGAGGCGCTGCGCGATTTCAGCCGGAAGTACCGAGGAGGCGCAACCGACCTGGCCCACTTTGCACGCATCTGCCGCGTCTCGCGCGTCATGCAGCCCTACCTGGATGCGATCGCATGAGCGGCAAGACTGATTTGGCTGCCTCTGTCGCGGCGCGCGTCCTCAACTAAGCTGCGCGATCCCGAGCCGGGGCTTTGGAGCCACGGGGAGGGTCGCAAGAAAGTAAAACAAGGCCGACATCTTCCGTCCTTGTTAAACGCTGCCTATCATATGGCCATGATCTGGATCCTTATGAAAGGCAGCAACCCGTATGGCGCCTAGCGCCGACGCCTCGCCCCGGGCTGGACGGTACATCACCCAGCCGACGGGGTACCGCGCCTTCATGCCGGCGCCGCTGCCGCCGGAGCCGACCGTGGCATTGACCGGCGAACTGCAGGGACTGCTTTCCGCAGCCGACCGGGCCCTTGGCCGGCTCGACGGGTCGGTACTGACGCTGCCGAACCCGGACCTCTTTGTCTTCATGTATGTGCGCAAGGAGGCGGTGCTTTCCAGCCAGATCGAGGGCACGCAAAGTTCGCTGCAGGACCTGCTCGCGGCCGAGGCGCAAATGTTCGACCAGAACCTGCCGCGTGATGTGGACGAGGTGGTCAACTACGTGCGCGCGATGAACCACGGGTTGGCACGGCTGCACGAGTTTCCTGTCTCGGTGCGGCTGATTCGCGAGATCCATGCCGAACTGCTGCAGGGCGTGCGCGGGGGCCGGCTGCAGCCCGGCGAACTGCGCACCAGCCAGAACTGGATCGGCCCGGCTGGCTGCACGCTTACCAACGCGACCTTCGTGCCGCCGCCCCACCACGTGGTGCCGGAAGCGTTGGGGGACCTGGAGAAATTTCTGCACGCGCGTGACGAGCTTCCGCCGCTCATGAAGATCGCGCTGGCGCACGTGCAGTTCGAGACGATTCACCCATTCCTGGATGGCAATGGGCGCGTGGGTCGGCTGCTGATCACGTTCCTCCTCACCGAACGCGGCGTGCTGCACAAGCCGGTGCTGTACCTCTCGCACTTCTTCAAGCAGCACCGCCAGGCCTACTACGAGCACCTGCAAGCGGTGCGTGACCGCGGCACGTGGGAAGACTGGCTGGGTTTCTTCCTGCGCGGCGTGATCGAGGTGGCGGGCGAAGCATCCGAAACCGCGCGGCGCATCCTGCAACTACGAGAGCAGCATCGCACCGCGATCACGGCGCAGCTTGGCCGCGCAGCCGGCAACGGACACAAGGTGCTTGAATCGCTGTTCGATCGGCCGATCGTTGCCGTCGGCGACGTGCAGAAGATGACCGGCACGACCTACGCCGCCGCAAATGGTTTGGTGTCTCGCCTCGTCAACCTCGGCATGCTGAGCGAAATGACGGGTTATGCGCGCAACCGGCGCTTCCGCTATGCGCCCTACATCGCACTGTTCAATGACGCAGGCCCTGGTGCCGTTGCCGCGGAGTCCGGCGGGTGAATGAATTTGCGCCGTACGCTCGTCCCTGTGCCAGATGCACCTCTCCAAATCCCGCCTCCTAGTCTCCCGCCAATGCCCTAAGCGCCTCTGGCTGGCGGCATATCGCCCCGACCTGTTGGACGAATCCGGCGCCACTTCGCGTTTCGTCGCCGGCCAGGCAGTGGGTGCCGTGGCCCGCAGTCTTCATCCCGAGGGGCGCCTCATCGCGCACGAGCACGATCTCGACGCCGCGGTGCGCGAGACGCATGAAGCATTGCAGGCCGACCCCAACCGCCCGTTGTTCGAGCCGGCTTTCCGCCACGACGGGTTGCTGGTCCGCGCGGACGTGCTGCTGGATGCCGGCACCGCGGCCACGTTGGTGGAGGTGAAGTCCACCAGCGGCGTGAAGGAGTATCACTACGCTGACGCGGCGATCCAGACGCACGTGATCAAGGGCGCGGGCGTCGACCTCGCCCGGACTTTCATCGCCCACGTCGATACGAGCTGGGTGTATCCGGGTGGTGAGCGCTACGCCGGGCTGCTGGTCCAGGTGGATGTGTCATCCGCCATCGCACCGATAGTGGACGATGTGCCGCAATGGGTCGCGCAGGCGTTGTCGGTGCTCGATGGACACGAACCTCAGGTGGCGATGGGCGGTCATTGCACGAAGCCGTTCGACTGTCCGTTCATGACGTACTGTGCTTCGCTCGCGGGGCCGCAGCCGGAGTATCCGGTGGAGCTGCTGCCCGGCAAGGACGGCAAAGCGCTCGCACGGCGCCTGCGGGCGGAGGGCTACGCCGACTTGCGCGAAGTGCCCGTCAGTCGCGTCCCCGAAGGCGGTAAGCTCGCCCGGGTCCACAAAGCTACGCGCAGCGGCCACGCGTATCGCGATCAGGCGGGTGCGCACCGGGCGATCGCGAAATGGGCGTTCCCGCGGTACTGGCTGGATTTCGAGACCATCGCCTTTGCCGTGCCCATCTGGGCGAGAACGCGGCCCTATCAACAGATTCCGTTCCAGTGGTCGTGTCACGTGGAGCAGAGCAGCGGCGCGCTCGATCACGTGCACTTCCTCGATCTCTCCGGCGCAAACCCGCAACGTGCGTGTGCCGAGGCTTTGCTCGCCGCGCTCGGTGAACGGGGAGTTATCGTCGCGTATCACGCGCCGTTCGAGCGAAGTGTGCTCAAGGGATTGGCGGATGCTCTACCGGATCTCGCTCCGCGGCTGCGGGCCTTGCTCGCCCGCGTGGTGGATCTGGAGCCGGTCGTGATCGGGTACTACTACCACCCCGACATGCGGGGCTCGTTCTCCATCAAGGCGGTGCTGCCGACAATCGCGCCGGCGCTCGACTACGGCAACCTGGGCGAGGTGCAGTCGGGAGATGTGGCGCAGATCGCATATGCGGAGGCGATCCGGCCCAGGACGTCTGAGGAGCGTCGCGCGCAGATCGAGCGGGCGTTACTGGACTACTGCCGGCGCGATACGGAGGCGATGGTAGCGGTGGCGCGGGGGTTGGTGGAGGAGTGCACCCGCCCGTGAGCAGGGGCACACCGGGCTGTTTGTCCACAAATAGGGTGTCGTTCACGATTCGTGGACACGAAGGTATTATGAATATACATATATATCATATATTTAATGGCATCAGATCTGACTATGTCCATTAATTGACAAAAATCCATGTTTCATGGACAGTTCAATAAAATGGACATCCACCGCGCCGATCTTCCCCCTCTTCTGGACGCTGCCCTGCAACGTCTCCGGGGGTACGGTATTCCCGCAGAGATCGAAGCCCGTGAGCCCAACCTGGGGAGAACTCGTGCCGATGCGCTGATCCGTATCGGCCAAGGTGACCATGAGGCCACGTATGCCGTCGAGTTGAAGCATGGCCTGCGTCCCAATGCGCTTGCGGCAGTCATTCATCAGATCGAGCGATTCGGCGTCCAGGGCTTACTCGTCGCGGACCATGTCACGCCGCCCATGGCAGATGAGTTGCGCGCGCGCAACATTCCATTCGTCGACGCCGCAGGCAACGCATTTCTCGATCAACCGCCCATCTATCTCCTGGTAAAGGGGCAGAAGCCGCCCGCAATGGCACGCGAGCGGAGAGCGGCCCGCGCATTTCAGACTGCAGGGCTTCAGGTGCTGTTCGCGCTGATTTGCCACCCTGAATGGGTGAATCTGCCCTACCGCGAAATCGCCCAGCGAGCGAACGTTGCCCACGGGACCGTGGGTCTGGTCATGGCGGAGTTGCCACCCCTCGGCTTCCTCGCCGACCTGCGCGGCAAACGGCGACTCCTGCAGAAGGAGCGACTGCTGCAGCAATGGGCAGAGTTCTACCCTCGTGCCTTGCGACCGAAGTTGCTGCTCGGTCGATACCGCGCCGAGACTCTCAAGTGGTGGGATACGGTCGACCCGACCAAGTACGCTGCCGTGCTCGGAGGTGAACCCGCCGGTGGCCGCATCACCCGCTACCTGCGTCCGGGGACGGCGACCTTCTATATGGAGAAAGTCGATCCGCGCCTGTTGCTGGACCTCCAGTTGCGCAACGATGCCAACGGCAACGTCGAAATTCTCCGTCGCTTCTGGACCTTCCCGGGCGAAGACCCCGCGCTCGCCCCCGAGCCTCTGATCTACGCGGATCTGATGGCCACGGGCGATGGGCGATGCATCGAGACGGCGAAGTTGGTGTATGAGCGAATCGTCGGCACCGGCGCTTGATCTCTCGAAAGAAGATGAATTGGGCTGGTTTGCTCAGCTGATTCTCGATATCAGGACGGCCGCACCCGCGCTCGAGCCGTTGCTGGTGGGGGCCATGGCCCGCAACCTCCTTCTCCAGTACGCGCACGGTGTGGAGATCGAGCGCATCACGGCGGATGTCGACTTTGCGCTTGCAGTCTCCGATTGGGCGGCGTTTCTATCTGCTCGAGAGGCATTGCTTGCATGTGGAGTCTTCGAGGCGCATCCGACCGTCCTTCACAAGTTGCGCCATGCCAGATTCGGCTCGATCGACCTCGTGCCGTTTGGCGCGGTCGAGCGACCCGATGGGAGCATCGCCTGGCCGCCCGACGGAGTGGAGATCATGGAAGTGCTGGGCTACTCGGAAGCGAATGCGGCGGCCGTGACGATTCAGCTTCCGCAGCACCAGGTGATCCGCGCCGTTTCGCTTCCCATGCTGGCCGTACTGAAGATCTTTGCGTGGAAGGCCCGGCACGCCCACACCCAGGGCAAAGACGCGTACGACCTGGCCGTGATCCTTCGAAACTACCTGAACGCCGGCAACACCGAGCGTCTCTACGCAAACTTTGCCCACCTGATCTCCGACAATTTCGACTTCGATCGGGCCGGCGCCTGGCTGTTGGGACGGGATGCTCGCGAACAGATGAGTCGGTACGGAACGCGTTTCGGCCGGTTGGTGGAATTGCTCGACGCGGTACTGATCGAAGAATCAGATCCGGACGGCCGACTGACGTTGGTATCCAAGCTGACCCAATTCAATCCTGCCAAAGGCCTGGACATGCTGAGTGCGCTTCGGACCGGATTGCTCGGGTCCGAGGGACCCGAGCCCGCATGCTTCCATGGAAAGCAAGCATCCTGAGCTGGCGCTTCGCGCTTCCATTCCCGGTCGGGTGATTCCGATACGGCCATGACCAAACTCGCCTGGTCCGGCACCCTGCTTGGCGTCCAGCCCCGCATCGACCTGATGCGCTCGTTCGACATCCGGCAGCACACGTATCTCGGCTATCTGCTGCTGATCGACGGAACCATCGCAGGCGAGTTGCGGCAGTTCACGGTGCGTGTCGGCCCGGGCGCCATGAGCAAGCACCGGTTTTGCGCCGGAATGCAGATCGCTGGCGAGGCGGAACCCGTGACCGATCCCGAACGCGAAGTAGCGGAGCTGTACAAGGTGGCCGGTCTCAAGGTGATCTCCGTGGCGTATACCGAATCGTCACCTCCGCCCTGGCACGGCGTCCCGCCGTCGTTGCCGGTGTATCGCGAGCGAGGTCACCGTCGGCTCGACGCGCGCACGTACGACGCTCAGTGCCAGACCTGTCAGTGGGCCTGCTGCATGCCGGTGACGATGATCATCGACCACTGGAACCCGCAGAAGCGTCGCTATCGGTTCGAGACGTTCTGCTATGGTCCGAAGTCGTGCAAGCTGTATCGCGCCGGACCGACCCGCAAGGTGCCGGGGCGCAACGGCATGGCGTGGGAAGAAGAGGACTGGGTCGACGACGACGCGACTTCCGACCGTGGCCCGGACGATTGACCGGGCATCCGTCTACCCTCGCATCCTGCCGTACATTCCGATGTCTGCGTTGAAGGAACCTCGACAATGGCCATCTTTCTCGACACCGAAACCACCGGCCTGACCCCGGCTCGCGGCGCTTCGATCGTGGAGCTCGCGATCGTCGACGCCGCCGGCAACGTGCTGATCGACTCGCTCGTCGACCCCGGAAAGCCCATTCCCGCGGACGCGAGCAGGATTCACGGCATTACCGACAACATGGTCCGCGGCAAGCCCAGCTTGGCGGACGTGATGCCTCAGGTCGTGGAAATCATCTCGAAGGAACTCGTCGTCATCTACAACGCGAGCTTCGATTCACCGTTCTTCCCGGGCCGCCTGCGCCAGTCGCAGGGCGTGCGTTGCGCGATGACCGAGTTCGCCGACGAACTGGGCGGACCGTGGCGCAAGCTCGATGTCGCCGCTCGGCACGTCGGGCACAAGTGGACGGGAGCCGCCCATCGTGCCTTGTCCGATGCACAGGCGTGCCGCAGCGTGTGGCTCTGGCTCGAAGCGCGGCGACAGAGGGCCGGAGCGGCCCGGTGACGACCTAAGCCAACGCCCGCGTCACCACCTCCGTCACATCCTTCGACAATCCGGCATGCTCACGGATGCGCGTGAGCGCCGTCTTCGCGTGCGCCTGCCGGCCGGCATCGAACTTCCGCCACCGATCGAACGCCCGTGCCAACCGCGCCGCCACCTGCGGGTTCAACGCATCGAGCGTGACGATCTGTTCGGCCACCAGCGCATAACCAGCGCCGTCGCCGGCGTGAAAGCGCACCGGATTGCCTTGCGCGAAGGTGCCGATGACGGAGCGGACCCGATTGGGGTTCTTGATGTCGAAATCGGGGTGCGCGAGTAGCTGCTTCACGCGCGCGAGCGTGGTGGGCAGGCGAGACATGGCCTGCACCGCGAACCACTTGTCCAGCACCAGCGCCTCATCGCGCCAGCGCGCGTGGAACTTCGCCAGCGCGGTGTCGCGCTCGGCGCATTCGGTATTGGCCAACGCGGTGAGCGCCGCCATGGTGTCGGTCATGTTGTCCGCGCCTTCGAACTGCGCCACGCAGATGGCGCGGATCTCGTCATCGTCCAGCTCCATCAGGTAGCCGAGGCACAGGTTCCGCAGCGCGCGCCGGCCGGCGGAGGCGGCGTCGGGGCTGTAGCGGCCGGGCACCGCCATGGCGCGATACATGGCGAGCAGTTCGTCGCGCAGCGACTCGGCGATCTTCTGCCGCACGCGCACGCGCACCGCGTGGATGGCATCGGGGTCGACCACTTCCATCTGTTCGCCGATGTACGCCTCGGACGGCAGCGACAACGCCTCGGCGGCAAACGCAGGGTCCTTCGGGCCGTCGGCCAGCACGCGTGCGAAAGCGTCGATGAACTCGGCCGGCGCCTCGAATGCCTTGCCGGCTTTGCGCGCAGCCACGCCGTCGAGCAGCAGGCCGAGGGCGAGACGCTGCCCGGCTTCCCAGCGGTTGAAGGCGTCCGAGTCGTGCGCCATCAGGTGCGTGTACTCGCCTTCGGTGTACGGGTAGTCGAGGATCACCGGCGCCGAGAAGCCGCGCAGCAGTGAAGGTACCGGCTTCGCCGGCACGTTCACGAAGACAAAGCGCTCTTCCGGTGCCTTGACCGAAAGCACGCAGTCGGTGCCGACCGCGGATTTCTCGCCCTCCAATTGCAGCGGTAGATCCTTGCCGTCGGGGCCCACCAGGCCGATGGCGAGCGGGATATGGAACGGCAGCTTCTCCGGCTGATCGGGCGTAGGCGGACAAGACTGCTTCACGGTGAGGGTGAAGGTCTTCGCAGCGGCGTCGTACTCGCCCTTCGCCTCCAGGCGCGGCGTGCCGGCCTGGTCATACCAGCGGCGGAACTGCGTGAGATCCACGCCACCGGCGTCCTGCATCGCCTGTGCAAACTCGTCGCAGGTCACGGCCTGGCCGTCGTGGCGCTGGAAGTAGAGGTCCATGCCGTTGCGGAAGCCTTGCGCGCCGAGCAACGTGTGAATCATCCGCACGACTTCGGCACCCTTCTCGTACACCGTCACGGTGTAGAAGTTGCCGATCTCCATGTACGACTGCGGACGCACCGGGTGCGCCATGGGGCCGGCGTCTTCGGGAAACTGCGCCGCACGCAGCGCGCGCACTTCCTGGATGCGTTGCACCGGGCGCGAGTAGGTATCGGCGCCATACTCCTGGTCGCGGAAGACGGTAAGACCTTCCTTGAGCGAGAGCTGGAACCAGTCGCGGCAGGTGACGCGGTTGCCGGTCCAGTTGTGGAAGTACTCGTGGGCGACGACTCTGTCGATGTTGAGATAGTCGGTGTCGGTGGCGGTGTCGCCGCGGGCCAGCACGTACTTCGTGTTGAAGATGTTGAGGCCCTTGTTCTCCATGGCGCCCATGTTGAAGTCGCCCACGGCTACGATCATGAAGCGCTCGAGGTCGAGTTCGAGCCCGAAGACTTCCTCATCCCACTTCATGGAGCGCTTCAGCGAATCCATCGCGAAGCCCGCCTGATCGAGCTTGCCGGGCTCCACATACACCTGCAGCAAAGCGCGCTTACCGGATCGGGTGACGAAGTGATCCTCGAGCACGTCGAGCTTGGCGGCCACCATGGCGAAGAGGTAGGAGGGCTTCGGGAACGGGTCTTCCCAGCGCGCCCAGTGACGGTCACCAGGTTCCGTGCCGTGAGCCACGAGGTTGCCGTTGGATAGCAGCGCCGGATACTTCGCGAGCGGCGCATGGATGCTCACGGTATAGCGCGACATCACGTCGGGCCGGTCGATGAACCAGGTGATGCGGCGGAAGCCCTCGGATTCGCACTGGGAGAAGAGCCCGTCCTTCGACTGGAAGAAACCCATCAGCTTGGTGTTGCGGAAGGGGTCGATGCGCACGACCGTTTCCAGTTCGAAGGCGTCAGGCACGTGCGGAATGGTGAGGCGCGCGTCGGTCACGTTCGCTTCGTCGCCCGTCAGCTTGCGGCCGTCGACTGCGGCCGACACGTGCGTGAGTTCATCGCCGTCCAGCATCAGGGGTGCGGCCTGGTCCTTGGACTCCGGGTTGCGCCGCACGGCGAGCTTTGAGCGGACCAGCACATGGTCGTCGTGGATGTCCACGTGCAGATGCACCGTGTCGATCAGGAATGCGGGCGGGGTGTAGTCCTTGAGGTGGATGATCTGGGGATTGGCGTCACGCATGATGCAAAGTCTCGTTCAGGATGAGGTGGTGCGGCCGGCGGCGATGGCGTGGGCGATACGCACCACGATCATCATGCCGAACGCGATGGCACCGGCGATGGCGATCTCGAATGGAAACAAGTTGTGCGACGTAGGGTCGGACATCAAGCCCAGCGTGATGTTCACGATGGAAAGGGTGATGGGCACCAGGCAGGCCGCAGCCGCGAGCCGCCAGCCACCCTCCCAGTGACGGATCCAGCGGATCGGCAGCCAGTAGGCAGCAATCACCAGGGCCACGAAAAGCAGGGAGCCCGCGAAGAACAGCAGATGGCTGAACAGACCCTGTGGCGGCTCGGCCGCGCGTGCCGCTGCGCGGCGCGCGTTCGCTTGCGCGCGATGCTCAGTGACCCACGCCGGACTCTCAGCGGTGTCCGCGCCAGTGGCGACCGTCCACGTCGCGTCCACCGGGAGCACGTGGGTTTCGCCGGCAGGATCGGGTGGCGTTGCGCCCGCACCGGCATCAGTGGTTTTCACCACGATCTCGTCCACGCGCACGTCGCCTTCCTTCGGCTGAAGGAAGGTGAACAGGACGGTCTCGCCGCCACCCGCCGGCACTGATTCAATGCCGCTGGTGGCGTACCAACTCACCTTGGTGCCGCGGCTGCGAACCTCCACGATGTGGACGTCCTGGGCCGTTTGGGATTCCACGTGGATGCGCAGGTTGAGCGTGTGGCCATTCGCGAGCGTCGCCGGTTGCGGCGGATGAGTCTCGAGCAGCTGCACGGTCGCGGCATCCGCGGCCACGCTCAGGAATGCGACGGCTATCGTGACGAGCGCGCGGATCATTTGTCTGGCAGCGGAATGCACTCGGTTTCGCCAGGTACCGCTGCGAACTCGCCGTTCGTCCAGCGGACTTTCGCGCGCTCGATGCGATCGCGATCGGACGCCACGAAGTTCCACCAGATGTGCCGGTCGCCATCCAAGGGGTCGCCGCCCAGCAGCATGACCTTGGCGTCCGAGCGCGCTTCGATCTTCACCGGTGTGCCCGGTTCGAAGTACGCCATGGTTGCCTCCGGCAACGGTTGGCCTTCGATCGCGATGTCACCGGTCGCTGCGTACACCGCGCGTTCGGCGTGTTCCGCGTCCAACGTGAAGGTAGTGCCGGCGGCCAGTTCCAGCGCGGCATAGAACATCGGCGAATACGTGGTCGCCGGCGACCTCAGTCCGAAGCCATGACCGGCGATGAGCCGCAGCGTCATGCCGGGCTTGTTCAGCGTGGGCAGCGCCGTCACTGGATGGTGTTCGAAGCGGGGAGCGACGTCCTCATGCCTGCGGGGCAGCGCGACCCAGGTCTGGATGCCGTGGATGCGCGAGCCCCCCGAACGCAGGTCCGGCGGCGTGCGCTCGGAATGCACGATGCCGCTGCCGGCCGTCATCCAGTTCACGTCGCCCGGCTCGATGCGCTGAACCATGCCGAGGCTGTCGCGATGCATGAATGCGCCTTCGAACAGATAGGTGACGGTGGCGAGTCCGATATGGGGGTGCGGCCGGACGTCGATGCCGGCGCCGGGTGCGAAGGTCGCAGGACCGACATGGTCGAAGAAGATGAACGGGCCCACCAGTTTCTTCGGGTGGCTCGGCAGGATCCGGCGGACGGTGAAGTCGCCGAGGTCGCGGATGTGGGGTTTGAGCAGAATAGAGGGCATTGCCCATTATCGCCCGACGAGCGCTGGCCCCCATCCCAGCCTTCCCCCGGCCAAGCCAGGGGAAGGAGTGCCTGCGGTTGGCGGGGCCGCCAGAAGATGCATTCCCTTCCCCCGGCCAGACCGGGGGAAGGAATGCTGGTAGCTACGACTTCGTCCAGGAATCCCGGAGCGTCACCGCCCGATTGAACACCGGCTTGCCCGGCTTCGAATCGCGCAGATCGGCCACGAAGTATCCGTGCCGCTCGAACTGGAAGCGATCCTCCGGCTTCGCATTCGCGAGCCCGGGTTCGAGCTTCGCGTGCGGCAGCACCTTCACCGCATCGGGATTCATCTGCTTGAGGAAATCCACATCGCCGGCACCCGGGTTCGGCACGACGAACAGGCGGTCGTACAGGCGCACCTCGGCTTGGAGCGCATGGGCGGCACTCACCCAATGGATGTTGCCCTTCACCTTGTAGGTGTCTGAGCCGGGGGTGCCGGACTTCGAATCGGGCATCACTTCGCAATGGACGGCGGTCACGTTCCCCGCGGCGTCCTTGTCGCAGCCGATGCACTTCACCACGTAGCCGTAGCGCAGCCGCACCATGTTCCCCGGGAAGAGGCGGAAGTAGCCCTTCGGCGGCGCCTCGGTGAAGTCCTCGCGTTCGATCCAGAGCTCGCGACCGATGGGAAAGGTCCGCTTGCCCAGTTCGGGTTTGTGCGGATGCACCGGCGCCTCGGCCTGCTCGACCCGGCCGGGCTCCCAGTTGTCGATGATCAGCTTGAGCGGCTCGAGCACCGCGGTCGCCCGTGGCGCGCGCTCGTTGAGGTCTTCGCGCAGGCAGTCCTCGAGGATGGTCATCTCGATGGTGGAGTTCTCCTTCGAGACGCCGATGCGCTCGGCGAACAGGCGGATCGACTCCGGCGTGAACCCGCGCCGGCGCACGCCGACGATGGTGGGCATGCGGGGGTCGTCCCAACCATCCACGTGCTTCTCCTCGACCAGCTGGATCAGCTTGCGCTTGCTGAGCACGACGTAGGTCAGGTTGAGGCGGGCGAACTCGTACTGATGCGGCAGCGGCTTCGCGAGCAGACCGAACTCGGCGAGCTTCTCCAGCACCCAGTCGTACAGCGGCCGGTGATCCTCGAACTCCAGCGTGCACAGCGAGTGCGTGATGTTCTCCAGCGCGTCCGAGATGCAGTGCGTGTAGTCGTACATCGGATACACGCACCACGCGTCGCCGGTGCGGTGGTGATGTGCATGCCGGATGCGATAGATGACCGGATCGCGCATGTTGATGTTGGGCGAGGCCATGTCGATCTTGAGGCGCAGCACGTGAGCGCCGTCGGGGAATTCGCCGGCACGCATGCGGCGGAACAGGTCGAGGTTCTCGGCGACGGATCGGTCCCGGTACGGACTCGCCTTGCCGCCCTCCGTGAGCGTTCCGCGCAGGGCACGCATCTCTTCCGGCGAAATGCTGTCCACGTAAGCCAGACCGTGCTCGATGAAGCCTTCCGCGAAGCGGTACAGCGTTTCGAAGTAGTTGCTCGCGTAGTAGAGATGGTCGCCCCAGTCGAACCCGATCCAGCGGACCGCGTCGAGGATGGAGTCGACGTACTCCTGCTCTTCCTTGGTCGGGTTCGTGTCGTCGAAGCGCATGTGGCACACGCCGGCGAAGTCGCGCGCGACCCCGAAGTTGAGGCAGATCGACTTCGCGTGACCGATGTGCAGGTAGCCGTTCGGCTCCGGCGGGAACCGGGTACGCACGCGGGCCGGGTCGGCGGGCCCGGAGGCCTGGTCGGCAGCGGTGCCGGGGTGGCCGCTCCAGCGGCGACCGGCATAGGTACCCGTCGCGAGGTCGTGCTCGACGATGTTGCGAATGAAATTGGATGCGGGCGCCGGGGGGGCGCTGGGATCGGGCTTGTTCAACGGCGGGCTTTCGGCAGAGGCGAAAGCCGGGATTTTACGGGGTCCGACCGCTGCGGTCAGGCGCCGGCCGGAATGGTCGCGAAGCGGTAGACGCCGCGGCCGGCCTTCTTGGCCAAGTACATGGAGGCTTCGGCGCGCTTCAGCATCGCGTCCACCTCGGTGCCGTCCTCGCCGTACACCGCGATGCCGATGCTCGCGCTGATCTGCACGCTCTGGTTCGCGGTCACGCGGATCGGCTCGTTCAGGATGCTCAGAACCTTCTCCGCGACGCGCGCCGCTTCGCACGGGTTCGCGAGATCGTTCACCAGCACGACGAATTCGTCGCCGCCGAGGCGCGCAATGGTGTCCATCTCGCGAAGACGGGTCTGGAGGATCTTGGCGAAACTCACCAGCAGATCGTCGCCGACGTCGTGGCCGTGCTCCTCGTTGACCTCCTTGAAGTTGTCGAGGTCGATCACGAGCAGCGCCACGTTGGTCTCGTTGCGCCTGGCCGCCGATACGGCCATGTTGAAGCGGTCCTTGAGCAGCGTGCGGTTCGGCAGGCCGGTCAGGGCATCGTGATAGGCGAGACGCCGCAGCAGTTCCTCGGCGCGCTTGCGCTCGAAGATCTCCGCTTCAAGAGTTCGGTTGACGCGCGCGAGTTCCTGCACGCGTTCGGCCACCATGGATTCCAGATCCTGTTCCGCCATGCGGGAAGCCTCGAGCGCCTGTTCCTTGACCTGCAGTGCCGACTCCTTGGCCTGCAGCGCAGCCTGCTGGGCGGCTTCCTTCTCCTCACGCATGGTGTGGATACGCTGCGCCAGTGCCTGTGACAGCAGCAACGCTTCGACCAGTGAACCGACCTGCACGCCGTAGATGGTGAAGAAGTTGCCCGGCAGGATCTCGATCGCACGCAGCGCGAAGGCGATCAGACCGGCGATCAGCGCAGCCCACGCGAGCAGGAAAACGCGCGCCGGCCGGTAGCCGCGGCGGATCGCATGGATGGAGTTGACGATCAGGTTGACGGACCCCGCGATCGCGAGGAACGGGAAGCACCGAGCGCTCACCCAGTAAGGCATGGGCGAGACGGTGGCTGCCGCGAGCAGCAGGCTCACGCCGATGACCGCCATGGCGACCATGTCGTAACGTCGACCGTGCTCCCACACGCGCAGGAAGCTGCGGCCGAACAGCGCACCGGTCGCGATGGTGAGGAAGCCGAAGAACATCGGTGCCCGGTTGTTCCAGGCCTGCGCTTCGGGCCAGAAATACTGATAGGCGAGACCGTTGTAACAGGAGTACGCCATGGCGGTCATCGCCACGAAGGCCACGTAGTACAGGTAGCTGCAATTGCGCAGCGTGAACCAGAGCAGCAGGTTGAACGCGCCCAGCGCTATCAGTGCCCCGAAGAACAGCGCGAGCTGGAAGGATTCGCTCCAGCGTGCGTTCTCCAGGCCCGAGCGCGAGAGCAACCGCAGCGGGACCGTGACCGAGCTCTCGGACCGCACGCGCAGATAGATGGTCTGCACCGAGTTCTGCGGCAGGTCCAGCGCGAAGAGATAGTTGTGCGACTGGATCTCGCGGGCGGCGTAGGGGAGCAGATCGCCGCCTTTGCGCATCCGGTAGCGCATGGTGCCATCGGTATCGCGCATCGGCGCGTAGACCTCGATGACATCGAGGGGCGGATAGTCGATCTCGAGGGTCCAAGCGCGGTCGCGCCCGGGCGGCGACTGCACCGTGAAGCGCAGCCAGACCCAGTTGCGGGTGAATCCGAAGTTCGGGTACCGGCCTTCGACGCGTGCGAACCGCGTCGCCACCGCCGGCGCCATGACGTCATCGAGGGTGAGGGCGCCCTCGGGATCGTGCAGATAGAAGACCTTGGCGCCGAGTTCGTCGATCTTCGTCACCGAGTTCGGCAGATCGATGGCGTCGCCGTCCGCCCAGGCCGGCCCGGCGAGCGCGAGCACCGCCATTGCGGACGCAAGTGCGCGGAAGAACGAGGCTGTCAGTCGAGCGGCAGGGCCGCGGGGGGCGGGCACGGAAGGCAGGGAAAGCATGAGCGTTCGGTGACATAAGCAAACCGCCTGCCCGCCGTTCGGATCAGGTTTTTCCCCTCGGGAAACCTGCCGGCGCCGAGGCCCTTGCCGGGGCGCGGCAAGGAGCGCCGCTTTGCGTCCCGAGCCGGGAAGTGCGGCGTGAAAGTCCGTCTCGTAGCCAGAGGACCCTGATTTCACGTTTTTTTTACGGGGCTTGCCACGGCCGATTGACGCCGCCCGGCGAAGCTTCTCTCCGCCGCAATCCGAACCGGCAAGCAAGGCATCCCGCCAGCCCCATCGGCCGTGGAAATTCAATCGAATCAACCTTCAACCTCTCCAGGAGAACATCATGACCCAGCAATTCCCCGCCCTCGGTGCCGTCGCTCTCGTCGCTGCTGTCGCGACCCTCACCCTGTCCGGTCCGGCCCATGCCGGCCGCATGCTCGATCTCGCCAAGCCCGCCACGGCCGACGCCGCTTCCCTCTCCCGCGGCAACAGCTCGCCCAGCGCCCTTGTCTCGACCTGGCACGCCGAGGCCGTCGCGCAGTCGCGCACCGGCATCGTCAAGTCCGGCCAGTTCGCTCAGCGCGAAGCGCGTTGCGACGTGCGTGACGTGTGCTCGTCCGGCGCGGTCGGTGCGATTGCGACCCAGCCGCAACCGTCGGTGCAGGCCCAGGGCGAAGCGCTCACCACGATCCGCTGAGGCAGCTCTTGCAGCGCCGCAGGAAAGCGGGCATCCGCGTCGTCACTCGATGCGGATGCCCGCGTCCCGCACCAGGGTGCCCCACTTGGTCATCTGCGATTGCAGGTGCAGGGCGAACTGCTGCTGACTGCCGCCGATGGCCTCGACGCCCTGCAGGCGAAAGGTCGACTGCACGTCCGGCAGCAGCAGGATGCGGTTCACCTCCGCGTTGATGCGTTCCACGATCGCAGGCGGCGTGCGCGCCGGTGCGACCAGGCCGAACCACACGCTCACCTCGAAATCCTTCAGACCCGATTCCGCCACGGTGGGCAGCTCGGGCAGCAGCGCGAAGCGCCGCGGTGTCGTCACCGCCAGGGCGCGCAGCTTGCCGGCCTTCACTTGCGGCAGTACGTTGGGCGTGTTGTCGAACATCGCCTGCACGCGGCCACCCACCAGATCGAGCACCGCGGGCGCGCTACCCTTGTACGGGACGTGCACGAGGTCGATCCCGGCTCGTGCCTTGAGCAGTTCCATCGACAGGTGGTTCGACGAGCCGATGCCGGCCGATCCGTAGACGAGCTCGCCGGGCCTCGACTTCGCCAGGGCGACCAGGTCCTTCACCGATTTCACCGGCACGTCGTTGCCCACGACGAGCAGGTTCGGTGTGGCGGCGCACAGGATCACCGGCGTGAAATCGCGCACCGTGTCGTAGGGCAGCTTTCCGTAGAGCGCGGGGTTCACCGCGAACGCGAAGCTCGTCACCAGCAGCGTATAGCCGTCGGGCGCCGCCTTCGCCACGGCTTGCGTGCCGAGCTGCGAACCGCCGCCGGGCCTGTTCTCCACCACCACCGACTGGCCCCAGGACTCGTGCAGTTTCTGCGCGAGGATGCGGCCGAGCTGGTCGTTGAAGGCGCCCGGCGGAAACGGCACCACCAGGCGGATCGCCCGCGAGGGATAGCCGTCGGTCTGCGCGAACGCGGACCCGATGCACAGCACGAACGCCAGGAGGCGGCCGAAGGCCCGATGCGCCTCAGACATACGCAGGGCCGTCGATCAGCGGATGGGCCGCGAGGAACTTCTCGTCCACTTCCACGCCGATGCCCGGCGCTTCGAGCGGGAACACCATGCCTTTTGCGTCCACCTTGTAGGGCGTGCTGACGAGCTGGTCGCGGAACAGGTTGTTCTTCGACACGTCGGCTTCGAAATAGCCGCCGTTGTCGATGGCGCAGAGGAAATGCACCGTCGCCGCCATGTTGAGCCCGGTCATCGACGTGTGCGGATTGATCGGCAGCTTGTGGGCCGCTGCCATGTGCGCGATGCGCAGCACCTCGGTGATGCCGCCGGACTTCGAGAGATCCGGCTGCAGGATCGTGACCGAGCGCGCGTCGATCAGCGGCTGGAATTCGAAGCGTGTGTAGTGGTTCTCTCCGGCCGCAAGCGGCGTGCGGCCCAGCGTGGCGGCGATGCGGTAGCTGTTGGCATCGTGCGCGGCGAACGGTTCTTCGAGCCAGCCGACGCCCAGAGCGTCGTAATGCGGCATCGCGGCGCGCACGGCGGCTACGTCGTAGCCGGTATTGGCATCGGTCAGGACGACCAGATCGCCGCCGAAGGCCTTGCGGACGGCCGCGACTCTTTCGACGTCGCGCTGCACGCTGTCGCCCACCCGCAGCTTCACGGCGCGATAGCCATGTTCCACGTGCACGCGCGCTTCCTCGACCAGCGCTTCCGGCGCCTGATAGCCGAGCGAGACGCCGCCGGCATACGCCGGGATCGGGCGGCTCGCGCCGCCCAGCAGCCGGCAGAGCGGCACGCCCAGCGACTTGCCGCGCAGGTCCCACAGCGCCATGTCGATGCCGGAGAGGCCGATGGAAGCAGCGGCGCCCATGCCATGACTCGCGAGCTGCTTGTCGTACACACGCTTCCACACGCCCACCGTGTCGAAGGCGTCCATCTCGATGACGAGCTGGCGCAGCGTGGTCTCGATCAGCTTCGCGACCGCACCCGGGGCACGGCCGTGGTGGGCTTCGCCCCAGCCGACGATGCCGTCCTCGCTGCGGATCTTCACGATGACCGCGTCGCGCTTGACCGCACGCCCCACGCCCAGGGTGACGCTGTCTTCGGGACGGACCGGAAACGACACCGGAATGGCCTGGACTTCCACGATGCGCGACATGGCGAACCTCGGGTTTCTGGGAATCGGATCGGCGGCGCCGGCGAGACTACCTCGTTTTGCGCGCGAGCAGCGCGCCGACCAATTGCGGCATGGCACAAAACCACCGCGGTGGGAGACCGGAACCCACTGGCGAGAAAGGCTTTTTTCCACCGCAGTGGCGCCGGTTGCCGGACTCCCGGCGAGCGCATCGCGTCACATTGCGAGACCCCGCTCCAGAGCGGAAATCCGTGGCATATGGCTTGCTTTCACCCCTGCGAATCAAGCTGGCTCGTCGCACTGTCGCCTCTCGAGGCCATCTGCACGGAAAGCTGCCCCGAACGACATGCGCGGCAACGCGCGAACCGCAATGACCAACCCCGATCCGCACGGCGCGCTCCGCACCACGATGGCTGCTGGAGTCCGTTCATGACTGCGAACGGCCTGAGCGGCATCAAGGTCGTGGTGGTGGACGACAGCAACACCATCCGCCGCAGTGCCGAAGTGTTCCTGAAGCAGGCCGGCTGCGTGGTTGCGCTTGCCGAGGACGGCTTCAGCGCCATGTCGGTCATCGTCGAACAGAAGCCCGACATCGTGTTCGTCGACGTGATGATGCCGCGCCTTGACGGTTATCAGGCCTGTGCGCTCATCAAGCGCAACGATGCCTTCCGCGGCACGCCCGTGATCATGCTGACCAGCAAGGACGGCGTGTTCGATCGCGCGCGCGGGCGGCTTGCCGGCTGCGACGACTACCTCACCAAACCTTTCACCCGCGAAAGCCTGCTGGGCGCCGTCGCCTCGCACGCACGCCGCGCCTGAAGCCGCACGCATTCATCGCAAGGAGGACGAACATGGCGATCGCAACCGTTCTGGTGGTGGACGACTCCCCCACGGACCTCGAGTACCTGAGCACGCTGCTGGCCGGCAAGGGCTATCAGGTGCTGCGCGCGGCGAGCGCGGAGGAATCCATGGAGCAGGCCAGGACCCACGATCCGGACCTGATCCTGATGGACGTGATCATGCCCGGCATGAACGGCTTCGAGGCGACCCGCAAGCTCACCAAGGATGCGGCGACCCGGCACATCCCCGTGATCCTCTGCAGCAACAAGACGCAGGAAACCGATCGCGTATGGGGCATGCGGCAGGGTGCGCGCGACTACGTGACCAAGCCGATCAACGAGGCCGAGCTGCTCTCGAAGATCAGCGCGCTCGGTTAGAGCGCCGGAACGTCCTGCGTCATGCGCGCGCGCCGCGATCTCGTCGGTTTTCAGCGCCGGCTCGTGGAGCGGCTGGACGCGGCCGCCTCGCGGCGGATCGAGCACGCTCATCTCGCGCTGGAGAGTGCCGGCGAGGGCTGGCTGGTTGAACTCGCGGATGCCCGCGAACTGATTCCGGTGCCGCCGCTCACGGAAGTGCCGACGGCCCAACCGTGGTTCCGGGGCGTGACCGGCGTCCGCGGCGAACTGGTAGGCGTCGTCGACTATGCCGTCTATCGCGGCCACGAGGCGACGCCGCTGCGGCTGGAGAGCCGCATCCTGATTCCGCACGGACGCTTCGGCATCAACTGCGCGCTGCTGTTCGCGCGCTCGCTGGGCCTCAAGGATGCGCGCAACTACGGGCGCGACGCGGAAGACCTGATCGACGACGAGGGCCGTCGCTGGCACGTGCTGCCGACGGTGGCACTGCTGTCGGACGCGCGCTTTCTCGACATCGCTGCCTGACCGGACGCGAACCTCCCATGACCGCGCTTCCCGCTTTCCTGTCACGGTCGGCCAGGCAGCTCTCAGGAGTGCTCGAACGGCTCACGCTGAAGCGCGTGTTCTTCGTCTCGGGCGTGATGTTCGTGGCACCCATTGCACTGCTCTTCTACTTCTCGGTCTCCGAGACCATCGAGCGGGTGCGTCACACCGACCGCGAGATCGCGGCGCTCGACCTGCTGGCACCGCTCATCAAGCTGGAAGAGGCGCTGCAGCGCCACCGCGGCGAACGCAACGTGCTGCTGTCCGGGGATTTCACGTTGATGGACAAGGTGAAGGCCACCGAGATCACCGTGGATGCACTGATCCTGAGCTACGAGGAGCAGCTGAAGGCCCGGCTGCCGGAAGTCGGCGAAGGCGACGGGGTGCTGAACGCCCGCGGCCGTTTCGAGCGCATCAAGCGCGACTGGGCGACCAACAAGACCGAAGGCATGGGCATGCTGGTGGGCGATTCCTTCCAGCTCGCCACGCGCATCATCAACGACGTCGCGGCGCTCGCGCGCGACCTGCAGCAGGTGTCGGGCCTGTCGCTCGACTCCGAGCCCGGCCCTTACTATCTGCAGAACGCCTTGTTCGCCTTCTTCCCCGAGCTGATGGAAGCGTTCGCGGCGACGCGCGACCGTGGCGCCGGCTTTGCGGCCCGCAAGAACATCACGCCCGAAGAGCGCGCCGAACTCGCCGTGCTGGTGCAGGGCAACGCGACGCTGCTGGCGCGGAACTTCGTCGAGAACGTCTCGCGCGCCAGCGTGGAGGATGAGCGCATCAAGGAGCAGCTGGGTGAACGCATCGAGACGGTCGAGAAGCTGGTGCCGGAGATGCTGCGCTATACGCGCGACGAACTGCTCGCCCGCACCTACATCTCGATCAATGGTGCCGCGTGGATCGACCAGACCACCAAGTCCATCGACAGCCTCTACGGGTTCATGTACCAGGGGACCAATGCGTTGCGCGCGGTGCTCGAAGCTCGTCGCGCCGGCCTGCAGCGGACCATGATCGTGAAGTTCGGCGTGATCGCGCTGCTGGTGGCGGCGGCTCTGGCGACGCTGTTCTCGCTGGGCCGGCTGCAGATCCGGCGCGAGCGCAGTCGTGCCGAGGAGGCCGAGCGCATCAACCGCGAGAACCAGGAATCGATCCTGGATCTGCTGGATCAGCTCGCGAACGTCGCCGATGGCGATCTCACCGTACGCGCGGCCGTGACCGAGCGGATCACCGGCGCTATCGCGGACTCCGTGAACAACACGGTGGAGGAGCTGCGCAACCTCGTGGGCCGCATCAACGATACCGCGAGCCGCGTGGACGACCACAGCAAGCGGGCGAGCGAAGTGTCGAGGCGCCTGCTCGATGCGGCGGGCACCCAGGCCATGGAGATCCAGCAGACTAACGCCGCGTTCGTGGACGTGGCGCGCGCGATGCAGGCTGTGTCGGAAGACGCCTCGAAGTCCGCGGACGTCGCCCGGCATTCGCTCGAAGCCTCCGAGCGCGGCGCCCAAACGGTGCAGGAATCCATCGCCGGCATGAACCAGATCCGCGGACAGATCCAGGAGACGGCAAAGCGCATCAAGCGGCTGGGCGAGAGCTCCCAGGAGATTTCCGAGATCGTGGAACTCATCTCCGAGATCACCGAGCAGACCAACGTGCTCGCCTTGAATGCCGCAATCCAGGCGGCTGCGGCGGGTGAAGCGGGTCGCGGCTTCAGCGTGGTGGCGGAGGAAGTGCAGCGCCTGGCCGAACGTTCGGGCGAGGCGACCCGGCAGATCGCCGCCATCGTGAAGGCGATCCAGGCCGACACGCAGGAAGCGGTGTACGCCATGGAGCGCAGTACGCAAGGTGTCGTCGAAGGCGCGAAAGCCTCGGATGCCGCCGGTCGTGCGCTGTCCGACATCGGCGCGGTCTCGAAGGATCTGGCGGAACTGATCGAAGGCATCGCGGCTACCACGCGCGCCCAGGCCGAAGCCGTGGATCGTGCATCGCGCAGCATGAGCGGCATCCTCGACATCACGCGCCTCACCACCGAGGGTACGCAGCAGACGGCGGAGACGGTCTCGGAACTCGCCGAGTCGGCCGAAGTGCTGAAGGCTTCGGTGTCGGGCTTCAAGATCGCGTGACCATGGACACTGCGCGCACCGTGAAATCGCTCGACGCCATCCGGACCCCGGTGGCGGCGGCACTGCTCGCCATCGAGCGCGGCCTGGGCGAGGCCGAGGGTGCCGATGCGAGGAGCGCTGCGCTGGGCGCGGTTCGCGACGCAGCAGGCGTCTTCACCATGGCGGCGGAGGGCGACCTGGCGCGCGAACTCGACGGACTCGCGAACGAAATCGAGCAATCGCAGGATGGCGAGTTCAGCGCGCGTTCGACGGCGTGGATCGCGACGCTTGCGCGCGCCCGACATCGCGTCGAGCATCCCGACGAAGGAGCCGCTGCTGGCGACGACGGCGGATCCGGATCGGTGGCAATGGTGGTGCTCGCGCTGCTCGGGAATGGCACCGACGCCAATCCGCCGGCGGATCGAGAGCCCTTGCGGATCGCCCGGGCCCGCTACGAAAGGACGCTGCTGCAGGCGTTGAAGGGTTCGATGAGTGCCGAAGGCGCGACGGAGATGGTCGCGGCCCTCGAGGAAGTGGAACGGCATTTCGCCGGCTCGCGCGACGGCGCCTTCTGGATGCTGATGACGGCGGCGCTCGATTCGATCCGGGCCGGCGCACCGGAACTCGACGCATCGTGCAAACGCTTCTGCGGCGCCGTGAATCTGGTGCTGCGTCGCGCCCAGGACGGCGAACCGACCGTCGACGCCGCGCTGGCCGAAGCCGCGATCGCGATCGTCAGCCGCGGCGCGGGCACGACGCAACGGATCGAACGAGTGCGCGCCGCGGCGGAATCCGCCGGTGCATCCGACACCTCGCTGACATCGGAGGCGGTGCAGGCGACGCTCCAGCGCATCGTCGCGGTGAGCGAAGCGGTCGAGCGGTTCGCGGGCGGCGATGCCACGGCGCCGACTGCCGCCGAGGCCGATCTGTCCGGGATCGAAGCGGCGTGCAATGCCGCGGGCGCGCGACGTCTGGCGCGGTTCGCTGGCGCACTCGCCGGCGCTGTCCGGTCGTTGCCCAAGCGCGAGACGCCGGTGGCCGACGGAACCGCGCTCGCCATCGCGCTGCGATTGCTGGAGCAGGCGGTGAATTCCTCCGGATCCATGGGACACGAGTTGCAGGCAGCCATGACCGCGATGGGCGATCATCTGACCGCCGTGGCTGGCGGTGCCGATGCCGCCAGGATTCCGGCCGAGGTGAACACGCGGGCCAGCGGGTTCGATCGCGCGGGCGTGGCCGCAGCCGGCAAGGCGATCCAGAGCGGGCTGTCGGCGGCCGAGACTGCACTCGAAGCCTACTTCCAGGCACCGGCGGATGCCGCGGGCCTGGAAAAGCTGCCGGCCGCCTTCGGCGAGATCGCCGGCGCGTTCGCCGTGCTTGGCGCACCCCATGCCGAGCGGACGGCCCGCGACTGCGCCGGCGCCATAGCCGCGCTCGCGCAGTCGTCCGCCGACCGCGACGCGTTCAATCGCGTCGCGGAGCAGGTCGCGGCGCTCGGTGCTTTCGCTGAAGTGCTGATCCGCGACGGCAATGCACGGGAGGACGACCACCCTTTTTGCTGTAGCGCGGCGGCCGAACCGGTCGTCGCGCTGACCGGCGACAGTGGAAACGCAGTCCTGGAAGCCGGGGAGGTCGAGCGGCCGAACGATCCCGACCTCGCCCCCATCTTCCTGGACGAAGCGCGGGAGGTGCTGGCCACGCTCGAGACCATGCTTGCGAACGGCGTCGCGGCGATCGAGGATCGAAATCATGCAGCCGAGGTGCGACGCGGTTTCCACACGCTGAAGGGCAGCAGCCGCATGGTCGGTCTGGAGCATTTCGCGCGTGCGGCGTGGCGCGTCGAAGAAGTTCTGAACGCCCATCTCGAACACGGGCGCGGCACCGCCGCCGATATCGCGACCCTCGTCCGCACCGCACGAGAGCGCTGCGCCGATTGGATCGCTGCCTTCGAAAGTCGCGGCGAGGCGCGCATCGATGCGCGGCTGCTCGAAGCATGGGCGGACAGCATCAAGCGCGGCGAACCCATCGACGCGGTGGCGACCCCGGTGCCCGTCGTGCCTCCGGCCGCGGAGCCGGTGCATCAGCTCTCGGCCAATCTCTACGGCATCTTCCGCGACGAGGCGACCCGTCATATCGAGTCCCTGCGGGCCGACCTCGAGCTCCTTCGCGCCGACGCGACGCGCCTCGTCACCCAGGAATTCATGCTCGCCGGTCATACCCTGGCGAGCGCCTGCGCGACCATGCGCCTGTCCGCGCCGAGCGAGCTCGGTGGCGAACTCGAAGCGCTGCTGATGCATCTCATGCGACTGCAAGTGGCCCCGGCTCCCGAGCATCTCGAACTGTTCGACGCCGCGATCCATGCGCTGGAACGGATGGTCGCCGACGGTATCGCGCACCGTGAGCCGGTCCGCGATCCGGCGCTGTGCGAGGCGCTGGCCGCAAGCCGCAGCCGCCTGGCGGAGCCGCGGCCGATCGCGCACATCGATACGGCACCCGACGAAGTCACTCGCGGCAGCGGCGCCTATCACTGGGCCGCAGGGAGCCGGCGCCGGTTCCGGCCGCGCGACGAGCTCGACACCCAACTGGTGCCGGTATTCCTCGAGGAGGCGCAGGATCTGGTGCCACGCATCGGCGCCGGCTTGCGCGAGTGGCGTGCCGCACCCGAGCAGGAAGCGCTGGCCCAGGCACTGTTGCGCCAGCTCCACACGCTGAAGGGCAGCGCCCGCATGGCCGGCGCCATGGGGCTGGGTGAACTCACGCATGCGATGGAGACCCGGGTCGAGCGCGCGATCGCGCAGCAGGGGACCAACGGGGAGTGGTTCGACGCGATGGAAGCGAGCTTCGATCGACTGATCCAGCTGGTCGACGAGATCGCAGAAGGGCGACGAGCGACGCCTGAAGATCCTGCCGGCGTGACACAGTCCGGGGCCGCGGAGTCCACGCGGCCGTTGCCGGCGGGCGAAGTCGATCCCGCTGCACGCGCCGCGTTGCGCATCCGGGCCGATGTGCTCGACCGCATCGTCAACCAGAGCGGTGAGGTCGGAATCGCGCGCACCCGCGCGGAGTCCGAGGTGCGAGCTCTCAAGGCGCTGCTGCGGGACCTGTCGGACAACGTGATCCGGCTGCGTTCGCAGCTGCGCGACCTCGAGATCCATGCGGAATCGCAGCTGCAGGCGACGACCCTGCTGGGCAACGTCGCCGATGCTTCGTTCGATCCGCTCGAATTCGACCGCTATACGCGCTTCCAGGAACTGACCCGCATGATGGCGGAGAGCCTGAGCGACGTGACCGTGGTGCAGCAGTCGCTCCACAAGAACGCCGACGACGTGTCGGCCGCACTGTCGTCACAGGCGGTGCTGTCGCGCGATCTGCAGCAGGAACTGATGCGTGTGCGCATGGTGCCGTTCTCGAGCATCGCCGAGCGCATGCACCGCGTCGTCCGCCGCAGCGCGAAGGAGCTGGGCAAGCGCGCCAATCTCGATATCGCGGGTTTGCATGCCGAACTCGACCGTGTCGTGTTGGATCGCATGACCGCACCGCTGGAGCATCTGCTGCGCAACGCGGTGAGCCACGGCCTGGAGGATCCGGTCGAGCGGCACGAGGCCGGCAAACCCGACTTCGGTACGGTCCGCATCGAGATCCGCCAGGACAACAACGAGATCGTGCTGACTTTGCGCGACGACGGGCGCGGCATCGATGCGGCGCGGATTCGAGCGAAGGCGCAGACGACCGGCCTCGCCGGCGATGCCGGCGCTCTGTCCGATGCGGAAGCGCTGGAGCTCATCTTCATGCCCGGGTTCAGCACCGCCGAGCGGGTCACCGAACTGTCCGGACGCGGTGTCGGTCTGGACGTGGTCCGCACCGAAGTGAAGGCGCTGGGCGGTCGGGTGGCCGTTGCATCGCAGCCGGGCAAGGGCACGACGTTCACACTGCATCTGCCGCTCACCTTGTCGGTGACACGTGCATTGCTGGCCCGCGCCGACGGCCGCACCTACGCGCTGCCCGGTGGCATGGTGGAGCAGGTGCTGCTGCTCGCAAGGCCGGAGGCGGAGGCCGCTCTCGCCAAGGGAACGCTGGCCTGGCGCGGCAGCGAGATGCCCATGCACTTCCTGCCGCACGTGCTCGGCGTGCCGAACGCTTCGATGGAGGAGCGCAAGCGCTATCCGGTGGTGATCCTGCGCTCGGGCGCCGAGGCGATGGGCGTACTGGTGGACAGCGTCGTCGGCAGCCGCGATATCGTGCTCAAGAATCTGGGGCCGCAGCTGTCGCGCCTTGCCGGTCTCATCGGCGCCTCGATCCTGCCCGGCGGCGAGATCGCGCTGTTGATCAATCCCCTGCAGGCGCGAGTGCGTCGACCGCAGGCGGAATCCGCCGCTTCGGGGCCGCATCCGACCCGCACGACCCACGCCCACGCCGGCGTGCTGGTGGTCGACGATTCGATCACCGTGCGCCGCGTGACCCATCGCCTGCTGTCGCGACACGGGTACGATGTGGTCATGGCGAAAGATGGGGTCGAGGCGCTCGAGCGGCTGCAGGAGTCGCAACCGGCGGTCATGCTGGTCGACATCGAAATGCCGCGCATGGACGGGTTCGAACTGACACGCCTGGTGCGTGCGAGCAGCACGCTCAAGGATGTTCCGATCATCATGATCACATCGCGCGCTGCCGAGAAGCATCGGAAGATCGCCGCGGAGCTGGGGGTGAACGTGTTCCTCGGGAAGCCGTATTCCGACCAGGAGCTGATCCAGCACATCCGGTTCTTCACCAGAAAGGCCGCCTGAAGTGAAGACCGGCGCCAGAAAGACCAACCCCATCGTGCTGATCGTCGATCCGGTCGAGGAGCGGCGCGTGATCACCATGCAGCTCGTCGCCATCGAATGGCCCGATGCGCACGTGGACGAGTTCGCGTCGCTCAAGCTGCTCGCGCCCGAGCAGCTGGCGGACCTGCCGAAGTACGATGCGGTCGTGTTCGGCCTGGAGGACGCCGACATGGTGCGCGAGCTGCGCGCCTTCATGGCGCTGCCGTTCTGTCCGGGCGTCGTGGCCATGGCGCGGCTCGACCCGCTGCTGCATCAGGCGATGACCCTCGGGGCCGCCGTGTGCGTGCACGAGCAGGATCTCACCAAGGCGACGGTGGGCAGCACCATCCGGGCGGCCATGGAGGAAACCGAACGCATTCGTCGTCAGTTCGAGAAGACCATGCCCATCGGCGGCACGACGAAGCGCAGCGAGAAGCGCTCGCCGCGCAGCGGGCCGCGCGAAAGTGATACCGCGGTGGCGAGCATCAGCGGCTACAGGATCATCGAGCAGATCGGCGAGGGCGGCATGTCGCGCGTCTACCTCGCGGACGACACGCGCCACAACCGCCGTCTGGTGCTGAAGGTCTTCGATCCGCGCGCCTCGCGCGATGAGCGCGAGCTAGTGCTGTTCCTCAAGGAAACCGCGATCATCTCCGAGCTCGACACGCCGTTCGTCGTCCGCATCTACGACCACGGCGTGACCGATCACCACGCGTTCATCGCGATGGAATACCTGCCCGGCGGTGATCTCAAGGAGCGCATCCGCGCGGGTATCGGGCGCGATCGCGCGCTCGCCATCCTGAGCCAGATGTGCCAGGCGCTCGACGCGGTGCATCGCGCCGGCATCGTGCATCGCGATCTCAAGCCGCAGAACGTGATGTTCCGCACCGGCGATCGGCTGGTGCTGGTGGACTTCGGCATCTCCAAGCTGCACGGCAGCACCACCATCATCCAGGGCAATTCGCTGGGAACCCCGGCTTACTTCAGTCCGGAACAGGTGATGGCGCGCTCCATCGACCAGCGCAGCGATCTGTACAGTGCCGGGGCCATCTTCTACGAAATGCTCACCGGACGCCGGCCGTTCTATGCCTCCGAGATGACCGAACTGCTGCGCATGCATCTGGAGGAACCGCCGCCGCCGCTTGCCGGTCCGGTCGCGGAATTCCAGGATATCGTCGACCGCCTGATGGCGAAGGACCCCGACCAGCGCTTCCAGACCGCGGCCGAGGTGCTGGCGCACCTGAAGCGCCGCTGGCCTAACGCGGCGTAGCTCGTCCGCATTTACCGGCGGAACGACTCCGGCAGCAGCGCGAGATCGACCACCCGGTAAGCCGGCAGCCAGCGCTGCCGGAAGGTATCCGAGTGATGCACGGCCGGCCATTTCTCCGCCGCCCGCGCGTTCATGTAGCGCTCCACGTCGTCGCGAGCGAATGCGATGCCGCCCGCGTCGGCCAGATCGCCGAGGCACCCGCAGAACTTCGCCAGCTTGTCGGTGGCCGGCGTCCAGGTGCGCGCCGTTTCGGCAAACGCATCGGCCAGAACGTCCGGATCGAGTCCGCGCGCGACGAAGGTGCGCAGGTGGATACGGGCGAGCCGGCCATCGGGGGAGATCGGATCGGCCAGCGGTTCCTCCGGTCCGTCGGGAAGGGCCCCGATCTCCGAGGTGAGGCGGGCGCGGGCAGCCGCACCGTCGACCGCATGCGCCGGACCCAGGGCGGCCTGGTGCAGGAGCTTGTAGATGTCCTCGAGGCCGAGACCCGGATAGCGCGCGGCGTGCGCGCCGAGCAACTGCCCGACGAATTTCACGGACGGAATTCTCCTGGCGATTCGTTGTGGCTGTGAGTGGGCGCTTCCTGCACGGGTGCGAAGGGCAGCCCGGCTCGAGTGCGCACCGGAATCATTTCAGGTGCACGGTCCGGTGTCGATAACCCTAAGCAAGCGATCAGAGTCTGACGATTGCCCGGATGTTCCGGGCCGCCAACCCGCGCCTGGACAAAGGAGATTCCGTAATGCTCGTCAATTTCACCATCGGCACCCGGCTGCAGGTGCTCGTCGTCGCCCTGTCCCTGTTTCTCGTCGGCGTGGGCACCTCGGGCCTCATGGGCATGTCGTCCATGAAGGAACGGCTGCGATCGGTCTACGAGGATCGCACCGTGGCGCTGGAGGACCTGCACGAGGTGACCGAGTACGCCTATCGCTCGCGGGGGCGCATCGACGCCGCCCTCATGGAAGGGGCCGACGAGTCGGCGATCCGCGATCTCACCAAGGTCGACGGCTACCTGGCCGCCATGCGCAAGGCGTGGGATGCCTATATGTCGACCGGCAGCACCGACGAGGAGAAGGCCCTCCAGGTCGAGGTCGTACGGGCGATGGACGTCTACGTGGACGCGGCCAGGAAGGTGACTGCTGCTCTGCAGACGCAGTCCCGGGCCAGCGCCATCGCCGCGTATCACTCGAGCGACTATGTGCGCAAGACGTACGAGTTCCGCGACCTGAGAACCAAGCTCGTGGATCTGCAGGTGCGCGTGGCCGACGAGGACTACAAGGCTGCCGGCATCGAGTTCCGGCACCTGCAGGTGCTCGCCATCGGTGCCATCGTATGCGGGGTGCTGTTGAACGCCGGCATCGCGTGGCTCATCATCCGCTCGATCACGCGGCCGCTGCGTCGGGCCGTCGGGGTGTCCGACCGGATCGCCCACGGCGACCTGTCGGAGAGCATCGAGGCGCACGGTCGCGATGAGGTAGCCCAGCTCCTCAAAGGCCTCGCCCGCATGCAGGACGCACTGCGCACGCTGGTGAAGGGAATCCAGACGAGTTCACAGCGGCTGTCCGCTGCAGCCGCGGAGCTCGCCACGGCGTCGAACCAGGTGTCCGAATCGTCCAGTTCGCAGAGCGAATCGGCCGCTTCCATGGCCGCCTCGGTCGAGGAGATGACCGTGAGTATCAACCACATCTCCGATCGTGCCCGCGAGACCCAGGAGGTTTCCACCGAAACCGGGCGCCTCTCGCGCGAAGGTGCCGGCGTGGTGCGGCGTTCGGCCGACGAAATGGAGAAGATCGCCGAGACCGTGAACCGGTCGGCGCAGAGCGTGCGCAAACTGGGCGAGACGTCCAAGCAGATCGCCGAGATCGTCAACGTGATCCGCGACATCGCCGACCAGACCAACCTGCTCGCGCTCAACGCCGCCATCGAGGCCGCACGCGCCGGCGAGCAGGGCCGCGGCTTCGCGGTGGTGGCGGACGAAGTCCGCAAGCTGTCGGAGAAGACCTCCGGCTCCACGACCGAGATCGTGGCGATGGTGCAGGCGATCGCGGAAGGGACGCAGGATGCCGTGACGTCCATGGAACGAGGCGTGGTCCAGGTCGAGGAAGGCGTAGCACTCGCGCGCGAAGCCGGCCACTCCATAGTCGGCATCGAAGGCGGGTCGGAGAAACTCCTGGCCGCAGTCAGCGACATCTCCGACGCGCTCAGGGAACAGAGCCAGGCGAGTAACGAGATCGCGCGCCACGTGGAGCGCATCGCCCAGATGACCGAGGAGAACAGCCTGGCGATCCGTCAGACGACCTCCGCATCCCAGAGCCTCGAGGAACTGGCGCGCTCGCTGCAGCGCGACGTATCGCAGTTCCGCGTCGCGGCGGCGTAGCCGCGGCCTCCCGGAAGGCACGGATCGGCCGCCGCGCCGGTCCGTGCTGCAGTGCCCGCGCCGGGCGTTTCCACAACGGCGCCGGCGTCGCATACAGTGTCGGGTCATGCAACCCGCGACGCCGCCGGCGAACCTCGATTCCCGGAACGACCCCGTGCCCGCGCTGATCGCGCTGGGCTTCGCCTATTTCATCCTCGGGACCGGTTCGCTCGCCGTCGTCGGTCTGGTGCAGCCGATGGCCGCGTCGCTCGGCATCACCCCGGCCGCGGTCGCCAACCTCGTTACCGCGTTCGCGCTCGCATTCGCCGTTACGGCACCGCTCGCCCAGGTTCTGTTCGGGCGCTACCCGCGCCGGACGCTGCTGTTGACGGGCCTCGGCATCATGAGCCTGGCGGCGCTGGCCGGAGCGCTCGCCACCGCCTACTGGGTGTTGCTGATGTCGCGTATCGCGGCGGGGATGGGTGCGGCGATGGTCGGCCCCATGGCCTCGGCGATTGGTGCCGGACTCGTGCCGCCGGAGCGCCAGGGGCGGGCGCTCGCCATCGTCTTCGGCGGCATGACGCTTGCCGTGGTGCTGGCCGTGCCCATGGCTGCCTGGCTCGGTGTGCTGATCGGATGGCGCGCGGTGCTGGTGCTCCTCGTGGTGCTCGGCGCAGTGGCTGCAGGTGGCGTGCTCTGGAAGGTGCACGATCGCAGTCGAGGAGTGCCGGTGGACTTGCGCGCCCTGTTCGGCGTCGTGGTACACCGGCAGGCCGGGTTCAGCATCGCGACGACGCTGCTGCAGATGGCCGCCATGTTCGCCACGTATGCGCTGATCACGCCCTATCTGTCGGAGCGCATGGCAGTCGGTTCGGGCGGCATGGTGGCAGTGCTGCTGTCCTATGGGGTCGGCGGCATCGCCGGCAATCTGCTCGCGGGCGGCCTTACCGATCGGCTCGGCGCGGATCGCACCGTGCTCGCGAGCCTGGCCGTGCTGGCTGCGACGTTCGTGGCGCTGTGGGTGCTGCCGGCCTCGCTGGTGCTGGCGCTGCCCCTGTTCGTGATCTGGTCCACCGCCGGCACGCTGTTCCAGGCACCGCAGCAGAAGCGGCTCGTGGATATCGATCCGTCGCGTCGCAGCCTGCTGCTCGCGACGAACGCCTCCGCGTTGTACCTCGGCATGTCGCTCGGCGCTTTTCTCGCCGGAGTCGTACACCACTCGGCCGGATCTGCGGCATTGCCGGTCGCCTCGCTCATCCTGATGGCGCTCGCCATCGCATCCTTCCTGTCGTCGAGGGTTCGTTCGTGAATCTCGCTCACCTGCTGCGGCGCGCCGCGCAAGTCTCACCCGAAGGCTGGGCCGTGGCCCATGGTCACGACAACCTCTGGCGCTTCGGTGCCGTCGAGGCACGCGTCGCGGCCCTCGCTCATCGCCTGCGGAACGATTTCGGGCTCGGCCCTGGCGACCGGGTGGCGCTCGCGATGCGCAACAGCCCGCAGTACTTCGAGCTCCTGTTCGCGGCATGGCATGCGGGCCTCACGGCCGTGCCGATCAACGCGAAGCTGCATCCGAAGGAATTCGAATACATCCTCGGCCACTCCGAAGCGAAGCTCTGCTTCGTGAGCGCCGATCTCGCGGACGGTGTTGCTGGCGTGGCGCCGCCGGGCCTCAGCATCGTCTGCGTCGACGAACCGGCCTACGAGCGGCTTGCGACGGGTGACGCACTGGACATGACCGACTGCGATCCCGACGACGTCGCCTGGCTGTTCTACACGAGCGGCACCACCGGCCGGCCGAAGGGCGCGATGCTCACGCACCGCAACCTGCTCACCATGACCCTGGGTTTCTTCGCCGACGTGGATACCATCGACGCGGGCGATTGCGTGCTGCATGCGGCGCCGATGTCGCATGGCTCCGGCCAGTACATCCTGCCGCACGTGGCGGCGATGGCGAAGCAGGTCATTCCCGCAAGCGGTGGCTTCGATGCGCCGGAGATGTTCGATCTGATGCGTACCCACCACGGCATGTGCGTGTTTGCAGCGCCGACCATGGTGCGGCGTCTGATCGAGCATCCTGCCGCCCGAACGGCGGATACGAACGGACTCAAGACCATCGTCTACGGCGGGGGGCCCATGTACGTCGCCGATCTCAAGCGCGCCATGGAGGTGCTCGGGTCCAAGCTCGCCCAGATCTACGGCCAGGGGGAAAGCCCCATGACCATCACGGCGATGACCAAAGCGCGTCATCGCGATGCGTCCCATCCGCGCTACGAGCAGCGACTTGCTTCGGTCGGGGTCGCGCAGGCGGCGGTCGAGGTGCGCGTCGGCGGCAGCGAGGACGAAACGCTCGCGGTGGGGGAACCGGGCGAAGTGCTGGTGCGCGGCGCGACCGTGATGCGCGGCTACTGGCGCGATCCGGAGGCGACCGCGAAGACGCTGCGCGGCGGATGGTTGCATACGGGCGATGTCGGGGCCATGGATGCCGACGGCTTCCTCACGCTCATGGATCGCAGCAAGGATCTCATCATCAGCGGCGGATCGAACATCTATCCGCGCGAAGTGGAGGAAGTGCTGCTGCGTCATCCGGAGGTCGCCGAAGTGTCGGTGATCGGTGCGCCCCATCCGGACTGGGGCGAGGAGGTGGTGGCCTACGTGGTGGGGCGCGCCTCAGGTGGCGTGACGGCGGAGGCGCTCGATGCGCTGTGCCTCGACCACATCGCCCGCTTCAAGCGACCGAAGCGCTACGAGTTCGTCGAGGCGCTGCCCAAGAACAACTACGGCAAAGTGCTGAAGACGGAACTGCGCAAGCTCGAGGCGGCGCGCAAGACGCAACGTTAGCGGTGCGGTGGCCGCGTCCGGGGGGCATGCCTGCGCTCATATGAGGGTGCGCAGATGGCGCGGCAGTCCCGGTGCGTGAATGATGGGCAGCGCCAGGATCCCCATCCCGTCGCGATCACGCATCACGGTGGGGTTCGTCGTTCGTCGCGGGTCGATCCGCGCCATGGATGCGTCGATCGGCACCTCGATACCCGAAGCGGGTGTCCGGGTGCTCGTCGCGGCTCCGTGCCACGCCCCGGATCGGGAACGGATGCGCTCGTCCGAAGGAAGGAGTCCATACCATGAGCACAGCACTATCGAGCTTCTCCGGTACCGCTCTGCGGGGCGCCGTCACTTTCGCCGCGCTGGTTTCGGTTGCCGCGGCAGCGCCGTTCCAGGCCGGTCTGGTCCGCCTGAATCTCGCCGACAGCGACGGCAGTTCCCTCGCACGCCAGCTGGACGGCAGCGTCAGGATGGATGCTGCGGCCGCCGGGGGTCGCGCCATCTACTCGGTCCGCTTGAAGGCCGCGCCGACGTTGCTGGAACGCTGCGAGTCCGGGACGCTGTACCTCGACTACATGGCCGTACCCGCGTACGTCGATCGACGTACCGGCGAACTTGTGCACCCCAAGACCATGCTATTCATCGACATCCTGCGCGACGCGAGCGGCGCGGGGGCGGAGCAGGTGCAGGTGCCGTTCACGTTCGACGCGGCCGGCCGGTTCGAGATGCGGGACACGCTGCGGCCCAACGCGTGCTTCATGCCTGATGCGAACACGATGGTGAACTGCGGCATCCGCTGGAGCGCCGTCGCACGGGTCGCTTGCGATTGACCGGACCGCAAGTGTCGGTGGAGCGGGGTGGACTCAGCGCTTTCGCAGCGCCTCGATCCGCTCCCGGGTCGCCGGGTGCGACGAGAGATAGTCGTTGACCGAGTCCCGCTCCGCCGCTGCACCGGGACTGCCGCGGCTCGCTTCGAGCTTCTCCAGCATCGAGGCGAGCAACGCCGGCGACAGGCCGTTGCCCTCGAGCATGCGCGCGCCATAGGCGTCGGCTGCCGATTCGTGCTCGCGTGAGAATTTCGCCTGCAGCAGGGCGGCGGGGACACTCGCCGCGAGGCTGGAAACGTCGCCGATGTACCACGTGAGCAGGAAGCCGACCACGGAACCCTCGATGAGCAGCCGGAGCCCGTGGCGCTCGTGGACGTGTCCCAGCTCGTGCGTCAGCACGGCCAGAATCTCGTCGTCGTCCGTGGTGAGCTTCACCAGTTCGTCGGTGACGATGATGGTGCCGGAGGGCAGGGCCAGCGCGTTGGCACCGATATCGGGTGACGCGCGGAACAGGACGGCATGGGGTACCGGCAACCCTCCGGGCGGAGTGAGACGCCGGAACCGGTCCGCGATGTGATTGCGTCGCTCCTCCGGCAGCTTGCTGGGCTCGAAGACCGCCTTGTCCAGGAATGCGAGCGTCTGGTCGGAGAGTGTTGCGACCATCGATGGGGGAATGCGCTCCGCGATCTTCTCCGCCGCCCAGGGCAATCCGTAGCGATACCCGGCCAGGATGACGATCAGCAGCAGCACCGCCGATGCCAAGGCCCAGGTCCAGCGCGACTGGGCACGCACCACGTGGGAGTCCGAATGGCCGAGCGCGGCGATGAACCGGTCCAGTCCTGCCTGCGCGGGCAATTCGCAATAGGCGCCATCGGCGAACGTGACGAGCCGCGGCGCGCCGCCCAGCGGCTCGGACACGCGGATGGCGGCCGCTGGTTCGAAGCGGTCGATGCCGGTGCCCCCGACGTGCACGATGTTGAAATCGTCGAGGACCAGCGTGACTTCCCGCCGTGCCGAAGTGCGGCCGTCGAAGTAGAACCCCGCGGCCTGCGGGACCGGCCGGTCGGTCACAGGGCGAGGTCGATGTCGAGGAACTCGCCCAGCTCCTCACCCACGGCGGCGACATTCGCCTGTTCACCTGCGACGAATTCGTCGAGCGACGTGGCGGGCAGCAGGCTCATGCACGCTACGCGGTAGCGGGCGAGGCGGACGGCGGCGAAGGGCATGTAGAGTCCGAAGGTCACCACGATCAGCAGCATGTTGGTGAACGAGATCCAGGCCAGGCTGCGTGCCCGCAGCGTGCTCCGGAAGCGATGCGGGCCGAGCGTCGTGTGATTCCAGACCAGGTTCTGGATGCGCGCAAAGAGGTACGGACCGACCAGCAGGAAGAAGCCGATGAACGCGATCGTGAACGCGAACGGCAGGAGGATCGCGAAGGCCGAACCGCGCCCGTCCCGCAAGGCGCCCAGGGTGAGGACGAACACCGTGATCCCGCCAAGCGCCCCCAGGGCTACCATGACGGCGAGCGCCCTGCCGTAGATCCTGTAGAAGTCGCCGATCCGCGCCGAGATGCGGAACGGCGTCGTGCCGAAGACGCTGTTGTCATGCTGGTAGCGTTTCAACCGCTGGTGCCACAGGGGACCGAGCGCGAGCAGCGTGAGACCCGCGAGAATCGGCCACAGCATGAACACGGCGTACGCGCCGCGCATCGCGCCGCGGAATCCGAAACGCAGCCCGCGCCAGCTCGAGTAGTGCAGGCGGAACCGGAGCGACTGCCGCAGCATCCAGGGCAGCGCGATGGCGATGGGGATCGCCACCGCGATGGCCCACCGGTAGTCGATCTTTCCGGCTACGTTGTAGACGAAGATGAGTCCGAACGCGATCAGACGGCCCTTGAGGATCGCGACCGGGCGGCCGTGGTAGTCGAAGCTCGACCCCGCCACGCGCGTATTGCGATAGAAATACTGCAGCCGCCGCACCTTCGCCCAGGCCGAATAGATCCCCAGCGTGACGATGGTGAGGGCGATGTTGACGATCCAGATGCGGAAGTAGTCGCCGCCGGTTCCGGTGAACTCGAAGGGCTCCGGCGCCGGTTCGCTCGACTGCGGCAGCTCTGCTTCCATCATCGCTCCTGGGCGGACAGGCTGGATGCTGCTGTCATCGACTCGTCATTCGGCCTTGATGTTCTTTTCCTTGATGAGCTTACTCCACTTGTCCGATTCGGCGCGGATCAGCTTGCCGAAATCCGCCGGCGTGCTGTTGCCGGGTTCGAGGTCGATCTCGGCGAAGCGCTTGCGCACGGTCTCGTCCTGCATCGCTTCGTTGAACACGGCATTCAGCCGGTCGATCACGGCCGGCGGTGTCCTGGCGGGTGCCAGCAGGCCGAACCACGGCGCCACGACCACCGTCGGGTAGCCGGCTTCCTGCATCGTAGGCACGTTGGGGAACATCTTCGAGCGCTTGGGGCCGGTCACCGCGAGCGGCCGCACCTTGCCGGCCTGGGCGCTCGGCAGGATCGACGGCATGTTGTCGAACATCACGTTCACTTCGTTCGCCACGATCGCCGCATCGGCCAGCGCGCTGCCCTTGTACGGAACATGGCGGATATCGATGCCCGCGGCGGTCTTGAAGAGTTCCATGGACAGATGCAGCGAAGAGCCGAAGCCCGAGGAGCCGTAGGTGAGGTCGCCGCCCTTCGATCGCGCCAGCGCTACCAGCTCCTTCACGCTGTTGGCCGGTACCGTCGGATGCACCACGAGCAGGTTGGAGATGGAGCCCACCAGCATGACGGGCGCGAAATCGCGCTCGACGTTGAAGCCGATGTTGTCGTAGAGAAAGGGGTTGAGCGAGCACGTGCCGATGGTGCCCATGATCAGGGTGTAGCCGTCGGGCGCGGCGCGTGCGGCAAGTTCCATCGCGACGTTGCCGCCGGCGCCGGGACGGTTCTCGACGATCACCTGCTGCTTGACGAGTTGCGTCGCGCGGTTGGCGAGCACGCGCGCGAGCGTGTCGGGCGTGCCGCCGGGCGGGAACGGCACGAGAATGCGGATCGGCTTGTTGGGGAAGTTCTGCGCGCCGGCCGCGAAGGGCACGAACGCGCACACGACGCACAGTGACAACGCGGCGATGAGGCGCATGGAATCGGGGAGACGGTCGGACGAAAGGTCCGGCATGGTAAGACCGACCCGTTCGGCCTCACAACCCTCCAACGGTACTGCGCGTGCCGTCCCTGCGCACGACGCGGGCCGGGAGGCGGCCCGCGTCGCGGATCAGCGATAGACCAGCACCGGCACCTTCGAGTGCGTGAGTACCTTCGCAGTCTCGCTGCCCAGCAGCAGACCGGCCAGCCCGCGCCGGCCGTGCGAGGCCATGAAGATGAGATCGCACTTGCGCCGCTTGGCGGCGGCCACGATCGCTTCCCAGGGCGCTGGGCTCGCCTTGAAGTTCGTCGCCGCTTCGACACCCGCGGCGGCAGCCACCTTGGCCGCTTCGGCGAGGATCTTCTCGGCAACCTGCTTGGCCCGCTTCTCGAACTCGTTCTGCGTCAGCAGGTCAGGCGGGAAATACTCGCCGTAGAGGGCGGGCTCGAACTGCACCGGTGCGTGGAAGAAGGTCACCTTCGCGCCGACGGCGCGGGCGAAGCGGACGCCTTCGCGCACCGCCTTCTTCGAGAGCGTCGAACCGTCGGTGGGGATCAGGATGTGCTGGTACACGATGTCGGTCTCCTCTGCAGCGGCGCGTGCGCCGATCATGGCAAACCACTGTACGCGGCAGGCCGTTCCTGGCATTGACCTGGATCAAGCGGCCCGGGGTCATCCGGCAGCGGCAGTCGCGATGCGATAATCGCCCGCATGAACCCTTTGACGCTCGCCACGCTGCGCCTGATGGGCGACGGCGCGTTCCATTCCGGCGAGGAGATCGCCGCGGCCCTGGGCGTCACGCGGGCCACCGTCTGGAACGCCGTGCGCGAGGCGGGCGAGCTCGGCATCGAGGTCGAATCGGTGCGCGGGCGCGGGTATCGCCTCGGCGATCCGCCCGTATGGCTCGATGCGGCCGCGGTCGCGAAGCAGCTCGGTACCCGCGCGCGGCGGTTTCGCATCGAAGTCGCGGAGCACGTCGAATCGACCAACTCGGCGCTCCTCGAGCGCGTCGAGGCGGGTGGAATCGCCGGCACCGTCCTCGCGACCGAGCTGCAGAGCGCGGGCCGCGGCCGCCGCGGGCGCTCCTGGACCAGCGGCCTCGGCAGCGCGCTCACGTTCTCGCTGCTGTGGCGCTTCGAGCAGGGTGCGGCTGCCTTGACCGGCCTGAGTCTCGTGGTGGGGATCGCGGTGGCACGGGCGCTGGCGTCGCTGGGTGCGCCCGACGTGCGGTTGAAATGGCCCAACGACATCCTGCATCACGGCCGCAAGCTGGGCGGCATCCTGATCGAGGTGCGCGGCGATGCGCTCGGACCGACCGCGGCCGTGATCGGCATCGGTCTCAACGTGCGCGTGCCCGCCGCTCTGGAGGCCCGCATCGATCAGCCCGTGAGCGATACCATGCGCGCCGGTGCCGGCGTCGACCGCAACCGGTTGCTGGCCGCGGTGCTGCAGGAACTCGCCGAGCTGCTCGATGCGTTTGCGCGGGACGGGTTCGCACCGCTCGAGCCCGAGTATCGCCGCTGGCATGCGCTGCAGGATGCTCCCGTGCTGGTGAATCTCGGCGACGGTAAGCCGGTGCGCGGCCATGCGCGCGGTACGGCGGACGATGGGGCGTTGATCGTGGAGACGAGCGAAGGGGTGCGCCGCTTTCACGGCGGCGAGGTGAGTCTGAGAGCAGTATCGGGAGAGGGGTGAGATGTTGCTGGCGGTGGATGCGGGGAATACGCGGATCAAGTGGGGATTGCATGACGGACGGGACTGGGAGCGGACGGCGTCGGTGCCCACCGCCGAGGTGCAACGGCTGGCAGCGGCCTGGGCCGCGCTCGATGAGCGCCCTCGGCGCGTGATCGTGTCCAACGTGGCCGGATCCGCGGTGGGCGAGTCCATCGCGCAAGCACTCGCGATTCTGGGTGCGCCCATCGTGCCGTTCGTGCCTCTCGCGGAACAGGCCGGCGTGGTGAATCGCTACGACGTGTCGCATCAGCTCGGGACCGATCGTTGGGCTGCGCTGATCGCCGCGCGCAACCGGGTGAAGGGGGCGTGTGTCGTCGTGCACGCCGGTACGACCATCGTCGTGGACGCACTGAGCGAAGCCGGGGAGTTTCTCGGGGGACTTCTGGTGCCCGGGATCGATCTCATGGTGGAGTCGCTGGCACGCCGCATCGAGAGCCTGCGCGTACCGCCGGGCGGCTACGACGAATTCCCGCGCAACACGCCCGATGCGTTGGCGAGCGGCGCCATGGATGCTGCTGCCGGCGCGGTGCGTTCGATGGTGCGCAGGCTCGCTGCGCGCGGCGGGTCGTCGCCCGCGATCGTCGTCGCCGGCGGTGCCGCTGCGCGCCTGTTGCCGCATCTCGAGGGCGAAGTGCTGATGGCCGAACACCTGGTGCTGGACGGTCTCGCGATCGCGGGGCGGGCATGAAGGCTCTCGTCGCCGTCCTGCTGATCGCGAACGTCGCGCTGGCCGCTTGGGGCCTGCTCGTGCATCGCAACCGCGCCGGTACCGAAGCCGCCCTCATGGAATCGCAGCTGAATGCCGACAAGATCCGCATCGTCCGCGGCGAACTGGAACCGGCTCCTGCCCCTGCGCCTGCGCGCGCGGATACGTGCGTGGAATGGGGGCCATTCTCGGCCGAGGAACTGGGACGAGCACGCACGGCGCTGGAACCCCTGGCACTCGGCAACCGTCTCGTCACGGCGCCTGTCTCGATCACGGCGGGCTGGTGGGTCTATCTGCCGCCGCAGCGCTCGCGCGATGCGGCGGAACGCAAGATCGCGGAGTTGAAGGGTCTCGGCGTAGAGGACAGCTATCTCGTTCCCGAGAGGGGCGACTGGGAGAACGCGATCTCGCTGGGCATCTTCCGCAGCGAGGAGGGCGCGCAGCGCTTCCTCGAGGCCCTGCGTTCGAAGGGCGTGCGCTCCGCGATCGTGGGATCACGCCAGCAGCTGGTAAGGCTGAACACATTGTATGTGCGCAATCCGAGCGAAGCGGAGGCGCAGCGGCTGGTGGAACTGCGCGCGGATCTGCCGGGGACGTCGGTGAAGGCGGCGAAGTGTCCTTGACGCGGTGCGCCGGTCTGCTGCTGCTCGACTGAGTCGGCTACTTCCTTGCCCCCATCCCAACCTTCCCCCACCTCAGGTGGGGGAAGGGGTGTACGTCCCCTCCCCCAGCTTCGCTGGGGGAGGGTTAGGGTGGGGGAAAATCTCTAGACCGCCACCAGCGATCGCGTTGCCGGATCGATCTCCATCACGCGCGTATGGTGCTGTTCCACTTCTGGGCGATGCGCGATGCTGACCACGGTGCTGTCAGGCAAGCGGTCCGACAACAACGTGTAGAGCTGTTCCTCAGCGGCCGGATCGAGGTTGGACGTGGCTTCGTCGAGGAACAGCCATTTCGGCTTGTGCAGCAAGGCGCGCGCAATCGCTACGCGTTGCTGCTCACCGCCCGACAGTTGCTGGTTCCACTGACCGGTTTCGTCGAGCCGATCGCTCAGATGCCGAAGGCCCACATCGCTCATCGCGGTGCGCAGCTCGGCATCGGTGAACTTGTCGGGTGCCGCAGGGTAAGCGACGGCATCGCGCAGCGTTCCCATGGGGAAGTACGGTCGCTGCGGCAGGAACAGCGCGTCGAACAGGCGCGGCGTCCGGATGCGGCCGCGTCCGAAGGGCCAGATGCCGGCCAGCGCACGGAACAGCGTGCTCTTGCCCGATCCCGACGGGCCGCGCAGCAGCACCCGTTCCTTCGGTCCGATCGTGGCGGAAGCATCGGCGAGCAGGGTACGACCATCCGGCAACGCGAGTTGCACATCGCTCAGCACCAGTGATTCGCTGCCGGAAGGTTCGAGGGCTGCCCCCGGGTCGGTGCGCGCGTCCGACTGCGCACCCTGGATCGCGTTGTGGAAGCCGGTGAGCCGATCCACGGTTGCCTTCCAGCTGGCGAATTCGGGGTAGACGTTGATGAACCAGGACAGCGCGTTCTGGACGTAGCCGAACGCCTGCGCGGTCTGGGTGAGGTCGCCCAGTTCCAGCTTGCCGGCGAAGTAGCGCGGCGCCGTGACCAGATACGGAAAGATGATGGCGGCCTGGGCATAGCCGGTGGTGAACGTGTTGATGAGTTTCTGGCGCTTCATGATGCCCCACCAGTTCTTGGTCAATGTGGCGAAGCGCTGGGTGAACCCGCGCCGCTCGTCGTCCTCACCGCGGTACAGGGCCACGCTTTCGGTGTTCTCGCGGAACCGGGCGAGGCCGAAGCGGAAGTCCGCCTCGAAGCGCTGCTGGTCGAAGCTCAACGGAATCAGTTTGCGACCGATGCGGTGAGCTATCCATGACCCGACGATCGCATAGGCCACGGCGACCCAGACCATGTAGCCGTAGATCTCCCAGGTCGTGCCGTTCCATTCGAACTCGAGCGTTCCCGACAATCCCCAGAGAATGCCGACGAACGAGACCAGGGTGACGACGGAGTCGATCAGACCAAGGAGCAGCGACAGCGTCTTCTCGACGAAGAGGTTGAGGTCCTCGGCGATACGCTGGTCGGGGTTGTCCGTGGCCTTGCCCGTCAGCTGCATCCGATAGTAGGTGCGCTGTGCAAGCCACTCGTCGAGATAGTGACCGGTGAGCCAGCGGCGCCAGCGGATCTGCAGCGCCTGGCGCAGGTACACCTGGTACACGGCCATCGCGATGTAGATGACCGCGAGGACCGTGAACTGGACGATGAGGGGGAAGAACTGCGAGCCCTCGCGCTTCTGCAGCATGGTGTAGAAGGCGTTGTTCCAGTAGCTGATCCGCACGTTCATGTAAACCATGCCCAGCGTCAGCGCGATGATCGCGAGCAGCAGGAGGCGCGCCGAGTTCTTCTCCTCGGAGAACCAGTAGGGCCTGGCGAGCGTCCAGAGGTCGCGCAGGAAGCGTGAGATGCGTTCAGACATGGGAGTGCTTTCTTCGGGCCGGCGCATCGCGCCGGGAACGGAGCGTCACGCGCCGCGGATGCGGGCGAGCAGGGAGGTGGTGGAGCGCTGGTGCCGGAAGGCGATCGAGTGGACGCTGCCACCCCAGGACTGTACCTCGGCGGCGCCCACGATCCGGTCGACCGGCCAGTCGCCGCCCTTCACGAGCACGTCGGGCCGGCAGGCGAGGATCAGCTCGAGCGGCGTGTCGGCTTCGAACCAGGTCACGAGGTTCACGGCTTCGAGCGCGGCCACCACCATGGCGCGGTCGACGAGCGCATTGAGCGGCCGGTCGTCACCCTTGCCGAGGCGCTTGACCGAAGCATCGGAGTTGAGCCCCACGATCATGCTCGCCCCCAGTGCGCGCGCTTCGGCGAGATAAGTGACGTGGCCGCGATGCAGGAGGTCGAACACGCCGTTGGTGAAGACCAGCGGGCGGGGGAGCTGCGCGGCCCTGGTGGCGGCTTCGGCCGGCGTGCAGAACTTGGCTTCGAACGCCGGGGCTGGCGGCATAGGTCCTCAGGCAGCCTGCCGGTCGCCGGCTGGCGTGCGGATCAGTTCCTTGCGGTAGCGGTTGAGCTCCTGCACCGACTCGAAGTTGCGGTCGAACAGGATCGAAAGGTTCTTGAGAATCATGGTCACCACTCTACCCTCCCATTCTCGGTCGAACCGGATCTGATCGTCCAGCCAGCGCTCGAGCCAGCCGGGGTCGGGCAGCTTCGACTGTACCGTGTCGTGCGGAAACAGGTCCTTGCTCACGTGCAGGTTGGTGGGATGCAGTGCCTTGCCGCTCCGCGACGAACTCGCCATCAGCATGCCGATCTTCGCGAAGGCCGCGCGGGCCTCGTCGCCCAGCTGCGCGATGGCGCGTTTCATGTACTGGAGGTACGCACCCGCGTGACGGGCTTCGTCGCGGGAGATGTGTTCGTAGATCCTGCGGATGACCGGCTCCGTGTGCCAAAGCGAAGCGCAACGATACCAGTGGTTCAAGCGGATCTCGCCGCAGAAATGCAGCATCAGGGTCTCGAGCGGCGGGGCGGGGTCGAAGCGGAAGCGCACCGCGTGCAGTTCGGCCTCGCTCGGGGCGAGGTCGGGGCGGAAGCGCCTGAGGTATTCGATCAGCACCAGGGAGTGCTTCTGCTCCTCGAAGAACCATACCGACATGAACGCGGAGAAGTCGCTGTCGTGGATGTTGTCGCGCAGGAACATCTCGGTCGCGGGCAGGGCCGACCATTCGGTGATGGCGTTCATCTTGATCGTGCGCGCCTGCTCCTCGGAGAGCGCGCTGCCGTCGAAGTCCGCCCACGGAACGTCCTGCCCCATGTTCCAGCGGACGGCTTCGAGCGATTTGTAGAGTTCGGGATACAGCATGCGGGGTATTCCTGTAGCGGCGCGCGGATCCGGCGCGGGGCCGGAGTCAGACGGATTCCAAGTTGGTGAGCACGCGGTCGGCGGTGGCGCGGATGGCGGACCGTTCGGCCGCATCGAAGCGTTCGATGTTCCTCGCCAGCAAGGTCGTGCGCGGATTGCGGGCGAATGCGTCCGTGTGGCGGTCGAGGAAGTTCCAGAATAGTGCCGTCATGGGGCACGCTTCGCTACCGGTGCGTTGCTCGGGCCGGTAGCGGCAGCCCCTGCAGTAGTTGCTCATACGCTTCACGTAGCCGCCCGAAGCCGCGTAGGGTTTGCTCGTGAAGCGTCCGCCGTCGGCAAACAGCGCCATGCCGGCGGTGTTGGGCAGCTCGGCCCATTCCACGGCGTCCACGTACGCGGCCAGGTACCAGTCGCAGACCTGCCGCGGTTCGATGCCGGCGAGCAGCGCGAAGTTGCCGGTGACCATCAGGCGCTGGATGTGATGCGCATACCCGTGATCCAGGGTCTGGCCGATCGCCTGGCGCATGCAGTTCATCGCGGTTGCGCCGGTCCAGTACCAGCTCGGCAGGTCGAGGGAATGGGCGAAGTGGTTGCTCTTGGCAAGGGCCGGCATGTGCAGCCAATACACCCCGCGGATGAACTCGCGCCAGCCGATGATCTGCCGGACGAAGCCTTCGACGCTTGCCAACGGCAGCCGCTGGACGCGCCACGCACCCAGCGCTGCAGCGACCACTTCACGCGGATCGAGCAGCTTCAGGTTGAGGCTCGAGGACAGTAGCGAGTGCCACAGGAACGGCTCGCCGGACCACATGGCGTCCTGGTGCCGGCCGAATGTCGGCAGCCGTTCGACCACGAACCGCGCGAGCGCGTCCTGCGCTTGCGCCCGCGTGACCGGCCAGGCGAAGGACGCGAGACGTCCCGGATGATCGGCGAAGTGCCGCTCGACCAGAGCCACTACCTCGCGCGTGAGCGCGTCGGGTTCGAAGCGCGGCGCGGGCGGAACCTGTGCCGGGCCCCGGCTGCCGAATGCCGCGCGGTTGTCCGCGTCGTAGTTCCAGCGGCCGCCCTCGGGGTTCGGTCCGCGCATCAGGACGCCCGTGCGCCGCCGCATGTGCCGGTAGAAGAACTCCATGCGCAGCACCCGTTGTCCGTCGGCCCACCGCCGGAACTCGTCGGTCGCGATCAGGAAGTGCGTATCCGCAAGCAGCTCGACGATCACGCCGCGCGAACGACATTGGTGGCGGATGGTTGCAAGCAGCCGCCACTCGCCCGGCTCGCAGATCGACAGCGTCCCTGCAGCAAGTTCGTCGAGGCTGCGGGCGAGGCGCTCGCCGAAGTCTGCCGGGCCTGGCATGTCCAGGGGGACGTAGTGCACCCGGTAACCGGCGGCGCGCAGCGTTTCGGCGAAGTGCCGCATGGCCGACAGGAACAGGACGATGCGGGCCTTGTGGCTCCAGACGTGGGTGGCCTCGCCGGCCGCCTCGATCATCAAGACCCGATCCCGGCCGCGATCGAGACGAGCCAGCGCGGGATTGTCGAGGGTCAGCTGGTCGCCCAGGACCAGCGCGACCTTACCGGCCATGGCGTGCTTCCACGCGGGAACGCTCGGCATCGGTCAGTGCCCGGCGTGAACGCAACGGCACCGGACGCCTGCAGTGCGGGGGAGACTTCTCGGCCAGCAGCTCGCCCATGGCGGTGACGGGCCGGGGCAGTCAGCGGGCCCGCCGCCAGTCCGCCAGCAGACCGGCAAGCTGATCGAGCGAACGCACCTGGGTGACGCCGTCGATGCCCTTGCGGATCCGGCGCACGCAGGCACCGCCGGCCCAGAGATCGATATGGTCGGGCAGGCTCGCTCGCAACGTCTTGAGACCCAAGGCCGCCTGGCGCTCCGGAAACGCGGCGCTGAAGGAAAGGGCCACGATGTCGGCACGCTGCGCTTGCGCCGCGCGGACGATCTCGCTGGCGGGCGTCTCGGTGCCGAGCGGAATGGTGGTCGCGCCTTCACAGACAAGCAGCGCTTCCACCATCAGCAGCCCGAGGCTGTGCAGCTCGCTCGGGAATGACGTGAGCAGGACTCGAGGGGCCTTGCTGTTGACCTGAGCGGTGGCGATCGCGTTGCGCAGGACGCCCTGGACCTGCTCGGTGTAGAGATGTTCCTCGAAAACCGCGAACTCGCCGCGCATCCAGGCGTCGCCGACAGCTGTCGTGAGCGGTACCACGGTGTCGAGCACGAAGCGTTGCAGGCCCTCGCGGATCAGCCGCTGGTTGAAGAGCTGGCGCAGCTCCGGCAGGTGGTGGCTGCCGATCAGCTCCAGTGCGTCGTCGATATCGGCCGCAGACTCCGACCGGTTCGACTGAGCGGTGCCGAGCGCTTCGAGCGCCGTGGGGTCGAGCCCAATGATCTTGCCGGGACGGTGGCCGCGATCCATCAGGCGCCGGATGGATCTCAGCCGTGCAACTTGGTCCGGCGGGTAGATGCGCTCGCCATGCCGGTCCCGCAGCGGCTGCGGAAATCCATAGCGCCGCTCCCACATCCGCAGGACGTCCTTCGACAACCCGGTATCCCGTTCCACTGCGCTGATGCTCAGCAGCACTACCGGGTCGGCGCTCGCGTCCCCGGTCGATTCCCGGGCGGCGGGGTCTTGTGGCGCAGGTACGGCTTTGACCATCGGAGTCGACAGCATGGCAGATGTCGAATGATATTGTCCAGGACAAACATTTGACAAGTGCGGATATCGCCCGTAGATTCGGTCTTGAGAGATGCTTTGACTAGGACAAACGGAACTTCCGCCATGCGCCACATATCACTTCCCGTGGGGCACCAGCGGCCAACCCGTTGCCGTCATCGGCTCGTCCCGAAGGCCCGGGCGGGCCGGCAAACCGTCTTCAGGTCGCAGGCACGCATCCCCTCACCCGCGTGCCACCCCCGCGCGGATCGCCTGCGACCTGAACCCTTTAGCCCGGATGCGCGAACGATGCCGCGCCGTCGACGCGACGCGAGGGTGCGATGACCCGGATCGCCGTAGTGGGGTCCGGCATAGCCGGCCTCACTGCCGCGTGGCTGCTGTCGCAACGTCACGCCGTGACGTTATTCGAGGCGGCCGGCACCCTGGGCGGACACACCCACACCGTCGACGTGGAACTCGGCGGCATGCGCTTTCCGGTCGACACGGGTTTCCTCGTCTTCAACGACCGGACCTACCCGAATCTGTGTGCGCTGTTCGATCACCTGGGGGTCGGCACGGCAGCGAGCGAGATGTCGTTCAGCGTCCGGGTCGACGAGGACCGCCTCGAGTGGGCCGGCAGCAGTCTCGCCACGGTGTTCGCGCAGAAGCGCAACCTGGTGAAGCCCGAGTTCTGGCGCATGCTGCAGGAGATCCTGCGTTTCAATCGCGAGTCCACGGCGGCTGTCGAGTGCGGCATGGACGAAGGTGAGACGTTGGGCCGGTTCCTTGATCGAGGGGGGTACGGCCGCGCCTTCCGCGAGTGGTATCTGCTGCCCATGAGTGCCGCCATCTGGTCGTGCCCCACCGGCAGCATGCTGGGCTTTCCCGCGGCGACCTTCCTCCGGTTCTGCCACAACCACGGCCTGCTGCAGGTCAACGGTCGGCCGAAGTGGCGCACGGTGGTCGGTGGCGGGCGCGAGTACGTGCGCCGCCTCGCCGCGCGAATCGATGACGTGCGCGTCGGTACGCCGGTGCTGGGCGTGCGCAGGAGCGCCGACGCCGTGGAACTGCGCCTCGCAAACACATCGGAACGCTTCGATACTGTCGTCCTCGCGACGCACAGCGATCAATCGGCGGTCATGCTCGAAGATGCCGATGCCGCGGAGCGCAACGTGCTCGACCCGGTGCGCTATCAGCCGAACCGGGCCTGGCTGCACACCGACGAGACGCTCCTTCCGCGCGCCCGCGATGCCTGGTCCGCCTGGAACTATCTCACCGGCCCGGCGCGCGTCGACGGTCGACCGGTGTCGGTGAGCTACCTCATCAACAAGCTGCAGCCGCTGCCCGTCGGGACGCCGGTGATCGTCACGTTGAACCCGGTGCACGAGCCTCGTGCCGACCGGGTTATCCGTCGCATCGACTACGCCCACCCGGTGTTCGATCCGGCGGCCATCGAAGCCCAGCGCCGCTTGTCCTCGATCCAGGGGCGCAGGCGCACCTGGTTCTGCGGGGCATGGACCGGCTATGGGTTCCACGAAGACGGGCTCAGATCCGGCCTCGCGGTAGCCAACGCGATGGGCGTGACGGCGCCGTGGCAGAAGCGGGCTCTGGTCGCGTGAGGCCGCAACTCTTCTTCGGCCACGTCATGCACGCGCGGCTCCGCCCGAAACGGAACGTGTTCTCCTACCGGGTGTTCTTCCTGCGCTTTTCCGTGACGCGCCTCGACGGGCTCGAGCGACCATTGTTTTCGGTGGATCGGTTGAACCTTTTTTCATTTCACCGGCGCGACCATGGTCCGCGCGACGGCAGTGATCTCGAGCGATGGATCCGGCTCCTGCTCGAGCGTGAGGGCTTGCGCCGCGCGGATGGCGAAATCTGGCTGCAGGCTTTCCCGCGGGTGCTGGGATACGTCTTCAACCCCGTGAGTTTCTGGTTCTGCCACGATCGTGCGGGGCGGCTGCGCGCGGTGCTCTGCGAAGTCAACAACACCTTCGGCGAACACCACAACTACCTGCTCGCGCACCGGGACGAGCGCCCGATCGAGCCGGGCGACGTGCTGGCTGCCCGCAAGGTGTTCCACGTCTCGCCGTTCTGCGAGGTGACCGGGGCCTACCGTTTCCGGTTCGCTCTGGACCCGGCCGCGACCCGCGTACGTATCGACTACGACGATCCAGCCGGTAAACTGCTGGTCACTTCGGTCTCGGGAAGGGCGCGGCCGCTGACTTCGGCGCGTCTTGCGGCGGCGTTCGTGCTTTATCCCTGGATGACAGCGGCGGTGATCGCCCGCATCCACTGGCAGGCATTGCGGCTGTGGTTGAAGGGAGTGCGGTTCGTCTCCAAGCCCACGCCGCCTGTTCAGGAGACGACGCGATGAAACTGAACGACATGCCCGTCCCCCCGATTGCCGACACCACGCCCCCGCCCCGCGCCGGGCGCCTGATCCTTGCGATCCTCGCGCGGATCAAACTGGGTCAGCTCGATCTCATCACGCCGGACGGGCGGCTGCATGCCTTCGTGGGGACGAGCCTCGGCCCGCAGGCGATGTTGCGTATCCACGACTGGCGCGTGTTCGAGAGTGTGCTGGGTTCCGGCGACATCGGGTTTGCGGAGAGCTACATCGAGGGCCGCTGGGACACGCCGGACCTCGCGCGTCTGCTGGCGGTGGTCGCCATCAATCACGCTGCGCTCGAGACGGCCATCTACGGTCGCTGGTGGGGGGCGATCTACTATCGCCTGCGTCACCTGCTGCGCGGAAACTCCCGCGTGCAGGCGAAGCGCAACGTGCAGGCCCACTATGACCTGGGCAACGCCTTCTATGCGTTGTGGCTCGACGCCACCATGACGTACTCGGCCGCCCAGTTCGAGGGCCGCACGGACCGCACGCTCGAGGAGGCGCAGACCACCAAGTACGAGCGCATCCTCGAGAACCTCGGCGTGAAGCCCGGCGACACGGTGCTCGAGATCGGTTGCGGCTGGGGCGGATTCGCGGAGCACGCGATCCGCACGCGCAACTGCCGGGTCCACGGCGTGACGCTGTCGAAGGAACAGCTCGCCTACGCGCGCGATCGCCTCGAGCGCGCGGGCCTGGCGGACCGGGCCACCTTCGAACTGCGCGACTATCGCTCCGTGCGCGGGGAGTTCGACCACGTCGTGTCGATCGAGATGTTCGAGGCGGTGGGCGAGAAGTACTGGCCGGCCTTCTTCCGCACGGTGCGCGACCGGTTGAAGCGGGGAGGACGCGCGCTGATCCAGACCATCAGCATCGCCGACGAACTGTTCCCGCGCTATCGCGCCGGCACCGACTTCATCCAGCAGTACATCTTCCCGGGCGGCATGCTGCCCTCGGAAGAGGTGTTCCGCGATCGCGCTTCGCAGCAGGGGCTGCTGGTGGGCGAGACGTTCAGGTTCCGCCTGGACTACGCCGAGACCGTGCGGCGCTGGCGCCAGCGGTTCAACGCGCGCCTCGCGGAACTGCATGCGTTGGGGTTCGACGAGAGGTTCGTGCGTACCTGGAATTTCTATCTCGCATACTGCGAGGCCGGATTCCGTGCCGGGACCATCGACGTGCTGCAAGTGGAGTTGAAGCGTGTCTAGGTCGATCGCGGCGCTCGTTCTCGTGTGCGCGATCCAGGCCGGCGCTCACGCCAACACCACGGCGCTGCCGGCGGCGGTGCAGGCGGAACAGGGCGAACTGCGCGTGCTCGGGCACGGCAAGATGCGGTGGTTCGGGCTGCTGCTGTACGACGCGGCGCTCTGGGCTCCGGGCGGCGAATGGCAATGGGATCGACCTTTCGCACTGGACATCCGCTACGCGCGGAACTTCGCCGGCGAGAAGCTTGCCGCCACGAGCGTCGACGAGATGATGCGGCTGGGCTATCGCGACGAGCGCAAGCTGTCCGCGTGGCGCGAGCGCATGCTGGGCGCCTTTCCCGACGTGAAGAGCGGGGAGCGCATCGTCGGGGTGTACCGGCCCGGGATCGGCGCCGAGTTCTTTCACGAAGGGCGATCCACCGCGGTGATCGCCGACCCCGAGTTCGCGCGCGCGTTCTTCTCGATCTGGCTCGATCCGGGCACGCGAGAGCCGAAGTTGCGTGCGGCGCTGCTGGGACGACAGTGAACGGCGGCCCGCTGCCGCGGGCGAGCCTCGTGGCCTACGCAGCGCTCGCGATGCCGCTCGCGATGGCGGCGTTGCCGGTGTACGTCCATGTGCCCAAGCTCTACGGCGACGATCTCGGACTGTCGCTCGGCATCGTCGGCGCAATCCTGCTGGTGGCACGGCTGCTGGATGCGTTGCAGGATCCGCTGCTGGGCTGGTGGAGCGATCGGGTTGCAGCAAAGTCGCACGATCGCAGACCGTTCCTGATCGCCGCGGTGCCGTTGCTGGCGCTCGGCCTCATCGGATTGTTCCATCCGCCCGGACTGCACGGCGTCCCTCTCGCCACCTGGCTCGCGGGTTGTCTCGCGGTGGTTTACGTCGGCTTCAGCATGGGTGCGATCAGCTACTTCGCCATCGGCGCGGAACTGTCGACCGACTACCATGAGCGCACGCGCGTGACGGCAGTGCGTGGTGCGTTCGGCGTGGTCGGTGTGCTCATCGCCGCCGCGTTGCCGGGTTGGCTCGCGGGAGAAGGGGGTCCACTGGGTGAGGGATTGCGTCGGTTCAGTCTCGCCTATGTTCCGATCCTGGTGGTCGCGGCTGCGGTGACCTTGTTCTGTTCGCCGGTGCCGCATGCAACGCAGGCCTCGACCTCGCCCGTGGATCGCGCCACGTGGCGATCGCTTGCAGCACCGCTCTCGAACAGCAGCTTCCGCTGGTTGTTGGGCGTGTTCGTCGCGAGCGGTGTGGCCTCCGCCATCCCCGCGACGCTGATCCTGTTCTACGTGCAGGACGTGCTCGAGCGGCCGGAACTGAGCGGTGCGTTCCTGGCGCTCTACTTCGTGTTCGGGGCGGCGGGCATGCCGTTCTGGGTGGCGGCATCCCGGCGCGTGGGCAAGAAGCGCGCGTGGCTGCTCGGCATGCTGATGAGCGTGACGGCCTTTGCATGGGCGTTCCTGCTGGGCCATGGCGATGCGTTCGGCTTCGGCATGGTGTGCGCCTTGTCGGGCATCGCCTACGGGGCGGAGCTCGCGCTGCCGCCGTCGATTCTCGCCGATGTCGTCGACCGCGAGCGCGGCGCGGGCGCGGGACGGCCCGACGGCGCGTACTTCGGTCTGTGGCAGCTGACCGAGAAGCTCAATCTGGCGCTCGCGGCGGGCCTCGCGCTGCCGCTGCTGGCGGCGATCGGCTATCGACCCGGGACCGTGCAGGCGGCGATGGGGCCGCTGTCCACCATGTACGCCATCGTGCCGTGTGCGTTGAAGCTGCTGGCGGTGGCGATCCTGTGTTTCGCCCCGATCGACCGGATCGTCCGAACCAACCCCGCATTGCAAGGAGGCTCGCAGTCATGATCCGAAGGTTCATCGTTTTCGCCGCTGCCCTGGTGGCCGGTTGCTCGTCCGTGAAGGTGGAGGACTTCCGCGCCGAGCAGCCGGTGCTCGATCTCAAACAGTACTTCGACGGTCCGGTCGATGCCTGGGGCATCGTGCGCAATCGGGACGGCACCATCTCGCAGCGCTTCAAGGTGGCGATCCAGGGTACGTGGAACGGCGACACCGGTACGCTCGACGAGCTGTTCACCTATTCCGACGGGCGGACGCAGCGGCGCGTGTGGACGCTGCGGAAGAACGGCGACAGATACGTCGGCACCGCGGCGGACGTCGTGGGAGAGGCGCAGGGCGAAACCGCGGGCAATGCATTCCGCTTGACCTACGTCCTCGATTTCCCCTATGGCAGTTCGACCGTGCACCTGAACGTGGACGACTGGATGTATCGCATGGATGATGCGGTGGTCCTCAACCGATCGAGCATCACCAAGTTCGGCGTGGAGGTGGCGCAGGTGATGATCAGCTTCCGCAAGCGGGGTTGAGCGCTTGCCGCTCAACCCTCCCATCGCCGACTGGACCAACCAGCGGGTCTGGGTGGTCGGCGCGTCCACCGGTATCGGTGCAGCTGTCGCCAAGGCACTGCTGGCGCGAGGTGCGCGCGTGGCCCTGTCGGCACGCCGGCCGGAACCGCTCGATGCGCTGGCCGCTGCGGCACCTTCGGGCAAGGCGCTCGCATTGACGTTGGATGTCACCGACGCGCGATCGGTGGCCGAAGCGCATCGCGCCCTGATCGCCGCGTGGGGACGGCTGGACGTGGTGCTGGTGGTGGCGGGGACCTACAAACCCATGCGTGCGTGGGAGCTCGACCTGCATGCGGCGCGGGCACTGGTGGACGTCAACGTGAACGGGGTCCTCAACGTGCTCGCGGCGGCGCTGCCGCAGCTGCTCGCGAGCAACGAAGGACACGTGGGCATCGTCGCGAGCGTCGCTGGCTACGGCGGCCTGCCGCAGGCGCTGATCTACGGCCCGACCAAGGCGGCGCTCATCAATCTCGCCGAAGTGTTGTACCTGGATCTCGCGCCGCGCGGCATCGGCGTGCATCTGATATGCCCAGGCTTCGTGAAGACACCGCTGACCGACGGCAACGACTTTCACATGCCGGCGCTGATTTCAGCAGAGGAGGCCGCCGACCGGACCTTGCGCGGGTTCGAGCGCGGCGAGTTCGAGACCCACTACCCGAAGCGGTTCACGCGTTGGCTCAAGGTGCTGCGGCTGCTGCCCTACCGGTTGTACTTTCCGCTCGTGCGCAGGATCACCGGATTGTGACGACACTCTCGCCGGATGAGGTGGCACGCTACTTCGAGTCGATGACGCCCGAGGCGCTGACGCGCCTCGACACCGTCTATGCGCAGGATGCGTTCTTCAAGGATCCGTTCAACGAGGTCACGGGTCTGCCCGCGATCCGTCGCATCTATGAGCACATGTACGAGGCGCTGATCGACCCGGGGTTCTTGGTCGTGAATCGTATCGTGGAAGATGCGCAGGCCATGTTCGAGTGGGATTTCCGGTTCCGCATCCGGCGCTGGAGGCCGCACCAGGTGTGGAAGATCCATGGGACCACCCATCTGCGATTCGGCCCCGATGGTCGCATCGTCCACCACCGGGACTACTGGGACACGGGCGAGGAGCTCTACGCGAAGCTGCCGGTGATCGGCGGCGTCGTGCGCTTCCTGCGCCGGCGGATGGGCTGAGCCTTGGCGGAAATCATGGACCGCGCGCTGGTCTGGTTCCGTCGCGACCTCCGGGCCGAGGACCATGCGGCGCTGTACCACGCGCTCAGGGATGCGCGCGCGGTGTGGTGCGTCTTCGTGTTCGATACCGAGATCCTGGATGCGCTGCGATCGCGTGCCGATCGCCGGGTGGAGTTCATCCATCATGCGGTGTTGGAACTGCAGGCGGCACTGGAGGCGCTCGGCGGCGGGCTCACGGTGCTCCATGGCCGGGCGCGGGAACTGGTGCCGAAGTTGGCCGGGGAACTTGGCGTCGATGCCGTCTATGCGAATCACGACTACGAACCGTTGGCGATCGCACGCGATGCCGGTGTCGAGCACCGCCTCGCCGAGGCGGGTCGCCGGTTGCTGACGTTCAAGGACCAGTGCATCTTCGAGAAAGACGAGGTGCTCACCCAGGCGGGCCGGCCCTTCACGGTATTCACGCCCTACAAGAACGCCTGGCTCGCGAAGGTCGACGACTTCTTCGTGAAGTCGTATCCGATCGCCGACCGGCGCTCGCGCTTCGCGCCGAATGCGGGACGCACCGTGCCGACGCTGGCGGAGATGGGCTTCGAGGCCACCAACCTCGCGGCGCTCAAGCTGCCGCTGGGCGCGAGCGGTGCCCGCGCGCTGTTCCGCGAGTTCGTCGGGCGCATCGATGCGTACGCCGATCGCCGCGACTATCCGGCGGTCCGCGGCCCGTCGTACCTTTCGGTGCATCTGCGGTTCGGTACCGTCTCGATCCGTGAACTGGCGCGCACCGCACTCGGCATCGAGTCTGCCGGCGCACGCACGTGGTTGTCGGAACTCGTCTGGCGCGACTTCTACTTCCAGATCCTGTGGCACCACCCGCACGTGGTGGAGCGCAGCTTCAAGGCGGAGTACGAGGGTGTCGCATTTCCGAACCGCGAAGACCATTTCGCCGCGTGGTGCGACGCTCGGACCGGGTATCCGCTCGTGGACGCTGCCATGCGCCAGATCAACGCATCGGGCTACATGCACAACCGGCTGCGGATGGTGGTGGCGTCGTTCCTGGTGAAGGACCTGCACGTCGACTGGCGGTGGGGCGAGAAGTACTTCGCCGACCATCTCAACGATTTCGATCTGGCGGCGAACAACGGCGGCTGGCAATGGGCGGCATCGACCGGCTGCGATGCGCAGCCCTACTTCCGCATCTTCAACCCCGTGACCCAGTCGGAGAAGTTCGACCCGGACGGCCGCTTCATCCGCCTGTATCTGCCGGAACTCGGGCGGGTGCCGGATCGGTACGTCCACGCACCGTGGACCATGCCGCCGCTCGAACAGGAAGCCACGGGTGTCCTGATTGGCCGCGACTATCCGGCACCCATCGTCGATCACGCCGTCGCGCGGACGGTCGCGCTGGAACTGTATGCGGCGGCGGCGTCTCGCCGGCACACACTCGGGGCCGAACGCATTGGATAATGGTGGATGGGGAGGCGGACAACGGGCCGTCTCCGATCATTCCTAGAGGTCCCTTTCATGGAAATCACGCCGCCGTACGCCTATACGGACATCGTCGTCCTCCACAAGGCACACAAGATCGTCCTGCCCGCCGGGCGCACCATCCCGGCCGTCTTCCACAACCTGAACCCGATCCCGGTGAGCTTCGCGGAGTTCGTGCCCGCGAGTCGCGTCTATCCGATCGTGTTCGTCTCCGGTGACGAGGGCAAGAGCTTCGTCGCCATGGCGGTGGTGGCGCTCGAGCGGGGCCAGAACCTGTTCGTGCTCTGGGACAAGACGTGGGACCGGCGCAGCTACGTGCCGGCGTACGTGCGTCGCTATCCCTATTGCATGACGCGCGTGACCGTCGGGGGCCAGGAGCAGCAGGAGCGCGTGATGTGCGTGGAGCGGTCTGCGCTGAACGACGACGGGCAGTCCCTCTTCGACGCGAACGGCGAACCGACGGCGGCGTGGACCCAGACGCAGAAGTTCGTCTTCGAATACGAAGCCGACATTGCGCGCACGGAACAGATGTGCAGACAGCTTGCCGAACTCGGCCTGCTGGAGCCGTTCACGATGCAGGCGCAACCCACGGAGGGTCAACCGTTCGCGTTGACGGGCATGTTCCGCGTGGTCGAAGCGAAGTTGGCGGAACTGCCGCCGGAGACGGTGCAGACGTTGCTGCGCAACGGCGTCCTGGCTCGCATTCATCTGCATCTCGCATCCATGGACAACTTCCAGGCGTTGCTCGATAGGCGTGCGGCGTTTCTGAGGAGGACGGCGGCGGGGTGACGGCCGGGGGCGAGCGTCGGCATCGCTGCCCCCATCCCAACCTTCCCCCGACTACGTCGGGGGAGGGGGTGTACGTCCCCTCCCCCTGCATTGCAGGGGGAGGGCCAAGGTGGGGGCCAAGGACACTTCCCCGATTCCCATGTCCGAAAACGGCGGGCGTCCGGTCGCGGTCCGGTCGATAATGCTTCCGTGGAACTCGACTCCGACCGCTGCTATCGCGCGTTGCGCGCCCGTGACGTGCGCTTCGACGGCCGCTTCTTCGTCGGCGTCACGTCTACCGGCATCTACTGCCGGCCCATCTGTCCGAGTCGGCCGCCGAAACGCGAGAACTGCACTTTTCATCCGAGCGCGGCAGCGGCGGAGACGGCAGGCTTTCGGCCGTGCCTGCGTTGCCGACCCGAGCTGGCGCCGGGCAACGCCAGCATCGACGCGGGGGCTCGCCTCGCACAGCAGGCGGCAAGCCTGATCGAGGACGGGGTCGCTGACGGCGGCAGCGTCGACGAGATCGCGGGGCGGCTCGGCATTTCCGATCGGCATCTGCGACGTGTGTTCCAGACCGAGTTCGGCGTCGCCCCGATCGCGTACGCCCAGACGCATCGGATGCTGCTCGCGAAACGGCTGCTGACCGACACGAGATTGAGCGTCACCGACGTGGCGCTGGCGAGCGGTTTCCACAGCGTGCGGCGCTTCAATGCACTGTTCCGCGAACGGTATCGCCTCAAACCCACGGATCTGCGCCGTGCGACGGCAACACGGGAGATCGCCGATCGGTTCATGTTCGAACTGGCGTTCCGGCCGCCGTTCGACTGGCAGGCGTTGCTGGACTTCTTCGCGGCGCGCACCATCGCCGGCGTCGATGACGTGGCGGGCAATGCCTATCGGCGTACGTTGCGGATCGCCGTGCGCGGAACCGAGCACACGGGCTGGATCGAAGTGCGGCCGGTGGCACGCAAGCACACGGTGCGTGTGTCCGTCTCTGCGACTTTCGCGGCAATATTGCCGGCGGTACTGGCGCGGACCAAGCGTGTCTTCGATCTCGCGTGCGATCCCGGGCAGGTGCAGGCAGCGTTGGGTGAACTCGCTGCGGCGAATCCGGGCCTGCGATTGCCCGGGGCGTTCGATGCCTTCGAACTGGCCGTGCGTGCGGTGCTCGGACAGCAGATCACCGTGCGTGCTGCGCGCACGTTGGCCGGGCGGTTCGCGGAGCGCTTCGGCGCGCCGATCGAAACGCCGTTCGATGGTTTGACTCGTCTGTTTCCCGCGCCCGCCACGGTGGCGACGCTGCCCTATGGCGACATCGCGGCATTGGGGATCATCGCGACCCGGGCCAAGACCATCCTGGCTCTGGCACAGGGATTCGCGAGCGGGTCCGTGGTCCTGGAACCGGGCGCCGATGCCGATACCTCCATCGAACGATTGCGGGCGTTGCCGGGCATCGGGGACTGGACCGCGCAATACATGGCCATGCGGGCGCTGGCGTGGCCCGATGCCTTTCCGCACACGGACTACGGCGTGATGAAGGCGTTGGGAGAGAAGAATCCGCGCCGCGTGCTTGCCATGGCGGAAGCATGGCGTCCGTGGCGCGCCTACGCCGTGATGCACCTCTGGCAGTCGCTCAAATGAGGACACGATGATCCACTACACGCACTACGAGTCGTCGCTCGGAAGGCTCCTGATGCAGTCTGACGGACAGGTGCTGACGGGCCTGCACTTCCACGACGAGAAGCACGCACCGCGGCTGGCAGCGGACTGGTTGCCCGATCCCGATCTGCCCATCTTCGGGCGCACGCGGGTACAGCTCGACGAGTACTTCGCGGGGACGCGACGGGCGTTCGATGTGCCGATCCGCCCCATGGGCACGCCGTTCCAGCGGCGGGTGTGGGAAGTGCTGCAGCGCATTCCCTACGGCGTCACCACCACCTATGGGGCGATGGCGCGGGATCTCGGGCAACCCACGGCGATGCGCGCCGTGGGGGCGGCGAACGGACGCAATCCCATCTCGATCATCGTGCCGTGCCATCGGGCGATCGGCGCCGACGGGACCCTGACCGGATATGCGGGTGGCCTGCATCGAAAACGCGCATTGCTCGAACTGGAGAGCACCACCATGCCCTTGTTCGGCAAGGTTGCGGCCGGAACGCCTCGACGAACACCAGCCACCGACGCACGGAAGTGACGAACAATCCGCTGCGGCCGGAATTCCTGTTCGAGATGGAAGCGAACGCCGTGCAGGCGGACTGACGTTCAGTCGATGTACTCGAACACCTGCACCACACGGTTGACGCCGCCGGTGGTCGATGCGACCTCGGCCGCGCTCTTCGCTTCCGTGCGCTTCACCAAGCCCATCAGGTAGACCGTGGAGGCTTCGGTGACCACCTTCACGTGGTTCACCTGGAACTTTCCCTGGTCGATGAAGCGCGTCTTCACCCTCGAGGTGATGTAGGTGTCGTTGGAGCGGGCTGAGAGCGAACTCGCCGGACCGATCGTCAACTCGTTCTGCACCATCCGGACACCGCCAACGCCTTGCACGATGGCCCCGATGTCGGTCCTGGCCGCCGCATCGGGCACTTCACCGGTCAGCAGCACCACGCGGTTGTAGCTGGTCACGTTGACGTGTACGTCGCGGTACTTCTCGCTCACGCGGTTGCCGGCCTTCAGCTCGATGCCCTGGTCGTCCAGGTAGGTGCCGGTCGAGCGGCGGTCCTCGGCGATCAACGCGCCCGCGCCCGCAGCGCCCGCGACGACCGGGACGCAGCCTTGGAGCAGGGGCGCAACAGCGAGGATCAGTCCGGCGAGGAATGCTAGCCGCATCATTCGGCACCCAGCAGCTGGGTGTCGATGCCGTCGCACAGGCAATGCAGGCACAGCAGGTGGACTTCCTGGATGCGCGCCGTCACCGGCGAGGGCACGCAGAGATTTACGTCGTCCTTCGTCAGCATGCCCGCCATCTTGCCGCCGTTGCGTCCGGTGAGCGCGACCACGGTCATCTGCCGCTCGTGGGCGGCTTCGATGGCCGCGATCACGTTCGGCGAATTGCCGCTCGTGGAGATGGCGAGCAGCACGTCGCCGGCAGCGCCCAGGGCTCGCACCTGCTTCGAGAACACCTGGTTGTAGTCGTAGTCGTTGGCGATGGACGTCAGTGTCGAGGTGTCGGTGGTGAGCGCCATCGCGGCGAGGCCGGGACGTTCGCGTTCGAAGCGGTTCAGCAGTTCCGCCGCGAAGTGCTGCGAGTCGGCGGCGGAACCCCCGTTGCCGCACGCGAGGATCTTGCCCTCGTTCATGAGGCAGAGAAACATCTTCTCCGCCGCGAGCCGAAGCGGCTCGGCCAGCGTCTCGACCGCCTGCAGCTTGAGCTGCGCGCTGTCCGCGAAATGCTGGTGGATGCGACCCAGAAGGTCCATGGCGAATCCTCGTGAAATAGGCGCGAATTATGTCACACGCCCCGCGTCGGGCTTCGGGCCGCGCGTCGCTCGCGGGGTTCCGTACGTCAGGCGCCGAACGCGTCCCGGATCCATTCCACGCTGCCGGCGCCGTCGATCAGCACGGCATCGAAGCGGCACGGGACCTCGCGCCGCAGTGAGCCCAGGTACAGCCGGGCCGTCGCGACGATCCGGTTGCGCTTGGTTGCCGTGATGCTGTCCGCGGCGCTGCCGAAGCGCGGATTGGAGCGCTTGCGCACTTCCACGAACACCAGGGTGCCGCGATCTTCCAGCACCAGATCGATCTCGCCGAAGCGCGAGCGGTAGTTGCGCGTCCGCAGGGTCAGCCCCTGCCGTTCCAGATAGGCGAGCGCCGCATCCTCGGCGCGCTCGCCTTCGGCCTTCATCGACCGCTCACGGGATTCAGCAGCTTGGGTTGACCCTGTACGAACTGCGCGCCGATCGCCTCGCGGGTGAACTGGCGACCGCCGCCGGGGGTGAGGTACCCGGTTACGCCATCCAGCGTGCCGGCATCGTTGAAACCGGACTCGAGCAGCACCTGCCCGAGCCGCCAGGCGTCGATGCCGAGCGCGTAGAAGCGCTCCTGCTCGTAGGACGCGAAGATGCCCTGGGTGCGCGGGTAGGTGATCACCGCCGGATGATCCGGCATCAGCAGCCAGGGCATGTCGACGAACGTGACGCCGTTGAGATCGTGCTGCCCGACCACTTCGCCGCCACCCATGAAGACCTGGGACGTGCCGTAGGTCGGCAGGATCTTGCCGAGATACGGGCGGATCGAGCGGGCGCGCGGGGCGTCGAGCGCGAGGAAGATCATGTCGGCGTTGCCGATGGTGATGCCGTCCTTGATCTTCTTCAGCGCGACCTGGTCGGTGGTGTACATGTACTGATCCACCACCAGACGGCCGGAGCGGGTCCAGTCCTCCGCGAAGGCGGTCGCGACGCGTCGTCCGAGCGAATTGTCGGAGGCAATGATCACCGCGCGGCGCCGGCCCTGGGACAGGGCGTACTTCACCATCTGCCGCGCTTCCGATTCGATCTGCACGCCGAAGGCGTACATGCCGTCGGGCAGCAGCACGTCGCTGTCGGGGATGGTGAGCGCCAGCGTCGGCACCGTGACGGCGTTGCTGCCGGCGATGGCGTGCACGCCCGCCTTGGTGAGCGGGCCGATCACCAGGCGCGCGCCGACGCGGATCGCGTGGTCATAGGTGTCGACCAGTTCCTTAGTGTCGTCTCCGGTGGGATATACGATGAGCGGCAGGGCGCTCGGACCGCTGACGCTGGCACCGGCGATCAGTCCGCGTCGCACCGCATCCGCGAGCCTCCCGAACGTGGCCGACTTGGTGGGCAGCAGTGCCGCGACGTGCGGTTTCTCCTGCTCCGCGGGCGGCGGGGGAGCGGCTGGCGCAGCCGGTTCCGGCGGCGCAGCCGGCGGAACCTCGGGAGCAGCAGACGTCTGCGCGCGCGCACCGTCGGTGGCCAAGGCAGCGATGCCCCAGTATAGTGACGTGGCGAGAGTGACGAGGACGCGGCGTCTTTGCATGCGAAACCCTTCGTGGCCGAGGCGTCCACATTATATGTGGTGGCCACCCCCATCGGTAACCTGAGAGACGTGACGCTGCGCGCTCTCGATGTGCTGCGCAGTGTCGACGTCGTGGCGGCCGAGGACACTCGGCATACGCGCCTGCTGCTCGACCACCACGGCATCGACGCGAAACTCGTGGCGGCGCACGAACACAACGAACGCAGCGCCGCCCGTCAGGTGGCGGACTGGCTGCGCGCGGGGAAGTCGGTCGCGCTGGTGACCGACGCGGGCACTCCCGGGGTCAGCGATCCTGGTGCGGTCCTGGTTCGCGAGGTGCGCGAAGCCGGCCTGCGCATCGTCCCCATCCCCGGGCCGAGTGCCCTGGTGACCGCGCTGTCCGCCGCCGGCATCGAGAGCACCGCGTTCGCATTCCACGGTTTCCTGCCGGCGAAGCGCGAAGCCCGTCGCCAGGAACTCGAGCGATGCGTCGGATCGGAAGTGCCCGTGGTGTTCTACGAGGCACCGCACCGGGTGCAGGAGACGCTTGCCGACATGCTCGACGTCTTTGGGCCCGTGCGCCGCATCGTGCTGGCCCGCGAACTCACGAAGCTGTTCGAGACCATCCATGAGTGCGCGCTCGGCGATGCAGCCGCATGGATGGAGGCCGATGCGAATCGCGCCCGCGGCGAGTTCGTGCTGATCGTGCATGGCGCACCGCCGGCGCAGGACGACGCGCGTGCCCGCGAAGGCTCGCGCGTGCTGGGTCTGCTGATGGAAGAGATGCCGGCCTCGGGTGCGGCGCGTCTCGCTGCGCGCATCACCGGTGCCCGCCGCAGCGAACTCTACGACGAGGCGTTGCGCCTGAAGGGCGCCGCCGAAACACCGGACACGTGAAGGAACACGCTTGGATCGACTGACTCTCACCCAACCCGACGACTGGCACCTCCACCTGCGCGACGGCGCCGACATGGTCGCGGTGCTGCCCGATACCGCGCGGCGCTTCGCGCGCGCCATCGTGATGCCGAACCTGAAGCCGCCCGTCACGACCACCGCGCAGGCGCAGGCCTACCGCGATCGCATCGTTGCCGCGCTGCCTGCCGGCAGTACGTTCGAACCGCTCATGACACTGTATCTCACCGACAACACGCCGGCGGACGAGATTCGACGCGCCAAGGCGAGCGGCTTCGTGCACGCGGTGAAGCTCTATCCGGCCGGAGCCACCACCAATTCCGATTCCGGTGTGACCGACGTCGAGCGCTGTCACGGTGCGATCGAAGCGCTGGCCGAGGCCGGCAGGCCGCTGCTGATCCACGGCGAGGTCACCGATCCGCGCGTGGACGTCTTCGATCGTGAGCACGTGTTCATCGAACGCACGATGGCGCCGCTGGTCCGGCGGTTTCCCCAGTTGAAGATCGTCTTCGAGCACATCACCACCACGCAGGCCGCCCAGTTCGTGCGCGCGGCGCCGGCCAATGTGGGCGCCACGATCACCGCGCACCACCTGCTGCTCAATCGCAACGCCCTGTTCCAGGGCGGCGTGCGCCCGCATCACTATTGCCTGCCGGTGCTGAAGCGCGAAGAGCATCGCGAAGCGCTGGTGCAGGCTGCGACGTCGGGCAATCCCAAGTTCTTCCTCGGGACCGACAGCGCGCCCCACGCGCGCCACACCAAGGAGACGGATTGCGGCTGCGCCGGAGTGTATACGGCGCATGCGGCCATCGAGCTGTATGCGGAGGCATTCGAAGCGGCCGGTGCCCTGGACCGGCTCGAGGCATTCGCCAGTTTCCACGGCGCGGACTTCTACGGTCTGCCGCGCAACACCGGCAGGATCACGCTGGAGAAGCGCGCGTGGAAAGTACCGGAAGCGCTGCCCTACGGCCGCCATACGCTGGTACCGATGCGCGCCGGCAGCAGCGTCGGCTGGTCGCTCACGGGATGAATCGGGAAAGCCTCGCGCGCTACGCGTGGCTGTCGATCGCCACGGCGATCGCGACGATCGGTCTCAAGACCACCGCCTGGTGGTACACCGGTTCGGTAGGGCTGTTGTCCGATGCGATCGAGTCGCTGGTCAATCTCGCTGCGGCGATGATGGCCCTCTGGGCGTTGAAGCTGGCGGAGCGGCCACCCGACGAAGAGCACGCCTACGGTTACAGCAAGGCGGAGTACTTCTCGAGCGGTTTCGAGGGCGGCCTGATCTTTCTCGCGGCGCTCGCTATCGTCTGGACCGCTGTCCCGCGCCTCTTGGAACCGCAGCCGCTCGAACATGTCGGCATCGGCCTCGCGATCTCGGCGATCGCGTCGTTCCTCAACTTGGGTGTCGCCCTGGTGCTGCTGCGCGCCGGCAAACAGTTCAACTCGATCACGCTCGAGGCCGATGCGCATCACCTGATGACGGACGTATGGACCTCCGTTGGTGTCGTGGCAGGCGTGGGGGCGGTCGCCCTCACGGGCTGGCAGCGTCTGGATCCGGTCATCGCGATCGCCGTGGCGCTCAATATTTTGTGGACCGGTTTCCGTCTGGTGCGCCGCTCGGCGCTCGGACTGCTCGACCGGGCAGTGCCCGCGACGAGCCGCGATGCGATCCACGCCGCGCTCGCGCACTACGAGGCGCGCGGCATCGCGTTCCATGCGCTGCGAACGCGCCAGGCGGCCGGCCGCAGTTTCGCATCCGTGCACGTGCTGGTGCCGGGTGCCTGGACCGTGCAACAGGGTCACGATCTGGTGGAAGAGGTGGAACGCGACATCCGCGCGGCCGTTCCGGGCACTTCCGTGATAACCCACCTCGAACCGCTCGAGGATCCGAAGGCCCAGGACGACGTCGGGCTCGATCGCTGAGGACGCGGTCAGGATTTCGCGGATGCAGCCGATGAGGCGGTATCGAAGGCGTTTCGCGCTGCCGCCATGATCGGCAGTCGATCGACCGTACAGTCGTCCTCCGAACACGTCGCGTTCAAGGCGCGTCAGGTGACGGAATCACTGCGGATCGAGGCGCGGCGGCTCGCGCCTGTGCCTGCACCGACTACGGCGTCCACGCCCGTGACGGATGCGAACACCGCAGTCGATGACGAGGACAGCGGCGTATCGTCCGACCCCGGTCTGCTGGAGGTGATCATCGAGCACATGCTCGGTCGCGAGATCAAGCTGTTCCGTATGGACCGACGGGATGGACCCTCCGGTCGCTCCGCAGGCGCCAGCGCGCAGGGTGGACGCGCGCTTCCGGTTCGATCCGAATGACGACGGCACGCCCGATTCCGTGCCGCTGACCGAGGGCGCGACGGTGATGCTCGCGTACGACCGCAACGGCAACGCGTGCATCGATTCCGGCGTGGAACTGCTCGGGGCTGCCACGGGCGACGGTTTTGCGGAGCTGGCCCTTCCGGACGGCGACGGCAATGGCTGGATCGACGCCGGCGATTCCGCGTTCTCGTTCCTCAGCCTCTGGAAGCCGGGCGAGAACGGCGGCACCTTGACCGGCCGCGCCGATGCCGGTCTCGGCGCGTTGCAGGTCGATGCGACGGCGACGCCGTTCTCGCTGCGCAATGCGAACAACGAGACGCTGGGTCAGGTGCGAGCGAGTTCGGTGAATCTCACGGAGGCCCGCCTTCTCATGGACCGAGGTGACGCTACCAGTCCGTGTTGAAGCCGCGGATGATCACTCCGCCTGACTTCTCGTCGTGCTCCAGTTCCACGAGCTTGCGTGATTCCGCTTCATCCAGCAGTTTGCTGAACGAGCCGAAGCCGTAGTAGCTCTCGTTGAAGCCGGGATTTCGGCGCTTCAGCGCCTGCTTGACCATCGAGCCCCAGATCTTGTCCTCGGCGCCGCGCTCCTCGAAGAGTGCTTCGACGGTCTCCATCACGATGTCGAGGGCTTCCTGCCGCTTCTCGTCCTCGGTCTTCGGCGGCTGGTCGGCATCAACCTCGGCGGTGGGTTCGGCATTCCCGTTCTTCGGTGCTGCCTTCTGTGCCGGCTTGCGGCGCGTCGCGGTCTGCTTCTTCGGCTTCTCGCGAACCAGGTCGTCGTAGTAGATGAACTCGTCGCAGTTCGCGATGAGCAGGTCCGACGTGGACTTCTTCACACCGACCCCGATCACGGTCTTGTTGTTCTCGCGCAGCTTGGACACCAGCGGAGAAAAGTCCGAGTCGCCGGTTATCAGCACGAACGTGTCCACGTGCGACTTGGTGTAACAGAGGTCCAGCGCGTCGACCACCATGCGGATGTCGGCGGAGTTCTTGCCCGACTGGCGCACGTGCGGAATCTCGATCAGCTCGAACGACGCTTCGTGCATCGGGGCCTTGAAACTCTTGTAGCGCTCCCAGTCGCAATAGGCCTTCTTGACCACGATGCTGCCCTTCAGCAGCAGGCGCTCGAGGATCTTCTTGATGTCGAACTTCTCGTACTTCGCGTCGCGCACGCCGAGCGCCACGTTCTCGAAGTCGCAGAAGAGAGCCATGCTGGTGGTGTCTGTGTTTGCCATGCTTTAAGCCGCCTGTTCGCGGCGTGCCGCGGTGTTTTGACCTACGCCGAAGGCCGTCAGCAGCGCAGCTGCCTGGAAGATGCCGATCAGCACGAAGACGCCGCCAGGATGGTGCGTGTCCATCAGCGCGCCGAACAGCAGCGGCGCGAGCGACAGGCCCACGTCGAGCCCCGAGTAAACGACGCCGTATACGCGACCGGTCGCGTTGCGCGGCGCGGCGGCGCGCACCAGCAGGTCACGCGACGGTCCGGCGATGCCGGCACCGAAACCCATGACCGCGATGGCCACGGCGATCGTCGGCAGCGGCAGCCAACCCGTGCCGATGAGCATCGCCATGGCCGCCATCAGCAGGAATGCTGCAGCGATGATGCGTTCATGGTGACGCGTGCGCGCTGCAAGAAAACCGCCGCCGATCATGCCGCCTGCGTAGGACAGCATGAACAGCGTGATGCTCATCGAAGCGAGCGACAGCGGAGCGTCGTAGAGATCATGCAGCGCCGCCGGCATGAAGCTCTGCACGCCGCCCAGTGCCATCGCGGTGATGAAGAAGAAGGCGAAGCACATCCACACGGCCGGGACGCGCAGGAACTCGAGGCTCGTCGCGGCATGCTTTGCGGGGGCATGTCCGGGTCGAGGTGCTTCTTCAGCATCGAGCACACCGCGATTCACCACCAGCAGGGCCAGAACACCGAACGCAAGCGCGGCGGCGCCGACCAGTGCACCGCGCCAGCCGATCGTCACGGCGAGTCCGCCGAGGAAGACGGGCGCTGCGGCCCAACCCAATGTGCCGGCGATACCGTGGACACTGAACGCATGCGCGAGCCGCGACGGACTCACGCGCCGGTTGAGCAGCGTGAAGTCCGCCGGATGGAACACGCTGTTGCCGAGGCCCGCGATGGCGGCGCCCAGCATCAGCATCGGGTAGTTCTGAGCGGCCGCGAGTCCGAGGGCCGAGAGGCCCAGGAGCGCGACGCCGGCGAGCAGCACCGGCAGGGCGCCGACCCGATCCACGACGAATCCCGCGGTGGCCTGTCCGACACCGGAGATCACGAAGAATACCGAGACCAGCAGACCCAGTTCAGCGTAGCTCAAACCGAACTGGATCTTGAGCCACGGAAACAGCGGCGCCACGATCAGGTGGAAGAAATGCGAGGTGCCGTGGGCGAGGCCGACGAGGCCGATCACGTGGGCATCGCGGCGGAAGGACTGATCGAGAGCAGCTGCGGTTGCGGACATCGAGGGTCGAATTTCAACGACAAGAGAGCGAGTATAGCCCGCGGCCTGCGATAATCCGCCCTGCGAAGCTGGCCGGGCAGTCGCTGCTCACCTCGAGTGGGTAGAGGAAAGTCCGGGCACCGCAGGGCAGGATGCCGGCTAACGGCCGGGCGCCGCGAGGCGACGGAAAGTGCAACAGAGAGCAGACCGCCGATGGCCCGCGAGGGCTCAGGCAAGGGTGAAACGGTGCGGTAAGAGCGCACTGCTCCGGCGGTAACGTCCGGAGTCGGTAAACCCCATCCGGTGCAAGACCAAATAGGGGAGCGTTGGCGTGGCCCGCGTCGCTCCCGGGTAGGTTGCTAGAGGCTCGCGGGTAACCGCAGTCCCAGAGGAATGACTGTCACGGCGCGCGAGCGCCGACAGAACCCGGCTTACAGGCCGGCTTCGCACCTCTTTCGCCCGGCGAGCGATCGGGGTGACTCATGCCTGGAGGGCATGAATGACCGGGTCGGCCACGGGATCGGCCTGTCGGTCGTCAGCGACAGGCTAAATCTCATGTGTTACATGAGATTGCAATCTCATTTATTTGAAATATATAGATTTATATCCTCACTTCGACTTGATTTGAGGACTTGACCATAAGTCATTGTCCTGCTTGAGAAAACCCTAAAGTTGTTGTTGACCCTGTCGAAACTTTGCAATAGAGTGGGAAAAAGTTGGATAAAGTGGGTTTTGCTGAAAAATCAGTGCAAAGGCGGATCTCCAGCACATGTTCCAGGGAGCAGCACAACTCAGTCTCGACGCGAAAGGCCGGTTGGTGGTCCCAACTCGGCATCGGGACCGCTTGCTCTCTGAATCTCAGAGTAAGTTAGTGCTAACAGCACATCCCCATCGATGCCTCCTGCTCTACCCGGCACCGGCCTGGGAACCGATCCGCGCGCGGATCATGGGTTTCTCCAGTTTCGATCCGCAGACCAGCCTGTGGAAGCGGTTGCTGGTGGGTTTCGCCGAGGAACTCGAGTTGGACGCGAGCGGGCGCGTGCTCGTTTCGCCCGAGCTGCGCAAGTTCGCGGGCATCGATCGGCAGGTGATGATGGTCGGTCAGGGATCGCACTTCGAGATTTGGGGCGCCGACTCCTGGGAAGCGCAGCTCGCTTCGCTCGGACAGATCGAAACGCTGCCACCGGGGATGGAGAATTTCGCTCTGTGATCCCAACAGCGTCCGCGGGCGACGCGGCCGTTCACGCGCCGGTGCTGGCGCACGAGGCGCTTGCTGCGCTCGCCGTGCGCCCGGATGGCATCTACGTGGACGGGACCTTCGGTCGCGGCGGCCACAGCCGGATGATCCTCGCTGCGTTGGGTCCGCACGGACGCCTGCAGGCGATCGATCGCGATCCGGAAGCGGTGGCGGCGGCACGCGCCATCGACGATCGGCGTTTCTCCTGTGCGCACGCCAATTTCGGCGCGATCGCGCGGGTGCTGGACGAGGCGGGCATCACGCAGGTGGATGGCGTGCTGCTCGATCTCGGCGTGTCGTCGCCGCAGCTCGACGATCCCAAGCGGGGTTTCAGCTTCCGCCGGGACGGGCCGCTCGACATGCGCATGGATCCGACGCGCGGCGAAAGCGCGGCGGCTTGGCTCGCGCGGGCGCAACAACAGGAGATCGGGGAGGTCATCCGGACCCATGGCGAAGAACGGTTTGCTGAGCAGATTGCAAGAGCGATTGTTGCGGCTCGGGCCCGACAGCCTCTCGGCACAACAAGGCAACTTGCCACGCTCGTGGCAGAAGCCGTCCGTACGCGTGAGCCAGGCCAGGACCCGGCGACGCGTACCTTTCAAGCTCTACGGATTCACGTCAATCAGGAGCTTGAGGAACTGGCGTTAGCGCTGCCGGCCTCGATGGACCGGCTGGCGGCGGGAGGGCGACTCGTCGTGATCAGTTTTCATTCGCTGGAAGACAGGATCGTGAAGCGCGCGATGCGCGAAGCCGCATCGCCCCCGGCGCTGCCGCCGCGCCTGCCGATCCGCGCCGCCGACATTCCCGCGCCGAAGTTCCGTCTCGTCGGCAAGGCGCAGCGCGCATCCGCGACCGAGATCGCCGCGAACCCGCGCGCGCGCAGCGCGGTGATGCGCACGTTGGAGCGCGTCGCGGCATGATCGCGCGCCTCAATCTGCTGCTGATCGGCATCGCCGTCCTCTGCGCGCTGGGCGTGGTCACGTCCCAGCACGAGGCGCGCAAGCTGTTCGTCGAACTGCAGAAGGAACAGGAAGTCGCGAAGCAGCTCGACGTGGAGTGGGGCCAGCTGCAGCTCGAGCAGAGCACCTGGGCCATGCACTCGCGCATCGAAAAGGTGGCCTCCGACTCGCTGCGGATGCGCGTGCCGCCGCAGTCGCGCATCCGCATCGTTTCGCCGGGTTCTCCCGCGACGACCCAATGAACCCGGCCGCTCATCCGCAGCTCTCGCTGCGTCTGCCCGCGTGGCGCACGCGGTTCGTCTTCGCGCTCTTCATCGGCGCATTCGCCGTGCTGCTGGTGCGCGCGCTCTATCTGCAGGGGCCGCAGCGCGATTTCCTGCAGCGCGAGGGCGCGTCGCGCTACGCGTCGCGGCCGCTGGTGCTGTCCGCCCATCGCGGCATGATCACCGATCGTCACGGCGAGCCGCTCGCCATCTCCACGCCGGTGGAATCGGTATGGGCGAGCCCCGGCGATGCGGACCTCACGCCTTATCAGCGGGAACAACTCGCGAAACTGCTCGAGATCGAGCCGGCCGAACTGAAGGCGCGGCTCGCCAATCGCGAGCGGGATTTCGTCTATCTCAAGCGCCAGCTGCCGCCGGAGCAGGCTGCGAAGGTGGTGAAGCTCGATCTGCCGGGCGTGTTCCTGCAGCGCGAATACCGCCGCTACTACCCGGCCGGCGAAACCCTGTCGCACGTGATCGGTTTCACCGATGTGGACGACAAGGGACAGGAGGGTCTCGAACTCGCCTATCAGGAGTGGCTCGCCGGGCGCCCCGGCAGCCGGCGTGTGATCCGCGATCGCCTCGGGCGCGTCGTGGAGGACGTCGCGAGCATCCGCGCACCGCAGGAAGGTCGCGACCTCGCGTTGTCCATCGATCTCAAGCTCCAGTATCTCGCGTATCGCGAGCTGAAGGCCGCGGTGAATCTGCATCAGGCCAAGGCCGGCGGCATCGTGGTGATGGATGTCAAGACCGGTGAAGTGCTGGCGCTCGCCAATGCCCCCACGTACAACCCGAACAACCGCGCGCGCTACAACGCCGTGCGCGCGCGCAATCGGGTGGTCACCGACCTGTTCGAGCCGGGATCGACGCTGAAACCGTTCACCGTGGCGGCGGCGCTGGAGGCCGGTGCGTACCGTCCCGATTCCGTGGTGCAGACCGCCGGCGGTTCACTCACCCTGGGCCCCGCGACGATCCGCGATGCCCACGCATCGAACGTCAATCTCACGGTGTCGCAGGTGATCCAGAAGTCGTCGAACGTGGGCACCGCGAAGATGGCGCTGGCGCTGCCGTCGCAGCGCCTGTGGGAGATGTTCTCCTCGGCGGGCTTCGGAGCGGTGCCGCACTCGGGATTTCCCGGTGAGGTGGGCGGACGCCTGCGCGACTATCGCACGTGGCGTCCCATCGAGCAGGCGACCATGAGCTACGGCCACGGCATCTCCGTGAGCCTGATGCAACTCGCCCGTGCCTACACCATCTTCTGCAACGACGGCGAACTGCTGCCGATCACGCTCGTGCGTCGCGACGAGCCGGTCGCCGGCATGCGCGTGATCTCCGCGGAGACCGCGGCGGCCTTGCGTCGCATGATGCAGCTGGTGACCGAACCCGGCGGTACCGCACCGCGCGCGCAGGTGATGGGCTATCACGTGGCCGGCAAGACCGGCACCGCCCACAAGCTCGTGAACGGCCAGTACGCGCCCGATCGTTACGCGTCCTCGTTCATCGGGTTCGCTCCGGCCTCGGATCCGCGCCTGTTGATCGCCGTGCTGATCGACGAGCCGAGCGCCGGGCAGTACTACGGCGGCGTGGTGGCGGCACCGGTGTTTTCGGCGGTGATGTCCGGTGCGCTGCGCATGCTGGCGGTGCCGCCCGACGCACCGGTGATCCTCAAGGGGCCCATCGACGAAGTGCCCGAGGTGGCTGAGGAAGTATGACCGTGCGCGAATTCGATCACACTTTGCTCGCGAACCTCGGTGTTCCGGTGCGCCACCTGGTCACCGACAGCCGCACGGTGCAGCCCGGCGATGTCTTTCTTGCCTACCCGGGCGGTCGCTTCGACGGACGCCAGTTCATTGCGCAGTCCATCGAGCGCGGCGCGGCTGCGGTGCTGTGGGAGGCCGATGACTTCGCCTGGCGCACCGAGTGGCGCGTGCCGAATCTGGCCGTCGCCGGTTTGCGCGAGCAGGCCGGAGCGATCGCGGCACACATCTATGGTCAGCCGTCGCGAGAACTCTGGATGGCCGGCGTCACCGGCACCAACGGGAAGACGTCGTGCAGCCATTGGATCGCCCAGTCGTTGCAGCGCTGCGGCCGGCCCACGGCCGTGATCGGCACGCTCGGCAACGGTTTCCCGGACGCGCTCGATGCGGCGACCCATACGACACCCGACGCCGTGAGTCTGCAACAGCAGTTGCGCCGCTACCGCGACGCCGGCGCGCAGGCCGTCGCGATGGAGGTATCGTCGCACGCGCTCGATCAAGGCCGGGTGAACGGTACGAAGTTCGACACCGCGCTCTTCACCAACCTGACGCGCGATCATCTCGACTATCACGGCGACATGGAAAGCTACGGTGCCGCGAAGGCGAAGCTGTTCCGCTGGCCCGGTCTCGCCAACGCCGTGATCAATCTCGACGACAGCTTCGGCCGCAAGCTGGCGCTCGGCCTGCGCGGCGCGTCGACTCGGGTGCTCGGTTACGGCATCGGCCAGGGCGAAATCGCCGGCCATCGCATCGATCTGTCGACGCGCGGCCTGCGGCTCGAGATCCGCACCCCGTGGGGCGAGGCGGAGCTCTCGAGTCGGTTGATCGGCGGCTTCAACGTGAGCAACCTGCTCGGCACGCTCGGTGTCCTGCTTACCGCGGACCTCAAGCTGGACGACGCCGTCGCCGCACTGGCCCTGGTGGCGCCGGTGGCCGGTCGTCTGGAGATGATCCGCGAGCCGGGACATCCTCTGGTCGTCGTGGATTACGCCCATACGCCCGACGCCCTGGAGAAGGTGCTCGAGACGCTGCGCGAGATCGTCGGTCGCGACCGCGGCGCACGGTTGATCTGCGTGTTCGGTTGCGGCGGCGACCGCGATCCGGGCAAGCGTCCCATCATGGGCGAGGTGGCCACGCGTCTGGCCGATCTCGCCATCGTCACGAGCGACAATCCGCGCTCCGAGGATCCGCGTGCCATCATCGATCAGGTGGTCGCAGGCGCTCACGCCAATCACGAGATCGAAGTGGATCGTGCCGGTGCGATCGCGCGGGCCATCGCCGAGGCGCGCGAAGGCGACGTGGTGCTCGTGGCCGGTAAGGGCCATGAGACCTACCAGGAAGTGGACGGTGCGCGGCTGCCGTTCAGCGACACGGAAGTCGCGCGCAAGGCTTTGAGGCAGGACGCCGGTGGAAAGGATCCGCATGTTCAGGCTCGCTGAAGCCGCGACCGTGCCGGGCATCGTCCATCGCGGACCGGACCTCACCGTCACCGGTGTGACCACCGACAGCCGCGCCATCGGCCGCGGAGATCTCTTCGTCGCGCTGACCGGTGAGCGCTTCGATGGGCACGACTTCGTCGATCAGGCGTTTGCGGCGGGCGCCGCGGCAGCCCTGGTGAGCGATACCGCGAAGGTGAAGACCACCGCTGCAGCACTGTTGGTCGCGCAGGACACGCGGCTCGCGCTTGGCACGCTGGCCGAATGGTGGCGCGGCCGTTTCACCATCCCGATCGCCGGCGTGACCGGCAGCAACGGCAAGACCACCGTCAAGGAGATGCTGGCCGCGATCCTGCGCGCCGAAGTGGGCGACACGGCGGTGCTCGCCACCGCCGGCAACCTCAACAACGACATCGGCGTACCGCTCATGCTGTTCCGGTTGCGCGAGGAGCATCGCTACGCGGTGATCGAGATGGGGATGAACCATCTGGGCGAGATCTCCTATCTCACGCGACTCACCCATCCTTCGGTTGCGGCCATCAACAACGCCGGCTCGGCGCACATCGGTGAGCTCGGATCGCACGACAACATCGCGCGCGCCAAGGGCGAGATCTTCGAAGGCCTGCCGGTCGAAGGCGTCAAGGTGATCAACGCCGACGATCACTACGCACCGTTCTGGCGCGGACTTGCCCCCGGGCACCGGACCATCGACTTCGCGCTGGATCACAATGCGGCGGTCACCGGCACGTATGAACTGACGGCCGAAGGCAGCCTGGTCACCATCGAGACGCCGGTCGGTTCAGCCGTCGCACGCATCCAGGTGCCGGGTGTGCACAACGTGCGCAACGCGTTGTGCGCGGCCGCCGCGGCTCACGCGCTCGGCGTCTCCCCCGTGACCATCGCGGCCGGACTTTCCGCCTACCGCGGCACCACCGGCCGGCTGCAGCGCAATGTCGGTGTGAACGGGGCGACGATCATCGACGACACCTACAACGCCAATCCGGACTCGATGCAGGCTGCCATCGCATGGCTCGCGGGACTGCCGGGCAAACGCATCTTCGTGATGGGGGACATGGGTGAACTGGGCGACGAAGCCGCGGCGCGCCATGCCGAGATCGGCGAGAGCGCCCGCAAGCATGGCATCGATGCGCTGTTCGCACTGGGCGACGCGAGCGCCGGCGCCGCGAAAGCGTTCGGCAAGGGCGCGCGTCACTTCGGCGATCTCGATCAGCTGGTGGCGGCCGTGAGCGAAGCGAGCAACGCCTCCACGACCGTGCTCGTGAAGGGTTCGCGGTTCATGCGGATGGAGCGGGTGGTCGCGCGCCTCGCCCCGAATGCCGCGACGGTGGGAGATCACTGATGCTGCACGCACTCGCGCAGTGGCTGGCCCAGGATATCCGCGCGTTCAACGTGTTCGGCTACATCACGCTGCGGGCGGTGCTCGCGACGCTGACCTCGCTCGTGATCTCGTTCGTCGTCGGCCCGGCGATGATCCGCAAGCTGACCGCCTACAAGATCGGCCAGGCGGTGCGCGACGACGGACCGCAGACGCATCTCACCAAGGCCGGTACGCCCACCATGGGCGGCGCGCTGATCCTGGTGTCGATGGGCGTGGCGACGTTGCTCTGGGCCGATCTCACCAACCGCTTCGTTTGGGTGGTGCTGATCGTCACCTTCGGCTTCGGCGCCATCGGGTGGGTCGACGACTATCGCAAGGTAGTCCATCGCAACGCGAAGGGGTTGCCCGCACGCTACAAGTACTTCTGGCAGTCGGTGATCGGCATGGCGGCCGCGCTGTTCCTTGCATTCTCAGCAACGCTGCCCACCGAAACCCAGCTGATCGTGCCGTTCTTCAAGCACGTCGCCTACCCGCTGGGCGTGATCGGCTTCATCATCCTCACCTACTTCGTGATCGTCGGCACGTCCAATGCGGTCAACCTGACCGACGGGCTCGACGGGCTCGCGATCATGCCGACCGTGATGGTGGGCAGCGCGCTCGGCATCTTCGCCTACGTCGCCGGTAACACGGTGTTCGCGAAGTATCTCGGCTTCCCCTATATCCCCGGCGCCGGCGAACTGACGGTGCTGTGTGCCGCGCTGGCCGGCGCGGGCCTCGCGTTCCTCTGGTTCAACGCGTATCCGGCCGAGGTGTTCATGGGCGATGTCGGTGCGCTCGCACTCGGTGCGGCGCTCGGTACCATCGCCGTGATCGTCCGCCAGGAGATCGTGCTGTTCATCATGGGCGGCGTGTTCGTCGTGGAGACCCTGTCGGTGATGTTGCAGGTGGGCTCGTTCAAGCTCACGGGCAAACGCATCTTCCGGATGGCGCCGCTGCATCACCACTACGAGTTGAAGGGGTGGAAAGAAAACCAAGTGGTGGTCAGATTCTGGATCATCACGATGATGCTGGTCCTGTTCGGGCTCTCGACGCTGAAGCTGCGATGAACGTCTCCGGCAAGCGCGTTCTCGTCCTCGGCGTCGGGGCCACCGGCGTGTCCATGATCCGCTGGCTGTCCGCGCATGGTGCCATCGTGCACGCAGCCGATTCCCGCACCGAGCCGCCCGGCGTCGATGCGGTGCGGCGCGAGTTTCCGCAACTGCCCATCGATCTCGGGCCGTTTCGTGCAGCGAGCTTCCGTGATACGGATATCGTCGCCGCGAGTCCCGGCGTGCCGCTCGCCGAACCGCAGATCCAGGCCGCCATCGCGCGTCGCGTCGACGTGGTCGGCGACATCGAGCTGTTCGCACAGGCCATCGCTGCCCGCGCCCGCCACCTGTCGCTGCCGCGACCGAAGCTTCTCGCGATCACCGGCTCCAACGGCAAGAGCACCGTGACGGAGATGACCGGTGCGCTGTGCCGCGGCGCCGGCCTCGAGACCCTGGTCGCGGGCAACATCGGCCTGCCCGTGCTCGATGCGCTGGCCGAGATCGAATCCGGCAGGCGACCATGGCCGCAGGCGGTCGTGCTGGAGCTTTCGAGCTTCCAGCTCGAGACCACGGCGAGCCTCCGGCCCGATGCCGCGGTCGTGCTCAATCTCTCCGAGGACCATCTCGATCGCTATCGCGGCATGGACGACTACGCCGCCGCGAAGGCGCGCATCTTCATCGGGACCGAGGTACAGGTCGTCAATCGCGATGATCCGCGTACCCTCAGCCTCGCGCGCAAGGACGTGCCGGTCTGGTCGTTCGGGCTCGGAGCACCGAACGGTGACGACGAATGGGGATTGCTGCGCAACGGAGCGGATCACCTCGCCCAAGGCGCGCGGCGCATCCTGCCGGTCGCGAAGCTGCGTATCGCGGGGCTGCACAACGCCGCCAACGCTCTCGCCGCCCTGGCGCTGGTGCGCGCCATCGGGCTCGAATATTCGACCGTTGCCGCTGCGCTCGAACGCTTCGAGGGTCTGCCCCATCGCGTGCAGCTGGTGGCCGAGATTGCCGGGCGGCGCTTCTACGACGATTCGAAGGGCACCAACGTCGGTGCGACGGTCGCGGCGCTCAACGGCATGGCCGAACTGGTCGTGCTGATCGCCGGCGGCGATGGCAAGGGCCAGGACTTCGCGCCGCTTGCACCCGCGGTGGCCGGCCATGCCCGCGCGGTGGTGCTGATCGGTCGCGACCGAGAGGCCATCGCCACGGCGCTGGCCGCCACCGGCATTCCGTTGCATCGCGCGGCCGACATGGACGAGGCCGTGGACAGCGCCTTCCGTGTGTCGAAGAGCGGCGATGCCGTGATGTTGTCGCCGGCGTGCGCAAGCTTCGACATGTTCCGCAACTACGAGCATCGCGCCGAAGTGTTCCGTGCTGCCGTGCAACGACTCGGGGAGGCCGCGTGCTCTACGCCGCGCTGAAACGCCCCTCGCGCCTGCCGCTGTACGACGAGTCTCTCGTCTGGTCCACGGTGCTGTTGCTCGCCATCGGTCTGGTGATGGTGTACTCGGCTTCCATCGCCATGGCCGAAGGCAGCCGCCTGAGCGGTTTCCAGCCGCAGTACTTCCTGGTGAGGCATGCCGGGTTCCTGGTGGTTAGCCTGCTCGCGGCGCTGGTCGCGTTCCAGTTTCCCATGCGTCTGTGGCAGCAAGCCGCACCGTATCTCTTCCTGTTCGGCGCCTTCCTGCTGATCGTGGTGCTGATCCCGGGGATCGGGCGCGAGGTGAACGGCAGCCAGCGCTGGCTGCGTTTCTTCGGCATCGGGTTCCAGCCCTCCGAACTGGTGAAGTTGTTCGTCGTGCTGTACGCCGCGGACTACACCGTGCGCAAGGCCGCGCACATGGGCAGTTTCCGCAAGGGCTTCATGCCGCTGTTCGGCGTGATGCTGTTCGTCGGTGCGCTGCTGCTGATGGAACCCGACTTCGGCGCGTTCGCGGTGATCACCGTGATCGCCATGGGCATCCTGTTCCTGGGCGGCATGAACTGGCGCCTGTTCGTCGCGCTCATCATGCTGCTGGTGGTGGGCTTCGTGGCCCTCATCTGGACGTCGCCCTACCGGTTGCAGCGCATCGCCGGCTTTCTCGACCCGTGGTCCGATCCCTACGGGAAGGGCTATCAGCTCTCGCACGCGTTGATCGCGTTCGGCCGCGGGGAATGGTTCGGCGTGGGTCTCGGGGCCAGCGTCGAGAAGCTCTTCTACCTGCCCGAAGCGCACACCGACTTTCTGCTCGCGGTGATCGCCGAGGAACTCGGCTTCGTCGGGGTCATCGTCGTGCTCGGTCTGTTCGCGTGGCTGGTGTTGCGGGCGTTCTCGATCGGCAGTCAGGCCGCCAAGCTCGAGCGTTACTACTCCGCGCTGGTGGCCCAGGGCATCGGTTTGTGGATCGGCACCCAGGCGCTGATCAACATGGGCGTGAACATGGGCGTGCTGCCCACCAAGGGACTCACGCTGCCGCTGCTCTCCTTCGGCGGCAGCGGCATCGTCGCCAATCTGGCCGGGCTCGCGATCCTGCTGCGGGTGGATTGGGAGAACCGAGAGTTGATGCGAGGCAGAAGTGTCTGACCATCGCGAAGCCTCACGGACGCCGAACGGCGCGAGTGCCGACGCCTCGCGCCTCGCGCCTCAAGCTTCTCGGACGATTCTCATCATGGCCGGCGGCACCGGCGGCCACGTCTTTCCCGCCCTTGCCGTGGCGGATCATCTGCGCGACCGCGGCTGGAACATCGTGTGGCTCGGTTCGCGTGCGGGCATGGAAGCGGACCTGGTGCCGAAGCGCGGCTATCCGGTCGAGTTCATCCGCTTCGCCGGCCTGCGCGGCAAGGGCGTCGTGCGCGCGGTGCTGTTGCCGCTCAACCTGCTGATCGCATTCTGGCAATGCGCGCGCGTGATCTTCCGCGTGCGGCCCGACGTCGTGCTCGGCATGGGCGGTTACATCTCGTTCCCCGGCGGCATGATGGCGGCGCTGTTCGGCCGGCCGCTGCTGTTGCACGAACAGAACGCGATCGCGGGTCTCGCCAACAAGGTTCTCGCAGGCGTGGCGGACCGGCGCATGACCGGCTTTCCGGACACGCTGAAGCGCGCCGAGTGGACCGGCAATCCGATCCGTTCCGACATCGCGGCGCTGCCGGATCCGGCGCAGCGGTTCCGGTCGCGCGAAGGTCGTTTGCGCCTGCTCGTGGTGGGCGGCAGCCTCGGCGCGATGGTGCTGAACGACGTGGTGCCGAAGGCGCTCGCGAAGCTCGATGGCGATCGTCGCCCCAAGGTGCTGCACCAGTCGGGCACCAGGCAGATCGATGCGTTGAAGGCCAACTATGCGGCGGCCGGTGTCGACGGCGAGTGTGTCGCCTTCATCGACGACATGGCCCGCGCTCTGGGCGAGGCGGACTTCGTGATCTGCCGCGCCGGAGCGCTCACCGTGTCGGAGGTCTCGTCCGTCGGTGTCGCGGCGGTGTTCGTGCCGCTGCCCATCGCCGTGGACGACCACCAGACGGCGAACGCGCGTTTCCTCGCGAATTCCGGTGCCGCGGTTCTGATGCCGCAACCGGAGTTCACGCCGCAGCGGCTCGCGGATCTCATTCGCGGGTTCACGCGCGACACCCTGCTCGACATGGGGCAGAAGGCTCGTGCACTCGCCAAGCCGGACGCGGCTCGTCGCGTCGCGGACGCCTGCGTGGAGATGGCCCGATGAGGCATAAGGTGAAGCACGTGCACTTCGTCGGCATCGGCGGCTCCGGCATGAGCGGCATCGCCGAGGTGCTGCTCAACCTCGGCTATCAGGTGAGCGGCTCCGATCTTTCGGAGAATCCGGTCACGCAACGGCTCGTGCGTCTCGGTGCCAACGTGAAGGTCGGCCACGACGCAGCCAATGTGAACGGTGCGGATGCGGTCGTCACCTCGACCGCGGTGAAGCCGGACAACGTGGAAGTGGCTACCGCGCGCGCGAAGCGCATTCCAGTGGTGCCGCGCGCGCTGATGCTGGCGGAGTTGATGCGGTTGCGGCAGGGCATCGCCGTGGCCGGCACGCACGGCAAGACCACCACCACCAGTCTCGTCGCGAGCGTGCTTGCCGAGGCCGGCATGGATCCGACGTTCGTGATCGGCGGGCGCCTGGAGGCGGCCGGCTCCCATGCGCAGCTCGGCAGCGGCGAGTTCATCGTGGCCGAAGCGGACGAGTCGGACGCGTCGTTCCTGTACCTGCAGCCGGTGCTGTCGGTCATCACGAACATCGATGCCGACCACATGGAGACCTACGGTCACGACTTCGCACGGCTGCGTCAGGCATTCGTGGACTTCGTGCAACGCCTCCCGTTCTACGGCATGGCCGTGCTGTGCGTGGACGATGCGAACGTGCGCAGCATCATCCCGTTCCTCACCAAGCCGGTCACCACCTACGGGTTGTCGGAGGACGCGCAGGTGCGTGCGACCGACATCAACCACGAAAGCGGTCGCATGAAGTTCCGCGTGCGCTGTGCGGCGAACGGCGGACCGGCGCGCAGCTTCGACGTGACGCTCAACCTGCCCGGTGTGCACAACGTGCAGAACGCGCTCGCCGCCATCTGCGTCGGCCTGGAGGTCGGCGCCTCGGACGCGTCGATCCTGAAGGCGCTCGCGGAGTTTCGCGGCGTGGGCCGGCGCTTCCAGCGCTACGGCGAGATCAAGGTGCCCGGCGGCAGCTTCACGCTCATCGACGACTACGGTCACCACCCGGCCGAGATGGCGGCCACGCTGGCCGCGGCCCGCGGCGCCTTTCCCGGTCGCCGGCTGGTGCTCGCGTTCCAGCCGCATCGCTACACGCGCACGCGCGACGTGTTCGAGGACTTCGTGAAGGTGCTCTCGTCGGTGGACGCATTGCTGCTCACAGAGGTGTACGCGGCCGGCGAGGCGCCGATCGTTGCGGCCGACGGGCGCTCGCTGGCCCGCGCGATCCGCGTGCTCGGGAAGGTGGAACCCATTTTCGTGGAGGACTGGAAGGAACTGCCCGCGGCGATCCTTGCCGCGGCACAGCCGGGTGACGTGGTGGTGACGATGGGCGCCGGATCGATCGGGCAGGTACCCGCGATGACGGTGCACGAGGCGTCCGCGAGGTGATCGATGGACATGACCGAGGTTCTCAGGATTGCGGGGCACGGATTGCGCGGCGAGTTCCGGCATGACGAACCGATGAGCCGGCACACGAGCTGGCGCGCAGGTGGTACGGCCGACCGGGCCTACATCCCGGCCGACCTGGAGGACCTGCGCGTGTTCCTGTCGACGATCCCGAAGGACGAGCCGGTGCACCTCGTGGGGCTCGGCAGTAATCTGCTGGTGCGCGACGGTGGGGTGCGCGGGACCGTGGTGTTCACGCACGGTGCGCTGAAGCGGCTCGAGATCACCGCCGATGGGCTGATCTACGCGGAGGCGGGCGTCGCGAGCCCCAAGGTTTCGCGGTTCGCGGCGACGCACGACTACGCGGGCGCCGAGTTCCTTTCGGGCATTCCCGGCACCGTGGGCGGTGCCCTCGCCATGAACGCGGGCTGCTACGGCGCCGAAACCTGGGACCGCGTGGTCAAGGTGCTGACCATCGATCGCACCGGCACGCTGATCGAGCGCGATCCGGGCGACTATCTGCTCGGCTATCGGCACTGCGAACTCACGCCTCACGCCTCGCTCCTCACGCCCTACCGCGAAGCCTGGTTCGCTGCGGCGTGGTTCCGCTTCCCGAAGGGGAACGGCGATGTGGCGCGCAACAAGATCAAGGAACTGTTGTCGCGCCGCATCGCCTCGCAGCCGCTCAACCTGCCGAATGCGGGCTCGGTGTTCCGCAATCCGCTCGGCGATCACGCGGCGCGGTTGATCGAGTCCTGTGAACTCAAGGGCTACCGCATCGGCGATGCCATGGTCTCGCCGAAGCACGCGAATTTCATCGTCAACGTGGGCAAGGCGCGCGGGTCGGACATCGAGCAGTTGATCCAGGAGGTACGGGAGACCGTGTTGCGCGAACGGGGAGTGGTGCTGGAGCCCGAAGTGAGAGTGATCGGAGAGCCGGCTTGAAACAGTTCGGAAAGGTTGCCGTTCTGTTCGGTGGTCGTTCAGCCGAGCGTGAGATCTCGTTGATGTCCGGCACTGCGGTGCTGGCTGCGCTGCGCCGTGCCGGCGCCGACGCGCATGCCTTCGATCCCGCGGAACGCGACATCTTCGAAGTGAAGCGCGACGGTTTCGATCGCGTCTTCATCGCCCTGCACGGTCGCTACGGCGAAGACGGCACGGTGCAGGGAGCGCTCGAGCTGATGGGCATTCCGTATACCGGCAGCGGTGTGATGGCCTCGGCGCTCGCGATGGACAAGGTCCGTACCAAGCTCGTCTGGATCGCGTGCGGAATACCCACGCCGCGCTTCGAAGTGCTGAACGCGAACAGCAACTGGAAGAAGGTGGTGGCCGCCCTCGGCCTGCCGCTGATCGTGAAGCCGGCGCGGGAGGGTTCCACCATCGGTCTTACCAAGGTGACAAAGGCGACCCAGATGGCCGAGGCGTACGCACTCGCGGCGAGGCACGATCCGATGGTGCTGGCGGAGGAGTTCGTCACCGGCGAGGAGCTCACGGCGGCCTTTGTCGGTGACGAGGCGCTGCCGCTCATCCGCATCGAGGCGCCTCAGGGCAATTACGACTACCAGAACAAGTACTTCAGCGACGAGACCAAGTACATCTGCCCGTGCGGGTTGCCCAAGGCCGAAGAGCAGAAAATCCGCGCGCTCGTCATGCGCTCGGTGGAGGCACTCGGCTGCGAAGGCTGGGGTCGGGCCGATCTCATCCGCCGCCCGGATGGTTCGGTCTCGCTGCTCGAGATGAACACGTCCCCGGGCATGACCGGTCACAGTCTGGTGCCGATGGCGGCGAAGGTCGCCGGCATGGACTTCGAAGCGCTGGTGGTGCGCATCCTGGAGCTCGCCCATGTGGGATAGGCCCGAGCTCCTGACTGCGGCGGCGAACCTGCTCTACGGGCTCGCCATCGTGGCGCTCACCTACATGGTGCTGATCGTCGCGATCCATCTGCCGATCTTCCCGGTGCGTGAGGTGAAAGTGCTGGGCGATCTGTCGCACGTCACGCGCTCGCAGATCGAGACCGTGGTGCGCAGCGAATTGAAGGGCAACTTCTTCACCATCAACCTCGACGGTTCGCGCGGTGCGTTCGAGAAGCTGCCCTGGGTGCGCCGGGTGAACGTACGCCGGCACTGGCCCGACCGCCTGGAAGTGGCGCTCGAGGAGCATGTCGCGTTGGCACGCTGGGGCGACGAGGGGCTCGTCAACACATTCGGTGAAGTGTTCGAAGCGGCGAGCGATGCGCGCCTGCCGGTCTTCACCGGACCGAAGGAAGCTTCGCACGATCTCGCGGACAACTACACGCGGTTCCAGAAGCTGTTGGCACCCGTGGGCAAGAAGGTGGCGGAAGTGAATCTGTCGGCGCGGCGCGCGTGGCGCGTGCGCCTCGCCGACGGCATGACTCTCGAGCTGGGCCGGGAACAGGTCGTGGCCCGGCTCGAGAAGTTCGCCGGCGCGTATGCATCGAGCGTGGCGTTGATGCGGGAGCCGCCGGCAGTAGTGGATCTGCGTTATCCGAACGGTTTCGCGGTGCGGGTGCGAGACCTCAAATGGACCGGCAACACGAAAGCGTGACTTGGGAGAAAGAGGGGATGGACCTCGCAGAACACAAACGCATGACGATGATGAGCAAGAGCAAGGACGCGAAGAACCTGATCGTCGGGCTCGACATCGGCACTTCGAAGATCGTGGCCATCGTCGCCGAAGCGACCCCGGACGGCATGTTCCAGGTGATCGGCACCGGGAACGCACCCTCGCGCGGGCTGAAGAAGGGTGTTGTGGTGAACATCGAGTCCACGGTCAACGCCATCCAGCGCGCACTGGAGGAGGCGGAGCTGATGGCCGATTGCAAGATCCGTGACGTCTACACCGGCATCGCCGGGAGCCACATCAAGAGCTTCAACTCCCACGGCATGGTCGCGATCAAGGATCGCGAGGTGTCTCAACTCGACGTGGACCGCGTGATCGAGACTGCGAAGGCGGTGAACATCCCCACCGATCAGCAGATCCTGCACGTGCTCAATCAGGAGTTCGTGATCGACGGTCAGGAGGACGTGCGCGAGCCCATGGGCATGAGCGGCGTGCGCCTCGAGGTCAAGGTGCACATCGTGACCGGCGCGGTGTCGGCGGCGCAGAACATCCTGAAGTGTGTGCGGCGCTGCGGCCTCGAGGTGCGCGATCTGATCCTGCAACCGCTCGCGTCCGCGATGGCGACGTTGTCCGAGGACGAGAAGGATCTCGGCGTCGCGCTGGTGGACATCGGCGGCGGTACCGCGGACATCGCGGTGTTCACGCAGGGAGCGATCCGCCACACCGCGGTCATTCCCATCGCCGGCGATCAGATCACCAACGACATCGCGATGGCGCTGCGCACGCCCACCAAGGACGCCGAAGAGATCAAGCGCAAGTACGGCTGCGCGCTGCGCCAGCTCGCCAATCCGTCCGAGATGGTCGAGGTGCCGGGCGTGGGCGATCGCAACACGCGACAGCTCTCGCGCCAGACGCTGGCCGAGGTGATCGAGCCGCGGGTGGAGGAACTCTATTCACTGGTGCAGGCGGAACTGCGCCGCAGCGGCTACGAGGATCTGCTGTCCTCGGGGATCGTGATTACGGGCGGCAGCGCGGCGATGCAGGGCATGGTGGAACTCGGCGAGGAAGTGTTCCACATGCCGGTGCGCCTGGGCCTTCCCACCTACGCGGGACCGCTGTCGGAAGTGATCCGCAGTCCGCGGTTCTCCACCGGCGTGGGACTGCTGATGGCCGCGCACGATCAGCACCGCCGGCGCGAGCTCACCAAGCTGAACTCGGGCAGTTTCCAGCAGGTGTTCCAGCGGATGAAGGAATGGTTCCAGATGAATTTCTAAAAGGTCGGGGACTTCGAGGGTACGAGGCAGTTCGGATTTTCTTTTTGAGGCTAGAGGAGACAACACAATGTTCGAAATCATGGATGCGCAACCCCAGGAAGCGGTGATCAAGGTGGTGGGTGTGGGCGGCTGCGGCGGCAACGCCGTTGATCACATGCTCGAGCGCGGCGTCGAGGGTGTCGAGTTCATCTGCATGAACACGGATGCCCAGGCGCTCAAGCGCAACCGCTCGCAGCACGTGCTGCAGCTCGGCACCAGTGTGACCAAGGGCCTGGGCGCGGGAGCCAATCCCGACGTGGGCCGGCAGTCCGCGATGGAGGATCGCGAGCGCATCATCGAGCTGATCGACGGTGCAGACATGCTGTTCCTGACCGCCGGCATGGGTGGCGGCACCGGCACCGGTGCCGCGCCGATCGTCGCCGAAGTGGCGCGCGAGCTGGGCATCCTCACCGTCGCGGTGGTCACGAAGCCGTTCGCGTTCGAGGGCAAGCGCCTCAAGATCGCGCAGGCCGGTCTCGAGGAATTGTCGCGGCACGTGGACTCGCTGATCGTGATCCCGAACGACAAGCTGATGGCCGTGCTCGGCGAAGACATCTCGATGCTCGACGCGTTCAAGGCCGCCAACGGCGTGCTGCATGGTGCCGTTGCCGGTATTGCCGAAGTGATCAAGTGCCCGGGCCTGGTGAACGTCGATTTCGCCGACGTGCGCACGGTCATGTCGGAGATGGGCATGGCGATGATGGGCTCCTCGCTCGCCTCCGGTCCGCATCGCGCGACCGAGGCGGCCGAGCAGGCGGTGGCGAGCCCGTTGCTGGAAGACGTCAACCTCGCGGGCGCGCGCGGCGTGCTGGTGAACATCACGGCATCCATGAGCCTCAAGATGAAGGAAGTGCACGAGGTCATGAACACCATCAAGGGGTTCACGGCCGAGGACGCGACCGTCATCGTCGGGACCGTCATCGACGAGGCGCTGGGCGACAGCCTGCGCGTCACCATGGTGGCCACCGGTCTGGGCAGCCCGGTCAACCGGCAGCAGACGAAGCCGTTGCAGGTGGTCAAGACGGGAACCGACCCGGCACCGCTCGTGATGCCGACGCTGGAGCCCGACTACTCTGCACTCGACGCACCGGCGGTCATCCGCCGCCGCAACCGCGACGCGACCATAGAGGCGATGAAGCAGTCGGGCGTGGAAATGCTCGATATCCCGGCCTTCCTGCGCAAGCAGGCGGATTGAAATGACGACCCCCACGCCCACCATGAGTTCGCTGCCCCCCGTGGGGGCGCGCCCGTACCTTGGGGCAGCCCGGCGGCGCGGATAACCTGACGAGAAAAGAGACGAGGAAGGCGCAACCGTCGCTATGCTGCGACACGTAAATGTTGCGCCCCCATGGCCGTTGCTGGCCCTGGCGTGGTAAGCTTTTCAAAGACTTGCTGCGCTGCATGCTAAACGACCCCGCAGCCCGAGACCCGATGATCAAACAACGCACCCTGAAGAACGTCGTGCGCGCCACCGGTGTCGGTCTCCATACCGGCGAGAAGGTGGCGCTCACCTTGCGACCGGCGCCGGCCGATACCGGCGTCATCTTCCGTCGCGTCGACCTGCAGGGTGCGGCCGATATTCCGGCCTCGCCCTACGCGGTCGGCGATACGCGCCTGTCATCGTGCCTCGAGAAGGAAGGCGTGCGCGTATCGACGGTGGAACATCTGATGTCCGCACTCGCCGGCCTGGGCATCGACAACGTGTTCGTCGATCTCACGGCCGCCGAGGTGCCGATCATGGACGGCAGCGCGGGGCCGTTCGTGTTCCTGCTGCAGTCGGCGGGGATCGAAGAGCAGAACGTCGCGAAGAAGTTCATCCGCGTGCTGAAGACGGTCGAGGCGCGTCACAGCGACAAGTGGGCGAAACTCGAGCCATACAACGGATTCCGCCTCGACTTTTCCATCGACTTCAAGCATCCGGCGTTCGACGATTCGGGCAACCATGTCGTCGCGGATTTCGCCGAGACCTCCTACGTGCGCGAAATCAGCCGGGCGCGTACCTTCGGCTTCATGCACGAGGTGGAGAGCATGCGGGCCCAGGGCCTCGCCCTCGGCGGCAGCCTCGAGAACGCGATCGTCATGGACGAGTACCGCGTGCTGAACGCCGACGGTCTGCGCTACGAGGACGAGTTCGTGAAGCACAAGGTCCTCGATGCCGTGGGTGACCTGTATCTGCTCGGACATCCGCTGATCGGCAGTTTCCGGGCCTTCAAGTCGGGCCACGCGCTCAATAACGCGGTGTTGCGGAGCCTGCTCGAAGATGCCACTGCCTGGGAGTACGCCACGTTCGCCGAGGACGACGCGGCGGCGCCGGCGTTCCTGAAGCTGCAGCTCCAGGCGGCGTAAGCCCAGGCGCCGGTCGCGCCTCCCTCCTCCGCGCTTAGCGAGCGCCCCCGAGCATGATCGTCCTGCGGATCGTCGGCTTCTTGGTGCTGCTGACGATCGGGGCATCGATCGTGACGGCCTTCATCACCGGCGACAGCCGCTGGCTGCGGTTCGCCTGGCAGGTGACGAAATTCGCCGCCGTCCTGGCCGGGGTGACCATGGCGTTCTTCGTCCTGGAGCGGCTGCTCGTGGTCATTTGAGGTAGGTCTTCTGGCGCGCCGCCAAGCGTTCCAGGGCCGAGCGCAGCGGCGAGTCTTGCAGCTCGCTGCTCAATGCCTCAAAGTGGTGCACGCTACCGGCTGGCAGGCGGGCTTTCTTTTCGTGGGCGTCAGCCGCGGGCAAGCGCCGGTCGGCCGGTCGGACGGTCACCAGTAACTTTGTAACATCCTGATTTTTAGTCTTCAATTTGTCCAGGATGGTCGGCGCCATCTGTTTCAACTTGGCGGCCGCCGCGCCGTTATCAGCTCGGACAAGCAATTCCCCCTCCCTCAGACTGACCGGCTCGCTGGTCCTTGCCAGGGGTTCGGGAACACAATTCGCATATAGTCGCTGCAAGGCAAGCAGTCGGTGGGCTTGGCGGAGCACGTCTTCGGACGTTCCCCGCCCAGACAGCAAGTCGCCGATCGATTTCGTTGCCATGATTTGAGATCGAGTTTTCGGGAGGTGTTGCGTGGACATTATTCTGGTTTCCGGACGGCTGAAGAAGGCTCGCAGCTATACGGTCACGCGCCCGCAACTCGCTTTCATGGGCATGCTGGGCCTGCTCGCGGTGGTTTCGCTCGCCGTGCTGCTCAACTACATGTCGCTGCGGTATGCCGTGGCGACCAACAGCCCGCTGCTGCACGCCTTCATGGCGGATGCGCAGGCGCAGGAGAGCCGCAAGGCACAGTCGTACCTGCGCGAGAGTCTCAATACCATGGCCTCCAAGCTGGGTGAGATGCAGGCCCAGATCTTCAAGCTGAACACCATGGGCGAGCGGGTTTCGAAGCTCGCGGGCCTGAAGCCGCAGGATTTCACGTTCGACGCTACCGGCAAAGGCGGCGCCCTGGTGACCACCGCGCCGATCGAGGTTTCGGTCGAAGAGTTGAAGGCCCGCATCGACCTGCTCGCGAAGCAGGTGGACGACGGTTCCGACAAACTGGGCGTGCTCGAGTCCGTAATGACCGAGGCCCATGCCCGCAAGCAGCTTCAGCCCACGGCGATGCCGACCGGGTCGGGGCTCTACAGCTCCAACTTCGGCTGGCGTATCGACCCGTTCACGGGCTACAACGCTTTCCACGAAGGTGTCGACTTCATGGGCGAGGTCGGCACGCCCATCCGCGCGGCGGCCGGTGGCGTTGTCGTCGCCTCAGAGTTTCATCCTCAGTATGGTAATATGATCGAGATCGACCACGGCAATGATCTCGTCACGCGTTACGGTCATGCTTCGAAGCGGACGGTGAAAGTTGGCGACGTGGTTCTGCGTGGCAGCAAGATCGGTGAAGTGGGCAGTACCGGGCGCTCCACCGGACCGCATCTGCACTTCGAAGTGAGGATGCGGGGTGTGGCGCAGAATCCCTCGAGGTTCCTGCAGCCGCCCGGCTAAACCTGCGGCGGTTCGATATCCGGCACGAGGGGTGGGGGCGCAAAGCGCTTCCCACCCCTCGGCGTTTTTGAAGGCCGCACCAACCCCTGCACAACATGATCAGCAACCTGCTCAAGAAGATCTTCGGCAGTCGCAACGACCGGCTGCTGAAACGCTACTCGCAGACGGTCCGTGCGATCAACGCACTGGAATCCGCGCTGCAGAACCTGACCGACGCCGAACTTCAGGCGAAGACCTCGGAGTTCAAGGAGCGGCTCGGTCGCGGTGAAACACTCGACCAGATTCTCCCCGAAGCCTTCGCCACGGTGCGCGAGGCAAGCCGGCGAGTGCTGGGCATGCGTCACTTCGACGTACAGCTGGTGGGCGGCATGGTGCTGCACCAGGGGAAGATCGCCGAAATGCGAACCGGTGAGGGCAAGACCCTGATGGCGACGCTGCCCGCGTATCTCAATGCGCTGGCCGGCACCGGGGTACACGTGGTCACGGTGAACGACTACCTGGCGAGCCGCGACGCCGCATGGATGGGCAAGATCTACGGTTTCCTCGGCCTCACGGTCGGGGTCAACCTGTCGCAGATGGAGCACGACCTCAAGCAGCAGGCCTACGCGGCGGACATCACGTACGGCACTAACAACGAGTTCGGGTTCGACTACCTGCGCGACAATATGGTCTATCAGACCACCGAGCGGGTGCAGCGCAAGCTTGCGTTCGCGATCGTCGACGAAGTGGACTCGATCCTGATCGATGAGGCACGCACGCCGCTCATCATTTCCGGTCAGGCCGAAGAACACACCGACCTGTACGTGAAGGTCAACGGGCTGGTGCCGCTGCTCGAGCGGCAGAAGGAAGAGAATGGCCCGGGCGATTTCTCGGTGGACGAGAAGGCCCATCAGGTGCTGCTGACCGAGGCCGGCCACGAAAAGGCCGAGCAGCTGCTCACCGATGCCGGCCTGTTGCCGGAGGGCGGCAGTCTCTACGACGCCACCAACATCGCGCTGATGCACCATGTGTATGCCGCGCTGCGCGCCCATGCGCTGTATCACCGCGACCAGCACTATGTCGTCCAGAACGGCGAAGTGGTGATCGTCGACGAATTCACCGGACGCCTGATGTCCGGACGACGCTGGTCCGACGGCCTGCACCAGGCGGTCGAAGCAAAGGAAGGCGTGTCGATCCAGAAGGAGAACCAGACCCTTGCCTCGATCACGTTCCAGAACTACTTCCGCATGTACAAGAAGCTCGCGGGGATGACCGGAACGGCCGACACCGAAGCCTACGAATTCCAGCACATCTACGGTCTCGAGACCGTGATCGTGCCCACGCACCGGCCGATGATCCGCGCCGACCGCATGGACCAGGTGTTCCGCACCGCCAAGGAGAAGCACCAGGCGATCATCAACGACATCCAGGACTGCTACACGCGCGGACAGCCCGTGCTGGTGGGCACCACGTCCATCGAGAACTCGGAACTGCTCTCGGGCATGCTCGACAAGGCGAAGCTGCCGCACCAGGTGCTCAACGCGAAGCAGCACGCGCGCGAAGCCGAGATCGTCGCGCAGGCGGGTCGCCCGAAGATGATCACCATCGCCACCAACATGGCGGGCCGCGGGACCGACATCGTGCTGGGGGGCAATCCGGAACCCGAGATCGCCCAGATCCAGGCGAACGCGGAACTGTCGGACGATCAGAAACAGGCGAAGGTCGCGGATGTCCGTTCGCGCTGGCAAGGTCTGCACGAGCAGGTGATCGGGGCGGGCGGTCTGCACATCGTCGGCACCGAGCGCCACGAGTCGCGGCGCGTCGACAATCAGCTGCGCGGCCGGTCCGGTCGCCAGGGCGATCCGGGTTCGAGCCGCTTCTACCTGTCGCTGGAAGATCCGCTGCTGCGCATCTTCGCTTCCGATCGCGTCGCGGCGATCATGCAGCGCCTCAACATGCCCGAGGGCGAGGCGATCGAGCATCCCTGGGTCACGCGCGCCATCGAGAACGCCCAGCGCAAGGTGGAAGCGCGCAACTTCGACATTCGCAAGCAGCTGCTCGAGTACGACGACGTCGCGAACGACCAGCGGCGCGTGATCTACCACCAGCGCAACGAGCTGCTGGAGAGCAGCGACGTGTCCGAGGCGACGCAGGGCCTGCGCGAACGCACCATCGAGGACATCGTCTCGCAGTACATACCGCCCGAAAGCGTCGAGGAGCAGTGGGATATTCCTGGGCTCGAGAAGGCGTTGCAGGCCGAGTTGGGGTTGAACGCCCCCGCTTCGCGGTGGCTTGCGGAGGACGACAAGCTCGACGCCGACGGATTGAAGGCACGCGCGATCGAAGCGGCGAATCAGCAATACGCCGCGAAGATCGCCTCAGTGGATCCGTCGGAGTGGCACAACTTCGAGCGCGCGATCATGCTCCAGAGCCTCGATACCCACTGGCGCGAGCACCTGGCGGCGCTCGACCATCTGCGCCAGGGCATCCACCTGCGTGGATATGCCCAGAAGAATCCGAAGCAGGAATACAAGCGCGAGGCGTTCGAGCTGTTCGAGATGCTGCTCACTACGGTGCGCAACGAAGTCACGCGCATCCTGATGACGGTGCAGTTCCGCACCGAGCAGGAACTGCAGACGGCCGAGGAGCCGGTACATCTCGAGAACGTGCGTTATCAGCACGCCGATCAGGACGAAGCGCTGGCCGAAGCGAACGCCGATCAGAAGACCCAGCCGGTCCGCGCCGCACGCAAGGTGGGGCGCAACGATCCCTGCCCGTGCGGGTCGGGCAAGAAGTACAAGCAGTGCCACGGCAAGCTCGGCTGATCATCAGGATTGGTGACGGTGGAACGGAAGCTCTCAGCGCGGGGGACGCCGAGGACGCGGGGGAAAACCGGACCTCTGTTCTTCGGTTGTCGCTTTCCTGCGCGTCTCCCGCGTCCCCCGCGGTGGGCGCTTTAAGGTTTTCGTGACATGGCAGTCAACCTAGCACCGCCCGATGCCGCGTCGTTGCACCCCGTCGCCGGCGTCGAACTCGGTTTCGCCTACGCCGGCATCCGCAAGGCCAAACGGCGCGATCTGATGTTGATGCGCTTCGCACCCGGTACCCGGGTGGCGGGCGTTTTCACGCAGAACAGTTTCGCGGCCGCGCCAGTGCAGATCTGTCGCCGGCATCTCGCGGAAAGCCGTTCCATTCGCGGCGTGGTGGTGAACGCCGGCAATGCGAACTGCGGGACCGGTGAGCGGGGTATCGCGGCTGCGCTCGCCACCTGTGATGCGGCTGCCAGGCTGCTCGGCTGTTCGCGCGGTGACGTGCTGCCGTTCTCCACCGGCGTGATCCTCGAGCACCTGCCGGTGGATCGCATCGAGGCAGCGCTGCCCGAATGCCATTCGTCGCTGGGTGCACGGCAATGGGCCGATGCTGCCGCGGCCATCATGACCACCGACACTGTGCCGAAGGGTGCTTCGACGCAGGTTTCCATCGGCGGCACCGCGGTCACCGTCACCGGGATTGCCAAGGGTGTGGGCATGCTCCAGCCCGACATGGCGACCATGCTGGCCTTCGTCGCCACGGACGCCGCCGTGGCGCCCGCGCTCCTGAATCGTCTGGTGCGCGAAGTGGCCGACGCCTCGTTCAACCGCGTGACCGTGGACGGCGACACCTCCACCAACGATTCCTTCATCCTCGTCGCCACCGGCGCGAGCGGCGCGCCGGAGATCGCTGCGGACGACGACGCCTACCGCGCGCTCCGTGCGGCGGTCGAGAAGGTCGCGGTCCCGCTCGCGCAAGCCATCGCTCGCGACGGCGAGGGCGCGACCAAGTTCATCACGGTGCAGGTGGAAGGTGGCGCGGACGCCGGGGAAGTGCTGCGGGTCGCCCGCGGTATCGCGAACTCGCCGCTGGTGAAGACGGCGTTCTTCGCCTCCGATCCGAATCTGGGCCGGTTGCTGATGGCGATCGGCAACGCCGGTGTGAGCGATCTCGACACGTCGCGCGTGAATCTCTGGCTGGGCGACGTGCGGGTGATCGATCGCGGTGGCCGGGCGGCCAGCTACCGCGAAGAGGACGGGGTGCGCGTGATGAAGCCCGAAGAGATCACCGTGCGGGTGCATCTCGGTCGTGGCGACGCGGCGACCACGGTGTGGACCTGCGACTACTCCTACGACTACGTGAAGATCAATGCCGAATACCGCACGTGACCGCAACGGTTCCAGTTTCGACGGCGTGATCGAGCGGGTCGAAGCGCTGCTCGGTCGCGTCGAGACGCTGTTCCCCGCGGCAGCGCCCGCGCCCGACTTCAAGGATTCCATCGCATTCCGCTGGCGCAAGCGCGGCGGGTCCGCGATCATCGTCCCGGTGGCGCATCCGCACCGCATCCAGTTGAAGGATCTGCGGGGCATCGAAGCGCAGATGGAACTGGTGGATGCGAACACGCGCCAGTTCGTCGAGGGCGTCCCCGCCAACAACGTGCTGCTCACCGGCGCGCGCGGCACCGGCAAGTCCTCGCTGGTGAAAGCCGTCCTCGCGAAGTATGCCTCGAAGGGGCTGCGCCTCATCGAGATGGAGAAGCAGGATCTGGTCGACCTGCCCGACCTGGTGGATCGCATCGCCGAGGTGCCGTACCGCTTCATCCTGTTCTGCGACGACCTGTCGTTCGAGGCCGACGAGCCCGCGTACAAGGCGCTGAAGGCAGTGCTCGACGGATCCATTGCGGCGACCAGCGAGAACGTGCTTATCTACGCGACCTCCAATCGCCGCCATCTGATGCCCGAGTTCATGAGCGAGAACCTCGAGACCGAGTACGTCGGCGACGAGATCCATCCCGGCGAAACCGTCGAGGAAAAGATCTCGCTGTCCGAGCGCTTCGGGCTGTGGGTGTCGTTCTATCCCTTCGACCAGGATCACTATCTGGCCATTGCGCGCTACTGGGTCGAAAGGCTTGGTGTCACCATCGCGGACGTCGCCACCATGGAACGCGAGGCGCTGCAGTGGGCGCTGTCGCGTGGCTCACGCAGCGGGCGGGTGGCGTGGCACTTCGCCCGCGACTACGCCGGCCGGACGATGCTTCAAGGGCGGGCGCCCAAGTCGCGGCGGTGAACGCGGGCACGCCCCGCGTCGAAGTGGTCGCTGCGGTCATCGAGCGGCCCGACGGAACGTTTCTGCTGGCGCAGCGTCCGCCCGGCAAGGTGTACGAGGGCTGGTGGGAATTCCCCGGCGGCAAGGTGGAGACGGGCGAACCGCTCAAGACGGCACTCGCGCGCGAACTGCACGAAGAACTCGGCGTCGACGTCGATGAATCCTTCCCGTGGATCACGCGGACCCACGACTACGAGCACGCCCAGGTGCGGCTCAATTTCTTCCGCGTCACGCGCTGGCACGGCGAGCTGCAATCGCGCGAAGGTCAGCAGTTCGCCTGGCAGCGCTTGCCGGGCCTCACCGTCGATCCGATCCTGCCGGCGAACGGTCCGATCCTGCGGGCTCTCGGGATGCCGCTGGTGATGGGTATCACGCAGGCGGCGGATGCGGGTGTCGCGCAGTTCCTGCCACGCTTCGATCGGGCGCTCGCCGCCGGATTGCGGCTCGTGCAGGTGCGCGAACCGGCGATGCCGGAAGCGGAGCGGCTGGCGTTTTCCCGAACGATCGTCGAACGGGTACACGCTGCCGGCGGCCGCGCGGTCGTGAACGGCACCGAAGACTTCGCGCGGTCGTCAGGCGCCGACGGTGTGCACATGAGCGCGGCCCGGTTGATGAGCTTGAGCGGACGTCCCCGGACCGGGTTGTTCGGCGCTTCCTGTCACGACACCGCCGAGATCGCACGGGCAGTGTCGCTGGACGCGGACTATGTCGTGGTCGGGCCGGTGAAGGCGACACCCACGCATCCCGGCGCCGCCGGCATCGGATGGGCCCGCTTCACCGAACTGACGGCCGGACTGCCGATGCCCGTGTACGCGATCGGCGGGCTGAGCGTCGGAGATCTACCCGATGCGCGGAGGGCGGGGGCTCACGGGATCGCTGCGATCCGTTCTGCGTGGCTGTAAATCTGTAAGGCTAAGCGCCGAACGCGGAGGACGCGGAGGACGCGGGGGAAGGCAAGATCAAAGGCAGCAAGTCCTTGGGTTTCCTCCGCGTCCTCCGTGTTGAGCGCTTTGAAGCAATCCCAGCGGATCTACTCCCGATCCTCAGGCAACCCCTCGTCCGGCTCGTCCACGGCGATCCGGTACCGCTCGGAAGCCCACTGACCCAGATCGATCAGCTTGCACCGCTCCGAGCAGAACGGCCGCCACGGATTGGAGGGCGCGAACTCGGATGGCTTGCTGCAGATCGGACAGGCGACCTGGCGCGGCTTCGGGGCGGACGACACTGCTCTACAGGTTGCAGAAGGTCAGGTCGACCATGACGTCGGACTCGAAAGTCCGCCCGCGTTCTGCACCCAGGGCGTGGGCGAAGCGGATATTGAGCGCGTACTTGTTCGCACTCACCTCGGGTACGCAGGGCAGGCTTTCGTCGAGAGCCACCCGCAGCATCTGGGCGAGCCGACCGCCCATCATCTGCTGGAACACGCCGCCGGCTGCCAGCACGGTGTTGGTCTTGCCGCTTTCCCGCAGCAGGTGCAGCACGATGCGGATACCCTCGCGCATCGGCAGGAACGGCGCCAGCCACTTGGCGATGTCGGCGCGGCGTGCGCCCGGGTCGAGGTGCAGCCAGTAGTGGTAGGACGGCAGGTCGAACTCGCAGACGCCGCCGGGGATGCCGGCCCGCTGGCGGATGCCCATCAGCCACTCGTTCTCGCGCAGCTCCTGGCCGGTCTTGCCGGAGGCCTGGAACAGCGTCGCGTTGGCCCGGTCGATGTCCCCCAGGACCTCGTCGAGCGCACCGGCGGAGATGGCGGGGTTGTTGCGCAGGCTCTCGAGGTTCTGTCGCTGGCGCTCGAGTTCCTGCATCAGCTCCGATTTGAGGTCGGCGCGGCTCGCGATGTCGAGGATCTCGAACAGCGTGAGGACGGCGACATGATGTTCCTGCGCGTCGCTGAGCGACGTGAAGTGTTCGATCTTGTCGTAGAGATCCTCGAGCCGGAGCAGGGTCCGGATTCGTTCGTTGAGCGGGAACTCGTAGCTGATCACGGCGTTCGCCCGTTGCAGATCGCGCGCAGTATCGGCCAAACCGGACCCGGAAGTAAACCCGAACCGCTCACGGTTTCGCCGCGAGCGCGAGATAGGTCCGATGCAGCCGCTCCACCTGCGGGCGCAGCCGCTCGATCGGACCTTCGTTGTCGATCACATCATCGGCGGCGGCGAGCCGTGCAGTGCGAGTGGTCTGGGCGGCGAGGATGCGCTCGGCCTCTTCCTTCGTGAGTCCGCTGCGCTTCATCACGCGCGCGACCTGGGTGTCAGGCAGGCAATCCACGACGAGGATGCGGTTGACCCGGTCCAGGTAGCCGCCCGACTCGATCAACAGCGGTACCACCACCACCACATAGGGCGCGGTGGATGCCGCGATCTGCCGGTCGGTTTCGGTGCGGATCATGGGGTGGAGGATCGACTCGAGCAGCTGGCGGGCATCCGGACGGACGAACACGTGGGTGCGCATGCGGCCGCGGTCGAGGCTGCCGTCGGCGGCGATGAAGCTCGTCCCGAAGCGCTGACGGATCGCGGGGATCGCCGCACCGTCGGACGCAGTGAGCGCATGTGCGATCGCGTCGGTGTCGACGATGTCGGCCCCCAGTTCCGCGAACAGGTTGGCTACCGCCGACTTGCCCGATCCGATGCCGCCGGTCAGACCGACGACGAGCGGCGAGGGCGTGGGCGTGGACACTGGCTACAGGCTGCTGCGCATCCACCACTGCACGATCGCGTCGCCCTGGATGAGGGCGATCACGCCGGCGATGGCGAGATAGGGGCCGAAGGGGATCGGCGTTTCGCGCTTGTGCCGGGCGAACACGATCATGGAGATGCCGATGGCAGCGCCCACGAACGACGACAGCAGGATCACGAGCGGCACCACCTTCCAGCCGAGGAACGCGCCGATGGCGGCGAGGAGTTTGAAGTCGCCGTAGCCCATACCTTCCTTGCCGGTCAGCAGCTTGAAGCCCCAATAGACCAACCAGAGCGACAGATACCCGACCACGGCCCCGATGACGGCGCTCGGCAGCGGCACGAACGTGCCCGTGATGTTCAGCAGCAGCCCCAGCCATACCAGGGGAAGCGTGATGTCGTCGGGCAGGAGCGTCGTGTCGAGGTCGATGAACGTGAGCGCGACCATGGCCCAGGTGAACACCAGGGCGCCGGCCAGCGCCCAGCCGAAGCCGAAGTGCCAGGCGAGGATCCCCGACAGCACGCCGGTCAGCGCCTCCACGAAGGGATAGCGTGCTGAAATGGGGGCCTTGCACGACCGGCACCTGCCCCGCAACGCGAGCCAGCTCAGCACCGGCACGTTTTCCAGGGCCGTGATCATGTGGCCGCACTTCGGGCAGGCCGAGCGCGGGACCACCAGGTTGTAGCGTACCGGTGGCTCGGGCGTCTCACCTCGCAGTTCGGCGCATTGGGCGGCCCATTCGCGTTCCATCATCTTCGGCAGGCGATGGACCACGACGTTGAGGAAGCTGCCCACCAGCAGCCCGACCACCACGCAGAGAAACGTGAGGAAGCCCGGCGAGGTCTGGATCAGTTCGAAGATGGCCATGGAGGGAGGGGTTGTCGTCCGCCGGAGCCGCATGCGACACGGGCTCCCGAAGGAGCCCGCGAGCGCGCAGCGATTCGCGCGTGCGGCGCTAGATCGCCTGACCCATCTTGAAGATCGGCAGGTACATCGCGATCACCATGCCGCCGATCAGCGTGCCTAGCACCACCATGATCATCGGCTCCATCAGGCTCGACAGTGCTTCGACCGCGTCATCCACCTCGCGCTCGAAGAAGTCCGCCACCTTGCCCAGCATGCCGTCGAGCGAACCGGATTCCTCGCCGATCGAGACCATCTGGATCACCATGTTCGGGAACACTTCGGAGTTCTGCATGGCCGCGGTGAGCGACGTGCCGGTGGAGACCTCGTTCTGAATCTTGCGCGTCGCGTCGTAGTACACGTAGTTGCCGGCGGCGCCGCCGACCGACTCGAGCGCCTCCACCAGCGGCACGCCGGCAGCGAACATGGTCGACAGCGTCCGGGTCCAGCGGGCGATGGTGGCTTTCCTGATCACGTCGCCGAAGATCGGGAGCTTGAGCAGCAGGCGGTCCATGCTCATCTGCATCTTCTTCGATCGCTTCCAGGTATAGAAGAAGAACCACAAGCCGCCGCCGATGGCCGGGAAGATGATGTACCACCACGACACGAAGAAGTCCGAGACGGCCATGACGAACAGCGTCGGGCCGGGGAGATCCGCGCCGAAACTCGTGAACAGGTCCTTGAACGCCGGGATCACGAAGATCATGATGACCGCGGTGATGATGAAGGCCACGACGATGATCGAGATCGGGTAGAACAGCGCCGACTTGATCTTGCTCTTGATCGCGAGGATCTTCTCCTTGTAGGTCGCGAGGCGGTCGAGCAGGCTGTCGAGGATACCGGCCTGCTCGCCGGCGGCCACCAGATTGCAGAACAGCGCGTCGAAGTAGAGCGGGTACTTGCGGAACGCCGTCGTGAGGCTGTTGCCGGTCTCCACCTCGTTCTTGATGTCCATCAGCAGCCTCGCCACCGCCGGATTCGAGTGGCCCTTGCCGACGATGTCGAAGGACTGCAGCAGCGGCACACCGGACTTCATCATCGTGGCGAGCTGACGCGTGAAGAGGGTGATGTCCTTCTCGGTCACCTTGCCGCCGAGGCCCTGGCGCTGCTTCTTGACCTTGAGCACCTGGATGCCCTGGCGCCGCAGCGTTGACTTGACCACCGCTTCGCCGGAGGCGCGCATGTCGCCCTTGACGATCTTGCCCTGCTTGTCCCGGCCTTCCCATGCGAAGGTGAGTTCCTTCACGTCCTTGCGGGCGCCTGCTGCTGCGGTTGCGGTTGCCATGAGCGTGTCCTCGCTTGAAAGCGGCCTAAGCGTTGCGGCTATTCATTGGTGACGGCCTCCACTTCCTCGAGGGAAGTGAGGCCCTGGCGGACCTTGAGCAGGCCCGACTGTCGCAGGTCGCGGATGCCTTCGCGTTGCGCCTGATCGGCGATGTCGATGGCATCGCCGTTCTTCATGATGATGCGATTGATCTCTTCGCTGATCGGCATCACCTGGTAGATGCCGACCCGGCCCTTGTAGCCGGTATTCTTGCATACCTCGCAGCCGTTCGGCCCCATGGGAGCCCACTGGCCGTCGAGCTCGCTTTCCTTGAAGCCGGCGCGCAGCAGCGCTTCGCGCGGGATGTCTTGCGGCTTTTTGCAGTTGCAGAGCCGGCGTGCCAGCCGCTGCGCCGTGATCAGATTCACGCTCGAGGCGATGTTGAACGGTGCGATGCCCATGTTGAGCAGACGCGTGAGCGTCGTCGGCGCGTCGTTGGTGTGCAGCGTGGATAGCACCATGTGACCGGTCTGGGCGGCCTTGATGGAGATCTCGGCCGTTTCCAGGTCGCGGATCTCGCCCACCATGATGATGTCCGGGTCCTGCCGCAGGAACGAGCGCAGGGCGGCGGCAAAGGTGAGGCCCGCGCGTTCGTTCACGTTGACTTGGTTGATCCCGGGCAGGTTGATTTCCGCCGGATCCTCGGCCGTCGAGATGTTGATGCCGGGCTTGTTCAGCAGGTTGAGGCAGGTGTACAGCGACACGGTCTTGCCCGAGCCGGTGGGGCCGGTCACCAGCACCATGCCGTAGGGGCGACTCACTGCGGACAGCAGCGCTTCCTTCTGGTCGTTCTCGTAGCCCAGCGCCTCGATGCCGAGCGTGGCGCTCGACGGGTCGAGAATCCGCATCACGATCTTCTCGCCGAACAGCGTCGGCAGCGTCGAGACGCGGAAGTCGATGGCGCGGGTCTTGGAGAGCGTAAGCTTCATCCGGCCGTCCTGCGGCACGCGCTTTTCCGAGATGTCGAGCTTCGAGATCACCTTGATGCGGGAGGCGATCTTCTCCTTGATCGCGAGCGGCGGCTGCGCCACTTCATAGAGGATGCCGTCGGTGCGGTAGCGGATGCGGTAGTACTTCTCGTACGGTTCGAAGTGGATGTCCGAGGCGCCGCTGTTGATCGCGTCGAGCAGGATCTTCTGAATGTATTTGACGACCGGCGCGTCGTCGATGTCGGCGCCGGCGGCATCGGGTTCCGGTTCCGGCAGGGCCTCGGTCAGGTCGGCGGCGACATCGTCGCCGACCACCAGGGACGACAGGGACACGTCGTTCGCCTTGACCACCTTGCCGATCATGGTGCCGAGCTTGCTGTCCTCCACCACGACCGCGTCCACCAGCAGCCCGGTCTGGAACTTGATCTCGTCGTACGTCGCCCGGTTGGTCGGGTCGGAGAACGCGACGAACAGCCGGTTGCCGCGCTGGACCAGCGGCAGCACGCGGCGGGTCACCATCAGCTTCTCGTCGATCAGCTTCTTGGGCAGGTGATCCTGATCGAACAGGGCGAGGTCGAGCAGGGGGATGCCGAAGGTCTGCGAGGCGAACTCGGCGATATCCATCTCGCGCATCTTCTTGGCCGAGATCAGCTGCTCGATGAACCCAACACCGGCAGCATTGGCCTGAGCCTGCAAGGCCTCGGCCTCGCGCTCGGCCAGCCGACCCTTCTGGACCAACGCCCGGGCGAGACCGGAAAGATTGCTCTGGAGAGTTGCGGCCACGCCTAAGGTTTACCGTATAAGGACATGAAAAGAAAGCAAATCACGCGCCCGCAACGGAGTGCTGACAAGGTCTTCCAGTCGGGCTTTCAGTCGGTCTCGTAGGGCAGGAGTCGGACCGATTTGACCACCCGGTCTTGGATCTGCACCACTTCGAGCGGTTGACCAGCAAGTTTCATGCTCGTACCGACCTCCGGAATGTCCTCGAAGTGCTCCAGAATCAATCCATTGAGCGTCTTCGGGCCGCCCAGCGGAAAGCGTGTTCCGAGCTTCCGGTTGAGGTCCCGCAGGAGCGTGCCGCCTTCGACGATGATGCTGCCGTCGGGCTGGCGCCGGAAGCTGCCGGTGGTGGACAGGGGCGACTGGGTGGTGAATTCGCCGATGATCTCCTCGAGGATGTCCTCGAGGGTGGTGAGGCCCATCAGCTCGCCGTATTCGTCCACAACCAGGCCGATGCGGTCCTGCTGCTCCTGGAAGTGCTGCAGCTGCGTGAGCAGCGGGGTCCCCAGGGGAATGAAGTAGGGCTCGCGCAGGATCTGGCGCAGGCGCTCGGCGCTGAAGTCGTCGGATTCCGCCATGTTGAGGAACTTGCGCACATGCAGGATGCCGACCACCTCGTCGATGCTGCCCTGGTAGACGGGGATGCGCGTGTGGTTCGAGGTCGCGATCTGACGGCGCAGCTCCTCGGGCGGCGTGTCGAGGTCGATCGCTTCGATCTGGCTGCGCGGCACCATGATGTCGTCTACCGCGATCGATTCGAGATCCACCAGATTGAGCAGCATGTTCTGGTGCTTCTGCGGCAGGAAGTTGCCGCCCTCCAGCACCAGCGTGCGCAGCTCCTCCAGGGTCAGCTTCTGCGCGTGCGGATCGATCGAGCTCTTGAGGCGCAGCAGCCTGAGCAACCCGGTCACGAACAGGTTCACGAACCACACCACCGGGTACACGAGCTTGAGCAGCGGCGTGAGGATGTACGAGGCCGGGAACGCGATGCGTTCGGCGTAGGTGGCCCCGATCACCTTCGGGGTGATCTCGCTGAACACCAGGATCGCGAAGGTGACCACCAGCGTGGCGGCCGACAGTGTCCATTCCGACTCGCCGAAGAACCGGAACGTGAGATAGGTCACCAGTGCGGCGGCCGCCGCATTGATGAGGTTGTTGCCGAGCAGCACCACGCCCAGCAACCGGTCGGTGCGCGCCAGCAGCTGCGCCGTGAGCCGGGCGCCGCGATGCCCAGTCTTCACCATGTGCTTCAGGCGATAGCGGTTCAACGCCATCATGCTGGTCTCGGCGACCGAGAAGAACGCCGAGATCACCAGGAACACGATGAGCGCCAGGATCAGCGTCTCGGTGGAGATGTCGTCCACGGATGGGGACCCGTCGTTCTACCGGTGGAGGATGACCTCGAGCACGAACTTGCTGCCCACGTAGGCGAGCAGCAGGACGAGAAACCCGGCGAGCGTCCAGCGCTGCGCGATCCTGCCGCGCCAGCCCCAGCGCAAGCGGCCCAGCAGCAGGGTGCCGAAGATCAACCACGCGGCAACGCCGAAGACCACCTTGTGCGTGAGCTGCAGCGGCTTGCCGAAGAGCTCCTCGGAGAACAGCATCCCGCTCGCCAGGGTCAGCGTAAGCAGCACGAAGCCGGCGGCGATGATGCGGAACAGCAGCCGTTCCATCGCGAGCAGCGGCGGCAACCCGCGCAGCAACGGCGGCAAGGTGCCGGCGTGCAGCCGCTTCTCCAGCACCGCCATCAGCAGCACGTGCAGCGACGCGATGGTGAAGAAGCTGTAGGCGAGCATGGAGATCACGAGGTGCACGCGGAAGAACGGCATGCCCGCGTTCGCGAGCGGCTTGGTCGCGGGCAGGATGGCCGGCATCAGCACGCCCACGGCGGCGACCGGAATCACCAGCGCATGCACCCCTTCGAGGCGGTAGAAGAAATTGCCGAGCCAGTAGATCAGCACCGACAGCCAGACGATGGTCGATAGTGCGGTACCCACCCCCATGTACATCTCGCCGTGCACGAACATCGCCCGCGCCAGCAGCGAGGTGTGCAGCACCAGCGGGATCAGCACCAGGTAGTGGGTCGGATGCGGTCGACCCCGCTGCGCGCCGGCGGTCGGCGCCGGTTGGCGGCCCATGCCGCGAACCAGCATGAAGCCGACGGCGGCATAGAGCAGCGCGTTGATGACGTAAGGTAGAATCGGGACCATAGAAGAACGCGCTTGAAGCCCGCGCGGGCGTCGAACCCGCGCATCCATTCGGCGTCTCGTTCGCTCGAACTTCGCGTGCGTGCGACCGGGCGAAGTATACCTCCCACCTCAAGCCCGAATCCTCCCGACCCGGCATGCTCGACGGCCTCACCAATCGCCTGTCCGGCGTCATCAAGACGCTGCGCGGTCACGCGCGCCTCACCGAGGCGAACATCCAGGACGCGCTGCGCGAGGTCCGCGTGGCGTTGCTCGAAGCCGACGTGGCACTGCCCGTCGTGCGCGAGCTCATCGCGAAGATCAAGGAGAAGGCGCTCGGCCAGGAGGTGGTCGGGAGCCTCACGCCCGGCCAGGCCCTGGTCGGTGTCGTCTACGACGAACTGACCGCCCTCATGGGGGGCGCCGCCGCCGGGCTCAATCTCGCGGCGGTTCCGCCGGCGACGATCCTGATGGCCGGTCTGCAGGGTGCCGGCAAGACCACGACGACCGGCAAGCTCGCCCGCATCCTCAAGGAGCAGAAGAAGAAGGTGCTCCTCGTCTCGTGCGACGTGTATCGCCCGGCCGCCATCGCGCAGCTCGAGACGCTGGCGAAGCAGGTGGAAGTCGATTTCTTCCCCGCGAGCCCCGACCAGAAACCCGAGGCGATCGCGCGCGCCGCCCAGGACTGGGCGCGTCGCCACTATCACGACGTGCTGATCGTCGACACGGCCGGGCGCCTCGCCGTGGACGAGGCGATGATGCGCGAGATCCGCGAGTTGCACGCGGCGCTGAACCCGGTCGAGACGCTGTTCATCGTCGATGCGATGCAGGGCCAGGACGCGGTCAACACGGCCAAGGCATTCGCCGACAGCCTGCCGCTCACCGGCGTCATCCTCACCAAGCTCGACGGCGATTCGCGCGGCGGCGCCGCACTGTCGGTGAAGCACGTGACCGGCGCGCCGATCAAGTTCGCAGGCGTCGGCGAGAAGCTGAACGGACTCGAGCCCTTCCATCCCGATCGCATGGCCTCGCGCATCCTCGGGATGGGCGACGTGCTCTCGCTGATCGAGGACGCCAAGCGCGAGATCGACGTCGAGGAAGCGGAGAAGCTCGCGCGCAAGGTGAAGTCGGGCAAGGGCTTCGACCTCGAGGACTTCCGCAACCAGATGCTGCAGATGAAGAAGATGGGCGGCCTGTCGGCGCTGATGGACAAGCTGCCGGCGCAGCTCACGCAGGCGGCCCAGGCGGGCGGCGCGCAACTGGACGACAAGGTCATCCGTCGCACCGTGGGCATCGTGGATTCCATGACGCCGCAGGAGCGCACGAAGCCCGAGCTCATCAAGGCCTCCCGCAAGCGCCGCATCGCCACCGGTGCCGGCGTGACCGTCCAGGAGGTCAACCGCCTGCTCAATCAGTTCGAGCAGATGCAGAAGATGATGAAGATGATGTCGAAGGGCGGCGGCGTGCAGAAGATGATGCGGTCGATGAAGGGGTTGATGCGCTGATCTCGCGCATCGCTGCCCCCACCCTCCGCCCTCCCCCGGCAAAGCCGGGGGAGGGGACGTACGCCCCTTCCCCCAGCTTTGCTGGGGGAAGGTTGGGATGGGGGCGGCCGATGCACGAACCCGTGAAGCGGGTCCGCGGTCTACCCGCGTAGAATCCGCCACCCTCCAAGCGTGGCGCCGCGAGGCGCTGCCGAACCAAGGACTCCCATGCGTTATTTGAAGCCGTTGTTCGCGCTGTGCCTGCTGCTGTCGGCGGCGAGCGCCATTGCCCAGGACTACTACCGCGAGAAGCGCTGGTCCGACCAGATCGTGCCGGGCCTGGTGGTGGGCGAACCGGTCTGGATCGAGCAGGCCAACCAGCACAAGTTCCTGGCGCTCTGGACCGAGGCGGAGAACGCCCGCGGGGCGATCATCCTGGCCCACGGCCGCGGCTGGAGCCCCGACTTCGAGCTCTACGGCGTGCTCCGCGTGAAGCTCGCCGAGAAGGGCTATTCAACGCTCGCAATCCAGCTCCCGGTGCTGGGAGGTGGGGCCAAGGTGGGCGACTACATGATCACCTACCCGGAAGCCAAGGAGCGCTTCGCCCTGGCGGGCAAGTGGCTGGCGGGCAAGGGCTTCAAGAACATCGCGATCGTCTCGCACAGCCTGGGCGCCACCATGGCCAACCAGTACCTGATCGACGTGAAGGAGACTCCGGTGAAGGCCTGGGTGTTCATCGGGATCATCAACGGGCTGGAGGAGATGTTCCGCATCAAGATCCCGGTCCTGGACGTGTTCGGCAGCAAGGACTGGGAAGTGACCCAGGTGGGCGCCTACGAGCGCCAGAAGCAGATCTCCAAGATCGCCGGGTCCCAGCAGGTGGTCGTGAAAGACGCCCTGCACTTCTTCGAAGGCAAGGAAGACGAGCTGACCGGTATCGTCATTGGCTTCCTGGACAGCGTGTTCCAGGGCCAGGCGAGTTCGGCGGCCCGTTAGGCACTGTGGAGGGGCTAGGGACTAGGGGCTAGGGAAAGGCGCGCCGCGAATGGCTCGCACGTTTGCGAGTAAGGTATGCCGGCCCGTGTCCGCCGGCGCCTCACGCTAGCCCCTGATCCCTAGCCCCCCACCCTTCCGGACTTGCCAAGCGCTTCGACCGGCGCTTACAATCGCCGCCTTTTTCCCCAATCCTCCAGGACATTGCGATGGTCGTAATCCGTTTGTCGCGCGGCGGGGCCAGCAAGCGCCCGTTCTACAACGTGGTGGTAGCGGATTCCCGCGATCCCCGCGATGGCCGCTTCATCGAGCGCGTCGGGTTCTACAACCCGAAGGCCGCTTCCGCCGAAACCAAGCTGCGCATCGATCTCGGTCGCGTCGAGCACTGGCACGCTAAGGGCGCCAAGCTCTCCGATACCGTGCAGCGCCTGGTCAAGCAGTTTGGCAAGACCGCCGCAGCCGCCTGAGCGGCTGGTGGTGATGGGGCGGGTCGCCGCCCCGTTCGGTGTGAAGGGCTGGATCAGGGTCCAGACCTTCACCGAAGCGGTGGACGGTCTGCTCGACTACCCCTCGTGGTGGGTCGGAAGGGCCGGGCAGTGGCAGGAATACCGGGTGGAGCAGGGCTCCGCCCACGGGCTGGGAATCGTGGCGAAACTCGCCGGGTTCGATGTGCCGGAAGCGGCAGCGAAATTGCGGGGGCAGGACATCGCGGTACCGCGCGAGGCACTCCCGGAAGTGCAGGACGGGTTCTACTGGACGGATCTGGTAGGCCTCAAGGTGGTGAACAAGGAAGGAGTCGAGCTCGGGCGGGTGGAAACGCTCCTCGACAACGGCGCGCAGAGCGTGCTGGTGGTGAAGGGAGAACGCGAGTGGCTGATCCCGTTCGTGCCGGTCTTCGTAGACCGGGTGGAACTGGAAGCCGGGCGGATCCTGGTGGATTGGCAGCAGGATTACTGAAGTGAAGCAGTACGACGTCGTCACGCTGTTTCCGGAAATGTTCGAAGCCCTCACGGGATCAGGCATTTCGGGCCGGGCCCGGGAAATCGGGGCCTACCAGCTGGTGGCGTGGAATCCGCGGGATTTCGCCGCGAACGCCTACCGGACGATCGACGATCGGCCCTACGGCGGCGGTCCGGGGATGGTGATGATGGCCGAACCGCTTGCGAAAGCGGTCCGGGCAGCGAAGCAGAGGCAGTCGAGCAGTGGCATCAAGTCATCGAAGGTGGTGTTGCTTTCGCCCCAGGGCCGGAAGCTGGACCACGCCGCAGTGATGGCGCTGACGGCACTGGAAGGGTTGGTGCTGTTGTGCGGGCGGTACGAAGGAGTGGATGAGCGTCTGATCGAGCGTTGCGTCGACGAGGAAATCTCCATCGGCGACTATGTGCTCTCGGGCGGGGAGTTGGCGGCGATGGTGGTGCTGGACAGCGTGATCCGGCAATTGCCTGGGGTCCTGGGCGATGCCGATTCCGCGCAGCAGGATTCCTTCGTTGCCGGGTTGCTGGATTGTCCGCATTACACGCGTCCCGAAGTATTCGAGGGCGCGGCAGTACCGGCGGTGTTGCTGTCAGGGCATCACGCCGAGATCGAGAAGTGGCGCATGAAGCAGGCGCTGGGGCGTACGTGGTTGCGGCGGCCCGAACTGCTGGCAGGATTGCAGCTCGATGCCGCGCAGCAGAAACTGCTCGGAGAGTTCAGGCAGGAACACGAAAGAACCGAAGGAAATCCGAAATGAACGTGATCGCACAACTGGAAGCCGAAGAGATCAAGCGGCTTGGCAAGAACATCCCGAGCTTCGCCCCGGGCGACACGGTCATCGTGAACGTGAACGTGGTCGAAGGCGAGCGCAAGCGCGTGCAGGCCTACGAGGGCGTGGTGATCGCGAAGCGCAACCGCGGCCTCAACTCCGCGTTTACGGTGCGCAAGATCTCCTCGGGCGAAGGGGTCGAGCGGACATTCCAGACCTACTCGCCGCTGATCGCCTCGATCGAGGTGAAGCGCCGCGGCGACGTGCGTCGCGCCAAGCTCTACTATCTGCGCGAGCGTTCCGGCAAGTCGGCGCGCATCCGCGAAAAGCTGCACGTGGCGGCGACCGACAAGGCCGACGCGCCGGCCTGATCGGCTGAGCGCCCGGTTCACGCAAAGGCGGCCCTCGGGTCGCCTTTTTCATTTCCGTCGTTCCCGAAAGCGGTGAGGCCGCTGCTACACTCGCCGCGTTTCTCCGCCGGAGCCTTCGTGTGATGCATCTGTCCGTCCGCCTGCTCGCCCTCGTGGCCGCATTGGTCGCCGTCCCCGCGATCGCGCAGCAGAAACTCACGCTGTCCATCGGCTCCGGTGCCACCGGCGGCGTCTACTACCCGCTCGGCGGTGGGCTCGCGCAGGTGCTCTCGAAGCAGGTGCCCGGCTGGCAGGCCACCGCCGAGGTGACCGGCGGGTCCATCGACAACCTGAAGCTCGTGGGCACCGGCAAGGCGGACATCGGCTTCTCGATGGCCGACGCTGCCTGGGATGCCTACGCCGGCAACGACAAGTTCGCGGGCCGCAAGCTGCCGCTGCGCACGCTGATGGTGCTCTATCCGAACCGGATGCACGTGGTGACCACCGAATCCACCGGCATCGCTGCCATGAAGGATCTCGCGGGCAAGCGCGTGTCCGTGGGGTCGGCCGGCAGCGCCACCGAACTGATGGCGGTGCGCGTGCTGGAGGCCTATGGCCTGGCCGACTCGGTGAAGCGCGAACGCCTGTCGGTCAACGAATCGGTCAACGCGATGAAGGACGGCAAGATCGACGCGTTCTTCTGGGCCGGCGGCGTGCCGACGGCCGCGGTCACCGATCTCGCCGCGACGCCGGGCGTGAAGATCCGCCTGATCGATCATGCCGACGCCGTCGACGCGATGAACAAGCGCCATGGTCCGCTGTACAGCCGCAACGTCATTCCGAAGTCGATCTATGCCGGCATGGCCGCCGACAACGCCAACGCCACCGTGTGGAACGTGCTCGTGGTCAACGCGAACATGCCCGACGACGTCGCCTACACCATCGTGAAGACCGTGTTCGAACGCAAGCCCGACCTCGTCGCCGTGCACAAGGAGTTCGCCACGCTGGCGCTCGACTGGCAGACCAACGGCGCCGCGGCGCTGCCGTTCCATCCCGGCGCGCAGCGCTACTTCGCCGAGAAGGGCCTCAAGCTGCAGTGAGTCGCGAGCGCGCCGACGAAGCGGTCAGCGCCGAGCGGCTGGCGCAGGCCGACCGCTTCATCGAACAGGAAGAGGGGGCCACCCACCGGCTGCGCGGTACGCTTCAGCACGCGCTGACCGCAGCGTTGGTCGCAACCTCGTTGCTTCATCTGTACGCGGCCTTCGCCATCGTCAGCGCACCGACGCTGCGCGTCGTGCACGTGGGCCTGATGCTCGCGCTGTTATTCCTGACATTGCCCGCGGCTGCGCGCTTTCGCGATCGTGTCATGCCGTGGGACTGGCTGCTCGCCCTCGCGGCGCTGGCCGTGGCGGGCTATCTGCTCTCCGACTGGGACGCGGTCTCCGATCGGGCAACGGAACCGTCGACCCTGGATCTCGTCGCCGGCGGTACCCTGATCGTCCTGGTGCTGGAGGCCGTGCGCCGTGCATCCGGCTGGGTGATGCCATTCGTGGTGCTGCTGTTCATCGCGTATGCCTTCGTGGGCCCGTGGCTCCCTGCACCATGGACCCACAAGGGCTACGACGTCGATCGCCTGATCGGTCACATGACCCAGACGCTCGAAGGTATCTTCGGCTCGCCGGTCGATGTCTGCGCGACGCTGATCATCCTCTTCACCATCTACGGTGCGGTGCTCTCCCGCTCCGGTGCCGGCAAGTTCTTCATCGACTTCGCACTCGCGGCCATGGGCCGGCGCTCCGGTGCACCGGGTCGCGCGGTGGTGCTCGGCTCCTTCCTGCTGGGCGGCCCCTCGGGCAGCGGGGTCGCGACCACCGTGACGCTCGGTTCCGTGGCATACCCGCTGCTGAAACGCGCGGGCTACGGCAAGAACGCCGCGGGCGGATTGCTCGCGGCCGGGGGGCTCGGTGCGATTCTTTCGCCGCCGGTGCTGGGTGCCGCGGCGTTCCTGATCGCCGAGTTCCTGAAGATCTCGTACCTCGACGTGATCCGCATGGCGGTCATTCCGACGCTGCTCTACTACCTCTCGCTGTTCGTGATGGTGGAACTCGACGCCCGCCGCATCGGCGGCGGCGAGATCGGCGGCTCGCGCGAACGGGTAGGGACGCTCGTGCGGCGGCACGGCTTCCACTTCCTGTCGCTGGTCGCGATCATCGGGTTTCTGCTCTATGGCTTCTCGCCGATGATGTCCGTGTTCTGGGCGACGGTGCTGGCGATCGCCACCAGCTTCCTCACGCGCGAGACGGCATTGAGGCCGGGCAAGCTGGTCGACGCGCTGGCCGAGGGTTCGCGCGGCGTGCTCGGCGTTGCGGCAACGTGCGCGGCCGCCGGGATCATCGTGGGGGTGGTAACGCTCACCGGTCTCGGTCTCAAGTTCAGCGGCATCGTCATCGACTACGCCGACGGCAGCCGTGCGCTCACGGCACTGTACACGGCGCTCATCGTGTGGATCGTCGGGCTGGCGGTGCCGGTCACGGCTTCGTACATCATCTGCGCCGTGGTGGCTGCCCCTGCGCTGGTGCACGTGGGTGTCCCGGAATTCGCCGCGCACATGTTCATCTTCTACTACGCTGTCCTGTCGGAGGTTTCGCCGCCCACCGCGCTGTCGCCGTTCGCGGCGGCCGCAATCACCGGCGGTGACCCGTATCGCACGACCCTGCAGTCGTGGAAGTACACGCTGCCCGCATTCGTCACGCCCTTCCTGTTCGTGCTGGCACCGCAGGGTGTCGGTCTGCTGTTGGCCGGCGACGCGCTCACCGTGATTCTCGTCACGGTGCTCGCAGTGGTCTGCATCCTGGCGCTCGCGGTGGCCGCGCAAGGGTGGCTGCGGGGACCGCTCAGCGTCACCGAGCGCGTTGCGCTGATCGTCGCCGGGCTGCTGATCACGGTCTCGCAGGCATGGAGTGCCGCTGCCGGGCTCGCCGTGGGTGTCGGCGCCGTGACCCTGCATTTCGTGCGCACCCGCCGGAGTCCGGCGTGAGCGACGATCTCATCGACGCGTTCTGCGATGCCTTGTGGCTCGAAGACGGTCTGGCGCAGAACACGCTCGCCGCGTATCGCCGCGATCTGGCGCAATTCGCGACATGGCTGTCGAAGCAGCACGGGCGCGGCCTGCTCGAAGCCCAGCACGTCGATCTGCTCGAGTATCTCGCCCACCGCTATGCGGCGCGCGCGAAGGCTTCATCCGCGAGCCGGCTGCTGTCCAGTCTCAAGCGGTTCTATCGGTACCACCTTCGCTCCGGACGGTTGACCGTGGATCCGACGCTCAACATCGATTCGCCGAAGATGCCGCGGCCGTTGCCGAAGAGCCTCACGGAAGACGATGTCGAAAGTCTGCTTGCCGCACCCGACGTGATGGATCCTCTGGGCCTGCGCGATCGCGCGATGCTGGAGATGCTGTACGCCACCGGCCTCCGGGTGAGCGAGCTGGTGGGTCTCACCTCGGGTCAGGTCAGTGCCGATGCCGGGGTCGTGCGGGTGATGGGCAAGGGTTCGAAGGAGCGCCTCGTGCCGGTGGGCGAGTTGGCGCTGGAGTGGCTTGCGCGGTACCTGCGCGAGAGTCGTCCGGTGCTGTTGCACGGGCGCCTTACCGACGACCTGTTCGTCACTGCGCGCGGCGAGGGCATGACGCGCCAGATGTTCTGGACGCTCATCAAGCGCTACGCGCGACGCGGCGGGATTACGCGACCGGTGTCACCGCACACCTTGCGCCACGCGTTCGCAACCCATCTGCTCAACCACGGGGCCGATCTGCGGGTCGTACAGATGCTGCTGGGTCACGCGGACGTGTCGACCACGCAGATCTACACGCACGTTGCGCGCGAGCGGTTGAAGCAGCTGCATTCGAAGCATCATCCGAGGGGCTGATGAGCGGTTTCGTCCCACCCTCAGGGGTGCGGCACCACCACCAGGAAGTTGTCGACGACAAGCGTGGGTGGCACTGCCGGCAGCGCGGCCAGTGCCGTTTCCAGGCGCGGCCGGTCGTTCGGATAGGCCACGTACAACGCGCCGATGTCGAAGCGTCCTGCCTCGATGTCCCTCCACAAGGCCGCGTTGGCGTCGGCGTAGGCTTGCGCCCGTTCGCGGTTGAAGTAGGCCTTGTTGAGAGACGCGTGGTGTTCGACCGCGAGTTTGCCGAACGCCTCCCAGCCTGCCGGCTTGGGATTCGGATGCAGTACCAGCAGCCGATGCCGGCCGCGCATGAGGTCGCTCCATTGCGGTGAGCGCAGCGGATTGTCCGGATCGGTGGCGAAGTTCATGCGCGTGGAGACTGTCGTGCGGCCGAGCAGATCGATCGCTCCGGAGAGATCCCAGAGCTGCAGCGCGAGAACGATCGCGAGCACGAGGTACTGCCGGCGCGGTGCCAGCGTGCGGACGATCACCCATGACGTCCACAGCGCCAGCGCATACCACACCGGCCAGAACATGCGACCCGATGCCCGGAACGTTTCGATGAGGGTGCCCGCCGCCGGCGCACGGGTGAGGACGAAGGCGACCAGCGGTGCGGTCGCGATGGCGAAGAGGAAGGCAGCGACCAGCGCGAGTATCCAGAACATGCCGGAATGGTTCGAGGCAACCTGAGCGACGCGCAGCCGCCAGGGCGATCCCGCGGTCGAGAAACGCACGATCAGGAACACGCCGGCGGCGAGCCCCGCGACGGCGATGGCGATGTTCTCCGGCGCCGCATAGATCACCTGCTTGCCGATGGCCGGCCACATGGAGATCGCGAACACCGCGAGCAGGAACAGCACGATCGCCAGAGGGACCAGTGCCTGCACGCGTGCTGCCGCCGTCCTGGCTTTCCGTGCCCGCACGATTGCGAACAACGTGGCGGCGATCCAGCCCAGGCCCAGATATGCGAAGCCCTCGTAGTCGCCGAAGCCGGCCGGGATCTTCGGCAGTACCCGTGACCAGAGCCCCTCCGAGTTCACCAGCGAGACCGCGTTAAAGCGGTAGAAGCCCACCATGTCGGTACCCGTGCCGGCGCGGTCCACCAGGAAGTAGCCGCATGCCGTCATGACGCCGAGCGTGACGGCCATGGTGGTCACGAAGAGCGCGACCAGCACGCGGCGATCCGCGGGCGCGCGGACGAGCCAGGCTCTGGTGAGGTCCGCGAACCACAATGCCATCACCATGACCGCGAGATAGAACTGGGTCGCCACCAGCAGCGCGATGAGTGCCATCCACGCGTAGAAGCGGCGCACCGTGTGACCGAACAGGCACAGCCCGAGTGCGACCAGAAGCACCCAATGCGCGGTCAGCGCGTAGTGTCCCGTCAGGCGATTGAGCAGCGGCGGCGAGATCAGCAGCATGCCGGCGATCAGCGCCGCCGCGATGCGGTCCGCCCCGAGTTTGCGGGCGAGCACGAAGCCGACGGCACCCTGCAGTGTGAAGCTCGTCGCTATCCAGAGACCGAAATACTGGAACGGTTCCGAAAGGATGCCGCGGAACGTCTTGAACACGATCGCGAGCCACGGAATCGAGTCCGAGAACACGATGCTGGAGGCGAAACCCTCGCCGTAGCTCTGCACGCGCGCGAGCGGGAAGCCCCACGGGTCGTTGCGGAAGAACGCCCAGCCCAGATAGTTGGCGGCCGGATCACCCCACAGCAGCCAATCGATGTAGCGCGGATCCGCCAACCGCACACCGAAAGCGGCGACGAAGAAGGTTGCGCCGAGCGCGGCGCCGATCAGGAAATCGAAGCCGGTGCCGCGTGGCAGCGCTCTCACGGCATCGCTTTCGGGTGCGTCACGCGCGCGTACGTCGGTCTCAACGGCAAGCGGTCATGGGGCGGCATCGACGATGTGCGGATTGTAAGATATGCGCATGGTCACCGTCGTCGTCGCAATCGTCGCCTACCTCGTGGGCTCGCTGTCGTTCGCGGTCATCGTGAGCCGGCTGTACGGCCTGCCCGATCCGCACACCTATGGTTCGGGTAATCCCGGCGCTACCAACGTGTTGCGCACCGGCCGCAGATCCGCCGCCGCGCTGACGCTGTTGGGCGATGCGCTGAAGGGCTTCGTGGTGGTCTGGGTCGCTCGTCACTTCGCGTCCGACTGGGGCCTCGATGTCGACGGCATCGCGCTCGCTGCGCTCGCCGTATTCGCGGGGCATCTCTTCCCCGTGTACTTCGGCTTCAAGGGCGGCAAGGGCGTGGCCACCGCAGCGGGGATCCTGCTCGCGTTGTCACCCTGGCTCGGCCTGGCGGTGGGCGCGGTGTGGCTCATCGTGCTGGGCGCGACGCGCTACTCGTCCGGTTCGTCGCTGGCGGCCGCGGCTGCGGCGCCCGTGCTGTCCGGATTGATCCTCGGGTGGAATGCCATTGCGGTTGCGGTGCTGGCGATGACGGCACTGATCTTCTACCGGCACCGCGCGAACATCCGGCGGTTGCTGGCGGGCACCGAGAGCAAGGTGGGGTCAAGAGGGTAGTCGCGATGGTTGTGGGCGGCGGGCCCCCATCCCAACCTTCCCCCGCTTTTCGCGGGGGACGGAGTGCCTCGGGATACGTCGACACGCCAGCAGATGCACTCCTTCCCCCACCGCCAGGTGGGGGAAGGTTGGGATGGGGGCAGGCGCCGGCGCTAGGGCATCTCCAGCGAAGCCAACTCCCACCGCGGCTTCACCCCGAATCCCCCCGCGGGTCCGAACGCCGCGAGCCGCATCGCGCCCGCAACGGCGATCATCGCGCCGTTGTCGGTGCAGAACTCGAGCGGCGGATAGAACACTTCGATCCCGCGCGCCGAGGCCGCTGCCGAAAGGCGCGTCCGCAGATTCCGATTGGCACCCACGCCACCGGCCACCACCAGCCGCGCCACGCCGGCGCGATCCACCGCGCCCAGTGCCTTGGCCACCAGGACGTCGACCACCGCGGCCTGGAACTCGGCGGCGAGATCCGCGCGGTCCGATGCCTCCAGGGTGCGTCCACGGGCCACCGTCGCCACGGCGGTCTTGAGCCCGCTGAAGCTGAAGTCGAGATCGTCCGAGGCGATCATGGGGCGCGGCAGCTTGAAGCGTCCGGCGGTGCCGGAATCGGCAAGCCGTGCCAGGGCCGGACCGCCCGGATAGGTGAGACCCAGCAGCTTCGCGGTCTTGTCGAAGGCTTCGCCCGCGGCATCGTCCACGGTTTCGCCCAGCAGTTCGTAGTCGCCGACGCCGCCGACCCGCATCAGCTGGGTATGCCCGCCGGAAACCAGCAGCGCGACGAACGGAAAGGCCGGCGCCGGATCTGCCAGCAGCGGCGAGAGCAGGTGGCCTTCGAGGTGGTGTACGCCGACGACCGGCACGCCCAGGGCGTAGGCCAGGCCATGCGCGGCCCCGGCGCCCACCAGCAGGGCGCCGGCCAGCCCCGGCCCCTCGGTGTAGGCCACGGCACCCACGTTCTTCACCCCGATCCCGGCTTCGTGCAACACCTGCCGGGTCAGCGGCAGCAGGCGCCGGATATGGTCACGGGAGGCGAGTTCGGGCACCACGCCACCATAGGCGGCATGCATGTCCACCTGGGAGTGGAGGGCGTGGGCCACCAGGCCGCGGGCGCTGTGCACCAGCGCGACGCCGGTCTCGTCGCAGGAGCTTTCGATGCCGAGGACGTACAAGGGGAGGGTCTACAGGAGGGGCGGATGGGCTCGAAGAGCCGTCCGGGAGTTCACAAGAGGGGAGCGAGTCTGGTATTCTCCCGCCCCTTGTTCGATCCAATCAACCCAAGCGACAGGATTCAAGCTTTCATGCCGACCGTACGCGTCAAGGAGAACGAGCCCTTCGAAGTGGCCCTGCGCCGCTTCAAGCGCACCGTGGAGAAGACCGGCCTGCTCACGGAGCTGCGCGCACGCGAGTTCTACGAGAAGCCCACTGCCGAGCGCAAGCGCAAGCTCGCCGCCGCGGTCAAGCGCCATCACAAGCGCCTGCGCAGCCAGCAGCTGCCCCAGAAGCTGTACTAGGGAGCCCAGATTTCCCGCGAACCCCGCGAGGCTTCGCCCGCGGGGTTTTTCGTTTTGAGGAGTCCACCGTGTCAGCGTTGAAAGACCGCATCACCGAAGACATGAAGAACGCCCTGCGCGCCAAGGAAACCGCGCGCCTGGGTGCGATCCGCCTGCTGCTCGCCGCCATGAAGCAGCGCGAGGTGGATGAGCGCATCGAGCTGACCGACGCCGATATCGTCGCCATCATCGACAAGATGCTGAAGCAGCGCCGCGACTCCATCGTCCAGTACGAGAAGGGCGGAAGGCAGGATCTGGCCGACGCCGAGAAGTTCGAGATGACCGTGTTGCAGACCTATATGCCGGCGGCGCTGTCCAACGACGAGATCGCCGCCGCGATTGCCGAGGCCGTCGCCGCGACCGGTGCGACCGGGCCTCAGGACATGGGCAAGGTCATGGCGCAGCTCAAGCCGAAGCTCGCCGGCAAAGCCGACATGAGCGCGGTGTCGCAGCTGGTAAAGGCAAAGCTCGCCTAGCGGTTCGACGCTGGAAAGCAAAGCGTTTGACACGAAGGAGGTTGACCGCTGCTGGGGAGTCGCGCCCGCCCCCCTATAATCGGGACCAAGCATCGGGCAGGACGAGACGATTCCGCTTGGAATCCCAACATCGGGCGCCATGATTCCGCAATCCTTCATCCAGGACCTGCTCTCCCGCGTCGACATCGTCGACGTGGTCGAGTCGGCGGTGCCGTTGAAGCGGGCCGGGGCCAACTACTCCGCCTGCTGCCCGTTCCACACCGAGAAGACGCCCTCCTTCACGGTGAGCCCGGCGAAGCAGTTCTATCACTGCTTCGGCTGCGGGGCGCATGGCACCGCCATCAGCTTCCTGATGGAGCACCACGGGATGGGCTTCATCGATGCGGTGAAGGACCTCGCGTCCCGCGTCGGCATGACCGTGCCGGAGCCCGATCCCGCTTTCCGTCGTCAGACGGAAACGCTCACCGGCCCCGATCTCACGGAACTGCTGGCCGAGGCCGCCCGCTACTATAAGGAGCAGCTGAAGCGTTCGGAAGTGGCGATCCGCTATCTCAAGGGCCGCGGGCTGACCGGCGAGATCGCCGCGCGCTTCGGACTCGGCTTTGCGCCCGACGGCTGGCAGAACTTGGAAGCGGTTTTTCCGAACTACGCCGACAAGGCGCTGGTGGATGCCGGCCTGATCATCCAGAACGAGGAAGGCCGTCGCTACGACCGCTTCCGCGACCGCATCATGTTTCCCATCGTGAACCCGCGCGGCGACATCATCGGGTTCGGCGGCCGCGTGCTGGGCCAGGGCGAGCCGAAGTACCTCAATTCGCCGGAGACGCCGGTCTTCGAGAAGGGCCGCGAACTGTACGGGCTGTTCCAGGCGCGCCAGGCGATCCGCGCTGCGGGACGGGTGCTGGTGGTCGAGGGCTACATGGACGTGGTCGCGCTCGCGCAGCACGGAGTCGAGTACGCCGTGGCGACGCTGGGCACTGCCACGACGCCCGTGCACGTGCAGAAGCTGCTGCGCCAGACCGACGAGGTGGTCTTCGCCTTCGACGGTGACAAGGCAGGGCGCAAGGCGGCATGGCGCGCACTGGAGCAGAGCCTCGCCGCGCTCGCCGACGGCAAGCAGATCCGCTTCCTGTTCCTGCCCGAGGGCGAGGATCCGGACAGCTACATCCGCTCCCAGGGGCGGGAAGCCTTCGAAGCGCTGGTGGCGCAGGCCGAGCCGCTGTCGCGTTACCTATTGGACGAACTCCAGGCCAACGTCGACATGGCGACCCCTGAAGGTCTCGCCGCATTCCTGAAGCAGTCCGAGGGCCTTGTGAAACAGATCACTGCCCGCAATCTGGGGCTGGCGATGCGCGACGCCATCGCCCGGGCCGCCGGTCTGACCCTGGACCGGCTGGACGAGCAGTTCGGCATCACACGCAGCGCCCCGGGTATGGGGCGCCCGGTGCAGGCCCCGCCCACGGCACCGCGCCGGATCGCGGGGACCCAGGCCGACGAGGTGGTCCTGCGGGGGCTCATGGCCCAGCCTGAGCTGCACCCGCTGTGCGCCGAGGCGCTGGAATTCCTGCCGGCCTCGCCCCTGGTGTCCCTGGCCGGCGGCTTGGTGGCGGCATTGCGCGAGGGTGTCGTCGAACCGACGGGTCCAGCCGTTGCGGTATACCTGGAGGCCGCTGGAGAAGCCGAGCTGGTCAGGCAGATGCAGACCAAGTGCCTCGAACTGGAGCGTGGATACTCCTACGATTACGAACAAGAACTTAGAGATCAGATAGTTAAGCTCAGGGCGCTGGCCGAGGCCGAGCGTCGTCGGGTGGCGATCGAGGGGAAACTCAGCGCCAGCCAGTTGTCCGAACAGGAACAGAACCTGTTCCGGCAGGGGGCCGGCGGGCCATCGGGTGCTCCGGCACGAGGGGTGGAAACTGGCGGCAGGCCCCTCAGTTAAGATAATATCTAAGGCTTTTCTTCACAGACAACGTCTTCGGGGACCCCATGGTGATGAAGGTAACGGGCAAGCTAAAGGTCGTGGCGAAGGACAAGGACGGAAACGGCAAGGGTCGCGACAAGGACGGCAAGGGCCGCGCGGTCCAGCCCGAGCTGACCGGCGCCGACGCGGAAGCGCGGCGTACCCGCCTAAAGAACCTGATCGTCCTGGGCAAGGAACGTGGCTATCTCACCTACGCCGAGGTGAACGACCACCTGCCGGACGACATGCTGGACGCGGAGCAGATCGAAAGCGTCATCAGCATGATCAACGACATGGGCATCCAGGTGTACGACGAGGCCCCGGACGCCGAGACGCTGCTCATGTCCGACGCCACGCCGGCCACGCCCGACGAGGATGCCGCTGAGGAGGCCGAGGCCGCCGTCTCGACCCTGGACTCGGAGTTCGGCCGCACCACCGACCCGGTGCGCATGTACATGCGCGAGATGGGTTCGGTCGAGCTGCTGACGCGGGAAGGCGAGATCGAGATCGCCAAGCGCATCGAAGACGGCTTGAAGCACATGATCCAGGCCATCTCCGCGTGTCCGACCACCATCGCCGAGATCCTGGCGCTCGCCGAGAAGGTGGAGAAAGAAGAGCTGCGGATCGACGAAGTGGTCGACGGCCTGCTCGATCCGAACGCCGAGGAGATCCTCGAAGAAGCCGTGGCTGAAGAGAACATGGTGGAGGACCTCGAGGCCGAAGGCGAGGAAGAGGACGACGGCGGTGCGGCCCAGACCGCGAGCTTGCTGCAGTTGAAGGCTGCCGCGATGGAGCGCTTCGCGATCATCAACGGCCTGTACGTGAAGATGATCAAGGCGCTGCAGCGCCAGGGCTCGAAGAGCCGGCCGTACCTCAAGAGCCAGTCCGACATCTCGAACGAGCTCATGATGATCCGCTTCTCCGCGAAGCAGATCGAGGCGCTGTGCGACAGCGTGCGCAAGATGGTGGATAACGTCCGCTCGCACGAGCGCGCCATCATGGAACTGTGCGTCGAGAAGGCCGGCATGCCGCGCTCGCATTTCATCAAGAACTTCCCCGGCAGCGAGGAGGATCTCGAGTGGGTCGGCCGCGAGGCGGCGGCGCGCAAGCCCTACAGCGAAGCGCTCGCGCGCTATGCTCCCGCCATCCTCGAGCAGCAGCAGAAGCTGATCGACCTGCAGAAGCGCATCGGCATCTCGATCAAGGATCTCAAGGACATCTCCAAGCAGATGTCCACGGGTGAGGCGAAGGCGCGCCGCGCGAAGCGCGAGATGACCGAGGCCAACCTGCGCCTCGTGATCTCGATCGCGAAGAAGTACACCAACCGCGGCCTGCAGTTCCTCGACCTGATCCAGGAAGGCAACATCGGCCTCATGAAGGCCGTGGACAAGTTCGAATATCGCCGCGGCTACAAATTCTCGACCTACGCCACGTGGTGGATTCGGCAGGCCATCACGCGGTCCATCGCCGACCAAGCGCGCACCATCCGCATCCCGGTGCACATGATCGAGACCATCAACAAGATGAACCGGATCAGCCGCCAGATCCTGCAGGAGACCGGTCAGGAACCCGATCCGGCCACCCTTGCGGTGAAGATGGACATGCCGGAGGAGAAGATCCGCAAGATCCTGAAGATTTCCAAGGAGCCCATCTCCATGGAAACCCCGATCGGCGACGACGACGACTCTCACCTCGGCGACTTCATCGAGGACCAGGCCACCCTGGCGCCGGTGGAAGCCGCCGTGTACACCAGTCTCCGCGAAGCGACGAAGGAAGTGCTGGATACCCTTACTCCGCGTGAGGCCAAGGTGCTGCGGATGCGCTTCGGCATCGAAATGAACACCGACCACACCCTGGAAGAGGTCGGGAAGCAGTTCGACGTCACGCGGGAGCGGATCCGACAAATAGAAGCCAAAGCGCTGCGCAAGCTGCGCCATCCCAGCCGGTCGGAGCGTCTGCGGAGCTTCCTGGACGGCTGACGGATGCCGTCCTCCGGGGCCCCTTGGATGGGGTTCCCGGAAACTGGTCGCACGGGCGAGGCCAAAAGAGCTACGCCCTTGTCATCGACGCCCCCACCGGGGGCGTTGTCGCTTGTTGGCAGCTGCCATTATGAGCCGCTGGTGCATCCAATCCGGGTAGCCGGGGCGTACCATGGCTTGCGCACGACCTTGCGTCGCGTGGAAAGTGGCTACCACCAAAACCCGATCAATTCTGGAGAATCTCAATGCGTAAGCGTTTCGCAGCACTGATCCTGATCTCCTCGGCGTTCGCGCTCAGCGCTGCGTCGACCTTCGCCGCAGAGGGCGAGGCCGTGAAGGAAGGCAAGAAGGCCGACTACGGTCGTGCCGCCGAAGGCGACGCCGTCAAGTCCGGCAAGAAGTCCGAGTTCGGCCGCGAAGCCGAAGGCGATGCCGTGAAGACCGGCAAGAAGGCCGACCATGGTCGTGCCGCCGAAGGCGAC
>Ga0164290_1000262_pt1 | contig 194207 bp, 184 predicted proteins | sample Micstemetagenome_FD_108782 | JGI IMG/M metagenome (GOLD analysis project Ga0164290, IMG submission 108782) | Contaminated culture microbial community from soil near Moab, Utah, USA - Microcoleus steenstrupii SON62 (Illumina Assembly) | ecosystem: Environmental > Terrestrial > Soil > Soil crust...
GGCCGAGGCCTATATTCTGACCAAGGAAGAGGGTGGCCGTCACACGCCGTTCTTTACCAACTATCGTCCGCAATTCTATTTCCGCACCACGGATGTGACCGGCGTTGTGTCGCTGCCCGAGGGCGTGGAAATGGTGATGCCGGGCGACAATGTGACCATGCAGGTCGAGCTGATTGCTCCGATCGCCATGGATGACGGTCTGCGCTTCGCGATCCGCGAAGGCGGCCGCACCGTTGGCGCCGGCGTCGTCGCCTCCATCTCCGCCTAAAGCGGGCATGGAGTCGCGTGCAGGGGTGTAGCTCAATTGGCTAGAGCACCGGTCTCCAAAACCGGGGGTTGTGGGTTCAAGTCCCTCCGCCCCTGCCAGCGCGGCAGAAGACTTAGAAGTTAGGCGGTAGCGTAAAATGGCGAAGACCAGTCCGATCGAATTCCTGCGGCAAGTGCGCCAGGAGACCTCCAAGGTCACCTGGCCGACCCGCAAGGAGACCCTGATCACCACGGCGATGGTGTTCGTGATGGGCGTGGTAGCCGCGATATTTTTCTTCCTGGTCGATCTGGTGTTGCGGACCGGCGTCCAGGCCGTTCTGGGCTTGGGAGGCTAAGGCGATGGCGAAGCGTTGGTACATCGTCCATGTCTATTCGAATTTCGAAAAGAAGGTGGCCCAGGCGCTGCGCGATACCGCAGCCCAGAAGGGCATGTCCGATCTGATCGAGGAAATCCTGGTCCCGACCGAGGAAGTGGTGGAGATTCGCCGCGGCCAGAAGGTGAATGCGGAACGCAAATTCTTCCCCGGCTATGTGCTGGCGAAGATGGAGCTGACCGACGAGACTTACCATCTGGTGAAGAATACGCCGAAGGTGACCGGTTTCCTGAGCTCGGGCGGCAAGCCGTCGCCGATCACGGAAGCCGAGGCCCAGCGCGTTGCCAACCAGGTCAAGGAAGGCGTCGAGCATCCGAAACCTTCGGTTGTTTTCGAGATCGGCGAGCAGGTCCGGGTGGCCGATGGCCCGTTCACGTCCTTCTCGGGCGTGGTCGAGGAAGTGGACGAGGAACGCGCCCGCCTCAAGGTGGCGGTGTCGATCTTCGGCCGTGCCACCCCGGTGGAATTGGAATACAGCCAGGTCGAAAAGGTTTGACCGGGCGGCCGCTGGGGCTTATAAGCCCCGGCTTCCGGGTCTAACAGCCCGGTTTTTTGCGTCCCCGGGGTATGTCGCCCCGGTTCATCGTGTGGGAGGCGGGTCGGGCCATTGTTTCGCCAGGTCCAGGCTTGCCGTACCACGCAATCTCCAACGGAGGGCAGGGCCCTCCCTGTGAGGAAGGAGTAGCAGTATGGCGAAGAAGATTGACGGCTATATCAAGCTGCAGGTTCCGGCCGGCAAGGCCAACCCGTCGCCGCCGATTGGTCCCGCTCTGGGCCAGCGCGGCGTGAACATCATGGAATTCTGCAAGGCGTTCAACGCCCTGACCAAGGAGATGGAGCCCGAGATGCCGATTCCGGTGGTCATCACCGTGTATTCGGACCGCTCGTTCACCTTCATCACCAAGACCCCGCCGGTGACCTACTTCCTGAAGAAGGCCGCCAAGATCAAGTCCGGCGCCAAGCTGACCGGTCGTGAGAAGGTGGGTTCGGTGACCATGGATCAGGTCCGCGAAATCGCCCAGGCGAAGATGAAGGACCTCAACGCGCATGACATCGAAGCGGCATCGCAGATGATCATCGGCTCGGCCCGCTCGATGGGCCTTGAAGTCACTGGCGCGTAAGGGGAGCACAGACACATGGCAAACAAGGGCAAGCGTTACGCCGCCATTTCCAAGACGGTGGATCCGGAAACCCGCTACGGCGTGGATCAGGCCGTCAAGCTGGTGAAGGCCGCCGCCAAGGCGAAGTTCGACGAGACCATCGAGATCGCGATGAATCTCGGCGTTGATCCGCGTCATGCTGACCAGATGGTCCGCGGCGTGGTCACCATGCCGTCAGGCACAGGCAAGACCGTGCGCGTTGCGGTTTTCGCCAAGGGTCCCAAGGCTGAGGAAGCCAAGAAGGCCGGCGCCGATCTGGTTGGCGCCGATGATCTGGCTGAGATCATCAACGGCGGCAAGATCGAGTTCGACCGCTGCATCGCCACCCCGGACATGATGGCCGTGGTTGGCAAGCTGGGTAAGGTGCTGGGCCCGCGCGGCCTGATGCCGAACCCGAAGCTGGGTTCCGTGACCATGGACGTTGCCGGCGCCGTCTAGGCGGCCAAGGGCGGCCAGGTGGAATTCCGCGTGGAGAAGGCGGGCCTGATCCAGGCCGGTATCGCCAAGGCGTCGTTCACTGAGGAGCAGATCCTGGTGAACGTGAAGGCCTTCATCGATGCCGTGCTCAAGGCCAAGCCGACCGGCGTGAAGGGTCACTATGTGAAGAAGATCGCGCTCTCCTCGACCATGGGTCCGGGCGTGCGCATCGAGCTTTCCTCGGCGCTGGGTGGCGACACCAAGGCCGCGGCGTAAGTTTACAAGTTTCCTCCCGCATGCTTCGGCACGCGGGAGGTTTCATTCCGGCGCGAGCCCTTTGGGCAAGCAATGGGATGAAATCCTGTCCGAGACTGCAGGTATCCAAGAGGCTTCGGCCTGGCGGATGTAATGGTGGTTAGTCCACCTGCATAGACAGTGGATAGAAACTTTTCGGGGGTTCAGGCCCCCAGAAGGTTCGAGCCCTGGGACAGGCGAACCGGACGTTCGGTTCGCCGTTTGACGTAAGTCAGGCGTCGGCCGTGCGTTCATGTGCAACAGGGTCGGAATTGTCCGACCCGCGTTGAGGAGACGAGCAGTGGACCGTTCTCAAAAGAAGGAACAGGTTAGCGCCCTCAGCCTGGTATTCGCGGATGCCAAGGTTGTTGTCGTCACTCAGAATAACGGTCTGACCGTGGCTCAGGTGACTGAGCTGCGCCGCCAGATGCGTGACGCTGGGGCCAGTTTCAAAGTTGCGAAGAACCGGCTTGTCTGCCTCGCTCTCGAAGGCACGCCCTACAAGCCCCTGGCAGGAATGTTCAAGGGGCCGACCGGCATTGCGTATGCCAATGATCCGGTCGCAGCCGCCAAGGTAGCCGTGGAATTCGCCAAGAAGCACGACAAGTTCGTGGTTGTTGGCGGCGCCATGGGCGACACCGTGCTGAATGCTGAAGGCGTGAAAACCCTGGCCAGCCTGCCGTCGCTCGATGAGCTCCGCGGTAAGCTGGTGGGTCTGCTCCAGGCCCCGGCCACCAAGGTGGCTGGCGTGGTGCAGGCTCCGGCCGCGCAGCTGGCGCGTCTGATGCAGGCTTTCGCTTCGAAGGAGTGAGGTGGCCTAAGCCACACACCGACACACACTACCCAGATCGAACCTACAGGAGATTAAAATGGCTGACCTCAACAAGATCGTCGACGAGCTGTCCCAGCTCACCGTCATCGAAGCTGCTGAACTGGCGAAGCTGCTGGAAGAAAAGTGGGGCGTTTCCGCCGCCGCTCCGGTTGCCGTTGCCGCTGCTGGTGGTGGCGCTGCCGCCCCGGTTGCTGAAGAGAAGACCGAGTTCAACGTTGTCCTCGTCGAAGCCGGCGCGAACAAGATCAACGTGATCAAGGAAGTCCGTGCGATCACGGGCCTGGGCCTCAAGGAAGCCAAGGACCTGGTCGAAGGCGCGCCGAAGGCCGTCAAGGAAGGCGTCAACAAGGACGAGGCCGCCAAGCTCAAGGCGCAGCTCGAAGGCGCCGGCGCCAAGGTCGACGTCAAGTAATACGCGTAAGCGGCGGGGAGGGGCTGGTATGGCCTCTCCCCAACGCCGCCCTAGTTTAGTTGCCATACTCCGGCCACCGCGGGTTTTCGGTGGCAGACTTAAGCGGTATCGGACATTGGGCGCGGCGATCGCCCGGCGGGATCATGGGCCCGTGAAATTTATCGCTATCCGATACTGTTCAGCGGCCTTTCCGGCATGAGGAAAGCGTCGCTTTCGCCATTTGGGAAATGACATGAACGATACTGGACTGGCGCTGTCTTTCACCGCCCGCAAGCGCGTGCGCAAGAGCTTTGGCCGCATCCCGAGCATCGCCACGATGCCCAACCTCATCGAGGTTCAGAAAAGCTCCTACGAGAGCTTCCTGATGATGCATGTGCCGGCGGATCAGCGCGGCGACAACGGCCTGCAAGGCGTGTTCAAGTCGGTTTTCCCGATCAAGGATTTCTCCGAAAGCTCCTCGCTGGAATTCGTGAAGTACGAATTCGAGCCGCCGAAGTATGACGTGGATGAGTGCATGCAGCGTGGCATGACGTTTGCCGCGCCGCTGAAGGTGACGCTGCGCCTGATCGTCTTCGAAGTGGACCCGGATACCCAGGCCAAGTCAGTGCTCGATATCAAGGAGCAGGATGTCTACATGGGCGACATGCCGCTCATGACCGACAAGGGCACCTTCATCATCAACGGCACCGAGCGAGTCATCGTTTCCCAGATGCACCGCAGCCCGGGCGTGTTCTTCGACCACGACAAGGGCAAGACCCATTCCTCGGGCAAGTATCTCTACACTGCCCGCGTCATTCCTTATCGCGGCTCCTGGCTCGATTTTGAATTCGACGCCAAGGACATCGTGCATGTGCGCATCGACCGCCGCCGCAAGCTGCCGGTCACCACGCTGTTCTTCGCGCTGGGCCTGACCCAGGAAGAGATCCTGGATTCCTTCTATAAGAAGAATATCTACAAGCGCGACAAGAAGGGCTGGCGCGCCGAATACAATGCCGAGCGTATGCGCGGCGTGCGCCTGAGTTCTGACCTGATCAACGCCAAGACCGGCAAGGTGGCGGCTGAAGCCGGCACCAAGGTGACGCCGCGCCTGGCGCGCAAGCTGGCCGAGGAAGGCTTGAAGGAGCTGCTGGTCTCGCCTGCCGACATGGTGGGCAAGTACAACGCGCTCGACATCATCAATGAAGAGAGCGGCGAAATCTATCTCGAGGCCGGCGATGAGCTGGACCTGAAGAAGATCGAATTGCTCGAGGCCGCTGGCGTTGAGCAGATCGCCGTGATCGACGTGGATCACGTCACCATCGGTTCCTACATCCGCAACACCATGGTGGCGGACAAGAACCAGAGCCGCGAGCAGTCGCTGTTCGAAATCTACCGTGTGATGCGTCCGGGCGAGCCGCCGACAATGGACACGGCTGAATCGCTGTTCCATGGCCTGTTCTTCGATTCCGAGCGCTATGATCTCTCGGCCGTGGGCCGCGTGAAGATGAATGCCCGCCTTGGCCTCACCGCCGAGGACACCGTGCGCGTGCTGCGCACCGAGGACATCCTGGCCTGCGTGAAGACGCTGGTGGAACTGAAGGATGGCCGCGGTGAAATCGACGACATCGACCATCTCGGCAACCGCCGCGTTCGTTCGGTGGGCGAGCTGATGGAGAACCAGTACCGCATCGGCCTGCTGCGCATGGAGCGCGCCATCCGCGAGCGCATGAGCTCGGTGGATATCGACACCGTGATGCCGCATGACCTGATCAACGCCAAGCCGGCTGCGGCCGCCGTGCGCGAGTTCTTTGGCTCGAGCCAGCTCAGCCAGTTCATGGATCAGACCAACCCGCTGTCTGAAATCACCCACAAGCGCCGTCTCTCGGCGCTTGGCCCTGGCGGTTTGACCCGTGAGCGCGCCGGCTTTGAAGTGCGCGACGTGCATCCCACCCATTACGGCCGTATCTGCCCGATTGAGACGCCGGAAGGCCCGAATATCGGCCTGATCAACTCGCTGGCCACTTATGCCCGCGTCAATCAGTACGGCTTCATCGAGAGCCCCTATCGCCGCATCCGCGAAGGCAAGGTGACCGACGAGGTCGTCTACCTCACCGCCATGGAAGAGGGTAAGTATTCCATCGCCCAGGCCAACATTCCGGTGGATGCCAAGGGCAAGCTGGTGGGCGAGCTGCTGAATTGCCGCATGAACGGCGATTTCCAGATGCTGCGGCCTGAGAATGTCGATTTCATGGACGTGTCGCCCAAGCAGCTGGTTTCGGTGGCTGCGGCGCTGATCCCGTTCCTGGAAAACGACGACGCCAACCGCGCGCTAATGGGCTCGAACATGCAGCGCCAGGCGGTGCCATTGATCCGCGCCGAAGCGCCGCTGGTCGGCACCGGCATGGAAGAGGTGGTGGCCCGTGATTCCGGCGCCACCATCGTTGCCAAGCGCAGCGGCGTGATCGACCAGATCGACGCCACCCGCATCGTGGTGCGCGTGTCGGATGAAGCCGACATGTCGAAGTCCAACGTGGATATCTACAAGCTGCTGAAGTTCCAGCGCTCGAACCAGAATACCTGCATCACCCAGCGTCCGCTGGTGAAGGTGGGCGATCAGGTGAAGGCCGGCGACATCATCGCCGACGGCCCCTCCACCGAGCTGGGCGAGCTGGCGCTCGGTCGCAACGCGCTGGTCGCGTTCATGCCCTGGAATGGCTACAACTTCGAAGATTCGATCCTGATCTCCGAGCGCATCGCCAAGGATGACGTCTTCACCTCGATCCATATCGAGGAATTCGAAGTCATGGCCCGCGACACCAAGCTCGGCCCGGAAGAAATCACCCGCGACATCCCGAATGTCGGCGAGGAAGGCCTCAAGAATCTCGATGAGGCCGGCATCGTCTATATCGGCGCTGAAGTGGGCCCAGGCGACATCATGGTGGGCAAGATCACGCCCAAGGGCGAAAGCCCGATGACGCCGGAAGAGAAGCTGCTGCGCGCCATCTTCGGCGAAAAGGCTTCCGATGTGCGCGACAGCTCGCTGCGCGTGCCGCCGGGTGTCTCCGGCACGGTGGTGGAAGTGCGTGTATTCTCGCGCCACGGCGTGGAGAAGGATGAGCGCGCGCTGGCCATCGAACGCGCCGAGATCGAACAGCTGGCCAAGGACCGCGATGACGAGCGCGCGATCATTGATCGCTCGATGTTTGCTCGTCTGGGCGAACAGCTGCTCGGCAAGCAGGCCGACAAGGGCCCGAAGGGCTTCAAGGATGGCGGCAAGATCACCGAAGCCGTTCTGGCCGAACTGCCGCATTCCAGCTGGTGGCAGATCAGCCTGAAGAACGAAAAGAACATGGCCGATGTCGAGGCGCTGAAGAAGCAATACGACACCGCCATGGCCCGCATCCAGGCGCGTTTCGACTCTAAGGTCGAGAAGCTGCAGCGCGGCGATGAACTGCCCCCGGGCGTGATGAAGATGGTCAAGGTATTCGTGGCGGTGAAGCGCAAGCTGCAGCCGGGCGACAAGATGGCCGGCCGTCACGGCAACAAGGGCGTCATCTCGCGCATCATGCCGGAAGAGGACATGCCCTACCTGGAGGATGGCCAGCCGGTTGATCTGGTGCTGAATCCGCTCGGCGTGCCGTCGCGCATGAATGTGGGTCAGATTCTCGAGACCCATCTGGGCTGGGCTTCGGCCGGCCTGGGCAAGCAGATCGGTGAGATGCTCGACAAGGTGCGGCGTAACCACGCCAAGTCGGAAGAGCTGCGCAAGCTGATGAAGGGCATCTACTCCAAGCAGGAATACGCCGAGAAGATTGCTGATCTTTCCGACGACCAGATCCTGGAGCTGAGCCACAATCTGCGCCGTGGCGTGCCGATGGCCACCCCGGTCTTCGATGGTGCCCATGAGCCGGACATCAACGAGATGCTGGAGAAGTCTGGCTTCACCAATTCCGGCCAGGTCACCCTGATCGACGGCCGTACCGGTGAATCCTTCGACCGCAAGGTCACGGTCGGCTACATCTACATGCTGAAGCTGCACCACTTGGTCGACGACAAGATCCACGCGCGTTCGATCGGTCCGTACTCCCTGGTCACCCAGCAGCCGCTGGGCGGCAAGGCCCAGTTCGGCGGTCAGCGTTTCGGCGAAATGGAAGTCTGGGCTTTGCAGGCCTACGGCGCCGCCTACACCCTGCAGGAAATGCTTACCGTGAAGTCCGACGACGTGGCGGGTCGCTCCAAGGTTTATGAAGCGATTGTGCGCGGCGACGACAACTTCGAGGCCGGCATTCCGGAATCGTTCAACGTGTTGGTCAAGGAAATGCGCTCGCTCGGCTTGAATGTCGAGCTGTCGCAGCGTTCCTACTGATCCAGCCGCTCCATAGGAGACGAAGAACATGAACGAACTTAGCAACGTTTTCGGCCAGCCCCAGGGCGCGCAGGCTTTCGATCAGATCCAGATCTCGATCGCTTCGCCGGAGCGCATCCGTTCCTGGTCCTACGGCGAGATCAAGAAGCCGGAGACCATCAACTACCGTACCTTCAAGCCGGAGCGCGATGGCCTGTTCTGCGCCCGCATCTTCGGCCCGATCAAGGATTACGAATGCTTGTGCGGCAAGTACAAGCGCATGAAGTATCGTGGCGTGATCTGCGAGAAGTGCGGCGTTGAAGTCACGCTCTCCAAGGTGCGTCGCGAGCGCATGGGCCATATCGAACTGGCTTCGCCGGTGGCGCATATCTGGTTCCTCAAGTCGCTGCCCTCGCGCATCGGCCTGATGCTGGACATGACGCTGAAAGACCTTGAGCGCATCCTGTATTTCGAAAACTACGTCGTCATCGAGCCGGGCCTTTCCCCGCTGAAGATGTTCGACCTGTTGACCGAAGAACAGTATCTGCGCGCCCAGGAAGAATATGGTGACGACAGCTTCGTGGCCAAGATCGGCGCCGAGGCGATCCGCGACCTGCTCATGGGCATCGACCTGGAGAAGGAGCGGGCCGATATCCGCGATGAACTGGCCGAAACCACCTCGGAACTGAAGCCGAAGAAGCTGGTGAAGCGCCTGAAGCTGGTGGAAAGCTTCATCGACTCCGGCAACAAGCCCGAGTGGATGGTGCTGACCGTGGTGCCGGTGATTCCGCCGGAACTGCGCCCGCTGGTGCCGCTGGATGGTGGCCGCTTCGCCACCTCCGACTTGAACGATCTGTATCGTCGCGTCATCAACCGCAACAACCGCCTGAAGCGCCTGATTGAGCTGCGCGCGCCTGATATCATCGTGCGTAACGAAAAGCGCATGCTGCAGGAAGCTGTGGATGCCTTGTTCGACAACGGCCGTCGCGGCCGCGTCATCACTGGCGCCAACAAGCGTCCGCTGAAGTCGCTCAGCGACATGCTGAAGGGCAAGCAGGGCCGCTTCCGTCAGAACCTGCTCGGCAAGCGCGTCGACTATTCCGGCCGTTCGGTTATCGTCGTCGGCCCGGAACTGAAGCTGCATCAGTGCGGCCTGCCGAAGAAGATGGCGCTGGAACTCTTCAAGCCCTTCATCTACTCCAAGCTTGAGCTGCGCGGCCTGGCCGCCACCGTCAAGATGGCGAAGAAGATGGTGGAAAAGGAGCGCCCCGAGGTTTGGGACATCCTGGAAGAAGTGATCCGCGAGCATCCGGTGTTGCTGAACCGCGCGCCGACGCTGCATCGCCTGGGCATCCAAGCCTTTGAACCAACCCTGATCGAAGGCAAGGCGATCCAGCTGCATCCGCTGGTCTGCTCGGCCTTCAACGCCGATTTCGACGGTGACCAGATGGCGGTGCATGTACCGCTCTCGCTGGAAGCCCAGCTCGAAGCCCGCGTGCTGATGATGTCGACCAACAACATCCTCAGCCCGGCGAACGGCAAGCCGATCATCGTGCCGTCGCAGGATATCGTGCTCGGTCTCTACTATCAGACGCTGGAGCGCAGCCAGCCGCTCGGTGATGTGGTGAAGATCAAGGACCCGGCGGTGCTGATCAAGGCCTGGGCCGAGGATGACATCATCATCTTCGATCCCAAGACCCGCGTGGAACTGCCCAAGACCAACGTGAAGGCCGAAGCCGAGCGCATCATCGCGTCCGATGCCATCATCGAGCGCGTGCCGGTTTTCGCCACCGTGGCGGAAATCCAGCAGGCCCTGGATGCCAAGGCGATCACGCTGCATAACCGCATCAAGTCGCGTCTCAACACCGTGGATAACGAGGGCACGCCCATCGTTGCCCGCGTGGTCACCACGTCCGGCCGCATGCTGCTCTCGGAGATTCTGCCGAAGAACAAGAATGTGCCGTTCAAGGTGATCAACCAGCTGCTGACCAAGAAGGAGATCACCAACGTTATCGACGTGGTGTATCGCCATTGCGGCCAGAAGGAGACCGTCATCTTCTGCGATCGCATGATGGCGCTGGGCTTCTCGCGTGCCTGCCGCGCCGGCATCTCGTTCGGCAAGGACGACATGCTCGTGCCGGCCACCAAGGAGAAGCTGATCAACGACACCAAGAGCCTGGTTGCCGAATACGAGCAGCAGTATCAGGACGGTCTGATCACCCAGGGTGAGAAGTACAACAAGGTGGTCGATGCCTGGTCTCAGTGCACCGACAAGGTTGCCGACGAAATGATGAAGGTGATTCAGACCGACATCGATCCCATCGACGGCAAGCGCAAGAACACCAACTCGATCTGGATGATGGCGCATTCCGGTGCGCGTGGTTCGGCCAACCAGATGAAGCAGCTTGCCGGTATGCGTGGCCTTATGGCCAAGCCGTCGGGCGAGATCATCGAAACGCCGATCATCTCCAACTTCAAGGAAGGCCTCACCGTGCTCGAGTATTTCAACTCGACCCACGGCGCGCGTAAAGGCCTTGCCGATACCGCCTTGAAGACCGCCAATTCCGGCTACCTGACCCGTCGCCTTGTGGACGTGGCGCAGGATTGCATCATCACCGAAGAGGATTGCGGCACCGAACGCGGCCTCACGGTGAGCGAAGTGGTGGAAGGCGCCGATGTCATCGCCACCCTGGGCGAGCGTATCCTGGGCCGCTTTGCCTCCGTGGATGTGAAGCATCCGCTGACCGGCGAAGTGATCGTCAAGGCTGCCGAGATGATCCAGGAGCGCGATATCGACCGCATCGAGACTGCCGGTGTTGAAACCGTGCTGATCCGTTCGGTGCTCACCTGCGAGGCGGCCACCGGCGTTTGCGGCAAGTGCTATGGCCGCGATCTGGCCCGTGGCACCACGGTGAATATTGGCGAAGCGGTTGGCGTTATTGCCGCGCAGTCGATTGGCGAGCCGGGCACCCAGCTCACCATGCGTACTTTCCATATCGGCGGCACCGCCCAGGTGGCGGAGCAGTCGAGCCTGGATGCGCCCTATGATGCCACCATCAAGGTGGTGAACCGCAACCTCGTCACCGACAGCTCGGGCCGCTTCGTGGTCATGGGCCGCAATTCGGAAATCGTGCTGGTGGACGGCAATGGCCGCGAGCGCGCCCGCTACAAGGTGCCTTACGGCTCCCGCCTGGCGGTGGATGAAGGCGGCAAGGTGAAGAAGGGCCAGCGCGTTGCCGAGTGGGATCCTTACACCCGCCCGGTGATCACCGAGCGCGCCGGCGTGGTCAATTTCCGCGACCTCGTGGAAGGCGTCTCGATCCGCGAAGCCACCGATGAAGCCACCGGCATCACCTATCGCGTGGTGGCCGACTGGAAGCAGAACCCCAAGGGCGCCGAGCTGCGCCCGCGGATCACGCTGCGCGACGACAAGGGCGAAATCCTCACGCTGGCCAATGGCGGCGAGGCGCGCTACTTCCTGTCGCCGGATGCCATTCTCTCGGTTGAGGATAGCGCCACCGTTCATGCCGGCGACATCATCGCCCGCATCCCGGTGGAAGGCACCAAGACCCGCGACATCACGGGCGGTCTGCCGCGCGTGGCGGAGCTGTTCGAGGCGCGGCGCCCGAAGGACCATGCGATCATCGCGGAAATCGATGGCCGCATCGAGTTCGGCAAGGACTACAAGGCCAAGCGCCGCCTGGTGATCCGCCCGGTGGAAGAAGGCCTGGAAGCCGTGGAATACCTGATCCCGAAGGGCAAGCATATCGCCGTTCAGGAAGGCGACTTCGTGCGCGTTGGCGACCATCTGCTCGATGGCAACCCGGCGCCGCATGACATCCTCAAGGTGCTCGGCGTGGAAGCCTTGGCGAATTACCTCGTCAATGAAATCCAGGAGGTCTATCGCCTGCAGGGCGTGAAGATCAACGACAAGCATATTGAGGTCATCTGCCGCCAGATGCTGCAGAAGGTCGAGATCACCGATCCGGGCGATACCACGTTCCTGATCGGCGAGCAGGTTGATAAGACCGAGTTCGAGGAAGTGAACGCCAAGACGCAGGGCGAGGGCCGCAAGATCGCCAAGGGCATGCCGGTTCTGCTCGGCATCACCAAGGCGAGCCTGCAGACCCGCTCATTCATCTCGGCCGCGTCGTTCCAGGAAACCACCCGCGTCCTCACCGAGGCGGCCGTGTCGGGCAAGACCGACAGCCTGATCGGCCTGAAGGAGAACGTGATCGTGGGCCGCCTGATCCCGGCCGGCACCGGCGCCATCATGGGCCGCATGAAGGCGCTTGCCGCCCAGCGCGACCGCGATTTCGCCGATGCCCTGGAAAGCGAACTCCAGGCCGCCGTGGGCGATGCCGCCGACTAAGGCTTGAGCTTATAGGCTTAAGGAAGAGGGGCGGGCCGCAGGGCTCGCCCCTTTTTCGTTGGCCTTTGAGGCCGGCACGGCACCATGCTAGGCTCTGCGTGTCCTGCCTGGAGCCTGACATGCGTATTGCCGCTCTTCTCGCGCTGATCCTGGTGCTGGCCGGCTGCAACCAGGTGCGCAGCGGCTATCGGCCCACCTTCACGGCGGAAGAACTAGGCCGCTACACCAACTTCATCCGCTTCGAGGGCGAGCCGACCATCCGCAACGGCAAGAATCTGCGGGAAGAGAATGATGAATTGCGCCGCGATGGCTGGGTCTCGATCGGCAGCACCACCTACAGCGATACGCTCACCTCGGCGCAGGAATTGCGCAGCTTGGCCAGGGAATACAAGGCCGAGCTGGTGACGCGCTATCATCGCGAAACCCGCAATTTCACCACCATGATCGCCACCAGCACCGGCCCCGGCGGCGCGCTGATGATGATCCCGAGCACCAGCAGTGTCAGCACCTACACCGCCACCTTCTGGGTGCGGCAGCATAAGACCCTGCTTGGCCTCTATGGCCGCAACCTCAATCAGGCCGAGGCATTGCGCCAGGGTGATGCCTATGGCGCTGTGGTCACGCTCATCGTGCGCGGCAGCATCGCCGAACAGGCCGGCTTTCAGGTGGGCGATGTGATCACGGCGGTGGATGGCGTGGAGGTGGCCGGCTATACCGACATGCTGAACAAGTATTTCCGCACCCATCTGCCCAGCAGCGATTTCCGTGTGACGCGCGGCGATATAATCTTCACTGTTGCCGTGCCGAAAGAACCTTGAAGGAAAATCGCCGCCATGAAGCGTGAGCCCGAGGAAGTGGTGGCCGCCTATATGGTGGCCTGGAATGAACCGCATCCCGAGGCGCGGCTTGGGCTGCTTGGCCTCTGCTGGGCGGATGACGGCATCTATTGCGATCCCGGCGTGCGGCTGGTGGGCCGCGAGGCCCTGAGCGATCATATCGCCACCAAGCTCGCCGAGCGGCCGGACGCCAGGCTGCAGCAGCTCAGCACCGTCAACCACCATCATAACTGGCTGCGTTTCCATTGGCGGCTGGTGCGTGCCGATGGCAGCTTCGGCCCGCGCTCCATCGATATCGGCCAGACCGGCCCCGATGGCCGCCTGATCCAGATGATCGGCTTCTTCGGCGAATTGCCTGACGATCTGCTGGAGTGAAGGAGCGGCTAAGGCGGCGCTTGATCTGGCTCGAGCCAGTTTGCCATGCGCAAGGGCGCGGCGATGCGTTTGAAATGCCGGGTGTTGTTGGTCACCAGAATCGCATCGGCGGCTAAGGCATGGGCTGCAATCATCATATCCATTTCACCGATGGGCTTGCCGTCGCTGATCAATTGCAGGCGGATATCGGCGTAATGCTCGGCGGCATCGCTGCCCCAGGCCAGGGTGGGCAACAGGTTGAGGAATTGCCGCACCAGATTGTGCAGGCGGTGCTCCGGCGCCAGTCGCTTTAGTCCATATATCAGTTCCGCCCGGGTGATCGCTGAAATGCATAATGCGCCGGGAGGCGACATGAGCAGCCGGTCGTTAAGATTTTCGGATCGACCTTTGATGACATAGCTGGCGGTGTCGGTGTCCAGCATATGCATAAGCTCAGGCCTCGTCGTCGAACAGCGGTCTATCCACCCGAGGCTGGTTCAGTGGCCGCTCGGCCATGAATTCAGGCGGGAAGTCGGTGTTCTGCGCGCTGGAAAAAAAGTCCCGCCAAGCCTGCGTACCAGGACGACTGGAAAGGATCACATCACCAGTACGTTCATCGCGCGTGGCATACACTTCTGTACCCTGGAATCTGAAATCGCTAGGCAGTCGCACGGCCTGGCTGGCGCCATTCCTGAATAGTTTTGCCATCCGGGTGTCAGGCATGGGCAAGCTCCATACATGCTGCAGTATATACGATAATATATACTGCAAATGCGTTCATGGAAAGGGGTCGTCGGTTCGGCGGCTAGGCGCATGTCCAGTTAGAGTGAGTAGGTGCGGCGCTTTAGATTTGTTCCTCTTTTGTATTATTCGTGCTAGGATGACTTCTGCCGCTCGGGGCCGGTTCCCGCTGGCCGAGGCGGGCAGAATCAGCCACAACGAATACCGGCCAAAACGAACAGACTGGAAATGCGCCGGAATAGCGAAGAATAAGCCGAAATAAGGAGAAATAAGGAATTTTAAGCTCAAAAATGGCGGAATACGTCGAAACAGGCTGGATTAAATAGGAATAGGGTCAGGTTGAATGGAATGGAGCGACGATGCCGTGGTGCTGAGCATTCGCCATTACGGCGAAAATGCCCGCATTGTCAGCCTGTTGGCCGAATTCCAGGGCCGCCATGCCGGGCTTTTGCGCGGCACGGGCTCCAGCAAAGGCGGCGCGTTGCAGCCCGGCCAGGTGGTGCGGGCCAGTTGGCGGGCCAGGCTGTCGGAGCATCTGGGGCATTACACCCTGGAGCCGCTCTCGCACCCCGCCGCCCTGATGCTGGATGATGCCGCCCGCCTTGCGGCGCTGTCGGCGGCTTTGGGCCTGATCGAGGCCGCCCTGCCCGAGCGCGAGCCGCATCCGGCGCTTTTTTCCGCCACCAAGCTGTTGCTGGAGGTGATGGCTGAGATGCCCGAGCCCACGGATTGGGCCTCGCTCTATGTGCGCTGGGAAATGGGCCTGCTGGCGGAAATGGGCTATGGCCTGGATCTGGAAAGCTGTGCCGCCACCGGCGCTCAGGCGGGTTTGACCCATGTCTCGCCGCGCTCCGGCCGGGCGGTCTCGGCCGAGGCGGCGGCCCCCTATGCCGGGCGCCTGCTGGCCCTGCCGGCCTTCCTGGTGCCCGGGCGGGGCGCGCCGCCGGCCAATCACCCGGCCACCGATGTGCTGGCGGGCCTGGGGCTTACCGGGCATTTCCTGGAGCATCGGCTGTTTGCCGCCCTGCATGGCCCGATTCCGCCCGCCCGGCCACGACTGATTGAGGTTTTGCGCAAAACCCTGGCTATATCTGGTGATTTCGTGGAAGCGGATGCTATAACCCCGCCATGAGCAAACACGTCCCCCCGCAGGATTTTCCTGATGCCATCCGCGATGTGCCGCTGCCGGCGGCGCTCTCGGAGCGTTACCTCGCCTATGCCCTCAGCACCATCACGGCGCGTTCGCTGCCCGATGCCCGCGATGGCCTGAAGCCGGTGCAGCGCCGGCTGCTCTATGCCATGCGGCTGCTGAAACTGGACCCGGCCGCCGGCTACAAGAAATGCGCCCGCGTGGTGGGCGACGTGATCGGTAAGTATCACCCCCATGGCGACCAGTCGGTCTATGACGCCCTGGTGCGTCTGGCCCAGGATTTCGCCCAGCGCTATCCGCTGGTGGATGGCCAGGGCAATTTCGGCAATATCGACGGCGATAACGCGGCCGCCATGCGTTACACCGAGGCGCGGCTCACTGAGATCGCCGATGTGCTGCTCTCCGGCCTGGACCAGGAGACGGTGGATTTCCGCGCCACCTATGACGGCACCGAGGAAGAGCCCATCGTGCTGCCGGCCGGCCTGCCCAACCTGCTGGCCAATGGCGCTAGCGGCATCGCCGTGGGCATGGCCACCTCGATCCCGCCGCATAACCTGCCCGAGCTGTGTGATGGCCTGCTGCATCTGATCAAGCATCCCAATGCCAGCATCGAAAAGCTGGTGGAGCTGGTGCCCGGCCCGGATTTCCCCACCGGCGGCCTGCTGGTGGAGCCGGCGGAAACGCGGCTGGAAGCCTATCGCACCGGGCGCGGCAGCTTCCGTCTGCGCGCCCGCTGGGTGCAGGAAGAAATGCAGCGCGGCGCCTGGCAAGTGGTGATCACCGAGATTCCGTATCAGGTGCAGAAGTCGAAGCTGATCGAGAAGATCGCCGAGCTGATCAACGACAAGAAGCTGCCGTTGCTCGGCGATGTGCGCGATGAATCCGCCCAGGATGTGCGCCTGGTGCTGGAACCGAAAAGCCGCAATGTCGATCCCGCCGTGCTGATGGAAAGCCTGTTCCGCGCCACGGATCTGGAAATCCGCTTCCCGCTGAATCTCAATGTGCTGGATGGCGGCAAGGTGCCGCGGGTGATGAACCTGCGCGAGGCTTTGCAGGCCTATCTCGATCACCGCATGGAGGTGCTGGAGCGCCGCAGCCGCTATCGCCAGGGCCAGATCGAGCGCCGCATCGAATTGCTCGAAGGCTTCCTGCTTGCCTATCTCAATCTGGACGAGCTGATCGCCATCATCCGCCATGAGGACGAGCCCAAGCCGGTGATGATGCAGCGATTCAAGCTGTCTGATGTTCAGGCCGAAGCCATCCTCAATATGCGGCTGCGCTCTTTGCGCAAGCTGGAAGAGATGGAAATCCGCACCGAGCATAAGCAGCTCACCGAAGAACTGAAGCAGCTGAAGAAGCTGCTCAGCGACAAGGAGCAGCGCTGGGGCCTGGTGGCTGTCGAGGTGCAGGAGCTGAAGAAGAAATTCGGCCCCAAGAGCGCGCTGGGTAAGCGCCGCACCGATGTGGCCGATGCGCCGCAGATTTCCGAAGAAGCCTTCGAGGCCATGGTGGAGCGCGAGCCGCTTACCGTGATCTGCTCCGAGAAGGGCTGGATCCGCGCCATCAAGGGGCACGTCCAAGACGACGGTAGCGCTGCATTTAAAGAAGGCGACAAGGGCCGCTTCTGGCTGCATGCCGAAAGCACCGACAAGCTGGTGCTGTTTGGCACCAATGGCCGCGCCTATATCATCAATTGCGACAAACTGCCGCGTGGCCGTGGCCATGGCGAGCCGGTGCGGATCATGCTCGATCTCGGCAACGATCAGGACATCGTCACCCTGTTCAAATATCAGGGCGAGCGCAAATTCCTGGTGGCGGCCAGCGACGGGCGCGGCTTTGTCTGCCCCGAGGCCGAGATGATGGCGCAGACCCGCTCGGGCAAGCAGATCCTCAACGTCACCGCGCCGGCCGAGGCTTGTGTCTGCACGCCGGTGCAAGGCGATCATGTGGCCGTGGTGGGCAATAACCGCAAGCTGCTGATCTTCCCGCTGGATCAGGTGCCGGAGATGACCAAGGGCCGCGGCATCACCTTGCAGAAATACAAGGACGGCGTGTTGTCGGATGCCAAGACCTTCAAGCTCAAGGACGGCCTCACCTGGGTGGACCGTGCCGGCCGCACCAAGACCGAGAGCGACCTGAAGGAATACCGCGCCGAACGCGCCCAGGCTGGGCGCATCGTGCCGCGCGGCTTCAATACCAATAACCGCTTCAGCTGATGGACCTGGCGGCCGCGCTCGAACCTTTCGTCGCGGCCGGCCATGTTCCGGGCCTGAGCTATGCACTGATTGATGCGCAAGGCCGCTTCGCCAGCGGCGCGGTGGGGAAGCGCGGCCTTGGTGACGCGCCGGCGATGACCGACGACACGGTGGGCTGGATCGCCTCGATGACCAAGCTGGTCACCACGGTCGCCGCCCTGCAGATGGTGGAGCAGGGCAGGCTGACGCTGGAGAGCAGTGTTGAGGAGATCATGCCCGAGCTGCCGCCGCGCCAGGTGTTGCAGGGGGTGGATGACCAGGGCCAGCCGATCCTGCGCCCGGTGCGGGGCCCGATCCGGCTGCGCCATCTGCTCACCCATACCTCGGGCTTTTCCTACGATACCTGGAACAAGACGCTGCTTACCTATGCGCAGCAGCAGGGTATTCCGCGCATCGGCACCTGCAAGCTGGCCGCCCTTGATCTGCCGATGCTCGCCGATCCCGGCACGCGCTGGGAATATGGCATCAGCCTGGATTATGCCGGCCGCATGGTGGAGCAGGTTTCCGGCCTGTCGTTGGAAGACTATTTCCAGCAGCATATCTTTGGGCCGCTGGGCCTGCGCGATCTCGGCTTCCTGCTGCGCGCCGATCAGCGCGCACGGCTTGCCGCCATGCATCACCGCCAGCCCGATGGCAGCCTGCAGGTGATGCAGCATGAAGTGCCGCAAGCGCCGGAATTCTTCATGGGCGGCGGCGGCCTCTATGGCACCATGCCGGATTATGCCCGCTTCCTCGGCCTGTTCCTGCAGGGCGGCCAGGGCGTGCTGCGGCCGGAAACGCTGGCGCTGATGTTCACCAACCAGATCGGTGAGCTGATTGCCAATGGCTTTCCCGCCGGGCTATCTCCAGCTACGGGCGAGCGACGCTATTTCCCCGGCCGGCGCTGGAAATGGGGCTATGGCCTGGCGCTCAATCCGGAGGCCACGCCGCAGGGGCGGGCGGCCTTGAGCGGCACCTGGGGCGGCCGCTGCAATTGCTATTACTGGGTGGATCGCATGCGTGGCATTGCCGGCGCGGTGATGGCCCAGGTGATGCCGTTTCCTGATCCCCAGGTGCTGGATGCCTTCTACGCCTTCGAGCAGGCGGTGTATGCCTGACATTGCCGTGGTTCGCATATCGTTCTAGCCTGCGCGACGGCGTGTCGCGCAGGCTGCCTAGCGACGCGGGCTGCCGAATCTGGCTCAATGGCAGATGGGAAACAGTTGCAGATGTGTGATGGATAGCCTGTATCTGAAAGTGCTGCTGCTCGGGCTGGTGGAAGGGCTGACGGAATTCATTCCGGTCTCCTCCACCGGGCATCTCATCCTGCTGGGCGATCTGCTTGGCTTCGAGGGACCGCCCGGCAAGGTATTCGAGATCGCCATCCAGCTTGGCGCCATCCTGGCGGTCTGCGTGGTCTATTGGCAACGGCTCTACGATACCCTGCGTGGCTTGGGCCGCGACGAGCGCGCCAACCGTTTCACGGTCAACCTGCTGTTTGCTTTCCTGCCCGCCATGGTGATCGGTTTCTTCGCCCATGGCTTCATCAAGAGCGTGTTGTTCAATCCATGGATTGTTTCGGTGGCGTTGATCCTGGGTGGGCTGATTATCCTGGCGGTGGAGCGTTTCGCGGGTGAGGGCGAGATCGAGAGCGTGGATGACTTCCGCTTCAGTCTGTCGCTCAAGATCGGTTTCATCCAATGCCTGGCGATGATCCCCGGCGTGTCGCGCTCTGGTGCCACCATCATTGGCGCCCGGCTGCTGGGCGTGCGGCGCGCGGCGGCGGCCGAGTTCAGCTTCTTCCTCGCCGTCCCAACCATGGCGGCGGCCACGGCCTATGACCTGATGAAGAACTGGCAGAGCTTGAGCCTCAAGGATGGCGGCGTGATCGGCCTGGGCTTTCTGGTGGCCTTTATCAGCGCGCTGTTGGTGGTGCGCTCGGTGATCGCCTTCATCAACGCCTATGGCTTCGCGCCGTTTGCCTATTACCGCATCTTCTTGGGTGCCACGATGCTTGTGCTATTGTTCCAGCGCTAAAAGAAACTCGGGGAAACGCGCGATGACATTGCCTGCTTCGGTCTATGAAGCCTTTTCCATCACGGCCGCCGCGCATCCTGAAAAAAGCTTTCTCTGCGTGCCTGCCCGTGCGGATCGTGACTATTGGCCGGAAGGGCTGGAACTGAGTTTCGGTGCGGTGCGGGTGCAGGTAGAGGCAATGAAGGCGGCCTATGCCGCAGCTGGCTATGGCCTGGGCCATCGCGTGGGCCTGCTGCTGGAGATGCGGCCGGAATTCTTCTTCCACTTCCTGGCGCTGAATGGCCTGGGCGTGGCCATTGTGCCGATCAATCCCGATTACCGGCATGACGAGATGCTCTACCAGATGCAGCATTCCGAAGCCGATCTGGCGGTAGCTTTGCCGCAGCGCGTGGCCGACCTGCAGCGCGTGGCCGCCGAGCGTAGCGAAAAGCCACTGCCGGTGATTGACGGCCTGAATCCGCCGGCCGCATTGCCGAAGCCGCGCACGGCGCCGCGCCATGGGGCGTTAGGCCATGAGACTGAAGCCGGGCTGCTCTACACCTCTGGCACTACGGGGCGGCCCAAGGGCTGCGTGCTGACCAACCTCTCCTACCTCAATGCCGGCGCCTGGTATCGCGATTTCGGTGGCCGCCTGAGCGTGAAGCCGGGCGAGGACCGTTTCTATAATCCGCTGCCGCTGTTTCATATGAACCATCAGGCTGTCACGGCCTGTTGCGCCATGCTCACGGCCAATTGCCTTATTCTGCCGGAGCGTTTCAGCCCCGGCCGCTGGTGGGCCGAGGTGGCGCAGACGCGCGCCACCATCATCCACTATCTCGGTGTGGTGCCGCCGCTTTTGCTCAATCAGCCAGCAAGCGCGCTGGAGAAGCAGCATAATGTGCGCTTCGGCCTTGGCGCCGGCGTGGAGCCACTGCTGCACAAGCCCTTCGAGGATCGCTTCGGCTTCCCGCTGGTGGAAGTCTGGGGCATGACCGAGACTGGCCGCATCCTGGCTGATGCCTTCGAGCCGCGCCGCATTGATACCCGCGCCTTTGGCAAGCCGATGCAGGGGCTGGAAGCGATAGTTGCCGATGCCCAGGGTGCTGAATTGCCGCGCGGCCAGGAAGGTGAATTGCTGGTGCGGTATTCCGCCAGCGATCCCCGGCGCGGCTTTTTCGGCGGCTATCTGAAGAATGAGGCGGCCACCGAGGAAGCCTGGCGCGGCGGCTGGTTCCATACCGGCGACGTAGTGCGTATGGACGATGACGGCATGCTGTATTTCGTCGATCGCATGAAGAATATCATCCGCCGCTCGGGCGAGAATATTGCCGCCGCCGAGATCGAGGCCGTGCTGCAGGCGCATGAGGCTGTGGCACAGGTGGCGGTGCTGGCGGCACCCGATGAAATCCGCGAGGAAGAGGTGATGGCTTGTATCGTGCCGATGCCGGGCATCGCGCCCAAGCCTGAACTGGCCGAGCAATTATTCGTTTGGTGCAATGAAAAACTGGCCTATTTCAAAGCCCCAGGCTGGGTGTTGTTTGTGGAAACCCTGCCCACCACCGGCACTCAGAAGGTGCAAAAGACACAGATTTTTGCGGTGGGCGAAGACCCGCGCAAGCGGCCCGGCGCCATCGACCTGCGGCCGCGCAAGAAACGCTGAAGGAGTTAGGTATGCACAAGTCTCTGGCCCGCTGGCTGTTCATCCTCGCCGGTCTGGTGGCGCTGATGGTGGTGATCGGCGGATTGACGCGGCTGACCAATTCCGGCCTCTCCATGGTGGAATGGCGGCCTGTCACCGGCTGGCTGCCGCCGCTCTCGGAAGCCGCCTGGATGGCCGAGTTCGAGAAATACAAGCAATTCCCCGAATATCAGAAGATCAATATCGGCATGGAGTTGGATGGCTTCAAGGAAATCTATTGGTTTGAATATGGGCACCGTCTGCTTGGCCGCCTGATCGGCGTGGCTTTCGTGCTGCCGCTGCTGTGGTTCTGGTTCCGCCGCGCCATCCCACAGGGCATGCATGGCCATCTGTTGGCGATGCTGATTCTTGGCGGCGCGCAGGGCGCTATTGGTTGGTTCATGGTGGCCAGCGGTCTGGTGGATCATCCCGATGTCAGCCATTACCGGCTCACGCTGCATCTCGGCATGGCCTTTGCCATCTTCGCCTATCTGCTCTGGGGCGGGCTTTCCATGGCGCGCGGCCCGCGTATGCAGAGCCCGGCCGGTGGCGGCCTGGCGATCCTGTTCGTGGCGCTGGTCTATCTGCAGATTCTCTCCGGCGGCCTGGTGGCCGGCCTCAATGCCGGCCTGGCGCATAACACCTGGCCACTGATGGAAGGCAGGCTGATACCCGATGGCCTGGGTGTGATGACGCCGCTCTGGCACAATATTTTTGAGAATGCGCTCACCGTGCAATTCCAGCACCGCATACTGGCCTACCTGGTGGCGGCGCTGGCTGTGGTTATCTGGGTACGCTATGCCGGCCGGGTGGCCAATGGCGCCCGCCATATGCTGCTCGGCATGGTGGTCTTGCAGATGTGCTTGGGTATTGCCACGTTGCTGGCCCAGGTGCCAGTGGCGCTTGGCGTGCTGCATCAGCTTGGCGCCCTGCTGCTGCTGATGGGCGGCATCATGCTCTGGCATGGCAAGGCGCGGCGCCATGGCTGAGCCTGAGATCATCCTGCTCTATGTCACCTGTGCCTCGGTTGACGAGGCCGAGAAGGTGGCCGAAGCCGTGGTGGGCCAGCGGCTAGCAGCCTGCGCCAATATCCTGCCCGGCATGCGCTCGCTCTATTGGTGGCAGGGCAAACTGGAAAAGGCAGAGGAAGCCGTGCTGATCCTCAAGACCCGGCCCGATCTGGTTGCTGCTGCGACCGAAGCCGTGAAGGCTGTGCATTCCTATACCATACCCTGCGTGCTGCCCTTGGCGGTGGGTGAGGGTGGCAACCTGGATTACCGCGCCTGGCTGCTGGCCTAAACCAGACCCTAGGTAAATTGTAGCGGTGCATTTTTCCGGCTTGCCCGGCAATTTAAGAAGCGTAGGCTGAAAGTCCCCGTTCTTGAGTTTGAGCCTCCCCATGCAAAAATACTCCGGCTTCCTGACGCTGGCCTTTTCCAGTATCGCACATACGTTTTCGCATCTCTTCACGTTGCTCTTCGCCACCGTGGTGCTGGTGCTGGAGCGCGAATGGGGCATGAGCTACGACACATTATTCGCGCTCTCGATTCCGATGAGCGTGCTGTTTGGCGCCGCGGCTTTGCCCGCCGGCTGGCTTGGCGATAAATGGTCGGCCTCTGGCATGATGGCGCTGTTCTTCATCGGTGTGGGCGCGGGTTCCATCGCGGCTGGCTTTGCCCAAAGCCCGCTCACGCTCTGCCTCGGCTTGGCCTGTGTCGGTCTGTTCGCCTCAATCTATCATCCGGTTGGCATCCCGTGGCTGGTGCGCAATGCGGTCAATCGCGGCCGGGCACTCGGCATCAATGGCGTATTCGGTTCTATCGGCACGGCATCCGCTGCGCTTGTGGCCGGTGTGCTGGCAAATTTCTAAGGCTGGCGGGCGGCTTTCATCGCGCCGGGCGTGGTCTGCCTGATGGTGGGCGTGGGATTCATTTGGGCGCGGCAGGCCGGGCTACTGCTGGATCGCGGCGAGGATATGTCGCCGCAGCCACAACCGCAGAAGGCCGATATATGGCGCGTCTTCTGGGTGATGTCGGCCACCATGCTCTGCACCGGGCTGACCTATCAGGCAACGTCGTTTGCGCTGCCCAAGGTGTTCGATGAGCGCCTCAGCGGCTTCTTCGGCGCATCCGTGCTCGGCATCGGCGGCATGGTCACGCTGGTCTACACGATCTCGGCTTTCATGCAGATTCTTGGCGGCGAGCTGGCTGACCGTTATTCCCTGCGCGGCGTCTATGCCACAGCGCAATGGTTGCAGATCCCGGTGATCGCCGTGGGCATGGTCACCATCCATCCCGCCCTGGTGGGTGTGGCCGCGCTGATGGTGGGGCTCAATGTGCTGGGCCAGCCAGCCGAGAATTCGCTGCTGGCGCGCTACACGCCGCCGCAATGGCGCGGCCGGGCCTTTGGCGCCAAATTCGTGCTCACGCTCGGCGTCGGCTCGCTGGGGGCGGCGATGATACCGGTGATCTACCGGCTGACCGGCACGCTGGATGTGCTGTTCATCGTGCTGGGCTGCTGCGCCCTGGGCGCCGGTGCTTTCGCGCTGCTATTGCCGAAGGCGAGCAATGCTGAGGAGCCGGAACAGGCGCCGCTGCCAGCAGCAGCCGAGTAATCAATAGGGCAGGCCGGTGTAATTCTCCGCCAGCGCCATCTGCGCGGCTGGCGAGGAGAACAGGTAATCCAGCTCGGCGCGCTGGATGCGCTGCTCGAAATCGCTGCTGTCGGGGAAGCGGTGCAGCATGGTGGTCATCCACCAGGAGAACCGCACGGCCTTCCATACCCGGCTCAAAGCCCGTGCCGAATAGCCGTCAAGCCCGGCATCGCTTTTTTCCGCGTAATGCTGGATCAGCGCTTCCGACAGGTAATGCACGTCGCTGGCCGCCAGGTTCAGGCCCTTGGCGCCGGTGGGCGGCACCACATGGGCGGCATCGCCGGCCAGGAACAGTTTGCCGAAGCGCATTGGCTCGGCCACGAAGCTGCGCAACGGTGCGATGCTTTTCTCGATCGACACGCCTTCTTGCAGGCCGGCATTGGCGCGGTCGTCCAGCCGGCGGCGCAATTCGGCATAGAAGCGGGTATCGGACCAATCCTCCACCCGGTCATTGACGTCGCACTGGATATAAAGCCGGCTGCGGGTATGGGAGCGCAGCGTGCAGAGCGCGAAGCCGCGTTCGTGATTCACATAGATCAGTTCATCCGAAACCGGCGGCTTGTCCACCAGGATGCCAAGCCAGCCGAAGGGATAGGCGCGCTCGTAGGTCTGCAGCATGCCGGCCGGAATGCTGCTACGGCTGATGCCGTGGAAGCCGTCGCAGCCAGCGATGAAGTCGCAATCCAGGCGATGCTCGGCGCCATCCTTGCGATACATCACATAGGGCTTGGCGCTGCTGATGTCGTGCAGGCTGACATCTTCGGCCTCATAGACCGTAAGCGTGCCGCTGGCCGAGCGGGCATTCATCAGGTCGCGGGTGATCTCGGTCTGGCCATAGACCGTCACGGTGCGGTTGATCAGCTGCTTGAAGTCAATACGGTGGCGCGCGCCGCCAAAGGAGAATTCCACGCCGTCATGCACCAGGCCTTCGCGCAGCAGACGCGCGCCAGCGCCGGCCTGCTGCAGCAAGCCCACCGTGCCGCTTTCGATCAGGCCCGCGCGGATGCGACCCAGCACATACTCGGCGCTGCGTTGCTCTAGGATCACGGCCTCAATGCCCTGCTGGTGCAGCAGCTGTCCGAGCAGCAGGCCGGCCGGACCGGCACCGATGATGGCGACTTGGGTACGCATGGTTGGTTTCCTCCGCTACTACAAAACTAGGCCGGCGGGCTGCGAACGGCGATGGACAGACATAACAAAGACTAGGATAATCCGAACATTGACTGGGGGGATGGCCGATGGCGCGGGCAGTGCCGACCTATGCGCTTTATGGTGAGCAGACCTATTCAGCGGCCGCCGATTGGCTGCATTGCGAATCGATTCAGGCGCGCTCGGCTTTGTTCGACTGGGAGATCGGTGCCCATCGCCACGCCAACTTGTTTCAAATTCTGAACATGACGGCGGGCAAGGCCGATTGCCTGATGGGCGAGGAATGGCAGCAATTGGTGCCGCCGGTGGCGGTGCTGGTGATGCCGGGCGTAACCCATGGCTTCCGTTTCTCGCCCGATACGCAGGGCCATGTCATCACCCTGCTGGCCGAGCAGGCCCTGCAGATTCCCCGCGTGGCGCCCGACTTGCGTCCGCTGCTGGCGCAATCGCGGGTGATCCCGCTGCCAGGCCGGGTGGCGCCGCGCGTGGAGCAATCGGTGGCGGCTATTGCCGAGGATTACGCGGCATCTGCACCCGGCAGGCTCGGCCTGATTGAGGCCCATATCGCCATCCTGCTGATCACTTTGGGCCGCGTGCTGGCCGAGGATGCGGCATCGGGGCGGCCCAACCGCCATGCGGCGCAGTTCCGCGCGCTGCTGGATCGGCATTTCCGCGCGCAGCGCAGCGTTTCCTTCTACGCCGCCAAGCTCGGCATCTCGGATGTGCACCTGAACCGCATCTGCCGCTCAAGCTTCGATACATCGGCGCTGGGTGCCATCAATCAGCGCCTGATCATGGAAGCCAAGCGCGACCTGACCTTCACTTTGCTGAGCGTGAAAGAGATCGCCTATTCCTTAGGCTTCGAGGACCCGGCGTATTTCACCCGGTTTTTCACCAAGCAGGCGGGGATGACGCCGACTGTCTTCAGGCGGCGTTCAGCCCAGCATCCAGGTCCTTGATCAGGTCGGCCACGTCCTCGATGCCGACCGACAGGCGGATCGTGTCGTCGCCCGCACCGGCGCCGCTGCGCTGCTCGGGAGTAAGTTGGCGATGCGTGGTGGAAGCGGGGTGGATGATCAGGCTGCGGGTATCGCCGATATTGGCCAGATGCGACCACAGCTTCACGGTTTCTACCAGCTTGGTGCCGGCGGCATAGCCGCCTTTCACACCAAAGGTGAATACCGAGCCGGCCCCCTTGGGCAGATACTTCTTTGCCAGGGCATTGTAGCGATCCGTGGGCAGGCCGGCATAGCTGACCCAGGCCACCTTGGCGTGCTGGCTAAGGAACTCGGCGACTACTTGCGCATTGGCACAATGCTTCTGCATGCGCAAGCTGAGCGTTTCCATGCCGGTAAGGATCATGAAAGAGTTGAACGGCGAGATAGCGGGCCCGAGATCGCGCAAACTCACCGCGCGGCAGCCCACGGCGAAAGCCATGTCGCCGAAGGTCTCGAAGAAATTCAGGCCGTGATAAGCTGGCGAAGGCGCGGCGAGATGAGGGAATTTGTCATTCTGCGCCCAGTCGAAATTGCCGCCATCGACGATCACGCCGCCCATGGAATTGCCATGGCCGCCGAGGAATTTGGTGGCCGAATGCAGCACGATGTTGGCGCCCCATTCCACCGGCTTGCAGAGGAAAGGCGTGGCCATGGTGTTATCCACGATCAGCGGAATGCCGGCCGCCTGTGCCACCTTGGCCAGGGCTTCGATATCGGAAATCACGCCGCCGGGATTGGCCAGGCTTTCCACGAAGATCGCCTTGGTGCGCGGCGTGATGGCGGCGGCGAAACCAGCAATGTCATCGGGATCGACAAAGCTGGCATGCCAGTCAAAGCGCTTGAAGCTATGGGTGAATTGCGTGATCGAGCCGCCATAGAGCTTGCGCGAGGCTACGATATGGTCACCTGGGCTCATCAGCATGTGGCAGGCCACAAGCTGCGCCGCATGGCCCGAAGCCACGGCGGTGGCAGCCCTTGCATTCTCCAGCGCAGCCACCTTCTGCTCCAGCACGGCGGTGGTGGGGTTGGTGAGGCGGGGATAGATGTTGCCGAAGGTCTGCAGATTGAACAGCGACGCGGCGTGATCCACATCCTCGAACACATAAGCCGTGGTTTGGAAGATCGGCGTGGTGCGCGCGCCCGTGGTGGGGTCGGGCGCCGTACCGGCATGCACTTGCAATGTGTCGAAGCCAAAGGCGGATTCGTTCGGGTTCTTGGTCATGGGGTTCAAATCCGACGTTGTTTCTTGGCCGAGATGACGCGGGTATTCACCCCCATCCAGCCGATTTCCAGCGAGAGGCGGCCATATTCGATCTTCGGGCAGCGGTTCATCACCACCTTGAGGCCGGCGGCCTCGGCCGTGGCGGCGGCGGCATCACTGCGCACGCCTAGCTGCATCCAGAGAACCTTGGCGCCGATCTTGATGGCTTCGTCGGCTATGGGCGGGATGGCATCGGAATTGCGAAAGCAATCCACCATGTCAACCGGCACCGGGATGTCGGTAAGCGCGCCATAAACCTTCTCGCCGAGGATCTCGTTGCCTGCTTCGCGCGGGTTCACCGGGATCACGCGGTAGCCCTTTGCCTGCAGATACTTCATGGCGAAATAGGACGGGCGGTTCCAGTTCGGGCTGGCACCCACCATGGCGATCACGTTCACCTGGCGCAGGATGCCGCGGATATAATCTTCGCTGTAATCGTCGTGGTTCATGGCTCTCTCAGCGCCCTTCCCAGCAGGGGATGCGTTTCTGGATGAAGGCGTCAATGCCCTCGGCGGCATCGCGGGCCAGCAGGTTCTCGGTCATCACTTGCGAGGCATAGTCATAGGCCTGGGCCAGCGGCAATTCGATCTGGCGATAGAAGGCTTCCTTGCCGATCTTCAGTATGAGCGGCGATTTGGAGGCGATCTGCCGCGCCAGCGCCAATGTCAGTTCCGGCAATTCGGCATCCGCCACGGCGCGGTTGATCAGGCCGATCTCCACGGCGCGGGCGGCTGGCACCAGATCGCCGGTAAGCAGCATTTCCATGGCCTGCTTGCGGCTGACATTGCGCGATAGTGCCACCATCGGCGTGGAGCAGAACAGACCGATATTCACGCCGGGCGTAGCAAAGCGTGCGCTATTGGCTGCCACCGCCAGATCGCAGCTGGCCACCAGTTGGCAGCCGGCGGCGCTGGCGGTGCCATGCACCTGGGCGATCACCGGCTTAGGCAGGGCGACAATGGATTGCATCAGGGTGGAGCATTGTTTGAACAATTTCTCGGTCGCCTGGCGGCTGGGCAGGGCGCGCACCTCCTTCAAGTCATGCCCGGCGCAGAAGCCGGGGCCGCTGGCTGCGATAATCACCACGGTGACAGCCGGGTCGGCCTTGATCTGGTCGAGTTCCGCTTGCAGGGCGCGCATGAGGTCCGAAGACAGCGCGTTATAGGCCTTGGGGCGGTTCAGGGTCAGGCGGACCACGCCTGGCGCCGGCTGTTCGCGCAGCAGCGGGCTTTCCAGGGGGGTGTCTAGGGCGGCGGACATGGCGGGCCTCCTGCGGCAAAAGTGGCGGGGATATTAGCCCAGCCGGGGCGGCCCTCAAAGGTCTCCAAAACAAAGAGAATTTGTCGTATTTCTGCCGCATTCTGCTGCGAAAACCGGTTGGCTTGACGGCGGGTCCCGGTTGCACCGGAAACCGCCCCGGCGTACAAACCCTGGCACCAACTAACACCGAAAGTCTCGCAGCATGATTCGTCCGATCCGCAAGGCCGTCTTCCCCGTGGGCGGCCTGGGCACCCGCTTCCTGCCGGCCACCAAGTCGATGCCGAAGGAGATGCTCACCGTCGTGGACAAGCCGCTGATCCAGTATGCGGTGGAAGAGGCCAAGGCAGCCGGCATTGAGGAATTCATTTTCGTCACCGGCCGCGGCAAGCAGGCGATCGAGGACCACTTCGACCGTTCCTACGAACTTGAGGATACCTTGCGCGGCCGCGACAAGCGCGACCTGCTGAATACCTTGCATGGCTGGATGCCGCAGGCCGGCCAAGTGGCCTATACCCGCCAAATGGAGCCGCTGGGTCTGGGCCATGCCGTGCGCTGCGCCAAGGCGCTGGTGGGCAACGAGCCCTTTGCCGTGCTGCTAGCCGATGACTTGATCCTGGGCCGCACCGGTTGCCTGGCGCAGATGGTGGAAGCCTATACCGAGATCGGCGGCAACATGATCGCCGCCATGGAAGTGCCGCGCGAGCATACCCGCCGCTATGGTGTGGTGGACCCGGGCAAGAGTGAAGGCCGCCTGGTGGAAGTGAAGGGCCTGGTGGAAAAGCCCGAGCCGGCGGCAGCGCCCAGCACCACCGCCGTGATCGGCCGCTATATCCTGCAGCCGCGTGTGTTCGATTATCTCGATCTGGTGCAGCGCGGCGCCGGCGGCGAAATCCAGCTCACTGATGCGCTGGCCAAGATGATCGGCGAAGTGCCGTTCAACGGCCTGCGCTTCAAGGGCGAGCGTTATGATTGTGGCGACAAGATCGGCTTCTTGCATGCCAATATCGCCTTCGCCCTGGATCGGCCGGACCTGCGCGCCGATGCGGCCCAGATCGTGCGTGAAGTCTACAAGTCGCTCTAAGCGACCTTAAGGGAAGAACACCATGCGCGTCGCGATGATCGGCACCGGCTATGTCGGCCTGGTTTCCGGAGCCTGCTTTTCGGAATTCGGCCATAGCGTGGTCTGTGTGGATAAGAATCCACAGCGCATTGAGGCGCTGGAGCGTGGCGAGATTCCGATCTTCGAGCCGGGCCTGGAAGATCTGGTGGCGCGCAATGTGAAAGCCGGGCGGCTGTCCTTCACCCAGGATATCAAGGCCGGCATGGCGGGCGCCGATGCGGTGTTTATCGCCGTGGGTACGCCGTCGCGGCGCGGCGATGGCGAGGCCGACCTGAGCTACGTTTATGCCGCTGCCAAGGAAATCGCTGAGGCCATGGCGCGGCCCACTTTGGTGGTGACCAAATCCACCGTGCCGGTGGGCACCGGCCGCGAGGTGGAGCGAATCATCCGCGCCACAAGGCCCGATGCTACTTTCGAGATGGCGTCCAACCCGGAATTCCTGCGTGAGGGCGCGGCGATTGAGGATTTCATGCGGCCTGACCGCGTGGTCTGTGGCGCTGAGAGCGAATGGGCGCGCGAATTGCTGCGCAAGCTCTATCGCCCGCTTTACCTGAACGAGACACCGATCCTGTTCACTCAGCTTGAAACCGCCGAGCTGATCAAATACGCGGCCAATGCCTTCCTCGCCACCAAGATCACCTTCATCAACGAGATTGCCGATCTCTGCGAGAAGACCGGTGTGAATGTGCAGGATGTGGCTAAGGGCATTGGCCTGGATGGCCGCATCGGCGGCAAATTCCTGCATGCCGGGCCGGGCTATGGCGGCTCCTGTTTCCCCAAGGATACCCAGGCGCTGGTTGCCATTGGCCGCAAGCATGATACGCCGCAGCGTATCGTCGAAGCGGTGGTGGATATCAACGAGACGCGCAAGCAGCGCATGGCCGACAAGGTGGTGAAGGCCTTGGGCGGCTCGGTGCAAGGTAAGACCATCGCCGTGCTGGGCCTGACCTTCAAGCCTGAAACCGATGATATGCGCGACAGCCCCAGCCTGGTGATCATCCCCAGCCTGCAGGCCGGCGGCGCCAAGCTGCGCGTCTATGATCCCGAAGGCATGGGCGAGGCGCGCAAGCTGCTGAAGGACCTGACCTGGTGCGAGGGCCCGTATCAGACCGCCGAAGGCGCGGATGCGGTGGTGATCATCACTGAGTGGAATCAGTTCCGCGCGCTAGACCTGGACCGGCTCAAAGGCCTGCTGAAGCAGCCGCTGGTGATCGACCTACGCAACATCTACAAGCCGGCCGAGATGAGCCAGGCCGGCTTCACCTATCACTCGGTGGGCCGCCCCAGCGTTTAGGCGGCAGGCTTCTTCGCCGGTACCAGATACCAAGCGAGCCCCAGATACAGCAGCACCAGGGGCAGGCCGAAGGCCCACATATAGGCTTCCTGCGGATAGCCGCCCGTGGCATTACGCGGCCATAGATCAATGATCCAGCCCAATCCGGCTTGCGCGAAGAACGCGAAGCCAAACACCACGCCGTTGAGCAGGGTGTTGACGCGGCCCGTGGCCTGCATCGGGAATTGCGCGCTTAAAATCGGATAGGCCAGCACTGTAGTATTGGACAACAGGCCGAAGGCGATCCAGGTGAGCGGGTTGGTGGGCGCCCAGCCGGCGGCAAGCACCAGCAGGTTGATGCCATACAGCACAGTGGCGACGCAGAGCGTGGTGCGCAGGCTGATACCGATGCGCTGCAGCCGGTCGGCCACGATGCCGGTGAGGGTGAAACCGAAGGTGAGCGCGGCAGCGAGAATGAATTGCAATTCGGCTGCCTGCAGCCGGGTGAGGCCACCGACATCGCGCAGATAAGGCCCTGACCACAGGCCCTGAATCGCCATGCCACTCGCCATGCCGAGCATGGAGACCGGCGCGATGCGCCAGAAGCGGCGATCAGAAAGATAAGCGCCGCATTCGCGCAATTGCTGGCCCAGGCTGTCGCTGCTGACGGGGCTACCGGGCTTTTCCGGCACGATGAAAAAGATCGCAGCGGAAGCCGCCGTCACCATCGCGGCCAGCAGCCAGAACACGGCCCGCCAATTGAAGTGATGCAGCAGTAACTCCACAGGTAAAGTGGCCGCCAGAGCGCCAAGGCCGCCGGCGGTCATGAACACGCCATTGGCCAAGGCCCAGCGTTCGGCAGGCAGCCAGAGCGAGATGGTCTTCATCGCGCTCATCAGGCCGCCGGCCACGCCCAGGCCGATCAGCGCGCGGCCGATGAACAGATGCGATAATTGCGTGCCAATGGCAAACACCATAGCGCCGGCGGCGGCAAACAGCAGGAAGCCGGCCTGCACGCGGCGCGGGCCATAGCGATCTAGCAGGATGCCAAGCGGCAATTGCGCCAGCGAGAAGGTGATGAAATAAGCCGCCGTCAGGCCGCCGAGATCACCGGCGCCGATATTCAGATCCTGCTGCAGGTTGGGCGCGATCACCGCGTTCACCGAGCGGAACAGGTAGGACATGAAATAGCCGCAGGCGAAGGGCAGCAACACCCTTCCCGCGATGAAGGCCAGCGAGGCGGTCGCACTCATTTTTATCATTCCCGGCGTTAGGTCTTTTTTGTGGAGAGGTCTTCTACGGCGAATAATTCAAGCGGTTGGGTTTTCCCGGGCAGCATCTGCTCGCCCAGAGAGGTGATCTTCATGTTCGGCAAGGCGCCTGCGGCATCCAACGCGGCAGAACTGGCAATCACCGGCTGCGCCGCAGTCTTGGCCCATTGCTCAAGTTTCGCGGTGGTGTTGATGGTATCGCCTAAAAGAGCAATCTCGCGCTTCTGGTCACCCATTTCCCCCACCACCACCGGCCCGGCATGCAGCACGGCGCGGAAATCCGGGGCAGCATCGAAGCGCGCAAGATAGAGAGCTGCTTGCGAGGCTAGTCGGGCGCGCGCCTCGAATACCGCTTCGAAAGCGCGTTGTGGACGGTTGTTCAGTCGCCAGGTGACGATCACTTCATCGCCGACATATTTGTCGATACTGCCGCCCTGATCAGCCATCACATCGCCGATATCGGATAGAAATTGATTAAGCAGGCGATGGAAGTTGATATCGCCGATACGCTCAGCGATGGCGGTGGAGCCGCGCAAGTCGATGAACAGGAACAGGCGTTCCTCATGCCGAGGCTGGTGATAGCGGCCACGGATGAAGTTGAGCAATACACCGGGGCCCAGGAGCTGATTGATCTGCATCAGCGTGCTGATAATGAAGGTGAAGGTGAGCGCCATCACCAGGGTGATCAGCGTGTTGACGTTGAAGCCAATGGGATAGGCGCCATCGATGGGCACAATGAAATTGCCCAGGGCGTCAAATACAATGATGCTGATAGAATAGAACAGGGTCTTGAGCAGGGCCGCTTTCATGAAAGGCAGGCGCCGCAGGGCTTGGCCGGCGGGATCGTTCACATAGAAAACCTCAAAACTCGCGATGGCGCAGGTCACCATCATGCCAGTGACGAAGCCGCGCAGCGCGCTGATCCCCCGGTTGCCGCCGCCCAGAGAGGCATCCACCGACATGCCGTAGAGCGCCCCGACAATGCTGCCGACGAGCATAAACCGCAGGAGCATCGCGACCTGGCGGCGGCGACGGGTGGAGAGGGGCATTGTTATGCTTTCTGCGAACGTGACCCCGGAATGATAAGCCGAGGCAGGGCACAAGAAAAGTCACAAGAAAAAGGCCGGATCATGCCCGGCCTTTTTTAAGCGATAGCGGCAGCCCTTTAGGCAGCGTTCTCGGCTTGGCGCGAGGCCCGCTTGCGGTCGTTGGGGTCCAGCATCTTCTTGCGCACGCGGATGCTCTTTGGTGTCACTTCTACCAATTCGTCATCGGCGATATAGGCAATGGCCTGTTCCAGGGTCATCTTGCGCGGCGGGGTCAGGCGCACCTGCTCATCCTTGCCGGCGGCACGGATGTTGGTGAGCTGCTTGGCCTTCATCGGGTTCACGTCGAGGTCGTTGTCGCGGCTATGTTCGCCGATGATCATGCCCTCATACACTGCGACACCCGGATCGACGAACAGCACACCACGCTCTTCAATGAAATTCAGCGCGTAGAGCGTGGTCTCGCCGGTGCCATTGGCGATCAGCACGCCGTTGCGGCGGCCAGGAATGGGGCCGCGATGCGGGCCGTATTCGTGGAACATCTTGTTCATGATGCCGGTGCCGCGCGTATCGGTAAGGAATTCACCATGATAGCCGATCAGGCCGCGCGAGGGGGCATGGAAGGTGATGCGGGTCTTGCCGCCGCCCGAGGGGCGCATGTCGCGCAGCTCGGCCTTGCGCAGGCTCATCTTCTCCACCACCACGCCGGTGAAGGCATCATCCACGTCGATATGCACTTCCTCAATCGGCTCCAGCGTGTTGCCGTTCTCGTCGGTCTGGAACAGCACGCGCGGGCGGCTGATGGAAAGCTCGAAACCCTCGCGGCGCATCTGCTCAACCAGCACGCCGAGCTGCAATTCGCCACGGCCAGCCACTTCGAAGGCATCCTTGTCGTCGCTCTCGCTAACGCGGATCGCCACATTGCCTTCCGACTCACGGAACAGGCGGGTGCGGATCACGCGGCTCTGCACCTTGGAGCCTTCCTTGCCGGCGAAGGGCGAGTTGTTCACCGAGAAGGTCATGGCCAGCGTCGGCGGATCAATCGGGTTGGCGGGCACCGGCTCGGTCACGGCCAGTTCGCAGATCGTGTCGGCCACAGTGGTGGTGGTGAGGCCGGCAATGGCGATGATGTCGCCGGCTTCAGCTTCCTCGATCGGCAGGCGCTCGATGCCACGGAAGGCCAGCAGCTTGGTCACACGGCCCTGCTCGATTTCGCTGCCATCGCGGCGCAGAGAATGGATCGGGCTGTTCACTTTCAGCACGCCGGAATGGATGCGGCCGGTGAGGATGCGGCCCAGATAGGGATCGGCTTCCAGCGTGGTCACCAGCATCTTGAACGGAGCATCAACCACCGCCTTCGGCGCCGGCACATGGCGCACGATCAGGTCGAATAGCGGAGCCAGATCCTTGCGCTCGCCGTCCAGGCTCTCGGTGGCCCAGCCGGCGCGGCCGGAGGCGAACATGACCGGGAAATCGAGCTGCTCTTCCGAGGCATCCAGGGCGGCGAAGAGGTCGAACACTTCCGAATGCACTTCCACCGGGCGGGCGTCGGAACGGTCGATCTTATTCACGATCACGATCGGGCGCATGCCAAGGCCGAGCGCCTTGCCGAGCACGAACTTGGTCTGCGGCAGCGGGCCTTCGGCGGCATCCACCAGCAGCACCACGCCATCCACCATGCTCAGGATACGCTCAACTTCACCGCCGAAATCGGCGTGGCCGGGCGTGTCGACGATGTTGAGGCGGGTATTGTGCCATTCCACCGAAGTGCACTTGGCCAGGATGGTGATGCCGCGCTCACGCTCCAGGTCGTTTGAGTCCATGACGCGCTCAGCGACCTGCTGGTTCTCGCGGAACGAGCCGGACTGGCGCAGCAGGGCATCAACCAGGGTGGTCTTGCCGTGGTCAACGTGGGCGATGATGGCGATATTGCGGATTTGCATGGCGCTTATACAAAAGGCCCGGACGACCTGTGGTGAGGCGGCCGGGCGCGATTCCTTTGGGGTTGCGGCTGGTTGCGGGGTTTATAGTGCGCCGCACAAAGACGCGCAACAAAAGAGTTGTGCATGGGAGATATGCGCTGCCTGCCGTAGCGAAACCCGGTAATTACCATAAGTATATGGAATTAAATGGTAAAATAATATCCGGGCTTGACCGGTGGGGCTCCCTGGCCGAAGCTGGCGGGTAGCTATTAAGGGAAGGGAACGCCGCCATGAGCTATGAACACATCCTCTATGAGGTAAAGGACCGGATCGCCACGGTGACGCTGAATCGGCCGGACCGGCTGAATGCCTGGACCACCACCATGGAAGCCGAGATCCGCGTAGCCATGGCGGCGGCCAGCGCCGATCCGGGCGTGCGGGTGGTGATCCTTACTGGTGCCGGGCGCGGTTTCTGCGCCGGTGCCGACATGGATTTGCTGACTGGTATCCAGCAGGACAATAGCAGTGCCGGCCGCCGCGCCACCGGCGGCGAGCCCTATGACGCCGCTTCCAATCCCAATTTCCAGATGCGCTATAGCTATTTCCCGGCCATGCCCAAGCCGGTGATCGCCGCCATCAATGGCCCGGCCGCCGGGCTGGGCCTGATCGTGGCACTGTATTGCGACATGCGCTTCGCCGCCGATACGGCCGTGTTCACCACCGCCTTCTCGCGCCGAGGCCTGATCGCCGAGCATGGCATCTCCTGGCTGCTGCCGCGCCTGGTGGGGCCGAGCCGGGCTCTTGATCTGATGCTCTCGGCGCGCAAAGTAGGGGCGGAAGAGGCGCAGCGCATTGGTCTGGTAGATCGCCTGGCCAAGCCGGAAAGCCTGCTGGAGGAAACCCGCGCCTATGCCCGCGAGTTGGCCGATATGGCATCACCGCGTTCGCTGCGGGTAATGAAGCGCCAGCTCTGGGAGGCGCAGTTCCAGTCGCTGGCGGAAGCCACCGCGATTGGCAATGCCGAGATGCTGCAAAGCTTCAAGAGCGCCGATTTCAAGGAAGGCGTCGCGCATTTCCTTGAAAAGCGCGCGCCGAATTTCACGGGAGCTTGATAATGGAAAAGTGGCTGACCCCAGCGTTGCATTACATTCCGCGCTGGCTCGATTACCAGATGGCGCAGCATGGCCAGCCGGGCTGCGCCTTTGCCGTGGCGCATCATGGCAAGCTGGTGCTGGAAGGCGCCTTCGGTTCGGCCGGCGGAGCCAAGGCGGAAGCGCTCACCCCGCGCCACCGCTTCCGTGTCGCCTCGCATTCCACAAGCTTCACGGCGGCTGGCTTCATGCTGCTGCGCGAGCGCGGCAAGTTGCGGCTGGATGATGCCATCGGCAAATATGTTTTGGGCTTGCACAAGCAGGTGGCCGAGGCGACGCTGGCGCAATTGCTCTCCCATTCCGCCGGCTTGGTGCGTGATGGCTGGGATGCCGGGCAATGGATGGATCGCCGTGCCTTTTTGAATGAAAAGGAATTGCGCGCCGAACTCACCAAGGCGCCGATCATCGAGGCCAATACGCGGTTCAAATATTCCAATCATGGCTATGGCCTGCTTGGTCTGGCGCTGGAGCGGATTACTGGCGAAGCCTATGGCACCTGGATTCTGCGCGAAGTGGTGCAGGCGGCAGGCCTCACCGAGACCATTCCCGATGCGCCGATCCCGCGCGGCATGCCTTTCGCGCAGGGCCATAGCGGCAAGGCGCCGCTGGGCAAGCGCTTCATCATCCCGGGCGAAAATCGCACCCATGCCCTGGCTGCCGCCACTGGCTTCATCTCCACGGCGGCCGATCTGGTGCGTTTCTACGCGCAGCTCAGCCCCAATGCCAAACGCAGCATTCTCAAGCCCAGCAGCCGGCGCGAAATGTTTCGCCGGCAATGGCGGCCGCCGGGCGTGCTGGAGCAGCATTACGGCTATGGCATTGCCTCGGGCAAGCTGCAGGATTGGGATTGGTACGGCCATGGCGGTGGCTTCCAAGGCACGCTGACCCGCACGGCGGTGTTTCCTGAACCCGGCCTCACCTTGTCGGTGCTCACCAATGCAGGCGACGGCTTCTCTGGCCCCTGGCTGGATGGCATGGCGCATATCCTGCGCGCCTTCGCCCGCCATGGCGCGCCGAGCCGCAAGCTGGCGGATTGGAGCGGGCGCTGGTGGAGCCTGTTTGGCGCTGGCGATTGGCTGCCGATGGGCAACCGCGTGCTGATCGCCACGCCGGGCTGGATAAACCCGATGATGGATGCCAGCGAAGTGGTGCCGACCGGAAAGGATCAGGGCCGCATTGACCAGGCTGGCGGTTTTGCCAGCCATGGCGAGGCGGTGACGCTGTATCGGGACCGCCGTGGCAAGGTGGCGGAGATTCAAGTCGGCGGATTTCGCGTGGTGCCGGAAGCCAGCGCGGCGCGCGAAGTGCTCAAGCGCTACAAGCCAGCGAAGCAGGCATAAAAAAGCCCCGCAGAAGCGGGGCGGGCGGTAGAGGGATGATCACCGGCAGGACACTGCATCCTGCATTACGGACGGCGGCCATCTCCTCAAGCCTCACATTGCTGCTTGGCTTGAACACTAAGGTAGCGTCGAATTGTGAAGATTCAATGACCTATTTGCGTTGATTGCGTGATTTTTTGCTCGCTGGCGAGCGCTTGAAGCTCACAGGCCTCACCATCCCAGGGGCTGTAATCATACCGCCGAAGGTGCTCTGCTGTCCTGCAACATCAAGATGTAGTAGGTAGCCCGGCGCTGCCATCGCGCAGGCGCGGCAGCAGGCGGTCGAGAAAATCCTCGCAGAGCTTGAGCTGTTCAAGCTCGATGAACTCGTTCGGCTTATGCGCCTGCTCGATATTGCCGGGGCCGCAGACAATGGTTGGAATAGCCAATTCGCTGAACAAGCCGGCCTCTGTGCCAAAGGAAACCTTCTGCACCCGGTTGGCGCCGGTCAGCGCCTTGCCCAACTCGATGATCGGCGAGGTGTCGTCGGTGGCAAGCCCAGGGAATTCGGAAATCTGCTGGAAGCTGCAACCACATTCCGGCCGTAGCGCCTTCATCTCCGGCTCCAGGCGGGTGCGGGCGAAATCCACCACTTCCTGATAGAGCGCATCCACATCATCCTGTGGCAGGTAGCGAATCTCCCACAGGAAGCTGGCATCCTTGGGCACGATATTCAGCGCTGTGCCGCCATGCACCACGCCGGTATGCAGTGAGGTATAGGGCGGGGCGAATTCATGATCGAAGGGGCCCTGGTCGCGCTTGCGCCGGGCGATCTGCTTGATATGGGCGATCAGTTCGGCGGCCGCCTCCACGGCGTTCACGCCCTGATGCGTCAGCGAGGAATGGCATTCAAAGCCGCGCAGATCCACGCGCCAGCTTTTCTTGCCCTTGTGCTGGGCGATCACCTGCATCTCAGTGGGTTCGCCCACGATGCAGGCGGCGGGCCGCACCGGCATCTGCGCCAGCACCGGCATAAGCTGCTTGGCACCAAGGCAGCCAACTTCCTCGTCATAGGTGAAAGCGTAGTGGATCGGCGTCTTCAATTCGCCGCTCAGGAATTTCGGCGCATAGGCCAGGGCGATGGCGACAAAGGATTTCATATCCGAGGTGCCGCGTCCCCAGAGCTTGCCGTCTTTCTCAACCAGCTTGAATGGATCGGTATCCCATTCCTGGCCGTCTATCGGCACCACATCAGTATGGCCGGAGAGCACGATGCCGGGCTTATCGGTCGGCCCCAGCGTGGCGAACAGGTTGGCCTTCTTGCCGCTGGCATCGGGGATCAGGGTGGAGGCGACGCCCAGGCCTTTCAGGTGGTCGCGAATCCAATGGATCAGGTCCAGGTTCGAATCGCGGCTCACTGTGGGCATTTCGATCAACTGGCGGATCATCGCCAGAGAGGCGTCGCTTGGTCGGCTCATGGTGGCTCTTTTGCGGCTCAGGAGGCGGAGAGGCTTCTAATCTGGTTGTCCAGATCGTCCTCGATGAAGAAGCGTACAATCTCGTCGATGCCCTGGTCCACTGAAAAGCCCAAAGCCTTGGCGCGGTCGCCATTCAGCGCGCGGGGCCAGCCATTCACGATTTTCTGGATATGGTCATCGGCTTCCCAGATAACCTTGCCGACTTTGCGGTTGCCGGCATTGCGCTCCATGGCGGCGGCGATCTCGCCGGCGCTGGCCGGAATGCCGTTCAGCAGCATGGCGCGGTCCACGCCCAGTTTCTCGCCGGCCAATTCATGCAGGCGGATGAAGGCATCCACCGTGCGGCGCGGCGAGAGGCAGACCATCATGCTTTCGGGTGAAACCGGGCAGATGGCATCAACACCTGACAACGGCTCGCGCACGATGGAGCTGGCCCAGGTGGAGGCTGCCTTGTTGGGCTTGCCGGGGCGGATCATGATGGTGGGCAGCCTTACGGCGCGGCCATCGATATAGCCCTTGCGGGTATAATCATTCACCATCAGCTCGCCCATCAGCTTCTGCGCGCCATAGGATGTGGTGGGGCGCTGCGGCGTCTGGTCGGTAACGGTTTCGGGCAAAGCGCCGCCATACACGGCAACGGAGGAAGCGAATACCACACGCGGGAGAATTTCCTGCACGCGGCAGGCTTCCAGCACATTGCGTGTGCCGGCGAGGTTGACGCGGTAGCCGAGATCGAAGTCGGCTTCAGCGCCCGAGGAGACCACGGCGGCAAGATGGAACACCGAATGGGTATCCTGGCCGATCAACAGGCGCACCACGGCCTGATCGCCAATATCGCCCACTTCGGTGATGACGCGGCTGTCACCGAAATCATTGGCGGCCACGGTGTCGAACAGGGTGATCTGGTCGATCTTCTCAGGCTTGCCGCTGAGGCCGGTCAACTCGCCGCGCTGCAGCAGCTGCTTGGTCAGTGCCTGACCGATGAAACCGGCGCCGCCGGTGATCACCACGTTCAACATGTCCGCCCCTTCGTTTTTTTAGAGCGGCCATCGTAACCAGATCGTTACGGGACTTACAATCGCAACGATCTGGCTTTTTTTTGCGTTTAGCGCTTGCCGCGCTCGCCATCCCAATGGCGGCCCATGCGGCCGAGCTTCTCGGCATAGAGTTTGCGCTCTTCCGGCGTCATCGCCTGGGCGGCGGCGAGCAGGGCGCTCTGCATGCCGGTGTGGAACTGCTCCAGGCGCTTGCGTTGCTGCTCCATGGCGGCCTGCAGGGCATTAGCATCAAAAGGTTCGGCGGCCAAAGCGGTGGCAAGATCGCGGCGCACCGCACCGAAAGCCAGTGGGCCGACGGCCTGGCGGGTCTTTTCCAGCTCCGTGCGGAAGGCCTGGGCGGCCGACGCCGGCAGGTGCTTGGCGAAGCGGCCTTCCAACTGCGTGAATGGCGCCCGGGCCATTTCGCGATGCTTGTAATAGCGCGAGGCGCCCCAGCCGATGGCAGCGAGATTGAGCGCCACCGAAGCGGTGAGGGCGATGACAAGCCAGCGATTGGCGCGGGGCTTGGGCGAGGGGGAGGCGGTGTCAGTGGTCATGGCGTTTACTCCGGGAGGAAGCTTATATCAGCGATAACCAGTTGCACGGCGTAGGGCGTCGAATCCTCCGGCAGAATTTCATCCAGGCCGCCAAGGCCCAGGCCGATACCAAGACTCAAGGCAATGGCGAAAGTGGCGAATTGCGGCCAGACGGCGCGGAATGGAAACAGCGTTGCCAGTACATCACTCAGCGTGGTCTTGAGCACTGGGCGTGAATGCACGGCACGCACCGGCGGCAATTGCGCCAGGATGCGGCTGGCCAAATCGGCGCTGGGTTCAGGCGCAGGCGCTTGCATCAGCACGGCATCAAGCGACGCGGCTTCCTGTAGTAGCCGGCGGGCTTCGCTGGAAGCCTGTGTCAGGGCCTGCGCGGCGGCGCGTTCATTGCCGGGCCAGCGGGCGGGATCGGCGCCATAGGCGGCCACCAGGTCGGCAAAGCGGTCGAGGTTCATGGCTTCATCTCCTGGCCCAGCAGGGGCCCAAGTTCGTCGCGGAGCGTGCGCTTGGCGCGCACCAAAAGGGATTCCAGGGCGCCAACGCTGATGCCCAGCGTGGCCGCCGCGTCGATATTGCTCTCGCTTTCCCAGAAGCAGAGCTGCAGGGCGGCGCGCTGGCGCTCGGGCAGCTTGGCCAGGGCGGCAGCGATGCGATGTTCGGTTTCACCGGCCAAGCGGATCTCGTAGGGGCCGGGTGTTTCGTCCTCGGGCTCGGGCTGGTCATCCAGCGCGGCCATACCGGGGCGGCGTTTGCGATCAATGCACAGATTAACCACGATGCGGGTGAGCCAGGTGCGGAAGCCGGCGGCGCCATCCACCTGCCAGCGCGGCGCATGCTGCCACACGCGCAGGAAGGCATCTTGGGCCACTTCCTCGGCATCATGCGAGTTGAGCAGGATGCGATAGGCGGTAGTGACGGCGCCGCGCAGGTGGCGCTGCAGCAGCTCGGCATAAGCGGCACGGTCCTGCCCCGCCACCCGGGCCATCAGGGCGCGGTCCTCGTCACTGGCGCGCAGGCGCTCGTCAGGGGTCATCGCGCGCCTCGCAAGCGGGGCGGCGGCGGGATAAGCCATGGGGCTGGTATGTGCCGTGATGGTCATGTGACAGAACACACGGCATGGCGGCCATTTTCCTGCGGCTCCCCGTTAGGCTAGGGCCAAGCCGGAGATTAGGCCCTGCCCAACAGCCGGTTGGCGGCTTCCAGAGCCTTCAGTTCAGCATCCAGCCGGGCGATTTCGTCGCCAATGGCGGCCATGGCTTCGGGCTGATCCCAGTCGCGATACTGGCCCTGGCGATAGGCCAGCGCGTTGCGGTAGTAGAGATAGGCATTCAGCCGGTTGCGGATGTAATTATTCTGCGTCTTGATCACCTTGCCCGGCGCCCCCACCACCACGGAATTGTCTGGGATCACGGTGCCTTCCTTGAGGAAGGCGGCGCCGCCGATGATGCAGTTATTACCGATCACGCAACCATCCATCACGGTGGCGCCGATGCCGATCAGGCAATTATCGCCAATACTGCAGCCATGGATGGTGCAGTGATGGGTGATCGAGCAATGGCTGCCGATATAGGTGCCAGTCTGACTGCCGATATGCAGCATGGAGAAATCCTGGATGTTGGTGTATTCGCCCACCACGATCTCGAAATTCTCTGCCCGCATGGCCACATTGATCCAAACCGAACTGCCTTTTTCCAGCCGCACCTTGCCGTAGATATGCGCGGTCTCAAGGATATAGGCCGGGTCTTTCAGCACCACATCGGGGCCATGGATCGGCATGGGGCGTTCCTTCCACTTAACTTTGTTGTTTATTGTGCTGTATTGAACAAATCGTCCGTAGCCTTGGTGGTGGCCGCGTCAGGCGGTGCATCGCCGCGCAGGAAGCCACGCCGTTGCTGCTGCGAGGCGGTGCGCAGCGTGGCGTAGTAATCCACCGAGCCGGCGCGCAGTTCATCCAGGGGCACCAGCAATTGCTCGCGCCGAGATAGGGTGCGCCCTGCGGTCAGGGCGATATTGGCATTGTCATTCAGGATGTACATCAGGGGATCAGCAAAAGCGTCAGCCGCGCCGCCAATGGCATCACGGGTATTCACCGGCCCCAGCAATGGCAGCATCAGGAAGTGGCCTTCGCCGACACCGTAGCTGTGCAAGGTCTGGCCGAAATCGGCCGGCTTGCCTTTCCAGTCCAGCAGCTTATCGGCGGCATCCCAGAAGCCGAGTACACCCACCGTGGAATTCACCGCGAAGCGCCCCACCGTGGTGCCGGCCTGGCTGAAATTACCCTGCAAGGTATGGTTCAGCAAAACGGCGGGCGATTTCAGATTGGCGAAGGCATTGCGCACGCCGGTCTTCACCGGATCGGGGGTGAAGCTGTAGAGCCAAGCTACGGGGCGCAGGAAAAACGTGTCGATCACTTCGTTGAAGGCGAAGATGGCGCGGTTCACCGGCTCAATGGGGTCCCATATGTCGGTGCTGCTGGCGGCGGCAGTCGCTGATGCCGAAGGGAAGCTCGGCGCCATGGCCGCCATGGGCGCTGGCACCTGATAATTGGCCGCCTGATAACCAGATGGCTGCGCGCCGCCATAGCGCGCCAGATACGGACTGTCATACCACTGGCCGGGGCGGCCGGCGGAAGGGCCTGCCACATAGGTGGTGGGCCGGATTGGCGGCGAAGCCGGGCCATAGCCGATGGGTGCGTTATACCAGGCGGCTGGCTGCAGGGCCGGGCCGGAAGCCGCGTAGTTGGAGGCGGCTTGATAGGCGGCGGGGCCGAAAGGCGGCGCCACGCGGGCGATATAGGCCGCTGTCTGCAGGCCGCTATTGCGGTCGATACTGGCTTCGCGGGCGGCGATGCCAGCCAGTTCGCGGCCCATGCGCGCAGCAAGCTGGCGCTCCTTGGCGGCTAGCACTTCCGGATTGCTGAGCGTGCCATAGGCGGCGCGATCACGCGCCTGCTCCATGCCACCAGCTTGCAGGATGGCGGCGATCTCGCCAGCCACATTGGGTGCCACGGTCTGCGCCAGACCTGGGCTGGCCAGCAGCAATGCGATGATGCAAAAGGCCGGGACCGATGGTTTCATGCGTGTCTCGGCCCTTGTATGGCTGGATCAGGGTTTGGCGGGTTTGCTGAAGGCATCGGCGCGGCGCTCGGCTTCGGCGAACAACGCGCCATCGAATTGGCTCTTCAGGGATGTCAACCTTTCCGTGGCCGCCGGATGGCCGTTGCGGGCTGCCAGAGTCAGCCAGGAGAGGCCCTGCAGGTCATCCTTCTGCACACCTTCGCCCCGCAGATAGCGGTTGCCGATATGATTCTGTGCCGCAGCGTAATTCTGCACGGCGGCCTTGGTGAACCAGGCGGCGGCGGCCACCAGGTCGCGATGGGTGCCTTCGCCGTCGCGATACATCTTGCCCAAATTATACTGAGCTTTGTCCAGGCCCATCTCGCCCGCGCGCAGCATCAGCGAGAAGGCAGCCGGCTTGTTGGCCGGGCCGCCGAGGCCATCGAGATACATTTTCGCCAGACTATAGACGCTGCGGGCCGAGCCGCCGGCCTGGGCGCGTTCGAGATACTTGCGCGCCATCACCATATCCTGCGGCACACCGTCGCCCGCGATGGAGAGCATGGCCAGGTTATGCAGGGCCGGGGCGTAATCCTGCTCGGCTGCCTTGCGCCACCAGGCGATGGCGGCACGCAGGTCGGCGGTCACGCCCAGGCCATCTTCCTGCAATACACCCAGATTGAACTGCGCGCGGGCATCGCCGGCCTCGGCCAGTGGCAGCCAGAGTTTGGCCGCCGCCTCGAATTCGCCGCGTTCATAGCTGGCCAGGCCATCTTCATAAGGTCCGGCCCAGGCGGCGCTGCTGGCGAGCAGGAAGGCCAGGCTGGCGGCGGCTATGGTCTTTTGCATCATCATGGCTTTACTCCACCCTAGCCTTATTGCTTTTCTCACCGTGCGACATTGATTGTCTCGCGGTCAGCCCGGGCGCGCAGCACGCCGATCAGGCCATTCACGCCGCTGGAATTGACCACCGAAGCGAATTCGTTGCGTTGCGTCACCGCCATGGAGACATTCTCCACGGCCACGTCGATGATGCCTAGCCGCTGGCCGCTCTCGCGCACCCGCCAGTCGCAGCGCACCGGCTGGCCGTTCTGCGGATCGATGCGGGTGGCCACTTCGGTGTCGCTGTCGCCAGCGGCGCGGGCGCTCAGGATGGCGAAGCTGCGGGCCTGGAAGCCGGCCAGACGCCGGGCATAGGTGCGCAACACAAAGTCGTTGAACGCCTGATGGTAATCGGCGGCGATATCCGGCGTCATGCTGGCATAGGCGCGGCCGAGCACGAAGCGACCGATGAAGCCGAGGTCGAAGCCCTGGCGCAGCAATTCGCGCAACTGGGCCTCGCGCTGCGCCACCGGCAGGGCTTGCTGCAGGATGGCCAGAGTCTGCTGACCGAGGGCATCGATGAAGCGGGCGGCATTGCCAGGGTCGGCCGCGCGGGCAGGCTGGGCCCAGCCGGCGAAAGGCAGAGACAGGCCGGCCAGCAATAGATGGCGGCGGTTGGGTTGGCCGGAATCACGCCAGCCGGGGCTTTGGGAGCGAATCATGGCGACATCCCTCATGAACCTGAGAATACAAATAGGTTCGGAGGGTGGGAAGGGCGAGGGCGAATAAGCCCTGGTCGATAAGCCAATTAGGCTGCTTCGGCCTCGGAATCGGCTTCCACGGTGCGGCCGCCGGCCTTTTTGAAGCTGAGCAGGCCGCCGTCCAGATGGAACAGATCGGTAATGCCTGCCTGCTGCAGTTGGGTCAGGGCTTTGGCCGAGCGCTTGCCCGAAAGGCAGACCAGCACGCGTCGGCGCCCGGTGGCGGCCGGCAGGGCATCGGCCTGCAGATTGGCCAGGGGGTGCAGCAGGGCGCCAGGGATGCGCTCATCCTCGAACTCCTCCGGATCGCGAACATCGATCAGCAGGGCTTCGTCGGCCGCCAGCCAGCAACGCAGCGTCTCGGCGGAAACCGAGGCGGTGTTGGGGGTGGAGACGATATCCAGTGTGGCCATGGGCGTATGATAGTCAGTCATTGTGTGGAAAGGCAAATTAAATAGCATGCAAATATGTAATATGAGAAATTAACATATTTACATTGTTTAATATGGCAGTTGAGGCCAAGAAAAAGGGCCGGGCAATGTTTGGCCCGGCCCCGAGCGGTTTAGCCGCTTGATTACTTTGTTGCGTCCTTAAGATAAGCAACAATATCAGCTATTTCTGATTCTTTCTTAATACCAGGAAATACTATTTTGTTGCCTGGGATATAGCCCTTCGGGTCGGCGATATATGCGGCCACGGTCTTCTCATCCCAGGCGATGCCCTTGGCAATCATCGCGTCGGAAAACTTGAAGCCGGCCATGCTGCCGGACTTGCGGCCGAACATGCCAGCCAGGCTGGGGCCAACGCCATTCTTGCCGGCTTCCAATGCGTGGCAGGCTTTGCATTTGGCGAAAGCCTTCTTGCCAGCCTCAACATCGGCCGCCTGGGCGAAACCGGCGGAGAGAGTGACGCCAAGCATGGCAAGGGCGGCTAGGAACATACGCTGCATCTTTCGGGGCTCCGTGGGGTTGGCAACGGCTGGGTATTTACCAGCTTCAGGCTGGAGAATGCTGCCAATTGAAATAGCACAGCCGAATTTTTTCGGCAAAGCGACGCAATGCCGCATGAAAACTTGCCACAGCCCCGAGTCGCATTTACCGGCGCTTAAGGCCGTCATGTTTTGGTATGGCGGTTTCAGCGAGGGTAGTGGCGCATGAATATGATGACCAGCCTTGGTCGGCCCCGGCTGCAAGGCATGCTGGCGGCGGGGATCGAGGTATTACGGATCCAGGAAAACCTGGCCGCCAAGCGTGGCAACCTGGTGGCCGAATTGCTGCGCGGGCAGGGCGAGTTCTACGAGCAGGAACATTATCCGGCTGGTGACGTGTTCGACCCGGAAACCGGCGCGCAATACTACTACCATGCCCATCGTGGCGACGCGCGCGAGCATGGGCATTTCCATGTCTTCATGCGCCCCAATCATCTGCCTGAGCGGTTCGAGCCGGCGCGGCGCGCCAAGCCGGGCATCGCGGTGGACGGTGCCGGGCCGCGCGGCGATGCCGCCCTGGCGCATATCATCGCCATCGGCATGGATAATTACGGCCTGCCGGTGCGGCTCTTCACGGTGAACCGCTGGGTCACCGACGAAACCTGGTTCGCCGCCCGCGACGTGATCGCGATGCTGGATCGTTTCCAGGTTGGCCATGCTTATCCGTCAGCGCCGGTGAATAACTGGCTCACCAGCCTGATGCGGCTGTTCCAGCCCGAGATCGCCGAACTCATCCGCCGCCGCGATGCTGCCGTGGAGGCTCGCGCCCGGGCCAATCCGCGTGCCGATGCCCTTGAGGATCGCAGCCTGGAAGTGACCGCTGCCCTCGACATCTCGGTGGAGCGCCGGGTGCGCCAATTGCGGCGTTCGCTGGGCGGCTAGATTCCATACCCAATGCCAGATGCATTGGTACTGAATTGAGCCCCTCAATCATGTGACCGTATCTGACACCCTGTCCGCCGATCCTGTATGGGCAGGAGGCTGGGCAGATGATATCTGATTACGAAAAGGTGGCGAAAAGCGGCGGTGCGCTTGAGGTGACGGGGCCAGAGCGGGAGGCTTTGCTGCACCGTGCCGCCATACAGGCGGCGGACCGCTCCATGGCCCGATTGGGCAAGTTTCAGAAACGGTCTGTGGCGCGATATTTGATGAGCCCCGAGATGCGGCGTAGCAGCGATTGGGAGAGGCATCTCAGAAACGGCATATTCTACTGGTGCCAATCCTATTGGGATGGGGCCGCTCCCAAGCCACCGCCGGAAGTTGCCCGCCTGCTTGAAGGTATCGGCAAAAATGACGATACGGTTTTCGAGACCGACGGGGCGATTTACGTCAGGAACGCCCTGCTGCTGATCGGTTTATGCGCCCTGGCGGCCTTATGCATTTATTTGCAAGCCGAGAGGCAGAAAAACTGGCGATATCAGTATCGTTCCTCAGGGGATGGCGGGCCAGCGCACCCGGTGGCGGTTCACCAGATCGGCCAGCCGCTGCGGCTGCAGAACCTCCACCCGGTCGCCCCAGGCATAGAGATGCCAGGCCATCTCCAGGTCGCTGCCGGCGCGAAAGCGCACCAGCAGCGCGCCATCGGGCTGCCATTCGAGAAGTTGCGTTGGGTGGAACACGAACTCGGCGGCATCGGCGGCGGCATCGGCAGTGAAACGCCATACGATGTCGTCGGGCGCCTCGCCCTGGAACAAGCCGAACGAGCGCGCAGCGAATTCCTCGAGCTTGAAATCAGCCGGGCGGATGAAAGTCTCCGGGCAGAGCATGGCCGCCTCGATATTCGGCAGACTGAAGAGCGCCACCTTGTTCGCCTTGGTATGCTCATGCCAGGCAACGAGGTAATGCCGGTGACCATGCAGGAAGCCGTAGGGATGGACAAGGCGCTCGTTGATCCGCCGCGTGCTGCGGTTACGATAGCGTATCCGTACCTTGCGGCCGGCCTTGATGGCGAAACGCAGCTGTTCCACCATGTCCCAGCCTATCCTGGGTTTGGGTCCCGGGCGCATGGCGAGGCCTTCGGCTTCCAGCAGAGCTTCCAGATCGGGCTCTACCCGCCGGGCCGCTTCCGGCCTTAGCAGGGCGCGGAGTTTGGTCTCCAATCCAGCCAGTATCGCCGCCTGATCCTTGCGGTTGGCGGCTTCCAGAAGACGGATAGCGCTTTCCAGCGCGGCCAGTTCATCGGCATCCACACCAGCCAGACGGTCAAGGGTGCCGGGCGGAATATGCCAGCGTTTGATGCGATCGGCATCGATGCGTTCCACCACTTGCGGGAAGTTGCGCAGCACTGCGTCGCGCATCCGCATCGCCGTGCGGCGGCCAACGCTGAAGCGGGCCTCGATCTCCGCCAGGGAAAGCCCGCCGCGCGCCGCCTGCATCTCCAACGCCAACTGCATCAGGTTATCGGCTTTTTCGTAACGCATGGTCCTCACCGCCATCGGATGTGACCAATCCTGGCATGTGAGGGACGTTAAATCGAGCCGGAAAGGTTGCGGGTGATGGTGGACTATAGCAGGCAGAGCGATGGCACGGTGCTGGAGCGCCACCCGGATCGCGTCATCCGGCAACGGCCCTGGAGCCAGGGCTTCGATTGTGCCTGGGCGCCGGATGGCGCCTATCCCGCCTGGCGGCCTTTCGTAGCGGATATCCCGCTCTTAGGCCCCGATGCGGCACCCTTGGCCGAATGCCCAGAGCCTTATCGTGTGCTGTATTGGGAGATTCCCTACTACATCCGTCGCTTGGCCGAACCCTATCGCGGCTGGCAATGGCTAGCCCTGGAAGCGATGCGGCAAGTGGAGGGCTTCGAGGAGTTTCTGGCCCAGGAGGCGGCGGCGCGTGGCCCCAATTTCATGCTGGCCGTCTGGTCACTGGCTCAAGCCGGCGGCCGAGCGCCGGCCGAGCGCATCGATCTTGCCAGACGCGCCATGGTGACGCCGCGCGTGAGACTGCTCGCCGCGCTCTCCGGCCTGCCGGATTTCGACAGCTTTTGCCTGCGGGCGGTGATGGCGGCACCTGTCCGTGATGTTGGTGGCGATTTCATCACCGATCTTGTGGGCCTGTTGGCTGAACCGCGCGCCCGGCAGGCCTTGCAATCCACGCCCCCACCCAATCATTGGGATATCCGCAGCTTGAAGCGGCTGCCGCCATGGCTGCTGTGCCACCCGTTGGCGGTGATCGTCATCCGCGAGAAGGTGGGGCCGCGCACGGTTTCCGATGCCCTGAGCCAGGCCGTGCTGGGCTGTTTCCCGGAGGAACGCCAGCGCATCGCGCAGGCCATGGCCATGGTCACAAGCTGGGAGCAGGCGGCCAGCCTATTGCGACGCTGGGATGAACGGCTGAATCGCGGTAAGGCTTTTCCGCCGCCGCCAATCTCGGGTGACAGGCTGTTGCAGCCGCTTCGTAATCCGGGTGAGTTGCTCGCCGAGGGCAGGGCGATGATGCATTGCGTTGGCAATGCTGGCTATGCCGACCATGTTTTCAATGGGCGCCTCTATATCTACCGCTGGCTTGGCGCGCAGCGTGCCACGGTGCAGCTTGAACCTGCCGCTAGCGGCGGCTGGCGGTTGACGCAGATACTTGGCGCGCAGAACGCTCCGGTCTCGGCTGAGACATATGCTGCCGTTGGTGCCTTGATCGCAAGGCAAAGCAAGCCTCCCGGTCTGCTGTTGGAAACCTATATCGCCGGCACCCTGTATCATGGCTATAAGCAGCTCGCCGGCAAGCTCAAGGCGGGTGATACGCTGACGCTACGCCGTGAACCTGGCAACATCTACGATAAGAAAGCGCTGGAGGTGCTGGGCCCCGGCGGGGTGAAACTGGGCTATGTGCCGGCGGCAGTGAATGCCGGCTTATCTGGTCGCCTGGAAAAGGGCGAGCAATTATCCACGCGGGTCATCTGGATCGATCCCCAATGCACCTGGCGTATTCATATCTCGGTCGCCGAGCCGGCGGCGCGGGCGGCGTGATGTCACTGCACATAGCCCAGGCGGCGCCATTCCGCGTAATTCTCGCGGAAGGCGGAATATGATTCCCAGAGGCGCTTGAAGTTGGGATTAGCCGCTGATTGCTCGGCCACCACCTTCAGCCAGCTTTTCTCGAAGGCCTGCAGCATTTCTGGTGACCAGCTATGCACAATGGCACCCTTGGCGCGCAATTCCTTCAGCGCGAAGGGCTGTTGCGCTTCGCCTTCGGCCATGCTGTCCTGGATATTGTCGCCGCACACCGTTTCCACCATGGCCTGCTGCGCCTCGCTCAGGCGTTCCCAGGCCTTGCGGTGAAACACCATCAGCAAGGCGGTGAAAGGCTGATGCCAGCCAGGCAGATAGTAGTGCGGCGCCACCTTGTAGAAGCCGAAGCGCAGATCGTTGATCGGCGTGGAGAATTCCGTGCCATCGAGCGTGCCATTGCGCAGGCCGTTGAAAACCTCGCCGCCAGCCAGCGATTGTGGATCGGCGCCAAGCTTGCGCAGCACATTGCCGCCCAGTCCGGTGAAGCGGATTTTCATGCCTTTCAGGTCGGCGAGTGTGTTGATCTCCTTGCGAAACCAGCCGCCGCCTTCCGCCGCCAGCACGCCGCAAACCATCGGCACCACTTCATAGCCGCCGAATAATTCGTTCATCAGCTCCTGGCCGCCGCCATGATAAATCCAGCCGAGATATTCGGAGGTGCGCGGGCCGAAGGGCAGGCCGACGAAGAAGCCGAAGGCGCTGTCTTTTTCCAGCAGGAAAGCGGCCGAGGTCCAGCCCACATCCACTTCGCCGGCAGCCACCGCGTCGAACACATCGGCGGAAGCCACCAGCGCGCCGGGTTCATGGAATTTCAGATCCAGGGCGCCGCCAGAAAGGCGGGCGAGCTTGGTGGTGGTGGCGGCACCCATACTGCCAAGCTGCGGCGCGGCCGAGGTGTAGGAACTGGCAAGCCGCAGCGAGATCGGCGCCATGTCGCCTGGCAGCACAGGATTGGACTGCGCGACGATCCGCTCCGGAATCGGCGTGGCGCGCTGCACGGCGAGATAGCCGAGCCCGATCGAGAGCCCGACGAAAAACGCCACAATCGCTATGGCAAAACTGCGTGCCATGCCCGACCAATTCCTCCGCGAGGGTGATGCTGCCAACTTGTATGCAGGCCAACATACGGGCAGCGCGCAGCCTCTGGCAACCCGTTCTACTGGCTGGTATTGACCGGAATACTCAGCGTTTCAGCGGCAGTACGCCCCAGGGCCTGATCCAGCCCAGGCTCTCGGCGGTGGGCCCCGGGGTGCGGTATTCGCAGCCGACCCAGCCGGCATAGCCCAGTTCATCCAGGCTCTGCAGCAGGAAATCGTAATTCAATTCGCCCCGGCCCGGTTCGCGGCGGTCCGGCGGATTGGCGATCTGGATATGCTCAATCAGCGGCAATTGCCGCTGCAGGCGCTTGCTCACATCGCCATGCACCACCTGCACATGATACATGTCGAATTGCAGCCGCAGATGCGGCAAGGCCATCTCGGCCAGGATGCGCTCGGCCACATCGTAATCGTGCAGGAAATAACCGGGTATGTCGCGGCGGTTGATCGGCTCGAGCAGCAAGGTCAGCTTGGCTTTTGCCGCCTGTTCGGCAGCCCAGGCCAGATTGTCCAGGAAGCAGGCTTGCAGCGCCCGGCGGTCGGCGCCCGGCGGTTCCACCCCGGCCATCACATGCAGGCGCGGGCAGGCAGTGGCGGTGGCCACCTCGATAGCCCGTAGGATGGAGGTGCGAAAAGCCTGGCGCTGGGCCGGCAGGCAGGCCAGGCCGCGCTCGCCGGCCTCGAAATTGCCGGCTGGCGTATTCATCAGCACCAGTTGCATACCGTTGTCGCGCAGGGCTGCGGCGATGGCGGCCGGCGACTGGTCGGGTTGGTACATGAATTCCACGGCCTCGAAACCCTGCTCGCGCGCCATGGCAATACGGTCCAGGAAGGCATATTCCTGAAACAGGAAGGTGAGATTAACACTGAAGCGCGGCATGATGGGTTCCCGGCTTGGGGCTTTCATGCAGAATGTCATTCCTGGTAACTCTAGAGCAAGCGGCTTCAACCTTAAGGAAAGATCAGCGTGCAGCCTGGCGGCATGAGCCTTCAGCAAGAAGATGGCGCGGCAAGGCTCAGCCTCACGGGCGCTTGGACGCTGGCCCATGCCCGGCGCCTGGCGCACGGTCTGGACGATCTGGGCCTGAAGGGCGCCCGCCTGCTGCGCATCGATGCCACCAAGCTGGAGCGCCTGGATACCGCCGGCGCGGTATTGCTGCAGCGCCTGCTGACGCGGGTGGGGCAGGGCGTGGCGGTGGAATGGCTGGCACTGCAGCCGGTGCACCGCACCTTGCTGGATTATGTTGCCGGCTGCGATGCCAGTTCGGCGGCACCGCCAGTGCATGGCAGCGGCATATTGCGCTTTGTGGCGCATCTCGGCTGGCAGATGGTGTTCTTCGCCCGCGAGGGCCGGCGCTTCATCGCCTTCATCGGCCGGGTGGCTGAGGCTTTTGCCCGCATCGCCGTGAATCCGCGCCGCCTGCGTCTCACCTCCATGGTGTTTCACATGGAGCAGACCGGACTGAACGCCTTGCCCATTGTTGGGCTGATCTCGTTCCTGATCGGCGTGGTGATGGCTTATCAGGGCGCCGACCAGCTCAGGCAATTCGGCGCCGAGGTCTTTGTGGTCAATCTGGTCGGCGTGTCGGTGTTGCGTGAACTCGGCATCCTGCTCACCGCCATCGTGGTGGCAGGCCGCTCGGGCAGCGCCTTCACGGCGCAGATCGGCAGCATGAAGGTGAACGAGGAAGTGGATGCGATCCGCACGCTCGGCCTCGATCCGGTGGAAGTGCTGGTGGTGCCGCGCGTCGCGGCATTGATCCTCACGCTGCCGCTGCTCGCCTTTTTTGCCGATATCATGGGCTTGCTTGGCGGCGCGCTGATGGCCTGGGTGTCGCTGGATATCACGCCCTTCCTGTTTTTCCAGCGGCTGCATGATGCCGTGTCGCTCAACAGCTTCCTTGTCGGCCTGATAAAGGCGCCGGTTTTCGCCGCACTGATCGCCATGGTCGGCTGCTATGAGGGCCTGCGGGTGAAGCGCGATGCCGAGAGCGTGGGCCGCCTCACCACGCGCGCGGTGGTGCAGTCAATCTTCCTGGTGATCGTGGCCGATGCGCTGTTCTCCATTTTCTTCTCGGCGATGGGAATCTGAGATGGCCAGCGAAGCCGTGATAAAGGTGCGCGGGCTGGTGAATGCCTTTGATGGCTTCACGGTGCATGACGGGCTGGACCTGGATGTGATGCGCGGCGAGGTGCTGGGCGTGGTGGGCGGCTCGGGCACCGGCAAATCGGTGCTATTGCGTAGCATCGTCGGACTCAACGGCCCGCAAGGCGGCCATATCGACCTGCTGGGCAGCGACATGCTGCATGGCAGCGAGGAAGAGCGTCGGGCGGCGCGGCAGCGCGTCGGCGTGCTGTTCCAGGATGGTGCGCTGTTTTCCTCGCTCACCGTGGCGCAGAATATTCAGGTGCCACTAAAAGAATTCTACGACCTGCCGCCTGATCTGTTGAACGAAATCGCGGCGGCCAAAATCCGCATGGTCGGCCTGCCCGCCAATGCCGCTGGCAAAATCCCCTCCGAACTCTCGGGCGGCATGCGCAAGCGCGCCGGACTTGCCCGCGCCCTGGCACTGGACCCGGAAGTGGTGTTCCTGGACGAGCCGACGGCCGGCCTCGACCCGATCGGTGCCGCCGCTTTCGATACCCTGGTGCGTGACCTACAGAAGGCGCTCGGCCTGACGGTATTCATGGTGACGCATGATCTGGACTCGCTGCATGCCATCTGCGACCGTATCGCCGTGTTGGCGGAGAAGAAGGTGCTGGTGACCGGGCCGTTGCAATCGTTGCTCGCGCACCCGCATCCCTGGATCAAGGAATATTTCCACGGGCCCCGGGCGCGCGCCGCCCAGGATACCGCGGCGCATACCCCAGCCCAGGAGGGCCGATAGACCATGGAAACCCGCGCCCACCATTTGCTGATCGGCAGTTTCCTGCTGGTATTCCTGGTCGGCATCCTCGGCTTCGCGCTCTGGCTCGCCAAAGCGCAGCTTGATCGCGAGATCGCCCGCTACAATATCTTCTTCACCGGCTCGGTGGCCGGCCTGGGGCAGGGCGGCGATGTGCGCTTCAACGGCATCAAGATCGGCAATGTCAGCCAGATCAGCATCGACCGCGACGACACCGCGAAGGTGCGCGTTACCATCAATGTCTCGGCTGATACGCCGATCCGCCAGGATAGCGTCGCCAGCCTGGAATTGCAGGGCATCACCGGTGTTTCCTTTGTGCAGATTTCGCCGGGCACCAATCAGGCCGCCTTCCTGCCGGCCAGTTTCGGTGGCGACGTTGGTGAATTGCCGGTGATCCGCTCGACATCTTCATCAATCGCCGAGTTGTTTGAAGCGGCGCCCGATCTTGTGAACCGGGCGGCGCGGGTCATGTCAGACCAGAATATCGACAATATCGCAGGTGTGATCGCCGATATCCGGCAGATGAGCATGGCGGTGGCGAGCCGGCAGGAAACCTTGCTCCGCGCCATCGATGGCTTTGATCGCACCAGCGCCGATATCGCCATTGCCGCCCGGGCGGCGCGCGATGTGGCGGAGAAATTCGACGGCCTGATGGGCGAGGCGAATAACACGATGAAAGCGGCTCGTGGCACCTTGGATACCGCCACGCAGATGCTGAACCAGGATGGCACGGCGATGCTCACCGATAGCCGCGCAGCAGTGCAGGAATTGCGCGGCGCCATGCTGCAGCTGAATGGCGTGCTGAGCAGTGTGAACGACATCGTGACCGAGAACCGCGCGCCGCTGAATGCCATCACCACCGATGGCTTTGGCGAATTCCGCCGCTTCATTGCCGAGGCGCGCATCCTGGTGGGTAGCCTGGCGCGGGTGGCGCAACGGCTGGAGGATGATCCCAGCGCGGTGCTGTTTGGCAATCGCGACGCGGAATATAAAGGCGAGGGAGGCCGGCGATGACGGCAGGCATGGATCGACGTGGCTTTCTGCTCACCCTGGGCGCCACCAGCACGCTGGCTGGCTGCGGCGGGCTGCTGCCGCAAGCACCGCCTTCCAATCTCTACACGCTTTCGCCCAAGAACACCTTTACGGATACGTTGCCCAAGGTGGATTGGCAGCTGGTGGTGGAAGAGCCCTATGCCGCCGGTGGGCTGGATACCCACCGCATTTCAATCATGACCAACCCTTATGAGGTGAAATACTATGCCGAGGCGCGCTGGGCCGAGCGCGCGCCGCGCATGGTACAGACCCTGTTGGTGGAAAGCTTTGAGAATACCGGCAAGATCGTTTCGGTTGGGCGGCAATCGGTGGGCTTGCGCTCGGATTTCAACCTGAAAAGCGAATTGCGTGAATTCCAGGCCGAGCTGACGGCCAATGATCCGGTGCCGACGGTGCGTGTCGCGCTCGCCTCGAAGCTGATCATGCAGCCGCGCCAGGAAATCATCGCGGCCCGCGCCTTCGAGCATCGCGTGAAAGCAAAATCCGGCGAGGTGCTATCGGTTGTGCAAGCTTTCGATGACGCTCTGGGCCGTGTGCTGCGCGAGACGGTGCAATGGGTTTTGCTGACCGGCAAGAAGCCGGCCTAGCTCTTCGCCTTCAATTCCACGATGGGCTTGCTCATCACCGCTTCCTGATCCCAGGGGAACAGGATCCAGGTATCCTGGCTCACCTCGGTGATGTAGCTGTCCACCATCGGCCGGCCGGCCGGCTTGGCATAGATGGTGGCGAAATGCGCCTTGGGCAGCAATTGCCGCACGGCTTTTGCGGTGACGCCGGTATCCACCAGGTCATCCACGATCAGCCAGCCTTCGCCGAGTGAGGGCAGGGCGGCTTCAGCCTGCTTGAGGATATTCACCTTGGTGCCGCGCTCCAGCTCATTATAGGTGGAGCAGGAAATCGTCTCGATCACGCGCACGTTCAGTTCGCGCGCCACGATAGCCGCCGGCACCAGGCCGCCACGGGTGATCGCCACCACGCCCTGATACGGACCTTTTTCCAGCAGGCGCCAGGCCAGGGCCTTGCAATGGCGGTGCAGCTCTTCCCAGGAGACGGGAAAGAATTTGGTGTAGCCGTGGGTCTCGGTCACTTGGATTCTCCAGCAGCGGCGGTGGCGGCCTGATAAGCCTGGATCGGATTGCGGATCCAATCCGGGATATGCAACGAACGGACCGCCTGATCGTCGATGATGCAGGAAACCAGTTCGCCGGTGAAGCAGCCTTCGCCGGCTTTGTTGCGGCCGATCAGGGTGAACGTAATGGTTGAGCGGCTGATGCGCGGGATGCGCAATTCCACCGTGAAGGGCTCGCCTGAGGGCAGGGGTTTCTGGAAATCCAGCTTGGTGCTGACCGTGGGCGAGCCGAGATGATGCTTCTGGTGCAATTGATACCAGCTGATGCCGATGATATTGCGCCAGAAGGCCTCCACGGTCTCCATCACATAATCGAGGAACTGCGTGGTGTAGACGATGCCGGCGGGATCGGCTTCGCCCCATTGCACCACGCGTTCGACGGCGAAGGGGCGGCTGGGTGTATAGGGTGGCGGCAAAGGGGTCATGGCGCCGGACTATAATTAGGGCGGCGCCAAAATAGAAGGGGCTCCAACTATTCGTTGGAGCCCCGGCCGGGTCTGGATGGGGCGTTTATGCGCGGACGTATTCGAAATCCACCGGCATGTTATTGATGCCACGGGCCGGCGGCGCGATCCAGTTGGCATATTTGCCGATCTCGGTCACCGGCTTCATCAGGCTGATGACGAACAGGCGGTCCTCGTCGGTCGGCAGCCATTGGTGATGCTTGGCGTCCCATTCCGCCTGGCTGATGATCTTGCCCTGGGGATCGACGCGCAGTTCTGAGAACTGGCCGATCTGGCGGTGGAAGGCGCGGTGCGGCAGCTTCAGCTCAAAATCGATGCCGGCGCGCTTGATCACCTGATTCCAGCGCATCACGCCGCGGGCGCAATCGGCCACATAATCGTCGCGCAAGCGTTCATTCAGGGCCGTGAGTGCTGCTTCTTCTTTCTCACGGAAGCCATCGCCATGGGCTTCCAGCACGCGGTAGCTGGCATCGCTCAGCTTGTGATCGTCGGTAATCCGGGTTTCGTCGAAGCGGCCCTTGATGCCCATCGTGTAGTAATTGGCGGCATTGGTGGAGAGTTCCGAGCCGAACAGATCAACCGACACCGAGAAATGGAAGTTGAGGTATTTCTGCATCGTCGGCAGGTCGATCACGCCATGCTTGCGCACGTCGTCGGTTTTGAAGTCGCGCATCACCTCGCAGGTGCGCTGCAGCACGCGGCTGATGCCGGTCTCGCCCACGAACATGTGGTGCGCTTCCTCGGTGAGCATGAAGCGGCAGGTGCGCGACAGCGGATCGAAACCGCTCTCGGCCAGCGAGGCGAGTTGGAACTTACCGTCGCGGTCGGTGAAGAAGGTGAACATGAAGAAGCTGAGCCAATCCGGCGTCGCCTCGTTGAAAGCGCCGAGAATGCGCGGTTTGTCGGCATCGCCCGAGCGGCGCTGCAGCAAGGCTTCGGCTTCCTCGCGGCCATCGCGGCCGAAATAGGCATCGAGCAGATAGACCATGGCCCAGAGATGGCGGCCTTCTTCCACATTGATCTGGAACAGGTTGCGCAGATCGTAAAGCGAGGGGCAGGTCTGGCCCAGCAGGCGCTGCTGCTCCACCGAGGCCGGCTCGGTATCACCCTGGGTCACGATCAGGCGGCGCAGCACGCCGCGATATTCGCCGGGTACTTCCTGCCAGGCGGCTTCGCCCTTGTGGTCGCCGAAATTCACCTTGCGCTCGGCTTCCGGCTCGGCCAGGAAAATGCCCCAGCGGTAATCCGGCATCTTCACATAACCGAAATTCGCCCAGCCTTGGGCGTCCACGCTGATGGCGGTGCGCAGATAGGCCTCGCGCGCCTGGAAGCCTGCGGGGCCCATATCGCCCCACCAATCGAGGAATTTCGGCTGCCAATCCTCCAGCGCGCGCTGCAAGCGGCGATTGTCGGAGAGGTTGACGTTATTCGGGATGCGCGAATTGTAGTCGATCGCCATGGTCAGACCCTCCTGCGGTCATAGCCGGCGCGCTGGCCGGTGCCGTAAAGCTTCAATGCGCCCTGTTCGCCAACGGCGTTCGGGCGCTGGAAAATCCAGTTCTGCCAGGCGGTGAGCCGGGCGAAAATTTTGCTCTCCATGGTCTCAGGCCCACCGAAACGGAGTGAGGCTTCCATGCCGGTCAGGGCATCGGGCGAGAAGGCGGCACGCTCCTCGATGGCGATGCGTACTTCATCTTCCCAGTCGATATCGTCGGGCGTGAAGGTGACCAGGCCGGCCTCGTCGGCGGCTTCGGCTGCCATCGCCTCGCCGATGCGCTTGTGCAGAGCGGTGACCTGCTCTGGGTTGTCCAGGCTGCGGCTGGCCAGCCGACTCAGGCCGTTCACCATCGGATAGGCACCGAAATTCATTGCCGTCAGGCGCACATTCGCAGGCGGGCGGTTATCGCCCTCAAATTGGCCATCCAGCATGTAGGAGCGGTCAGCGGCCAAAGCCAATTCCAGCAACGTGCCGGTGAAGCAGGAGCCCGGTTCGATCAGCGCAAACAGGCTGCGTGACGACACATCGATGCGCTTCAATACACGCTTGAGGAACAGGCGGATTTCACGGATGCGCCAATCAGCCTTGTGCTGGTCAAGCAACGCATCATAGGCCGCCACGGTCTCATTATCGCCAGCGGTGCGGAATACCCACATGCCGATGCTGTCTTCATTGGTGCGCAGATGTAGCACCAGATCATCCAGTTCGCGCGCCAGAGCCAGCGGCCAGAAAGTCGTGTCGATCTTGTCCAGCGCGGGGGGCGGGGCCTTGGGGCCATGCACGGTGATCTCGGCGATGCCTTTGGCGCGGTCGAGCTTGGCTTCCACATGGCTGTAGCTGATGCCATCCTTGCCGATCTTGCGTGCCAGTTCCGGCAGCGCGATGCCCTGGGCATCGGCCGGGCGGTCGGATTTGCCGGCGAAGCTGATCGCGCGCTCGCGCACGGCTTCAGCCAAGCGGGTGCGTGGCACCACTTCATCCACCAGGCGCCAATCCACGGCGCGTTTGCCTTTCACGCCTTCTTCCAGCGTGCAGAAGAAATCGGCGCGGTCGCGGCGCACCATGCGCTTGTCCACCAGACGGGTCAGGCCGCCGGTGCCGGGCAGCACGGCGAGCAGCGGCACTTCGGGCAGCGAGACGGCGGTGTTGCCGTCATCGGCCATCATGATGTAGTCGGCAGCCAAAGCCAGCTCATAGCCGCCACCGGCGCAGGGGCCGTTCACGGCGGCGATATAGGTCTGGCGCGATTCCGCGGTGGCTTCCTCGATGCCGTTGCGGGTCTCGTTGGTGAATTTGCAGAAATTCACCTTCCAGCCATGGGTGGATTGGCTGAGCATGCGGATATTGGCGCCGGCGCAGAACACGCGATCCTTGCCCGAGGTAAGCACCACAGTGCGCACCTTGGGATGCTCGAAGCGCAGGCGCTGCACGGCATCATGCAATTCGATATCGACGCCGAGATCGTAGGAATTCAGTTTCAGCTCATAGCCCGGGCGCAGGCCGCCATCCTCGCGCACATCCAGCGCCAGGGTGGCCACGGCGCCGTCGATGCTCAGCTTCCAATGCTTGTAGCGACTGGGCTCAGTCCGAAAGTCTACCGGTGCGGCTTGGGTCATGGTCTCGGCCATAGCGTTACATCCCTGAATGACTACAGGCATTATAATGCAGTTTTATAGCTGCACAAGAATTATTTTGCAGGCGAGAGCCAGCCCGGATGCGCCTGCAGGGCGGCCAGCAGTTCGGCGCTGGCGCTTTCGGTGGTCTTGCCGGCCGTGTCAAAGGCCATGTCAGCCTTGGCATAGAGGGTCTCGCGCTGGGCCAGGATGCGTTTCAGATCGGCCATGGCTTCCGTGTGGCCGGCCATCGGGCGCATGTCGCCTTGGGCGATCACCCGGCCCATATGCTCCTCGGGCCGCGCCTTCAGCCAGATGGTGAAGCTATTGGCCAAAAGATGCGCGAAGGTGCCGGGCTCAGAGGGGAGCGAGCCGCCGGTGGCGATCACCGCCGGGGCGCGCTCCGCACAGACGCGCTCCAGCGCGCGGCGCTCGAAGCGGCGATAGGCGGCCTGGCCGTAAAGGTCGAAAATCTCATTCAAGCTAAGCCCGGCTTCGGCCTCGATTTCCTTGGCCATTTCAACAAAATGCAGGCCCAGCCCATTGGCCAGACGCTGGCCCAAGGTAGTTTTGCCCGCGCCGCGCAGGCCGATCAGCGCCACATGGCGCTTCACGGCCGGCGCCACGCCAAAACGCTCGCGGATCACCGCCTGCAAATCCTGTTGCTGGGCAGGCGAGAGTTCCTCGATCTGCTGCAGCAGCAGGGCGAGGTCCACGCCATAGCGCGGCCGGTCGGCCAGGAAATCGCCGATGGGCAAATCCATGGCGCGGGCGATCTGGCGCAGCAGCAGAATGGAGATGTTGCCGGCGCCGGTTTCGAGCTGTGCCAGATAGCGCTCGGAAACGCCGGAATCGCGTGCCAATATCTTGCGGCTCATGCCTCGCCGTGCCCGGGCATTGCGCACGCGCTCGCCCACGGCGCCGAGGAAGGCTGGGTCGTCGGTCTCCGCCGGGCTGGGCATGGCGGGGGATTTTTCCGGTGTCTTGGCCATAACATGCACTATAATGCTTTTTACGCTGGAATGCCAGGAAACAATGCGCTATATTTCGGCCATCCTTAAGAACGTGTGTTGAGAAGAGGCTCGCCATGCAGATTACCATTCTGGTCGGCACCATGACCGGCACCGCCGAAATCGTCGCCGGTGATGTGAAGAAGGCGCTGGAAGGCGAGGGTCACGGCGTTGATGTGCTGCTGATGGACAATTTGAAGGCCGATGTATTTCAGCGTCCCGGCGCTTTCCTGGTGGTGACTTCCACCTATGGCCAGGGTGACGTGCCCGACAATGCCCGCGATTTCTATGCCGACCTGCAGGCCCGGCGGCCCGACTTGGCCGGCAAACTCGCTGGTGTGATCGGCCTGGGCGACAGCACCTATGGCGACACGTTCAACATGGGCGGCCAGCAATTTGAGCAGATCCTGAATGAACTCGGCGCCACCCTGGTGGGCGAGCGGCTGATGCATAACGCCTCGGGCGGCAGCCTGCCGGAAGAGGATGGCGTGGTCTGGGCGCTGGATTGGGTAAAGGCACTGGCGCCGCTCAACCAGGCGGCGGCCTGAGGCTGCAAGAGTAAAAAATAGAAAACGGTTTCTGGGAGGAGACCATGCCGCGCTTTCTCGATCTGCCGCGGCGGTACAATGCCGCTAGCCATTTCGTCGACCGGCATCTGGCCGAGGGACGTGGCGCCAAGGTTGCCTTCATTGATGATCGCGGCAGCCACAGCTATGCCGATCTCGCCGCCCGGGTGAACCGTGCCGGCAATCTGCTCAAGAGCCTGGGGGTGCAGCCCGAACAGCGCGTGCTGATGGCGATGCTGGATGGCATCGACTTCCCGGCGGTGTTTTTCGGTGCCATGAAGATCGGCGCCGTGCCGGTGCCGGTGAATACCCTGCTGCCCACCGCCGATTACGATTTCCTGCTGCGCGACAGCCGCGCCGTGGTGCTGGTGGTTTCCGATGCCTTGCTGGAGAAATTCCGCCCCATCGTCACGGACCAGCCCTATCTGAAGCAGGTACTGATTTCCGGCCGCGTGCCGCCCACCATCACGCCACTGGAGACGATGCTGGCGCAGCAATCGGATCAGCTTGAGGCAGTGGCAACCACGCCGGATGATATCGGCTTCTGGCTGTATTCCTCAGGCTCCACCGGCAAGCCCAAGGGCGCCATGCATCTGCATGGCGATCTGGTGCATACGGCTTTGCTCTATGCCCAAGAAGTGCTGGGCATCCGCGAAGACGATGTGGTGTTCTCGGCCGCCAAGCTGTTTTTCGCCTATGGCATGGGCAATGCCATGACCTTCCCGCTGCAAGTGGGCGCCACGGCCGTGCTGATGGCCGAACGGCCCACGCCGCACAGCGTGATGCAGCGCTTGAAGCAGCACCAGCCCAGCATCTTTTATGGCGTGCCGACGCTTTATGGCGCCATCCTGGCCGATGCCACGATCACGCGCGACAGTTCTTCCGCCAAGCTGCGCCATTGCGTGTCGGCGGGCGAAGCCTTGCCGGAGGATATCGCCAGGCGCTGGCAGGATCGCTTCGGTGTGGCCATCCTCGATGGCATCGGCTCCACCGAGATGCTGCATATTTTCGTTTCCAACCGCCCAGGCGATATCCGCCATGGCACCACGGGCAAGGCCGTGCCGGGCTATGACCTGCGCATCGTGGATGACCAGGGCGTGGATGTGAAAGACGGCGAGATCGGCGAGCTGCTGGTGGCGGGGCCTTCCGCCGCCATCGCCTATTGGAATAGCCGGCCGAAAAGCCTTGCCACCTTCCATGGTCCCTGGACCCGCACCGGCGACAAATACACCCGCGACAAGGATGGCTATTACGCTTACTCCGGCCGCTCCGATGACATGTTGAAGGTGAGCGGCATCTGGGTTTCGCCATTCGAAGTCGAATCCGCTTTGCTGGCGCATCCAAAAGTGCTGGAAGCCGCCGTGGTGGCCCATGAAGACACCGACAAGCTGATCAAGCCCAAAGCCTATGTGGTGCCGCGCGACGGCGTGGCGGGCGATGACGCGCTGGCCGCCGAGCTGAAGCAGTTCGTGAAGGATCGCCTGGCGCCGCATAAATATCCGCGCTGGCTCGACTTCGTGTCCGAGCTGCCGAAAACCGCCACCGGCAAGATCCAGCGTTTCAAGCTGCGGCAATGATGAAGATCGCCGAGATACCGGCGGGCCGCATCGAATACCGCTGGATCGGGCCGCGCGATAGCCATCTGCCGGTGCTGGTCTTCCTGCATGAAGGCCTGGGCTCCGTGGCGCAATGGCGCGATTTCCCCGATGGCGTTGCTGCTGCAAGCGGCTTACCAGCTGTGGTCTATAGCCGCATCGGCTATGGCGGCTCCAGCCCCTGCACCTTGCCACGGCCGATCACCTATATGCATGACGAAGCGCTGACCGTGCTGCCGCAGCTCATCACGGCACTTGGCATCCGGCAGCATATCCTGATCGGCCATTCCGATGGTGCCTCTATCAGCCTGATCCATGCCGGATCGGGCGCACGGCCTGGCTTGCTCGGCCTGGCGGTACTGGCGCCGCATAGCTATGGCGAGCCGATATCGATGACCGCGATTGCCGCTGCTAAAGTGGCTTACGATAGCGGCGACCTGCGCGAGCGGCTGGCGAAATACCACGGCGCCAATGTCGAATGTGCTTTCCGTGGCTGGTGCGACTCCTGGCTCAATCCCGATTTCGCCCATTGGAATATCGAGGAGTATGTGGCGCGCATCACGCTGCCTTTGCTGGTGATCCAGGGCGAGGGCGATGAATACGGCACGCTGGCACAAGTCGAGACCATCAAGGCGCTTGCCAAGGGCCGGGTCGAAACCCTGGTGCTGAAGGAGTGCGGCCACTCACCGCAGAAAGATCAGCCAGAAGCCGTGCGCGCCGCGCTCACGGCTTTCGCGCAGGCACTCGCTTAGGGAGCTTCGTCCAGAAACGCCACCACCGGGCAATTCACCACGAAGCCAGCGGGCTCCAACGGCTTGCCATCGGGGCCACTGATGCCTTTGCCGACCAGCCTGTAGATGGCGGCCTGATCGGTCTGGCGCAGGTTGCTGCCTGCATGCACCAGCGCGTCTGACCATAAAGCCATGTTCACGCTCCAGAGCGGTGAATAGCCAAGTGCCGTCTTGCCGGTAGGAAACGCTGTGAGGATATTGCCGGGCGAGCCGAGTTGCGATGCGTTGCGCAGAGTCGCTTCGCGTTGTAAGCGGCCGTCACGGGCCAAGTGCCGCAGACCCTGGGCTTGCGGGTTGCCGGCGCCGGTCTGGCCATTGACGAAAGCAATCAGGCCAATATCGCCGTCGCCTTCACCAAGCGATGGCGTGTAGGTGGCGCGTTCCAGCACGGCGGCCACGGGGTCGGAGGCCTCAGTGCTGATATAGAGCACGGCGCGCCCTTCGGCGAAGCCACGGCTGAGCAGCAGGGTGACGGTGCGTTTGGCGGTATCAATGGCCAGCACGCGGTCCATGGTGTTGCCGTGGCCATCCACATCGAAGGGGCCATCGCCCACCGCGACAATCGGCGCGTTAAGGATCGGGCCATCGGAGCCGCTGCGGATGAAGGGCGAATAGGCGGCGGAAGCAACCGCGCCGGGCTGCGCGCTGAGCGGCGGGAAATAGCTGGCGCCGGGCAGGTAGCGGCGGGTGGGTGAGAAATCCGGCGCGGCGGGGAAGGTCAGGCCGTCACCTGTGCCAGATACAGGCTGCACGCTGCCAACGCGCGCCATGAGGGGCGAGTAGACCACGCCGCGCCGCGCCGCGTCCTCGCGGTCGGAAGAATCAGTGATGATGTACCACACCGTCTGCCCGCCAGAGCGGCCCTTGAACAGCGGCAGTACCACGCTGTTGCCGGCCGGGTTCACGCTCAGGGCAGAGCGCAGCACGATCTTCTCGCGCGGTAACTCGCTGCCCTGGTCTGGCTGTGTCACGCAGGCGGTCAGGCCAGCCAACAGCAGGCCAATGGCAAGGGTCTTGAACAGGCCTGCTGGTTTCATTGTGCGGTCATTCCGTCATAAGTCCGGCCGGGTTAGCCCCGAGCATCCATGGATATGCTTTGATTATTCCAGTCGAAAAGCCCAGGCGGAATAAACGTTTCCGTGACCTTGCAAAAATGCGACTTAGTCGCACTTGCGATCTTCAGATGCCTGGGCTAGAGTTTACATGAAAGTCATTCGCATTACTATGACCACTAGGGAGCCGACCACCATGAAAACCGATTCGTCGCGCCGTGCGTTGCTGGCATTGGGTTTCGCCGCTGCAGGCCTGTTTGTGTTGCCGGGTCAGGCAGCCGCCCAAGGCGAACTGAATCTCTATTCCTCGCGCCATTATGATACCGACGAGGCACTCTATACCGAGTTCACCAAGAAGACCGGTATCAAGGTGAACCGGCTTGAAGCCCGCGAGGACGAGTTACTGCAGCGCATGAAGGCCGAGGGCGATAAGAGCCCCGCCGACGTGCTGATCACCGTGGATGCCGGCCGGCTCTATCGCGCCCAGGAGATGGGCCTGCTGCAGCCAACCAAGTCGGCCGAGCTGGAAAAGCTGGTCCCGGCGCATCTGCGTGAGCCGGGCGGCCACTGGTTTGGTTTCTCCAAGCGCGCCCGCGTCATCATGGTGAACAAGGCGAACGTGGCGGCGGGTGCGATCAACAGCTATGAAGATCTCGCTGATCCGAAGTGGAAGGGCAAGGTGCTGATCCGCTCCTCCACCAATGTCTATAACCAATCGCTGATTGGCTCGATGATCGCGTCCCAGGGCGAGGCGAAGACCGAAGCCTGGGCCAAGGGTGTGGTGGCGAATTTAGCCCGCGCGCCGAAGGGCGGCGATACTGACCAGATCAAGGCCGTGGCGGCTGGTGAAGGTGATATCGCGGTTTCTAACACTTACTATCTTGCCCGCCTGATGGCCTCGACCAAGCCTGAGGATGCGGCCGTGGTGGCGGAGCTGGCGGTGATCTTCCCCAACCAGAAGGATCGCGGCACCCATGTGAATGTCAGTGGCGCTGGTGTGGCCAAGTATTCCCCAAACCGCGCCAACGCCGTGAAGTTCTTGGAATACCTCGCCTCCAAGGAGGCCCAGGCTTATTTCGCTATGGGCAATTATGAATTCCCGGTCGTCGGCGGCGTGAAGTTGCATCCGGTGATTCAGGCCTGGGCCGAATTCAAGGAAGACAATGTGAATGCCGCCACCTTCGGCAAGAACAACGAGGCGGCGCTGAAACTGATGGATCGTGCCGGCTGGAAGTAAGCCAGCACGGAACAGGCAAAAACGAAGGCGGGAGCGAACCTCCCGCCTTTTTCTTTATCAGGCCGGTAGTCTTTGTCAGGCTCGTGTCGCCGTCACCACATAGCAGGGCACCGGCACACCCATTTCCACGCGCGCCGCGGTCTCTTCCAGTTCCGTGACGCTGAAGCCAGCCGTCTGCAGCGATTGTCGCAGATAATCGCCGCCATGAGCGTAACGGCCGGTGGGGTTGAGGCGATAGCCCGTGGGGGGAACATCACCCTCGATGCGTTCGGCGGTGAAGGCGAGCAGGGCGCCTGAAGGCATGCAGGCGGCCAGATCGCTCAGCAGCGGCGCCAGATCGCCAAAATAGCACAATACGTCGGCTGCCATGGTCAGGTCGTAGCGATCCTTCGTGGCGCGCAGGAAGGCGCCGAGTTCGGCCTCATGCAGTTCATTATAGAGTTTGCGGGCCTGAGCTTTTTCAAGCATGCCGGGGCTCAGGTCCACGCCCACCAGCTTGGCCGCGCGCGGCCGCAGCATCGGCGCGCATAGTCCGGTGCCGCAGCCGGCATCCAGCACGGTCAGGCCATCGCGCTCGCCGAGCAGGCCTTTTATCTTATCCTCGAGCAATTGCGGCGCGCGGTAGTCCAGATTGTTGAGCACTTACTCGAAATCGCCCGAGAAGCGGTCGAAGGTCTCGCGCACATAGGTATCATCGGCACGCGCAGGCGTGCTCTCGCCCATCGCGGCGGCAGCCATATGCTGCGCCACGGGATTGTTCGGGAACGCATCCGTCCAGAGCTTGGCAAAGCGCTTAGCTGTCTCTGCCTCACCGGCGCGTGTCAGGCCATAGATCATCTCGCCCAAGTGATAATGCAGCATCATGTCTTCGGGCTGCCGCTTCAGCGCCGTCATGGCATTCTCGGCGCCCTCGGCGAAGCGGCCAAGCTTGAAAAGCGACAGGGAGCGATTCTTCAGCGCGAAGAAATGCTGCGGTATCTGGCGTAGCGCAGCATCGAAGCAGACCAAAGCCTTGGCATGCTCCTCTTGCACCAAATAAAGGCCGCCGAGATTGCATTGCGCATCAGCGTAATCTGGCCGGATACGCACGGCTTCCTCGTAGTAGCGCTGTGCTTCCGCCGTCTCGCCCTTGTCGCGATAGGCATTACCCAGGCTGAACATCGCCAGCACATGGTCAGGCTGCAGCGCCAGGGTGTTCTTAAAGGCGGTGATGCCGGCATCATGGTTGCCCATACGGCGCAGGCAGATACCCATGTTGAAATGTAGTGGCGCGAAGTCCGGTACCGCAGCAAGGCCCTTGCTGTAGGTATCGGCCGCCTGCTTGAAGCGTTCCATGGCCTGGAACACATTACCGAGTGATGCATAGGCATCGGCCATGCCCGGCTTGAGCTGGATGGCGCGGCTGAAATGCTGCGCGGCATCCTTCAGCTGATTGCGCCGCACGGCCACCTGACCAAGGCCGAACTGCGCTTCCGCCAAGCGCGGCTGACTTTGCAGCAGCTTGGTGAATACCGCGGCGGCAAGGTCAAGCTCACCTTTACCCAGAAGATCGAAAGCCACCGGCAAATCGAGGGTCTGGATTCCGGATTGCTGCAACAGCAGGTCGCTGGTCTTGGTCATACGCTTTGTCCTATTCCTTTACGCCGTCGCCTGGGCGCGAACGGGCCAGCGCGGCATTCAGCCAGATTACCGGCAGTAATCCAGCGGCGACAATGATCAGCGCGCCGGTCGAGGCTTCGCTCAATCTCTCGTCGCTTGCCAGTTGATAGACGCGTACCGCCAGGGTATCGAAATCGAAGGGCCGCACGATTAGTGTGGCCGGCAATTCTTTCAGCACATCGACGAAGACCAGCAGAGCGGCGGTGAACAGGCTGCCGCGCAGCAGCGGCGCATGGACGCGACGCACCACGCCGAACGGCGATTCACCCAGCACGCGGGCGGCTTGATCCAGGCTGGGGCGGATGCGGTGCAGCCCGCCGTCCAGCGCGCTATGGGTAACCGCCATGAAGCGTACGGCATAGGCGTAGAGCACCGCCAGCAGGCTGCCTGAAAGCAGCAGGCCTGGAGTCACGCCGAACAGCTTTTCGGCCCAGGCATTCATCGCATGGTCCGCGCTGGCCAACGGCAGCAGGATGCCAATGGCGATCACCGAGCCGGGCACGGCATAGCCCATGGTGGCGAATTGCCCCAGCCAACTTAAAAGCCGGCCCTGCACCAAGCGCTGGGCATAGGCGAGGCCGAGGCCGAGCAGCACCAGCAGGATGGCGGCAAGGCCGGAGAGGATGAAACTGTTGGCGGCGAAACCGGCGAGGCGGCTGGAGCCGAGAGAGTCGCCATCGGTGACCGCCAGATAGAGCAGGCGGCCGGCCGGCAGCAGGAAGCCGAGCAACACCGGCAGCAGGCAGAGCAAAGCCACCAGCCAGCGCATGGCGGCGCCAGGCTGTTGCAGCTTCAGTGGCCGGGTGCGCGCGGAAGTGTGGTGGAAGCGCTTGGCCTGGCGGCTGAAGCGCTCCAGCATCACGGCGGCGAGCACGAACAGCATCAGGATGCTGGCTAGCTGCGCGGCAGCCACCGGATTGCCCATGCCGAACCAGGTGCGGTATATCGCCGTGGTGAAAGTCGGCACGCCGAAATAGCTGACGGCGCCGAATTCGGCCAGCGTCTCCATCAGCACCAGGGCGATGCCGCCGGCGATCATCGGTCGCGCCAAGGGCAGCGCGATGCGATAGAAGCGCCCCCAGGGCCGGATGCCGAGCGTGCGGCCCACTTCCAACACGCAAATCGATTGATCCTGGAAGGCGGCCCGCGCCAGCATGTAGACATAGGGGTAGAAGGCAAGGGTGAGCAGGGCGACGGCGCCACCCAGAGACATCACATCGGGAAACCAGTAATCGCCCCGGCTCCAGCCAAAGCTTTGACGCAGCAGACTTTGCACCGGGCCAGCGAATTGCAGCAATTCGCCGAACACGAACGCCGAGACGTAGCTGGGTATGGCGAGCGGCAGGAAAAGCAGCCAGCTCAGGCTGTCGCGGCCGGGGAAATCCAGCATCGTGACGGCCCAGGCGCAGCCCACGCCGATCACCGCCGAGCCGAGGCCGACGCCGAGCATCAAGATCACGGTGTTGAACAGCATCTCGGGCAGCACGGTGGCCGCCAGATGGCTGAACACGCCCGAGGTTGGCTGCGTCAGGTTCACCAGCACGGCCAGCAGCGGGGCGGCGATCAGCAGCGCCAGCCCGGCGGCAAACAACGTCCAGGCCAGCCGGCCACGGCCGCGACTCTGGCCCACAAGCGGGCTGGCGGCGGCAGTTTCTGGCTCGATAGGGCTGGCGGTAAGCGCGGTCACGGTGCCTTCGGGGCTTGAGTTGGCATTTCTTTAAAGGATTTGCCCGAGTGTCGCAAAGGCGGGAGAGCGGAATTGCCGAGGCGGGCCGTTCTCCCTAGTCTGAAGGGGCGCAGGTTTGAGGAGAGCGCAATATGGGCGAAGTGGTAAGAATGATGCGGCATTTCCAGCCGCTGGAACCGGTGATCGTGCCGAAAACGACTGAAGCGCAGCGCCAGTATCTGAAACGCGGGCTGAGCCAGCCCGGCGGCAAATTGCCGCTTTTCGATGGCCATGGGCAGCAGATCAGTTTACAGACGATCAAATCCTGCATCCGGGCCGGCTGGGCCGAGCCCTGGTTCGAGAACCCAATCAAGCCCGATTGGGTGGTGTGCAAGCTGACCGATATGGGCCGTGATGTGCTGAAGGAAGATGGCGTGACATGAGGCATATCGCTGTTGCTTTGGGGCTGTTGGTTGCGCTGACAGCACCTGCCGCCTGGGCAGCAATTGGCGCCACCGATGCGCCGGTGAGCCAGCCGGCGGAGCGGCCGACCGGCGCTCAGCCGAGCCGTGGCGAGCTGCAGGCACGGGCCGAGGCCGGCGATGCCGAGGCGCAATACCGGCTGGGCCTGGATTATCAACTGGGCCTGGGCGGATCGCGCGATCTGGGCGCGGCAAGGGCTTGGTTCGGCCGCGCGGCGGCGCAGGATCATGCCAAGGGCCTGGGCGGCCTGGCTTACCTGCTGCTGCTTGGGCAGGGCGGCCCGGTAGATGAAGCCGGTGCCGAAAAGGCGCTGCGCCGGGCCACGGTGCTGAAATTGCCCTCGGACATGGCCAATCTTGCTGAATTGCTGCTGATGCGGGATCCGGCATCGGCGGAGGCGCGGAGCTTGCTGCGCCAGGCGGTGCAGCTTGGCGCGCTTAATGCTCGCTATCGCCTTGGGCGGTTGACCTTGGCTGATGGCGCCGTGGATGAAGGCGTTGCCATGGTGGGGCTGGCAGCGGACCGTGGCCATCCTGAAGCCGCGGTCTATATGGCTTATCTGCTGACCGAAGCGCCGTTCAAGGTGAAGCGCGATCCGGCACGCGCGGTGGCGTATCTGCGCAGTGCCGCCAATGATGATTTTCCCATGGCCGCGAATGATCTCGGCCGCTTCCATGATCTTGGCATCGGGATGCCAGCGGATCCGGCGCAGGCGGCGCATTGGTATCGCCGCGCCATCACGCTCGGCTATTTGCCGGCGCATTATAATCTTGGCCTGTTACTGGCCAATGGCCGGCTCGGCGCGCCCGATCTGCCGGCAGCGCGCGCCGCCTACAAGCTGGCGGCCGAGGCAGGCTTCGCGCCAGCCCAGGGCAGGTATGGACAGATGCTGCGCGATGGGCGCGGCGGCCCGGTCGATTTGGCTAAGGGCACCGAAATCCTCCGGCGTGGCGCCGAGGGCGGCGATGGCGACGCGCAGAATCACCTAGCGCTGGCCTATTTCAATGGTGAAGGCTTGCCGCGCGATGCGGCCAAGGCGATGGATTGGTGGGAGCGCGGCGTGGCGCAGAACCATCCGCCATCCATCAACAATTTCACTAATTATCTGGCGACCGGCCAGGGCCGGCCGGCTGATCCGGCGCGTGCGGTGCTGCTGCTCGCCCAGGCAGCCGAGCGCGGATCGTCGCGTTCCGCCTTCCGCCTCGCCCTGTGGCATGAAGCCGGCTATGTCGGCCTGCCCAAGGATACAGTGAAGGCCGCTGCCTGGTTCAAACGCGCGGCGGAAGCCGGCAGTAGCCGTGGCATGTTCAAATACGCCGCCTATCTTGAAGCCGGCGAGGGTGGCGTGAAGGCTGATCCTGCTGGTGCGCTGGTATGGTATCGCCGCGCCGCCGAGTTGGGCAACGCGGAAGCCCTCTTCCTGCTGGCGCGCTATAGCTTCAATGGCGATGGCGTGCCCGTGGATCCGAAGGCCGCCCTGGTCTTGCTTGATCGCGCGGCACGGCGTGGCCAGACCGAGGCGCTGTTCGTGCTAGGCGATTTCTATTTCCGGGGCGAGGGGCTGCCGGCCGATCCCGTCCTGGCCTGGGTGCATTGGGCGGTGGCCGAGCGTTTGGGCTTCGCCGATGCCGGGCGCAACCGGCGCATGATCGAGCCGCAGGTGTCAGCACCGGAGGGGCGCGCCCGCGCCCAGGCCGCTGCCTCCAAGCTATGGGCCGAAGTGGTAGCCGCCCAGGCGGATGACGATTGACGGGAGACAGGCCATGACCGCGCTCATCCTTGCCGCTATCCTTTGGGTCGCCTTGCATCTGCTGGTGGCCGGGCCCTGGCGGGCCGGGCTGATCCGGCGCATGGGCGAGGCGCGCTATCGCGGCCTGTTCTCGGGCCTGAGCGCCGTGAGCCTTGCCTTCCTGATCTGGTCCTACGGCCAGGCGCCTTACCTGGAATTCTGGCCTTCATCGCAGGCCCTGGCCGTGGTGCCGCTGGTGGTGATGCCGGTGGCCCTGCTGCTGCTGATCGGCAGCCTGCGCCGCACCAACCCCACACTTGCTGGCCCGGACATGATGCTGAAGGACAGCCTGCCCATCCAAGGCATCACCAAGGTGACCCGCCACCCCATGCTCTGGGCGTTTTCGCTCTGGGCCGCCAGCCACATGGTGGCCAATGGCGATGCCGCCACTTGGCTGCTGGCTGGCGCGGTGCTGGTCACGGCATTGAACGGCATGGCTTCCATCGACCGCAAGCGCACCGTAAAATTTGGCCAGGCTTGGCAAGAGTTTATCGGAAAAACCTCGATCATTCCCTTCGCTGCCGTGCTGGAGGGCCGCCAGCATGTGAGCCTGCGTGATATTGGGCCATGGAATATTTTGGGCGCAGCCGTGCTCTATGCCTTGATTCTGGCCGGCCATGGCGCCCTGTTCGGGATCTCCGCTCTGCCGATGAATTAGGTTTATAATCCGTTTTATTTCATATAATTAGTATAGTTATATAATGTGAATTGTAGGATCAATCATGGCGCGGCGAGCGGTGGGACGTTTCATCGGCTGGTTCCGGCCCCAGCGCGGTGCCGGCGATCCGCCTTTGCAGCTTCAGCTCTATGCCGCGATCCGCGCCGGTGTGCTTGATGGCCGCCTCGGCCCGGGGGAGCGGCTGCCCTCCAGCCGGGCGCTGGGTGAGGATCTTGGCCTGTCACGCAACACCGTGCTGGGGGCTTATGACCGCCTGGTGGCCGAGGGCTATCTGGCCGCGCGGCCGGCGTCGGGGGTATTCGTTGCCGAGGATGTGCCGGCCGATCTGGGCCAGCCGGCTGCAGCCAAGGCCGGGCCGGCTGGTTTCTCGCAGCGCGGCCGCCGGCTGATCGCGGCCGCCCCGGAAACCGCGACACCGGCGACCACACCTGAGGCACGGCCCTTTGCCGTTGGCTTGCCGGCCCTGGCCGAGTTTCCGCTGGAGACCTGGCGGCGCCTGACCAACCGGCGCCTGCGCCGACCGGAAGCCGGGCTGCTGGCCTCGCGTGATCCCCAAGGCTTGCCGGCCTTGCGCATGGCGCTGGCCGCCTACCTCACCGAGGCGCGCGGCCTCAGCTGCAGCGCCGATAGCATCCTGGTGGTTTCCGGCGCCCAGCAGGCGCTCGATCTGGTGGGCCGCGTGCTGCTCGATCCGGGTGACATCGCTGTGGTGGAAGACCCGGGCTATGCCGGTGTGCGCGAGGCGCTGGAAGCAGTGGGGGCGCGGATCGAAGCCGTGCCTGTGGATGCCCAGGGGCTGGACCCGGATCACCTAGCCCGGTTATCCGAGCCGGTGAAACTGGTGGCGGTGACGCCCTCGCACCAGTTTCCGCTGGGCGGCACCATGCCTCTGGCGCGGCGGCTGGGGCTGCTGGCGCTGGCGCGGCAGCGCGGCTGCATGATCGTGGAAGACGATTATGACTGCGAATACCGCTATAGCGGCCCGCCCTTGCCAGCCTTGCAGGGCCTGGATGGCGGCGGCCAGGATGGGCGGGTGATCTATGTGGGCACCTTCTCCAAGGTACTGTTTCCCGGCTTGCGGCTTGGCTATCTGGTGTTGCCGCCGCGTCTGGTGGCGGGTTTTGTGCGCGCCAAACTCACGGCCGATGGCCATGCGCCATCCTTGCCCCAGGCAGTGCTGGCGGATTTCATCGCCGAAGGCCATCTGGCGCAGCATGTGCGCCGCATGCGCAAGCTTTACCGCGAACGCCAGCAGGTGCTGCTGGGCGCCCTGCAGCGCTATTGCGGTGCTACCCTGCGCGTTGGTCCGGCCGAAGCCGGACTGCATCTGGTGGCCGAATTCAATGATGGCCGCGATGACCGCGCCGTGGCGGCAGCAGCAGCCGCCATTGGCGTCACGGTGGCACCACTTTCACGCTATGCCATCCGCCGGCGGTTGAGCGGCCTGCTTTTCGGCTATGCCGCTTTCGCGCCAGCGGATCTGGAGCGTGCGGCTCAGGCCTTGGGGAAGTTGCTCAAGTAATCTGGCAGCGCGATGCCAGGCGCCAGCAGCGGATCGGCAACGGGGGCCTGGAAGCCTGAGGCAAAGGGCATCAGGCCGGCCCAGCATGGGATCGCCATGTCCGGCTCGTCATCCTTGGGCGGGCCCACGCGCATCTTGGCCGAGGCTTCATCCAGCGGCATCGACAGGATCATGGTCGCCTTCATCTCCTGGGCGTCTGGGCCCCGGATATCGGCCCAGCGGCCGGGCGCGATGCGCTCTACAAAGGCTTCCAGCGCCTTCAGCTTGGCGGCATCGCCCTCCACCTTGGTGAAGCGGCCCAGGGCCACCACCGAGCGGTAATTCATGGAATGGTGGAAGGACGAGCGCGCCAGCACCAGGGCATCAAGCAGCGTGACAGTGACGCAGGCCGGAATCCCTTCCGCCAGCGCCAGGGTCATGCGGCTCTTGGATGAGCCGTGGATATAGAGGTGGTCGCCCTCGCGCCAATATCCCGTCGGGATCACCATAGGCTGGCCATCCTGCACGAAGCCGACATGGCAGACATAGCCGGCATCCAGCACGGCATGCACACTGGCGGCATCATACTTGCCGCGTTCATGCATGCGGCGAACACGGACACGATCAGACGCCGGCGGCGTGGTGGGGGGAAGGGCATTCATGGGGCGAGACTCCAGAGGATCAAGAACTGGCCTCAGGGTTACGGCGATTCAGGTACTATATAAAGTGCCGGAATATAGAAAACTGTTGATACCAGAATGGCTGTGCGGGTTGGCCTGCCGCAGCCGGCATGCTACGGCTTTGGCCTGTAATTTCCTCGGGAGACACGTCGTGCTGGAGAGCCTGCTGATGCTCGGCAAGGGCGGATTGGCGGGATTCGTGATCGCTGCGCCGGTGGGGCCGGTGGGGGTGCTCTGTGTGCATCGCACCCTGGCGCTTGGCCGCATGAGCGGCCTGGTGGCCGGCTTGGGCGCGGCTTTGGCCGATGCCGCCTATGGCTGCGTCGCGGCCTTTGGCCTCAGCCTGATCGCCAATTGGCTGCAGGCGCACGAAATCCTGTTCCGCCTGGTGGGTGGCATCTTCCTGGTCGCCATGGCCCTGCGCATGCTGCTGGCTAAGCCGGCAGCGCCTTTGGCCAAACCTGATTTGCCGCGCGATGACCTGGTGCATGGCTTCCTTTCCACCTTTCTGCTCACCGCCACCAATCCCATCACCATTGTCGCCTTCCTTGGCATCTTCGCCTTCCTGGGTATCGGCGCCGTGGGCGTGGATGGCGATATGGCCTGGTGGCTGGTGCTGGGCGTGTTCGCCGGCTCATCGATCTGGTGGCTGTCGCTCGCGGCACTCGCTGGCCGCTTCCGCCAGCAGCTCAGCAATGGCGGGCTCGCCGTCGTCAATCGCCTGTCCGGCCTCTTGCTGCTAGGCTTCGGACTCTATGGCTTTCTCAGTGTGTTATGGATTTGGAGACAATGACCTCATGACCAGTCAACGCGACAGTTTGCCGCCGATTGAAATCACGCCCAAGGACCTGTCTGCTTACCGTAGCGGCAATCGCGGTGTCGATTATGTCCACACCTTTGATTCCGGCCGCCCGGGTCCGCATGTGATCGTGAACGCGCTGACCCATGGCAATGAATTCTGCGGTATGATTGCCGTGACTCATCTATTCGAGCAGGGCATCCGGCCGTTGCGTGGCAAGCTCACGCTCAGCTTCGCCAATGTGGCCGCCTATCAGCGGTTTGATCCTGAGCGTCCCTTCGAATCACGTTTCGTTGAGCGTGACATGAACCGCGTCTGGGATGCCGCCACCCTGGATGGCCCGGACCAGACGCAGGATGTGCGGCGCGCCCGCGAACTGCGCCCGATCTACGCCGAGGGCGACGCGCTGCTGGATATCCATTCCACCTCCTTCGCCGTGCCGCCGATGCTGATCCATGAACCGCAGGCGAAATACGCCGCCCTGTCGCGGCACCTGCATTCGCCATTGCATCATGTGCTGCTGCCCGGCGTGATGCATCCCGGCCGGCCGCTGATCCAATATGGCGCCTATGGCGAGGCGCATACCGCGCCGTTGGGCGTGGTGGTGGAATGCGGCCAGCATTTCGCAGCTTCCAGCGGTAGCCTGGCGATTTCCATCACCATGCGTTTTCTGGATTTCTTCGGCCTGATCCCGGCCAGCCTTGCCGCTCAATATGTAGCGGAAAAGGGCGAACCGAAGCGCTATGAGGTGACCCGCGTGCTGGTGGCGCAAAGCGCTGATTTCCGCTTCGCCAAGCCCTGGGTTGGCTTCGAGGAACTGGAGGAGGGCGAGTTGATCGCCATGGATGGGGATGTGGAGGTGCGGGCGCCTTTTGCGCGCTGCACCGTGATCATGCCCACGCGGCGCATCCAGCAGGGCCGCGACGTGGTCTCGCTGGCACGCCCAATCTGACCGGCGATCTAAAAATTCCGGAAACTTTCGCCTATAGACGGGTTCCGCCGCTTACCACTATGATCCGAGGAATGTTCGTCGCAATCCGGGGTTAACAGGCCGGGGCGGCGGGACATCGGACAAGCGGCTCGCAGGGGTGAAGGCGAGAGATGCAGCACCCGGCAGACCGCGGCGCAACGTGAAAAAGGATAAGGGGACTATGAAGCCAGGCGCATTCTTCAAAGGAACGCTCATGGCCGCGGTCGCGGCTTTGTCGTTGCTGGCGGCCGATATGGCCACGGCGAAGACCTTCAAATGGGCGAATGACGGCGACGTCAGCTCAATGGATCCGTATGCCCGCAATGAGACCTTCCTGTTGAGCTTCAATCTCAACATGTATGAAGGTCTGCAGCGGCGCGACAAGAATCTCCAGCTTGAGCCGGCGCTGGCCACCAAGACCGAGTTGGTCAATCCGCTGCTGTGGCGCTATACGCTGCGCCAGGGCGTGAAATTCCAGGGCGGCGAGGCCTTCACGGCAGATGACGTGGTGTTCTCCTATGGCCGCGCTGCCGGCAAGGGCTCCAACGTCACCGGCAACTTCGTTTCGGTGAAGGAAGTCCGCAAGGTCAGCGATTTTGTTGTCGAGATCGACACCAAGTATCCGGACCCGCTGCTGGCCAGCAAGCTGTCGCAGATCGGCATCATGTCGAAGGTTTGGGCGGAAAAGAACAACGCCCAGCTCACCGCCGACATGACCAAGAGCGAAGAAAACTTCGCCACCCGCAATGCCAATGGCACCGGGCCGTTCATGCTGAAGACCCGCGAGCCGGACGTGCGCACCATCCTGGTGCCGAATCCGACCTGGTGGGACAAGCCGGAGCATAACCTCACCGAGGTGAACTTCCAGCGCGTTGCCAATGATGCCACCCGCGTGGCCGCCCTGCTGTCGGGCGAGATCGACATGGTTTACACCGTGCCGCCGCAGTATACCGACCGCATCAGCAAGACCCCAGGCCGTCGCGTGCTGGAAGGTCCGGAGACCCGCGTGGTGTTCTTCGGCTTCAACCAGCAGCTCGACGAACTGCCGGATTCCAACGTCAAGGGCAAGAACCCCTTCAAGGACAAGCGTGTCCGCGAGGCGTTCTACCGTGCCATCGACGTGGAAGCCATCAAGCGGAGCGTGATGCGTGGCCAGTCCAAGACGACCGCGCTGATGATCGGCACCGGCCTGAACGGCTATGATGCCTCGCTCGACGTGCGCCCGAAGCTCGATCCTGAGCTGTCCAAGAAGCTGCTGGCCGAAGCCGGCTACCCGCAGGGCTTCGAGGTTGGTCTGGATTGCCCCAACGACCGCTATGTGAAGGACGAGGCGATCTGCCAGGCCGCCGTGGCCATGTTGGCCCGCGTTGGTATCAAGGTGAACCTGAACGCGCAGACGCGCTCGAAGTATTTCGCCAAGATTCTGCGCACCTCGGCTGACATGGAGAAGTCGCCGAATACCAGCTTCTACATGCTGGGCTGGTCGCCGGGCGCCACCTACGACGTGCATAACGTCTTCGAAGCCCTGATCCAGACGCCGAAGCAGGCGACTGGCAAAGGCCTGTTCAACGCCGGTGGTTATTCCAACCCGAAGGTGGATGCTCTCGCCGATGCCATGGAGCGTGAAAGCGACAAGGCCAAGCGCGACGCCATGATCAAGGAAGCCACCAAGCTGTACATGGATGATTATGCCTATATCCCGCTGCATCAGCAGGTGGTGGTCTGGGCGGCCAAGGACAGTGTGGATCTGGTGCAGCTCTCGGATAACTACTTCCCGCTGCGCTTCGTCAAGGTCAAGTAAGTTGGAAGCGGCCCGGGCTCATCCCCGGGCCGCATTCCCCAAGATCAAAGCCCCATGATCGCTTTCATTATACGACGTCTGATTCAGGCCGCCCTCGTTATGCTGGCGGTCGGCTTCATAGCCTTCATCATGTCCAACTATGTCGGCGACCCCGTTGCCAATATTGGCGGCACCGATTTGCCCGCCTCGGCGCGCGTGGAGTTGCGCAAGACGCTGGGCCTTGATGATCCTCTCCCGCTGCGTTTCGCGCGCTTTGTCGGCGATGCCGTGCAGGGCAAATTTGGCCTGAGCTACCGCACCACCGAGCCGGTGGGCCGCATGATCATTGATCGCTTGCCGGCCACCCTGGAACTTAGCTTCGTGGCTGCCTTCATGGCGCTGGCGCTGGGCATTCCAATGGGCGTGTTCACTGGCCTCTATCCCAATCACTGGGGCAGCCGCTTGATGCTCACGGTGTCGCTGATCGGCATCTCGCTGCCCACCTTCCTGATTGGCATCCTGCTGATTCTGGTCTTCGCCGTGATGCTCGGCTGGCTGCCCAGTTTCGGGCGCGGCGATGTGGTCAGGTTTGGCGGCTGGTCCACCGGTTTGCTCACCATCTCCGGCCTTAAGGCCATCATTCTGCCGGCCTTCACGCTCGGCCTGTTCCAGATGACGCTGACCATGCGTCTGGTGCGCTCCGAGATGCTGGAAGTGCTGCGCACCGATTATGTGAAATTCGCCCGTGCCCGGGGCCTCACCAACCGCGCGGTGCATTTTGGCCATGCGCTGAAGAACACGCTGGTGCCGGTGATCACCATCACTGGCCTGCAGCTTGGTGCCATCATCGCCTTCGCCATCATCACCGAAACGGTATTCTCCTGGCCCGGCATGGGGCTGCTGTTCCTGCAATCGGTACAGTTCGCCGATATCCCGGTGATGTCATGCTACCTGGTGCTGATCGGCTTCCTGTTCGTCAGCATCAACCTGATTGTCGATCTGCTCTATTTCGTGGTTGATCCGCGCCTGCGTTCCCAGACCGGCGGGAGTATCAAGTGATGGCCGCGTCAACGCTGCGTGATCTTTACGACCGCGCCAAGGACAGCGATATCTATTGGAGCTTCAAGCGCTCCAAGCTGGTGGTGGTGGCCTTTTGGGTTACGGTGATCATATTCTGCGGCGCTGTTTTCGCGCCGATCCTGGCGCCGCATAACCCGCTTGATCTCGCCACGCTGAACCTGAGCGACGGCTCCATGCCGCCGGCCTGGACTGCGTCTGGCATTGCCAAATATCCGCTAGGTACCGACGACCAGGGCCGCGACCTGCTCTCGGCCATCATGTATGGCCTGCGCACCTCGCTGCTGGTCGGCTTCCTGGCGGTGATCTTCGCCATGGTGCTGGGTATCGCGCTGGGCCTGATCGCCGGCTATGTCGGCGGCGTGGTGGATGCCGTGATCATGCGCGTGGCGGATGTGCAGCTATCCTTCCCCGCCATCCTGGTGGCCATGCTGATCGATGGTGTTACCCGCAGCCTGCTGGGCGCTGATCGGCGCGACAGTTCGGCCTTGATTGTGCTGATCGTTGCGATTGGCTTGAGCTATTGGGTGCAGTATGCCCGCACCGTGCGCGGCTCGGTGCTGGTGGAGAAGAACAAGGAATATGTTCAGGCGGCGCGCGTCATCGGCCTGTCGCCGGCGCTGATCGCCATCCGCCATGTGCTGCCCAATGTGCTGGGGCCGGTGCTGGTGATTGCCACCATCAATCTGGCGCTGGCGATCATCACGGAAGCCACGCTGAGCTTCCTCGGCGTTGGCCTGCCGGCCACCCAGCCTTCGCTCGGCACGCTGATCAGCACCGGGCAGAAGTATCTTTTCTCCGGGGAATGGTGGACCACCATTTTCCCCGGCATCACCCTGGCGGTGCTGGTGCTGGCAGTAAATCTGCTTGGCGACTGGCTCCGCGATGCGCTCAACCCCAAGCTCAGGTAACGGCGCGATGCCCCGCTTGCTCGAAGTAAATAATCTCCGTGTTGAATTCCCCACAAGGCGCGGCACGCTGGTGGCGGTGGATAATATCTCGCTGCATATCGATGCTGGCGAGGTGCTGGGCGTGGTGGGCGAAGCCGGCGCCGGCAAATCGATGACCGGATCGGCCATCATCGGCCTGCTGGAGCCGCCGGGCCGCATCGCCTCTGGTGAAATCCTGCTCGAAGGCCGCCGGATCGACAATCTGCCTTACAGTGAGATGCGCAAGATTCGCGGCCGCGAGATCGGCGCCATCTTCCAGGATCCGCTCACCAGCCTGAACCCGCTCTACCGCGTGGGCGACCAGCTGGTGGAAACCATTCTGACGCATCTGCCCATGACCCAGGCCGAGGCCAAGGCGCGGGCGGTACAACTGCTCGAGGATGTGGGCATCCCATCGGCTTCCGAGCGCATCAGTCATTATCCGCATCAATTCTCCGGCGGTATGCGCCAGCGCGTGGTGATCGCGCTCGCGCTCGCTGCCGAACCGAAGCTGATCATCGCCGACGAACCGACCACGGCCCTGGATGTGTCGATCCAGGCGCAGATCATCGCCCTGTTGCGTAGGCTCTGCCGCGAGAAAGGCACGGCGGTGATGCTGGTGACCCATGACATGGGCGTGATCGCCGAGACCGCCGACCGCGTGGCGGTGATGTATGCCGGCCGCATTGCCGAGATCGGCCCCGTTCAGGATGTGATCAAGCGCCCGCATCACCCCTATACCGTCGGCTTGATGGGCGCGATTCCCGCCATGGGCCATGACATTGAACGCCTGACCCAGATTGATGGTTCGATGCCACGGCTGAATGCCATTCCGCAGGGCTGCGCCTTCAATCCGCGTTGCCCGAAGACGATTCCGCGCTGCTTCACCGAACGGCCAGACCCGATGCCGGCGGGACAGAGCCTGGCGGCCTGCTGGCTGGCGCGTGAGACGGTTACGGGAGGTGCTCATGGCTGAGAGCAAGAAGCCGCCGCTGCTGGAGGTGAAGAACCTGCGGCGCTATTTTGACGTATCGCCGCCTTTGCTGAACCGCATGCTTGATGGCGGCCTCATGCAGCGGGTCTTCGGCGATGGTCGTGGTTCGCTGTGGCAGCGCATCGCCAATTCTCAGGGCCGTCGCATCGTGCGTGCCGTGGAAGGTGTAGATTTCAGTATCAACAAGGGCGAGACCTTCAGCCTGGTGGGTGAATCCGGCTGTGGCAAGTCCACCGTGGCGCGGCTGATTGTCGGCCTCTACGGCCTGAATGACGGCTCGATCAATTTCGATGGTGTGGAGATCGGTGCTTCAGCCGAGCGCGCCAAGCATCCGGAAGTGCAGGGCCGGATGCAGATGATCTTCCAGGATCCCTATGCTTCGCTCAATCCGCGCTGGCGTGTGGGCAAGATCATCGCCGAGCCGCTGCGTTTCCGCAAATTGCTCAGTGGCACCAAAGCCATCGATCAGCGTGTCGGCGAATTGCTCACCCAGGTCGGCCTCTCGCCGCAGGATGCGAAGAAATTCCCGCATGAATTCTCCGGTGGCCAGCGCCAGCGCATTTCCATCGCCCGCGCGCTTGCCGGCGAGCCTGAATTCCTGGTTTGCGATGAGCCGACATCGGCGCTCGACGTGTCGGTGCAGGCCCAGATTCTGAATTTGATGAAGGACCTGCAGCGCCGTCTCGGGCTCACCTATCTGTTCATCAGCCATAATCTGGCGGTGGTGTATCACGTCTCTGACAAAGTGGGTGTGATGTATCTGGGCCGTCTGGTGGAATGGGCTGATAAACGCACATTGTTCGAGCGGCCGCAGCATCCCTATACGCGCATGCTGCTGGATGCGATCCCCGATCTGGAAATGACCGGCCGCGCACGCACGCCGGTCGCCGGTGAAGTGCCGTCGCCGCTCAGCCCGCCCACGGGCTGTACCTTCCATCCGCGCTGCCCGCTGGCCACGGCGCGCTGCAAGGCCGAGGTACCGACGGTTCGTGCCGTGCCCGGCGGTGCCGTGGCTTGCCATGCGGTGGAAGAGGGACGCTTGCCGCCGTGGAAGCAAAGCGCCGCTGCCTAGCCGGCGCAGGGGAAGCAGAGCGCGGCTAGCCAGTAGACGCCTAATGCCCCCCTTGGATTCCGCCACCTAAGTCCTTACATTAGTGCCAGGGCCATCAAGAGTCCGCACTACAGTATCGCCATGTGTACATACGATCCGGAAACGGCTTTCCAGGGGGAACGGGAAGGCCGATAACCGAGCCAAAGGAGGCTGGCGATGAGTTACCGCGACATCACGGTGCATCTCACTCTCGATCCGCGCAATAATGCGCGCACACAGCTTGCCATCGCGCTGGCGCGGCGCTTCGCGGCCCAGCTCACCGGGCTGTACACGGTGCCGCCGCCGAATGTGCCGTATTACATGGGCGAGTATATCCCCACCGAATTGATCCAGAAGCAGATGGACGATGCGCAGCATGCCTCTGCCGCCACCAAGGAAGCCTTCATCACGGCCTGCACGGTCGCCAACCTGCCGCATCGCTGGCGCCAGAGCGATCTGGCGCCGGTGGAAGCCTTGCGGGTGCAGGCACGGGTGAGCGATCTGGTGATTGTTGGCCAGCCCGATCCTGCACCGAGCGATCCCGGCGCTATTCCCTATGGCACCGATGTGCTGCCACAGGAATTGGCGTTGCAGGCCGGCCGGCCGATCCTGGCGGTGCCGCATGTGGGCAATTTCCCCGATCTTGGCCGACGCGTGCTGGTGGCCTGGAACGGCAAGCGCGAAGCCGCGCGTGCCGTGCATGATGCCATGCCGCTGCTCAAGGGCGCGGAAGTGGTGGTGGCGCTCACCTTCGGGCCTGAGCGCAAGGGCCGCGCGCCACAGGAAGAAATCGTCGATCTGCTGCGTCGTCATGGCATCCGCGTTGAAAGCGTGATTGCTGATGCCGGTGGCGCCAAGGTGGGCAATGCCTTGCTCACCGAGGCGAAGAAACATGATTGCGATTTGATCGTGATGGGTGCCTTTGGCCATTCGCGGCTGCGCGAAATGGTATTTGGTGGTGTCACCGAAACGGTGCTGGGCGCCATGACGCTGCCGGTGCTGCTGAGCAATTGAAGGCTACGCCCTGACCGAGTGGTTGCGCCTGCGTCGGATCGTTCTAAACTGCCGCTTTCTGCGGGAGCAAGGGATCATCCGATGTCGACGCGCCAGCCGCTGGTTTTGGTTCCAGGCCTGTTATGCACTGCCGATATGTGGCGCGAGCAGATCGCACGCCTGAGCGATGTGGCGCATTGCCTGGTACCCACCGGGCAGATGCATCTGGATGATATGAAGGATATGGCGCGCGCCGTGCTGGCCGAGGCGCCAGAGCATTTCGCGCTTTGCGGTCTGTCCATGGGCGGCTATATCAGTCAGGAGATCATGCGGCAGGCGCCCGAGCGCGTCACGCGGCTGGCATTGCTTGATACCTCGTCGCGGCCCGACTCACCAGAGCAGACTCAGCGCCGCCGCAGTTTTCTGGAGTTGACCAAGCTGGGCAAGTTCCGGGGCATCACGCCGCAATTGCTGCCTTTCCTGGTGCATGAGAAGAATCTCGCCAATAAATCGCTAGTAGATCGCCTGATCCAGATGGCCGATGAGATTGGCCCGGATGGCTTCATCAAGCAGCAGACCGCGATCATGGGCCGGCCCGATAGCCGGCCGATGCTGCCCAGTATCCGGGTGCCCACATTGATCCTCTGTGGCGAGACCGATGCGCTGACGCCGCCGGAATTGCATCATGAGATGGCAGGGTTGATCCCCAATGCCCGGCTGGAGATCCTGCGCGACGCAGGCCATATGGCGCCGATGGAGCGCGCCGGCAAGGTTGCCACCTTGCTCAAAGCATGGCTGAAAGCGTAAGCCCGGCATCGCCGGCGGCGGCGACCACGCAATTGCGGCCCCGGCGCTTGGCCTCGTAGAGCGCGGCATCGGCGCGGATCGCCAGTCGTTCCCAATCTAGATCGCTGTTCTGTGCATCCAGGGTGGCAATACCAATGCTCACGGCGCTGCGCAGGGCTGTGCCATCTTCCAGCGTCATAGTTATCCGCTCCACGGCGCGACGGATGCGCTCGGCCATCAGATAGGCGCCGTCCGCCGGTGTCTCTGGCAGCAGCACGGAGAAGGCATCGCCGCCGCTACGGGCGAAATGATCCTCGCGGCGGAGCAGCGGGCGCACGGTATCCACCACCTGGCGCAACAGCTTGTCACCCAGCTTATGGCCATACTGATCGTTGAACTGCTTGAAATGATCCAAATCCAGCTTCAGCAGGCTGAGTGGCTTATGATGCCGCAGGCAACGTGAGATTTCCTGGGCCGCCGCCTCATCCAATGCCGGCCGGTTCAGCAGGCGTGTCAGACTATCCAGGCGCACGATCTCGGCTAGGCGCCGGCGCAGGCGCTGGTTCACCATCAGTGACCAGGCGAAGGCGGAGATGCAGCAGCAGGCCGCCGGCAACAGGAAGTTCAGCATGTTCAGCGCAACATTGTCGAAAATGGTGATACCCTGGCCATGCCGCAGCGTGGCATAGAGGCGCGCCACATTGAATCCCGCCAGCACCACATAGGCCGTGGCCACCAGCATCTGGGGCAGCCGCATGCCGATTTCCGGCCGGCGCGTTACCACAAAGGCATTCACCAGGGCCAGAGCGATGGCGCAGGCGCTGTAAATGATGATGCGGGCGTGCAGATCGTTATCCACCTCGGTGAAATACAGGTTGGCCGCCACGAAACAGATCAGCAGGCCAATGGTGAAGACGTATTTTGGTTTGCGGCCGAAGAACAGGTCGTTGCCCCACCAGCTCAGGCAATAGCACAGCATGGCCATGCTATTGGCGGTGACGATGGAGAAGACATCCGGGATAGTGCCGCGCAGCATCACCAGGAGGAGCGCGAGGAAGGCAGCGCTATAGCTGCTGGCCCAATACAGCGTGGCGGGCTCGTCGCGATGGCCGAACCACAGCACCCAGAGCAGAAATGTCAGAATCGAAAACATCACCGCTGACATGAACGACAGGGTCGTCACATCAAGCGCGAGATTCATGGGTTAATTCTTGGCGGGCGAGAGCATGATGAACGGTAGCAAGATTGCGAAGCCTGCCGCAACTGTTGCCTGAAGCGCCAATGGATCGCGGCCAGCAAAACTTGGATTATTCTAATTTATGAAGAGGGTTTCAGGTTGCAGGGAGGTTTTCTGCTGCACGCTTAATTGCGTCGTGTTCCAATACGACACTTTCTTTGGCCGTCAGGGCCATCTGCAGCAGGGCATGGCCCACCTGTTGGGCGGCAATTGAGCGGTAGCGGCGCAGCGGGCCCTGCAGCAGCAGGTCAATGGCGGGGCTTATGATCTGGGCCATCCGCTCCATGGGGCGACGTGCGGCGCGCGGGCCCAGGATCAGCCCAGGTCGCAGGACCACCAGGCAGGGGAAGCCCAGGGCTGCGAGATCGCGTTCGGTTTCGCCTTTGACCGAGAGGTAGAAATTACCCGAGGCAGCATTGGCCCCCACTGAAGTGACGATGGCGAAGCGCTGTGCACCGGCCTGGCGCGCGGCGGCAGCAAAGCTGAGCACCGCATCATGGTCCACGGCGCGGAAGGCGGCCTGGCTGCCGGCAGCACGGATGGTGGTGCCCAAGGCGCAGAGGGCGGCATCCATGGGTTCGAGCGCCGGCAGGGGCGTGGCGAAATCGACAACGCGCTGCTCTAGCTTGGGATGCTGTATGGGCAGCGGCCGGCGGCCAAGGCTGAGCACGCGATCCACACGAGGATCATCCAAAGCCGCCCATAGGGCGATCTTGCCAACCAGTCCGCTCGCGCCGCTGATCAGCAAGGTCGTCATGGCGCTAGACGTCGATCTCGCCGGCGAACTGGGCGTTTTCCTGGATGAACTGGAAGCGCATTTCCGGTTTGCTGCCCATCAGGCGTTCCACCAGATCGTTGGTCTCTTCCGCGATCTCGGTGGTCACCTGTACGCGCAGCAGAACCCGGTTCTTCGGATTCATGGTGGTTTCCTTCAATTGCATCGGCGGCATTTCGCCCAGGCCCTTGAAGCGGCTGATCTCGATCTTGCCACGGCTGTTGAAGGTGGTCTTCATCAGCTCTTCCTTATGCGCGTCGTCGCGCGCATAGACGGTCTTGCCGCCCTGGCTGATGCGGAATAGCGGCGGCTGCGCCAGATAGAGGTGGCCATTGCGGATCAGGCTCGGCATCTCACGGAAGAAGAAGGTGATCAGCAACGAGGCGATATGCGCGCCATCCACATCGGCGTCGGTCATGATGATGACTTTGTCATAGCGCAGGTCTTCGTCGCGATACTTGGTGCCGGTGCCGCAGCCCAGCGCCTGGATCAGGTCGGCCAGTTCCTGGTTGGCGGCAAGCTTGCCTGAGGTGGCGGAAGCCACGTTCAGGATTTTGCCGCGCAAGGGCAGGATGGCCTGGGTCTTGCGCTCGCGCGCCTGCTTGGCTGAGCCGCCGGCGCTGTCGCCTTCCACGATGAAGATTTCCGTGCCAGCCGCGCTGTCTTCGCTGCAATCGGCCAGCTTGCCGGGCAGGCGCAGCTTGCGCGTGGCGGTCTTGCGCCCCACTTCCTTCTCGGCGCGGCGGCGCAGGCGCTCTTCCGCGCGTTCGATGATGCGCAGCAAGAGGGCCGTGGCCTGCTGCGGTGCGCCCGACAGCCAATGGTCGAAGTGATCCTTGACCGCCGTTTCCACCAGCTTGGCGGCTTCCACGGTGACCAGCTTTTCCTTGGTCTGGCCCTGGAATTGCGGCTCCTTGATGAACAGCGACAGCATGGCGGTGGCGCCGCTGATGATGTCTTCCGCCGTGATCTGGGCGCCGCGCTTGTTGTTGGTGAGGTCGGCGTAATCCTTGAACGCGCGCAGCAGGGCCGAGCGGAAGCCGGCCTCATGGGTGCCGCCTTCCGGCGTCGGCACGGTATTCACATAAGAGTTCAGCCAGCCATCGCCGATTTCCTGCGGCCAATGGATCGCCCATTCCACCTGGCCACGCTCGCCAGCCAGCGGCGCGCGCCCGGCAAAGGGCACCGGCGTGATGGTGGCCTGGCCTTCCAGGGCGGCGGTCAGATAATCTTGCAGGCCGCCGGGGAAATGCAGTGTGGCTTCGGCGGGCGTTTCGTCGTCACCCTTCAGGGCATCGGCGGCGCATTTCCAGCGGATTTCAACGCCGGGATAGAGATAGGCTTTCGAGCGTGCCATGCGGAACAGGCGGCTGGGGCGGAAATCCGCGCCCTTGCCGAAAATCTGCTCATCGGGATGGAACACCACGCTGGTGCCGCGCCGGTTGGGCACCGGGCCCACCTTGGCCAGTTTGGTCTGCGGCGCACCGCGCGAATATTCCTGGCACCAGAGTTCGCGGTCGCGGGCCACTTCCACCGTCAGGCGGTCAGACAGCGCATTCACCACCGAGATGCCCACGCCATGCAGGCCGCCGGCGGTGGAATAGACCTTGTCGGAGAATTTGCCGCCGGAATGCAGCGTGGTGAAGATCACTTCCAGCGCCGACTTGTCCTTGAATTTGGGATGCCGGTCGATCGGGATGCCGCGGCCGTTATCGGCCACCCGCAAGCTGCCATCGGCCAGCAACTCCACCTCGATGCGGTCGGCATGGCCGGCCACCGCTTCGTCCATGGAGTTATCCAGCACCTCGGCGAAGAGGTGGTGCAGGGCGCGCTCGTCGATGCCGCCGATATACATGCCAGGGCGGCGGCGGACGGGCTCCAGGCCCTCCAGCACCTCGATATCCTTGGCGGTATAATCGGCGCCGGGTTTGCCGCTGTTTTGGAACAAGTCGTTCGTCGAATTCATGCGCCGCGATATACTGCAAACCACGCCCCCTGTATAGGGGTGGGCGAATCGTTAAACACTAAATATAGTATTTTTTGCAGGCGCGAAAAGCACTTAATCGCCAAACCAGGAGATGCGGATGAGCGACGGCCAGGGCGACAAGGCGGGCAAGGCGGAGCGGGGCGAGCCGGTGATCCGCACCGCGCCGATGCCATCCGACATGAACGGCAATGGTGATATCTTTGGCGGCTGGGTGCTAAGCCAGATGGATATCGCCGGCGGCATTATGGCTGCCCGCCGCAGCCAGGGCCGCGTGGCCACCGTGGCGGTCGATTCGATGACCTTCAAGCAGCCGATCAAGGTGGGCGATGTGGTGTCGATCTATGCCCAGGTGACGCGGGTGGGGCGCACCTCCATCGCCGTGCATATGGAAACCATCGTGGCCCGCCGGCTCGATCCGGAGGAGATCAAGGTGACCGAAGGCACCTTCATCTATGTGGCCATCGATGCCAATGGCCGGCCACGTCCGATTGGCAGCGGCGAGGTGCCGGAGGGCTTCCAGGGCCGGGCGGGTCCGGCATGATCACGCCCCCGCCGCGCGGCTGGCTGGCTGATGAGGTGCAGGCGCCCAGCCTGGTCGATCTGCTGGCCTGGTATAACACCGCGCGTGGCGAGCGCGCCGTTCTGGCCATGGCGGGAATCCCGGCGCTCTCCAAGCTGCCCGGCGCCGCCGACCTGGCGCTGATCGAGATCGAGCCTTACGGCAATTACCGCTATCGCGGCATGGGCAAGGCCTATAAGGCGCTGGCGGCGCTGAAGCCCGATGGTGATGGCGTGACGCGCGAGAGCCGCGCGGTGATCCGCCAGCATCTGGATTTCGCCTGCCGCGAGGGCCATCCCTTCCATGTCAGCATCACGCGCTGGGATGGGCCGAAGGTTTTGCAATATGATCGCCTGATCCTGCCACTGGATGATGGCCAGGGCAGCATCACGCATCTGCTGGTGGGCGAGGCTTTCCTGCGCTTCGCACGCGGCGGGCCAGAGTAAATTACGAGCCCCCGGATCAAGTCCGAGGGCGACGAGTAAAACAGCCGTCATCCCTGGGCTTGACCCAGGGATTCCATTTTCGGCTTCAAAAGCCCGGGGTCTTCCCGATTTTCATTGCCTCGATGATAGCAGCAATCACATCACCCGCTTCATCGTGCTGAACTCACCGCTAGCCCGCAAGGTTACGGTCACGTCCAACTTGGTGCGATTGCGCCAGAACCAGCCATGCATTCCGTCGAATGCGGCAGTCACCACACCTTCATCTTTCGCGACACTTCGGCCCTTCTTGTAGCTGGTCTCCTTGCCCGAACCATCGGCGTGAAGGTCGAAGTTAACCTCACCGGTCGATACCCAGCGATAGTTGGCCTTGGCGCCCTGTTGCATTTGCAGTTTGACTTCCGCTCCCTGGCCGGGCTTCAGAACGAGCGTTATTTCCTCCGAACGCGAGTCGGGCGTGGTCTGGGCGGCCGCAGATCTGATCAAGGCCCGGCCGATGGCGTCACCCAGGCTGGAACGACGCTCTGGCTGGCCGGCAGGCGCGGCCTGCTCATCGCGGCGGCGATCCTCCTCGGCTTCTTTGGCTAACTGCTGCTTGATCTCGCCCATTTCGGCTAGGCCAAGTATTCGGCCGATACCGGTGGGATCAATGGCATATTCAGCCGGCAGCACGATGGTGACCAGGATCACCGCAGCGGCCATGATGGCGATGATGGTGGAGCGGAGCAATTGCAGGCTGGAGGGTAGTTCCGCCCGAGTCGGTAGGTCGGTGTTGTACATGCTGCAATCCTTGAATCAGGTGGTGAAATAGCCAGTCAGTTGATAACCGATCAGCACGAAACCGGCGGTCATCATGATGACATTGGCGGTGTAGGCGTGGTGCAGGAAGCTCGGGGTGCGGCGCCAGAAACCCATGACGATAAGAATCGCCGCTAAGGCCAGAAACTGGCCGATCTCCACTCCGACGTTGAAGGCCAGCAGATTGGGCAATAGGCCTTCGGAGGAGATATCATAGTCGATGATCTTGCTGGCGAGGCCGAAGCCATGGAATAGGCCGAATATCAGGGTGGCTAGCCGCGTATCGGGCTGGTAGCCGAACCAGCGTTGGAAGGCCCCGAGATTGTCCAATGCCTTGTAGATGATGGATAGACCGATGATGGCGTCGATCAAGTAGCTGTTGATGCCGAAATCGAAATAGACACCGAGCAGCATGGTGCTGGAATGCCCCAGCGCGAACAGGCTGACATAGAGTGCGATATGCTTCATCCGGTAGAGGAAGAAGATCACTCCGAGCAGGAACAGGGTGTGGTCGTATCCCGTCATCATATGCTTGGCGCCGAGATAGATGAACGGCAGCAGGTGAATACCGCTGATCTCCTGGATGTAGCCCTTGTCACCCTCGGCGACAGCATGGGCAAAAACCGGCGAGGCGAATAACACCAGGGCTGTGACGGCGGCCATTCCGCCAATACCATTTCTGCTGACAGCCTGCACTTCATTGCCTCCAAATCGGCTTGACTATATCCCTACCAGGGGGATAGCATAATGACCATGAGCGATCAACATCTTCATCAAAGCCATCCCGACATTCTAAAGCGATTGAAGCGTGCCGAAGGGCACCTCCGCAGTGTGACCGGCATGATCGAGGCTGGCCGCCCCTGCCTAGATATCGCGCAGCAATTGCACGCTGTTGAGAAGGCGGTGTCGCAGGCTAAAAAGGCTTTGATCCAAGATCATATCGACCATTGCCTAGAGCAGGCTGTTGATGCTTCGCCAAAGGCTCGGCGCGATTCGATTCAGGATTTCAAAGAAATCACCAAGTATCTTTGAGACGTCTAGATGCCGTCCTTCACTGATCTGTTGCAGCAGGGCGCCAATCACGCTTGGCTCTTTGTTCCAAGCGCTATTCTGCTCGGGGCGCTGCATGGCCTTGAGCCCGGTCACTCCAAGACCATGATGGCGGCTTTCATCGTGGCGATCCGGGGTACGGTCGGCCAAGCCATTTTGCTGGGATTAGCGGCGACGGTTTCGCATACGATTGTGGTTTGGGCCGTGGCTCTTGGCGGGATGTATTTTGGCCGCGAGCTTGATGCGGAGGCCAACGAGCCGTATTTCCAGATTGGATCGGCCGTCATCATCCTCGGGATCGCCTTCTGGATGCTGTTGCGGAGCAGGCTGGATCGGCGCCGGTTGGCGGGCGAAAGTGCCCATGACCATGACCACGCGCATGCCCATGATCATGGGCATAAGGAATTGCCTCGACTGGAAATGGTGGCTGCTGGTTATCAGGATGCCCATGAACTGGCTCATGCTAGCGATATCCGTCGCCGTTTCACCAACAGTAATGTGACTACCGGTCAGATTGTTCTCTTTGGCCTTACGAGCGGTTTGATTCCTTGCCCGGCGGCGATCACCGTGTTGCTGCTTTGCCTGCAATTGAAGGAAGTTACACTTGGTGCAGCGTTGGTTCTGTGTTTCAGCATTGGCCTTGCCATCACCCTTGTCGTGGTGGGGGTTGCTGCTGCGCTCAGCATGCGCCATGCAACCGGCCGCTGGGCGTGGCTCGGCGGCTTGGCGCGCCGAGCGCCTTATCTTTCCAGTTTCTTGATTATCGCGGTTGGCCTCTATATCGGCAGCCAGGGCTTCATAGCATTGGCGCAATGACACTCCCTAGAAAGCCAGTGTTTCTCCAATCTTCGGAAGTTCAATTGCCGCCGCGTCGTAACCGGCGGCTTGGCCAGCGGCACGGAAGCGCAGAGGCGGCTCGAAGGGCGGCTCCAGCGTGAGGATGATGGTGCCCCAATGCATACCCACTAGGCGCTTGGCGCCGATATCGCGGCCCAGAGAAACGGCTTCCTCGGGCGTGACATGGGAAGGCTTCATGATTTTCTGCGGCTCATAGGCGCCGATGGCAACCAGGGCCAGGTCGATGGGCCCAAGCTTCTGGCCCACCTCCTTGAACACCGGACCGTAGGTGGTGTCGCCGCTGAAATAGACTTTTTTGCCGTCGGCCTCCAGCACATAGCCGGCCCATAATGTCTTGTTCATGTCGAACAGGCCGCGGAGGGAGAAATGTATGGCCGGCACGGCGGTGATCTTCACGCCATTGCGCTCCACGCTGTCATACCAATCCAGTTCGACGACATTCGTGTAGCCGCGCGAGCGGAAGAACGCGCCCAGCTTCAGCGGCACCACGGCAGTAATGCGCTCCTTGTTCTGCAGCCTTTCCACGGTGCCGGCATCAAGATGGTCATAGTGATTGTGGCTGACGATGATGAGGTCGAGCGGCGGCAATTGCTCAGGTGTCAGTGCCGGCGGCACATAGCGCTTCGGGCCGAAGCCGAGCGGGCCGGCGCGGTCGCCGAGGAAGGGATCGGTCAGTATATGGGCGCCATGGAAGCGCAGCAGGAAGCTGGCATGGCCAAGCCAGGTGGCATGGTCGCGGCTGGCCATGGCGGCGCGGCCCTGCGCCACGGCTTCCGGGTTCAGCACATGCTCGGGCGGCACCGGCGGATGGGCATGGCCCAGCATGGTGAGGAAGAAGGGGATGAAATCGCCATAGCCGGCCTCGCGCGGCGGGCTGCCCGGCGGGTTGCGGAAGCCGCCATCCACGGTGTGGTGGCTGGGCTTGCCCAACATCGGTTCGGTGCTGGGGGCGCAGGCGGCGAGGGGGCCGGCGAGCAGGGCGGCGAGTAGCAGGGGAAGGGCGGTTTTGCGCATGGCGAGGAAGATAGGTTGAGGCGGCCGAGCCGCAACCCTCATGCGAAAATCGTTGACGCCGGAAGGCGGTATGTATATCTTGTATACAAGATATACAACAAGCGTCCTGGGGAGGACATGGGAAGCAGCTCGCGCCTGCAGACCGGTAATGTCATGCCGTTCGGCTCCCTGCAACTGGGGAGCCGCAGCCGCCTTGGCGCGCGTGCCACCTCGGCGGCTTTGGTGCATGAGCGCTTACGCGAAGACATCCTCTCCCTGGCTTTGCCGCCCGGCGCCGCGCTGTCTGAAAACGATCTGGCCAAGAGTTTCGGCGTCAGCCGCACCCCGGTGCGCGAGGCTTTGCTGCGCCTGGCCGATGAAAGTCTGGTGGAGATCGTGCCGAAATCCGGCACCACGGTCAGCCGCATCCCCTATGCCAAGCTGGCCGAAGCCATCGTGATCCGCCGGGCGCTGGAGGAGGTGGCTGTACGCATGGCCGCCGAACGCGCCTCCAAGAGCCAGGTGACCGGCCTGCGCGCGATCATCGAGCGCCAGCGCGAGGCCGATGCGGCCGATGACCCCGAAGCCTTCCACCATGCCGATGAAGCCTTGCATGCCGCCATCGCGGAAGCTGCCGGCTATCCCGGCATCTGGGTGCTGGTGCGCCAGGTGAAATTCCATGTCGATCGCTTTCGCCGCCTGACACTGCCGCAGGCGGGCCGCATTCCGCGCGTGATCGAGGAGCATGAAGCCGTGGTGGAGGCGCTGGAGCGCCGCGACGGGGAAGCCGCCCTGCGCGCCATGGATTTTCATCTCGATGGGCTGCAGGCCAGCCTGCCCGATATCCGCAATCTTAATCCCGATTACTTCACCGAAGAGGATGAAGTCTGACCCGGCTCCGGGTGTTCCGGGGCTTCTTATAAAAAAGCAGGAGGAAACTGATGTTCAAGCATGTGACACTCGCCGCCACCCTGGCGCTGGCCTTTGTAGCCATGCCGGCTGTGGCGCAGACCAAGCTGAAATGGGCTCATGTTTATGAGACGCCGGAGCCCTATCACACCGAGGCGCTCTGGGCCGCGCAGGAAATCGCCAAGCGCACCAATGGCAAATACCAGATCGAGGTGTTCCCGGCTTCCCAGCTTGGCAACGAGAACCAGATCAACGAAGCGCTGACGCTGGGCACCGTGGACATCATCTATACCGGCGTGGCTTTCGCCGGTTCGATCCATAAGCCGATCGCCATTTCCAACGCGCCCTTCGTGCTGCGCGATTTCGACCACTGGAAAGCCTATCGCGATTCCAAGCTGTTCACCGACATCGCCTCGGGCTACGAGCAGAAGACCAAGCATAAGGTGACGGCGCTGACCTATTACGGCCAGCGACATCTGACCGCCAACAAGGCGATCAACAAGCCGGAAGACATGAAGGGCATGAAGCTGCGTGTGCCGCCGGCGCCACTGTTCCTGATGTTCACCAAGTCGGTGGGCGCCAATGCCACGCCGATTGCTTTTGCAGAAGTCTACCTTGCTCTGCAACAGGGCACCGTGGACGGCCAGGAGAATCCGCTGCCCACCATCATGGCGAAGAAGTTCTACGAAGTGCAGAGCCACATCATGCTGTCGGGTCATATCACCGAGAGCCTGCTCAGCATCGTTGGCAGCCATGTCTGGGCCAAGCTGAATGCGGATGAGAAGAAGGCCTTTGATGAAGTGCTGAAGCTGGCCGCCAGCCGCGCCACCGATGCGATCCGCACCTCGGAGCAGAAGCTGGCGGATGAGTTCCGCAAGCTGGGTAAGACAGTGGTGGTTGTGGATCGCGCGCCCTTCATCGCCGCCGCCCTGCCGCTGCATAACGATCCGGCGGCCGGTGCCGGCTGGAGCAAGGCGGAATACGACGCCCTGCAGGGCCTCAAGTAAGCTCCGCGCCCGGTGGCTCTCCAGCCGCCGGGCGTTTCTTTTAAGCGGTGATTACCAGAGGAGTGAAGGCTTGATGCTTGGTGATGGCCGCCCAGTCCCAGGCGATGCCAAGGCCCGGTTCGTTCGGCGCCACGGCCTTGCCCTGCGCCACCGCCATGCGGCTGCTGGTGATGGCATCGAGTTGCGGAATCCATTCCACCCAGGCGGCGTTGGGCACGGCGGCGCAGAGCGAGACATGCAGTTCCATCAGGAAATGCGGGCAGATCGCCACATTGAAGCTCTCGGCCAGATGCGCCACTTTCAGCCAGGGTGTGATGCCGCCGATGCGCGCCACATCGGCCTGCACGATGGAGCAGGCACGGTGTTGCAGATATTCCCGGAAATGGCTGGGATGATAGATCGACTCGCCCACGGCAATCGGCAGCGAGGTGGAGGCCGCCAAACGCACATGGCCATCCATATCCTCGGCCGGCAAGGGTTCCTCGAACCAGGCCAGATCAAGCGGCTCGTAATGCCGCGCGCGGCGGATCGCTTCGGCGACCGTGAAGGCTTGGTTGGCATCAGTCATGATCTCAAAAGCCGGACCAACGGCATCGCGCACCGCGCGCAGCCGCGCCACGTCCTCGGCCACATGCGGCCGGCCCACCTTGATCTTGGCGCCACCAAAGCCGGCCGCCTTGGCCGCCAGCGCATCCTCCACCAAAGCTTGCGGAGCGATATGCAGCCAGCCGCCTTCCGTGGTGTAGACCGGCACGGCCTGCTGCGCGCCGCCGGCTTCCAGCCACAAGGGCCGGTTGGCAGCCAGGCAGCGCAGATCCCACAAGGCGGTGTCGATGGCAGCCAAAGCCAGCGCGGTGATGGCGCCCACGGCGGTGGCATGGGTGGCGAAGAACAGACTTTTCCAGATCGCTTCGATCTGCAGCGGGTCGCGCCCGATCAGGCGCGGCGCCAGATGATCGCGCAGCAGGGCCACCACCGAGGAGCCACCGGTACCGATGGTGTAGGTATAGCCGGTGCCCACCAGGCCGTCGCTGGTGGTGATGCGCAGCATCGGGGTTTCCTGGGTGACAAAGGACTGGATCGCGTCGGTACGTTTCACCTTCGGCGCCAGGTCAACCTGCAGAATTTCCACGCGCGTGATCGTCGCCATCATTCCCTCCTGAATTTGCTTCAGTCTAGTCGTCTCAGAACACAGGTAAAGCCATGACCCAATCCAATCCGAAAGCCGGTGACGAACTGGAGCCGCATCTGATCGAGGTGGCTGATCCAGAGGTGAAGATAGAGCCCTTCATCGAGGACATTCTCGGCTTCATCATCTTCTGGACATTGGCCAGCGTGGTGTTCCTGCAATTCTTCTCGCGTTATGTAATGAACGATTCCTATGCCTGGACCGAGGAGATTTCCCGCTATCTGCTGATGTGGATCACCTTCATCGGTGCCGCCACGGCGATGCGGCGCGGCACCCATATCGGCGTGGAAGCCTTGCAGCATTTCCTGCCCGACAAGTTGGCGCGCTTCAGCCGTCTGGTCATCGATGTCATCACGTTGGGCTTCATCGCCTGCCTCTGCTGGTTCGGCATCACCATCACCGAGCGTATGCAGATTCAGACCATGACGGTGATCGAGTGGCCGATGAGCATCGTTTATGCCGGTGTCGCGCTTGGTTGCTTCCTCAAGCTGTATCGCTGTGTCCAGGTGGTGTTCGGGAATGCCAAGCGTGGCTGGCGGCCTGATCCGAATAAGGCCAATTTGATTATCGACTGATCCTTTGCTTTCGTCGGACGGAGTTGCCATCATGCTTGCGCTTTTTGTGATTTTCTTTGCCACCCTGGCGATTGGCGTGCCGATCTTCGTTGCGCTGGGTGGCTCGTCGCTGTTTTGCACCTCGGTGCTTTCCACCATCCCGGATTTTGTCGTGCTGCACCGCATGGCCGGCGGCGTTGATTCCTTCCCGCTGATCGCGGTGCCTTTCTTCATCCTGGCCGGCAACCTGATGAACACCGCCGGTATCACCAACCGCATTTATGATTTCGCCATTGCCGCCGTGGGCTGGCTGCGCGGCGGGCTTGGCCATGTGAATGTGGTTGGCTCGGTGATCTTCGCGGGCATGTCTGGCACCGCCGTGGCCGATGCTGGCGGACTGGGAACCATCGAGATCAAGGCGATGCGCGACCATGGTTATAACGATGAATTCGCGGTGGGCATCACGGCGGCATCATCCACCATCGGACCGATCATTCCGCCATCGCTGCCGATGGTGATTTTCGGCGTGATGGCCAATGTCTCTATCGGTCAACTTTTCGCCGATGGCTTCGTGCCCGGATTGTTGATGGCTGGTATGATTATGATCTATGTCACCTGGTATGCCCGTCGCCACAATATCGGTCGCGACCAGGCCTTCAATCTTGGCGTATTGGGCCGCAGTTTCATCCGCGCGGTGCCGGCTTTGCTCACGCCGGTGATCATCATTGGTGGCATGACCAGCGGCGCCTTCACGCCCACCGAGGCCGCCATCGCCGCCTGCGCCTGGGCACTGATCCTGGGCATCTTCCTCTATCGCTCGCTCAACCTGCGGCAATTCTACCGGATCTCGATGGAGACCATCGAAACCACCGCCAGCGTGCTGATCATCGTTGGCGCCGCATCATTGTTCGGCTGGGTGCTTACCACCACGCGGATCACCGAGCAGCTCACCGCCGGCCTGCTCTCGATCACCACCAATCCGTTGATGCTGTTGCTGATCATTAACATCATCCTGCTGATTGTCGTCTGCTTCATGGAGACCATCGCCGCGATCTCCATTCTGGTGCCGATCTTCTTGCCGGCGATCACCAAGCTGGGGATCGATCCGGTTCAATTTGGCGTCATCATGGTGCTGAATTTGATGATCGGCCTGCTCACGCCGCCGGTTGGCATGGTGCTGTTTGTGTTATCGCGCGTGGCAAAGCTGTCATTTGATCGCACGGTGATGGCGGTGCTGCCTTTCATGGTGCCACTGCTGGGGGTGTTGATCCTGATTTCTATATTCCCGGTGTTGACGCTCTATCTGCCAACACTCTGGTATCGCTAGGCGCGCCAGAAATAGCGGCTCAGCGGAATAATCAGGATCAGGATTTCCAGGCGACCGGCCAGCATGCCAAAGCTCATCAGCCATTTGGTGGTGTCAGGCACGTCCTTGAAAGTACAGCAGGGGCCGAGATTGGCGCCAAGGCCAGGGCCGTTATTGCCGAGCGACGTGGCTGCCGCGCCAAGGCTTTCAGTAAAACTGAGGCCGGTGGCACTGATCGCCAGGGCAAGACCGGCCAATGTGAGCAGGTAGATGAAGATATAGCTCGCGGCGCCAGACACCACGGCCTCTGGCAGGCTTTCGCGGTTGAAGGTGATACGGAAAGTGCCATGCGGATAGATTTGGCGATGTATCTGCGCGCGCACCGCCTGAATCATCAAGTGCAGACGAAACACCTTGATGCCGCCTACCGTGGAACCGGAGCAGCCGCCAATCAGCATCAGCAGAATGGCCAGAACCTCGGTGTATCCACCCCAGGCCGAAAAGTCGTGGCTGGTAAATCCGGTGGTGGTTATGGTGGAAACCGTAACGAAGAAGCCTTCGCGTAACGCCTGAAGCAGCGGAATATCGAATTTCAGGATGCGCCACAAAGCTATCAGCAAGGCCGCAGCCGAGATGATGCCAAGAAACAGACGCACCTGTTGATCGCGATACAGCGCCATGGGGCGGCCGTAGAGTGCAACGATGTAGAGGCCGAATGGCATGGCGCCTAGAGTCATGAAAACCACACTGACCCATTCAACGGCCGGGCTGTTGAAATAGCCAATGCTGGCATCGTGCGAGGAATAGCCGCCGGTGGAAAGCGCCGTCATGGCATGGCCCACGGCATCAAACACAGCCATGCCTGCAAACAGGTAGCTGATCGTACAGATTATGGTGAGGGCGATGTAGATAAGGCCGATCTGGGTCACCACCTCCACCATGCGCGGCACGAACTTGGCCGAGTTGGGCGAAAGGTCCAGGCTGAAAAGCTGCAGCCCGCCGATGCGTAGGAATGGCAGTGCCAGCACGGCGATGGTGACCATGCCGAAGCCACCGATCCATTGCAGCAGGAAGCGCCAGAACAATACGCCGCGCGGCGCGTTATCCAGCCCAGTGATCACGGTTGATCCCGTGGTGGTAAGGCCAGATACGCTTTCAAAGACGGCATCAGCGAGACTTATCGGCATTTCGCCCAGCAGGAAGGGCAGGGCACAGACCAGACTGGCGATCACCCAGGTGATCGGCAGCAGCAGCAGGGTTTCGTTCTGGCTGATGCGATGTTGCTTGTTGTTGGTGGCGATGGCCACGCCTGCGCCAACAAACAGAGTGCCGACTGAGCAGATCAGGAAGACTTTGTAATCCTCATTGCCGTCGGCGATATCCACCAGCATCGGTGCCAGCATGAAAACGCCAAGGCAGCAGATTACCACGCTGACGAAAAACAGGATTGGCGCGAGGCTGATACCTTCCGCGCGGGCGGGAGCGGCAGATTGGGAAGGTTGGAGACGACGCTGATTCATTGGCGCGGACTTTGGGCGCGCCAATGCTGAAAATCAAGCGGCATCGCAGTTGGAGGCGGCAATCAGCCGGCGCTGGGCGAGACCACGGTGCAGGTCTGGTTCTGGCGCTTCAGGCTGGAGCAGGCGCTGCGTGCATCGGCTTCGGTCAGGCCGGTGAGGCGGGCGCGGTAGAGCTTGCCGCTATCGGCTTGCAGGGCTTCCACGCTGGGTTCGCCGGCGGGCACCTTGGCCTGCGCCTTGGCCACGGTGGCCTGGGCGGCATCCTGCTTCTTGAAAGCGCCAAGCTGCACGGCCCAAGCGCCATTGACTGCTTGGGCGGTCTTGCCCTTGGCTTTCTTGGCCTTGGCTGCTTTTGCTGGGCTGGCGATCTCGGCGGCATTGGCCGAACCGATCAGGTTGAACGAGGGCTTGGCATCCTGCGAGGCCATCACGGGGTCATTGCTGTAGGTGCCGTTGTTGATCTTCTCAAAGCCGGCATCCAGAAGCTGGATCATGCGGTCGTCGCGCGACACTGCGCTGGTCCCGCCGAATACCGCCGCCACCACGCGGCGGCCATCGCGCTTGGCCGAGGCGACCAGGTTAAAGCCCGAGGCGCCGATAAAGCCGGTCTTGATGCCATCGGCACCCTCATAGCGGCTCAGCACACGATTGTGGTTGCGGATCACCGCATCATTCCATTCGAACTCGGCGGTGGAGAAATAGCTGTAATACCTGCCGTGATGCTTGATCAGCGCCATGCCCAGCGTCGCCATATCGCGCGCCGTGGTTGTCTGCTGCGTGTTGGGCAGGCCGGAGGAATTCTTGAACACCGTGTTCTTCATGCCCAGCTGCTGCGCGCGCCGAGTCATCATGGCGGCGAATTGCGTTTCGGAACCGCCAATCGCCTCACCCAGCACGGCAGTGGCATTGTTGGCAGATTTGGTGATGGCGGCCAGCACGGCGTCGCGCACAGTGATGGTCTGGCCGGCGCGCAGCACAATGCCATAGGGCTGTGCCGCGGCATGGGCGGAAACCTTCAGCGGCTGGTTCATGCTCAGCTGCCCGCTATTCAGGGCGTCGAAGGTCATGTAGAGTGTCATCATCTTGGTCAGCGAGGCGGGATAGCGCGGCGCATCGGCATCCTGGGCATGCAGCACCCGGCCGGTATCGGCATCCACCACGATGGCGGCGTATTTGCTGGGCTGCGCCTTGGTCGCTTTCGCCTTGGCGGCCTGGGCTTGGGCGGGCAGGGAAGCGCTTATCAACAGGGTGAAACAAATCGTTACAACTAGGGCCGGAATAATCCTTACAACCATGCCAAACTGCTTCATTGATCCCCCGCTACGGTTCCGCTTAACTCAACTACCACACGGATCGCCGCCTTAGAAATGCCCGATTCGTTGGCAAGAGTGTAAGAATCGCGATTCGGCTTGTCCAGCAAAAAACCGTTCCTAACGAATTGATTCGGCTGAGATTCCGCATAACGTTAGGGGCTGCGGCATAGTACAACTTTAGGAGTCTAGTATGGGTTCGCTTAAGAAATTGTTCCTGCTGCCTGCTCTGGCCCTGTTGGGCGCCTGCGCTTCGGTAGGCCCGACCGACGATCCAATCCGGCGGCATTTTTCCTGGGACCGCTTTGTGGGCGGTGACGACCTGGCGCAGAACTGCGCCGCTGGCCAGCCGGCGCGCTATCGCCTGGTTTATAATGGTCGGCAGGATGAGCAGCGCCGCTCCTATGATTTCACCGCCCAGCCTGATGGCAGCATGATGTTGGAAACCTGGGTGATGGGCTCGGGCACGCTCACACAGCTGACGGTGGCCGATCCGTTGAAGCCCTGGCGTGGCGATCACGCGCTCTATCGCCTGACAGGGGCCGAATTCGCCAATGTGGCTGCAGCCTTGAATAATGCGGGTTTTGAAGCCCCGGCCAAGCGCGGCCTGGAACTGCGCGGCGATGATTTCTATTGGACCGCCAGCGCCTGCCGCGACGGCCGTTTCCACTTCAATGCCTGGGCGGCGGAGGGCCATCCTGGCGAGATGCCCGCTTTCGACCGCGCCCGCTTCCTAGAGGCGCTGGCACCCTTCGACCGCACCGGCGTGGCCGTGAACCCGCCGCGGCGGGTGGCGCTGCCGCCCTATGCCCTGATGTTCAACGAGCCGAGCGAAAAGCCCAAGCTGGTGCCGCACCGCTATACCGTTGGCGATAATGGCCTGATCTACACCCAGCGGGCCTTTAATTAGGCACTAAGCCATTCTCTTGGCAGGCGGATTTGTGCGTTGCCGCATTTTTATATTGCGGCGCACAAATTTTCCCTTGACGCAAACCGGGGCGTGCCCATATATCTATCAATGTTGCACCGCAGCATTTTTGCCGCGCCGGGATGCCGGGGTGGCCCAGATTTGAACCCCAAGACCCACAGTCAAGAAGGATTGCACCCATGGCCAAGACCAAGATCGCCGCCCCGAAGCTCGAAACCCCGAAATTCGACGGCACCAGCTACGAAACCGTCATCTCCGCTTCCAAGGAGCAGATGGAAAAGGCCCTGAAAGCCACCACCGAGGCCGCCGAGCGCGCCTTCACCGTGTCCAAGGAGCGCCTGGACGCCGTTGTGAAGGGCTATGACGACGCCGCCAAGTTCTCGAAGACCAACGTGGACGCCATCGTTGCCGCCGGCAACGTCGCCACCAAGGGCGCCGAGACCATCAACGCCGAAGTGCTGGCTTTCGCGAAGAGCCAGTACGAAGACAACCTGGCCGCGACGAAGGCCCTGTTTGGCGCCAAGACCCTGCAGGAGCTGATCGAACTGCAGAACGATTTCGCCAAGACCGCCTTCGAAGCCTATGCCGCCCATGCCACCAAGCTGAGCGAAGTGACCGCCAAGGTGGCTCAGGACACCTTCGCGCCGATCAACGCACAGGTTCAGGTCGCGGTGGAAAAGTTCGTGAAGCCCCTCGCGGCGTAACGGGGGCTGTCTAAGCCAAAAGCACACCGATTTGTGACGGAGCCCGGCCGCAAGGCCGGGCTCTTTCTTTTTATGCTGTCTTTTTTTAACCCCCGGGTGCTGGTATTTTTTTACCATGTTCCCATATCCTTGCAGGGTGCGGCGGCGTTACCGTGCGACGGACGAGAGGACGGAGCGGGCGATGGGCCGCATTGATGAGTAAGCGGACAAGTAGGCGGGCATGAGCGAACGGGATGGACGCGATGGGCGCGGGCGTACCGAAATCGGCGTGGTCACGAAGACCAAGCCGAAGACGCAGAAGCCCCCCATGTACAAGGTGCTGTTGCTGAACGACGACTACACGCCGATGGAGTTCGTCGTGCACGTGCTGGAGCGTTTTTTCAACAAGCCGCGCGAGGAAGCCACGCAGATCATGTTGCACGTTCATCAGAAGGGTGTCGGCATCTGCGGTGTATTCACCTACGAGGTGGCGGAAACGAAAGTGACCCAGGTGGTCGATTTCGCCCGCCAGAACCAGCACCCGCTGCAATGCACTATGGAACGCGATTAAAGGAGGCGTAGACCGAATGGCAAGCTTCTCGCGCACGCTTGAGCAATCTCTGCACAGGGCCCTTTCACTGGCTGGTGCCAAGAAGCATGAATTCGCCACGCTGGAACACCTGCTTTTCGCGCTGACCGAAGATCAAGACGCCATTGCCGTGATGCGGGCCTGCAATGTGGATGTGGAAAAGCTGCGCCTGCGGCTCGGCACGTTCATCGATGAGGAATTGCGCGGCCTGGTCATCACCGGCCTGCCGCAGGACGCCAAGCCCACCTTAAGTTTCCAGCGCGCCGTGCAGCGCGCGCTGTTCCATGTTCAATCCTCGGGCCGCGAGGAAGTGACCGGCGCCAATGTGCTGGTGGCGATTTTCTCCGAACGCGAAAGTCATGCCGTGCATTTCCTGCAGGAGCAGGATATGACGCGGCTGGATGCCGTCAGCTATATCAGCCATGGCGTGGCCAAGGCGCCGGGCACGCGCGGCGAGCGCCGCCCGCCGGCGCGGGGCACTGAAGGTGGCCCGGGCGCCAGCGGTGGTGCCGAGGAGCCGGCGCGGGAAGCGCGCGGCGACCGCGACAAGAACCAGGGCAAGGATAAGGACAAAGAGGCGCTCACCGCCTATTGCGTCAATCTCAACGACAAGGCCAAGGCCGGCAAGATCGATCCGCTGATCGGCCGCGAGCCGGAGATCGAGCGCACGATCCAGATTCTGTGCCGCCGCACCAAGAACAACCCGCTCTATGTCGGCGATCCCGGCGTGGGCAAGACCGCCATCGCTGAAGGCCTGGCCCGCCGCATCATCCATGGCGAAGTGCCCGGCATCCTGAAGGAGTCGGTGATCTACGCGCTGGACATGGGCAGCCTGCTGGCCGGCACGCGCTATCGCGGCGATTTCGAGGAACGCCTGAAGCAGGTGATGCAGGAGCTGGAAGCCCAGCCCAATGCCATCCTGTTCATTGATGAAATGCACACCGTGATCGGTGCTGGCGCCACATCGGGCGGCGCCATGGATGCGTCAAACCTGCTGAAGCCGGCTCTGGCTTCGGGCACGTTGCGCTGCATCGGTTCCACCACCTACAAAGAATTCCGGTCCTATATCGAGAAGGACCGCGCGCTGTTGCGCCGCTTCCAGAAGATCGATGTGAACGAGCCCAGCGTGCCGGATGCGATCAAGATTCTGCGCGGCATCAAAACCTATTACGAAGAGCACCATCATGTGCGCTACACCGACGATGCCATCAAGGCGGCGGTGGAGCTCTCGGCGAAATACATCAATGACCGCAAGCTGCCTGACAAAGCGATTGATGTGATCGACGAAGTGGGCGCGGCGGAATTGCTCAAGCCGGAATCCAAGCGGCGCAAGGTGATCGGCGTGAAGGAGGTGGAGGCCATCGTGGCCAAGATCGCCCGCATCCCACCGAAATCCGTGTCGCGTGAAGACAAGGAAAGCTTGCGTAACCTGGATGCCGAATTGAAGCGCGTGGTCTATGGCCAGGACCAGGCCATTGAAGCCCTGTCCAGCGCCATCAAGCTGGCGCGGGCCGGGCTGCGCGAGCCGGAAAAGCCGATCGGCTCGTATCTCTTTTCCGGTCCCACCGGTGTGGGCAAGACCGAGGTGGCGCGCCAGCTTGCGCTCATCATGGGCGTGGAACTGATCCGTTTCGATATGTCGGAATACATGGAGCGCCACAGCGTTTCGCGCCTGATCGGCGCGCCGCCGGGCTATGTCGGCTTCGATCAGGGTGGTCTGCTCACCGATGCGGTGGACCAGCATCCCCATTGCGTGCTGCTGCTCGATGAGATCGAGAAGGCCCATGGCGATCTGTTCAACATCCTGCTGCAGGTGATGGACCACGGCAAGCTGACCGACAATAACGGCAAGAGCGTTGATTTCCGCAATGTGGTGCTGATCATGACCACCAATGCCGGCGCTGCCGAAATGTCGAAGAATGCCATTGGTTTCGGCCGCGGCCTGAAGGAGGGCGAGGACGAAGAGGCGATCAAGAAGATGTTCACGCCGGAATTCCGCAACCGGCTGGATGCCACCATTGCCTTCGCTGCCCTGTCTTCCGAGGTCATTTCCAAGGTGGTGGACAAGTTCGTGGCCCAGCTTGAGGGTCAGCTCGCAGACCGCAATGTCACCATCGCGCTGTCTGACGCGGCCCGCGCCTGGCTGGCCGAGCATGGCTATGACCCGCTTTATGGCGCCCGGCCGCTGGGCCGGGTGATCCAGGAGCATATCAAGAAGCCGCTGGCCGATGAATTGCTCTTCGGCCAATTGGTCAAGGGTGGCCATATCCTGGTCACGGTTGTGGATGGCAAGCTCGGCTTTGAGATCACCGCCGAGAAGGGCCCGGCCAAGAAGGGCGACGCTACGGAAAGCAAGGAGCCAGAATACGCCAACTAATTTCGGCGCATTCTGGCCGCTCTCCGCGTGGACTTGGCCCTGAAAGTTGCATAAATTCTCCGTCAATCGCCGGACCATAACGAGCCAACAACCGGCGCTTCGATGGAGGCACGAAATCAATGGCATATTTCCGCTTGAAAGCCGTATTGCTGGCCGGTGCGCTGGCATGCGTGGCACTCTCGCCGGCCGCTTACGCTCAGGGCAAGGTTCTGCGCTGGGCCAGCCAGGGCGATTATCTCACCTTCGATCCCCACAGCCAGAATGAAGGTTTGACCCGCACGGGCAGCTTCCAGGTTTATGAAGGCCTGCTGGGCTATAGCCAGGATCTGAAATTCGTTCCCGCGCTGGCCACTGCTTGGAAAGCGTTGAACGACACCACCTGGGAATTCAAGCTGCGCCAGGGCGTGAAGTTCCATGGCGGCGAGGATTTCACCGCCGATGACGTGGTCTTCTCGGTGAAGCGCGCTCAGCACGCCAATTCCGATTTCAAGACCTATATCGCCAGCGTCGCTGATGTGAAGGCCGTGGACAAATACACGGTGCATGTCACCACCAACGGCGCCAACCCGATCCTGCCAAACCAGATCGCCAATATCTTCATCCTCTCCAAGAGCTGGGCGGAGAAGAACAGCGTGCTCAACCCGCAGAGCTACAAGGACAAGGAAGAGACCTACGCCGTGCGCAATGCCAACGGCACCGGTCCCTTCATGCTGAAGCTGCGCGAGCAGGATGTCCGCACCGTCACCACGCGCAATGCCGCCTGGTGGGGGCTGAAGGACCATCCGCATAACATCGATGAGATCGTTTATACCCCGGTGAGCACCGCGGCCACCCGCGTGGCGGCCTTGCTCTCGGGCCAGCTCGATTTCGTGCTTGATGTGCCTGTGCAGGATGTGGAGCGCGTGAAGCGCGCGCCGGGCCTGCAGGTGAAGAAGACCAATGAGATCCGCTCGATCTTCCTTGGTTTCGATGTAGGCAGCCCCGAACTGAAATATTCGGACGTGAAGGGCAAGAATCCTTTCTCCGATAAGCGCGTGCGTCAGGCGATGTATCACGCCGTGGACATGCATGCGATTGCCCAGAAGGTGATGCGTGGTGATGCCGTGGTTGCCGGCATGATCACCTCGCCGGGCGTGCATGGCTATGATCCGGCTATCGACAAACGCCTGCCGTATGATCTCGCCAAGGCCAAGAAGCTGCTGGCCGATGCCGGCTATCCGAATGGCTTCGGCGTGACGCTGGATTGCTCCAACGACCGCTATGTGAATGACGAAGGTGTCTGTCAGGCCGTGGTGGGCATGCTGGCGCAGATCGGCGTGAAGGTTGATCTGGCGGCGCGTTCCAAGACGCTGCATTTCCCCAAGCTGCAGAAGAAGGATACCAGCTTCTTCCTGCTCGGCTGGGGCGTGCCGACCTTCGATTCGCATTATGTGTTCTCGTATCTGGTGCAGACTCCGGACGGCAAGAATGGCAGCTGGAACTTCACCAATTACTCGAACCCGAAGCTGGACGGCATGATCAACGGCATGCTCTCGGAACTGGACCAGACCAAGCGCGACAAGCTGATTCGCGACACCTGGAACACCATCAATGACGAGGTGATTTACCTGCCGCTGCATCACCAGGTGCTGAATTGGGCCATGGCCGATAAGGTGGACATGCCGATCATCGCCGACAATGTGCCGCGCTTCCACTTCGCGAAACTGAAGTAAGCCCCAGGCCCCAGCCGGCCTTCCCGCCGGCTGGGGCCATCTTATCGCCCCACATATCATGTTTGGTTACATCATTGGTCGATTGGGCCAGGCGCTTGCCGTCATGCTGGCGGTGGCCCTGGTTGCGTTCGTTCTGTTCAACTATATCGGCGATCCGATCAACAACATGGTGGGGCAGGATGCCACCACCCAGGATCGCCAGGCCTTGCGCGACCAGCTTGGTCTGGATGATCCGGCTTTGCTGCAATTCGGCCGCTTCATCGCCAACGCGGCGCAGGGCGAATTCGGCCTGTCCTATCGCTTGAAGCGCCCGGTTTCGGTATTGATCCGCGAGCGCCTGCCGGCCACGCTGGAACTGGTGATGCTTTCGGCCTTGCTATCCCTGGTGCTGGGCCTACCGCTTGGTGTTTGCACCGCCTTGCGCCGCGATAGCTGGCTCAGCCGTTTGCTGCTCACCGCATCGCTGGTGGGTGTATCGCTGCCCACTTTCGTCATCGGCATTGGGCTGATCTATCTCTTTTCGGTGCAATTTGATGTGTTGCCCAGTTTCGGCCGTGGCGAGGTGGTATCGCTTGGCTGGTGGAGCACCGGTTTCCTCACCAAATCCGGCTGGGCCGCCATCATCATGCCGTCGATCACGCTCTGCCTGTATCAGCTCACCCTGGTGCTGCGCCTGGTGCGCACCGAGATGCTGGAAGTGCTGCGCACCGATTATGTGAAATTCGCCCGCGCCCGTGGCCTCACCAACCGCGTGGTGCATTTCCGGCATGCCTTGAAGAACACCCTGATGCCGGTGGTCACCATCGTTGGCCTGCAGGTGGGCGGCCTCATCGCTTTTTCCATTGTCACCGAAACCGTGTTCCAGTGGCCCGGCATGGGCCTGCTGTTCATCCAGGCGGTGGCGTTTGCCGATATCCCGGTGATGTCAGCCTATCTGGTATTGGTCGGGCTGCTTTTCGTCGCACTCAATCTGCTGGTTGATGTGGTGTATTTCTTCATCGATCCGCGCCTCAGCGCCAATACCAGCGGTCAGGCGGGGCGTTCGTGATGAGTGTCGCTTTACAGACCCTGCGTCGCTGGGCCGATAGCGACCTGGCCTACAGCTTCCGCCGCTCGCCGGTGGTGGTGCTTGCCGCCGTGGTGGCACTCACCATGATCCTGGCGGCGGTATTCGCGCCTTTCGTTGCCCCGTTCAATCCCTTCGATCCTTCGGCGCTGAAGCTGATGGATGCGCAAACGCCGCCGGCCTGGGTGGAAGGCGGTATGCCGAAATACCTGCTTGGTACCGACGATCAGGGGCGCGATCTGCTTTCGGCTATTCTCTATGGCAGCCGGGTGTCGCTGCTCGTGGGCTTCTCGGCCATCGGCTTCGCCGCCGTGTTCGGCACGCTGATCGGCGTGCTCTGCGGCTATCGCGGCGGCTGGCTGGATGTGCTGGTAATGCGTGCCGCCGATGTGCAGTTGACTATTCCCAGCATCCTGATCGCCTTGACCATTGATGGCGTGGCGCGCACCGCTTTGCCGCGCGAGCTGCATAACGAAGTGGCGTTGTTCGTGCTGATCTTCGCCATCGGCATCGCCGATTGGCCGCAATTTGCCCGCGTGGCGCGCTCGGCCGCTTTGGTGGAGCGCAACAAGGATTATGTTGCTGCCGCCAAGGTGATTGGCCGGCCATCCTGGTCCATCGTCTGGCGTCATGTGTTGCCTAACACGTTGGGGCCGGTACTGGTGCTGGCCACGGTTGGCTTGGCGCTGGCCGTGCTGTCGGAAGCCACGCTCAGCTTCCTGGGCGTGGGTGTGCCGCCCACCCAGCCATCGCTGGGCACGCTGATCCGCGTGGGCCAGAGCTTCCTGTTCTCTGGCGAATGGTGGACGGTGTTCTTCCCGGCGTTGACGCTGGTGCTGCTGGTGCTGGCGGTGAATGTGCTGGGTGACTGGCTGCGCGACGCGCTGAACCCCAAGCTGCGCTAGCTAGTTCAGCGCAGCCACCGCGCGTTTATGCCAATAGCGGCTCTTGTCGCTGTTTGGCGCGATGCCGGGGCGACCTTGGGCATAAAGCTGGCTCAGATCTTCCATGGCTTCCACATGGCCGGCTTGCGCCGCGCGTTCCAGCCAGCGCATTTCCAATAGCGGATCGCGCACGGCGCCTTCCTGACCTGTGGCGTGGTAATGCGCCAGGGCATAGGCCTCGCGCCGGTCGCCCAGTTCGGCGGCGCGGCGTGTGGCCTTCAATGCGGCCTGCGGCTGATTCATATAGCGATAGCAGGTGGCGAGCAGCGACCAGGAGGCACGGTGATCCGGTGCCAGACGCACCGCGGTCTCGGCCTCGCGCACACCCTCGGTATATTCATTCACCAGCACCAGCAGGCTGGCATATTCGTAATGCAGGCCGGCATCCCTGGGCGTCAGGCGCAAAGCGCTCTGATAGGCCTGATGGCTTTCCAGGAAACGGTCGGCATGGAAATAGGCGTTGCCCAAGCTGCGCAGGATCTGCGGATCGTTTGGCCGTTCTTCCTGGGCGCGCTCGCAGGCCGCGATCTCGCCGAATTGCTTGCCGGCTTCGCAGCGCGCCGCCCAGTCGCTGGCCTGGGCCGGGCCCGCAAGCAGCAGCAAGGCGGCAAGCGTGGCGGCTGCCCTCATAGATGGCCTTTGATCTTCGCCGCCATGTCGATGATCTCGTCGCGATCACCCGGCGCCAAGCTCCAGTTCAGCTTGGCATTGTCGCCCTTGTAGCGCGGCAGCACATGCACATGGTAATGCAGCACCGATTGCGCCGCACCTGGGCCATTGGATTGCACGATGTTCAGGCCATCAGGCGACACTGCCCGCCGCACAGCCTTGGCGATCTTCCGGGCCATCTTGGCCACCGCCGCCACGGTTTCCGAGGGCGTGCTGTAGAGATCGGCGTGATGCTCCTTGGCCAGCACCAGGGCATGGCCGGGCATGAAGGGGTTGATGTCCATGATCGCCAGCGTGTCTTTGCCTTCGGCCAGCTTGATGCTCGGCAATTCACCCGCGACGATCTTACAGAAGACGCAATCCGATCCGCTCATCCCAGTCTCCCTTTTTTTGCCATGCTAGCCGAAATGCGGCCCGCGTTCACTCAGTTTCAGGCGGGGCATCGGTCTGCCGAAAGGGCGAATGCTGGTCCAGGGCGGCGATCAGTCCGGCCATATGCCGGCGCTCCTCGTCCAGGAAGGCGGCCACGGCGCGATGGAAGCCCGGATCGGGCAGGAAATGCAGGGAATGGATCGGGCTGGGCAGATAGCCGCGCGCCAGTTTGTGCTCGCCCTGGGCGCCGGCTTCCACACGCGCCAGGCCGTGGCGAATGGCATACTCGATGGCCTGGTAGTAGCAGCATTCAAAATGCAGGAAGGGATGTTGTTCAATGCAGCCCCAGTTGCGGCCATAGAGCGTGCCGCCGCCCAGCATGTTCCAGGCGCCGGCGATCCAGCGCCCCGCGCGCCGCGCCAGCACCAGCACCACACGCTCGGGCATGGTGGCCTGCAGGCGGCGGAAGAAATCGCGGTTCAGATAAGGCTGGCCCCATTTGCGGCTGCCCGTATCGATATAGAATGCATAGAAGGCATCCCAATGCGCTTCCGTCAGCGCGGCGCCTGTGAAGCATTCGATCTCGATTCCGGCGGCCACAGCCTCGCGCCGCTCGCGCCTTATCGCCTTGCGCTTGCGTGAAGCCAGCGCGTTCAGGAAGGCATCGAAATCGGCATAGCCTTCGTTGCGCCAGTGGAATTGCTCGCCCAGCCGGTGCAACAGCTTATGATTCTCGCCCCAGGTCTTATCGGATTCGGTGACGAAATTGATATGCAGCGATGAAAGGCTGTGGCGCTGCACCAGGTTGAGCGCGCCTTGCAGCAGAGATGCGCGTACTGTATCGGCATCGGCGCCCGGCGCGATCAGGAAGCGCGGCCCGGTCACCGGCGTGAAGGGCACAGCGCAAAGCAGCTTGGGATAATATTGCCCGCCGGCGCGCTCATAGGCATTGGCCCAGCCCTGGTCGAAAATGTATTCGCCCTGGCTATGGCCTTTGAAATACAGCGGCAGCGCGCCGATCACGCGGCCCGCATCATCCTCGGCCACCAGATGCGTCGGCTGCCAGCCTTGGCGCGGCGCCACGCAGCCGGATTGCTCCAGCGCGTTCAGGAAAGCATGGCGCACGAATGGATTGTCGCTGCCGGCGCAGGCATCCCAGGCTTCAGCCGATAGCGCGGCGATACGCGCCAATGCCCGGACCGTGCCGCCGCTCACTTCGTGGACAGCTCCTCGAAGATGATGTTGTCGGCATGGGCCGCGGCCCGCGCCCGCTGCTCCGGGCTGCGCACCGTCCAGCTCACCACCGGCAGGCGCCGCGCGCGATAGCGGGCGGTGAGGGGGGCTGGCAGGTCATTCACGTCATAGGCCAGGAAAGCCGGCTCGCCGTGGAAATTGTTCAGCATCCAGCGCAGGCCGATACGCTGATACCAGTTCAGGTTCTTGCCCATATCGGCCATGGCGCAGGCGATCTGGCCGCGCACGAATTGCGGCGCGTTATCCTTGAACCAGTTCACCGTGCGCGGGCTGAAACTCTGCACCGCTACCGGACCGGGATAATGCCGCAGCATATTGGCCACGGCTTCCTCCAGCTTGCCGGCGGGTTCAGCGTTATCTTTCTTCAGCTCCACCAGTAAAGGCGCGCGGCCCTGCACCTGGTCCAGCACATCGCGGAAACTCGGCACGGTTTCCTCGGTGCCAAGCAGGGTTTCGCGCTTCAGCGCCGCCAGCGTCATTTCTGAAACCTTGCCGGGCTTGCCGCAAAGCCGGTCCAGCACCGCATCATGGAACACCACCGGCTGGCCATCGCCGCTGATGCGCACATCCAGCTCGATGGCATAGCCGCCATCGATGGCCTTCTGGAAGGCAAGGCGGGAATTTTCCGGCACGCCCTTGGCGATATCATGCAGGCCACGATGCGCCACCGGCGTCTTGGTCAACCATTTCGGCAAAGCTTCAATCATCGGCTACTCAATCTTTCAAAAGGAACACGCCATCGGCTTCCACGGCGATATCAAAGGGCAGGGCGGGCACCGAGATGGCGGTGCGCGCCGGGCGGCCCATATCGCCAAACACTTCCACCAGCAGATCGGTGGCGCCATTGGCCACCAGTTGTGCCTCATAGAATTCCGGCACTGAATTCACCAGCACGAATAATTTAAGGCAGCGTTCCACGCGGTCCAGGTCGCCATCCACGGCCTGCGACAATTGCGCCAGCAGGTTCAGCGCCGTGAGTCGCGCCGCCGCGATGCCTTCTTCGCGTTTTAGCGTGCCGCCCAACTTGCCGCTGAAGCGCACGCTCTGGCCCCAGGTGGGGCCAACGCCAGAAATCCATATTTCGCGGCCCAGGCGCTGCCAGCCAACATAGGTGTCCACCGGCACATGCGCCGGTGGCAGCACCAGGCTGCGTTCGCGCAGGCGGGCGGCGATCTGGCCGGTCATCGCCTCAGGCCAGCTCGAAGATGGCGTCGATTTCCACCGCCACGCCACGCGGCAGCGATACCGCGCCCACGGCGAAGCGGGCATGTTTGCCGGCATCGCCAAACACCTGCACCATCAGATCGGAGGCGCCGTTGATCACCTGCGGATGCTGGATGAAATCCGCCGTGCAATTGACAAAGCCGCCAAGCTTGAGCACGCGCTTGATGCCGCTGAGCGAGCCGCCCGCAGCATGGCGTGCCTGGGCGATCAGATTCAGGCCGCAGAGCCGGGCGGCCTCCACGCCTTTTTCAATCGGCATGTCGGCACCCAGGCGGCCGAGATAGCGCAACTCGCCATTCCAGATGGTGATCTGGCCGGCCACGAACAGCGTCTTGCCGCTGATGGTGTAGGGGATGTAGTTGGCGGCCGGCGTGGCGGGGACGGGCAATTCGATGCCCAGCGCGGCGAGGCGCGCGTCGTGGCTGTCGGTCATGGTGCGATACCCTTGTTAATACAGAGGGATATCTAGCCCCAAGCGGCGCCCAGGCGCAACCGACCACGGGTTATTGACTGGCCGCTGCGGGCTCAGCCGATGGGGCGGGAGTGGCGCGACTGCTTGTGCAGATACATGGCGCGGTCAGAGGCGCGCAGCAGGTCTTCCAATTCCAGCTTGCCATCATAGGCCACCAGGCCGAAAGACAGGCCGATGGCGATGCGGCTGGCGCCCCAGAGCAAGGGTTCGCTGTCGATGGTGCCGCAGAGTTTGGCGAGATGCGCCTGGGCCGAGGCCTCGTCCAGGCCGGGCAATACCAGAGCGAATTCGTCGCCATGCAGGCGCGCCGCGAAGTCACCAGCACGCGTGGCATGGTGCAGGTGGCGCGCGGCATGGCGCAGGGCGGCATCGCCGGCGGCATGGCCCAAGCCATCGTTGATTTTCTTCAGCCCATCGAGATCGAGAAAGCCGAGCACGCCGCCGCCATTCTGGCGGCGGGCGAGGGCCAGTTCTTGGCCCATGTGACGCTCGAAACCGCGTCGGTTCGGCAGACCGGTGAGTTCATCGGTCAGGCTGATTTTTTCCAAGGCGCCGATGCGCTGCTCCTGGTCGGCCAGGCGCTGTTCGCTTTCCGCGGCTACATCCAAAATCTGGTCGAGCAGGGCCAGGCGGGCCTGGTCGTTGTCGCGGCGCAAAGCCAAGCGCAGGCGTAATACAAGGCTGGCGAAGCCGGGCTGCGCGCTATTGGGCAGCGGGGCGCCGAAGCCTGGGGCGGAGTCAGCGCGCCAATCGGTCAGGTTGACCGGTAGATCGTTGGCTGGCAGGGCGAAGCTCATGGCGAAAAAACCTGTTCTGGGCTTTGTTACGCCCAGTACTTAGCAATCGCCATGCCAGGATTTATTTACCGAAAAACCAGGAAATACCCTCGATTACTCCCGGCAATATTTGCCCCTCAGAGCGGGCTGGGCGGGGGGCGGCCCTGCAGCACGGCGTCGATATTGTCCAGGGCGGCAAAGCCCATGGCGTCCCTGGTCTCCACGGTGGCGCTGCCGATATGGGGTAGCAGGAAGGTGTTGGGCAGGGCGGCATAGCCGGGATGCAGGTTCGGTTCGCCAGCAAACACATCCAGCCCGGCGGCACGCACCTGGCCGGATTTCAGCGCCGCGATCAGGGCTTCGTCATCCACCATGTCGCCGCGCGCGGTGTTCACCACCACGGCGCCCGGCGGCAGCAGCGCCAGCCTCGCGGCATTGAACAGGCCGCGTGTCTCAGGCGTGGAAGGTGCGTTGATCGACAGCATGTCGCTCATGCCCAGCAGGCTTTCCAGCGTGGCGTGATACACCGCGCCCAGTTCCTGCTCCGGCGGCAATTGGCGGCGGTTGTGGTAGTGGATCTGCATGCCGAAGGCGCGGGCGCGTTGCGCTACGGCCTGGCCAATGCGGCCCATGCCGTAGATGCCCAGGCGTTTGCCCTTGGGGTCGCGGCCCAGCAGCATCATGGTGTGCCAGCCATGCCATTCGCCGGCGCGCACCATGCGGTCGCCCTCATAGGCGCGCCGCGTGGCCGCCAGCAGCAGCAGCATGGCGGTATCTGCCGTGGCTTCAGTCAGCACGTCAGGCGTATTGGCAGCCACGATGCCACGCGCCTTGCAGGCCGGCACATCGATATGCTCATAACCCACCGAGAAGGTGGCGATCACCTTCACGCTGGCCGGCAGTTTCGCCACCACCTCGGACGTGATGCGGTCGCCGGCGCAGATCAGCAGCGCATCGGCTTTGCAGGCTATGGCCTTTGCCACGATCCCATCCGGCCCCAGTAGCCTGTCATCCGGGTTCAGGGTGGCGGCATAATCGCGTTGGGCGCGCGCTTCCACGGCGGGCGGCATGCGACGGGTGAGAAGCAGGCTAGGCTGAGGCATGGTTAAGCAATTCCCGCCGAATTTCGGTTATTTTTCCACAACATGCGGCACTAAATGTTGCGCTGCCGCAAGCCGCCTATATTGTGGAAGACGAAATCTGTGCGGACAAGGATTCGATGAAGCGCTTTTTGGGTTTGCTTGCTGTGGCGATACTGCTGGCTTGGTTCGCGCCGGCCCAGGCCGTTGATCAGGCCCAGCCCCAGGCCTTGCAGGCCATCGGCAAGGGCCTGGTGTCACACCGCGCCACCTATGTCCTGTCGATCGCACGCCATGACGCGCGCAACTACCGCAGCGGCATTGGCGGAGGCTTGACGTTGGAATTCCTCAATAGCTGCGATGGCTATGTGCTGAACCAGCGTTTCGTGATCGAGACCCAGACTGAAGATGGCCAGGTGCTCACCGACATGACGCTGGGTTCCTTCGAAAGCCTTGATGGCCGCCGCTTTCGCTTCCGCCTGCGCGAGCAGTTGAATGGCGAGGATTCGGAAGAATTGGCCGGCGAGGGCCGTCTGGCGCCCAAGGGTGGCCAGGGCAAGATCACCTTCACGCAACCAGCCAATACCACGCTGGATCTGCCCAAGGCCGCGATGTTTCCCACCGAACACACCATTCGTCTGATTGAAGCCGGCAAGGCCGGGCGCAATCTGCTGCAGGCTGATGTGTTCGATGGCTCGGCAGCCGATGGCTATGCCGCCATTGGCGGCTTCATCGGCCGCAGCCAGACGGCGGCGGAGAGCAATTTTGCCGGGCTGAAAGGCCAGCGTTTCTGGCGCGTGCGGCTGGCGTATTTCTCCACCGCGAAGAAAAGCGACACGCCGGATTACGAGATCGCCTTCCGCCTCTACGAGAATGGCGTGAGCGACGACATCGTGTTTGATTATGGCGATTATGCCATCCGCGCTTCGTTGCAGACGCTGGATATCCTGCCGCGAGACGGTTGCTAGCGGAACATAAACCAGATCAGCAGCAATACCGGGATTGGCACCCCGACCAGCCAGAGCAGTAGATATTTCATGGAACCTCAGCGCAGTGGTGTGCGTGCGGCCAAGCCGTAAAAGCTAAACGCACACGATGCTAATTGGTTCCCGCCTCGCCTATCGGCCAAAGCCAAGCGGCGCCGCGCACGCCGGAACTATCGCCGTGCTGATGGCGACGCAACGGCGTATCCACATGATCGCTGAAGGCCCAGCGGGTCCAGAGCTTTGGCACCGACTCATAGAGACGCTCGATATTCGATAGCCCGCCACCCAGCACGATCACATCAGGATCGAGCAGGTTCAGCATGACGGCGAGTGCGCGGGCCAGCCTGCCTTCCAGGCGCTGCATCGCCGCTTCCGCCGCATGGTGGCCTTGCTCGGCCAAGGCGGCGATATCGGCGGCGCGAAGTTTTTGCCCGGTGGCGCGGGCGAAATCCGCTTCAAAGCCGGGGCCGGAAATCCAGCATTCGGTGCAGCCATGCAGACCGCAATAGCAGGCGGGTCCAGGCAGTTCGTCCGGGCTGGGCCAGGGCAGCGGGTTATGGCCCCATTCGCCGGCAATGGCATTGCGCCCCTGTAGACAGGCGCCATTCACCACGATGCCAGAGCCGCAGCCGGTGCCAAGGATGGCGCCGAACACCACGCGATAGCCCGCGCCGGCGCCGTCGCTGGCTTCCGAGAGCGCAAAGCAATTGGCATCGTTGCCCAGGCGCACCGGCCGTTGCAGGGCGGCGGTCAGATCATGATCCATGGCATGGCCGATCAGCCATACCGAATTGGCGTTCTTCACCAGCCCGGTGGCGGGCGAGATGGTGCCGGGAATGCCAACACCCACCGGCGCTGGCGCATCTTTCGCAATGCCGGCTTCCTGCTCGATGGCCTGCACCAGGTCGCGGATGGCGCGGATGGTATGACCGTAATCATCACGCGGCGCCGGCACGCGCCGGCGGGCGCGGATCGCGCCATCATCGGCCAGCGCGATGGCTTCAATCTTGGTGCCGCCGAGATCAACGCCGATACGCATGATTTTACGCCGAGAGATGGGCCGCGAGATGCGGCTCGATTTCAGCCCAGCTATCGGCGCGGTGCTGGCAATGCTCGGAAGGCGGCAGCAAGGCGGCCAGCCGCGCATCGGCGATGAAATGCACCCGATGCACCATTGGCGCCGCCTTGGCCACCGAGGCATGGTTATGCGGAATATCATCCAGGAAGGCCGCGCGGCGCGGCGCATGCGCCACCAGGGCGGCCATCGCCGGGCCCTTGGCGCCGGTATTGGCGATCAGCGGGTAGGCCATGCCATGCTGCGCCAATGCCATCTCGCGTGCTGATTTTGCATGCAAAGGCAGATTGCTTAAGACGACGATATCGGCCAGATCGCTCAAGCGGCGGAGGCTCTCGGCGGCACCATCCACTGGGTCCAGGCTATGGGTGGCGGTGGCGAAGAAACGGTCGAGCAGCGGCGCCAGTTCCTCAGTGGAAACCGGTTCATCGGTGTTCTTGTGGCGAATATTCCCGCTGAGCGCGTAGGAGGCCCAGTTGAAGTAAAGCCCGCGCTCGATCAGGTGGCGTTCGAAGCCGCGCATGAAATAGAACAGCACCTCATCGGCATCCACCACCAGCAGGGGGCGACCGCCGGTGAGGCGCAGGCCGGCAAGCTGTTCCGCCAGTGCTGGGGGCAATTGGGCGGGGGAATGGTTCGGGGAAGCGGTGCTTTGGGTCATGACGTTATGATTATACACGATTCTCCGCCCGGAAACGGCTTGGCCCGGCCCCAGGCAAATGGTACATATCCCTTAGATAATAGGTAAAGAAACCGGCGCGCGGCGGCGGATTATTCGGGGACTGGCGGAATGAGCAAAACCGTATTGATCGTCGAGGACAACGAACTCAATATGAAGTTGTTCCACGACCTGCTGGATGCTCACGGCTACCAGACCTTGCAGACCAAGGATGGCATGGAAGCCCTGGCCATGGTGCGCCAGCACCGGCCAGACCTGATCCTGATGGATATCCAGCTGCCCGAGGTGTCTGGCCTGGAAGTGATCAAGTGGATCAAGGAAGACGACAACCTCCGCTCCATTCCCGTGGTGGCGGTCACCGCCTTCGCCATGAAGGGTGATGAGGAAAAGATGCGCGAGGGCGGCTGCGACGCCTATATCGCCAAGCCCATCTCGGTTGGCAAGTTCATCGAGACGGTGAAGCACTTCCTCGACGCCAAGAACTGACGCTGTCGCCATGACGGCGCGCATCCTGGTGGTCGATGACATCCGCACCAATATCAAGGTGTTGGAAGCCAAGCTGACCAGCGAATATTACGAAGTGATCACCGCGGCCAATGGCCCGGAGGCGCTCGAATCGGCCAATCATGGCAACCCCGACCTGATCCTGCTCGACGTGATGATGCCAGGCATGGATGGCTTCGAGGTCTGCCGCCGACTGAAAGCCGACCCGGCCACCGCACATATTCCCGTGATCATGGTCACCGCCTTGGGCGATCCGGAAGACCGCGTGCAGGGCCTCTCGGCCGGCGCTGACGATTTCCTCACCAAGCCGGTAGACGACATCGCCATGTTCGCGCGCGTGCGTTCGCTGTTGCGCGTGAAACTGATGCTGGATGAGCTGCGCATGCGTGAGCGCACCTCGCAGTCGCTGGGTGTGCTCTCCGCGCCGGTACCAAGCGTGGAAGAGGATTACGCCAATGCCAAGATCCTGCTGATCGAGGACAATCCCCGCGATCAGGTGCGCCTGCAACGGATGATCGAGGGGCAGTTCAAGATCGGGATGCAGGCTGATGGCGCAGCCGGTATCGCCGAGGCGCGGCGCCAGGAATACGATTCCATCGTGGTCAGTCTCGGTCTCAAGAACCCCGATGGCCTGCGGCTTTGCTCGCAGCTGCGCACCACGGAAGAGACGCGCAATGTGCCGATTCTGCTACTGGTGGGGCCCGATGACCAGCGCGCCCTGGTGAAGGGACTGGAAATCGGCGTGACCGATTATGTGGTGCGTCCCATCGACCGTAACGAATTCATCGCCCGTCTGCGTGCCCAGGTGCGCCGCAAGCGCTATCAGGATCGCCTGCGCCAGCATTACCAGCAGAGCATCGAGATGGCGGTGATCGATCCGTTGACCGGGCTCTATAACCGCCGCTACATGGCCTCGCACTTGGCCACGCTGCTGAGCCAGAGTCCGTCGCAGCATGGCACGGCGGCGCTGATCCTCGATCTCGACCATTTCAAGCTGGTGAACGACACCCATGGCCACGGCGTGGGCGATGAAGTGCTGCGCGATATCGGCGGCCGCATCGTGCGCAACATCCGCGGCATGGACATGGCCTGCCGCTTTGGCGGCGAGGAATTCGTGGTGCTGATGCCCGATACCGCGCTGGAAGCGGCGCAGATCGTGGCCAACCGCCTACATCGGGCGATCGGTGAAGTGCCGGTGAAGGTGACCGCTGGCGTGAGCGAGCTGACCGTCACCTGCTCGGTGGGTCTGGCCTCCAGCAAGGCCGGCGACAATGCCGAACAGCTTTTGAAGCGGGCTGACGACGCCCTCTACCTGGCCAAGAACCAGGGCCGCAACCGCATCGTCTGCGCCAGCTAGGGCGGCAGGCTGGCCATTCCCGGAAAACGCAAACGGCGCCCGCTGCTCAAGAAGGCTGGGCGCCGCCGTAAACAAAAACGGCGCCCTGGAGGCGCCGTTTGGCTTTAAGCCGGCTGTTAGGCCAGCTTACTTGATCTTGGCTTCCTTGAATTCCACGTGCTTGCGCGCCCCCGGATCATACTTCTTGAAGCTCAGCTTCTCGGTCTTGGTGCGCGGGTTCTTCTTGGTCACATAGAAATAGCCCGTATCAGCAGTGCTCACGAGCTTGATCTTCAGGGTGGTCGGCTTTGCCATGGTGGTGATTCCAACAAACGGGCGTGAAAAAGTTGGCGCAGCATAGGGATTCGCCGGGCTTTGTCAAGGAAAGGGGTGTTGTGAAACCGCCAGCCGGGAGGAGGTGTTTCAAGGGAAACGCCTAGGGAACACTCTTATGCTTCCCAGGTCACCATGGGTTTGCCCAGGCGGTAGTGCCAGAAGGCGGTGCGGGCCGGGATCAGGCTAGCGGGCAATTCCGCCAATTGCCGCAGCACGAATTCGGTGATGTCGGCCAGCGGCAGGGCCAGGGCCTGTTCCAGCGGCCGGAAGGCCAGATCGAGTAACTCGCCCGAGCCACCAAGGGATCCTTGGGCCGCCCCGGCATCAGCCAGGAAGAAGCGGGCATGGAAGCGGATCGGGCTTTGGGCCGGGGTGATGGCGCGGCAGAGATAGACCAGGTGCGAGAGGTCTGGCAGCAGCTTGCCATCCCTCAGCGGTCCCAGGGCCAGGCCGGTTTCCTCCCAGGTCTCGCGCAGCGCCGCGATCCCTAAAGCGGCCGCCTCACGCTCTCCCCATCCGAGTTTAAGAACGCGGTCTTTCGTGTATTTAGACAATGGCTTGAAGTGAGAATCTGATTTATCACTTAAGTCAACTCGGCCGCCCGGAAAGGCATAGACATTGGGCAGGAAACGGTGCTTGCCAGCGCGCTTGCCGAGCAGCACTTCCAGCCCCGCTTGGGCCGACCGGCGCACCAGAACCAGGCTAGCGGCATCGCGCGGCGTGGCCACCCGGCTGCCGGCCGGCAGGGGGGCCAGGGGGCCACGGGCGAAAGGCGGCAAAGGCTCGGCGGCAATGGGCGGCTTACCTGGATCGGTCATTCTAGTTCCATGGCGTGGGTTGCGCCTTTGCGCCGGAAATAGGGCACGCCCTGGTCTGGGTTGGATGCTGCCTCCGGCGTCACCCATTCGGGCAGTCGGCCCAGCACGATCTGGGTGATGTTGGGCAGGTCCAGCTTGGCGGCATCGGCGGGGGTCACCCAATGCAATTTGCCCAGTTCCTCCGAGGGCACCAACTCGCCGCTGGCGGCGGCAGCCGGGGCGGCGAAAAAGCGAGCATCGAAGCGGCGCGGCCGCTGTGGCGGGGTGACGGCGCGGCAGACATAGAGCAGTGACGACGGATCAGGCGCGAGTCGTTGGCCATCGGGGCCGGTGCAGAAGCCGCGCCAGCCCTTAGGCGGTTCACCGGCTTTCGCGGGCGCCGGGCCGGCCAAGCGCAGGCCGGTTTCTTCAAAGGTCTCGCGGATCGCCGCCAAAGCCATCGCCAGGGCCTTGCGCGGCCCGGTGATGCGGGCGCGGCCCAGGCGGGTGGCGGTGGCCAGGCTTAAAGGTGCCGCCGGGCGGATGCGGTAATCGTTGGCATCCAGCCGCCCGCCGGGAAAGACATAGCGATTGGGCATGAAGGCGTTGCTGCCAGCACGCTCGCCAAGCAGAACTTCCAACTGGCCGGCGGTGAAGCGATAGAGGATCAGCGTGGCCGCATCCCGGATCGGCGGCGAGGGCTTCTTAGGCTGTTCGGTCATTGCCCGATGATCTAACGCTTGTTCATGGAGTCGAGGCAACCGTTTATCGCGGGGGCCTGCATCGGCTTGTGCAGCGCAGCGCGGTCAGCGGTTCTTCTGCTTCTTGCCGGTGCGGATGCCGGCGGGGCGGCCGGGCTTGGGCTTGCCGGGCCGGGGCACGCGTACATTGGGGCGCGGCTTGCCACCGCGCTTATCATCCTCGCGGCGCGTGCTGACGGATTTGCCATGGGCGTTCAGAATCTCAAAGCGCAAGCCGCCGGTGATCGGGGTTGCCTCAACCAGCCGCACCTGCACGGCATCGCCCAGGCGGATGCGTTTCTTGGTGCGGCGACCGATCAGCGCATGGCGGGCTTCGTCATGGATATAGAAATCGTCGCCCAAGCTCGACATCGGCACGAAGCCATCGGCGCCAGTTTCGTCAAGTTCCACGAACAGGCCAAAGCGGTTTACCGAGGTGATATGGGCAGCGAAATCGGCGCCCTCATGCTCGGCCATGAAGGCGGTGACGAAGCGATCCATGGAATCACGTTCGGCCAGCATCGAGCGGCGTTCGGTGAACGAGATATGCTCGGCGATATTATCGAAGCTGGCGCGGTCTTCTTCCGTCAGGCCGTCATTGCCCAGCTTCAACGCGCTGACCAGGCCGCGATGCACCAGCACATCGGAAGAGCGCCGGATCGGCGAAGTGAAATGCGCATAGCGCGTTAAGTTGAGGCCAAAATGACCCTGGTTCTTGGCCGAATAATAGGCCTGCATCTGGGTGCGCAGCACGATGGTGTTGATCAGGCGGGCATGCTCGCTCTGCTTCGCCGCTTCCAGGATGCGGTTGAAGTGATGCGGCCGCAGCACCTGGCCCTTGGCGAGTTTGAGATCCAGCGTCTCCAGAAAGCGGCGTAGGCTATCGACCTTGTCGGCCGATGGCGGCTCATGCACGCGATACATGCAGGGCTGGCGATGCTTCTCCAGTTCCTCGGCAGCCGCCACATTGGCGGCGATCATGAAATCTTCGATCACCTGATGCGCCAGCAGCGACTGGCGCGGCCGGATCGCGGCGATGGCGCCATTGGGCGCCAGCACCACGCGGCGCTCGTCTGAAGTGATGCTCAAGGGCTGGCGCGCCTCACGCGCGCGGTTCAGCGCCGCATGGCAGGCATAGAGCGGCTTCAGTACGGTTTCCAGCCAGGGGGCGGCGCCGTCATCGGGGGCGCCGTCGATAGCCTGTTGCACTTGGGCATAATGTAGGCTGGCGGCCACGCGGATCACGGCGCGGACGAATTTATGCCGGCGCTTGTTGCCTTCGGCATCGAACCAGATATGCACCGCCAGTGAGGCGCGGTCCTTGTTATCCAGCAGCGAGCAGAGATCCGCCGAGAGGCTCTCGGGCAGCATCGGCACCACCCGGTCAGGGAAGTAGGTGGAATTGCCGCGCATGCGCGCCTCGCGGTCCAGCGCGCTGCCGGGCCGCACATAATGCGCCACATCGGCGATGGCAACGATGGCATGCCAGCCGCCGGGATTATTCGGATCGGTATCGGGTTCGGCATAGACCGCGTCGTCATGGTCGCGGGCATCTTCCGGATCGATGGTGATCAGCGGGATGGGGCGCAGGTCTTCTCGGTCCTTCACCGTCACCGGCTTGGCGGCGTTGGCTTCGCGCTCGGCATCGGGCGAAAAGGCCGTGGGGATGCCGTGGGTATGGATGGCGATCAGGCTCAAGGCGCGCGGATCGTCGGCCTGGCCCACCACTTCGGTGATGCGCGCCGGGCGCAGGCCATAGCGGCGGCCGGGCAGGGGCTGCACGATCACCAATTGGCCGGGGAAAGCCTCGCCGCGATCTTCGGGCGCGATCACATATTCATGCTTGATCTTGCGGTCGGTGGGCTGCAGGCGGCCTTCGCCATCCACCAGGCTGTAGAGGCCGAGCACCGGCTGCTCGCGGGTTTCCAACACCCGCACGATGCGGCCCGCATAGCGATGCCGGCCGGCTTCGCGCACCCGCACCAGCACGCGGTCGCCGATGCCCACGGCACCCAGCTCGCGGCCCTTGCGGTTATCGTTGGCCAGATCGATTTGCGGCGGATCGCCTTCGCCGCTCCATTCCACCGGGCGCGCCACCAGATCGCCATCGCGGGTCAGGCGCACGATATCGGCCATGCAGACTTCCGGCAGCATGCCGGTGGGCAGCAGACGCTTGCCCAGACCCATGCCAGGGCCGGTCTGCACCGCGCCTTCAAGCTTCATTTCGCGCAGCAGGCCCTTCAGCGCCACGCGATCAGCGGGGCCAACATTGAAGGCCTTGGCGATCTCGCGCTTGCCGGCCTGGCCGGGATGCGCGGCGATGAAGCGCAGGATGTCTTCTTTGGCAGGGAGATTGCCGCGCGGTTTTTTCGCCACGGCTATTCCGCAGCGTCTTTCTTCGGCGCCGCCTTCTTGGCTGCGGCCTTTTTCTTGGCTGCCGGCTTCTTGGGCTCAGCAGCCTTCTTGGCGGCCGGTGCCTTCTTCGGCGCCGCTTCCTTCTTCGGGGCGGCAGCCTTCTTCGCTGCCGGCTTGCCCTTCTTGCCGCCGCGCTTGGCGCGTACCGCAAGAGCGGCAATCGCGGCTTCCAGCGAAATGATTTCGTGATCCTCGCCGCGCGGGATCGGCGCGTTGGTGGCGCCGTGCTTCAAATATGGCCCATAGCGACCGTCGATCACGTTCACGGATTCGCCGTCCTCGGGATGCACGCCGATAACGCGCAGCGCCTTGGGCTCCGGCCGCTTGCGGCCCGGGCCGCGTGCGGCGGCTGCGGCGATCTTTTCCACCGCATGGTTGATGCCGATGTCCAGCGCCTCCATGGCGTCCTTCAGCTTGGCGTACTTGCCGTCATGCAGCAGATACGGCCCGAAGCGGCCCAATCCGGCGAGAATCTCTTTCTGCGTCTCAGGATGCAGGCCAACCACGCGGGGCAGGGCAAGCAGCTTCAGCGCCAGTTCCAGCGTCACTTCCTCGGCGGGCAGGCCCTTGGGCAGCGAAGCGCGCTTCGGCTTGGTCTTGGCCTTGCCTTCGCCTTCCGCTTCGCCGAGCTGCACATAGGGGCCGAACGGGCCCTGGCGCAGCGTGACGGCCACGCCATGCTCATCGGTGCCGAGTTCCTGCGGGCCAGACAATGCCATGTCGCCATTGCCGTTGCCGGCAGCAAGCGGGCGGGTATAGCGGCATTCGGGATAATCCGAGCAGCCGATGAAGGCGCCGGAGCGCCCGGCCTTGATGCCGAGCGCACCCTTGGAGCAGGCCGGGCAGAGGCGCGGATCGCTGCCATCTTCGCGGGCCGGGAAGAAATGATTCGCCAGCATCTTGTTGATGGCGTCCAGCACTTCGCCGCGCCGGCCCATGGTCTCGTCGATGCGGGTGATGGCGTTCTTCACCGATACATGGTCGTCATCGCCCTGGCTGAAGTCGCGCCAGAATTCCTCCAGCACCTTCTTCCAGTCGAGCTTGTGCTCGGCGATCTCGTCGAGCTTCTCTTCCAGGTTGGCGGTGAAGTCATAGGCGAAATAATGGTCGAAGAAGGAGACCAGGAAGGCGAAGGCGAGCCAGCCGGCATCCTCAGGCACGAAGCGCTTGGCTTCCATGCGCACATAGGAGCGGGCGCGCAGCACTTCCAGGATCGCGGCATAGGTGGACGGCCGGCCGATACCGAGTTCTTCCAGCTTGCGTACCAGGCTGGCTTCCGAGAAGCGCGGCGGCGGCTCGGTGAAATGCTGGTCCGGCTTAACATCCTGGGTATTCAGCTTGTCGCCTACATTCAGCTTAGGCAGACGCGCGCCTTCTTCGTCATCGCCGGTCTTGTCGTCGATGCCTTCCTCATACAGCTTGAGGAAGCCGGGCGAGAGCACCACGGTGCCGGTGGCGCGGAAGGTGCCGGTGTTGCCGGCATCCTTGATATCGATGGTGGTGCGCTCAAGCTCGGCGCTTTCCATCTGGCTGGCCAGCGCGCGGGTCCAGACCAGTTCGTAAAGCTTGAGCTGGGCTTCATCCAGGTGCCGCGCCATGGCGCGCGGCCGGCGGCGGAAATCGGTGGGGCGGATGGCTTCGTGGGCCTCCTGGGCGTTCTTCTGCTTCGACTTGTAGACGCGCCAGCTCTGCGGCACGGCCTCACGGCCGAAATCCTCGGCGATCACATCGCGCGCGGCGCGGATCGCCTCATCGGCCATGCTCACGCCATCGGTACGCATATAGGTGATCAGGCCGGTGGTCTCGCCGCCGATATCCACGCCTTCATACAGGCGCTGGGCCAGCTGCATGGTGAACTGCGCCGAGAAGCCGAGCTTGCGCGCCGCTTCCTGCTGCAGGGTTGAGGTGGTGAAGGGCGGCGCCGGGTTGCGCCGCGCCGGCTTGATTGACACATCGGCTACGCTGTAGGCGAGGCCTTTCAGCTTCGCCACCGCCGCATGGGCCTTCTCGGCATTGTTGAGGTCGAACTTGTCGAGCTTGCGGCCCTCGAATTCAAACAGGCGGGCTGCCACCTTCTGGCCGCCGACATTGAGGAAATCGGCGCCGATGGTCCAGTATTCCCGGGCGCGGAAGGCCTCGATATCGGTCTCGCGCTCGCAGATGGCGCGCAGGGCCACCGACTGCACGCGGCCGGCCGATTTGGCCGCCGGCAGCTTGCGCCACATCACAGGGGAGAGCGTGAAGCCCACCAGGTAATCCAGGGCGCGGCGCGCCTGCTGGGCATTCACCAGGTCCATGTCGATGGCGCGCGGGTTGCGCATGGCCTCGGTCACGGCCGACTTGGTGATCTCGTTGAACACCACGCGGCTGACCGACTTGCCCTTCACCGCCTTCTTGGCTTCCAGCGCCTCCAGCACATGCCAGGAAATCGCTTCACCCTCGCGGTCGGGGTCGGTCGCCAGGATCAGGCTGTCGGCCTCTTTCAGCGCCGAGGCGATGGCGCGCATGGATTCCGTGCCGCGGCCAGACATCTCGTAATGCATGGCGAAGTCCTTGTCGGGCTCCACCGACCCATCCTTGGCCGGCAGGTCGCGCACATGGCCAAAGGAGGCCAGCACGCGGTGGCCCGGACCCAGGTATTTTTCGATGGTTTTGGCCTTGGCCGGGCTTTCGACGACAACAACTTTCATCGGATCTGGGGCATTCTCATTTGGGCGGCCGAACGGGGACGGCCGAGTGTTAAAGGCGCCGAGAACATGGTCAAAAGCGGCCGCGCTGTCAAATCGGGGAATTTTCCGGCAGGAATTACTTGGCGGTTTCTTCTGCCGTTTCAAAGGGATAGGCCGCAACCAGCAGCATCCGCACGGCCTCACCGCCGCCCGTCAGGGGCAGCACCAGCCGCTCCCAGCTGCGCTCCACCTGCCAGTTTGAGCGCTTGTCGCGGGAGGTATAGTCGAAGGTGGCGGTGTATTGCCGCGACATGGGCAGGCGGCTCTGCACCACGGCGTCATATTCCGCCCGCAGCAGCTCGGCCTGCTGGCTCGGCAGCTTGTCGATGGATTGGCCGGTCATATCCACCTTGAACTGCTCCACGAAGGCCGAGCCGTAGAGCCTATATATATAGTCCGTCTCGCCGCTGCGCTCGACCAGCATCAAATGGCCCAGCCAGGCCCGCATCTCGATCGGGTCGATATCGGCGCGATCAGGCAGCGACCGGCCCCGGCGCTTACCAGCCCAATAGGCATACAGCGAGCGCAACACGGGCAGCGACAGGTCGGGCGCCAGATCGGTCATCGGCGGGTTAAATCCTCCTAGGCCCGACAGCCGGGCAGGGCGAATCGGGCAGATTCATACTTTATTAACTATAACCGGGGTGGGGCGGAAAGGATAGGCGGGCTGATTGGTATGCCGGCGGGAAGCTGGCATCCTGGGCTGGAACGGAGTGGGGGCGTGGTATGCGATGGATCTTGCGAGTGCTGGCCGTGATCGGACTGTTGCTGCTGGGCGGCGGCGGTTGGCTGACCTATACGCTCAACAACCCGCAGGGATTGGCGGCCTATGATCCACTGTTGTTGCCGGCAGCCGAGGCAAAGACCGGCAACCAGGGCAACGGGGGGCTGCGGGTCACCTTCCTCGGCGTCTCCTCGCTGCTATTCGACGATGGCGAAACCGCGATCCTCACCGATGGCTTTTTCACCCGGCCGGGCAAATGGGACACCTTCTTCGGTAAAGTCACGCCCGATCTGCAGGTGGTAGAGGCAACGCTCAAACGGGCGGGGATCAAGCAGCTCGCGGCCGTGATTCCGGTGCATTCGCATTACGACCATGCCATGGATTCACCGGCCATCGCCGAGCGCACTGGTGCGCTACTGGTTGGTTCCAATTCCACCGCCAATATTGGTCGCGGCTGGGGCATGGCTGAGGATCGCATCCGCATAGTGCGCGATGGCGAGACTTTGCGGTTTGGCCGCTTCCAAGTCACCATGATCCTGTCGATGCATTTTCCCCATCCGCTGGCGCGTGGCGAGATCGAACAACCGCTGAAACCACCGGTGTCATCTTTTGCTTATCGCGATGGCGGCGCCTATTCGATCATCATCGAGCATGATGGCCGTCGCATCCTGGTGCAGGGCAGTGCCGGCTTTGTCGATGGCGTGCTCGATAAATCCCAGGCCGATGTGGTCTATCTCGGGATCGGTGGTCTGGGCACTAAGAATGATGCCTACCGCGATGAATATTGGCGCCAGGTGGTGGCGCCGGTGCGGCCGAAGCGCATCATCCCGATCCATTGGGATGATTTCAGCCGGTCGCTGGATCAGCCCTTGAAGGCATTGCCCTGGCCGCTGGACAATGTGCCTGTCTCGCTGGATTACCTGATCGCCCGCAGCAAGCGCGAAGGTGTGGATATGCGCATGCCAATGCTCTGGGAGAAGGCCGATCCCTTCGCGGGGCTCTAGTCGATGATCCGCTTCTTCACATAATGGCCTGGCGCATCCTCGATCACTTTCAGTTTGCCCTCGCCGGGCATGCGCGCCTTCACCTTCGCGCCGGATTTCTTTGACAGCCACGCATCCCAATCCTCCCACCAGGAGCCGGGATGTTCCTTGGCGCCCTTGATCCATTCATCGGCGCTGGGCGGGTTGGTTTTGATGTCGTTGGTCCAGTGCTGATACTTCTTGGCCGCCGGCGGGTTGATCACGCCGGCGATATGGCCCGAGCCGGCCAGCATGAAGCGCACCGGTCCGGAATAGAGCTGCGTCGCCTTATAAACCGAGCGGAAGGGCGCGATATGGTCCTCGCGGCTGGCCTGCAGATAGACCGGAATCTTGATCTTGCGCAGGTCGATCTTCTCGCCTTTCAGCTCGATGCCGCCCGGCTTGGCAAGCAGGTTGCGCTGATACATGTTGCGTAAGTAGAAGCTGTGCATCTTGGCCGGCATGCGCGTGGCATCGGCATTCCAGTAGAGCAGGTCGAAGGGGAAGGGCTCCTTGCCCAGCAGGTAGTTGTTCACCACAAATGACCAGATCAGGTCATTGGCGCGCAGCATGTTGAAGGTACCGGCCATTTCGGTGCCTTCAAGATAGCCCTTCTGCGCCATCAGCTCTTCGAAATACTTGATCTGCTCTTCATCAATGAAGACGCTAAGCTCGCCGGCTTCGGAGAATTCCACCTGGGCGGCGAAGAAGGTGACCGCCTTGATGCGGTCGATGCCCTTGGCCGCCATCCAGGCAAGCGTTGAGGCCATCAGGGTGCCGCCGATGCAATAGCCGATGGCGGTGACTTCCTCCTCGCCGGTCGCTTGCTTCACGGCCTCCAGGCCATCCAGGATGCCTTCCTGCATGTAGCTTTCGAAGGTTTTGTCCACATGCTTTTCGTCGGGCTGGTTCCACGACACCACGAACACCGTGTAGCCATGCGCCACCATCCACTTGATGAAGGAATTCTCTGGCTTCAAATCCAGGATGTAGAATTTGTTGATCCAGGGCGGCACGATGTAGAGCGGCCGCTTATAGACCTCCTTGGTGGTGGGGCTGTACTGGATCAGCTGCATCAGCTCGTTCTGGTAGATCACCTTGCCCGGCGCGGTGGCGACATTGCCGCCCACCACGAAGGCCTTGGAATCCACCATCTTGATATTCAGCTTGCCCTTGCCGCGCTCCAAATCCTCCAGCAGGTTCTGCAGGCCTTTCACCAGATTGTCGCCATTGCTCTCGATGGTGGCTTTCAGCACTTCCGGGTTGGTCATCACGAAGTTGGATGGCGCCATCGCATCCACGAATTGCCGGGTGTAGAAATCCACCTTCTTCTGGGTCTTGGCGTCCAGGCCGTCCACATCATTCACGGTCTTCTGCAGCCAGCGCGCCGTGAGCAGGTAGGATTGCTTGATGTAGTCGAACAGGTAGCTTTCGTTCCAGGCAGCATCCTTGAAGCGCTTGTCGCCCTTGTCGGGCTGAGCGATCAGCGGCGCCTCCTGGCCGAGGAAACGCTGTGCCGAGCTGGCCCAGAGTTCGGTATAGGCGCGCCACAGCTCAACCTGGGCCTCCACCAGCTTTTCCGGGTTGGTGAGCATCTTGGCCGTCATTTCCATGAAGGCCGAGCCGATATTCAGCGGGTCGGGCTTGGGCATGGCCGCGGCGACGGGCGGCTCGGTGCCTTGCCGGGCGAGGAATTCACTGACCAGCTTCTGGCTATGTTCGGCAATCTCTGACCAGTTTTTGGCCCATTCGGTCGGGTCGGGAAGCTTAACGCCACTGTCCGGTTGCTTGTTCATCCGACAATCCTTATTCTCAGGCCCCGTTTCCTCTGGGCTTGCGGCTTGCTTTCTGCCGCTCGGCCCGCCGTCACAATGAGACGGCGAATTGAGGTTACGGGATAGGGTTACGGCCCGCAAGGCGGCGGTCCACCAGGGGGGTTCTGGGGGCGCCCGGCGGGTGCCATGTTGGAGGAATAGTCGATGACCATGATGCGCCAGACCACGGCCGAGACGATCCGCCGCAGCCCTGCCGGGCTGCGTGGCGCGCTGACCGCTGCCCTTCTGGTCGCCATGCTGGGCCTGACCGGTTGCTCCACGGTTTCCAACATGATGCCGGATATGAGCTGGGCCAACCCGATGACCTGGTTCGAGGATGACGCTCCAAGCAGCTCTCCGAATGCCCCGCGGCCCACGGGCACGGCCAGCGACGAGCGTTTCCCCAATTTGGGCCGCGTGCCGCCACGTCCGGTGGAGCAGAGCTCCACCGCCGACCGCCGCCAGGCCCTGGGGACGCTGGCCGCCGACCGCGCCAATGCTCGCTATACGGATGAAGAATTGCGTGCCCGCCCGGCCACCAGCAACCAGGTGCCGCCGTCGCCGAACCAGCCGATGACGCAGTTGCCGGGCTACCCGACCGGCCGCGCTCCGAGCCAGCTGCAGGGCGGTGCCGTGCCAGCGCAGCAGATGCAGCAGCTCGCCGCCGCGCAGAATGACCCCACGGGCCAGCGCGCCGTGGGCAATGTGCCGCAGCCGATGCCGCAGACCCGTGGTCAGGTTCCTCAGGCCTATCAGCAGCAGGTTTACCAGCCGGCGCCAGCGTATCAGCCGCCAGTGTACCAACAGCAATACGCGGCGCAGAACCAAGCGGCCAATATGGGCGCGGTCTATGCCGCCAACCTGCAGGCTTCCGCCGCCACCACGCTGCCGCAGGGCATGGCGCAGGTGCAACCCCAGGGTGGGCAGGTGCTGGCCGCCGGCCCGGCCCCGGCGCCGCTGACCCCGGGCGTTAATGCCCCGCAAAGCCATGCTGCTCCGGCGCTTGGCCTGCCCAGCCGCCAGTTGCTGGCGGTGGTGCGCTTCAGCAATGGTTCGGCTACGCTGGATGCGCGCGACCGTAACTTGCTGAAGGATGTGGCAGAGTATCAAAAGGGTACCGGCGGCAAGGGCCGCCTGCGGGTGATCGGCGTTTCCGCCGCCACCGGCGAGGCCGCCGATGTGGCTGGCAAGCGCGCCCAGAGCGTCGCCGCCGAACTGCAGAAGCATCGGGTGGATACCCGCCTGATGATGCTTGAGGCACGCGCAGAGGGCGCCACGGCCTATTATCAGGCCGCAAGCGCTACCGCCGACCAGAGCCGCCGCGTCGAAATCTACCTCGAAAATTAACCACATTTGAGCTAGATAACAGCGGCGGCGCGGGGCTCATCCGAGTCCCGCTTTTGCTGTTGCTATCGGCCGTTTGCCCAACACTGGACCCAAAGTCATGGATACCGAGTTCTACCGCATCAAGCGCCTGCCGCCTTATGTGTTTGAGGAAGTGAACCGCATGAAGGCGCTGGCCCGCGCCCAGGGCGAAGACATCATCGATTTCGGCATGGGCAACCCCGATAACCCGACCCCGCCGCATATCGTGGCCAAGCTGGTGGAAGCAGCGCAGAATCCGCGCGCCCACCGTTATTCCTCCAGCCGTGGCGTGCCGGGGCTGCGCAAGGCGCTGGTGAATTACTATGGCCGTCGCTTTGGCGTGACCCTGGATGCCGACAAGGAAGCCATCGTCACGCTCGGTTCCAAGGAAGGTCTGGCCAACCTGGCGATGGCGATCTCGGCGCCGGGCGATACCGTGCTGGTGCCGAATCCGAGCTATCCCATGCATGCCTTCGGTTTCGTGATCGCCGGCGCCAATGTGCGCTCCGTGCCGATTGGCCCGGGCTTTGATTTCTTCGCCGGGCTTGATCGCGCCTATCGCCATTCCGTGCCGGCGCCGATCGCGCTGATCGTCAGCTTCCCGGCCAACCCGACCGCGATGACCGTGGATCTGGATTTCTATGCCGCTGTGGTGGATTTCGCCAAGAAGCGGAATATGTGGGTGATCTCCGATCTGGCCTATTCGGAAATCTATTTCAACGGCAACCCGCCGCCCTCGATCCTGCAGGTGCCGGGCGCGCGCGATGTCGCCATTGAATTCACCTCGCTGTCCAAGACCTACAGCATGCCCGGCTGGCGCATCGGTTTTGGCGCCGGCAATGCCAGGCTGGTGGGCGCGCTGGCGCGGGTGAAAAGCTATCTCGATTATGGTGCCTTCACGCCGATCCAGGTGGCCGCAACGGCGGCGCTGAACGGCCCGCAGGATTGCGTTGAGGAAATCCGCCAAGTCTACAAGTCGCGCCGCGATGTGCTGGTGCAGGGCCTGATCCAGGCCGGCTGGCCGATGCCGAATCCCGATGCCTCGATGTTTGCCTGGGCGCCGATCCCGGAACGTTATGCCCATCTCGGCTCGGTGGAATTCTCCAAGCTGCTGCTGCGCGAGGCCAAGGTGGCCGTGGCGCCGGGCATCGGCTTTGGCGAATATGGCGACAATTTCGTGCGCCTCGCTTTCGTTGAAAACGAGCATCGCACGCGCCAGGCGGTGAAGAGCATCAAGCGCCTGCTTGGCTCGCCCTCAAACCAGGTGGAAGACGCCCCGTTGAAGAAGGCGGCGGTCTGATGGCGAATCCCATTCGAGTTGGCGTCGCTGGCCTAGGCGTTGTCGGCGCCGGCGTGGTGCGCTTGCTGCACGAGCAGGCGGCTATTCTCGCGGCACGCAGCGGTCGGCCGATCCAGCTGGTGGCGGTGTCGGCGCGTGACAAGCGCAAGAAGCGCGGCCTGCCGAAAGGCGATTGGCGCTGGTACAGCAATGCCGTGGACATTGCTCGCGACGATAATGTGGATGTGGTGGTGGAACTGATTGGCGGCGCGTCCGGCGTGGCCAGGGAGCTCTGCGAGACCGCGTTGCGTAACGGCAAGGGCGTGGTCACGGCGAACAAGGCTTTGCTCGCCATGCATGGCGACAAGCTGGCCGCCTTGGCCGAGAAGACCGATGCGCCGCTGGCTTTCGAGGCGGCGGTGGCGGGCGGCATCCCGATCCTGAAGGCTTTGCGTGAGGGCCTGGCTGGCAACAACGTGAAGCGCGTGCACGGGATTCTCAACGGCACCTGCAATTATATCCTCACCGAGATGCGCGAGACCGGCCGCGACTTTGGCGCCGTGCTGGCCGAGGCACAGCAGCTGGGCTATGCCGAGGCCGATCCGAGCTTCGATGTGGATGGCATCGACGCCGCGCATAAGCTCACCGTGCTCACGGCGCTGGCTTTCAACACCAAGGTGAATTTCAAGGCGGTGCATGTGGAAGGCATCCGCCATGTCTCGGCCGTGGATATCGCCTTCGCGCGTGAATTCGGCTACCGCATTAAGCTGCTGGCTATCGCCCGCCGCACGCCGCGCGGCATTGAGCAGCGTGTGCATCCCTGCATGGTGCCGGCCAACACGCCGATTGCCCATGTGGATGGCGTGTTCAATGCCGTGGCCGCTGAGGGCGACTTTGTTGGCCCGGTGATGTTCGAGGGCCGCGGCGCCGGGCAGAACCCGACCGCTTCCGCCGTGGTGGCTGATCTCACCGACATTGCGGCCGGGCGCCCCGGTTATGCCTTTGGTGTGCCGGCGGCGAAACTTGGCAAGCTGAAAGCGGCGGCGATGGCGGACCATGTTGGCCGCTATTATATCCGCCTGCTGGTGAAGGATCAGGCCGGTGTGCTGGCCGATGTGTCAGCCGTGCTGCGCGATCACAAAATCAGCATCGAAAGCCTGGTGCAGCGTGGCCGCGCCGAGGGCGCCAACACGCCGGTGCCGGTGTTGCTGATCAGCCATGATGCGCGCGAAGCCGATATGGAGCGGGCCTTGAAGCGGATCGCCAAGCTGCGTTGCATGCAGGAGCCGCCGCGTCTGATCCGCATCGAAACGCTCTGAGGACGATATGGCCAAGGCGAAGACAGCGAAATCCATTTCGGTTGAGCGCAATCTGACGCTGGAGGCCGTGCGCGTGACCGAAGCTGCCGCCATCGCCGCCGCGCGGCTGGTGGGTTTGGGTGACGAGATGGCCGCCGATCAAGCCGCCGTGGATGCCATGCGCAAGGCACTGAACGCGCTGAACATCGCCGGCACCATCGTGATCGGCGAGGGCGAGCGCGACGAAGCGCCGATGCTCTACATCGGCGAGAGCGTGGGCACCGGCAAGGGGCCTGTGGTGGATATTGCGCTGGACCCGCTGGAAGGTACCTCGATCACCGCCAAGGGCGCGCCCAATGCCATGACCGTGATGGCGTTTGCCAATGCCGGCTGCTTCCTCAATGCGCCCGATGTCTATATGGAAAAGATCGCGGTGGGCGCAGGCCTGCCGGCCGGCGTGGTGGATCTCGACCGCTCTGCGGCGGAGAATCTCGCCTCACTGGCAGCCGCCAAGGGCGTGGCGGTATCCGATCTCACGGTCTGCATTCTGGATCGCCCGCGCCATATGGAAGTGATCAATGCCGTGCGTGCCACCGGCGCCCGCATCAACCTGATCTCGGATGGCGATATCGCTGGCGTGATCGCCACCACCGATCCTGATACCGGCATTGATATCTACATGGGCTCGGGCGGCGCACCGGAAGGTGTTCTGGCGGCGGCCGCCTTGCGCTGCATCGGTGGCCAGATGCAGGGCAGGCTGATGTTCCGCAACGAGGATGAGCGCGCCCGAGCGCGGCGTCTTGGCATTGAGAAACTGGATCGCAAATACGAATTGAACGATCTGGCATCCGGCGATGTGATCTTCGCGGCCACCGGCGTGACCGATGGCTCGCTGCTCAGCGGCGTGAAGCGCGTGCCCAATGGCTTCAAGGCGCATTCCATTTCCATGCGCTCGGAAACCCGCACCATCCGCCGCATCGAGGCGGTGATCCTGCATCCGCTCGATTGAGCGATGCAGCCCCAAGCCCCCTTTCTTGGCGTTTCGCGCTCGCTGCAAGGCCGGCGTTGGCGGCTGCGCAGCGCCGATGACCGCCTGAGCCTGGCCTTGGCCCAGCGCGCCGGTTTGCCCGAAGTGCTGGGCCGCGTGCTGGCCGGGCGCGGCATCGATCCGGAAGCGGTGGAGGATTTTATCAAGCCGTCTTTGCGCCGGCTGCTGCCCGATCCCTCGCGCTTTCATGACATGGATGCCGCGGCCGGCCGGCTGGCCGATGCCATTCAGCGCGACGAGCGCATCGCCGTGTTCGGCGATTACGATGTGGATGGCGCCACGTCTTCCGCCTTGCTCAAGCGCTTCTTCATGCGTATCGGCAAGCCATTGCGCGTCTATATCCCGGATCGCCAGAAAGAGGGCTACGGCCCCAACGCGCCGGCAATGAAGAAGCTGGCCGATGAAGGCGTGCGCGTCGTTGTCACCGTCGATTGCGGCACGCTGGCTTTCGAGCCGTTGGCGGAAGCCGCCAGGCTTGGGCTGCAGGTGATCGTGATCGATCATCACCTGGCCGAACCGAGTCTGCCGGAAGCCTTTGCCGTGGTGAACCCGAACCGGCTGGATGAAGCACCGGGCCATGGCCAGCTGGCCGCCGTGGGCGTGGCCTTCCTGCTGCTGGTGGCGCTGAACCGCGTGCTGCGCGCCCGTGGCTTCTATGGTCAGGAGCAGGAGCCCGATCTGCTCGGCTGGCTTGACCTGGTGGCGCTCGGCACGGTCTGCGATGTGGTGCCGCTCACCGGGCTGAACCGCGCCCTGGTGGCCCAGGGCATCAAGGTGTTGCGCGGGCGGGCCAATGTGGGCCTTGCGGCATTGGCAGACGTGGCCGGCCTGAACGAACCACCCGGCGCCTATCATCTGGGCTTCCTGCTCGGGCCGCGCGTGAATGCCGGCGGGCGGGTGGGACTCTCTGATCTGGGTACGTGGCTCTTGGCCTGCGACGATCCGCGCGAGGCAGCCAATCTGGCGCGCGAACTGGACCGCCTGAACAAGGAGCGCCAGGAGATCGAGCGCGAAGTGCTGGCCCAGGCCATGCTGGCGCTGGAAGCCGTGCCCGAGACCGCACCCCTGGCCCTGGTGGCCGGGCAGGGCTGGCATCCCGGCGTGATCGGCATTGTGGCGGCGCGCATCCGCGAGGCCGCCGGGCGCCCCAGCTTCGTGCTGGCGCTGGATGACACTGGTTTGGCCAAAGGCTCGGGCCGCTCGGTGCCCGGCGTCGATCTCGGCGGCGCCGTGGTGGCGGCGAAACAGGCCGGGCTGCTGATCAATGGCGGCGGCCATGCCATGGCGGCGGGCCTCACCGTGGCCGCTGGCGGCATCAAGGCGTTGGAGGATTTCCTGGCCGAGCGCCTGGCGCCCCAGGTGGCCAAGGCCGGCGCCGATGCCAGCCTCGGCCTGGATGGCGCCTTGAGCGTTGGCGGCGCCTCGCCTGAGCTTTACGAGAAGCTGGAAACGCTCGGCCCCTATGGCTCGGGCAATGCCGAGCCGCGCTTCGCCATCACCGCCGCACGGCTGGTGCAGGCCGATCTGGTGGGCGAGCGCCATGTGCGGCTGCTGGCCACCACGGCGGACGGGCAGGGCGCGCGCCTGCGCGGCATTGCTTTCCGCGCCATGGATGGCGGCGGCTCGGCCAAGGGAAGTGAACTGGGCGAGGCGCTGCTGGCGGCCCGCTCCACGGGCCGGCCGCTGCATCTGGCGGGGCATTTGCGGGCGGATTACTGGCGCGGCGAGCGGCGCATCCAGCTGGTGGTGGAAGACGCTGCTTTTGTTGGCTGATTTGCCCCGATATTTTGCCCGGCGGCAGTGGCTTGATTTAGCCGGCGAACCGGGCTACATCCTGCCCCGCCTCACCGGCAAGCCCTTTAGGGGCCTGACCCGGCCCCTTCGTCTAGAGGCCTAGGACACTACCCTTTCACGGTAGGTACACGGGTTCGAATCCCGTAGGGGTCACCAATCTTTTCAACAGCATAGCTTTATTGATGCCAGCCCGGCATGGGCTTGGGCAGATGGTGGGCAATATCCGCATCGCCCAATGCCTATGAGGCAGATGCAAGCGCGTAAACCTGCACCGTCTGATCCCGGCCACGCACTTGCGTGACTCCCTTATCCACGGCATGGGCATGGCAAGACGTTGCCAGGCCATAGGTGTTGCCGCAAATCAGGCAGGTGGTGCCGTATTCCTTATTCAGGCGCTCCAGGCGCTGTGCCAGATTCACGGCGTCGCCATACACAGTATAGCTCTGCCGCTCGGCGCCGCCGACAGTGCCGGCCGCCACCGGTCCGGTGGCAATGCCGATACGCAGGCGAAGCCGATGGCCGTTAAAGTCTCTGGTTTCGACCAACTGCATCATGGCCTTGGCGGCAGCAACGGCACAATCGGCATACTTCTCCACCGGCAGTGGCGCATTGAAGGCGGCGATCAGGGCGTCGCCCACATAGCTGATCACCACACCGCCATTCTGGTCGGTGATATGCGTGGTGGCGGTGAAGAATTCGTTGAGCAGCGCGATAACCTCAGCCGGGGGCAGCGATTCAGAAAGACGGGTGAAGCCTTCAATATCGGCAAACAGCAGGCTGGCTTCTCTGGTCTGCGGCGCGAGATGGCCAGTGCCGATAAGTTGCTCGGCAATCTGGGGCGGCACATAGCGGCCAAATAGCTGCTGAATGCGCCCACGTTCCCTATCGGCCTGCGCGCGGGCCAGAACCACGCCTCTGGCGCGATAAACCGCCAGGGCAGCAATGCCGGTCAGCAGAATGATCTGCACTGCTTCCGTGACCCGAACGGAGATGCCGAGAAAATTCGGGTTAAACACCACGCCATAGAACGCGGCGCGTGATGGCGTGGCCGGCAGGTCGGTGAAACTGGAGATCTGATCCATCCCGGACATGATGGCGAGCGTCGCCGCAATCATGCCGGCCACGGCCCATAGCCCAGTCCAGATCACCAGGGCGGGAGAGAGGGTCAGCACCGAAACCGCAACGGCAACGCTGTAATATTGCGTGCGGCTGGTGATGAAGACAAGATTCTGCGGAATGTCATCACCCGTGCTGAGCGGTACATAGACGATCGACAGGCTGATGAGGCACATATCAAAGGCAAAGAAGGCATAGCGTGCGGCCAATTCATGGCGCCTGCCAACCAGAGCCAGCGGTGTGAGCCCTACCAAGGCGAGCAACAGTACTGCGGTGCCGGTATAGTAATTGATCGGCGGATAGAAAACGCTGAAGCAATAGATGGCGATCAGCAAAACCGCCGTGGTGCGCCCCAGCAGCGCGAGCCGGAAACCCTGCCGCTCGGCCATGGCCAGGGCATCATCTGCTGCGGAAAGCGCGGGCGCATTGAGCCACATAGGCTCTTGATCTCCTGCCTGGCAAACACGCCATTGATTATGGGCGCTGCTCTGACTATCTAGGCCGCATAAACAAAAAGCCACCCCTAAACCATGATGCAAAACCGGCTCTGCCGCTACAGCCATTCATCGCCGTGGCTTGTCCTGCTCCTCTTGATAGACGCGGATTTCCCCCTTGAAGCCGCTGCGCTGGATGGCATCGAGGCGCGCATTGGCTGCGAGCCATCGCAAGTTTAATCAGGTCGCGGCGGGAAACCAGACGCGGGCAGTGAGGCCTTTGCCCAGGCTGGTTTCGATCTCGATATGGGCGTGGCAGATTTCGGCCGATTTCTTGGCGATGGAAAGACCAAGGCCAACGCCGGCAGTGCGTTTGGTATAGGCGCTCTCCAATTGCTTGAAGGGCTGGAAGGCCACGGTCACTTCTTCCGGCTTCATGCCCGGCCCGCGGTCGATCACTTCGATATAGGGCTTGCCGCCTTGCGCACCGGTGACGATGTCCACCGTATCGCCGGCGGGCGAGAATTTGATCGCATTGGAGACCAGGTTGTTCATCAGCGCGTGCAGCGCCCGCCGCTCCGCCATCACCATGGCGGGCTCGCGCACCACCAGATTGATGGTGATGTTGTCTTTCATGGCCTTGCCAACCCAGAGGGTCTTGAACTCATCCAGGATTTCGGAGAGGTGAATGGGCTCGAGTTTCTCCGCCGTGCCTTCATTGCTGAGCCGGGTATGCTCAAGAATGGAATTGATATGGCTGAGCAGCTGCTCGCCGGCGGTTCGGATATAGCCGGTATATTCCGCGATCTGGCGTTCGGACGGTTTGACCATGGCAAGCACTTCGGCAAAGCCCATGATAGCATTCAGCGGCGTGCGCAATTCATGGCTCATATTGGCCATGAATTCCGTCTTCGCCTCATTGGCTTTCTCCGCGCTCACCATGGCGATGCGGGCCTCGTCGGCCTCCCGGGTCAGCCTGGCGGCAAGTTTTGTCGCGGCTTTTTCCGCCGAGGCCGCTTTCGCCAAGGCGAGCAGGGATTCCCACATCAAGCCGATTTCGCGGAAGCGCACGCTTGGTTCATCCTGCAGATTCCAATCACGTCGGGCGATGGCTTTTGACATGAGCTTCATCGGTTCGATGACATGGGCATGAATGGAGTTGAACAGGCCAATTCCAATCAGGATGAATAAAATGATGGCAACAGCAAGGGCGGCGATATAGTTGCGGAAATTCTCTGGAATGCGGTTGCGGCTATCATTGGCCAGGGCTTCATTTTTGTTGGTTAGAATCTGAACCACCTCGCTGAGTGGGTCGATCATGTAATACATCTCATTATCAACAAAGGCTTTGACCGCATTCTTGTTGCCCACTTTCACTTCATTCAGCAGCTGATCCAGCCGCAAATTCAGCGCGTTGAGCAGAATCTCCATTTCATTGATATAGGTGGCGTTGGCTGCATTGTCGTTTTTGGTCTTGAGGTTGCTCCAGAGCGGGCCAGTGGTCGTCCGAGCATCGGTGATGGTTTTGCTCAGGGCTTCGCCGCTCACGCGGCCATTGAGGTATTTGTGCAAGCCATCCACCACCTGCAAGCCATATTGGTCGCTCAGATTCTTCAGCGCGATGGAGGAGCGGAGATGGGTCTCGAGCAGGGTATCGACAGCCCGCCTTGATTCATAAAGAAAAACCAAGCCCATGCCGGCAATGCTCGCGCCCAGCACCAGCAGCAGGATGAAGGTTTGGGCGAAATAGCGCCGCAGGCTCATGCTATTTTCCCATTCTCGTCGATATAGGCGTTGACCACGATGATCTGATCATAGACCGCGTGGGCGGCGCTGACCGGCAAACAGACATACTCAATATGGCGGATTGGCTTTCCGGGTGGCGTCAGCGTGCCATGAAGGCGCGCGGGTTTCCCGTTACGCAGCACCTCATGCAGGATTGGCGTATATTGTGCCGCCAGTTCACCGGTGTAGATCTCGTCCAGATAACGGCCGGTGACATCGCGGTTGGCAATGGCCACGGATATGCTGCCGCAGAGGCGAAACCTGAAACGGCCGGATTGCGCCTCATGTTCGATGAGCGCGATATGGGGCAGCGCTTCCTTGAGGCGGAACGGGATCAGATCATCGCGTGGGACAGGCTGGTTCTGGTCTTTCTTCGCCGCATACCAGGCAGCCAATGCCTGGCGTGAAATATCGCTCTGCGGTGAGCAATCTGGGTCGCGCTCCATATTGGTCTGGTCCATGCCACGCCGCTCTATCTTCAGCGAAATCGCCACTGGAACCGAGATTTTTGCCGGATCATCCGCAATCGTATCTTGTGTCATGATCGGGCTGCAGGCTGATTCAAGCCAGGAGAACACCACCAGCGCGCCATCAACAACATTGTCACCCTCGGATGCGAGCGGCAATATTAGGCGCCGCAACGTAACGGTATTGCCGCTTGTCGTGTGCTCGCTCGTGACATAGAGCGGTCGCTTATCCCGAACCAAATCCTGATAGAATTGCTTCACATGCGGGATGATTTCCGGCTTCAGATATTCATCAATCCTGAGGCCTGAGAGTTTTTGCGCAAAAAGCAGATCGGCTTTTGCTCCTGAACGATAGGTCAGCACATTGCCGGATTCATCGAGAATGGCGCCCATCATGCTCTGGCTGCGTACCTGATCGCTCAGCGCGTGCCATAATTCGCTGGTATTGCGCGGCATCAGCGATGTGCCGCAGAATTGCGACCATTTCTCGGCTGCTTCGCTCAAGATCGGATCACTGGTATAGGCGTCTGTCATTCAGTCCATTCAGAATTCGACCAGTCCCTCGGATGCAGCACTGTCTCAACAGCCTGTGGTATCTTTCAGCGTCAACGCTGATTGGCCGCCCCGCAAAGACACACTCTGCCTCTGATTAGCTGTGTAGACAGGCTGAGCCTTTCTAATAAACGCTGAAACCACATCAAGCGGAAGATAAATCTTCGCTGTGGCCGCAGGTCGTTCCAGCCTAAGTCAAGTGCGGAAGAATGCGACTAATTGTGCCAGTTCTGTTGCCTGGGTTGAGAGCGACTGGGCAGCCGCGGTGGTTTCCTCAACCAGAGCGGCATTACGCTGCGTCATTTCATCCATGCTGCCCACGGCAGTGTTGATCTGGTCCAGTCCGGTGGCTTGCTCGCGGCTCGCAGCGGCGATCTCGGCCACGATATCTGACACTTTCTTCACCGCCGTCACGATCTCGGTGAGGCTGGCGCCGGTCTGGTTCACCAGGTCGGCGCCGCTCTTCACCTGGGCGTTGGAGGTCTGGATCAGCGACTTGATATCCTTCGACGCACCGGCCGAGCGTTGCGCCAGGCTGCGCACTTCCTGCGCCACCACCGCGAAGCCTTTGCCCGCTTCGCCGGCGCGTGCCGCTTCCACAGAGGCGTTCAGCGCCAGCAGGTTGGTCTGGAAGGCGATCTCATCCATCATGCCAACGATATCGGAAATCTTCCGCGCGCTGGCCTCGATATCGGTCATGGCGATGACAGCCTGCTGTGTCACGCTGCCGCCCTTCTCGGCGGTGGTGCGGGCGGCTACGGCAAGCTGGTTGGCGGCCTGGGCATTCTCCGCATTCTGCTTCACCGTGGTGGTGATCTCATGCATGGATGCGGCGGTTTCCTCGATGCTCGCCGCCTGGCTTTCTGTGCGCTGCGCCAGATCCTGGCTGCCGGTGGAGATTTCGCTGGAGGCACCACGCACGGTCTGCGCCGTGAGATTCAGGCGGCCGGCGAAATCGCGCAGGCGTCCTGCGGTGCTGTTGGCGCTGGTCTTCAACTCGCCAAACACGCCGCTATAATCGCCTTTCACGGTATGGGTCAGATCGCCCTCGGCCATGGCGGCCATCACGGAAGCCAGTTCGCCGGCCATGCCCTGCAGCGTGCCGGCCAGGCGGTTGAGCTGCCGGCTCACCGCCAGATAGAAGCCATCCTTGTCGCCTTCATCAATACGGCCGGAAAGGTCGCCTTCTACTACTTGATCGCAGAGTGCGGCGATTTGCTGGCCCGCAGCTTTCTCGCGCGCCTCGCGCTCGGTGCGCTGGCGTTCCGCTTCGCCGCGCTGGCGCTCTATTTCCGCGTCAGCCTGTTCCTTGGCGATCATGTTGTCCTTGAATACCTGCACCGCTTTGGCCATGGCGCCGATCTCGTCGCGCTGCTCGGCGGCGGGAATGATCGTGTTGTGCTCGCCTTGGGCCAGCTTCGCCATGGCATCGCGCATGGCGGTGAGGGGATTGGCCACCTTGCTGATCACGATCCAGACCGAGAGCAGCAGCACAAGACAGGCGAAGGCGATCAGGCTGAGCATCACGACATCAAACACGCGCTTGTCGGCCGCGGCTTTGGCACTCTCTTGCTCGGCCACGGCAAGCTGTAGATCAACCAGATCGCTCACCACCGAGGTGACGGGATCGATCAGCGGGTAAAGATCCTTGGTCACGAAGGTATCCAGCGCCGCCTTGTCGCCGGCTTGCAGAATCGCCAGCAGGCGGTCGATGCCGCGATCCGCCGCCTGCATCAGCGGCTGCACCTTGGTCACCAGTTGCGCTTCACGCGGCACCAGTTGGGTGGCGGTATAGTCGCGCCAATTCTTCACGATGATGGCCCGCGACTCATTGATTGCCTTGATGGCGCTGGCGTTTGTTTCGGCGCCGCTGCGCGCTTTGTGCGACATATCGACGACGTATACCGCGTAACCATCGGAAACCGCCTTGAGCTGCTTCATCGGCACGATGCGGTCGGCATAGATCGTGTTCAGCGCGGCGGAAGCCGAACGCAGGGCGTATTCACCGCCTGCCGCCAGACCGAACACGGCCACGGCAATCGCGACCAGACTCAAGATCAGGCGGAAGCGAATGGTCATGGTGTCCCCCGTGATTGCCGCTATTTGTTTGCAGCCTAGCTCACGGCCCTTGCAGCGACAAGTTGATCCGCCGCGCGTCACATTCTGTCACTCTTTGGTAACAGAAGAATCAGATCGGGCCATGGTTAATGCGGCGCCAGTTTGTTGATGGCGGCAATGCTCAATCAATTTCGCCATAAGATAGCTTTGGCGCGCCTGGGGCATAAATCTGGCCAACAAGAATGCGCAGCACACTGCCATCATCACCGGCAATCGGCAGCACCAGTAACTCGCCGGGATACATCTGCCCAACCAGTCGCCGCTTGAAGCGCAAGCGCACCGCTTGCCGTGTTTGCGTTGCCAGGCGGCAGAGACGTGGCCCGATCCGCGCGGTAACGCGGTCTTCGTGTTCGTCAATCCAGATGCCGGTATGATCCTTACCGCGCCGGGCCACCAAGTTGGTGCCGACCAGGCGATAGCGGAAACGATCGCCCACCACATCGAGAATCACCAGCGAGCCGAGCAGATAGCCAAGCCTCTCGGGATTGATGAAATCGAGTCCAGGAAGACCATTCGCGACGCCGGCATCGCACCATTCGCCATACAGGCGCTGCAAGGCTGGGGTTTCCAGCTCAGTCGCAGCCGCGATGATATGTGGCTCGTCCGTGCGGGTTCTCATGCGCCCCCCAGCGCTTGAGTTTACCCGGCAAGCTTACGCTTGGGCTGGAACTGCCGCCAGCCGATATATGGACGATTAGAGCAGGTAGAAGCCGAGCGCCTTGTTCACGTCCTCGCGCACGGCATCCAAGGCCGCGCCCACCGCCAGATCGGCAGTGACAATGGTGATGCTGGTGGCGGATGCAAGCACCGTGGCGATATGGGAGCGGGCTAGGCGCACCACGAGGCGGGCCTGCTCCTGGGGCAGGTCGCCCAGGGCCACGGCCTTGCCGAGTTCCTTGATCTGACGCGCCGAAGCCTTCAACTCCACCTTGAGGATGCCGCGAATGTCGTTCCAGCTGCTGCGGGCGTCTTCCCGCGCCGCGCCGAACATACGGGCGAACAGGCTGTCGGTGTCGATGTCGGTGTAAGCCATAACGCATCCCCCTGGTGTAGGTACTGACTGTTGCTGCCGAAATCTTTAACCATCTGGCGTCGGCGTGCAAGACGTGGGCGGGGCGGTGCTGCAAGCCTTAGTTGGAATTGCCGCCGCCCGCTCGCGCGGAATCCGGTTTCGCCCAAGCTGGCTTCACGCCATACTCCTGCCATGGCGCATCGGTCGATCCTGATCTTGCCGCTGATTCTTGGCTGTGTGCTTGCCGTGCCTGCGCCCAGCCCGGCCCAGGGGATTGGCGCGGTGGAGGAAGTGCGGGCCGAAGCCTTCGCCACGCCGCCCTCGGCCAGCCGCGACCGGGTGGCCATGGCGCGCCTGGTGGTGGCCAATGAGGCGATCGAGACCGGGGCGGATGCCGCCGTGGGCCTGCGCTTCACCGATCAGACGATCTTCCGCATCGGCCCGGCCAGCCTGGTCACCCTGGACAGATTCCTCTTCGATCCCAATGCCAAATCGGGCGCCATGGCCTTGAATCTGGGCCGCGGCGCCTTCCGCTTTATCAGCGGCACCATGCCCAAGGAAGGCATAGCGGTGCGCACGCCCACGGCGCTGATCGGCGTGCGCGGCACTGATTTCCTGGTGCGGGTCACGCCCGCTGGTGCCACGGCCGTCACCGTGTTTGAAGGCAGTGTGGTGATCCAGCCCCTGGGCGGCACGGCGCAAATCCTGGTGCTGCCCGGCCAGCGCGCCAGCGTGGATAGCGGTGGCGGCACGCCGAGCCTGGGCGCGGCGCCGCCGGACGAGAGCGGTGGCGGTTTCCTCGGCAGCAATGAATTGAACAGCCAGATTTCCAGTGCCCCGGCTGGATCTTCGGGCGGGACTGTCGGGCCATCGAGATCGCCGCCGGTGCCAACCATGCCGCCGCCCATGGCGCCCCAGCCGATGCCGCCAGTATCGCCGCCGGTTTATGTGCCGCAGAAGACGATGTGCTTCACCGGTGACACTCTGGTGCTGACGGCCGCCGGCCCGCGCCGCATCGACAGCATCACAGCCGGCGACTGGGTGCTGGGTCTGGCTGAGGAGGGCGGCACAGTCTGGCGTGCGGTGCGCGCGCTGCAGCGCCATGGCGCCGAGGCAGTAGCCAAGGCGCCCGAGCATCCGCTGATCGCGCTGCGCATCAAGGGCGAGGAGTTGCGTGTGACGGCGAATCACCTGATCCTGACCGAGCTGGGTTGGCGTGAGGCCGGCGCATTGCAGGTTGGCGCCATGCTGCGCGCGGCTGATGGTGGCTTGGTGGCGCTGGAAGCGTTGCGCCAGGGATTGGAACCGGAAGCGGTCTTCCACCTTGATGTCGAAGTGTTCCCGGCCTATGTGGCCGGCGGGATTTTTGTCAGTGGATAACTTTCCACAGACAGGAATACTCCGGGAATTCCCGCTCTAATAATCTGACAAAAAATGACATTCTTGACTTGCGTGTGAAGTCACGCAAAATGCTTGCAACAGCATCCATATCAGAACGATTCGGCCATGCGGATTACCCAGCTTCAGCGCGCAGCTTTCATCGGTGTTCTCGCCCTTGCTGGCGTTGGCGCGGCCGGCATATTCGGCATGCAGGCGCTGGCTAAATTCCAGGAAGCGGAGCAGGGCAACGCGGCCGAAATCCCAACCCGTAGCAACTGCATCAATGATGGCCTGCGCAACGTGCAGGGCCAGTTCAGCCGCCAGATCGCCTACGATATTGAAGTGCGCTGCGAGCAGATGATCCAGTCGCTGGAAGCCCGCAGCAACAAGACCGCTCAGCGCTGAGCGCTGGCGCCGCTCACCCCATATTGACGGCGTAGATCGCCTGGGGTTCGGGAAAGCCCTTCAATTCGCGCGAGCCAAGCGAGAAGAAGGCGAAGCCGGTGCCGTCGCAGGCCTGGCTCACGGCAGCTGACACCACCACCTGGCCGGCATCGGCCAACGCGCAGACGCGGGCCGAGAGCTGCACGGTGGAGCCGAACAAATCCTCGCCGGCCTTGATCGGCTGGCCGGCGCTGATGCCAACGCGCAGCTTCAGCGGCAGTGCCGGCATGATCTCGTTATGCACTTTCACTTCACTCTGGATCTGCACGGCGGCGCGCACCGCCTCCAGCGGCTTATCAAAGGCCAGCATGGCGCCGTCGCCAGTATGCTTCACCCAGCGGCCGTGATGATCCTCCACGGCCTGGCGCACGATGCGGTCATGCGCCTGCACCAGCTCCATCTGCAATTTGTCGCCATGGATTTGCGTGAATGCGGTGGAGCCGATGATGTCAGTGAACATCACCGAGATATGTTCCACCGCGCGGCCATCGCTCTTGTTCACCCAGCGATCAACCAGGGCCGGACCGGCCGGCATGCCCTCGGTCAATTGCCCATCCCAGGTCAGGCCGGCCTTGTACATATCCATGTAACGCGGCTCGGCGAGATATTCCTGGAAATTGCCGGCGAAGCGGCGGGCATTCTGCTCGTCGTTGAAGAGCTGGGACAGACTCTCCGCCAGCACGAAACGCTGCTCATGCTCGTCCCACTGTTTCAGCTTGCCTGATTGCTCGCAGAGCCCGGCCAGGAAAAGGTGCAGGCCAAAGCGCATATGGGTGGTGATCTGGTTATGCTCGGCGGCGCCGGGCTGGCCCAGCAATTTTGAAATCCAGGCGCGGGTCACGGTCACGAAGCCATGCACCACCGCCAGCAAGCTGCGATGGCGCTCGGGCGATACCTGGCTATCGGGATCGTTGGCATCCAGCTGCACCAAGGCCTCGGGAGAGGGCTCCAGGGTCAGGACGGGCGCTTCGGGCTCCGGCACGGTCACCGGCGCGGTGGTCTGGGCCGTTGGAGGTAAGGCTTCCGCCGGGGGCTTGCGCTCGGATTCGCTCAGGAAGCTGAACACCTGGCGCATGATTAGGCCGCGCTCGTCGGGCGCCGTGGCCAGCATGCCCAGGCCGGCGGCGGTGGCGGCGGCGAAGCCGGCACCAAGCGCGGTGAGGGCGCCGGAAGAAACGACGCTGAGCGCGCCCACGGCATTCAGGAGAACCAGCAGCACCGCCACGGCGCCGATGGCCAGGGCGATGAGCAGCATGATGATGGCCTGGCGGCCACGCTGGCTGAGCTGGGTTGGCTCGGCCACGGCCGGCTTAGCGCCGCCGCTTGCCGCCGGCCCGCGCGCCTGGGCGCCTGGGATGCTGCGCGGCGCCACGCGCGTGGGCGGCGGCCGCTTGGGCAGGGTATCAACCTTTTTCTTGTTGGCGACTTTGCGCTCGCGGATCTCGCCATTGGAATCGGCGATCTCTTCGATCACGCGATAAGCCAACACATGCTTTTCGCGGTAGACGAACTCGGCATATTCCACAGCGGCATCGCGCTGCCGCCCCTGGAATTGCTTCACCAGCTGCCAGCGGTAATCGATGAACGCATAGACGTCATAAACGGGGTCGGCCATGGTTCCCGACTTTATCGGGTGTGTTCGGGCTTCACAATCGCTTCAGGAAGGCTGCCGCCTGTTCGCGTAGGGCCTCCTGGCGCTCTGGTGAGAAGCGCGCCCAGGTGCGGTAGGGCATCGTCAGGCGCGGGTTGGCGGCCAGTTTATTTTGATGCCGGGCGAGAAAATCCCAATAGAGCGCGTTGAAGGGGCAAGCCGCCGGGCCAGTGACTTGGTTGGGGTCGTAGCGGCAGCGACGGCAATAATCCGATTGCCGCTGGATATACTTGCCAGACGCGGCATAGGGCTTGGACGCCATCCGCCCGCCATCAGCGAATAATGCCATGCCGTGGGTATTGGGCAATTCCACCCATTCGAACGCATCAGCATAGATTGCCAGATACCATGCCTGCACCGCCTGTGGCGCCAGCCCGGCTAGTAGCGCGAAATTGCCGATCACCATCAGGCGCTGGATATGGTGCGCATAGGCTTGGCGCAAGGTGTTGCCGATGGCCTGACGCAGGCAGTTCAGGTCGGTTTCAGCAGTCCAGAAGAACTCTGGCAGCGGGTGATCAGCGGCGAGGAAATTGCTGGCCCCGTATGCCGGCATCTCCAGCCAGTAAATACCATGCACATATTCACGCCATCCCAGAATCTGGCGAATGAAGCCCTCGGCGGCATTCAGCGGCACGCGGCCGGCGCGGTATTCGGCCTCGGCCGCCCGGATCACCGCCATGGGGTCGAGCAAGCCGATATTGATATAGGGCGAGAGCACGGCGTGAAACAGCAGGGGTTCGGTTTCGGCCATGGCATCCTGATAGTCGCCAAAACGCGGCAGGGCGTGGCGCAGGAACCAGGCTAGCGCGGCTTCGGCGCCAGCACGGGTAACCGCCCAAGCGAAGGGTTCGAGCGCACCGGGATGTGCGGCGAAGCGCTGCCGCACCAATTGCAGTACCTCGGCCGTGATCTGATCCGGTGCCGACTGAGGTCGCTGCGGCACCGCCAGACCGGGTGGCAGGGCCTTGCGATTCTCACTGTCGTAGTTCCACTGCCCACCTTCCGGTCCGCCCTCGGTATCCAGCAGAACGTGGTGGCGTTTGCGCATGGCGCGATAGAAGAATTCCATGCGCAGTTGGCGCTTACCATCCGCCCAGGCGGCGAAGCTTGCGCGGCTGCATAAGAAGCGGTCGTCTGCGCGCAGTTCCACGGGGATGCCGAGCGCCTCACCCCAGCCCCGCATCTCATGATCCAGCCGCCATTCCGCCGGCTCTGTAAGAATCAGGCGAGCAGGTTCAAGAGCCGCAATATGGCGCCCCACTTCGGCCAGCAGGCTGCCGGCATTGTCGGGTGCATCGAGCGTCGTGTAATGCACGGTGAAGCCGCGCGCGCGCAGTTCGTCCGCGAAATGGCGCATGGCGGCAAAGATCAGTGCGATCTTTTGCTGATGATGCGGCACATAAGTCGCCTCGCTCATCACTTCGGCCATCAAGATTGCGTCCTGCTCCGGCACTGCGTCGCGCAAAGAGGCGAGACTGGGGCTGAGCTGATCGCCCAGCACTAGGCGCAGCGAGGCCGGATTCATGCCGCGCCGCCGCGCCGCCGCCGGCAGGCCGCCGAACAATAACGCACCGCTTCCCAGACCTTGGCCCATTTGCGCCGCCAGACGAAGGGGCGCTGGCAGGAGGCGCAGACTTTGCTCGGCAGATGCGGTTTGCGATGCATATCTGTAAAATTAGTCCGGTATAGATTGCTGACCAGGGGGCCGGTATGATCAGCCTGATATGGGGAGATGCCATGCGAACGATCCTGTTGTTGCTTGCCCTGTTGGTATTGCCGGCCAGTGCCCAGGCTCAGGCTGGCGGCTGGAGCTTCGCCGCCTTGGGCGACATGCCCTACAAGGACCAGGATATTCCGGATATGGAAGCGCTGTTCGAGGCGATCAATGCCGAGAAGCCGCGTTTTACGGTGCATGTGGGCGACACCAAGAGCAGTGCTGCGGCCTGTGGCGAGGCCTGGAATAAGCGGGTGCTGGGCTGGTTCAACAGCTTCCAGGCGCCGCTGATCTACACGCCGGGCGATAATGAATGGACCGATTGCCATCGGGCTCGGCCACCCAGTGATCCCAACGAGGAATTGCAGCTGCTGCGGCGCATGTTTTTCCAGCGCCCAGACAGTCTGGGCGCCAGGCCGATGCCGCTGGAGCGCCAGAGCGCCGCCTATCCCGAGAATCAGGCCTGGCGCATTGATGCCATCCGCTTCGGCACGCTGCATGTGGTGGGCAGCTTCAACAACATGCGCCGCGACCGCACGGAATATGCGGCACGCAATGCGGCCAATCTGGCCTGGCTGCGGCAGCTCTTTGTCTCAGCCGCCACTGATCGCGCGGTGGGGATCTTCATCCAGGCCGACCTTTGGTACACGATCGACAACGGCAAGGGCTCGCGCGACGGCATGGATGACCTGATGGCTTTGCTGGAGGCCGAGACGCGGGCCTATGGCAAGCCGGTGCTGCTGGTGCATGGCGACAGCCATGATTGCGTGATCCAGCCATCAGCACCCGGCTTTGGCCCCGGCGCGCCGCCGATCCCGAATCTGCTGCGTGTGCAGGTGCCTGGCGACAGCATCGTGGATGCCTTGCTGATCCGCGTGTCGGCCGATGCCAGGCAGCCGTTTGCGGTGAAGCCGGTGCTGGGCGTGGCACGCAACTGCGCGGCGAAGAAACCCTAACGCCTCAGCGGAACACCACGGTCTTGTTGCCGTTCACGAAGATGCGGTGCTCGACGTGGTAGGTGATGGCGCGGGCCAGCACCAGGCTTTCGATATCGCGGCCCTGGGCGGCCAGGCGTTCCGGCGAAGAGGCGTGATCCACGCGCGCCACTTCCTGCTCGATGATCGGGCCTTCATCCAGATCGCTGGTGACATAATGCGCCGTGGCACCAATCAGCTTCACGCCACGCTGATGCGCCTGCTTATAGGGCGCGGCGCCCTTGAAGCTGGGCAGGAAGGAATGATGGATGTTGATCGCCCGGCCATGCAGCTCAGCGCAGAATTCCGGCGATAAGACCTGCATGTAGCGCGCCAGCACCACCAGGTCGATGCGCTCCTCACGGATGATGTCGCGCAGGCGCTGTTCCTGCGCCAGCTTATTGTCTGGTGTCACCGGCATATGGTGATAGGCGATGTCATGGGCCGCGGCGCGCTGATACCAGTCGCGGTGATTCGAGGCGATGGCCGGAATCTCGATCGGCAGCGCGCCGATGGAATAGCGATAGAGCAGGTCATTCAGGCAATGGCCGAATTTCGACACCAGGATCAGCACGCGCTGCTTGGCGGTGTCGTCATGGATCGCCCAGGTCATGGCGAAGGGGGCGGCCGCCGGGGCGAAGGCGGCACGTATGGCTGCCACCGCACGGTTGCCGATCAAATCATCCACCGTCACCCGCATGAAGAACAGGCCGGTCTCGCCATCGCCGAACTGGGCTGATTCGCGGATGTTGAAACGGTGCTCGGCAAGGAAGCCGGATACAGCGGCGACAATGCCTGGGCGGTCCAGGCAGGACAAGGTGAGGATCAGGCCCATGGCTGCTTTTGGTTGGGGTGTTGTTTGTCAGGTGAGTTTGCGGGTGGCAGGTTCGCTGCTTGGCTTGGTCTTGGCGCTCTGCAGTGCGGCGACGATACGCTCGAAGAAGTTGCGCGCCTGCGGTGGCTTGGCCACGAAGCCGTTGATACGCAGCTTACGCACCCTTTGCAGGGTTTCCGGATCGGTGCGGCCAGACAGCACGATGATCGGCACATTCGGATCGATGCCGCGTTCCCCGGTGCGCACCCGGTCGATGAAGTCGAAGCCATCCATCACCGGCATGATCAGATCCACCAGCAGCAGATCCACCGGCACATCAGACTGTTTCAGCAGGGCCAGGGCTTCTTCGCCATTGGAGGCTTCCTGCACCTGGGTGAAGGAGAACTGCTCCAGCAGCCGCCGCGCGATCTGGCGCGAGGTGTTGTCGTCATCAACAATCATGATGCGCCGCACCCGCAGATCGACCGGCAGGTGGGTGAAGTTATCGAGATTCGGACGACCGCTCACGATGGCCTTTCGGCGCCCAGGTTTTTATGAGTGACGGGGCGTTGGGGTGCTGGGATGGTTAACAATCCCTGAGTGTGGAAGAGCTTGGCGCTAAAAGCAAGATTTGCCTCGCTTCCTTTGCCTGAGCTTCCTATGCTTAAAAAGATGGCGAATCTGCCAAGGAGTGGGCGAAAAGCATGTTCCATAGCGGACCCGAATATCTGCGCAAGACATCCAATATGGTCCTGGATGCGCTTTTGCTCGCGGTAGGCGAGGGCTATACCGGCAAACCGCTTAATCTGGCCGACCTGCAGCGGATTGTTGAAGCGACCAAGGAATCGCCCGAACTGGACCATTTCTACCGGGCGTCTTTCGAGCAGCTGCAGAAGCTGCTTGAAGACGAGAAGGTGCAGACCTCGCGCACCAATGCCTTTGGCCGGTTGGTGGTGCATCCGCTGGAGCCGCATTTCGAGCAGGGCGGGCTGGATCGCCGCGTGATCGGCAATTTCTTCTTCTTTATCCGCTCATTGTTTGGTGACCAGACGGCTGAATTCGCCGAGACGGCGGCCCTGGTGGCCGAGGAGATGCGGGCTGGCGAGCCGCGCGGCAATTGGCAGCCCTTCTACGACGATCCGCGCATGAAGGCGATCTACTACAGCGTGATGGCGCGGGTGGTGAAGGCCTTCCGGGTGTTCGATACCCGGCGTGATTGGGTGATGAAGGTGATGCAGCACGATCCCACCTCGGTGGCGCTCTCCAGCAACGTCTTTATCGAGAAGCATTTCGACGGCGAGGCCTTGCCCTTCGGCAACCGCGAATTCTACCTGTTCTTCAACAGCCTGATCCGGCCGCTGCGCGATCTGGAAGGCGAGGACCGTGCCTTGTTCGTGAAGACCGTGGGCGAGGAGCCGGCCCAGGTGTTTGGCGACTTCCTGCTCGAGCTGACGCGCTATAAGCCTGCCGACTGAGCCGCCATTCGCGCAGATAACGCGCATGTGAGGCGCGGTTTCCGCCGGCACCGCTATGCTTTGGCATCAAGTATACAAAAAGCCGGGGGGCCCATGATCCGTATCGCCGCTGCAGTTACAGCCATTTTCCTGTTTGGCCTTGGCGCTGCCCAGGCCGATCCCAAGCGCTTGACCTGGCCTGCGGATTACCCCGCCGCCTATACCCTCTATGGCATCCACAACCGGCCGGATAATGGCCAGGTGCGCTACCTGTATGCCAACCGGGAGGCAGTGGAAGGCGCCAAGCGCGATAGCGGCCTGCCCAATGGCGCCGTGCTGGTGATGGAAATCTACAAGGCCAAGCTGGGTGCCGATGGCCAGCCGGCGACCGGCGCCGACGCGCTCTACGAGAAGGGCGACTTGGTGCAATACGGCGTGATGGCCAAGCAGGCTGGCTGGGGCGCGGATATTCCTGAAGCGATCCGCAACAATGACTGGAATTACACCTTCTTCACTCCCGACAAGGTGAACAAGACCGACACCAACGAGGCGAGCTGCCTGACCTGCCATAAGCAGATCACGGCGGCGGCGGATTATGTCTTCTCCTATGACGAGCTGGTGGCCAAGGTGCGCGGCACCGTGCCGAAGGTGACTTCCCAGAGCGTGGCGGCCATGGCGGGCAATGCCGAGCGCGGCAAATCCCTGTTCACGCGCTGCACCAATTGCCACACGGCGGATGCCAGCGGCAAGCACAAGGTGGGTCCGAATCTGGCCGGCATCGTGGGGCGCAAGGCGGCGTCGGCATCGGGCTACGCCTTCTCGCCGGCCTTGAGCCGCGTGAACCAGGTATGGGACGAGGCGGCCCTGGAATCCTGGCTGATCAGCCCGAATTCCGTGGTGGCCGGCACCAAGATGGTGTTCCAGGGTTTTCCGCAGGGCCAGGATCGGGCTGATGTGGTGGCTTATCTGAAGACGCTGAAATAGCGCCTAGTTGGAATTCGCCGGCTCGCGGTGATCCAGCTTAGCGGCGAATTGCTCGAACAGCTCGCTGACGCAGCGCGCCACGGTTCGCTGGTGGTTGTCGTTCAGCTGGTCGGCGGCGCGCATGCAGAGATCGGCGAATTTGCGCGCCAGCATGATGGCCTCGCGGTTTGAATCCATGCGGATTTCGTCAAACACCGTGACGATATAGTCGCGGGTCTGGTGGCTCTCGTGATGCGTCACCGGCCGCTCGCCCATCAGCGAGTCAAGCATGGCGTTGAAGGTCTGCGAGGTATCGATGGCGATGCTGGCGAGAATCTTCTCGATCCGCTCGTTATCCTTCGCCGAAAGCGGACGCTTGGGGCCGCTATGATGGCGCTCTGTCACGTCCGTGTCAGGAGGCGAGGTCTTGGAAGTGGGGCGAGTCCACATGGTCGGTCACCGTATTCTACAGGGGCCAGCGATTCTGTCTGGCCGGGCGAGCATAGCATGAGAGCCCGCGCCACGGCCAAACCGCCTAGGAAATCACTTCCTTGGCGGAGCGGATCAGGTTGTCGATATGCCAGCCCTGGAACAGGCGGATACCAGCCGCCTGGCCGGCGCGCAAAGCCTCGTCGGTTTCGCAGCGGCCCATGATCACACGGTTCGGATCGGCATCGGTGATCTTCTGCTGAATATCCTTGGCCACCCAATCGTCATGGTGGTCCTTGAAATAGAACAGCTTGATGAAGTCGGCGCGCAGTTCCTTGCGGCCAAACAGGCTCAGCAGGTCGGGCGTGATGCCGTCGATCAGGATGCGGTAGCCGTTATTTTGCAGGAATTCGCAGGCCAGCAGGTATTCGGCATAATCCCAGAACACATCCCAGCGCTGCAGCTCAACGATGATCTGTTCCTTTTTCACGATATTGCCGATGCGGCTATCGAAATCGCGGAACTGATCGGAGAGCACGGTGGAAACGTTCAGGTTGATGCTGAACGGGCCGCTATTGCGGGTGACAAAGCCATCCAGCAGCGAGCGGAAGACGCGGGCATCCAGTGTGCGGGTGAGGTATTGGAACAGGGCACGCGAGCCACGCAGATTGACGTTGGGCGCAATGGCCTGGCGCAATTCGTTCACGCCAACATAGATTTCCTGGAAGATCGGCTTCGGCGCCTGATTGCCGAATACCACCGAGATCGGCTGGCGCCGCATGAACGTGGTAACATCCGCTTTTTTCAGAATGTCTTCGATCTGCTGCAGCGCACCCGGCGTCATCGGCACGCCATCGGTGGTGCCGGCGCCGGTGCCGGCCTTGGCCAGCAGGCGCTTGCGGCGCTCGGAATAAACCCGGAAACGCTGGCCCATCGCGTCCATCCATTCCTGGAGTTCATCCAGGTTATGGTCGAAGCGATACCAGCGGACGGCGTTCTCGGCTTCCTCAGGCGTGAGGCCGATGGCGACGTTGTTGCGGGTCAGCACATCGTCGATTTCCAGCACCATCTTCTCGAAGCTTTGCTCGAAAAAGCGCTCGGAGAGGCGGGCGAAAAGCACGATGGAATAGTCATGCAGGGTATAATAGTTACCCTCGTATTTGGACATCAGCGAACGGACGGCGTGCACAACGATGTTGTAGCTTTCGCGGTTACGCTCGAAATTCTTCGGGTTGACGAACTGCATGATAGCGCAGATGCGGCCACCAAAGATCTTGCCGCGCACGATTCTGTCGAAGTCCGTGAACATCTTCTCGTCATCGGACGCCGGCGCCGTGTTGTTAACCTCGCTCATCATCGTTTCGGCCGCTCTCTCCCGATGTGCAGGGCGCTGCACGGCGCCGCCTGCGCAATTAAAACCCTGTCAGCAGCACTATGACAAATTATGACCCAGCGAAAAAGCCGGATGATTGGTTAATAACCTTCGCGAGGATAATAAAAGCTTAATTTCGCGTAATATTGACGAAATCACGGCTTCGTTATCGCTGCCGACGCGCCGCAAGAGCTTCGGCGGTGTCGATATCATTGAGCACGGCGCTGTCGTCGCAGGGCACTTCGCATACCCAGTCGGCTAGCTCGGCGAGCAGTTTCTTGGCGCCGCTATCGCCCTTCAAGCCTTTGAGTTGCTGGAAGAACTGCGCGCCCCACAGCACCGGGTTGCCGCGCTTGGCGCCCACCATCGGCACACAGATGGCACGGCCTTCCACAGGGTTGAAAGCGGAGATCAGCTTATCCAACACAATGGCTGATACATCCGGCATGTCGCCCAGGCATATTAACACGCCATCAAGCTCCGCAGGCAGAGCAGTAATGCCAGCAACAAGAGACGTTGACAGGCCGGATGAATACTCTGGATTGTGCGCGAAAGTCAGGTTTCCATTGCCCGCGGCAAGGCGCACCTCTTCGGCACGATGGCCGGTCACCACCAGCACCGGGCTGGCTGGCGAGGCCTGCACATGCTCCACCACATGGCGCAGGATCGGCTTGCCGGCCAGATCGGCCAGCAGCTTGTTCTCCCCCTGCATCCGGCTGGAAAGGCCGCCGGCCAGGATCACCGCTGCCACCCGGGGGCGGCGCGGGGCGGCTGGGGCGGCTTCCGCCTGAGGCTGTGGGCCGGAACGCGGCATCGGCCGGCTGAGGATTTCCTTCAGCAGGCCGCCGGCCCCCATGCGCATGATATCTGCGCGGCCAACGCTCAAGCCGGCGCAAAGCCGCTGCAACACCCAGTCAAAGCCATTCAGCTTCGGCGAGCGGGCACAGCCCGGCACGCCCACCACCGGAATCTGGCCCAGGCGGCCAATCAGCAGCAGGTTGCCGGGATCCACCGGCATGCCGAAATGCTCCACCACGCCGCCGGCGGCAACGATGCCGGCGGGCACCACATCGGCGCGATCCACAATCGCGCTGCCGCCGAACACCAAAATCGGCGCGCAGCCCTGCGCCTGCAGCATGGCAACACTGCCAGCGATGGCGGGTGTGTCATGGGGGCAGGTCAGGCTGGCGGCCAGTTCGCTGCCCAGGCGCTGCAGGCGCTCGCGCAAGGCGGCTTCGGTCTTGGCCAGCACGCTGTCCTTGGTATCGGCCACCCGTGTCATCACCAGACCGACACGGCAATTCTGGAACGGCGCCACGCGCACCAGCTTCTGCGGCGCCTCGGCTACAGCGGCGGCTTGCAGCACGGCGCCGCGCGGCGCGGCGAAGGGAATGATCTTCACAGTGGCCAACATCTGGCCCGGTTCCACCACCTCGAACGGCGCCACGGTGGCGATGGTCACGGCTTCGTCCAGCAGATTGAGTTGATCCACCCGCGCCGTGTCGATCAGCGCGATGCCGGCGCTCTCGGCATAGATATTGGCGCGGCCGGTAAAAGCGGTGGCGGCCCGCGTCGCCGGGCCTGCGGCAGCTTTGGCAATCTTGTCAGCGGCCTGATCCTCGGGAATATCGTCTGGCCCCAGGCGCGCGGCATAAACCGGATCATGGCCGGCAGCCGCCAGGGCTTCGGCATCGGCTTGGCTCAGCACGCGGCCCTTGCGAAAACGCTGGCCCGCCACGCTCAGGCTATGGCCCAGGATACAGCCCGCCGCCTCCCGCGCCGCTAAGGGGCCAAAGAACATGGCTCAGGCAGCCGCGCTGGCGGCTGGTGCTGAGGTCTGGCGCAGGGCCTGAGTCATCTGCGCCAGAATGGAGATGGAAATTTCCGCTGGCGATTTGGCGCCGATGGCAAGGCCGACGGGACCATGGATGCGCGCCAGATCATCGGGCCCGAAGCCTGCGGCGGTGAGGCGCTCAAGGCGCGAAGCATGGGTCTTCTTGCTGCCCAGCGCGCAGATGAAGAACACATCGGATTGCAAAGCCGCCTGCAAGGCCGGGTCATCGATCTTTGGGTCGTGCGTCAGGGTCACCACAGCGGTGCGGGTGTCGGGCCGCAATAGCTGCATGGCTTCATCGGGCCAGTCATTGGACAGCGTCACGCCAGGGAAACGCCCCTCACTGCCAAAGGCGCTGCGCGGATCGATCACGGCCACTTCATAGCCGGCAAGCTGCGCCATCGGCACCAACGCTTGCGCGATATGCACCGCGCCCACCAGGATCAGGCGCAAGGGTGGATTGAATACATTGAGGAAGAGGGGGCCTTGCGGCGTATCGATGGTGCGCGGCTTGTCTTCCAGCAAGGCGGCGCGCGCCGCCTCGCCGATGCGCGGGTCGATATCCTTCAGGCCCTTCTTGCCGAACAAATAGAGCAGGCGCTGCTCGCCGCTATTCAGGAAGGTGGCCAGAACCACCGGGCGCTTTTCGGCGCGGTCGGTTTGCAGTTGCTCCAGGATTTCGCGTTTCATCCGTCTAGCCGCTCCACATAAACCTGGATCTTGCCGCCGCAGGCCAGGCCCACTTCCCAGGCTTGCGCGTCTGACACGCCGAAATCCAGCAGGCGCGGCTTGCCATCCTGGATCGCGTCCATGCCTTCGGTCACCACGGTGCCTTCGATGCAGCCGCCGGAAACCGAACCGAGGAATTTGCCATCCTCGTCGATCACCAATTGGCTGCCCACGGGGCGCGGCGCCGAGCCCCAGGTGGTGACCACGGTGGCGATGGCCACGCCTTTGCCGCCGGCTTTCCAGGCCAGGGCTTCGGCCAACAGGTCTTCGTGCGGCGTAGTCTCTTGATTGGCGCTCATGCCGCCATCCTCCCAAGATTCTGTTTCAGCCGGTTGCCGATCTCATTCTGGCCACTCAATGCGGCGGCCAGTTCGGCGATAGAGTCTAGATTGTGCACGGGGCGGAAATCGTCAACATGCGGCAGGATGGCGCGGATGCCTTGCGCCTTGGGCTCGAAGCCATCCCAGCGCAGCAGCGGATTCAGCCAGATCAGCCGCTTGCAGGATTTGTGCAGCCGCTCCATCTCGCGCGCCAGCCCGGCGCCGGCCTCGCGATCCAGGCCATCGGTGAGCAGCAGCACCACGGCGCCCTGGCCCAGCACGCGGCGTGACCAGGCGCGGTTGAATTCCGCCAGCGTGCCGCCGATGCGCGTACCGCCAGACCAATCGGGCACTTTGTCGCCGATCTGCTGCAAGGCTTTGTCCACATCCTTCTGGCGCAACAGGCGCGAGATGTTGGAGAGTCGGGTGCCGAACAGGAAACTGTGCACGCGGGCGCGGTCATTGCTCAAGGCATGCATGAAATGCAGGAACATGCGGCTGTACTGGCTCATGGAGCCGGAGATGTCGCACAGAATCACCAAAGGTGGCTGGCGTAAAACTTGGGTTTTGCGCACCAGCGGAATGGCGCCGGCGCCCAGGCGCAGCGAGCGCCGCAGGGTGGTGCGCAGATCGATGCGCGGCCCACGCGCATCGAGTTCAAAGCGGCGCGTGCGGCGCGGCGGGAACGGCCAGGCGATGCGCGCCAGGGCATTGCGCGCCACCGCCACTTCCTCGGCGCTCATCTCGGCGAAGTCTTTTTTCTGCAGCAGCTCGCTGGCCGAGAAAGTGAGCGTGGCATCCAGTTCCACTTCGCGCTCGCCGGTATCGTCCTTGGGCTTGCCTGCGCGGTTGGGCAGCAAGGCCTGCTGCACGCGGCGCGAGACTTGCGGCTTCTGCGGCTCGGCGGCGCCTTCAGCCTCAGGCAGCATCATGCGCATCATGCGCTCAAGAATCTTCGGATCGCGCCAGAAGATATGGAAAGCCTGGTCGAACAGCTCGCGCTGGTCGCGGCGATTCACCAGCACGGAGAAGAGCGTCCAATAAAGATCGTCGCGGCGGCGGATGCCGGCCACTTCCACAGCGCGCACCGCATCCAGCGCCTTGCCAGGGCCAAGCCGCAGGCCGGCGGCGCGCAGCATGCGCACGAAATGCACGATATTCTCGGCGAAGCGGCCACCTTCCGGGTGTTCCGTGGGCGCCATCAGGTTCATGCTAGCTGCCCAGGCCGGCCAGTTCCTGCTGCACCTGGCGCAACAGAGCGGCAGCCTCGCTGCCCTGCATCTTGGCGATGTCGTCCTGATATTTCAGCAATACGCCCAGCGTGTTGTCGATGGTATCGGGGTCCAGCGCCACTTTGTCGAGGAAAGTCAGGGCGCGGGTCCAGTCGATGGTTTCGGCCACGCCCGGCAGCTTGAACAATTCCTCATGGCGCAGGCCCTGCACGAAGCGCACCACTTCCTGGCTCAAGCGCGCCGGCGCTCCCGGCACCTTGCGCTTCAGGATCGCCAGCTCGCGCTCGGCATCGGGATAATCCACCCAGTAATACAGGCAGCGGCGTTTCAGCGCGTCGTGGATTTCGCGCGTGCGGTTGGAGGTGATGATGACAATCGGCGGTGCCTCAGCCTTGATCACGCCAAGCTCCGGTACGCTGATCTGGAAATCCGACAGCACTTCCAGCAGATAGGCTTCAAACGGCTCGTCGGTGCGGTCAAGTTCGTCGATCAGCAGCACCGGTGGGCCCGAGCCATCATCCTGCAAGGCCTGTAGCAGGGGCCGTTCGATCAGGAAGTCGCGCGAGAAGATATCGCGCGCGATCTTGCCGCGATCCTGCTCGCCGGCCGCTTCAGCCAGGCGGATTTCCAGCATCTGGCGCGGATAATTCCATTCATAGACAGCCGACGAGAGATCAAGGCCTTCATAGCATTGCAGCCGCACCAGGCGACGGTTCAGCGTGGCCGCCAGCACCTTGGCGATCTCGGTCTTGCCCACGCCGGCTTCGCCTTCAAGAAACAGCGGCCGGCCCATTGTCAGGGCCAGGAACAGGCTGGTGGCCAGCGGCCGGTCGGCAACATAGTCGCCAGCATTCAGCAGGGCTTCAACGGCATCGATGGAGGCGGGCAGGGCGGCCATGGGACTCACGGATTGGAAGCTGGATCGGGGCTTGGTGAACTAGGCCGGCATCCTGCCCGAGCCAGCCCCCCAGCGCAATCAGGGTGGGCGCAATCAGGGGCCCATGATGGGAGGCGCTGTCACAAGCGGCAGGCTTGGACCGTCTTATGGGCAATCTACTCGTAATCGGAGCCGATCAATGAACCACGCCGCGCCTTCGCCTCATATCGCCATGCTGGGCCGCCACCTGCAGGCGGAGAATGCCCATGACCTGGAGGCCGTGCTGGCCACGGTGCATCCGGAAACCCGGTTTCATGATCTGGCGCTGGACCAGGTGTTTCTCGGCCGGGCCGGCGCGGCGCGGCATTACCAGATGTGGTGGCAGGCTTTTGGCAATGTGGTGGAGCGCTCACCGGCCGGGGAGACTCGGCATTGGCTGGGGGCGGAAAATTACGTGGCCGAGGCGCAGTATCGCGGCCGGCATCAGGGTGACTTCCTCGGCCTGGCGCCAACGGGGCGGGAGATCGCGCTGCCATTTACCGTGTTTGTGGCGTTCCGCGATGGCCTGTTCGTGGCCGAGCGCTTCTATTACGATCTGACGACCCTGCTGGAGCAGATCGGCTGCCCCGAGCACCCGTCCGAAATCCGCCGCCGCGCCCGGGCCTATGCCGGGGCGTGAAAGATCGGGCCGAAATACAGGGGAATTTGGAGGTCCGGGCCGGAATTGAACCGGCGTACGAGGATTTGCAGTCCTCTGCGTAGCCACTCCGCCACCGGACCCCATCTGCATCAGGCTGACGCGGAGGCCCTTGTAGGCGGAAGCAGTCTGCCGGGTCAAGTCCTGGCTGGGGCTGGGCAGGGTGCCGGACGATGTGATGCCAATCACATCGCCGTGGGCCTAAACCACACCACGGACATTGTTTTTGCCGCAATGCGGCATTATAAACCCAGGGCAATTCCTGCTCCCAACCGGATTCGTGCAATGGCATCTGCCGATCGACTTTTCGCCGAGGCGCGGCGCCAGATGGTGCTGACCCAGCTGCTGCCGAACAAGGTGATCGATGACCGCCTGATCGCGGCCATGTCGGCGACCCCGCGCGAGCAATTTGTGCCCAAGACCTATCGCGGCGTGGCCTACCAGGACGAGGATATCGCCGTGGCACCGGGCCGCGCGCTGATGGAGCCGCTGGTTCTGGCCCGCCTGCTGCAGGAAGCCGATATCGCCCCCAGCGATGTGGCCCTGGTGGTTGGCTGCGCCACCGGATACGACTTGGCCGTGCTGGCCCGCCTGGCGAGCACCGCCATCGGCCTGGAAAGCGATCCGGCCCTGGCTGCGGAAGCGACCCGGCTGCTGGCCCAGCTCAGCCTGGACAATGCCCCCGTGATGGAAGGCCCGCTAGCCGAGGGTTTGGCGAAGCAGGGTCCGTTCAATGTGATTCTGCTGGGTGGCGCGGTGCCGGAAATTCCGGCGGCGTTGAAGGCCCAGCTGGCCGATGGCGGCCGCCTGGTGGTGGTGCGTCGCCCGGCCGGTGCCCCGATTGGCCATGCCGTGGTGGTGAAGCGCGCCGGAAACCTGTTTGCCGAACGGGTGATCTTTGATGCCGGCACCCGGCCGCTGCCGGGCTTCGAGCGCCCCAGCGGCTTCGTGTTCTAAGCGTGATGACCAACCTGCCGGTGGAAATCGGGGTTGACGAGTTGGCCCTCTGGCTGGAGGGCAAGGCCGATGTGGCGCTGGTGGATGTGCGCGAAGAATGGGAAGTGAAGCTTTGCGCGCTGCCCGGCGCCATCAATATCCCGCTGGGGCAGGTGCCCGGGCGGGTGGGCGAGGTGCCCCGGGCCAGCCGGGTGGTGGTGTTCTGCCACCATGGCGGGCGCAGCCTGCGGGCCACCCAGTGGCTGCGGGCGAACGGATTTTCACAGGCGATTAACCTCGCCGGCGGTATTCATGCCTGGGCCGAGCGAATCGACCCGGACATGGCGACGTACTAAAGACCTTCGGGCCAGGGAAAATGGTGGTAGGAATGTTGAAGAGGACTCTTCTCGGCAGCGTGGCGCTTTTGGGCGCGGCTTTGCTTCTGACGACGACCGGCGCCCAGGCTCAGAACCTGAACGAGGTGTTGTCCAACGCCTATAACAGCAACCCCACCCTGGGTGCCGCCCGCGCCTCGCTGCGGGCCACCGATGAAGGTGTGCCGCAGGCTCTCTCGGGCTGGCGCCCAACCGTCAATCTGACTGGCGAAGCCGGCAAGCTGCGCCAGCAATACTCGCCGAGCAGTGTGTCGACGCCGAACGACACCATCACGCCGGCCTCGGTAGGCGTGTCGGTGAGTCAGCCGCTGTATCGCGGCGGCCGTATTGAAGCCGCCACCGATAGTGCCGAGGCGCTGGTTCAGGCGGCGCGCCAGGATTTGTCCACCACCGAACGTCGCGTGCTGCAGGATAGCGTTACCGCTTACATGGATGTGCTGCGCGATCAGGCCGTGGTGGAACTCACCCGCAACAACGAAGGCGTGCTGCGCCGCCAGCTGGAAGCCACCCGCGAGCGCTTCCGCGTTGGCGAAATCACCCGCACCGACGTAGCCCAGGCCGAGAGCCGCCTGAGCCGCGCCACGGCTGATCGCATCTCATCCGAAGGCCTGCTGATTTCCAGCCGTGCCACATTCGCGCGCATCACCGGCATGGCCGCTGAGCGCCTGGTGCCGCCGCCGCCGCTGCCCACGCTGCCGGCGACTGAGGAAGAAGCCCTGTCGGTAGCCGACAAGGAAAATCCGGAATTGCAGGCGGCTTTGTTCCGCGAGCTTTCCGCCCGCAGCGATGTGCGTGCCGCCTCTGGCGCCCTGCTGCCCAGCGTGTCGCTCAATGGTTCCTTGACCAGGGCTTCGGAACAGACCCGGGCTGATCTGGATGTGGATTCCGCCCGCGCCACCATCAACGTCACCGTGCCGCTTTATGAGGCCGGTGGTGTCTACAGCCAGACCCGGCAGCGCAAGCAGGTGTATAACCAGCGCCGCATCCAGGTGGATGAGCAGCGCCGCCTGGTGCGCCAGAGCGTGGTGCAGGCCTGGGAAAACCTGAATACCGCGCGCTCCAACATCAACGCCCGCAAGGCGCAGGTACAGGCCTCGCGCATCGCTTTGGAAGGCGTGCAGCAGGAAGCCGAGGTTGGCTCGCGCACCACGCTGGACGTGCTGGACGCCGAGCAGGAGTATCTGGATGCCCAGGTGGCCCAGGTGCGGGCCGAGCGCGACGAGTATGTCGCGGGCTATGCCCTGTATTCCGCCGTTGGCCGCCTGAGCGCCCGCAACCTGAGCTTGCCGGTCCAGCTCTACGACCCGGCCGAGAACTACAACCGGGTGCGCGACCTGTGGTTCGGCACCGATGGTGGCCTGGGCGTCGAATAATCGCAGAAAATCGGCGAAGGCCTTGCGCCACCGGGAAAAACTCCTTAACCCGGTTTAACAGTTCGGTTATCTTTTCCGGGCATATCATGATGCTGACGAGTCGGGTTGCCGGCGAGTTGGCATCATCCTTGTGCCGCTAGCCGCGCTGTAGACAGGTTCAAGCATCCGGACCGGGGATATTTTCCCGGAATCGGAAAGATCGGGCAGGGGATGAGCGACCCTAAGGCAGGGCAGAACGAACCGACGATGGAGGAGATTCTTGCCTCCATCCGGCGGATCATTTCTGAGGATGGAGCCGAGACCGCGCCTGCGGCTGGTGCCGAGCCCGAACCCGTTGCCGCCCCGGCACCGGAGCCGGAGCCCGAAGCGCCGCCGATGATGGCTGAGCCGGAGCCTGAACCCGAGCCGGAACCCGAGCCAGAACCTGAACCGGAAGCCCCGCCGCCTCCGCCGCCCCCCAGAGCCCCGCCGCCACGCATGGCGGAGCCTGAGCCGGAGATGGAGGACGAATACGAGCCACCGCCGCCTCCACCACCCCGTCGCCGCGCCGCGCCGCGGCCACCGCCGCCGCGCGAAGAAATCTACGACCTCACCGACGTGGTGCGGGACGACGAATATGATGCCCTGGTCTCGCAGCCGACCGCCAATCGCGCCGCCGGCCATCTCGGCACGCTGGCTGGTGCCGTTGCCGGCTCCCGCGCCATGGGCCTGGGCAATGGCCAGCGCACGTTGGAAGAGCTGGTGAAGGAATTGCTGCGGCCGATGCTGAAGGAATGGCTGGACGCGCATCTGGCCACCATCGTGCAGCGCATCGTCGAGCGCGAGGTCGCCCGCCTGACCATTCAGGCGGAAGAGGAACAGGACCACCTGTAATCCGCCTGAATTCGTGCGCTCCAGACTTGGGCCCAGGACCCTAGACGGACTGGCCCGGATCGTCTTTTATTTGCGCCCATTTCTCCCCCGTTTCAGCGCCGCCGAGTTAGCCCATGTTGGATAAGACCTATCAACCGCAATCAGTGGAACAGCGCCTCTATGAGGCCTGGGAGCGGGCTGGCGCCTTCAAGCCCGGCGCCAGGAGCGGCAAGCCCTATACCATTGCCCTGCCGCCGCCGAATGTGACCGGCAGCCTGCATATGGGCCATGCGCTGAATCATACCTTGCAGGATGTGCTGATCCGCTTTGAGCGCATGCGCGGCCGCGACGCGCTGTGGCAGCCCGGCACTGACCATGCCGGCATCGCCACCCAGATGGTGGTGGAGCGCCAGCTCGCCGCCAAGCAGATGAACCGCCATGAGATGGGGCGGCCGAAATTCCTTGAGCGCGTGTGGGAATGGAAAGCGGAATCCGGCGGCATGATCACTGGGCAGCAGCGCCGCCTGGGCGAAAGCTGCGACTGGAGCCGCGAGCGCTTCACCATGGATGAGGGCTTGTCTCATGCCGTGCGCAAGGTATTCGTGGAACTGTATCGTGAAGGCCTGATCTACAAGGATCAGCGTCTGGTGAACTGGGACCCCAAGTTGCTCACCGCGATTTCCGATCTGGAAGTCGAGCAGCATGAGGTGAAGAGCCATCTGTGGTATTTCAAATATCCGCTTGAGAACCGCCCGGGCGAATTCATCACCGTTGCCACCACGCGGCCGGAGACGATGCTGGGCGATACCGGCATTGCCGTGCACCCCGAGGATGAGCGTTACAAGCATCTGATCGGCAGCCATGCCATACTGCCGCTGGTGGGCCGCCGCATCCCCATCGTGGGCGATGAATATTCCGATCCGGCCAAGGGTTCGGGTGCGGTGAAGATGACGCCGGCGCATGACTTCAACGATTTCGAGGTGGGCAAGCGCCATAACCTCGAAATGATCAACATCTTCGACAAGCATGCGCATCTGAACGAGAACGTGCCCGAGGCCTATCGCGGCATGGAGCGCTTTGCGGCGCGCAAGAAGGTGGTGGCCGAACTCGAAGCCCTGGAGCTGGTGGAGAAGATCGAGCCCAACACCCATATGGTGCCCCATGGCGACCGGTCGCAGGTGGTGATCGAGCCCTGGCTGACCGAGCAATGGTATGTGAATGCTGGCGTGCTGGCCAAGCCGGCCATCGAAGCGGTGGAGAAGGGCGACATCCAGTTTGTGCCCAAGAGCTGGGACAAGACCTATTTTGAATGGATGCGGAATATCCAGCCCTGGTGCATCTCGCGCCAGCTCTGGTGGGGCCACCAGATTCCGGCCTGGTATGGCCCGGATGATGCCGTGTTCGTGGCCTATGACGAAGCCGAAGCGCAGGCGCAGGCCAACACGCATTACGGCAAAAATGTTGAGCTGCGCCGCGACGAAGATGTGCTCGATACCTGGTTCTCGTCAGCGCTGTGGCCGTTCTCCACGCTGGGCTGGCCCGAGCAGGGCGAGATACTCAAGCGCCATTATCCCAACGATGTGCTGGTGACCGGCTTCGACATCATCTTCTTCTGGGTGGCCCGGATGATCATGATGGGCCTGCATTTCACCAAGCAGGTGCCGTTCCACACGGTGTACATCCATGCCCTGGTCCGCGATGAGAAGGGCCAGAAGATGTCGAAGTCGAAGGGCAATGTGCTTGACCCCATCGACCTAATCGACAAGTTCGGCGCCGATGCGCTGCGTTTCGCATTGTCCATCTTCGCCGCCCAAGGCCGCGACGTGAAAATGTCGGAAAGCCGCGTCGAGGGCTACCGCAACTTCGCCACCAAGCTGTGGAACGCCGCCCGCTTCGCCGAGATGAATGAATGCGCACTGCCTGCCGATTTTGATTCCGGCTCCGTAACGGCGACGCTGAACCAGTGGATTCTCGGCCGCCTGGGCCGTGCCGCGCGCGAAACCACCGCCGCCATCGAGGCTTACAAATTCAACGAAGCCGCCGGCGCGCTGTATCAGTTCACCTGGTCGGTCTTCTGCGACTGGTATCTGGAGCTGAGCAAGCCGGTGCTGATGGGCGAGGATGGCCCGGCCAAGGCCGAGACCCGCGCCACCTGCGCCTATGTGCTGCGCCAACTGATCCATCTGCTGCACCCCTTCATGCCCTTCATCACCGAAGAGCTTTGGGAACAGCTATGCGATGGCAAGGCACAAGGCTTCCTGATGCTGCGCAACTGGCCCAATGATGGCGCGCGTCAGGAGAATCAGGCCGCCACAGCCGAGATCGATTGGCTGATCCGCCTGATCGAAGGCGTGCGCACGGCGCGCAGCGAACTGAACGTGCCGGCTGGCGCCAAGATTGCATTGATCGTGAATGGTGGTTCACCCGAGACGGCTTTGCGCCTGGATCGCCATGCCGATCCGATTAAGCGCCTGGCGCGCATTGAGACCATTGCCGTGGCGCAGCCGGTGCCCGCCGGTTCGGCCCGCGTGGTGATCGATGAGGCCACGCTGATCCTGCCGCTGGCCGATGTGATCGATATTGCCAAGGAGCGCGTGCGCCTGGCCAAGGAGCGTGACAAGGCTTTGGCCGAGATCGCCAAGATCGACGCCAAGCTGGGTGATGCCACCTTCATGGCGCGCGCACCGCAGGCCGTGGTGGAAGAACAGCATGAGCGCCGCGTCACGCAATCATCGCTCGCCGAGAAGCTGGGCGAAGCGCTGGCGCAACTGGCTTGACATGAGCAACGCCTTGCCCACCGACGACCAGGAACTGCTCAAGGCCGCTGAGGCCTTGATCACGCAGCGCTATGCCGTGGGCCGGCATCATATTGCCGCCGCCTTGCGCACGCGCTCTGGCCGCATCGTCACCGGCCTGCATCTGGATACCTATGTTGGCCGCGCATCGGTTTGCGCCGAAGCTGTGGCGGTGGGCCAGGCGATGGCGACCGGCGCCGGTGCGGCTGATCCGATCACCGCCATCGTTTCGGTGCGCCATCCGCGCCCCACTGAGGCCAATCAGAGCATCCAGGTGGTGGCACCTTGCGGCATCTGCCGCGAGATGCTGCGTGATTTCGCGCCTGAGGCGAAGGTGATCCTGAATATCGATGGCGCGCTCTCGGCCTACAGCACGGCCGATCTGCTGCCGCTGAAATATCACCGCCAGCCTTAATCTGGCAGCCTTAAGCGGGCAGCCTCAGCCGCCCACGGTCGCGGCGAAGACGCGGGCGTAATTGCCGCCAAGAATCTTCTGCACATCCGTGGCCTTGAAGCCGCGCGCCAGCAAGGCACTGGCCAAGGCGGGCAGATCGAGATAGCTGTCGAAGGTCGAGGCACTGACCAGCCCCATCATGTCGCTGCCCAGGCCCACATGATCGGCACCCACCAGATAAGCCACCTGATAGATGCCATCGGCAAGCTGTGCCATGTCGGCATAGAGGGTGGCGGGCGGCCAGATGCCGATCACCCCTTTGGTCGAGGCGATCAGCTTGGCATGGTCTGGGGAAATCTGCCGGCTGGTGGGGCCGGGGCGGGTGGTCATGGAGGTATGGGAGAGGATCAGCGGCTTGGTGGTGAGCACGGCAATCTGCTTCACCATGCCTACCGGCGCATGCGCCACATCCACCACGATGCCAAGCTGATTGCAACGCTGCACCACTTCGGCGCCAAAGGCGGTGAGGCCGCGATGCACCGGCGGCTCGGTCTGGATATCGCCAAGCTCATTGGGCCGGTAATGCGTGAGCTGCAGATGGCGCAGCTTCCAGCGCTCAAAGGCCTCGTCCAGCCGCTCGATCTTGCCTTCCAGGAAGTCGGCGCCTTCGCTGGCAATGATCACGCCGGGTTTGTCGGCCCGCGTGGCCAGCAGGGCTGAACCAGAGGTGATGATGGTCAGGCTCTGGGCTTTCGCCAGATCATGCGCGCGGCTGAAGGATTTCTGGCTGAAGGCATAGAGTTCGCCCGGCTTGGGATCGCGGGACGGGCGGATGCGCTTGTCATCGGTCAGGATGGTCACCGGCGTATCGGCCACCACGGTGAGGCAAACAGCCGCCATGCCGCCCTCGCGCATCGGCTCGGCCAGGGGCGAGAAGGGTGCCCGTTGCTCGGTGCGGCGATAGCCGATCAGCGAGCCGCCATGGCTATGGATATCCACCGTCACGCCGGCGCTGAGAAATTGGCGCAATTGTGCTGCATCCATCACCGGTGCAGCCGCCCGAGCCGATTGCGGCTGCCAGGCGGAAAGGCCGAGCAGCGCGCCGCCGCCGGCCATCATGGCGCGGCGGGTGAAGCCGGCATGGGGCGCGGCTTCCAGCGGATCGCGTATGGCTTCCGCCTCGCGCAGCTGATAGCGCCAGCCATCGGCGTCATTCTCCAGGCAATGCCAGCGGCCCTTGAGGCGCAGATTGGGGCGATCCAGCGCCAGGGGCGTGGCGGCGAAAACCTCCACGCGCCGTTTCGGGTCGCGCGGCAGATGCGTGGCGCAGCAGCCGGGTTCGTCGGTCAGCGCGAAATAATCGGTGCTTGCGGCGCCGGCTTCCAGGCCTAAGCCCCAGCCTGCCAGTTCCACTTCACGGCCATGGAGCGCATCGCCCTTGCCGGCCTGAATGTCCTGCCACCCGATCCGCATTGCTTCCCCCATGACCTCAGGTGATTATGCAATCTGCAGCACCCTGGAGGAAACCAAACAATGCATAATGACATCCTGCCGGTGATCCAGACTTATCTGGACGGCCTTTATGAAGGCGATACCGCCAAGCTGGCCCAGGCCTTTCATCCGGCCGCGCATCTGTTCTGCACCACCGGCAACACCCTGGTGGATGTGGACCAGCAGCAATGGTATGCACTGGTGAATAGCCGGCCATCGCCCAAGGCCAAGGGCCAGGGCCGCGAGCATGACCGCATCCTGCTGCTGGATATCACCGGGCCGAACACGGCCTTGGTGAAGTTGAATTGCGCCATCCTGCCGCGCATCTTCACCGATTATCTCAGCTTCGTGCTGTTGGATGGCCGCTGGCAGATCATCTCCAAGACCTACCATTTTGAGACGGTTTCTGGCTGAAATTCGCAAAACCGCCTTGGCGCCGCCATAAAGCCGCCGGATTCGGGAACCATTCTCCTGCGCATCGGTTCACTTAAATGGTGCGTCTTGCAGGAGGATGGTCATGCGATCCGTTTTCCTTACGCTTATTCTCGCCTTCGCTTGGTTCACGCCCGCTCCTGCTGCCGCGCAAGAAAAGCGGCCGCCGGAGGCGAAGCAGGCGGTTGTCTTCTTTTCCGAACGCTCGGCGGGCCTGAGCGATCTGGCCCAGCGCGTGCTGGATACCCAGGTGGCCTTGCTGGATGATGACCGCTCGGTGGCCCTGCTCGGCGAAGCCTCGTTCGATGAGGGCGACGACGCGCTGATGCTCAGCCTGGCGCGCGCCGAAGTGGTGCGCGACTATCTGCTGGCGCGCGGCGTGACGCCGGAGCGGCTGACCGTGGCGGCCCGCGTAGGCCATGACCTCTCGGCCGTGACGGCGGAAATCCGCCCGCTCAAGCTGCTGATGAATTAAGGGCGCGCTGGCTGGCTTGGCGAATGCCGAACACGGTCAGCGTGGTGAGGCCGAACATCACGGCCACCAGCATCAGCACCTGTTCCGGCCGGCCATGATCCAGCAGCAGGCCAACAATCAGTGGTGCCGTGGCCGAGCCCGCATCCAGCCCCGAATAGACGAAACCGAACACCCGGCCCGACGCGCCCTTGGGCGCCGCGCCGCGCACGATCAGGTCGCGCGAAGGCGTGGTGCAGCCTTGCAGGAAGCCGGCCCCGGCAATGGCGGCGATCAGCGCCACGGCGGGCAGATCGAGTTGCGATACCAGCACCACCAGCGCGGCGGCGCCGAACAGCCCGCCCACCACGATACGACCCGGGGCCACGCCCTTGTCGGCGATGGCGCCGCCCACCATCACGCCCAGCGAGGCGCCGAGCAGGAAGCCGGTGAGGGCCGTGGTGGCCAGGCTGAGCGGCGTGCCGTAAAGCGCGCCCAGCGTGGCGGGCAGGAAATTCTGGATGCCGATCAGCCCGGTGGCGAGCAGCAGGAAATAGCCGAAGCACATCACCACCGGCAGGCTGAACAGCGGCGCCAGGCTGGCAGCGGGTGCCGCGCCAGAAGTTTGGGCTGCGGCGCGGCGCTGGCTGTTCACATCATCGGCCAGCTTGTCGCGGCCCAGCAGCAGCATGGCCAGGATGGCGAATCCCATCAGGGCAGCCAGCAGCAATGCGCCGCGCCAGCCAAGCAGCAGCGCCGCGCCCGCCATCAGCGGTGGTGCCAGCGCCCAGCCAAGATTGCCGCCCAGCGTATGCGAGCCATAGGCGCGGCCCAGGCGGCTCTGATTCACCGAGGCATTGAGGATGGAATAATCCGCCGGATGGAACACGCTATTGCCGATGCCGGCGAGCAGCGCCACGGGGAACAGCATCCAGAAGCTGGGCACCAGGCCATAGAGCAGGATGCCGGTGCAGTAGAGCCCCATGCCGCCGAGCAGCACGGCGCGGGCGCCGATGCGGTCCACCAGGAAGCCGGCCGGGGTCTGCAGCAGGCCGGAGGTGACGTAGAACACCGTCATCACCGCGCCAAGCTCGGTATAGCTGACCTGGAAGGTGTCTTTCAGGAACGGGAACAGGCTGGGCAGCACCAGCTGGAAGAAGTGGCTGCAGCCATGGGCCAAGCCGATCAGCGCCATGACCTGGATGTCGCGCAATGGCGGTTGCTCGGGCTTTTGGCCGGCAGGCAGAGCAAAATCGGTCATGGCAGGCTCGGTCAGGAGGAGGGGTTTCCATCCCGGCTGTATCGCCGGTTGCATACAATGTACCGCAATTTGACAAAGCGAACAGCCTCAATAGGACATGCTTGTTTTGGCAGCAACGCTGTGGCAGAAGCCTGCCCATGAAGAAGATACTCAGCAGTATGATTCTATTTATGGGTGTGTTTTGCGCTCCCGCCTTGGCTCAGCCGGCGCTGCCGCCGGTGGTGATTGGCGTTGAGGAACTGGATTACGCCCCGCATTACACCACGCAGAGCGGCAGCTTCCAGGGTTTTGGCCGCGATCTGCTCGATGCTTTCGCAGCCAGCGCAGGGCTTCGCCTGGAATACCGCGCCATGCCGGTGCCGCGCCTCTATCAGGCGCTGACCGAAGGCCGCGTCGATTTCAAATATCCCGATAACCCGAGCTGGCAGAGTGAGAGCAAGCAGGCTGCCGGCATTGCCTATAGCCGGCCCGTTGTGGCCTATCTCGATGGCATCATGGTGCGGCCCGAGCGGCTCGCCAAAGCATCCGAACCGCTGCGCGGTCTCGCCCTGGTGCGCGGCTTCAGCCTCCCGGCCGAGACGCCATGGAAAGCCGCGCCGCCGGCGCTGAGTGAGCAGACCTCGCTGGGTGGTGCCATCCGCGAGACGATGCTGGGCAATGCCGAGGGGCTGTTTGGCAATATCATGGTGCTGCAGCACCAGATGCGCCAGGTGATGATGCTGCCGCCCGATAGCCTGGTGTTCGATCCGCGCCTGCCGCACCAGCGCGGCAGCTATCATCTTTCCACCCGTGACCAGCATGCCTTGCTGACAAAGTTCGATATCTGGCTGTTGCGCGAAACCAGCCTCATCGAGGCGCTGAAGCAGCGCTACGGGCTGATGGACTGACCCTGCAGCCAATCCAGATAGGCCTGCAGGATGTAGCTGGCGGCCAGCTTGTCCACCAGCACGGCGCGCCGCGCGCGGCTCAAATCGGCTTCCACCATCATGCGCTGCACCGCCACGGTGGAGAGCCGTTCATCCCAATAGGTCAGCGGCACCAGCACCAGCGGCGCCAGATTGCGCGCGAAGGCGCGGGCCGCCTGGCAGCGTGGGCCTTCCGTGCCGTCCATGTTCACCGGCAGGCCCAGCACCAGGGCGCCCACGCCTTCCTTGGCCACAATGCGGTTCAGTTCGGCCACATCATCCTTCAGCTTCTTACGCTGGATCGTGGCATAGGGCGTGGCGATGCGATGGCCTTCATCAGAGAGCGCCAGTCCGATAGTCTTGGTGCCCAGATCGAGCCCCAGGAAGCGCTGTTTTTCCGCCAGCCGCAGCACCTCGGCGCCCGGTTTGGGGGCGCGCTTCCCCAGGGGCTTCTCTGGGGGGGAGGATGGGTTGCCGGGAAGGGTCACGAATGCTACTTTCCGCCGCGAATTTCTTAGTGATTCCTAACAATTCCGATCTGCTAACACGAACGGACAGCGCATGTCATTGGATAAAGCGACAGTGGCGAAGATCGCCAAGCTGGCGCGGCTGAAATTGGAGCCGGAGCGCCAGGAGGCGATGACCGACGAATTGAACAAGATTCTGTCTTTCGTCGAGGAATTGCAGGCGGTGAATACCGACAATGTGGCGCCCATGACCTCGGTGGCGCCGATGAAGCTGCGGCTGCGCCAGGATGAAGTCACTGATGGCGGCAATGCCGAAGCCGTGCTGAAGAATGCCGCTGGCCGCCATGGCAGCTTTTACACTGTGCCGAAGGTTGTGGAATGAGCATCGATCCCGCGCGCCTCACCATTGCTGAGGCCCTGGCCGCCCTGGCCAAGAAAGAGTTCACCAGCGTTGAATTGACCCAGGCCTGCATCAAGGCGATGCAGGCGGCCAAGCCGTTGAATGCCGTGATCACCGAAACGCCGGACAAGGCTTTGGAAATGGCCAAGGCGTCCGATGCGCGCCGCGCCACCGGCAAGGTCGGCCTGCTGGAAGGCATTCCGATTGGCGTGAAGGATTTGTTCTGCACCGATGGCGTGCTCACCACGGCGGCCAGCCATATCCTGGATGGCTTCACCCCGGCCTATGAATCCACCGCCACGGCCAATCTCTGGGCCCAAGGCGCGGTGATGCTGGGCAAGGTGAACCTGGATGAATTCGCCATGGGCTCCTCCACCGAGAGCAGCTATTACGGCCCCACGGTGAATCCCTGGCGTGGGCCAAAGGGCGAGAAGCTGGTGCCAGGCGGCTCCTCAGGCGGTTCGGCCGCAGCGGTCGCTGCCGGCTTCGCGCTGGGCGCCACCGCCACCGATACCGGCGGTTCGATCCGCCAGCCGGCGGCGCTGTGCGGCGTCACCGGCATCAAGCCGACCTATGGCCGCGTGTCGCGCTGGGGCATCATTGCCTATGCCTCCTCGCTGGATCAGGCCGGGCCGATGACGCACACGGTGCGTGATTCCGCGCTGATGCTGCAGGCCATGGCGGGTTTTGATGCCAAGGATTCCACCTCGGTGGATCTGCCGGTGCCGGATTACACCGCCAATCTGGAAGCCGGCGTGAAGGGCCTGCGCATCGGTGTTCCGCGCGAATACCACATGGATGGCATGAGCTCGGAAATCGAAGCCCTGTGGAATCGCGGCAAGGAATGGCTGCGCGAAGCGGGTGCGGAGATCGTGGATATCAGCCTGCCGCATACCCACCATGCCCTGGCGGCTTACTACATTGTGGCGCCGGCCGAAGCCTCGTCGAATCTGGCGCGCTATGATGGCGTGCGCTATGGCCTGCGCGTGCCGGGCAAAGACCTCACCGAGATGTATGAGAATACCCGCGGTGCCGGTTTCGGCCGCGAGGTACAGCGCCGCATCATGATCGGCACCTATGTGCTCTCGGCCGGTTATTACGATGCCTATTACACCAAGGCGCAGCGCGTGCGCACGCTGATCAAGCAGGATTTCGACCAGGCCTTCCAGCGCGTGGATGCGATCCTGACGCCAACTTCGCCCAACGCGGCTTTCGCCATCGGCGCCAATAGCGACGATCCGATTGCCATGTATCTGAACGATGTGTTCACCGTGCCGATCAACCTGGCTGGCGTGCCGGCGATCTCGGTGCCGGCGGGCTTGAGCGCGGAAGGCCTGCCGCTGGGCCTGCAGCTGATCGGCAAGCCGTTCGATGAAGCGACGCTGCTGCGCGTGGCGCGTGGCGTGGAAAAGGCCGCCGATTACAAAGCCAGGCCAGATGCTTGGTGGAGCAAGTGACATGAGCGACGCGAATAAGAACTACATCCAGGGCGCCACGGGTCTGTGGGAAATGGTGATCGGCCTGGAAGTGCATGCTCAGGTCTCCTCCAAGGCCAAGCTGTTTTCCGGTGCCTCGGCCACCTATGGCGGCGAGCCGAACCATCATGTCAGCCTGGTGGATGCCGCCATGCCAGGCATGCTGCCGGTGATCAACGGCTATTGCGTGGAGCAGGCGGTGCGTACCGGCCTCGGCCTCAAGGCCCAGGTCAATCTACGCTCGGTGTTCGACCGCAAGAATTATTTCTACGCCGATCTGCCGCAGGGTTATCAGATCAGCCAGTATCTGCAGCCCATCGTTGGCACCGGCAAATTGCTGCTGGATATGCCTGATGGCTCCACGCGTGAAATCGGCATCACCCGGCTGCATCTGGAGCAGGATGCTGGCAAGAGCCAGCATGACCAGAGCCCGCGCGAGACCTTCGTGGACCTGAACCGCTCCGGCGTGGCGCTGATGGAGATCGTGTCGGAACCCGACATGCGCAACGCGGAAGAGGCCAGCCTTTACTTGAAGAAGCTGCGCACCATCCTGCGCTATCTCGGCACCTGTGATGGCAACATGGATGAAGGTTCCATGCGCGCCGACGTGAATGTGTCCGTACGCAAGCCGGGCGGGCCTTTGGGCACGCGCTGCGAGATCAAGAATGTGAACTCGATGCGTTTCGTGATGCAGGCCATCGAATACGAGGCGCGGCGCCAGATCGAGATTCTGGAAGACGGCGGCAAGATCGATCAGGAAACCCGCCTGTTCGATACCGGCAAGGGCGTCACGCGCTCCATGCGTTCCAAGGAAGAAGCGCATGACTATCGCTACTTCCCCGATCCCGATCTGCTGCCGCTGGAATTCGACCAGGCCTGGGTGGATGGCATCAAGGCCACGCTGCCGGAACTGCCAGACGAGAAGAAGGCGCGCTTCATCGAGAAGCTCGGCCTCTCGCCCTACGACGCCGCCGTGCTGGTGGCCGAGAAGGAGTCGGCTGACTTCTATGAGGCTGTTGCTCGAGGGCGGGATGGGAAGCTTTGTGCAAATTGGGTGATCGGTGACTATTTCGGCTTCCTCAACAAGTCTGGCCAGTCGATGGCGGATTTTGTCATCACGCCGGAAAAGCTCGGCGGCCTGATCGACCTGATCGCCGACAACACCATCTCCAACCGTCTGGCCAAGGATGTGTTCGCCCTCATGGTGGAAACCGGCAAGGATGCGCTGGCCATCGTGGACGAGAAGGGCATGCGCCAGGTCACCGATACCGGCGCCATCGAGAAGGTGATCGACGAGGTGATGGCGGCCAATGCCGACAAGGTGGCGGAATATCGTTCGGGTAAGGACAAATTATTTGGCTTTTTCGTCGGCCAGACCATGAAGCTCTCGGGCGGCAAGGCCAATCCGGCGGCGGTGAATGACCTGCTGAAGAAGAAGCTGGCGGGATAACCCCTTAGGCAATATTCATTCGTTAAGATTCAGGGCGCTATACTCATCTGATCTGCGTCAATGGGACTCGCTTGTCGATTTGCGTTTCCCCATGTGACGCCACTCATCCGCAGGCAGGGTAATCCGCGGGGGGAGCAGGCGCTTGAGCGACTCGAAGATAGTTGACGACCCGTCATTCTGCATCGAGGAAGCGGACCTCTTTGCCGCGCCTGGGCGCGAGTTGATCTTTCGTGTGGCGCGGCCCTATCTGGAAAATGAAGGCATCCTGGGCGCTGAATTGATTTTCGGCCGTGTGCGGCAGAAGACATTGGTGGATGATGGCGCGCGGCTATCGGACATGGCCCAGCGCATCGCCAATGTGCAAAGCCAGCAGACCCGCCAGCCGGCCGCCGAGCGCAGCCGCGACCTGATGGGGCTGGTGCATACCAGCATGCGGCTGGTGGAAGTTCAGGCCAAGCAGGTGCCGGCGAACCAGGTGGTCACCGGCGCGCTGCTCAGTCAGCTTGCCGCTGAGGATGCGCCGCGTGGTTTGGTGCGGGCCGGCATCCTGTTTGCTTCCGCGCTCAACATGCAGCCGGATTGGGCGGCGAAAGGCAAGCTGTGTCTCGATTTGCTGGAAGGCGGCGCGAGCGGCGAAGCGCATGGCCTGGCGGATCAGACTCTGGCCGAGATTTTTCGTATCAAGCCGGCGGAAGGCCTGTTCGGTGATCTGGCCACACGCTTGGCAGTGATCGAAACCTGCCTCTATTGCGCCGGCGATGCCAAGGCGGCGGTGCAGCCCACAGCCTTCATGCAGCGGCTGCGGGCGATCTCGAAACAGGGTCCGCTGCCGCTGTTCCTTGGCGCGGTGCGCGGCCGCCTGCAGGAGACGCTAGCGATTCCAAATTTCCTCTCCAGCGAGGAACCGATGGTGGAATGGCGCCACCTGATCGAATTGAAGCTTCGCGTGGCGGCCTTGCCGGTATTGGCGGGCGACAAGCCCTTGCTCGATATGCTGGCGAGGCGCTTCAATCGCCTGGCCGTACCGGAATCACTCAACCCGATGCTGGCGGCGTTGGAGGAATTCGGCCGCAAGGCCTTGCTGCTGGCCACGCTGTTTCGCGAGGTGGTGGACCCTGCCGCGCGCTCCAACCTCATCACCTCGCTGGCCTTCCATATCGATCATCGCGATTTCCGCCGCCTGTTCGTGGCGCGCAATGTCAGCCAGGCGGATGCCATTCAACTGGCCAATGAGCTGGATCAGGCCTTGCAGAATGAAGACATCCCGGAACATCGCCGCTCGCGTTTCCAGGAATCGATCCTCGGCCTGATCGCTGAAATGCGTGGTGGTTCTGATAGCCGCCGCACAGCACCGGTGACCAGCGGGCCGAATGATGTGGTGATCCTGAACCAGCAGAAAATGCGCTTGATGAACTGGAGTCCGCTGGGCCTGCAATTCGGCCCTTGCAAGATGCTGATAGGGCCGGGCGATAAACAGAAGGTGGTTGTGTCGCTGAACAATGCCGGCATAAGCTTGAATTTCGATGCCGAGATCGAAGTGCTGCGCGTGGCCGATGGTATCGTGGCGGCGAAATACAAATGCGCTGATCCCAAGATCGAGCAGCAGATCAAGACGCTGTTCGCCGGCTGATCAAACCGCTGTGAAGTGGGGTTGACCCTGGCGCTATAGCGGTTACCTTGCAGCCCATGAAAAGCATGCATTTTATCGTAGCCTTGTTGTTGTTGCTGGCGCCGGGTCTGGGTGCCGCCGCCCCGGTGGTGACGCAATATTCCGAAGCCGAATTGGTGGCTGAACGCGAAGGCATCGCGCCGGGCGAGACCATCTGGCTGGGCCTGCGCCTGAAGCACCGCCCGCATTGGCATTCCTACTGGCGCAATCCCGGCGATTCTGGCTTGCCCACGGAATTGGCCTGGAGCTTGCCGGCGGGCTGGGCAGCGGGTGAGATTCTCTGGCCGGTGCCGCAACGCATTCCGATTGAGCCGCTGGTGAATTACGGCTATGAGGGCGAGTTCGTGCTGCCCGTTATGCTCACCGCGCCCGTCGATGCCAAGCCCGGCGAGCGGATTGAACTTAAAGCACAGGCAAACTGGCTCACCTGCGAGAAAATCTGCGTGCCGGAAGAGGCCGAGCTTGTGCTGGCCTTGCCGGTGATGGCGGCACCGGCGGCGCCGGATGCGCGCTGGGCGGGTTTGTTTGATGCGGCAAGGCAGGCGCAGCCGCGCCCCAGTCCCTGGCCGGCGAGGGTCAGCGGCAATGCTGACAGCTTGCGCTTGCATGTCGGCGCCAGCGGCCTGGATATGGCGCGCTTTTCCGAAATCTACTTTTTCGCCGCCGATGGCAATGCGCTGCAGCACGCCGCCGCGCAGCCGGTGCAAGCCGATGGCAATGGCCTGACGCTCGCTCTGCAGCGCGGCGTCGACAAGGGCAAGCCGGTGGCAGCGCTGGATGGCGTGCTGGTGCTGGCCGAGCAGCTTGAGGGCCGCGTGGTGCGCCAGGCCTTCAGCCTTTCCGCGCAGCCCGGGCCGGCGCCGATGCAAGGTCCGGCGGCGCAGGAGATCGGGGCCATTGAGGCTTTGCTGCTGGCGTTGCTCGGCGGCCTGATCCTCAACATCATGCCCTGCGTGTTTCCGATCCTGTTCATGAAGGCGCTAGCCTTCGCCCGGCTGGGCCAGGCCGAGCGCGGGGCAGTGCGGCGCGACGGGCTGGCCTATACCGGCGGCGTGCTCGCCACCTTCGGTTTGCTGGCTGGTGCGCTGCTGGTCTTCCGTGCCGGCGGTGATGCCATTGGCTGGGGCTACCAGTTGCAAAGTCCCGTGGTGGTGTTGCTGCTGGCCTATCTGATGGCGCTGATCGGCTTCAATCTCGCCGGCTTGTTCGAGATCCGCTTCGGCGCCGATATTGGCAGCGGTCTGGCCTCACGCGGCGGCTCTGTTGGCGCCTTCTTCACCGGCGCGCTGGCGGTGCTGGTGGCCACGCCCTGCACGGCGCCGTTCATGGGCGCGGCGCTTGGTTTCGCGCTGGCCGCGCCGCCCGCTCTGGCCTTGCTGGTCTTCTTAAGCTTAGGGCTCGGCATGGCTTTGCCCTTCCTGCTGTTCAGCTTCGCGCCGGGCCTGGCGCGCCTGCTGCCGCGCCCCGGCGCCTGGATGACCATCTTCCGCCAAGCCTTGGCCTTCCCGATGTTCGCCACCGCCGCCTGGCTGCTCTGGGTGGTGGCGCAGCAAGCCGGGCCGGATGCCATGCTGGCCGGCCTGTTCGGCATGCTGGCGCTCGGCTTCGCCGCCTGGGTCTGGGGCTTGCAGACGCAGCGGCCCTGGCCTGGCCGTGCGCTGGCGGCGCTAGCGCTGATCGGCGCCCTGGCGCTGCTGCGCGTGCCGCAGGAGGGAACAGCGGCGGCGGCCCCGGCCGCGACCGTGAAAACCGCGATTTCCTGGGAAACATTCCAGGCATCGCGGATTGCCGAGGCGCAGGGGCGCGGCCAGCCGGTGCTGGTGAATCTGACGGCGGCCTGGTGCGTTACCTGCCTGGTCAATGAACGCGCGGCGTTGTCGTCAGAGACCGTGGCGGCCAAGCTGCGCGAGCGCGGCGTGCTGGCGCTGAAGGGCGACTGGACCCGCCGTGACCCGGCCATCACGCAGTATTTACAAAGCTATGGCCGCTCCGGCGTGCCGCTCTATGTATTATATTCCCGTGATCCGGCGGCGCAGCCTGTGCTGCTGCCGCAAATCCTCACCGAGGGTATGGTGCTGGACGCCTTGAACAACCTTTAGCCATAGGAGACGCAGAGATGCAGCGACGTAGCATGATTCTGGCCGGGGCCGCGCTGGCCGTTGGCCTGGTTGCTTTCCATGGGGTGCAGGCCGAGCCGCTGGCCACCACCGGCAAGCCGGCGCCGGCTTTCCAGGCCAAGGATGTGAACGGCAAGACCGTGAGCCTAGCCGATTTCCGCGGCAAGACCGTGGTGCTGGAATGGACCAACCACGAATGCCCCTTCGTCAAGAAGCATTACACATCTGGCAACATGCAGGCCTTGCAGAAGCAGGCGGGTGCTGACGGCATCGTCTGGCTCACGCTGCTCTCCTCGGCGCCGGGCGAGCAGGGCCATGTCTCCGCCGCCCAGGCCAAGCAGCTCACCACCGAGCGCAATGCTGCGCCGGACAACGTGCTGTTCGATACCGATGGCAAGATCGGCCGCATGTATGGCGCGCAGGTGACGCCGCATATGTATGTGATCGACCCCAAGGGTGTCCTTACCTATATCGGCGCCATCGACGACAAGCCCTCCACGCGGGTGGCCGATGTGCAAGGCGCGCGCAATTATGTGCGCGAAGCCCTGGCTGCGCTGAAGGCCGGCAAGCCGATGGACCCGCCGGTGACCCGCGCCTATGGCTGCACCATCAAGTATATGAGCTAGGGCCGGTATTTTCGTTTTAGCCGATTGACCTTGCCATAGGGGAAGCTCCAGCTTAGGCCCATCCTCGCCTGAGCTGGAGTTCCATCATGCTGACCTTGACCCTTCCGACCATGACCTGTGGCGGCTGCGCTGCCGCCGTGCGTCAGGCCCTGGCGCCCTTGTCTGGGCTGGGCGCGGTGGAAATCGACCTGGCGACCAAGCAGGTGCGGGTGGCCGGCGCGGCGGATGGCGAGCAGGTGCGCGCCGCCATTCGCGAGGCGGGGTTTGAGATCGCTGCTTGAGGGCTGGAGAAATTTGCTAGAATGGCGCATTGGAATCGCAGCGAGCGCCGCCCATGAATCTGATGGAAGCCACCATCTTCGCCATCCTGCTTAGCAATCCACCGCCGCCCTTTCAATGCAAGATGACGCCGGACGAGAAACAGGCGATCTGCAGCAATGATCTGACCATCAGCGAGGGTGCGGGCGGCAAGCTGACCTTTTCCAACAACACCACGGTGGAGAAGAACCGCAAGCGCGAGCTGGTCTTTTCCAACGGCATCACCAGCTATTTCGACAGCTTCGGCTGGCTGCGCTTTTCCAATGATTACGCCATGCGGCGGATTGAGGGCGATGTCTTCCGCATCTCGCCGCCCAACAAGGGCCACGACATGCTGTGCCGCTACACGCAGCCCAAGCTCGTGGTGCGCTGCTCGCCGGCCTGAAGCCTGAGGCTTAGCGCTTCAGGTCGATCAGGCGGGTAAGCATCTGGTCGGCGGTGGTGATGACCTGGCTGTTCATGCCATAGGCCTGCTGTGCCTGCACCAGGAAGGTCATCTGCTCGGCCATATCCACGGTGGATTGCTCCACGGTGGCAGGTATGAATACGCCGATGCCAGCTTCGTTATCCGGATCATCCACATTGCCCAGCACCGCCGGGCCGGAGGCGCGGGTTTCCAGGAAGGTAGTGGCATCCGTGCGGTCCAGCCGGTTCGGCTCGCGGAAATTCGCCAGGCTGATCTGATACTCGGTCTGGCTGCGGCCATTGGCGTAATTGTAGATGATCTCGCCGGCGGCATTGATCGACACATTATCAAACTCGGCGCCCGCCAGGCCGTTCTGGAAGATATCGACATTGGTGGGGGTGCCGGCGGGCGTGTTGAACTGGGTCAGGCCCGAGGTGGCCTGGGCGTCGAAGGCGCCATTATAGTCGCCGAGATTCAAGGTGAGGGTCTGGGCATTGCCATTGAATTCAGGCGAAATGGTTATTGTGGCTGGGCCACCATTCACCGAAGGCGTGAGGGTGACGCCGGCATCGGCGGTGGTCAGGCTTTCCAGGCGGCCGGTGGCGAAGGGCGGCGTGGAGCCATCGGCGAAGGTGACGGTTATCGGGCCGAAGCTGGTTTGGCCGGTTTCGCCCACATCGATATCCAGGGTCCATTCATTGGCCGTGGCGCTCTTGGTCCAGGTCAGTTCGAAATCATGCGAGCCGGTGGTGGCGGTTGCGGTGGCGTCATAGACCGCCACCGCATAGCGCGATTGCGCGCCGGCCGTGGCATTGGCCGGCAGGTTGGCGATGAATTCCACATTGGTGGTGGCCACCGCCTCGATGGGATCTTCGTTGATCTGGAACAATTCCGGCGTGGTGCTGCCGGTCGGGCTGGCCAGCAGGTAGAAGCCGTTGGAGTTGACCAGATAATTGCCAGCATCGACATGGAAATCGCCCAGCCGGGTATAGTAGGTGGTTTCATCCACCGCCACGGTGCGGGTGCTTTCGCCATTGGTCACGGTATCGGTGATGTTGGTCGGGCGGCCCACCGGGATGAAGCCCTGGCCATTCACCGAGACATGGGTGTTCTGGAAGGTCTGCAGGAAGCCGCCCTGATTGCGGTTCTCGAAGAACGGCCGGGCGATCACGCCGCCTTGCTTGTTGCTGTCGATCACCGCGCTGTCGCCCAGCACCTTGTTATGCACCAGGTCGGAAAAAGACGTATTCACCACCTTGTAGCCATTGGTGGTGGAATTGGCGATGTTGTCGGAAATGTTTCCGACCCAGGTTGCTGCGGCATTGACGCCGGAAACCGCAGTGCCGAGTGCGCCGAAAAACGTCATGACGGATGCCTCCATACAGGCGTGAATCAAAGTTGAGCCTGTAAAAGCAAGCCGCATGCCAAGGGCTAAGCCCGCTTAAAAGCTGAATTTCAGCCTTGGCGCCGGGCGGCGCCCGGCAAAATCTGCCGGGCTGGTGACACCCGGGCGGCATTTCCTGCTACCTCTCCTTGGCTTACTCCGAGCGGCCAGCGATAATGCCCGCCATGGCCGAATTGCGATCCGACGCAGCATTGCCCTATGCCTTCACCTTTACCGGCGAATTCCGCGATAGCCGGGAGGAGCAGGCATTCCGCGCCTCGATCCGCGAGGAGACGCGGGATCTGGCGCGCCTGGTGGTATTGATCGCCACGGCGATTTTCGTTCTCGCCGCTCTGCGCGATTACTGGGTTTTCGGTGCCGGCGAACCCTTCCCGCAGCTTTTCGCCCTGCGCCTGGCCGGCCTGGCGGTGGGCGGGTTGTTCCTCTGGCTGGTGGCGCGGGCCGGCAGCACGGAAACATTGTTCCGGCTGATCGGCTTTGGCGAACTGGCGCTGAATCTGCACATCCTGGCTTCCTGGTTCGTGGCGCATCAGCCCGGCATCGTCATGCCAACCATCACACCGCCGGCCATCACCATGGCGGCGGTGTTCGGCTATTACCTGGTGATGCCGAACAACATGCTGGTGGCGGTGCTGAATGCCAGCCTGCTTTCGGCCGGTTTCCTGGCCCTGTCCGCCACCCTGTTCGGCAACGCGCCGGGGGAAGTCTATCTGATGGCTTTGCTGCTGCTGGGGGTGAACATCACCGGCTTCGTGGCCATGCGCAAGATCAAGATGGCGCGGCGGCGCAGCTATCTTTCGGCCAAGGAGGCGGAGCGCAGCCATGCCGAACGCGACGCCGCCCTGGCGCAATCGCGCCAGCGCGAGGCCTATCAGGCCTGGGCGCTGGATGCCCTGCCCATCGGCGTGGCGCTGTTTGATTCTGAGATGCGGCTGCATACGGTGAACCAGCGGGCGGTGGAATTGCTGGATGCGCCGGTCGACATCCTGCAGCCTGGCACCACGCTGGACGAGGTGATGCGCCTGCTGGCGCGGCGCCGCGATTTCGGCGAATACGGCATGGAGGATTTCCGTCACTACCTCAATCGCCTGGTTTCCGGCGAAACCAGCACCCAGGTGGCGCGCCATCGCCGCACCGGCAAGGTGCTGGATTTCACCATTGGCAACCTGCCCGATGGCAGCCTGGCTTTCGCCATCGCCGATGCCTCCGAGCGTGATGCCACGGATCGCCGCCTGCGCCATGCCGTGGAAGTGGCGGGCGATGGTTTCGCCATCTATGACGCGGAAGACCGCGTGGTGATCTGTTCAAGCCGTTTCGCCGCGCTCTATGGCCTCACGGTGGAAGAGGCGGTGGGCAAGCGCTTCGATGAATTGATCGCCATTGGCTATGAGCGCGGCGTGTTCGATCCCGCCGAGAGCCGGGCCGAGGATGGCGCGGTGTCGCATCGCACCCTGGATCGCCGCGCGCAGGCCGAGCGCACCGCCGATATCCGCACCCGGGGCGGCGAATGGTATCTGGTGCAGGAGCGCGTCACGCCCTCGGGCGATCTTGTGGTGGTGCGCTCCAACATCACCGCGCGGCGCCGCATCGAGGATGAACTGCGCCGCGCGAAGGATGATGCCGAACGCGCCCTGGCCGATCTGAAGGAAGCCCAGGCCAGCCTGATCCTGGCCGAGAAGATGGCTTCGCTCGGCTCCATGGTGGCGGGTATGAGCCATGAGATTTCCACGCCTTTGGGCATTGGCGTGTCGGCTGCCTCGCATCTGGCGGGCGAGCTGGAGGAATTGGCGCGGCAGGTGAAGCAGGGGGTGCTGGAGCCGGGCAAGCTGGATGATTTCATCGATACGGCGGTGGAAGCCACCCGCATCATGCAGGGCAATTTAAGCCGCGCGGCGCGCCTGATGCAGGCCTTCAAGCAGGTTTCGGCCGATCAGACCAATGACAGCCAGCGCGCCTTCGATATCGGCGCCTATCTGCGCGAGGTGTTGCTCAGCCTGGCGCCGGCCCTGCGCCGCACGCCGCATCGCGTGGAACTGGATTGCACCGAGGGGCTGATGGTGGAGCATCGCCCCGGCGCCTTGAGCCAGATCATCACCAATCTGGTGCTCAATGCCCTGCAGCATGCCTATGAGGGCCGCAGCCAGCCCGGCCTGATCCGCATCCGCGTGGCGCCGGTGCGGGCCGACCGCGTGGCCATCGACATCACCGATGATGGCAACGGTATCCCACAGACCATCCTGCCGCGCATCTTCGATCCGTTCTTCACCACGCGGCGCGGCACCGGCGGCACCGGCCTGGGCATGCATATCGTCTATAACCTGGTCACCCAGGTGCTGGGCGGCGCCATCACGGTGCAGAGCCGGCCCAATGGCGGCACCCGCTTCACCATCATCCTGCCGCTGGAAGCCCCGGCTAAGGCGGCATAAATTCTCTTTTTGTTCTTCATTAATGAGCGGCTTTATGCTAGGCTGTTTGCCGCCTGGATACGGCGTGCCAAGCGCTGCGCGGCTCCGCAATAAAGCCAGGCAGAGTGGAATAAGCAGGAATAAGCCGAAATAAGGAGAAATAAGGAAAAATAGGCCGCGATAAGCCCGGAAATACGCGAAAAACGCCAGCATTGGGCCAAACCAAATAGGAATAAGTGCCAGGCCAGCCTGAGCGCACGATTTATTGCTCTCAACCGCTGCTTGGTCGGGTTGATCCAGGCGGGTGAGGGCGTTAGCTGATGGCGCAGGGCAGCGGGGGCCTGCGGCTTGAAGCCGCCGGGGGCTTTCCGGCACAGTGGGTTAACACAGGCCGCCGGATGCGGCGCAAGGGAGCAAACAATGATCGATCTGTATTACTGGCCAACCCCGAACGGGCATAAGATCACCCTGTTCCTGGAGGAAGCCGGCATCCCCTACACGATCAAGCCGGTGGCCATCGGCAAGGGCGAGCAATTCGCCCCGGCCTTCCTAAAGATTTCGCCCAATAACCGCATGCCGGCGATTGTCGACCATGCCCCGGCCGATGGCGGCGAGCCGATCTCGGTGTTTGAATCCGGCGCCATCCTGCTGTATCTGGCCGACAAGTATAAGAAGTTCATCCCGCAGGATCTGCGCGGCCGCGTGGCCTGCACCGAATGGCTGATGTGGCAGATGGGCGGGCTGGGGCCGATGTGCGGCCAGAACCACCATTTCAGCCAATATGCGCCCGATAAAATCCCCTATGCGATCAACCGCTATGTGAATGAAACCAATCGTTTGTATGGTGTATTGAACAAGCGACTTGAAGGTCGCGCCTTCATCCTGGGCGATGATTACAGCATCGCCGACATGGCCTCCTATCCCTGGATCGTGCCCTATGAGCGCCAGAGCCAGAAGCTGGAGGATTTCCCCAATCTCAAGCGCTGGTTTGACAGCCTCTGGGCCCGCCCGGCCACCAAGGTGGCTTATGAGAAGGGCAAGGCGATCAACCAGGGGGTGCCGGTGATGACCGAGGAAGCCAAGAAGGTGCTGTTCGGCCAGACCGCCGCTGTGGTGAAGAACTGATGGCCCAGGTTCAGCTCGCCACCACCGACGCCCAGATCGCCGCCTGCTTCCCGGCCATCCATGAGCTGCGGCCGCATCTGAAGGATGCCGCCGATCTGGTGGCGCGGGTGCGGCGCCAGGAGGCGGAGGGCTTCCAGCTTGCCTATGTGGCCGAGGGCGACAAGCCGGTGGCCTGCATCGGCTATCGCCGCCAGGAGCGCCTGGTGCATGGCGCGCTGATCTATGTGGACGATCTGGTGACCATGGCCGCCGTGCGCTCCAAGGGCTATGGCGCCGTGATGCTGGATTGGATCGAGGGCGTGGCCAAGGCGGAAGGGCGCAAGATCGTGGACCTTGATTCCGGCACCCATCGGGTGGAGGCGCATCGCTTCTATTTCCGCCAGCGCTATGGCATCTCCAGCTTCCATTTCGTCAAAACGCTTAAATAGGACCGCAGCCGTGATCGATCTGTATACCTGGGGCACACCCAATGGCCGCAAGGTCTCCATCATGCTGGAGGAGAGCGGCCTGACCTATCAGGCCTTCCCCATCAACATCACCAAGGATGAGCAATTCGCTGCCGATTTCCTGGCGGTGAATCCCAACAACAAGATTCCGGCCATCGTGGATCACGCACCGCCTACAGCCTATGGCACCGCGCCTTATGCGGTGATCGAATCCGGCGCCATCCTGGTTTACCTGGCGGAGAAGAGCGGCCAGTTTCTGCCCAAGGATGCCCGCGCCCGCATGCAGGCTTTGCAATGGCTGATGTGGCAGATGGGCGGCTTCGGCCCGATGCTGGGCCAGACGCATCACTTCGTGCGTTTCGCCAAGGAGAAGGTGCCCTATGCCATCGAACGCTTTTCCACCGAAACGGCGCGGCTCTATGGCGTGTTGAATGGCCATCTGGGCAAGAACGAGTATCTGGCCGGTGCTGAGTATTCCATCGCCGACATGGCAACCCACCCCTGGGCGGCGCGCCATGAATGGCATGGCATCGATCTGGCGCAGTACCCGAACGTGAAGCGCTGGTTTGACGTCCTTGCCGCCCGCCCGGCTGTGCAGCGCGGCTACGAAGTGCCCTGATCGGCAGGCTGGGCATGACATTGCGGCTTAGCGTCTGGTTCGATTATGCCAGCCCGTATTCCTACCTCGCGGTGTCGCGGGTGGAAGGGCTGGCGGCTGCCCGGCTGCCGGGCGTGGAGATCGACTGGCGGCCGTTTCTGCTCGGGCCGATCTTCCAGCGCCGCTCGTCCAATCCCAGCCCGTTCCAGGATGTGTCGCCCGCCGAACGCGGCTATCGCTGGCGCGACGTGGAGCGCCATGCCGCGCTCTACGGCATCCCTTGGCGCTTGCCGCAGCGCTATCCGCCCATGGGGCTCAATGCCGCGCGGCTCACCTTGGTGGCGCTGGCGCAGGGCTGGGGCGGGGCGCTGATCCAGGCCGTCTATCGCGCTGCCTTTGTGGAAGACAGTGACATCGCTGACAATGATGTGCTGCAGCGGCTGGTGAATGATCTGGGCCAGGATGGCGCCGCAATCCTGCGCCAGGCGCAGACGCCGGAGGTGAAGGCGCAGCTCACCCGCCAGGTGGAGACCGCAATCAATGGCGGCCTGTTCGGCGCGCCCACTTTGGTGATCGGCGCGGGCGAGGATGGCACCGGCGGCGAGGTGTTCTGGGGCAATGACCGCCTGGAGCAGGCGCTGACCTGGGCGGAAAAGCCATGGCTCTAGACGACAACGCCTCGATCCAGCGCGTGCGCGACGCCCTGGCGCGCCATGGCGCTGCAGGCCGCGTGATCATGCTGAGCGACAGCGCGCGCACGGCGGCGGAAGCAGCCGCCGGCCTGGGCTGCGCGGTGGGCGCCATCGTCAAATCCCTGGTGTTCGATGCTGGGGCGGGCAGGGCGGTGATGGCCCTGGTGGCCGGCGACCGGCTCTGCGACACGGCGGCGCTCGGCCGGGCGCTGGGGCTGGCCCAGGCGCCCAAGCGCGCGGGGGCTGATCTGGTGCGCCGGGCCACCGGATTCGCCATTGGCGGGGTTTCGCCCTTTGGCCATGCCGAAACGCTGCCCATCGCCGTGGATGCCAGCCTGGCGCGGTTCGCCCTGCTGCATGCGGCGGCCGGGCATCCAAACGCGGTGTTTCCCTTGAGCTACAAGGAATTGCTTGATTGGACCGGCGGCCTGGCGGTGCCCGATCTGGCGATTGCGGCCCCGGCCTGAAGCTTGCGGCACCAACACGTTGACAGGCCCGGCCCCGGCCCTTAGAAGAGGCCCCGCATACGCCGTGTAATGTAAAACCCACTCGCGTGCGGAGGGGTGGCCGAGTGGCTGAAGGCGGCGGTTTGCTAAACCGTTGTACAGGGTAAACCTGTACCGTGGGTTCGAATCCCATCCCCTCCGCCACTTTCCTTTTTCCTGTATCGACCGCTCAGGCGCGGCGCAATGCGCCCTGCAGGGCCTGCACCACGCGATCTTGCTGCGCTTCGCTCAGGCCCACCCAGAGCGGCAGCCGCACCAGCTGCTCCGCCTGGCGCTCCGTCACCGCCAGTTCGCCATGCACCCGGCCATAGCGCCGCCCTCCAGGCGAAGAATGCAGCGGCACATAATGGAACAGCGCCGAGACCTCCTGGCGCCGCAATTCCTCCAGCACAGCCTGGCGCTGGATGCCCGGGCTCAGCAGCACGAAATAAATCTGCGCGTTATGCTGGCAGGTATTGGGCACCATCGGCCGCCGCAGCAGACCCTCGGCTTCCAGCGCTGCGAGCCGGTCATGGTAATGCCGCCAGCTGGCCAGGCGCCGCTCGGTGATCCGCCCGGCTTCCTCCAGCTGGGCCCAGAGGAAGGCGGCGATCAGCTCGCCAGGCAGGAAGGACGAGCCAGCTTCCTGCCAGGTGTATTTATCCACCTCGCCGCGAAAGAAGCGGCTGCGATCGGTGCCTTTTTCACGGATGATCTCGGCGCGGGCCGCGAGCGCCGGGACGTTCACCAGCAGGGCGCCGCCTTCGCCGGAAATCACATTCTTGGTTTCATGGAAGCTGTAGGCACCGAGATCGCCGATGCCGCCGAGCGCGCGGCCCTTATAGCCGGCCATGATGCCCTGGGCGGCATCCTCCACCACCTTCAAGCCATGGCGCCGCGCGATGTTTATGATGGTATCCATCTCGCAGGCCACGCCGGCATAATGCACTGGCATGATGGCGCGGGTGCGCGGTGTAATCGCCGCTTCGATCAGGCGCTCATCCAGATTGAGCGTATCCTCCCGGATATCAACAAAGACCGGCACGCCGCCGCGCAGCACGAAGGCATTGGCCGTCGAGACGAAAGTGTAGGACGGCATGATGATTTCGTCGCCGGGCTGGATATCCAGCAGCAGGGCCGCCATCTCCAAGGCCGCAGTGCAGGAATGGGTCAACAACGCCTTGGCGGTGCCCGTGTGCTGCTCCAGCCAGCCATGGCAGCGTTTGGTGAAGGGGCCATCGCCGGCCAGCGTGCCGTTGCGATGTGCCTCGGCGATGTAATCCGGCTCCTTGCCGGTCATGTAGGGCCAGTTGAACGGGATGCGGTTGCTTGACTGCGTCATGCGTTTCCCAGAAATCCGAGCCGATGCTTGCGCCAGGCTGTGGCTACGATCATGGCCAGCAGTAGCAGCCAAACTATATGGGCTATCCAGGCGTGGCGCGCCAGTGGCTTGAAGGCCAGCCGCAGCCGCTCCGTATCCTGCGGCACCAGCACCCCCTGGAACACGCCGTTCACTTCACGGGTCGATGCCGGCTGCCAACCCTGTGGCGTGAGGGCCTCGGCCTGCCAATCACGGTGGAATTTCTGGCTCAGGATCAGCAGGGCAGGGGCGCCAGGGCTCAGTGCAAATTCCAGCAGGTCGCCGGCATCGATCAGTTTGCGCAACGGCTGAGAGGCCAGTAGCCGGGGATCGGACAGAGCAGCACTGCTATCCGATGGCGGTGGCGTGACAAGCAGATGCTCACCCATGCGTGAGCGCACGCGATGCAAATGGATGCCGGATTCCTCGCCTAGGTAATCGAGGTTTTCATGGACCAGCCGCGCGGGCGCCAGCATCAGGCCGACATTACTCATCCAGAACATGGTGCCGGCATAGTCTGGGGCAATCATGAGATTGAGCCGGCCATAGGTATGCATCGCGCCGCCCAGCGCCTGGATCAGCGTGTGATAGCGCCGTGACGACAGACTGTTATAGCTATGCACTGAAGCGAGCCCGAGGGTGGCGTTCAGATTGGGCGGCAATACGGTGATGCCCGGGGCCGCTACGGCAAAGCGCGCCTTCTCAGGCAGGCTGGCTCGCAGTTTCTCAACCAAGGGCGAGGTGGTGGCGATTGCTGCCCGGTCCTGGCGCAGCATCAGTGGGTAAGAGATTGCCACCAGCACGGCAATCAGGGCCACGACCAGCAAAGCCGGGCGTGTCTTACGATACTGGGCGGCAAACAATCCGGCCAGCAGCAGCATAAACAGAACCATGCGCTTGCGGATCGGCAGTTCATACCAGAGGCCATAAAGAACGCCCAAAAAAATGACCGCAAGCACGGCGGCTGTCGCCAGCAGAATGATACGCGAGAGCTTCACCGGTTCTGCGCGCTTGACCAGGATATCCACCCCTTGGGCCATGATGATCGTGAGCGGCAGCATGATACAGCCGAGCGGTATGCTGCGCGATAAATGAAAACCGAGATGCTTCACGGCAAAGACATAGAGTGGATGCACGAAGGTGAGCAGCAGGATTACAGCGATGGCCAGCCACCAACCCCAGTTCTGCCTGAAGGCGGCAAGCAAGCTGACCAGAGCAAGGAATATCACCAGCAGCGTGATGCTTAGGCCGTCATAGGGGAAGGGATAGGTTGCGGCTATCGGATTGCCGAAGATTTCCGGCACCGTGCTTAGAACCAAAAATCGAGACAACTGACCCAAGGTGGTGAAGTGCGGCAGGATCGCGGTAAAGAAAGATGGATCGGTGGCCAGGCGCGCGGATTCGGCGGAGACAATTGCGATGTCCAAATAGACTGGCAATGCCAACACACCGCCACATACCAGAGCGGATAGAGCCAGCCCAATGAAGCGGCCGGCTTCGCCTGGTGCGATACGCCATTTGCGCAAGGCGAGGTGAAGCCCATAGAAGCCGAGCAGATAGGCATGGAAAACCACAGCTTGCGGATAGGCAGTCATTAACAGGCTATAGCCGCTGAAGGCCAGGATGCACCAGCCCAGCAGGTCTGGTTGCTTATCCAGCCGGGCAATGCCCCATAGCGCGCCGGCCGCCCAGCACCATACGGCTGGAAACATCGGGAAGGTGAGCCAATACATGAAGAACGGCGACGCCGCCAGACTGGTGCTGGCGATCAGGGCGGCCAATGGACTGAGGCCGATCTCGCGGCAAAAGAGGATAATAAATATCCCTGTGAGGCCGCAGGTGAGCAGCGACAGAATGGTGATGAAGCGCCAGGGATCCTGGGTGAATTGGGCGATTACCCAGGAGGGAAGATAGGCCGGCCCGAAACCGCCGATCTGCGCGACCGGTCTGCCTAATTCATTTTTTTCGGTCCAAAGTGTGATCCAGCCTGAACGCGGGCCATCTAGCTGCGCCAAAATCTCGGGGATGTAGCCACTGGTGAAATCACTGAATTTGCGATTTTCAATCGCATCGATCCTGCCAATATCTGTGGCGGCAATTTCCGCCGCCTGCCGATGCGGTGCGATAACAGAGTCGGTCCAAAGATATGGCGAGATGAGTAACGAGAATGCCAGGGGATATAAAAGAAAAACGTGGCGAAAGAATAGTTTGGTCATGACAGGGCTTCGCAGCGCTGCCAACTCAAAGTGACCGGGCCAAAATCGGCCGATGAAATTTCGCGTAGTCGGCCACTGAAATGTTCGGCGCAATATATTTTAAGCATATTCATGCGCAGCGGATCAGCAATAATTGGCAACCCGCCCTCTGTTTTTAGTAACTCTGCGACACTGCGCCCGGCGTGCTGTTCACTCATGGTTACTGAAAAAGGAGCAAGTGAAAAAGTGCCCAGGCCATGTATCCGATATTGTAAGGCTGGCTGCCACACATGGAATGCTGGATAAACAGACTCAAATGGGAAGGTTGCTCCCCAAACAGCAATTGTCGATATTGGAAAACCAGCAAGAGCGGTCCGAATTTCTGCGGCGCGTGCCTGTAATCGGAGTGACTCCTGTGCCGTAACAACCGTATTGAACGCTGCGGCAATCACAATGATCACAGTGGTTAGGTGTAGGCGCCAGGTTCTTGGCTTTAGCATCAGAAGCGGAGCGATGACGAGAAGTGACGCAACGGGAATATAGGTATGTAAGATGGCGGGGCGCCCATAGAACCCAATTGCAAAAAGCGCGATGACAGTTAGACCCCAGGTTGCAGCGACATTCCAACTGGGATGCAAAAAAGCAAGTAACAAAGCTGCAACCGTGATTGGCGATAAAGCGGGGTGAAATAATCCCTTGATCCCCAGTAAGCCTTTGTCGAGAGATGCCTCCCAGGCATGGCGAGGAGCCAGTTCGCTCAGCATGGCATTCAGCTTGCGTGGATCAGCGATCTGCCCATCAACCAAGAAAAATTTTGCGATTAAATCGATATCGTTAACTGAATAGCCATGGCGTTCTATAATATCCGGGCGCTGTTTAAGAGCATAATCCGCACCGAAATCTGTTATCGGGGCTCTTGCTGGATTCAAGTCGTTAAACGAATGCCAATCAACACTCTGGTATGAGTTGTGGTCAAATGCGGCAGATACTACAAGTGTAGTCAATAGGAGGGCTATGGCGATTCTTGGCGTGCGATAGTTTCGTAAAACATGCCAAGGCAATAGCGGCATGGCAATCAGAAGAATAAGAGTGAATTCTGGAATGCGAACAATAAAACTAGCATAAGCCAGTGCGCAGCCTAAGATAAGGACCCAATGGCTTTTATTCAGACCATATAGATGTGCGAAAATCACCGCACCAATCATTAGCAAGCCTGCATTGATAGTAAATTGTGGGAATAGAACTGGTCGGGCCAATATCAGAAGTAATGCGCCATAAGACGCCAAAGCGCCGATGCCCAGCCTGATCATGCCTTGCAATATTGCCGTCCCAGCAAGCCAAATGGTGACCAAGGTTGCCAGTGAATAACCTAGAATACCCTGAATCTCGGGTAATGCGCGGACTAGGTAGCCCCAGAGGATATTAGAGAAGACAAGATTTGGTGAGCCAAAGTTAGAAATACCATAGCCATGCGCCACCATGGACATGGCTATATCGTCATTAGTTTGCCAACGTGGTTCAAATAGAAAGCAGAATGCGAGTAATAGTATCGCAACCATGACTAATGTCACGGGTAGGGCGTGGGCATAAGCGGAACGTATTCGCCCTGAGTTATCAGTCATGTTGGGCTGCCTCCACGTTCAGGGGGAGTGTGCGTTGACATATGCTATCTCAGGCAAATCTCAAAAAAAGTCGACCATTTCGTCTATTCCTGAACGGCCAGGCCGAAGCCGGTTTTTCGAAAGCCATTGCCATTGTAAAGCATGTAGCGCCGCCCGGCATGATCGAAGACAAATGGATATTCGACCATTTCCGCATCCCAGCCTTCCGCAGAGATGCTGATGCTATTGCTGGTGAGGTGTAA